>Ga0265296_1000017_pt1 | contig 434407 bp, 412 predicted proteins | sample MunlanPumphouse1_FD_189073 | JGI IMG/M metagenome (GOLD analysis project Ga0265296, IMG submission 189073) | Groundwater microbial communities from a municipal landfill in Southern Ontario, Canada - Pumphouse #1 | ecosystem: Environmental > Aquatic > Deep subsurface > Groundwater | place...
CCATGGGGCCATTGGCAACAAGACGCCGATCACGCTGATGAATCCGGGTGACACAGCCAGCCTGTCACCCTGACTCGGGCCGGAAAACTCCAGCTTCGAGTGCGCCAGAAAACGGGGGCGGATCACGACCTTGGAGAACCGGGTCTGAACTGGATCGCCGTCTGCCATTTCGACACCGACCAGCCGCACGCCCATGTGCTTGTGCGCGGCCGGAGAAGCGACGGCCGGGACCTCGTGATTCCGCGCGACTACATCGGCTACGGCTTTCGCGCCCGGGCCCAGGAAGTGGCCCAGGAGCGGCTCGGCGACCTCAGCCGTCAGGACGCCGAACGGCGGGTCTGGCGTGAGACCGAGGCCGACCGGTTCACCGCCTTCGACCGCCGTCTCCTGGCAGCTGCGGACAACAACGGCTGTGTCGATGACGGGATCGGGGGCACTGACGCCTGGACGGCGCTGACCCGGGGACGGTTGCGCCATCTGGAGACCCTGGGCCTCGCCGAACGAACAGGGCGGCGCTTCCGGCTGGCCCCGGATATGGAAGCCCGACTTCGGAGGCTGCAGCTCTCGAAGGACGTCATTCGCACCCTCAACCAACGGCGTCTTGACGGCGCGCGGTCGGCGGAACAGCTGGGCAAGGCGCCGGTCCAGGGCAAGGTCGTGAAGACCGGCTTCCACGACGAACTGGGCGGCTCCGCCTATGTGGTGGTGCGCGCCGCTGACGGCTCCGAACACTATGGGCGGCTGGGTGTCGGCGAGACCCCGCCAACCGTGGGAAAAGCGGTCACGCTTTCGCTCGATGCGCGCGGCTTCGCCCAGGTCCTCAGCGGCAAGCATCTGGGTCAGGATCTGGGTCGGTGACGATTTGCCGAACTCATGCCGCTTCCGGGAAGACCTTCTCGACAGACAGGCTGCCTTCCGGCAGGGGGCGCAGCAGCTCGGCCTCGGGTTTGCGCAGGTCCAGCCAATCGAGGGCCGCATCGGGTCTCAGCAGGACGATCTGGCGGTCGTGGTAGGGGGCGATGTCCGGTCCCGGCTCGGTGGTCAGCATGGCGAAGGCGCCGTCTCGAACCAGGCCGGCGACCCAGAAGATCGGCGCGTCGGCCATGGTGAACCGCCACTTGGTCTTGCGCTTCTGACCCGGCTCGGCATCGGTGAACTCGAAGAAGCCGTCGGTGGGGATCAGGCAGCGGGTGACGCCGTCGAAGGATCGACCGTCGGATCGGAAGTTGAACACGGGTCTTCCCTGTGGCGACTTCCAGGCCCAGGGCGACACGATCAGCTGCGAGCCATCGGGGCCTCGCGTGATGATGGGCGCCCGGTCGCCGATACGGATCGAGGCCATGGGTCCGAAGTTGGGCATGCCGCCGGGAAAGACGAGACGGTCGCCGGTTCGGTTGAAGGTCTCGATCACCTCGTCGAACGGCAGGATGAGCTGATACTCGTTGCACATGCGGACCTCCGTCTACCGCCCCATTGATCGCCGACTTCGCTGAAAAAGCCAGCGGCGACCGTCCCTGGCCGTCCTGGCGCGCGGTCCACAGGTCGTCCGGCGAAGGGGATAAGAGATGAGCGAAGGTTGACTCTTCGCATCATACAGAACCAGAACATTACAGGAACATTCATCAGCCTTGGGAACAGGAGGCTTCTCATGCGCGCCCGCCTGCCTGCCGGGCTCGACATCCTGCGCGATCGGATCCGCGCCCTTGAACAGGGCGGCCGGAACACCACCGGGGTGTTGCCCTTCGGCGTGAAAGATCTCGATCGCCATCTCCCCAGCGGCGGTCTTTCACTGGGCGCCGTTCATGAGATCGCAGGCGGCGGCGAGGAGGCCGTGGACGGCGCCGCAGCCGCCCTGTTCGCCGCAGGCATCGCCGCCCGGCGGCCCGGCCAGGTGTTGTGGTGCGTAACCCGCCCCGACCTCTTCGCACCGGCCCTGCGTCAGGCCGGTCTGGGGCCGGACCGGGTGATCTATGTCGAGGCCGGGGACGAGCCTTCCCTTCTCGCCTGTTTCGAGGAAGGCCTTCGTCATCCCGGTCTGGCCGCCGTCGTGGCCGAGACCGCCCGCCTCAGTCTCGTCGCGTCCCGACGGCTGCAACTGGCCGCCGAAGACTCGGGCGGCCTGGGTCTGGCGGTGCGCCGATGGCGACGGGCTTCGGAAGCCGCCGACTTCGGTCAGCACACCGCCTCCGCCACGCGCTGGCGCATCAGCCCGGCCCCCTCCTCGCCCTTGCCCGTGCCCGGCGTGGGGCGGGCGCGCTGGTTCGTCGAACTCATCCGTTGTCGCGGCGCCGAGGCCGCGGATTTCACCTTGGAAGCCTGTGATGAGACGGGTCGTCTCGCTCTACCTGCCGAACTGGTCCGTCGATCGTCTGCGACGCGGACTGGCGGACGTCGCGCCGCCGCCTGAGCTTCCCCTGATCCTCGCGGGTCGGTCCGGGCGCCGTCGGATCGTGCTCGCCGCCAACACGGCGGCGCTGGCCCAGGGCGCACGCGTCGGCATGGCGGCGACCCAGGCTCAGGCCCTCATCCCCGGCCTCGACGTTCGGGTGGCGGATCCGGCGGGCGACGAGGCCGCGCTCGGTCGTCTCGCCGTCTGGGCCATGCGCCGGTACGCCCCCGTCTGCCAGCCCGATCCGCCGGATGGCCTCGCCATCGACGCCACCGGGGCCGCCCACCTTCAGGGCGGGGAGGCCGCCATGCTGGCGGACATGATCCTACGCCTGAAGGAGGAAGGCATTGAAGCCGACGCCGCGATCGGTCCGACCTATGGCTCCGCCCATGCCGTGGTCCGCTTCCGACGCGCGCACCGTATGATCGCGCCCGACGCCGTCGACGCCGCCATCGCAGGATTGCCGCTGGCGGCGCTGCGGCTTCCGGAGGCGTTGATCGCGCATCTGCACCGGATGGGCTTCGACCGGATCGCCGACGTCGCACATCGGCCTCGCGCGCCTCTCACGCTCCGGTTCGGTCATGACCTCGGCCGTCGCATCGACCAGGCCTACGGGCGTGTGGACGAGCCGCTCGTCCCGGTCGAGGCGCCGGAGATCCCGACGGTGTCGCGGGTGTTCGGGGAGCCGATCGGCGCGCCGGAGACCCTCGAGCGCCATGTCACGGCGCTCGCCTCGGAACTGTGCGCGGCGTTGGAGATCCTGAGCCTGGGAGCCAGACGGCTGGACTGGTTGTGCGTCCGTGTCGACAACCGGGTCGAGGCGCAGAGGGTGGGCCTGGCCCGACCGACCCGGGATGCGGCCCGGCTGTCGCGCCTGCTGACCGACCGGATCGAAAAGATCGATCCGGGGTTCGGCATCGAGCGCATGACCCTGTCCGCAGTCCAGGCCGAACCCCTCGATTGGCGGTGGGGCAAGAGCGCCTTGGGCGAGACCGAGGGGCCAGACCTGTCGGATCTCGTCGATATGCTGTCCAACCGCATCGGCGCCCAGCGCCTGTATCGACTGGTCCCGGTCGAGAGCGACGTGCCCGAGCGCTCCGTCGGCAAGGCGCCGCCCCTTTCTGTCGCTCCGGTTCTGGACTGGACGCCGGATTGGCCGCGTCCCGCACGCCTGTTGAAGCGGCCCGAGCCCGTCGAGACCATGGCCCTGCTGCCCGACAATCCCCCGACCCACTTCACATGGCGAGGCGTACGGCGTCGGGTAGTCCGCGCGGACGGCCCTGAAAGGATATTCGGAGAATGGCGACGGCGGGACGCCGAGGTCTGGGCCGTTCGTGACTACTTCCAGGTTGAGGATGAGGTGGGGCGGCGGTTCTGGTTGTTCCGGGCTGGCGACGGCGAAGATGGTCGGACGGGGTCGCAAGCCTGGTTTATCCATGGACTGTTCGGGTGATCGATTGTCGCGTCAATCCGGGGTCACCTCGTTGGGCGCGTCGGGAGCGGCCTCGTCGGCCAACCAGTGCGAGGGGATGAGGAAATCGGCCTCGCCGCGCCAGTTGGCCACCTCTTTGACGCCCTCGATGTCGCCCCATGCATGATGGTCCGCATGATCCAGCACGATGATCTGCAGGCGGGAGTTGAACGACCCGTGCGCGCGAGCGAGGCTCGCGAAAATCTTGCGCGTACTCTCCAGATCGCCGAGCCGACCTTTGCGCCCACGAGCGGCGCCAATCGACTCTCCAGGCTCGTCAAGATCGGCTTCGCCGGTGACGATCTGTTCGAAGGTGTCGCTCGGGAAATAGACCTGGCTCGGCTGATCTATGACGAGGAAGGTCGGCACCGGATTGTTCTGGAGACGATTGAGGAAGACCCCGTGAAGCGCGAGCAGGGCGGCGAGATGGTAGGCCATCCAGTTCTCGCCGCTGCCGATTTCCCAGAGAAAATCCGCGCCCTTGGCGCCCTCGCGTTCGAACCGGAGATTCAGCTCGCGCTCATCGAGCATGGGCCGGCCTTCGGCGCCTTCGATCCCGAGATGCTCGATGAAGCGGACGATGTAGCTTGAGATACGGGCATGGACGTCCGAAGCGCGGCGGCGGCGTTCTTCGTCGTTGCCTTGCCGCTCGATATCCCGGATGTCGCCGCGAAGTTTGGCGACCTGGGCCTCCAGACCCTCGTCACCCTGGATATCCCCGAGCATGCGCAAGGCCTGTTCGGTCGATCCGATAAATCTGAAGATGTTCTCCAGGCTCTGCGACTGGCCGCGTTCCTTATCGACCTGCGCCTCGAACTCGCGTCGGGTGCGTTGCAGGGCCTGAAGATCGTTTTCCGCCTGAAGCAGGGAGCCCTGAACAGCGATAAGGTCACGATCAACCATAGGCCGAGCGGTCGTCGCGCCAGTCGAGAGGCTCTGCAGCTCAGCGATCGGGTCGTTCAGTTCCTCCAGGGCGTCTTTCGCCGCTTCGGTGTCCGATCCACACAGAACGCAGGACTCTCCCGCGACATGAGCCTTGAACCAGCCGACACCTTTCACGCTCGCCGACTGCTCAGCCAGCACATCGGCATAGTCGACCACCGCTCGGGAAAGGCTGCGCAGCTTGCGTAGGCGACGCCGTTCGGCGCCGATCTTCTGGTCGAGCGCCTGCTCCTGACGACGAATGTCGTCCAGCCGGGTCACCGCAGCCGTGACCCGGCCAGGAGCGGCGACAGATTGACCGCCGGCGGCGACCACCTCGGCGAGCACCGAGAGCAGCCCGCGCAGGTCTCCGGGCGGCTCTCCGGGCGGCACGAGACTGAGCTCCTGGGCGCGGAAGAAGGCGCCGCGTGCGTTTGCGCTCCAGTTGTCGATGGCGTTGCGCCGGGTCCGCAGCTCTGTCTCGACCTTGCGTAATTCGTCACGCAGCAGCCGAAGGCGATGGAGTCTCACCAAGTCTTCGTTGGTCACGATCCCCAAAGCGAGAGGCAGCACGTGGCGCAAGGTCTCGCGATGCTCCGAAGAGTCCGCCTTGAAGAAGAGCGTGTAGGGATTGGCCACGACATGTTGTGGCAGAAGGTTGAAGGCCGCCAGATCGCGGAAACTCGCCCGCCCGCCGAAGCCTTTGTCCTTCTCCGGATCGAGCGCCAGATTGGACAGGCCGGAATAGATGTCGAGCAGCGCTTTAAGACGCGCGACGTTGGAGTTCGCCGCCGGGCGCATGGGCAGGGGCTGCTCCACCTCAGGCCCCTGTTGCAGCCATATCTCCTCGGACACCTGACGCGCCGCCGGCTTAGGGCGGGCGATCCTCATAAGGCCGGCGTCGGTTTCGATGGTTAGTCCGAACCAAGAAACCGCGTTGCGGATCACACCGACAGCGATCGAGCAGGAGCCCGACCCGAGCACATAGTCGATGATGTTGACGATCGAGGATTTGCCAGTGCCGCTCCATCCGGTCACCACCGACACCGCGCCCGGGTCGAAGGTCAGCGTCCGGGGTTCGAAGCGAACGTCTTCCGGCCAGATGATGATTTCGCGGATGAAGAGCTTCATGGGTCAGAACTCGATGTTCAGCTGTCGCTGGGCGGCTTCAAAGCCGTCCATGGCGAACCAGGTCCCGAGCCGCTTGGCGGCGCTCAGGACGTGAGAGACCGGGGGGTCGAGATCCCGGATAGCTTGCGGAAGATCGGCGCCGCTCATCGCCCTGAAGCGAGGAAAGCCTTCTCCGCCTTCGCGGATCAGAAGGCCCGAGGCGACACCCACCTGCAGCGCCTTGAGCGCGGTGTCGGCATGCGCCTCCACACGGCGTTGCAGGCCGGCGAGCAAGTCGGGCCGCTCCACGACGGCTTTGAGGAACCCGCTGTCGAAATTCATGCCGTGGACCTTGTCCACCGTCGCGCGGTGAAGAAGCAGGGCGGCGCTGACCACAAAGATGGGCAGGATCGGCGGCGCGCCATGGGCCTTGCCGGCGTGGCGCTGGGCGACATGCCAGAAGGCGCTGGCCATCAGAGCCGGGTTTCTGGCCAGCAGTTCCTCGTGATCAATCTTCACCGGAGGGCTCCGGGGAATAGTTAGGGTCCCACCAGACCTGATTCTCGTCTGCCAGGCGGTGGTAGTGGCCGGACGTCATGTAGAGCTCGCCGCAGGGCTGACCATCCAGCGGTTCCTGGTGATCATAAGTGGCGTCGGCGAGCACGGCTTGTCCGATCTCCGTCGGCGGCTTGGGCTTCATCTCCCGGGTTCGGCGCCGCATCAAATTCTGCCATCGGGTGCGCAGGCGGTCACCCCGATCGCGCCATTCCCCGTCGGCGACCTCGCCCTCGATGACGAGCCGGTGCTTTTCGGCATTGAACTTCAGGAAATGATCGACGGCGTCGACAACATCCTCATCCTGGGCTTCGATCCGGCCGAGGTGCTCGACAAACGTCCGCGACAAGGCGCCGGCACGATCGGCGTCGGACACCCGTACATCCGAGGCCGCCCTCGGAAGAAGGCGGCTCCGCGCCTGGCGAGCCTGGAGGGCATCCTTCTGGAGTAGAATCGCGGCACGCGACACCATTCCGGGACGCCCGGCATTCCATTCCTCACGCACCAGCCGCGTCAGCCATCCGAGCAGGCCGTCCAGAATGTCCTCCGCATTCGCCCTGGGGCTCAAACCGAGGCCGTTCGCCATGGCGGCGCGATCCTCTGCCGGGTCGCCGGCCTCGACGATCTCGATGCGTCCGATCAGGTCGAGCAGTTCGTCGTCGGAGCGTTGTAGCACCCGGTCGATCAAGGCCTGCGCCTGTGTGACCTTGGTCGTTTTCTTGGACGGCGCCGTGCCTTCGGCTCGCAGGGCGACCAACACCTGCGCCGCGCTCGCCTCGCCAAGCTTGCGCTTCTTCAAGAGGGTGGAAATGGCCGTCTCCACAGGCCGATTGACGAAGAAGAGATATCGCTCGCAGGCGATCGCCTCAGGCGTCTCCTGCTGGAGCAACCAGATTTCCAGCGTGCGCCAGATCGCCTTGCTGCGGTCAGAGAGCAATCGGGCGCTGGGCGTCGCCGTGCTCTTGTCCTGTTCCTGAACGACGGCCTTACCATCCTTGAGGACGACCACGTCGTCCAGATGTTCCACGGCGATCACGGCCCCCACACCGGCATGGGCCAGATGGTGAAGCGCCCTTTCGAGTTGAAGGATGTAGCCGGCCGCCTGCGGCGCCGCCGTGTTGTTTATCGCCGCCAACCCCGACCCTAACTTCAACGGCGTTCCGCTTCGCCGGACAGCGGTTAGTTGTACGGATTCCTGCAAGAACGCCAATAGCTGGCTGGAACGAAGACTTTTTAATCCCGGCAGCCTCGACAGTTGGGATAGCGTCGGTCTGCGTTGCACGTCTAGATTATCGATCGGGCCGGAAGGGAGCGAGGGACGTGGAGCATTACACCAGCCGGGTGCGCGACAGCATCCTGCCCCTGTCCATCGCCAAAACCCTGCCTGCGGCGTTCCGCGAATGGCGGTTCACCGAGCGGACCGAGGACCACGGCGCGCCGGTCGAGACCTGTCGCCTCTGCGGTCAGGAAGGGCTCCGCTACCACTTCGAGATCGGCAACGAGCGGACCGACGAGACCCTTTGGGTCGGGTCACACTGCATTCTGAAGTTCGACGTCGCCATCGTCCAGGAAGGACGCCGACTGACGCCACAGGAGGCCAAGCGGCGACTGACCGAACTGACCAATGAGATGCAGCTCAAGGCCTGCATCGCCGCGCTGGAGAAGCTGGCTGCTGCGGAGAACAACGCGATCCTTGAAGGCGCGTTGGAATACTACAAGCGGCACGGGACATTGACGCCGAAATACGCAAACGTGGTCTTCTGGCGTCTGAAGACCAATGGGATCGACCACCAGCCCAGCTTCTTCAAGGTCGAGCTCAAACGTCAGCAGCACATCGACGATTTACAGTCGATGCCCACTGGACGCGTGCACAGGTTCTGGGCAGCGCTTAGTCCTGCCCAGCGAAAGAAGGCCATCGCCCTCGGTCACACGCCACCGCCCCCTGAATAAGAAAGTGATCTCGCTTTCCTGGCGTCGAAGAATGTGAACATAACGGGAACAAACCTCCCGTTGGGCCCATGTCGTACGTCGAACTCCAATGCGCGTCCCACTTCTCGTTCCTGAGAGGGGCGAGTTCTTGCGAGGAGCTGTTTGCCCAGGCGGCCGCCTGTGGGCTCGACGCGCTGGCGGTGACGGACCGGAACAGTCTGGCGGGCATCGTCCGGGCGCACGAGGCAGCGCGGGCGACCGGGGTTCGGCTGATCGTGGGCTGCCGTCTCGTGCTGGAGGATGGGGCGGAGATTCTCGTCTATCCCCGGGACCGGGCGGGCTACGCCCGGCTCTGTCGCCTGCTGACGGTGGGCAAGCGGCGGGCGGGCAAGGGCGGATGCCGGCTCGGGTGGGACGACCTGGAGACTTGGGGCGAAGGATGGATCGCCGTGCTGGTCCCCGACGGCCTGACGGCGGCGCGTCGGAACCTGGTGCATCTGGTCGAAGTCTTCGGCGACGACGCCCATCTGGCCCTGACCCTGCATCGGCGGCCGCGCGACCAGATGAGACTGCATCAGCTCTGCGAAGCCGCGAGGGCCGCGGCGGTGCGGACGGTGGTGACCAACGACGTTCTGTTCCACCATCCCGACCGCAGGATCCTGCAGGATGTCGTCACCTGTATCCGGGAAGGCTGCACCATCGACGACGTGGGCTTTCGCCGGAGCCGGACGGCCGACCGGCACCTGAAGCCGGTGGGCGAGATGCACCGACTGTTCGCGCGCTATCCGGAGGCCCTAGCGCGCACGGTCGAGATCGCCGATCTCTGCCGCTTCAGCCTGGACGAGCTGGCCTACCAGTATCCGCGCGAGGCGGCGGCGGGACAGACCCCGCAGGAGGCGCTGGAGGCCCTGACCTGGGCGGGGGCGGCGGACCGGTATCCGGAAGGCTTGCCTGACAAGGTGCGGGCGGCGCTGAAACACGAGCTCGGACTGATCGAGACCCTGGGCTATGCGCCCTACTTCCTGACCGTTCACTCCATCGTCCGCTTCGCCCGCAGCCGGGACATCCTGTGTCAGGGGCGAGGGTCGGCCGCCAACTCGGCGGTCTGCTTCGTGCTGGGCGTCACCTCCATCGATCCGGGGCGCAACGACCTCCTGTTCGAACGCTTCGTCAGTCAGGAGCGCAAGGAGCCGCCGGACATCGACGTCGACTTCGAGCACGAGCGCCGCGAGGAGGTGATCCAGTGGATCTATGACACCTATGGGCGGGACCGGTCCGCCCTGTGCGCCACCGTCATCCGCTACCGCTCGCGCGGCGCCCTGCGCGATGTCGGCAAGGCGCTGGGCCTGACCGAAGACCTGATCAAGACCCTCTCGTCCCAGGTCTGGAGCTATTCGTCGGAGGGGGTCGAGGATCGGCACGCCGAGGAGCTGAACCTCAATCTGGAGGACCGGCGTCTGAGGTTGGCGCTGGACCTGTCACGACAGCTGATCGGGTTTCCGCGCCACCTGTCCCAGCATCCCGGCGGGTTCGTCCTGACCGACGACCGGCTGGACGATCTCGTGCCCATCGAGCCGGCGGCGATGAAGGATCGTCAGGTGATCGAATGGGACAAGGACGACATCGACGCCTTGAAGTTCATGAAGGTCGATGTCCTGGCGCTGGGCATGCTCAGCTGCATGCGGCGCGGTCTCGACCTGTTGCGCGATCACAAGGGCATGGATCTGGACCTGGCCTCCATCCCGGCCGAGGATCCCAAGACCTACGCCATGATCCGCAAGGCCGACACGCTCGGGGTCTTCCAGATCGAAAGCCGCGCGCAGATGGCCATGCTGCCGCGCATCAAGCCGCGCACCTTCTATGACCTGGTGATCGAGGTCGCCATCGTGCGACCGGGCCCCATTCAGGGCGACATGGTCCATCCTTACCTGCGGCGCCGCGAGGGGAAGGAGCCGGTCGTCTTTCCCAAGCCGGAACTGGAGGAGGTTCTGGGCAAGACGCTCGGCGTGCCCCTGTTCCAGGAGCAGGCGATGCGGGTGGCGATCGAATGCGCCGGATTCACCGCGTCGGAAGCCGATCAGCTGCGCCGCGCCATGGCGACCTTCAAATTCACCGGCGGGGTCAGCCACTTCAAGGACAAGCTGGTCGGAGGGATGGTCGAGCGGGGCTATACGGCCGAGTTCGCGGAGAAGACCTTCAGCCAGCTGGAAGGCTTCGGATCCTACGGCTTCCCGGAAAGCCATGCGGCGTCGTTCGCCCTGATCGCCTACGCCTCCTCCTGGCTCAAGTGCTGGCATCCCGATGTCTTCTGCGCCGCCCTGCTCAACGCCCAGCCGATGGGGTTCTACGCGCCGGCCCAGATCGTGCGGGACGCCCGCGAGCACGGGGTCGAGGTGCGGCCGGTCTGCGTCAATGCCAGTCGCTGGGACTGCACCCTGGAGCCCACGGAGCGGGAGGACCGGTTCGCGGTGCGGCTGGGACTGCGCATGGTGCGGGGCCTGGCCAACGGGGACGCGGCCCGGCTGGTGACGAACCGCGGGGATCGGCCCTTCGCCGGCATCGACGATCTGTGGCGACGGGCCATGACGCCCGTCGGGGCCCTGACGCGACTGGCCGAGGCCGACGCCTTTCTGGAGGGGCTCCGCCTGTCCCGCCGCGACGCCCTGTGGTCGATCAAGGCGCTCCGCGACGATCCCCTGCCGCTGTTCGCGGCGGCCTCGGCGGAGGCCGGCGAACTCGTGCCGGAGGTGGATGAGCCTGATGCTGCCCTGCCGGCCATGCCCGCCGGTCAGGAGGTGGTGGAGGACTACACCCATGTGGGCGTGACGCTGCGGGACCACCCGCTGGCCTTCCTGCGCGACGAACTCCAGGTCCGGCATGTGATGACCTGCGCCGACGGGACGGCCATGCGCGACCGCCGCCTGACCCGGGTCGCCGGCCTCGTTCTGGTCCGTCAGAAGCCGGGATCGGCCAAGGGGGTGATGTTCATCACCATCGAGGACGAGACCGGTGTGGCCAATCTAGTGATCTGGCCGAGCCTCTACGAGCAGCAGCGGCGGGTGGTGCTGGGCGCCAGCCTGCTGGTGGTCGACGGCAGGGTGCAGCGCGAAGGCGAGGTGGTGCACATCGTCGCCGAGCGGCTGCACGACGGCTCGGACCTCTTGGCGTCGCTGGGCCGGAGGGGCGAGTTCCGGTTGCCGCATGGGCGGGGCGACGAGGTCTATCGGGGCAGTAAGCCGGACGCCCGGACACCCAAGGCCCGGGACATCTACATTCCGGACCTGTCGCTCGAGGGCATTCGAGTCAGGACGCGGGACTTTCGGTAGGCATGAGATCGCACCACTTTCCCAGCCGCCTACGGCATCCTAAAGCTCCGCATTAAGGACGAGACCAACCCCGGGGCTATTTGATGGACAAGATGGAGTGGGCAGTCGAGAGCCTGGAGTATCTTCGTAAAGCCCGCATCGCGATCGACGATGAGTTTCGCGGCGCCATGCAAGATGCGAAGGGCTACCCAGGGTCCTGGAAGGATCCATGGCATGGCACATCGCGCGATATCATTTCCAATCTCTACCACTACTCCGAGGAGTTTGTGGCGGACGTCCGGATCCCAAATGAGATGTTCGCCTCACCTGAGCGATTTGAGCAGGGGCTCGTAGCGTACCGGGCTTTCGTGCAGGCAATGGTCGACGACCTCGACGAGGAGCAGGCCGCCTACGAACTCAAGCACAAGATCGTCGGCGCACCACACATCGTCGACGTCGCCCGCCGGCAGGTTTTCCACGTTCTCGGAGCCATTGATTACACCTTGGCACGCAAACCCTCGCCACCCGCTGCCACAGTCAGTTCCGAAACCGCGGATCTGGACCTGATCGTCACACTTGCCCGCCGTTTCCACGAGAGTGTCCTTGCTTTGAAGACCCACCCGCACGGTGGAGCGGTTTATGCCATCAAGGACGAGTGGGACTGCCAATACCTGTTCCGCTCGATCCTCGCCGCCTACTTCCCGGATGTGCGTGAAGAGGAATGGAGCCCATCCGTCGCCGGCAGCGCGTCGAGGTGCGAGTTCTTTCTCAAACCGCTGCGGGCGATGGTGGAACTCAAATACGTCCGCAAGTCCGACACGACCAAGATCAAGAAAGAACTCGCCAACGACTTTGTCGATTACGGCGGTAACAGCGAAGTCGACCGGCTCATCTGCCTCGTTTACGATCCCGACAACCACCTGAAAAACCCTGCAGGCTTCCAGTCCGATCTGTCTAAACCACGGACCGGCCTGATTGACGTGAAGGTCATCGTCTCTCCACCGCGATGAGGGGTGATGCCGCAGGCGTCAGTGCATTTCGGACCGATGCATGGGCGGTGGCGGCTCGGTCATATCCAGGCTGTCGATCATGATGTCGATTTCCGCCTGCACAACATCGAGGTCACGCCCTTCGAACATCTGTTCGGCGGCCTCACGCCAAGCCGCTCGGAGCAACTCTCGGGCATCGTCGGGTAACATATCCTCGAGATAGTGGAGGCCGCGCTCCGCGAGCAGGCGCTGGGCGACCACGCCGGCGCGCGTCGCAATATCTCCTGCGGGGGCCGCGTCGCCGGCCGCACCTCGCTTCAGTGACTTTGTGCGCCTTGGCATGACGAAGGATGTCCCGGCTAGGCGTGTCCGCGCACAGCCGCGTCGGCCAGCACGCGCGCGCGGAAAGACTCGAGATCGAATCCGACTGTGTGATCATCGATCGCCAGAAGCGGCTCAACTGCCGCGGCAGCCACTACGTCGGCATGTATGTAGTCAGCGCCTTCGGCGTCCCCCGGAAGCGTCCAGGCTCGCAGACCACGATCATCATGCAACCGCGCGAGCGCCTCCAGCCGAAGCTGAATGGCAAAGGCATTAAGCGCTGCCTCATCCGCTTCGTCACGCTCCTCGAGTAGTCTGAACAGGCGGAAGGCGCGACCTTCGAACGAACCACGTTGATCCGCAGGCAGTTCGCCGATGGCTTCCAACGACGCCGCAAAAAGCTCGGGCGATACCTCGGCGCTCATGGCTCGATCCGTGAAGCTAGACATGCAGTTCCCCTGAACGGCTGTGGTTCACCAGTATGGGCGTAAAAGCCCGCTCGACTATGTCCGCACTCGAGGGCAACGCCAAGGCCACCTTCATTCACCACCGCTTGATGTCTTGCTTCTCCGCGGGATCCAAGAAAAACCGAAGTTCATAAGCGACCCATCTCACAAGGCTGTGATCGATTTCCTTACTCAGAACCAGATCGGAACAGGCCGAAACAGATCGAACAGGTCACCTATTCATTCCGTCCATCAGTTCTCTACGTCCGCCGGTTGCGGTTTATTTCCGTCGATGCTTGCTTGGTTGCAGTTCTGGTTCAGACGGAAAGGAGCGCCACATGGCCGGTCTACATCTTCACGGAACTGAGGAAATGCTGCTGACCCGCAAGGAAGCGTCCACCGAGCTTCTACGTATGGGCATCCGCCGGTCACCGTCGACACTGGCGAAGGTGTTCTGCACCCGGTCTGACGGACCGCCCTGCACCCACCTCGGGCGGACCCCCTACTACCCCAAGAGCCTGCTGCACGAGTGGGCGCGCAGCCAGCTCTCGGGCCTCCGGTCTTCGTCGAGCCAGCCTCGCCAGGCCGGACATTGGGGCGAGGCCGCTCACGAGGGCGCCTAGCTCCCCAGTCCATCGCGACAACTTCGGCCGCCCGGCGACCCGCCGGGCGGCCGTCTTTCAATGGGCCGTCTGTCCGTCTTCAACCGACCAGCCCGCGAGAGAGGCGGCGACGCTCTCGCTGATCCTGTCGGCGGCGGCACGGACCGGGTCGTCCGCCAGGTGGGCGTATCGACTTGTGGTGCTGACGTGACTGTGGCCGAGCAGCTTGCCGATGAGCTGAAGCCCTTCGCCGCCGGCCAGCCCGGCGCTCGCGAAGCTGTGCCGAAGGTCATGGATCCGCAGGTCTTCCATCCCGGCGCGTTTGCGGATGCCGACCCAGGCCCAGTCGAGATTGGCGATCGGACGCTTGGGATCCTTCCGATCCGGGAACACGTAGATGCTCCCGTTCGAGAGCAGGCCCTCGATCAGCTTCAGCGCCGCGCTCCCGAGACGGATCACCTTCGCCCCGGTCTTGGAATCCTCCAGCCGGAGCATCCCCATGGTGCGGTCGATCTCCGACCACTTGAGCCTGGCGATCTCGTTCTTGCGGGCGCCGGTCAGCGCCAGCAGGCGGATGATGTTGATGTGGCGCGGATCGCCCCCATGCTTCTCGAGCTCCGCCAGGACATCGCCGAGCCGGGCCAGTTCGGCCGGGGAAAGGAAGCGGTCCCGACGGTTGTCCTTGTAGCGTTTCACCCCTCGCGTGGGGTTGGTCTTCACGAACTCCCGCTCAACGGCGAACGTGAAGATACCGCCCAGCAGTCCGACCGTGCGCGAGGCCGCATGAATACCGCCGCGAGTGTGCGGCGTCGCCTCTCCACGAATGCGTCCCGACCCGACATCGACCATCAGCCGCTCGATGTCCGCTCGGCCGATATCGGTGACCTTCATCTTGCCCAGGCGGGGTTTGATGTGGCGGGCGATGCGGATGCGATCGATCCGAAGGGTCGTCGCTTTCTTCATCGTCACGCCCTCCTTCATGTAGAGGTCGCAGAGCTCCGACATGGTCAGTTCTTCGCGTCGTTCGACTTTGGTCCCCTGAGGGTCACCACCTGACGCGACTTCGGCCAGTACAGCGGCCGCTCGTTCGCGGGCTTCCTCGGCGGTCACGACGCCATGGCGAGCGATGTGAAGGAGGCGGTCAGCGCCGCCGATCGTCCTGTATCGAACGACGTAGGTTTTGGTATCGCTGACGGCGACGCGCACCCCGAAACCCTTGAGCTGCGTGTCCCAGAGGGTGAAGCGCACCCCTTCAGACGTCAGGGCGTCGACCAGGCGTTTGGTGATCTTTCCGGACCTCGGGTTCTGAACCATTCGATCTCTCCTCGGGCCCACGAGGGGTCCCGTTTCTGGTCCCGGTTTTGGTCACCACATGGTCACCAGCCGGGAGGATTTCGGAGGATAATCGAGAAATCAGCGGTAAAAGAACGAACCCTGAACCTGCCCACCACAAGGGTGTTTGAGCCATTTCGAGCAACTGAAAAGAACCCTAAGGTTCGAGCTCTATGTCCCAATAGAGATAATCCAGCCAGCTCTGGTGCAGATAATGCGGCGGGAAACGCCGGCCCGCCTCCTGCAGCTGCCAGGCGTTCGGGCGATAGGGCTCGCGGCGGATCGGCATCATGGCCTGGCGCGGGGTGCGGCCGCCCTTGGTCAGGTTGCAGGGGCCGCAGGCGGCGACGATGTTCTCCCAGGTTGTGCGGCCGCCGTGCGAACGCGGAATGACGTGGTCGAAGGTCAGCTCGGTCGATTCCCCGCAGTACTGACAGGCGAAGCCGTCGCGCAGGAAGACGTTGAACCGGGTGAAGGCGGGGCTGCGATCCTGATCGACATAGTTCTTCAGCGCGATGACGCTGGGCAGTTGCATCTCCATCGACGGAGAGCGGACCACCTTGTCGTACAGCGACACCACGTCCACCCGGTCCTGATAGACCGCCTTGACCGCCTCTTCCCACGGCCAGAGCGACAGCGGGTAATAGGACAGCGGCCGGAAGTCCGCGTTCAGAACGAGGGCGGGAAAGCCCGACGGCGGTCGGTGGAGGACCTGCATCAGGCCCTCCCGGTCGGCGCGGGGGGTATGGAAGCTACAGGATTGAAGACGCGTCTCCTTCCCTAGTCCGAGGCGTTCAGCCTAGTCCCGATTCGAAGACGCCGCCATGACGAACAGGCGACGAACCGTTCAATTTCGCTCAGGGAAGCCCGGCAGGGCCCAGCCCCAGCGCAGCGCCCCCGCCCGCAGCATGAAGCCGGCCACGGCGGCGACGATGGCGGCGGGCCAGATCGGCGCCTCGGGGATGCGCAGGACGATATAGAGGGTCGCCGCCAGTATGGCCGCCGTCACATTGATCTCGCGCCGCAGCAGGATCGACGGCTGCCCCGCCAGGGTGTCGCGCACCACCCCGCCGAAACAGGCGGTCAGGGTGCCCATGACGATGCAGATCAACGGGGGGGCGCCCGCCGCCTCCGCCTTGGCCGCCCCCATGACGCCATAGGCGCCCAGGCCGATGGCGTCGAGCCACAGCAGGGCCCGGAACCGCCAGTCGCGCTGTCCGATCAACCAGACGACCACCGCCGTCAGCAGGCAGACCGCCATATAGCGCCAGTCCTGAACCCAGAAGACCGGCAGGCCCAGCAGCAGGTCGCGCAACGTCCCCCCGCCCACGCCGGTTATGGCCGCGAAGAAGGCGAAGGTGACCACGTCATGCTTCTCGCGCGCGGCGGCCAGGGCGCCGGTGGCCGCGAACACGGCCACCCCGGCGAAATCGAGCGCCGCAAGCACCGTCTGCGGATTGCGCAGCGGCTCGGTCAGGGCGGGATCGATGGGGGTCACGCGCTCAGATCCTCCAGCACGATGTCGCCGCGCCGAACGCCGCCATACCACCCCCACAGCAGATGCGCCGCCACCCCGCGATGGGGCCGCCACAGTTCGGCGCGGGCATAGGCCTGTTTCTCGTTCGGGCGCAGGTCGGCCCGGTCGGCCCAGCGCATCGCCTCCTGCAGGGCCACGTCCCCGCCGGGAAAGACGTTCAGCCGCCCCTCGCAGAACATCAGATAGGTCTCGGCCGTCCATTTGCCGACACCCTTGATCGCGGTCAGGGCGGCGATGGCGTCGTCGTCCGACAGGGTCTGCATATGGTCCAGATCGACGCGACCCTCGACCTGGGCCAGGGCGATCTCGCGACCGTATTTGGCCTTTTGACCGGACAGGCCGAAGGCGCGCAGGGCGTCGATGTCGTGGGCCAACACCGCGTCGGGCGTCACCGCTCCGCCCAGCCCCTCGACCGTGCGCGCCCAGATGGAGGCGGCGGCGGCCACGGACACCTGCTGCTCCACGATCATGCGGAACAGGCCCTCGTAACCGCCGGGCCGCAGCCGCCATTCGAAGGCCGGCGTCTGGGCGTGGGCGCGCGCCAGGGCAAGATCGGCGACGGCCAGGGCCTCGCGCGCGGCGGCGATGTCCTGGGATGTGGGCGCGACGGGCATGGCCCCTGTATGACGCGGGTTCGCCGCCTGGGGAATGCGGGCCTCGCGTAAAACGGCTGTCAAAGCGGCGCACCAATAACTATTATTCAACAAGCACGGAGAAGCCGCATGACCATGACCGTCGAACTGGGCGCCCTGGAGCAGGTGGTCGATCGCCTGGTCAAGGAAGGCCGCTACGGCTCCAAGAGCGAAGTTCTGCGCACCGGCGTGCGGCTGGTGCAGGAGCATGAGGCCCGTTTGGCGGCCTTGTTGGGGAAGCTCCAGGAAGGCATCGACGACGCTGACGCCGGGCGGGTTCACTCGATCGACGAGGTGCGGGCTCAAATGCGGGCGCGCTGGGCTGTTGACGGCGAATGAGACTGGTCATCACGCGCGCTGCGACCCGCGACCTCGCGGAGATCGAGGCCTTCATCGCCCGAGACAGCGCGAGCGCGGCCCGGCGGTTCGTGCTGAAGCTGCTCGACGTGTGCGAGGGCTTGGTTGATCAACCGCGCGCCTATGCGGAAGCCGGCGTGCAGAACCTTCGAAAACGCCCATTCGACGACTATCTGATCTTCTACCGCCTGTCCGAAACGGTGGAGATCGTGCGTATTCTCCACGCCGCGCGTGACTGGGTCCGGCTGCTGGATCCCGCGACGGACTGAGATGTTCGCCACCCGCTTCGCCCCCTCTCCCACCGGCCGCCTGCACAAGGGCCACGCCTTTTCGGCCCTGACCGCCTGGTCGGCGGCGAAGGCGGCGGGCGGGCGGTTTCTGCTGCGGATCGAGGACATCGACCCCACGCGCTGCCGACCGGAACATGAGGCCGCCATTCTGGAAGACCTGGCCTGGCTGGGGCTGGACTGGGAGACGCCGGTCCGACGCCAGTCGGATCATCTGTCCGACTATGCTGCGGCGATCGAGGCCCTGAAGGCGCGGGATCTGTTGTACCGGTGTTTCCGTACACGGAAAGAGATCCTGGACCGGATCGGCGATGCGCCGCATGGGGCGAGCGAAACGGTGCGGCCGGGGCCGCATCCGGCCGAGGAGGAGGCCCGTTTCCTGGCCCAGGGGCGGCCTTTCGCCTGGCGGCTGTCGTTGGACCGGGCGCGTGAAACCCTGGGCGAGGCGACGTGGACCGGGCTGGTCTTCATCGAGCAGGGCGCCGGCCCGGACGGAGAAACCGGCATTGTGCCCGTGCGGCCCGACACGGCCGGGGATGTGGTGCTGGCGCGCAAGGATGCGGGCGTCGCCTATCATCTGGCCGTGACCCACGACGACGCCCTGCAGGGGATCGACCATGTGATCCGGGGGCAGGACCTGTTCGAGGCCGCCCATGTGCAGCGCCTGATCCAGGCCCTGATGGGCTGGCCCGCCCCTGTCTATCGCCACCACCGCCTGCTGGCCGGGCCGGACGGACGCCGCTACGCCAAGCGGGACCAATCCGTAACCCTGGCGGAGCTGAGGGCGGGCGGCATGACGGCCCAGGCCCTGCGCGCCGAACTGGGGTTCAGTCCCGCCGGCTGAAGATGCGCGAGGCGCCATAGCCGGTCAGGGCGGCCAGAACCACGCAGAGGAGGCCGTACAGCCACGGCCGGCGATGGGCGAACTCGTAGATGTCGCGCTCGATGCCGACCTTTTCGACGGTCAGGGTCAGATTGGAGACCGACCGGGGCTCGCCGCCCTGGAACAGCCAGACCTCGGCATAGTATTTGCCGGTCGGGGCGACCGTCGGCAGCTTGACCTCGGCCCGGAACAGGCCGCGATCCACGAACTCCACCCCGTCCGGATCGGTGTCATAGAGGGCCGCCGCCTCCTTCAGCCGGATCACGGCGCGGCGCCAGTCCAGATAATCGTCGCCCAGACGGCTGACGACCACGTCGCGCACCCCGTAGCGGGTCACGGTGCCGGCCTCCTCCGGCGCGTCGATACGCAGATGGTCCACCCCGACGCCCAGCCGACGCAGCTGGCCGAAGTCGGCGATGTCCGACAGGGGCCGGGTCGAGGCGGTCATGTAGAAGCCGGGCGCCCCTTCGAACAGGACCGGGCGGCTGTTCAGCCAGACCCCCATGTTGCGGGTCTTCTTGACCAGGCGGACCGGAGCGTCGGGGCCGCGCACCACCACGACCACATCGACCGGGTCGGGGGTCGGGTTGAACACCGCGCCATACAGGACGATGGAGGCGCCGGTGAAACCGGAATCGACGTGGACCTGGGCGTCGGTCAGGGCGGCGGCGACGCGCAGTTCGCCCGTCGTGGCCTCGGACCGGTCGGGGGCCGGCGCCGCGACGGCGGCCGCCTCGATGGGGGGCGCCTCTATGGCCGGAGGGGGTGGAGGAAGCGCCTGCATCAGTCCGACACCCCCGGCGCGAGCAGGAAGATGTCACTGGGCCGCACGAACAGCTCCAGCCCCATCTGGATGCCGACCAGCAGCACGATCAGGCCCAGGGCCGCACGCAGTTCCTCGGCCCGGAACCGACCCGCGAACCGGGCGCCGATCTGGGCGCCGACCACCCCGCCCAGCAGCAGGATGGTGGACAGCAGGATGTCGACCGTCTGGTTGCGGCCGGCCTGGAGAATGGTGGTGATGGCCGTGGTGATGATGATCTGGAACAGGCTGGTGCCCACCACCGCCCCGGCTCGCATCCGCAGCACATAGAGCATGGCCGGCACCAGGATGAAGCCGCCGCCGACCCCCATGATGGCCGACAGGATCCCGGCGAAGACGCCCAGGCCGAACGGCGGCAGGGCGCTGATATAGAGGCCCGACTTGGGGAACTTCATCTTGAGCGGCAGACCATACAGCCACAGGGGACGGCGGCGGTCCTTGCGCGGCGGGGGCAGGCCGCGACGCCGACGCAGGATCTCGGTCAGGCTCTCGTGCAGCATCAGCAGGCCGATGGCGCCCAGGAAGACCAGATAGGACAGGGCCACCACCAGATCGGCCTGGCCCAGCAGGCGCAGATAGCGGAACAGTTCGACGCCCGCGATCGCCCCGGCGGCCCCGCCCGCGGCCATGACGCCGCCCATCTTGAAATCCACCGCGCCCTGGCCCGCATAGCGGATCACGCCGGATGTGGAGGAGGCGACGACGTGGCTGGCCTGGCTGGCGACGGCCACGGTCGGCGGAATCCCCATGAAGACCAGGATCGGCGCCATCAGGAAGCCGCCGCCGATGCCGAACAGGCCCGAGACGAACCCGACCACCGCCCCCAGAATCACCAGGGTCGGCCAGTTCACCGAAACCTCGGCGATCGGCAGATAGATGTCCAAAGGACGCGCCTTCGGCTGGAGCGGAACGGGAGACGCCGAACGGCGACAGGGTGTTCTTTAGCGACGGCGACGGCGCGCCGCCACCCGTGCGCGAAAGGTTTGGCGGCCTAGCCTCGGCCCTGAGCCGGGCTTTGGACCTGCTGCTGCACAAAAGCGTCGGCGGCGGTGCGGGCGGCGCGCTGGGCGGTGGCGGTGGCGGCGGGACGAAGTCGGGTGACGGCCGCCTGGGCCTCGCTGTCGCCGCCGCGCGCAGCGATCATGTACCATTTCAGGGCTTCGGTCGGGTTCTTCGCCACACCCTCTGCGCCGGTCTCATAGATGCGGGCGACATTGTACTGGCTGTCGGTCAGGCCCCGCTCGGCCGCCCTGAGCAGCCAGATCAGACCCTCGGCCTGATTGGCCGCGCCGCCGTCGCCCTCGTACAACTGCATGCCGTACAGATGCATGCCGCCGGGATCCCCGGACTCGGCCGCACGGCGGCCCCACCGACGGCTCTCGGCCGGATTGGCGGACACGCCGTTTCCACCCATGAGATAGAGCTGACCCAGATAGGTCTGGGCCGGGCCGTACCCCAGGTCGGCGGCGCGCTTCAGTTCGTCCACGCCTTCCAGGTCGCCGCTCTCGATCCGGTTCACGGCCCGTTCGAACTCGGCCGCGCCGGCGTCGACCGTAGGTACGGCGTCCGTCGGCGTGATCGCCATGGCGATCGGGGTTTCGCTGGCGGCGGAGGCGGGCGTCCGGGTCGAACCCGGCAACCCCGGCAGTTCGAGATCGGGCAGTCCCGACCCGTCGGCCAGGGTCAGAGACGCATAGGCCCCGCCGGTCAGGGCCACAGCCGTGACCGAGGCCAGGAAGGCCTTCTTGACCGTCGATCCGTCCTTGGCCGCCTGCTTGTCCAGCCGCTCCTGCAGCTTGGACTTGCCGCCGCGCTTGGGCATCAGGCCGAAGCCCTGGCGGGGCGCTTCCTCGGGCGCCGCCGGCGTCGTCATGGCCGCACGGGCGGCGTCGATGGTGCTGCGGGTCGAGGCCGCGCGACCGGCGGCGGCGGCTGCGCCCATGCTGGCGCGCAGACGGCGGGGATCGACGAATTCGGTGTCGTCGGCGAAGTCGTCGTCGCCGTCCAGCAAGGCGTCGCTCCGGCCTTGAACTGGGCCTTGAACGGCGTCCTGATCCGGGGCCTGTCCGTTCGGACGCGGCTCCGACCGGGTCGAGAAACCGGATGCGGTGGCCTCCAGCGCGTCGTCGACATCGGCGCCGCCGAAACCGCCGAAGGGCTGGATCCGGGGTTCGCTTTCGACCGACGCCGCAGAAACCGGAGCCAGATCAGGCTCGGGCTGGAGCGGCTCCGGCGCCTGTGCAGCGGGCGTCGACGCGGTCGGCATCGACGGGAAGGGCGTCGCCATGGCCGCGTCCGGCGACACGGGATCGATCGACCAGTCATCCTCGACGTCGAAGGATTCTTCGGGGAAGACGGCCGCGCGCCAGTCCGGCTCGACCGGCGCCGAGACGGCGGCGACCGCTGCGCGCTCGGCGACGGCGCGGGGCTCGGGCGCAGGCTCGGCCTCGGGGATGTCCAGTTGCAGATCGCGGGTCGCGGCCGGCTTGCGCGTATCCATGCTCTCGCGGGCCTCGGCCAGCAGGCGGGCGGTGCGCTCCTCGCTCATCCGCATCCGCTCGGCCAGTTCGCCCGAGGCGCGGTCGTAGCGCTGTTCGATCTTGTCCGAGCTTTCCGACAGGCGCCGCGCGATGTCGTCCAGCGCCTGCTGCGAGCGGCGTTCGGACTGGGCGATGCGGTCGCTCAGCTGATCCGAAATCCGGGTGATCTCGCCGCCCAGCTTCTCAAGCGCCAGGGCGTGACGGTCGTCGCTGGCGGTCAGGCGTTGATCGACGCGATCGACGTGGCGCGCGAACTCCTGGTCCATTCTGGCCGCGTGACGCGACAGATCGGCCTCGACCTTGCGGCCGACCAGGTCGGTGACGCTGCGGGTGACGGCCTCGGCGCGGCCGATGGCCTCGCGTTCGACCGTCTGGACCCGGGCGTTCAGGTTCTGGGCGATCTTCAGGACCTCGCGGCCCATGGCCTCCAGCCCCTGGGCGCCCTTGCGCTCGGAGGCGTTCAGCTGGTCGCCGACGCTGCGGACCGCCTGTTCGATCCGGTCGATGCGCGCGCCGGTCTCGGCGGCGTCGAGCCGCTGCATCATCTCGGCGCGGTTGAACTCGATCTGGCGCGACAGGGTCTCGGCCAGCTTCTCGAACCGGGCGGCGTCACGCGCCCCCTCGGGCTCGACCCGCCCCTCGGCCGCGCGCATGCGCTGGTCCAGCTCGGCGAAGGAGCGTTCGAGGGTCTTCAGCGCCTCGGTGGTGCGGCTTTGGGCCTGGTCCAGACGCGCGCCGACCTGGGCCAGCAGGTCCGTGCCGACGCCGGGACCTGCGGCCTTCTCGACCGCCTCCATGCGCTGACGCAGTTCCGAGACGCCCGACCTCTGGCGTTCCTCGATGTCGTACAGGCGGCCGGCCAGGGCGCCCAGCGACTGCTCGACCTTGCCGAAGGTCTCCTGGGTCTGGGGGCCGGTGTCGCGCTCGAAGGCGCGCAGGCGACGATGGCCCTCGCGCAGTTCCTCGGCGATGTCGTCGATGCGGCGAGCCTGCCCCTTGGTCTGGGCGTCCTGACCGTCCAGCCGGCGCACCAGGCCGGACACGGCCTGGTCCACACCCTGGATGGCGACGGTCGAGCGCCGCTCGGCGGCCTCCAGCCGGGCGGCGATGGCGTCGATGGAGGCGCTGATCCTCTGCCAGCCTTCGTCGGAAGCGTCATAGGCGTCGTCGATACGGCGGCTGCGACCGCGACGTTCGAACATCTCGGGGCCGGCGGAGCGACGCGGCAGGGTGGCGTAACCCTCGTCCTCGTCTTCCATGATCATGGAGTTCAGCCATTCGCCCAGGGTCATGCCCGAGCGGCGCGCAAGATCCTTGGCGACCTCGCGGGCCTTCGGATCAATACCCTTCACGCTCCAAGGCGCCGCTGCGCTCACTGATTCGGCTCCCGACCCATGGGATGGAGGCTATAACGCCAATATCGAGGGTGTAAACGTGTGGTTAACCGCAAGATGTTGCGCCGACTCGTCAGCCTGTGGACATCTCGTCGGGTGGGGAGGCTTTTGGGCGCGACGTGGTTAATGACCGATTAAGATTAAGGACCTGGTAACCGGTTCGGCTTGCGTCCCTGCTCCGGCTGCGCCAACTGCGGCCCATGAGCCTGACAACCACTCTGATCCTGCTGGGCGCGGCCCTGGCCGTCATGGTCTTCGCCGGCTGGCGCGGCGCGCGGCCGCCCGACCCGTTCAAGGGGCCGCGCATGGTCCCCTGGCGCTTCATCATGCTGGGCGCCGCGGCCCTGGCCATGCTGCTGCTGATCCACCTGGCCACCCTGTTCGGCGCCGAACGACCGCCCTGGGTTTCAGTTTAGGAACCCGAACGAGGCCCGACGGTTGATCCTGCGAACCCCAGACAGGAGACGCATCATGGCCGACAAACTGACCCCCGCCGAGGCGGAAAAGGAATTCTGGAACAGCCTGAAGGAGTCCAACACCGGCATGCTGGGCCTGGACCAGGCCGGCTATCACCATCAGCCCATGACCGGTTTCGGCGAGCCGGAGACCGGGACCATCTGGTTCTTCAGCCGCAATGACACCGACTTCGCCCGCGACGTGGCGGTCGGCGGTCAGCAGGGCATGTTCTGCTATCAGGCCAAGGACGGCAAGGTTCAGGCCTGTATCCACGGCGACCTGTCGATCGACCAGGACCGCGCCCGGATCGACAAATACTGGAACCCCGTCGTCGCCGCCTGGTACCCGGACGGCAAGGACGATCCGCACCTGACCCTGATCCGCTTCAACGCCGAGGACGGCCGGGTCTGGGTTTCGGACAAGGGCGCGCTGGGCTTCGGCTATCAGGTGATGAAGGCCAATCTGACCAAAACGACGCCCGACGTCGGCGGCGTTTCGGACGTGAACCTACAATAGGCGGGCGCCCCGCCCGAGATCATCTCTGCCGTCAGACTGAATTTGCGCGCGTCGGAGGCTCCGGCGCGCGCATTTATGCGCGCGTTTCGGCGACAGCCTGTTGTCCGTCCCTCGACGGCGTCCAGTTGTTCAGCGCCTGTTGGAACAGCCGGGCGGCCAGGGCGTCGCTCATCGGGGCGGCGGCGATGCGGGCCGCTTCGGCCGCTCTCAGGCCTTCGATCTCGCGGCTGAGGAAGCGAGCGGTTCCAGCGGGTCCGGAGGCGCGCTCGGCCCGGTCGGCCGCGGCCTGTTCCGGGGAGACCAGGGGTTCATCGTCTGCGGGGGGCGCCTGGACGGGGTCAGAGCGGAGGCTTTCCATCAACTGTCGAATCTCGGCCTGGCGCTCGGGGGACAGGTTGGAGACATGGGTCGGCTGAAGCGTTCGCATTCGGCCAGCGACAAAATCGTCGATGGACAGCGGCTGATCGCGATCTGAACCCAACCGGGCCATGACGACGCGGTCGCTCATATAGCCGGCGTCATAGGCCGCCGCACGGCGCAGATCCGCCGCAGCCTCGCGTTCCGACCTCGACACCAGACCGTCGCCGTCCGTGTCAGTTTGGGCGAACCAGTCGGCAAGATATTCCTGATCGGAAATGGATTCCGACCCGGACTGGGCCTGGATCAGGGCGTTCAGGGTGTCGGCGCCGAAGGTGTCGGCGGGGGTCATCTCGGCGCGGGTGACGCGGCCGTCCGCGTCGGCGTCGAAGGTTTCGAAAGCCTTTGAAACCTTGACGTTTCCAGCGTCTACAGCGCTGATCTCGTCGAGGGTCAGGGCGTCGTCGCCGTCGAGGTTCAGGCGGTCGAACAGCTTCTGATAGAGCTGCTGCGTGAGGGTGGAACCCGCAGCGGAAATCGTGGTCATGGCCTCAGCCTCCCCAGGGCGCGACAAGCGTGACCGGAAGGAAGCAAGAGCCAGACCGCGCGACGCGCGGCCTGGCGATCGTCAGATCGGCGTCAGCCGGCGAAACACCAGGCCAGAACCGCCTTCTGGGCGTGGATGCGGTTTTCGGCCTCGTCCCAGACCAGGGAGCGGGGGCCGTCGATGACGGCGTCGGTGACTTCCTCGCCCCGGTGGGCCGGCAGGCAGTGCAGGAAGACCGCATCCGGATCGGCCAGGGCCATCAGGGCCTCATCGACGGTGTAATCCTCAAACGCGGCCAGACGCGCCTCATAGTCCTGGTCGCCCATCGACACCCAGGTGTCGGTGACGACGACGTCAGCGCCCTTGACCGCCTCGCGCGGGTCGCTGGTCAGGGTGACGGCGCCGCCGCCCTTGGCCAGGTCGCGCAGGTCGGGGTGATACGCCGCCGGACAGGCGACGTTCAGGTGGAAGCCGAACCTGGGCGCCGCGTGCATGAAGCTGTGGCAGACGTTGTTGCCGTCGCCGATCCAGGCGATGGTCTTGCCCGAGACCGGGCCGGAATGTTCCTCGATGGTCTGCAGGTCGGCCAGGATCTGGCACGGATGCGACCGGTCGGTCAGGCCGTTGATCACCGGCACGGTCGAGACGCGGGCGAAGCGTTCGACGTCCTCGTGGCTGTTGGCGCGGATCATGACGGCGTCGACCATGCGCGACAGGACACGGGCCGTGTCCTCGACCGGCTCGCCCCGGCCCAACTGCATATCGGAAGCCGTGGCGATGATGGCGGCGCCGCCCAGCTGGCGGATGGCGGCGTCGAAGCTGAACCGGGTGCGGGTCGAGTTCTTCTCGAAGATCATGGCCAGGACGCGATCCTTGCCCGGCGCATCGGCGTCGGGACGGCCCTGGGGCCAGCCCTTGCGGGCGGCCTTTCGGGCGTGGGCGTCGTCGAGAATGGACCGCAGATCGGCGGCGTCCAGCTGGTGGATGTCGAGGAAGTGCCGGACCATTGCCTAACTCCGCTCATCCCCGCGAAGGCGGGGACCTGATGCTTTGGGCGACGGGCGCCCGATGTCTGTCACGTCCGCCGGTCCCGGGCCTTTCGCGTAAAAGGCCTGGGTCCCCGCTTTCGCGGGGATGAGCGGTTTTGAGGATCAGGCCGCCCACTTCTCGCGGGCGACCTCGCAAGCGGCTTCGAACCGGACGATCAGTTCGCGAGCCTCGTCCAGCGTCAGGTTCAGCGGCGGCAGCAGACGCACGCAATTGTCGCCCCCCCCGGCGATCAGCAGCTGTTGCGTATCGCGCGCCAGGGCCATGAACTCGCGATTGTTCGGGACCAGCTTGACCCCGATCAGCAGCCCCTTGCCGCGCACATCGACGATGACGTCCGGGAAGCGGGACTGAAGCCCCGCCAGCTGCTGCTTCAGATAGCCGGCGATGTCGTTGACGTTGGCCAGGGTCTCTGGCGTGTTGATCAGGGACAGCGCCTTCAGACCCACGGCCATGGCCAGGGGATTGCCGCCGAAGGTCGAGCCGTGGACGCCGACCGTCATGCCCGAGGCCGCGCGGGCCGTGGCCAGACAGGCGCCGATGGGGAAGCCGCCGCCCAGGGCCTTGGCCACCGCCATGATGTCGGGCGACATGCCGGCCCATTCGTGGGCCCACAGCTTGCCGGTCCGGCCCATGCCGCACTGGACCTCGTCGAAGATGATCAGGACGCCGTGTTCGTCGCACAGCTCGCGCAGGCCGCGCAGGCACTGCTCCGGCATGGCGCGGCAGCCGCCCTCGCCCTGGACCGGCTCGACGATGATGGCGGCGGTCGTGGGGTTGGCGATGGCGGCCTTGATGGCGTCGTGGTCGCCCCACTTCAACTGGTGGAAGCCCTGCATCGGCGGGCCGAAACCCTCGGTATAGCTGGGGTTGGCGGCGGCGTTGATCGCGCCATAGGTGCGGCCGTGGAAGGAGCCGTCGAAGCCGTAGATGTCGATCCGCTCGGGCGCGCCCTTGGCCGAATGATATTTCCGCGCCGTCTTCAGCGCGCACTCGACCGCTTCCGTGCCCGAGTTGGTGAAGAAGACCACGTCGGCGAAGCTCGACTCGCACAGGGCGTCGGCCAGGGCTTCCTGGCCCGGAATGCGGAAGATGTTGGAGACGTGCCACAGCTTCTCGGCCTGGTCCTTGACCGCCTGGACCAGTTCGGGATGGGCGTGGCCCAGGCCGTTGGTCGAGATGCCGGCGACGCAGTCCAGATACTCGGTCCCGTCGGTCGACCACAGGCGAGCGCCTCGGCCGCGTTCCACTTCCAGCGGCGCGCGATTGTAGACACCCATCAGATGGTTCGTGGACACGGGACTAAGACCTCCAAAAGCGATACGGCCCCGACGCGAGGCGCGACGGAGCCGGTTTCATAGGGACAGGCGTTGTCGGACGGGCGACGGTGTTAGTCAACACCGGCGCCAGGGGCTTTCGTCAGGGGGCCGCCCGATCCAGCCGCAGGGTCAGATCGGTGATGAACCGACCGAAACGGGCCACATCCTCGCCGTTCAGGTACGACAGCTTGTCCTCGGGCGAATGGATGCGCTGGAAGACCGGCGGGACGAAGCCCTCCTTCAGGCCGTTGTCCTCGCCGCCGTTGAAGGCCAGCCACATCTGGTGCGCGCCGACGGCGTCCTGGGTTCCCAGCGAGACCACCGGCACGCCCGCCGCCGAGAAGACGCGGTCGTCGCTGGGCGGATAGACCGGGAAGGCGACGCAGTTGACGCCCTGCTCCGCGCACTGGCTGCGCAGGGCCGCCAAGACGAAGCCCGACTGGGCGCCGTTGTTCTCGCCATACATGACGGTGCGGCCATAGGCGGCGACGTCGGCGTTGATCACGGCGCGGATGCGGCTCTTGTCATGGGCGTCCAGCCAGGCCTTGGCGCCGATCAGGCCCAGCTCTTCCTGGTCGGTCAGGACGAAGATCAGACGATGGCTGGTGGGCTGGCCTTTCAAGGCCTTCATCGCCTCAATCATGGCCACGACCGAGCCGGCATTGTCGACGATGCCTTGCGACATCGACCCGTCGCGCAGCTTCACCGCGTCATAATGGGCGGTCAGGACGATGTCTCTGGGGCCGTCGCCCAGGGTGACGACCACGTTCGACCCGGCCATGGGGCCGGTGCGCGAAGTACCGCCCTCGAAGGTCTGAACAGCAGGGTCCAAGCCGTAAACTCGAAGCAGGCGCACAAGAGCGTCGCGGCGTTCCTCGTTGGTCTTTCCCGCAAAGACCGAGGCGGCGTTCTGGATCAGTTGCCCCTCGCTGGGGCCGGGGATGACGACAACGGGAAGGGCGCGTTGGGCGCCGTCCTGCGCCACAACCGGCGCGGCAGTGAGAAGCGCCGCAGCGGCGACGAGCGAACGGAACAGCATGGCGGACCTCTCAGGGGAGCGATCCCCCAGAGTTAGCCGCTGATCGGGCCGGGCGCCAGCGACGCCTGCGCCGCCAGACCGGCCCCTCGGCGACGACAGCGGATCGATGATCGGCGCCCGCCCTGTGACGGACCCGCACCGTCACCGCCATGATCTGGATGCGCTGAATGTCGATTCGTCCTAGGAAACGGGCATGAACGACCGTCTCCACGCCTTCGAGGCCATCGACAACTTCCGGGACTATGGCGACTACGCCACGGCGGCCGGGCGACGCGTGCGCGCGGGCCGTCTGCTGCGTTCGGGCCATCACGCCCGCGCCAGCGACGCGGATCTGGAGCGGCTGAAGGGGTTCGACCTGGGGGCGGTGATCGATCTGCGACGGCCGGGCGAGCGGCGGGACCAGCCGTCGCGGCGGCCCGACGGCTTCGACGCCCTGGTGATCGAGGGCGGGATCGACGACGGGGCCGATGCGCCCCACATCGCCTTCCTGAAGACCGAGGACCTGACGCCCGCCTCCGGCCGCCGCTTCATGGAGCGGACCTATCGGTCCCTGCCCTTCGACGCCTCGCACATCGACGTCTTCAGCCGCTACTTCCATAGCCTGGGCGATCAGGACCGGCCGGTCCTGATCCATTGCGCGGCGGGCAAGGACCGGACGGGGTTCCTGGCCGCCCTGACCCATCATCTGCTGGGCGTGCATCGCGACGACATGGTCGAGGATTATCTGCTGACCAACACCGCCGTCGATCTGGTCGGCCGCGCCCCGTCCATCGCGCGGCAACTGCACAAGATGACCGGCCGCGTCGCCTCCGATGACGCCGTCGTGGCCTTCCTGGGGGTCGAGCCCGCCTATCTGGAGGCCGCCTTCGCCGAGGTCGAGGCGCGGCACGGATCGCTGGACGCCTATCTGGCCCAGGCCCTGGGCGTCGACGCCGCCCTGCGGGCGCGGATCGAGGCGCGGCTGTCGGCGTGAGCGATAGCCTGACCCATGTCGTCGTCCGAGATCATCCGTGGACGGATCCTCTGGATGTGGCGGCCGGGATCGGCGAGGCCGACGGCGGCCTGGCCCTGCTGTCCGACGGCGGGCCGGGTGGACGCTGGTCCCATGTGGCGACGGCGCCGGACCGTATTCACGTGGGCGCGGTCGAGGCCGATCTGTTCCAGCCTCTGCGCGATCCGGCCTGGGGCGCGGGGACGGTGGGGCTGGCCGCCTATGACGCCGGGGCGCGTCCGGCGACGGGCGACCGGCCTCAGGTCTGGCCCGACCTGATCCTGGCCCGCTATCCGGCGATGCTCAGCTTCGACCATCTTCAGCGCCGGGTCCGCGCCATTGGCCGGGGGGCGACGGCGTCACAAGCCGAGGCCGCCGCCGTCCGCGCCGCCGGGTGGCTGGCGGCGGCGATCACGCCAGCCACCCCCGCCGCCCCGGCCGAAGCCTTCGTGGCCGAGGCGGATGACCAGGCCTATCGCGACGCCGTCGCCGAGGTCGTGACCTGCATCGCCGCCGGCGAGCTGTTCCAGGCCAATATCGCCCGCGCCTGGGGCGGCGAACTCAAGCCCCAGGCCGATCCGTTCGACGTCTTCCTGCGCCTGCAACAGGGGCGGGCCTCGCCCTATGGCGCCTTCTGGCGGATCGGCGACCGGGCCCTGGTGTCCAACTCGCCCGAACTCTTCCTGGCCTTCGACGGCGAGAACCGGCGCATCGAGGCGCGGCCGATCAAGGGCACCCGCGCCCGGTCGGCCGACCCTGTCGAGGACGCGGCCCTGGCCGCCGAGCTTCAGGCCAGCGCCAAGGACCGGGCCGAGAACCTGATGATCGTCGACCTGATGCGCAACGACCTGGCCCGCGCCTCGCGCGTCGGTTCGGTGGCGGTCGAGCGGCTGTTCGCGATCGAGAGCCATCCGACCGTCCATCATCTGGTCTCGACCGTGGTCGGCCGGGCCGAGCCGGGGGTGACGCCGGCCGATCTGCTGGCGGCGACCTTCCCGCCCGGTTCGATCACCGGCGCGCCCAAGCATCAGGCCATGAAGGTGATCGCCGACCTGGAGCCGCCGCGCGGCGCCTGGTGCGGGTCCCTGTTCATTCTGGAAGAAGACGGGGGCCTGACCGCCTCGGTCCTGATCCGCACGGCCGCCTTCGAACGCCGGGACGGGCGCTGGAGCTTCCGCACCCTTGCGGGGGCGGGGATCGTGGCCGACAGCGACCCGCAGGCGGAACTGGCCGAAACCCAGGTGAAGATTTCAGCGCTGAAGCGCGCCCTGGTCGGTCAGCAATCCGAACAGGTGATGACGGTCGCCTCGCGCGGGTTCAGATAGGCTCGACGGGTGAACTCCGCCGCCGGCAGGAACTGCTGGAAGGGCGAAGAATATTTGTAATAGGCCTCGGCGACGATGATCGAGTCCCCGTTGGCCGGGAACATGTCGGCCGGAATACCGGCGTCGGCGATGACCAGAGGCTTGTTCATCTTCGTGCCGGCGCCGCCGTCGGGAGTCCAGCTTCGGCTCCAGTTCAACGTATATTTGTTGGCGGAAACCCGGGTCACGCTGCTGACGCGCTGTTCCATGGAGGTTGAGGCGAACGGCGTCATGATCGCCGGCCCGACCTCGAAGATGCTGTTTATGTCAGCCTTGGTGATGGTTCGCGACTGGGAGACCAGGTCCGCCACGGCCGAGGCGGCGTGGCTGGTGCGCTTCAGGGCCATATAGCCTTGGCACAGGTCCACCATGCCGGCGTAGAACAGGAGCATGACGGGTGCGATCAGGGCGAACTCCACCGCCGATACGCCGCTTTCATCGCCGGCCAAGCGCCGGATCAAGGATCGGGACATCAGAAGGGCTCGTTGCGGAAGGCCGTGGTCGAGGAGATCATGATCTGTCCGGGTCCCGCGCTGCTGACCGCCTGGGTCAGGGCTGGAACGATCATGGGCTGCTTGTACCAGAGCCGAACGATGATCAGGTCCTGGCCGACCCCGCCCTTGAAGTCCATCTGGGACAGGTCCAGCACGCCGTCTTTGTCCTTGGGCGGATCGATGTCGTCGGAAAAGCTGGTGACGACGCGCACGTCGATCGTCGCCCGATCCGCGCAGTCGCTCTTGAATACGCTCATCTGATCGCAAACGGCCTGTTTGAAGGCGGCCTTGTCGAATTTCTTCGTCTGAGCCTCGCCCGTCCGCACCAGGCGGCTGGCTTCCAGCACGGCGTTTTCAGCCACCGCGTCGATCATGAAGACCAGGCCCAGCTGGAAGATCGAGAACAGGAGCAGAAAGAAGGGCGTGGCCACCAGGGCGAACTCGACCGCCGCCGCGCCTTCGCGCGACCTGCGGGCCTGGCCCGCCTTGAACCGACGACGAAGAGGCATGTCCACGAAGGTCAGGGCGTGGGCGTGGCGCCGGCCGTCGAGGCGGTGGCGCGGACGCTGGGGGCGCAGGAGGTGCTGCAGGCCATTTCCGTCGCCCGACCGCCGCGCCAGACGCGAACCGAACCGGTCGAGCCGCCCGTGACGACGATCTCGCGCTGGAACAGGGTGCGGCCCACGCCGTCCACCGCCACCACTTCGGTGACGCCATACCCCTTGCCGACGATGAACAGGGTGTTGGCGTCGACCACGGTGACGTCGGCGATCTGCGGATTGCCGACGATGACGGACGAGGCCGCCCCGTTGAGCTGGACGCGGGCCGAGCGATCGATCTCGACATTAAGGGCGCCGCTCTGGGCCTGGGCCGGAGCGGCGGCGAGCGGCGCGGCCATCAGGGCGGCGGCCAATACGGCGATGGAAAGGCGGGACATCGGCGGCTCTGAACAACAACGCGCATGAACGCGGACACGCGCATGATGTCCCACGGAGTCTCAACAAAGGCTGAAGCGGTTCAAACCGAATTTTCTTTGGTAAATCCAAGGGTAACCAAAACTCGTGACTCAGCCTTAACGAGCGTCAGGCATCTTCATCCTGCGTTTGGGGGTCAAGCGGGCTACCGGCTCCCCCCGCCAAGTTGCTCGCTAGACATTTTATCAAAGGGAACACTCCATGACCAAGTTCATCTCGCGTTTCGCCAAAGACGAATCGGGCGCCACCGCCATCGAATACGGCCTGATCGCCGCCCTGATCGCCGTCGTGATCATCACCGTGCTCGGCACCATCGGCACCAACCTGAACACCAAGCTTGAAGCCGTCGCCACCGGCCTGGAAGGCAAGAAGGCTCCCTAAGACTTAAAAAACGTCTTGGAACCTGGAAGGGCCGGAGCGCACGCTCCGGCCCTTTTTGTTTGTCCGACGGCAACGCGGCCTTAACAGGCGACGTGCCACAGATTCCCGCATGGACCTTCTGAGCCTTCTCTGCCTCGCTGTCTTTCCGATCCTGATGATCGCGACCGGCCTGCACGATCTGACGACGATGCGGATTCCGAACTGGATCTCCCTGGTCCTGCTGGCGACCTTCTTTCCGGCGGCCCTGCTGGTCGGTCTGTCGCCGATCGAGGTCGCGATCCATGTCGGCGTCGGCTTCGCCGCCCTGATCGTGGGCATGATCATGTTCGCCCTGCGCTGGATCGGCGGCGGCGACGCGAAGGCCCTGGCGGCCGCCTGTCTGTGGATGGGCCTTACGGGTCTCGCCCCCCTGTTGCTATGGACCGCGATCGTGGGCGGCGGTTTCTGTCTGCTGCTGCTGCTCGTCCGCCAATATTATCCGATGGTCGCGCCTGCCGCGTTCCGCATCGGGTGGCTCGCCCGGCTGATGGAGCCGAAGGGCGACATTCCCTATGGCGTCGCCATCGCCATCGGCGCCCTGATCGCCTTTCCCGAGGGGGATCTGGTGGTTCGCTTTCTGACGGCGCGATAGACGCGCCGGCGCGCGGCCTCGTCGGCGCTTAGGAAGCATTAACCCGCCGGCCTCATGATCGTTAACGGTAGGGCGTCGAGGATCGACTCCGGGTCGTCACGCCTGCCGGAGACCTCTGGATGAAGCCCGCCCGCATCGCCGTCATCTGTATCGCCGCCGTGTCGGCCCTGGGCCTGGCGCTGGTCGTCCGCGCCATGGGGAACGGCGAGCCCGCCGCCCCCGCCGCCGCCGCGCCCGTCGAGACCCGGCCGATGGCCAAGATCCTGGTCGCGGCCAAGAATCTGGAGCCGGGCAAACGCCTGGCCGAGGCGGACCTGGCCTGGAAGGACTGGCCGGTCGACGAGGTCAATCCCGCCTTCATCACCGACGGCTCCACGCCCATTCCCGCCAAGCCCGCCCCCGAAGGCGCCGGCGAAAAGGCCGGCGCCGCCGTCGAGCGCGTGGCCGAGGCCGCCGGCCAGATGGCCGGTCCCGGCGCCAAGTCCGACTATATCGGCTCGGTGGTGCGCGAACCCATCCTGGCCGGCGAGCCCATCGTCGGCCGCAAGATCGTGCGCGCCGGCGACAGCGGCTATCTGGCCGCCTATCTGGAGCCCGGCATGCGGGCCATGGCCATCGCCGTGACGGTGGAATCCGCCGCCGGCGGCTTCATCCTGCCCGGCGACCGGGTCGATGTGGTCCTGACGGTGCAGAACGAAGGCGGCGGCTCGGCCGTCGAGGGCGGCGGGGCAACGGCCAAATATTCCTCAGCCACCGTGATGCAGAACGTCAAGGTTCTGGCCATCGACCAGTCCACGCGGGCCGGCGACGACGCCCAGGCCGTGGTCGGCGCGACCGCCACCCTGGAGGTCCGCCCCCAGGACGCCGTGCTCCTGGCCCAGGCCAAGTCCGAGGGCGAACTGTCCCTGTCGCTGCGCTCCTATGCGGACACGGCCGGGCCCTCGGGCGCGACCCGTGCGCCCCGCGCCGTCGCCAGCGCGTCCCGCAGCGTCCGCGTCTATCGCGGCGGCGAACCGGAAGTGGTGACCACCCCATGAGGAAGACGCCCGTGCGCAAGACCGTCGCCCTGGCCTGCGTCCTGCTGGCCGGCCTGGGGGCCGCCCCGGTCGCCGGCCTGGCCCAGACGCGCGCCGCCGTGTCCATGGGCGCCGCGCCGCAACTGATCAATCTGCCGCGCGGGACGTCCTTCGCGGTCGATCTGCCGGCCGACGCCCGCGACGTGATCGTCGCCAATCCGCAGGTGGCCGAGGCCATGCTGCATTCGCCGCGCCGCATCACCGTGATCGGGATTGCGCCCGGCGAGACCGACGCCGTCTTTCTGGACGCCGCCGGCCGCACCATCCTGAGCCTGCGGGTGCGGGTCGATGCGGGAACCAGCGCGTTGCAGGACACGCTCAGCCGGCTGGTTCCGGGCAGCCAGATCCGCGCCGAGGCGGTCAACGACAGCGTGATCCTGAGCGGGGTCGCCGATTCTCCGGCTCAGGCCGTCCAGGCCGCTCAGGTGGCCCGCGCCTTCGTGTCCGCGCCGGAAAAGGTGCTGAACATGATCAGCGTCGCCGGATCCGATCAGGTGACCCTGAAGGTCCGGGTGGTCGAGGTTCAGCGCAGCAGCCTGAAGCAACTGGGATTCAACGCCGACATCCTGAAGGGATCCGGCATCCATTCCTACGGCTTCACCCGGCCCAACACCTATGGCGTCAACGGCGCGGCGACCGGCGGCAACTCGCTTTGCTATAATCAGAACGGCGGTCGAACGACGAACGTCTCGAATTCCAATTCGACGTCGAGCAACGTCAACAACTCCAACAGCACTGTCGATGTGGTCCAGACCCATAACGGCGATGATCTGAATTTTGATCGCCGCACCACGACCAACAGTTCAGGCAGTTCGCTGTCCAACGTGATCTCCGATGTCGCATCCACGGCCTTCCGGACGATGACGGGCACCAACGCGACGGGGTGCCTGGAAGCCTTCGAACGCGTGGGTCTGGCCCGCACCCTGGCCGAGCCGAACCTGACCTCGGTCAACGGCGAATCCGCAAACTTCCTGGCGGGCGGCGAGTTTCCGCTGCCGACCGGTCGCGACAAGGACGGCAATATCACCGTCACCTACAAGCCCTACGGCGTGGGTCTGGCCTTCCGCCCGATCGTGTTGTCGGGAGGACGGATCTCGTTGCAGGTGAAGGTCGAGGTGTCGGAACTGACCGACCAGGGCGGCTTCACCATCGGCGCCGGCACCGCCTCGTCCATCACCCTGCCGGGCCTGACGGTTCGCCGCAGCGAGAATACGGTCGAACTGCCTTCGGGCGGCTCGATGATGATCGCCGGCCTGCTTCAGGAAAGCACGCGCCAGACGGTGGATTCCCTGCCCGGGGTCACCAATCTGCCGGTGCTCGGCTCGCTGTTCCGGTCGCGGGACTTCCTCAACGGCGAGACCGAGCTGGTCGTGATCGTCGAACCCTATATCGTCAGCCCGACCTCGCCCGATCGCATGCAGACGCCGGCCGACGGGCTGCGCATCGCCAGCGACTCGCAGACCATCCTGTTCGGGCAACTGAACCAGGTTTACGGATCGCCCGCCCCCTCCGCCCCGTCCGGCCCCACGTGGCAGGGCGCGGCCGGCTATGTGATCGAGTGAGCTCATGATCCGGACCCGCAAGCCGCTTCTCGCCCTGACCCTTTCGACCGCCGTGGTCGGCCTGACCGGATGTGTCGGCGGTCCCGCCAGCCTGGGCGGGCCGGCCCCGCTGACGCCGACGTCGCGCTATTCGCTTCAGGTCGAGGCCGGCCTGGACCGCATCGCCCTGGCTGTGCACGACGACGGGCTGTCGGCCAATCAGAACGCCGCCCTGCGCGACCTGGCCCAGCGGTTCGCCGCTTCCGGCGCGGGAACCGTGGTGATCGAGGCGCCGGCCGGCGGGGATCCCGTTTCCGCTCAGGCCGCCCACGAAGCCAGAACCGCCCTTGAGCGAATCGGTCTGCCTTCGGAGCGTCTTCGTCTCGTCAGCTATGTCGGGCCAGATCCGCGCGCCCCGGTGCTCGTCGGTTTTGAAACGGTCCAGGCGGCCGTGCCGCGCTGCGGCGCGGCCTGGGGCAATCTCAGCCGGACGGGCGACAACATGTCCGGGTCGAACTTCGGCTGCGCCGTCACCGCCAACCTGGCCGCCCAGATCGCCGATCCGCGCGACATCGCAGCGCCCCGGACCATGACGCCCGTCGATGCGACGCGTCGCTCGGTGGTGTTCGACAAGTATCGCGCCGGCCAGCCTACGGCCGCGCCCCAAGAAACCCTGGTGGTAGGCGCAAGCGTCTCCACGGCCGTGGACTGAGGCTCATGAGCACCGCCACGCCCCGCCCCCTCTCGAGCTTCGACGACGGCTTTGACGTCGATATGGACTTCTCGGAACCGACCGCCTTCCCGGCCGAGCCGGAGCGGTCGCCGCTGCAGTTCACCGCCCCGGCGCCCATCCAGCCCTCCGTCCAGCCTGCCGCCCCGGGGTTCAATCCCGTAGGCGAGATGGTCGCCCAGGCGCAATCCACCCTGGCGCCGGCCCTCGCGCCCGCAGCGCCGGAAGCGACCGCCACGCCGTCCGGCGTCGCCCCGGCCGGAATGGCCGACGGTCTCGCGGCCGTCGGATCCATCGGCGAAGTGTCGGTGCCGCGCATCGCCATCCATGTCTTCGCCGAACGCCAGGACACCCTGGCGGCGGCGGAGCGCGCCGCCCAGGACCGACGCCTGTCGCGCGCCACCACCCAGATCCGCATCGGCGGGATCATGGCCGCCGTCGAGACCTATCAGCACGAACCGACCCCGCCGCTGATCATCGTCGAATGCCTGAAGGACCCCCAGACCCTGTTGTGGGAAGTGGATCAGCTGGCCGAGGTCTGCGACGCCGGCACCAAGGTCGTCGTCGTGGGGCCGACCAACGACATCCTGCTGTTCCGCGAACTGATGCGTCGCGGGGTCAGCGAATATCTGGTGGGCCCGCTCCAGCCGCTGCAACTGATCGCGGCCATCGGCGGCCTGTTCAACGATCCGGCGCAACCGTTTGTCGGCCGGTCCATCGCCTTTGTCGGCGCGCGGGGCGGGGCCGGAGCCTCGGCCGTGGCGCACAACACCGCCTATGCGATCTCGGAGCGGATCGGCGCCAATACGGTCATCGTCGACTATGACCTGCCGTTCGGCACCGCCGGCCTGGATTTCAACCAGGATCCGCTGAGCGGCGTCGCCGACGCCCTGGGCCAGCCCGACCGACTGGACTCGACCCTGCTGGACCGGATGATGGTCCGCTGCACCGACAAGCTCAGCCTGTTCGCGGCGCCCGCCACCCTGGACACCGACTGGGACATCTCGACCGAGGCCTTCGAGGAGGTGACGACGCGCATCCGCTCGACCGCGCCCTTCGTGGTCCTGGACCTGCCGCACCTTTGGTCGCCGTGGATGCGCCGCACCCTGATCAGCGCCGACGAGGTGGTGATCGTGGCGACGCCGGACCTGGCGGCCCTGCGCAACGCCAAGAACATGATGGACCTGATCCGCTCGGGCCGCCCGAACGACGCCCCGCCGCGCCTGGTGCTGAATCAGGTCGGGGTGCCCGGTCGTCCCGAGATCCCGGCCAAGGATTTCGGCGCCGCCCTGGGCGTTCATCCCAGCCTGATAATCCCCTTCGACGCCAAGACCTTCGGCGCGGCCGCCAACAACGGCCAGATGATCCTGGACGCCGGCGCCAAGACCAAGGCGGCCGAGGCCTTCCAGACCTTGGCCCAGATCGTGTCGCGCCGGGAAATCCCCGTGATCGCCGGACCCAAGTCCAAGCCCGGAAAGGCGGCTTCGACCGAGTCGAAATCCCTGTTCGCCTCCATGTTCAAGAAGCGCTGACGGGTGTTCGGCAAGCGCACAGGTCAGCCCGGCGTCGTTCCGGCTCCGATGCGTCCCGCTCCTGCGGGCGTCGCCGGCGCCGCGCCCGAGTTCGCCCCGCGACAGCCCGCGTCGGGCGTCCAGACCGAGGCCTTCGCCTTCGGCGGCGCGGCCGACCTCGAGCCCGCTGTCGAGGCCTTCGCCCCGGCCGCTTCGGGGCAGGCCCAGCCCCAGGCCCAGGCGGCCGCCAAGGCTGACCGCCTTGACGCCCTCGCGTCCCGCCCGACCCCCGAGGCCGCGCCCCCCGCCGCGCCGGGCGGCAAGCCCGCGCCAGGTCCCAAGGCCACGGCCGGGTTCGAACAACTGAAGAAGGCCCAGGCGGTCGCCGAGATCGTCCGGGAACAGAGCGACTATTATCACGCCACGAAGACCACCATCTTCAATGCGTTGATGAACACCATCGACCTGGCCCAGCTGGCCCAGCTGGACACCAAGGCGGCGTCGGAAGAGATCCGCGACATCGTCGCCGAACTGGTGGCGATCAAGAACGTCTCCATGTCGGTCGCCGAGCAGGAGCATCTGGTCCAGGACATCGTCAACGACGTCCTGGGCTACGGCCCGCTGGAGCCGCTGCTGGCCCGCGACGACATCGCCGACATCATGGTCAACGGCGCCGGCCGGGTCTTCATCGAGGTCGGGGGCAAGGTCCAGCTGACCAATGTGCGCTTCCGCGACAACGCCCAGCTGATGAACATCTGCCAGCGGATCGTGTCCCAGGTCGGCCGCCGCGTGGACGAGTCGAGCCCGATCTGCGACGCCCGCCTGCCGGACGGTTCGCGCGTCAACGTCATCGCCCCGCCCCTGGCGCTGGACGGGCCGACGCTGACGATCCGGAAGTTCAAGAAGGACAAGCTGACGATGAAGAATCTGGTGGAGTACGCCTCCATCAGCCCCGAGGGCGCACGCGTCCTGGGCGTCATCGGCGCCTCGCGATGCAATCTGGTCATTTCGGGCGGCACGGGCTCGGGCAAGACGACCTTGCTGAACACCCTGACGGCCTTCATCGACCCCACCGAACGGGTCATCACCTGCGAGGACGCGGCCGAACTGCAGCTGCAGCAGCCGCATGTGGTGCGTCTGGAGACGCGCCCGCCGAACCTCGAAGGCCAGGGCATGATCACCATGCGCGACCTGGTGAAGAACTGCCTGCGGATGCGTCCCGAACGGATCATCGTCGGCGAGGTGCGCGGACCCGAGGCCTTCGACCTGCTCCAGGCCATGAACACCGGCCACGACGGCTCCATGGGCACGCTGCACGCCAACTCCCCGCGCGAGGCCATCAGCCGGATGGAATCGATGATCACCATGGGCGGCTACGGCCTGCCGTCCAGGACCATCCGCGAGATGATCGTCGGCTCGGTCGACGTCATCATCCAGGCCGCGCGTCTGCGCGACGGTTCGCGCCGCATCACCCACATCACCGAGGTCGTCGGCCTGGAAGGCGATGTGATCGTCACCCAGGACCTGTTCGTCTACGACATCACCGGCGAGGACGAGAACGGCAAGATCATCGGCCGTCACCGGTCGACCGGCATCGCCCGTCCCCGCTTCTGGGACCGCGCCCGCTATTACGGGCTGGAGCGCGAACTGGCGGACGCCCTGGACGCGGCGGAGTAGGGACATGTTGCCGATCCTCGCCGCCGTTCTGGCCTTCATCACCATCGGCGGCCTGGGCTGGGTCTTCGTCGGCGGCGACGATTCGTCCGGTCAGGCGGTCAAACGGGCGCAGAACCTGGGCGAGGGAAAGCGCAACGCCGCCACGGCGCGCAAGGCCGCAGCCGCCGCCAATACGCCCGAGGCGCGCCGCAAGCAGATCATGGTCCAGCTCCAGGAAGCCGAGCGCCGCGAGCGCAAGGCGCGCGCCAATATGGCGGCCAAGCTGAAACAGGCCGGACTGACGATCAGCGTCCGCACCTTCTACATCGTCAGCGGCGGGGTGGGCCTGATCGCCGCCGTCGCCGCCCTGGCGTTCGGCCTGCACATCCTGATCGTTCTCGGCCTCGCGATCGTCGTCGGCCTGGGTCTGCCGCGCTGGATCGTCGGCTTCCTGGCCAAGGCGCGGATGAAGAAATTCTCGCTGGAGTTTCCCAATGCGGTGGACGTCATCGTTCGCGGCATCAAGTCGGGCCTGCCGGTCCACGAGTGTTTCAAGATCATCGCCCGCGAAAGCCCCGCCCCCCTGGGCCCGGCGTTCAAGAAGCTCGTGGAGGCCCTGGGCGTCGGCATGACCCTGGAACAGGCGCTGGACAAGATGTTCGAACAGATGCCGACCCCGGAACTGAGGTTCTTCACCATCGTCATCGCCATCCAGCAGAAGACGGGCGGCAATCTGGCCGAGGCCCTCAGCAATCTGTCGACCGTGTTGCGCGCGCGCCGGATGATGCGCGAGAAGGTCAAGGCCCTGTCTTCGGAAGCCTTGGCGTCCGCAGGCATCATCGCCTCCCTGCCGCCGGCCGTCATGACGATGGTGATGTTCACCAGCCCCGGCTACATGATGGCCCTGTTCACCGACATCCGCGGCAACGCGCTGCTGCTCCTGGCGGGCGCACTGATGGGGACGGGGATCTTCGTCATGAAGCGCATGATCTCGTTCAAGATCTGAGGTCGGGACCGTGGACGCCTTCATTCGCTTCATCACCGACCCGCAGAACCTGCTCAGCCTCGGCGTGGGCGTGCTCGTCTTCGCCACCGTCCTGACCCTGCTGTCGTCGATGACGGGCGGGGTGAAGCTGGACCAGCGGATGAAGGCGGTGTCGGAACGCCGCGACGAACTCAAGCGACGCTCCCGGGCCGCCATCCACACGGGGCCGGGCGGATTGCGCCACACGGACGATGAGGGGTTCAAGAAGCGGGTCGTGGACCGGCTGAACCTGACCAAGCTGCTGGAGGATCCCAAGGTCGCCGACCAGATGGCCCAGGCCGGCTATCGCGGCCCGCGCCCCCTGACCACCTTCTACTTCTTCCGCTTCGCCTCGCCCTTCATCTTCCTGATGGTGGTCGCCTTCTACATGTTCGTGATCAAGGTCGTGGACTGGCCCACGATGCAGAAGATCACCGCCTGCGTGGCCGCCGCCGTCGCGGGCTTCTATGCGCCCAACCTGTTTCTGACCAATCGGATCACCAAGCGCCGCACCTCGATCATGCAGGCCTTCCCCGACGCCCTCGACCTGTTGCTGATCTGCGTCGAGGCAGGGATGTCGATCGAGGCGGCGATCGCCAAGGTCAGCCAGGAGATCGGCACATCGTCCATCGAACTGGCCGAGGAGCTTTCCCTGCTGTCCGCCGAACTCAGCTATCTGCCGGACCGGCGCATGGCTTACGAGAACCTCGGCAAGCGGACCAACCATCCCGGCGTCAAATCCGTCGCCGTCGCCATGACCCAGGCCGAGACCTACGGCACGCCCCTGTCCTCGGCCCTGCGGGTGATGGCCAAGGAAAACCGTGACCTGCGGCTGTCGGCGGCGGAGAAGAAGGCGGCCGCCCTGCCGGCTCAGCTGACCGTGCCGATGATCCTGTTCTTCCTGCCGGTCCTGTTCATCGTCATCCTGGGTCCGGCGATCCTGAACATCATGGACACGATGGCCAAGGGCTGATCCGGCGGCGTTTCAGGCCTCGGCTGCGGCCTTGAGATTGTCGACGATGGCCTGATGCGCGTCGCGCAGGGCGATCCGGTGCTTGTCGTGGAACAGCTCGCCCCTCAGGCCCGCGAACTTGTGCGCCGACGAGACGATGCAGCTGCCCTTTTCCAGCTCCTCGATGTCGATGTAGCGCAGGGTGCGGAACAGGAAGCCCCGGTTCTCGGTCCAGACCAGCCGCACATAGGGCCGCCAGTCGGCGATGCGGGCCACGACCGCGCGCTCCGGCTGACCGGGAAAGGCCTCGGTCAGGGTCAACTGGCCGCCGAAGGCGATGGCGCCCGAGACCTCGGTCTCGTGCGGATTCCATTCGTTCCAGCGCGACAGGTCGGAGACCAGCTCCCAGATCCGGTCGGAGGTCGCCCGCACGCCGGCGCGTTTCTCGATCTTGGTGTCGTCCATGCCGCCGATCTGGCACGACTGGGCGGCGGAAGAAAGACGTCTCAGTCGGGCGTGACCACCTTCAGCCGCCGCCCGTCGTCCAGCCCCAGCCGCGTCTTGACCTCGAACAGGTCGGCGCCGGCCGGGATGATCAGCAGTTTCTTGGGATGGGCGGCGTTGACCGCCACCACCCCGCCCTTGGGGCAGATGTCGAAACAGTCGGTCCCCGCCACGGTCAGCTCGCCCTTGCGCCCCTTCTTGCCCTTCTTCAGGTGCAGATATTTCCGCAGGGCCTTCTTCAGCGTCAGATCGCCGTCCGGCCCGAAGCCGCCGTCCAGCTTCTTGGAGCATTTGCGGCACACCAGCACGACGTCGCGCCACTCGGTCGTCGTGCTCTTGATCGGCTTGGCCATGATTCGAGTTTCGCCGAGCGAGGATCGTTGCACAAGCGGCCCCGGCGCCCTCATCCTGCGGCTTCTCCGATTTTACGGGATATCCACATGCATCGCCTGTTCGCCGTCTCCACCCTGGCGCTGCTGCTCGCGGCCGGTTCCACCCAGGCCCAGGCCGTCGATGCGGCCAGCGTGGACGCCGCCGTCCAGCGCGTGACGCCCCAGGTGGTCGACTGGCGCCGCGACTTCCACCAGCATCCCGAACTGGGCTTCGCCGAGACCCGCTCGGCGGCCGTCATCGCCGATCATCTGCGGTCCCTGGGGCTGGAGGTCCGCACCGGGGTCGGCAAGACCGGCGTCGTCGGCGTCCTGCACGGCGCCCGCCCCGGTCGGGTCGTGGCCCTGCGCGCCGACATGGACGCCCTGCCGGTGCAGGAGGCGACGGGCCTGGCCTTCGCCTCCACCGCCACCGGCACATACATGGGCAATACGGTTCCCGTGGCCCACGCCTGCGGCCACGACATGCACATGGCCATGTTGATGGGCGCGGCCCAGGTCCTGGCCGGGATGAAGGACCAGATCGCCGGCACGGTGGTCTTCGTCTTCCAGCCGGCGGAAGAGGGCGCCCCTCCCGGCGAACCCAAGGGCGGCGCCGCCCTGATGATCGCCGAGGGCGCGCTGAACGATCCCAAGCCCGAGGCCATCTTCGGCCTGCACGTCGTGCCGGGCCGCCCCGGCAGCGTCTTCTATCGGCCCGAAGGCTTCATGGCCGCCTCGGACCGGGTCGATATCGTGCTGAAGGGCAAACAGACCCACGGCGCCTGGCCCTGGCGCGGCGTGGACGTGATCGCGGTGGCGGGCCAGGTGATCGAGACGGTCAACACCCTGACCGCCCGCACGGTCGATCCGACCACCACCCCGACGGTCTTCACCATCGCCACCCTGAACGCCGGCGTCCGCTACAACATCATCCCCGACAGCGCGACCCTGTCGGGCACGCTTCGCACCTTCGACGTCGCCCAGCGCGACGCCCTGGTCGCCCGGGCCGAGACCGCCATCGACCACGTCGCCGCCGCCTATGGCGCCACCGCCGAGTTCGGCGTCAGACAGAACGCCGCCCTGGTCTTCAACGACCCCGGCCTGTCCGCCTGGCTAGCCCCGGTCCTGACCGAGGCGGCCGGCCCCGGCAACGTCAACCCCGCCACGCCCCCGACCACGGTGGCCGAGGACTTCAGCTATTTCCAGCAGGCCATCCCCGGCGTCTTCTACCACCTGGGCGCCAGTCCCGACGGCGTGGACCCGTCCCAGTCCGCCCCCAACCATTCGCCGGAGTTCTCACCGAACGAGAAGGTCCTGCCGCTGGGGGTGAAGACGCACGTACTGACGGCGCTGCGGTTTTTGGAGAGGAGTTAGGCGATGCGATGCCGCTGGATCGGGCCGCGATTGCTGCCTTATTTTTGAGATCGTGCGTCAGTAGGTGCCACGTGTGCGGCTCATTACTTCGAGACTAAGAAAATAGAGGAAAGATGACACCGCTTCGCACGCGCATTCGGCGCATCGAATTTGCCAACTTCAAAGCATTTGGTTCGTACGCTCTTTCGATGACGGACGTAAATATCCTCGTCGGTGCCAACAACTCAGGAAAATCAACTATAATTGGTGCCCTGCGGACGCTAGACGCTGCCCTTAGAACGGCCCGATCACGCGCGCCGGAACGAGTCTTCTTCGATAACGCGTGGGCTGTTGGCTGGAGAATTCCGCCTGACAGCGTTCCAATCTCTCTTGAGAATGTCCACACCGATTATAATGACGATGTCTCTCGTGTGGATTTCCACCTAAGCAACGGTAACCTCCTCAGCTTAATTTTTCCTGCAGACGGCGGGTGTGTATTGGTTCCGCAGGCCGAAAGCGGCGTGGTGACCAGCGTCGCCAACTTCAAGCGGGAGTTTCCTCTAGCCCTAGTGATCGTGCCAGTTCTTGGGCCGGTCGAACACAACGAGCGCCGTCGTGACCGTGCAACGGTGGTTGGAGGTTTATCGACCCACCGGGCTTCGCGCCATTTTCGAAACTACTGGCACTATAACCCTGAGGAATTTGAAGCCTTCGCTGCGCTAGTCGCCCGCACATGGCCGGGCATGGAAGTCACAGCGCCCGAGTACAACGCCTCAAATACCGAGCTTACGATGTACTGCTTGGAAGAGCGGATGACTCGAGAGATTTACTGGGTCGGCTTCGGATTCCAGATATGGTGCCAGCTTCTAACCCACATCTCCCGTGCATCAGAAAGTTCTCTCGTGGTGGTCGATGAGCCCGAAGTCTACCTGCACCCTGACGTCCAACGACAGTTGCTGGGCATCTTAAGGGACGCGGGCACAGACGTGCTGTTAGCGACCCATTCCAGCGAGATCATTGCAGAAGCAGATCCGACCGAGTTGGTCATGGTCGACAAGCGTCGGCGGACGTCGGAACGGCTGAAGAACGTCGCAGGCGTTCAGCGGGCGATGGACGCTGTCGGTTCCTCACAGAACATCACCCTCACAGCTCTGGCTAAGAGCCGGCGGGTGCTCTTTGTTGAAGGCTTTGACGACTACCGGCTGTTCCGACGATTCGCGAGAAAGCTCGGTCTACAGGAACTGAGCGCTGGCATCGGCCTCACACCATTGGAATCCGGCGGGTTCGGATCATGGTCGCGCATTACGATTTTGGCCGAGGGGATCGCTGATGCGCTTGGCGCACCGCTGATGATCGGTGCGGTCTACGACCGCGACTATTACTGCGACGAGTTTGTCGATCATGTGAAGAATACCCTCGCCGAGGGGCTGAGGGTTGCTTGGGTTCTGGAACGCAAGGAGATCGAGAACTACCTGCTTATCCCTGCGGCGCTCGATAGGGCGGTCCTCCAAGCGTTAAATGCCCGCCGGGAGCGTCGCGCGCCGGTAGAACGCGGGCCGGTCGGCACGGCGGAACTATTGGAGGAAATCACAGCCCCTATGTATGAAGACGTTCTAGGGCAGCTCATGGCGCGCAGGGAGGATCACCTACGTAGCCGCGGCGAAGATATGTCCGGCATCCATCGAGAAACACTTGTCAACTTTAGGTCGCGGTGGGCGTCGCTGGATACTCGCCTTGCCATCGTCCCCGGAAAGGAAGTGCTGCGGCAGTTAAGGCAGCGCGTCCAAGATGATTTCGGCGTCACTCTGACCGATGCCCGGATCGCGGAAGCTATGACGCGAGCTGATGTGCCAGAAGACATGCGAAATATGCTGAATACTCTCAATGATTTTAGACAGAGCAAACTTTGATCCGCTCACCTGTCCGGTCTTGAAGTTGCGGCGTTTCCCATCCCAATTCTCTAACCAAACCCCCGCCTTATCAATCCCCTACCGCCCGCAAACACCCCTCAACCCACCACGCTCCAAAACCGTGCGATACTCCTCGTCCGGTCTTTGACAACCCAATCCCCCACACCCCACGCCCCGGCTTCGCCGCGCGCGAAATAGACAAATTGGACGAAATAGACTCTCTTTTTTCACAGGGGATTGAGTCTATTTCCCCGGCCTCACAGCCGCTCGAACACCGTCTCGATCACCCGGCGATAGACTGCCGTCAGGGTCTCCAGCTCCGCGACTGGCACCCGTTCGTCGATCTGGTGCATGGTCTGGCCGACCAGGCCCAGTTCCAGCACCGGGCACAGGGCGCGGATGAAGCGGGCGTCGGAGGTGCCGCCGGTGGTCGAGGCCTCGGGCCGGCGGCCGGCGACGGCCTCGACCGCGTCCTGCACCGCCGCGACGAAGACGCCGGGTTCGGTCAGGAAGGCCTCGCCGGAACACAGGTGATCCAGGCTGATCTGCAGCCCGGTCTCGGCCTGCATGGCCCCGGCCTCGCGGTTCAGCCAGTCGATCAGCCCGTCGCCGGTATGGCGGGGGTTGAAGCGGATGTTCAGCCGCGCCTTCGCCTCGGCCGGGATGATGTTGGTCGCCGGATTGCCGATGTCGATCGTGGTGATCTCCAGGTTCGACGGCGGGAAACCCTCATAGCCCTGGTCCAGCACATGGTCGTTCAGCCGGGCCATCAGTCGGGCGATGACCGGGGCCGGATTGGCCGCCCGTTCCGGATAGGCGACGTGGCCCTGTTTGCCCGTGACCGTGATCCAGGTGTTCAGCGAGCCGCGCCGCCCGACCTTGATCATGTCGCCCAGATGCTGTGACGACGAGGGTTCGCCCACGATACAGGCGTCGATCACCTCGCCCTCGGCCGCCAGGGTCTCGACCACCCGTTTGGTGCCGTGAAGCGCCGGGCCTTCCTCGTCGCCGGTGATCAGGAAGGAGAGGGAGCCTGCCGGTTCGCCCTCCGCCAGCACCTGGGACACGGCCGCGACCCAGGCGGCGATCCCGCCCTTCATGTCCACCGCGCCGCGTCCGTACAGGACGCCGTCCCTGACCTCGGCGGTGAAGGGTTGCGACGACCACTGTTCCGACGGCCCGGTCGGCACCACGTCCGTATGGCCGGCGAAGCACAGATTTGGCGAGGCGGTTCCGCGCCGGGCGTACAGGTTCTCGATCCGCGCATGGACCCCTTCGCCCCCCGGCCCCTCGAAGGCCAGGCGGCGGCAGTGGAAGCCGAGGGCCGTCAGATGGCGTTCCAGCACGTCCATCGCCCCCTCGTCGGCGGGGGTGACGGACGGAATACGGATCAGATCGCGGGTCAGTTCGACAGGATCGATCACAGGAGTTGATGCGCGGCTCATGCGCCTATGCTTTACGGACATCGCGTCACGGCGAGAAGGCCCATGCCCAAGATCGACATCGACAGCGCCCCCCGGGGCGACGGCACGACCTATCCGGATGAGTTCGCCGGCCCCTGTCTGTCGCGCCGCCGCTGGAAGCTGGGCGATGCGGCGGGCCTCAGCCAGTTCGGCGTCAACCTGTTGCGCCTGCCCGACGGCGCCTGGTCCAGCCAGCGCCACTGGCACGAAGCCGAGGACGAGTTCGTCATGGTGGTCGAGGGCGAGGTCGTCCTGATCGAGGACGACGGCGAGACGGTGCTTCGCGCCGGCGACTGCGCCGGCTTCAAGGCCGGCGTTCCGAACGGCCACCGGATCGAGAACCGATCCGGCCATGAGGCGGTTCTGCTGGAGGTCGGCACGCGCAGCCCGACCGTCACCCCTTGCGACTACCCCGATATCGACATGGTCCTGCCTGCGGGCGCGGACCGATACTTCCACCGCGACGGTTCGCCCTATCCGAAACAGCCCAGACGCACGTGACCACAGACTCTACCGACACCGCCCCTGCCGAAGGCCCCGACAGTCCGTGGGGCATCCGCGATTTCCGCCTCTTGTGGTTCGGCCGCGTGGTCGCCGTGCTGGCGATCCAGATCCAGTCCTCGGCCCTGTTGTGGCAGGTCTATGAGATCGCCCGCCGCGACCATCCGATCGAGGAGGCCAGTCTGTATCTGGGCCTGGTCGGCCTGTGTCAGTTCCTGCCGCTGCTGGCCTTCACCCTGCCGGCGGGAGCCATGGCCGACCGCCGCGACAGGAAGCGGACGGTGTGGATCTCCATCCTGGTCGAGGCGGCCTGCGCCGGGTCGTTCCTGGCCATGGCGCTTCACGGAAACCCGCCCCTGTGGGGTCTGCTGGCGGTGGCGGCCCTGTTCGGCGCGGCGCGGGCCTTCCTGGCGCCGGCCAGCCAGGCCTTCCTGCCCATGGTGGTGGGGCGCAAGGCCCTGCCGCCCGCCATCGCCGCCCAGTCCATCGCCTTCCAGACCGGCGCCATCGCCGGCCCGGCCCTGGGCGGCGTGATCGTGGGCGTCAATGTGCCCCTGGCCTATGCCGTGTCCCTGGGCATGTTCCTGCTGGCGGTGGCGGCCTTCATCCTGATCCGCACCAGCGGCAAGCCCGCGCCCCAGGCCAATCCCCTGTCGCCGATCGACTCGGTCAAGGAGGGGCTGGCCTATGTGTGGAAGACCAAGATCGTCCTGGGCGCCATCTCCCTGGACCTGGTCGTGGTCCTGCTGGCGGGCGTCGCGCTTCTGACGCCCATCTTCGCCCGCGACATCCTTCATGTCGGCCCCCAGGGCTTCGGCCTGCTGCGTGCGGCCTTCGGCGTCGGCGCCATGGGCATGGCCATCTATCTGAGCCGGTTCCCGATCCGGCGGAACGGCGGGCGCTGGATGTTCTCGGCCGTGGCGGTGTTCGGCATCTGCACCCTGACCTTCGGCCTGTCCAGGATCGTCTGGCTATCCGGCCTGGCCCTGCTGATCGGCGGGGCGGCGGATATGATCAGCGTCAACGTCCGCCAGACCCTGATCCAGCTGGCCACGCCCGATCATATGCGCGGCCGGGTCTCGTCCGTGTCGATGCTGTTCATCGGCGCCTCGAACGAACTGGGCGAGGCCTATTCCGGCGTCATGGTCCGCATCCTGGGCGCGGTCGGGGCGGCGGTGTTCGGCGGCGTCGGGGCCTTGGCCGCGACCGGCGCCTGGTCGGCCATGTTCCCGGGGCTGCGCAAGGCGAACAAGCTGACGTGAGGTCTCCGTCTCTCCCTCCCCCTGCGGGGGAGGGGCGTCGCGTAGCGACGGGGTGGGGGCGGCCAGGCGACGACGCACGGACTTGATCGGGCGAGGTCTGCGACGCGTCGCCCGGCCCGCCCCGCCCGGCTTCGCCTGCGGCTCAGCCCCCCTCCCCCGCAGGGGGAGGGAGAGGCCTGTGGCTCACCACGCCCTGAAGTGCTTCGACAGCTTCAGGCCCTGGTTCTGATAGTGGCTGCCGCTTTCGCCATACAGGCGGCTGGGGCGTTCGGTCAGGGGCTCGTAGACCAGGCGGGCGACGATCTGGCCGTGTTCCAAGAGGAAGGGGGTGTCGTGGGTGCGGACTTCCAGGACGCCTTTCGACCCCGCGCCATGCGCCTCGTCCGTGCCGAAGCCGGGGTCGAAGAAGCCGGCGTAGTGGACGCGGAACTCGCCCACCGACGGGTCGATGGGGGTCATTTCGGCGGCCTGGTCGACCGGGATCTCGACATCGTCGGACGAGGCCAGGATGTAGAACTCGCCCGGATCCAGCAGCAGTTCGCCGCGCCGCAGGGTCAGCGGCTCCCAGAAGTCGCGCGGGTCGTGGCCGTCGATATGATCCAGATCGACCACCCCGGCGTGGCGTCGCCCCCGGAAGCCGACGATGTCGCCGCCTTGCAGATCGACGCCGACCGAGCGGGTCTCCAGCTTGGGCGGATCGCCGGCCTTGAGACGCAGCTGGTTCAGCCGGGTGCCCGGCCGCACCAGGATGGAGAAGGTCTGGGGCGCGACCTCCATATAGAGGGGGCCGTCATAGCCCTCGGCCACGTCGTCGAAACTGGCGCCCTGATCGGTCAGCAGGCGCACGAAGACATCGACGCGGCCGGTCGAGGACTTGGGATTGGCGCGCGCGATCAGACCCTGGGGCAGGTTCAGCCGCTCCTGCAGCCGCACGATATAGACGCAGCCCTTTTCCAGGACGACCCCGGCGTCGGTGATCTCGATGGCGTGCATGGCCACATCGGCGATCCGTTCCTCGACCTTGCGCCGACCGGGCAGGAAGGAGGCGCGCACGCGCCAGGCCTGGTCCGACAGGCGCAGGTCCAGGCTGGCCGGCTGGACCTGGTCGTGATCGAACGGGGTGTCGGAGGTGATGGCGCCCGCAGCGATCAGCGTCTCGATGGACTGGGCGGGCAGGATGCCGGGACGGGGCGCTTGGAAGGAGCTCATGGCGTCTGTCTCACACGGTTTTCGCGGCTTGTCTCCAAGTCGCGCTTGCAGCCCGCGCGCGGCGGGGCGAGCATATAGCCCATGCACGATGGTCCTGCCTATACCGCCGAAACCAACGGCATCCTGATCCGGGTCCGGCCCAGCTATCTGGCGGGCCAGTCGGACCCCGACGAGGGCCGCTGGGTCTGGGCCTATCAGATCGAGATCGTGAACCTGACGGGATCGGCGGTGCAGCTGATGGCGCGCCGCTGGACCATCACCGACGGTCACGGCCATGTCGAAGAGGTGCGCGGCCCCGGGGTGGTGGGCGAACAGCCGGTGATCGAGCCGGGCGCCAGCTACGCCTACGCCTCGGGCTGTCCGCTGAGCACCGACAGCGGGTCCATGGTCGGGGCCTATTATATGACGGATGCCGACGGGCGCAGTTTCGAGGCGGAGATCCCGGCCTTTTCGCTGGACACGCCCGATGCGCGGCGGGTGCTGAACTGATCGAAAAGCGGATGGGGCTGCGTCAACCCGGATGAACCGCAGCCCCGCCCCCTGAAGTCTCGCCGGCCGCTTGCGCAGGCCGGCGAGGGGGAAGTCGGCTCCCTAGAGAGCATCTCTTTGTGGCGCTATGTTCGCGACGCGGTCGCCCACGGCTTGAGCGCATTCGTGCGCTCCCGCGCGAAGCGCCGCACTCAAGTAGCGCGAAGCGCGATAGCGGCCTTAGATGTAGCGACGCAGACTGCGGGCCAGATCCGAACCGCTTTCCTTGGCGCCGCGACGGACTTGCGGCTGGTAGGCGACGCGGGCGTGTTCGACACAATAGACGCCTTCCGAGGCGCGGCGGCCGCAGAAGCTGAACTCGCGCGAGGACGGGTCGCCGATCGGCCATTTGCACATGTGCGCGCCCAGGGTCATGACCGTGGCCGTGCCCGGCAGGTCCGGGATCGGGGCGGCCGGGGGCGTCGGCGGGACCGGCTTGGACGAGACGGCTTCCAGGCGGCGCGGAGCCGAAGCCTGGGGCGCCTGGGCCGGGGTCGCGGCCGGGGCGGCCGGACGCGGGCGGGTGGTGCGGAAGCTGGTCGCGGTGCGCGCCGGCTGCGACGGAGCGGCCCGGCCCGACAGGCCCAGACGGTGCACCTTGCCGATCACGGCGTTGCGGGTGACCCCGCCGCCCAATTGTTTGGCGATCTGGCTCGCGGACTGGCCCTCGAGCCAGAGCTTCTTCAGCGCGCCTACGCGGTCGTCGGTCCAGCCTGCGGTCATGCCACCCTCAGCGAGTTTGGATTCAATATCTAGGTCCAGGCTCCCCCTCCGGGGTCTTGACCTACCACTAATCGTAAACCAGCCATTAAGAGACGCAAGATGTGCGAATCAACCGTCCACAGAAACCAGATATTGAATCTTCGTTAAGGTTAAGACGGGTTCGTCAGGCGTGACGCGTGAATCGTGAGTCAGCGAAGGCCACGATTCACCAGTCACGAGTCACCCCGACCTTGCGAAGACAGGCCTCAGAGCGCATCTGGCGGCCATGACCGAGACCGCGCCGAACCTGATCTCCACCCGCCCCGCCGGACTGCCGCAGCCGCGGCGTTATCCGGGGATCAACTGGATCGGGGTGCAGACCCTGTATCTGCGCGAGGTGCGGCGGTTCTGGAAGGTGGGGGCCCAGACGGTGGCGGCGCCGGTGGTGACGACCCTGCTCTATATGCTGGTCTTCGTGGTCGCGCTTCAGGGCGCCCGGCCGCCGCTGCACGGCACGCCCTTCGCCCTGTTCGTGGCGCCCGGCCTGATCATGATGGCGGTGCTGAACAACGCCTTCGCCAACGCCTCGTCCAGCCTGATCCAGGCCAAGATCATGGGCACGGCCACCGACTTCCTGACCCCGCCGCTCAGCCCGCTGGAGCTGACGATGGGCTTCACCCTGGGCGCCGCGACGCGCGGGGCGGTGGTCGGTCTGGTCACGGCCCTGTGCGTCCTGCCGTTCGCGCCGCTCGGCGTGGCCAATGTCTTCGCCATCGTCTGGTTCGCCCTGGCGGCCAGTTTCATCATGGGCATGACCGGGATTCTGGCGGGCCTTTGGAGCGAGAAGTTCGACCATCTGTCGGCGGTCCAGAACTTCATCGTCATGCCCATGACCTTCCTGTCGGGCACCTTCTATCTGGTCGACAACCTGCCCGAGCCGTTCCGCTCGTTCAGCCGCTACAATCCCTTCTTCTATCTGATCGACGGCTTCCGCTACGGCTTCATCGGCCATGCCGAGAGCAACCTGACGGTCGGCGTGATCGGTTCGGCCGGGCTGATGGTCGTCATGGGAGTCGTCTGCTGGCTGGTGTTCCGCTCGGGCTGGCGTCTGAAGAGCTAGCGCGCCGGAAGCAGCCCCGCCATGGCGTCCAGATAGGCGACGAAGGCGGTCCGGCCCTCTTCGGTCAGCCGGGCCTCGGTCAGGGGCTTGCGGCCGACAAAGCTCTTGGTCACGGCGACGAAGCCCGCCTCCTCCAGCTTTCGCAGATGGACCGACAGATTGCCGTCGGTCGTCTGCAACCGGGCCTTCAGCGTGTTGAAATCCGCCGCCTCGGCCCCGGACAGATAGGCCATGATCCCCAGCCGGATCCGCCCGTGGATCACCTCGTCGATCCGGCTGATATCGAAATCATCCGCCATCAGACGATCTCCGACGGTTCCTGCCGCATCAGGATCAGGCCGGGAACAAAGGCGACGGCGAAGATCACCACGGTGAAGACCAGGTACATGGCCATGTCGCCGGCGAACCACCCCACCACCACAGCGCCGATGTAGGACAGGATCCCCGTCATCGTCATCCAGCGCACGCACGTCATGGCGCCCGCGATTATCCAGGCCGAGCCATAGGCCACGAAGACGATGGTCGGCATGGCCATCATCACCGACCAATCGCCAGACTTAAGCCCCATGGCCATAAACCCCATCCAGGTGGCGAAGATCCCATATCCAACCGCCGACCAGGCAGAGCCGACCGCGCGATTGCCCGACGAGTTGAAGCCCGGCTTGCCCTTCATCCGACCGATCAGAACCGCCAGGGCCGCGCCGAACACGAGGCCCGCTCCGATCCAGAGCCAGACCGGCGCCCAGGGGGAGGCGTCGATCACGTCGGTGAGCAGAGCCCACTGAGCCAGATTGGCCGCCCCGAAAATAACCGCGGCCGTCACCAGCACCGGCCCCGCCAGCAACGGCGCGTGCCGCCCCTCCTGGGCCAGGGCCCGCATATAGGCGATGTCGTCCTGGATAGTCTGTGTGTCGCGCGTCATGGCGCCCTCCTCCTGAAATCCGATGATCACAGGATGCACAATGCACTTTGGTTTGTAAAGTTCTTTCTCGGTGTTAGGCCCTCCCCTACATGGGGAAGTGGCGCGGCGGTCCCCCTCCCCGCAAAGGCGGAAAGGAGGCAAGCGGCGATCACCGGAACGGCGGCTCGTCGAAGGCGCGGAGTTTGCGGGAGTGCAGGCGCGAACCCTCGTTGCGCATCAGGTCCACCGCCTGAATGCCGATCTGGAGGTGTTCCGAGATCGAGCCTTCGTAGAAGCGGTTGGCCTGGCCCGGCAGTTTGATCTCGCCGTGCAGCGGCTTGTCCGAGACGCACAACAGGGTGCCGTAGGGGACGCGGAACCGGTAGCCCTGGGCGGCGATGGTGGCGCTTTCCATGTCGATGGCGACGGCCCGGCTCTGGTTGAAGCGCAGCGCCGACTTGGAATAGCGCAGTTCCCAGTTCCGGTCGTCGGTCGTGACCACCGTGCCGGTGCGCAGGCGCAGCTTGACCTCGTCGCCAGGCATGCCGCTGACCGACTTGGTCGCATCGTACAGGGCGCGCTGGACCTCGGCGATCGAGGGGATCGGAATGTCCGGCGGCAGCACCGCGTCCAGCACATGGTCGTCGCGCAGATAGGCGTGGGCCAGCACATAGTCGCCGATGGTCTGGCTGGCGCGCAGGCCGCCGCAGTGACCGATCATCAGCCAGACGTGCGGGCGGGTGACGGCCAGGTGGTCGGTGATAGTCTTGGCGTTGGACGGTCCGACGCCGATATTGACCAGGGTCACGCCCTTATGGCCCGGCGCGGTCAGGTGGTAGGCCGGCATCTGGTGCTTCTTCCAGGCCGTGTCGCTGATCGAGGCCTCGGGATTGGGCGTGTCGCGCGTGATCACCACCCCGCCGGCGCAGGACAGGGTCTCGTACGGCGTGCCCGGCGTCTGAAGCTGTTCGATGGCCCAGCGCACGAACTCGTCGACGTAGCGATTATAGTTGGTGAACAGGACATAGGACTGGACGTCGTCCACCGGCGTGCCGGTGTAGTGCCGCAGCCGCGCCAGCGAGAAGTCGGTCCTCAACCCGTCGAAATGCGACAGGGGAAAGTCGCCGCCCATGTCGAACAGGCCGTCGGCGATCTCGTCGCCGATATGGGCCAGGTCCGTGGTCGGGAACCAGCGCGCCAGGGCCGCCGTCATCGACCGGTCCAGCGCCACCTCCAGTCCGTCGGTCACATAGGGGAAGGGGATTTCCTGCTTCGAGATCCCGACCTCGAAGGTCGCGGCGTACTCCTGCTCCAGCAGGCCCAGCTGTTCGGTCAGATAGGGGCGGAACAGGTCCGGACGCGTGATCGTGGTGGCGTAGGTTCCCTGTTTCGACAGCCGGGCGTAGGCGCGCGGCTCCAGGTCCTGGGGACGATCCCCGTCCCAGCGGATGCGAAGTTCGGGATAGGCGAACACCCCTTCGGCGCGTTTCAGCGGATCGGGCCGCGCGCCGGTCTCGACGAAATCCCGCACGGCGTCGCGCAGGTTGGTCACGGATTGGGTGTAGAGGGTTTCGAGGCGGTCCAGCGCCGCCTGTGCTGTCATCTGTTCTGTCATGACTTCCTCTAGCGAAGCTTCGTGACAATGGCGAGGCGTTGCGGCTTCAATCTCGATTTCGCTGCATTGCAGCAATTTATGACGCCTGCGCGGTTGCGGTTCGGGCGATTGCCGGGCATCTGCCGGGCATGTCCGCCGCACCTGCCTCGCCGCCCGCCCAGCCCGCCAGGAAGGAGCCCGGCTTCGTCGAGTTCGTCTGCCTGATCGCCCTGATGATGGCGCTGAACGCCCTGGCGATCGACTCCATGCTGCCGGCCCTGCCGCACATCGGCGCCGACCTGAACGTGGCGACCGACAACGACCGCCAGTGGGTGGTGACCGCCTATCTGCTCGGTTTCGGCGGGGCCCAGCTGTTCTACGGCCCGCTGGCGGACCGGTTCGGGCGCAAGCCCGTCCTGCTGTTCGGCGTCGGCGTCTATGTGGTGTTCAGCCTGCTGGCGACCCTCGCGCCCACCTTCGACATGCTGATCCTGGCGCGGATCGGCCAGGGCCTGGGCAGCGCCTGCACCCGCGTGCTGGCCGTCTCCATCGTGCGCGACCGTTACGAGGGCCGCACCATGGCCCGGGTCATGTCCTTCAGCTTCCTGGTCTTCCTGGGCGTGCCCATCCTGGCCCCGTCGCTGGGGCAGTTGATCATGCTGGTCGGACCGTGGCGCTGGATCTTCGCGGGCCTGGGCCTGATCGGCGTGGGCCTGATCGTCTGGGCGTCGCTTCGTCTGCCCGAGACGCTGAAGCCCGAGGATCGGCTGCCGATCCGGGTGAAACGCCTGACCTCGGCCTACAGGACCGCCCTGACCGACCGCACCGCCGTCGGCTACACCCTGGCCATGACGGCCATCACCGGGGCGCTGTTCGGCTTCATCAACTCGTCGCAGCAGATCTTCGCCGACGTCTTCGACGCCGAGGCGGCCTTCCCGGCCGTCTTCGCCCTGATCGCCGGCGGCATCGCCGTGGCCTCCATCGTCAATGCGCGGCTGGTGGTCCGGCTGGGATCGCGCAAGATCTCGCACACGGCCCTGATCGGCTTCACCGCCATTTCGGCCGTCCACGCCGCCGTGGCGATCAGCGGGCATGAATCGATCTGGACCTTCGCCGTGCTGCAGACCCTGACCATGTTCTGCTTCGGCCTGATCGCCGGCAACTTCGGCGCCATGGCCATGGAGACCATGGGCCATATCGCCGGCACCGCCGCCTCGATCCAGGGCTTCGTCTCCACCATCTTCGGCTCCCTGCTGGGTTTTGCGGTGGGTCAACAGTTCAACGGCACCACCGTGCCCATGGTGCTGGGCTTCACCGTCTTCGGCCTGATCGCCCTGGCCTGGGTCCTGTTCGCCGAGCGCGGCCGGCTGTTCCGGTCGCATCACGCGCCCGGCGCGACGGCGCACTGAGGCTTTACCGACCGCAGGCTTGATCTTTTCGACGTTTCCGCGCGTTCTCCGGCCAACCCCTCTGGTCAGCCCCGGAAAGCCTCGATGAAGCGCAAAGCCTTCGGTCTCGTCTCCGCCCTCGCCCTTGCTTCGGTTCTCGGCCTCGGCGCCTGTTCCACCCCGACCGGAGGAACCGCGTCGATGACGCCGCCCGCCATCGCCCCCGCGCCCGGCCCCGACGCGGTCGACAGCCACACCTACGCCCGGCCCGAGATCGCCCGCGTCGTCGACGTGGCCCTGGACCTGACCGCCGACTTCAACGCCAGGACCCTGTCGGGAACGGCGACCCTGGACATCCTGGCCGTCCCCGGCGCCAATGAGGTGATCCTGGACATCCGCAACCTGGACATCCAGGACGTGCGCGACGCCTCAGGGCAACCGCTGCGCTATGTCGTCGGCGACGATGACGCCATCAAGGGCCAGCCCCTGACGGTCTATTTCCCGGCCTTCGCGCCCAATGAACGGCGCAAGATCACCATCCGCTATTCGACCCGTCCCGACGCGGCGGCCCTGCAATGGCTGTCGCCCAGCCAGACGGCGGGCGGTCAGAAGCCCTATCTGTTCAGCCAGGGCCAGGCCATCCTGACCCGCACCTGGGTTCCGACCCAGGACAGCCCCGGCATCCGCCAGACCTATTCGGCCCGCATCACCGCCCCGGCCGACCTGACCGTGGTCATGAGCGCCGACCAGCTGACGCCCAAGGGCGAAGCGGCGGCGAATGGGATGAAGACCTGGCGCTTCCGGATGAACAATCCGATCCCGCCCTATCTGATCGCCATCGGCGTCGGCGACATCGCCTTCGCGCCGTTCGACGAACGGACCGGCGTCTGGACCGAGCCCAGCCGTCTGCGCGCCGCCGCCGCCGAGCTTGAGCCGACGGCCGAAATGGTGGACGCCGCCGAGAAACTGTACGGCCCCTATCGCTGGGGCCGGTACGACCTGCTGGTCCTGCCGCCTTCCTTCCCGTTCGGCGGGATGGAGAACCCCAAACTGACCTTCGCCACCCCGACCATCATCGCCGGGGACCAGTCGCTGGTCTCGCTGGTGGCGCACGAACTGGCCCACTCCTGGTCCGGCAATCTGGTCACCAACGCCACATGGAACGACTTCTGGCTGAACGAGGGCTTCACCACCTATTTCGAGAACCGGATCATGGAGTCGATCTACGGCCATGACCGGGCGGTGCAGGAACAGGTTCTGAGCTGGGACGGGCTGCAGGACGAGCTGAAATCCCTGCCCGCCGCCGACACCCGCCTGCATCTGGACCTGACCGGCCGCGATCCCGACGACGGCATGAACACCATCGCCTATGACAAGGGTTCGGCCTTCCTGCGCACCATCGAGCGGATCGCGGGCCGGGAGCGGTTCGACGCCTGGCTGCGCGGCTATTTCGACCGCAACGCCTATCGGCCGATGACCACGGCCATGTTCCTGGAGGACATCCGCACCCATCTGGTGAAAGGCGACGCCGCCCTGGAGTCGCAGTTGCAACTGGATGCCTGGGTCTATCAGCCCGACCTGCCGTCCAACGCCGTGGCCCCGGTCTCGAACGCCTTCACCCCGGTCGATGCGGCCGCCGTCGCCTTCTTCAAGGACAAGGGACCGGCCTCGGCCATTCCGTGGGCGGAGTGGAACACCCAGCAGCGCCAGCGTTTCCTCGGCTGGCGCCCAGAGGGCCTGGCCGCCGGCGCCGACTGGCTGACCGCCGCCCAGCTGGCGGATCTGGAGCGCACTCTGAACCTGGCGAACGAGGGCAACAGTGAACTGACCTTCGCCTGGCTGCAGATCGCCCTGGCCCACCGCTATCAGCCTGCGGTCGCCACGGCGGAGAAATTCCTGACCAGCCAGGGCCGGCGCAAGTTCGTCCTGCCCCTGTTCCAGACCCTGTGGAACGAGGGCGACTGGGGCCGCCCCATCGCCCGCCGCATCTACGCCGAGGCCCGGCCGCTGTACCATCCCGTGACCAGCGGTTCGGTCGATCAACTGGTCGGCCGGCCGTAACGCAAAAGACCCTCTTCCGCTTGCGGGAGAGGTGGCCCGGCGTTCGCGAAGCGAACCAGGGTCGGAGAGGGGAGTCTTTTTTCAGAAGAAAAACTCCCCCCATCGTCAGGCGTGTCGCTTCGCGCCACGACCTGACACTTCCCCCGCAAGCGGGGGAAGGTGGACCTCGCCCCCCGTCCCTAAAGGTTGACCACGCTCGCGCCCGCGTCATCCGACAGTCGCTCCGCCAGCACGGCGCGGTGGCACCCGGCGTGATCGGCCTCGAAACACAGAAGGGCCACGCGCTTCTCGCCTGCCAGCGCCTTCAGCCGCTCATATTCCATCTGAGCCTGAGGCTCGGCCAGATGGTCGGCGAAGATGGCGCGCATTTCGGCGACATGACCCTTGCGGGCCGCATCCCGACCCGCCTTGGGCGTGCCCAGGCCGCGCAGGTGGAGATAGTCGATCCCCTCGGCCTTCAGGCTCTCGCCCAGAATCGTCTTGGAAAACCCGGCGCGGCGCGAGGCGGCGACGGCGCGGACATCGACCAGAAGATCGACCCCGGCCGCCTTCAGCCGGTCGATCACCTGGGCCTGGGTCGCGCCCTCGTAGCCGATTGTGAAGACTTTCATGGGTCGCAGATAGGGGCGGCGGCCACGATCGCCAGCTTGACAGTCCAACGCCGCGTTGCGGTGCGGCGCCCTATCGTTTATCCCGCCGACACGGATTTCGACTGGAGCTTTCCCCATGGCTGACCTCGCCCCCGGCGTCGTGACCCTCTTCGGAGGATCCGGCTTCATCGGATCGCAGGCGGTGCGCGCCCTGGCCCGTCGCGGCTGGCGCATCCGCGTGGCGGTGCGCAACCCGGTTCTGGCCATCGAGGTCCAGCCCCTGGGCGATCCCGGCCAGATCCAGTTCATGCGCTGCGACGTGACCAATGCCGAGGATGTGGCGGCGGCGGTGCGCGGCTCTCACGCCGTGGTCAATCTGGTCGGCGTCCTGCACGACGGCGGCGGCAAGCGCGGCTTCAAGAGCGCCCATGTCGAGGCCGCCAAGAATATCGCCCAGGCGTCCAAGGCCGCCGGCGTGGAGCGCGTCGTCCAGATCTCGGCCATCGGCGCCGACGCCAACAGCCGCTCCGCCTACGCCCGCACCAAGGGTGAGGCCGAGAACGAAATTCGCGCCGTCTATCCGGACGCCGTCATCCTGCGCCCGTCCCTGGTGTTCGGCGCCAGCGACGGCTTCCTGAACCGGTTCGCCGCCATGGCGACCATGGCCCCCGCCCTGCCGCTGATCGGCGGCGGCAAGACGCAGTTCCAGCCGGTCTATGTCGGCGACGTGGCCGAGGCCGTCGCCCGCGCCGTGATCCGCGGCGACGCGGCCGGCCGCACCTTCGAACTGGGCGGTCCGGACGTCTTCAGCTTCCGCGAAGTGCTGGAGCTGGTGTGCCGCGAGACCGGCCGCAATCGGCCGCTTCTGCCCATCCCCTTCCCCGTCGCCCGCCTGATGGGTTCGGTGTTCCAGGCCGTCGCCCTTCTGGGCCTGACCCCGCCCCTGACCCGCGATCAGGTCGTCATGCTTCAGTCCGACAACATCGTCTCGCCGGACGCCGCCGGCCTGACCGACCTGGGCATGGTTCATCCGACCAGCATGGGCTCCATCGCCCCCTCCTATCTGTGGCGCTATCGCGACGGCGGCCAGTTCGCCGTCTCGCCCGCCCACTGACACGCCCTTCGCCGGTTTGACGCCCGGCCGTGAAAACGGCCGGGCGATCTTCGCACGGCGGAACAAATAGTGCACAACCTTCGGATGCCCGCCACGCAAACCCAGTTCCGCCCCGACCAGGACCCGACGCTGGACGACGCCCGGTCCCTGCTGTCGCGCGTCTGGGGCCACGGGGATTTTCGCGGCCTGCAAAGCCAGGTGGTGGCCGAAATCCTGGCCGGGCGCGACATCCTGGCCGTGCTGCCGACCGGCGGCGGCAAGAGCGTCTGCTATCAGATCCCGGCCATCCTCCGCCCCGGCCTGGGCCTGGTGGTCTCGCCGCTGATCGCCCTGATGACCGACCAGGTCGAGGCCCTGAAGCAGCAGGGGGTCGCCGCCGCCCGCCTCGATTCCGGCGTCTCCCTGGACGAACGTTCGGCCATCTGGGCCGCGGCCCGGTCCGGCGATCTGGACCTGCTGTATGTCTCGCCCGAAGGCCTGGCGGCCGGGGCCATGATGGATCGACTGGCCGAACTGCCACTGAGCCTGATCGCCATCGACGAAGCCCACTGCGTCAGCCAGTGGGGGCACGACTTCCGTCCCGACTATCGCAACCTGGGTCTGCTGGCCGAGCGGTTCCCGAACGTCCCGCGCATCGCCGTCACCGCCACCGCCGACGCCCGCACCCGCGACGACATCCTGCGCTCGCTGCGGCTGGAACAGGCCAAGGTCTTCGTCGACAGTTTCGCCCGCCCCAACCTGCAGCTGTCGGCCGAGCGCAAGGAGAGCGCCTCGCGCGCCAAGACCGACACCCGTGTCATCGAACTGGTGCGTGAGCGGCGCGGCAAGTCGGGCGTGGTCTATTGCGGCAGCCGCGACGGCTGCGACCGCGTGGCCCAGGCCCTGCGCGACGCCGGAACCAACGCCATCGCCTATCACGCAGGCATGGACACCAAGGAGCGGGACCGCCGGCTGGAACGGTTCCTGGCCGAGGACGGCGCCGTCATGGTCGCCACCATCGCCTTCGGCATGGGGGTGGACAAGGCCGACGTCCGTTTCGTCATCCACGCCGATCCGCCGGGCAGTCTCGAGGCCTATTGGCAGGAGATCGGCCGGGGCGGCCGTGACGGCGAACCGGCCGAGGGCATCACCCTGTACGGCCCCTCCGACATCGCCTGGACCCTGCGCCGGCTGGACAGCCGCCCCATGGCCGAGGAGGTCAAACAGGTTCAGGTGCGCAAGGCCCGCCAGCTGTTCGCCATGCTGGACGGCGCCGTCTGCCGCGCCCAGGCCGTGCGCCGCTATTTCGGGGAGACCGAGGCCGACCCGTGCGGCGTCTGCGACATCTGCGGCGACCCGCCGCTTCTCTATGACGCGACCGTCCCGGCGCAAAAGGCCCTGGCGGCGGTCCAGCGTCTGGGCGGTCGGTTCGGCCGGGGCCGGATCGTCGACCACCTGACCGGCCGGACCAAGGCGGTCCAGCCGTGGGAGCAGCAGTTGTCCACCTGGGGCATAGGCGCCGACATCTCGCCCAACGGCTGGCGCGACATCGTCGACCACCTGCTGTTCGAGGGCCTGCTGGTCGAGGATCCGAACGACGGCAAGCCCCTGGTCGGTCTGGGCGACGGCGAGGCGGTGCGCGCCGTCTACAAGGCCGAACGCAAGATCGAGGTGCGCCGCGTGCCCGCCGGCTTCGACGCCGGCACGCGCTCGGGCAATCCGCGCAATCGCCGCGACCGCACCGGCGAGGGCCGCAATGCGGCGCTAGAGACGATGGACGCCGACGTCCGCGCCCGGTTCGAGGCCCTGCGCGCCTGGCGCCGCGACCGCGCCTCCGAACAGCACGTCCCGCCCTATGTCATCTTCCAGGACAAGACCCTGCTGGAAATCGCCCACGCCGAGCCCGGCGACCTCGCCGCCCTCGCCGCCCTGCCCGGCGTCGGCCAGTCGAAGCTGGACCGCTACGGCAAGGGGGTGCTGGAGACGCTGGGCGGTCTCGACTGATCATCGCCCAGTCCCGGCGCGACCTGCACCGGGAAGGCGCAGGCAGACGGCGGTCCGTTGAACGACAGACCTGAGGTCGCCGTCAGCTCGCCCCGCAGCACCTCGCCGATCAGGGCCTTGATCTCCTCGACGGACGGCTGTTTCGAACCGGGGTCGAAATATTTGAAGGCCGAGCGGCCGTCGCACCGATACTCGTCCAGGAAATAGCTGGGGACCGTCCCGCCCATCAAGTCGGGCGAGGTCGTCAGCCAGAAGGCGCGAGGCGAGGCCTTGGGATCCGACGCATGCACGACGCCGACGATCAGCCCCGTCAGGCCGGGACGGATCACGCTTTCTCGCTCGAACAGATCGACGCTCGCCCCCGCCGCCTCGAACCGACCCAGGGCCTTCGTCCCCGGCTCAGCCGACAGGGCCTGAACAGACGCGGAGATCAACCGGTCACGCTCGACGGCATAGGCCGTCCAATCCTCCAGCCGGGCCTGCGCGTCCATCATCGCGAAACTGGCGTAGGCGCCGATGGGCGCGGGCGCGGGTCGAGGGACCGGGGCCAGAAGGACCGTCGCCTTGTCGGCCTCGCCCGCATGGGTCGCCAGAACCGCCCGCATGACCCGCGCATGCCACGACGGCTCGCCCTCGCCACACAGGGCGATGATCCGATCCGCCGCCGCAGCCGCCTCATCCAGGGCGCCGCCGTCGAACCGCATACCCGCCGATGTCCACAAGGGTCCTGTCGCGCCGCAGTCGGAGACGCTGGCCGGATCGACCGCCGTCAGGTTCAGCATCAGGTCCTGTCGCGCCAGAATCGCCGACGGCACGAGGTCGGCATAGGCGGCGGGGGAGCCGCACAGCTGACCGCCCAGGCCAGGCATGGCGGTCAGCAGGGTCAAGCCGCACAGGTCCATGCGGGCCGCGTCCGCGTCGCTGACGCCTGGATCCGTGATCTGCACATTGATCAGCGTGCCGGGATTGCCGTTTATGCCCGGTTGATAGATGGGCATGGTGCGGGTGTGGGGCGCGCCGGCCGTCGCTCTGAGGGTTTCGACTGCGACCGGATCCTTGGCCACGCCGCGCAGGCCGTGCTTCTTGAGGAAGGACAGGGCGTATTGCGCCTGGCGATCACCTGTCGCGGCCCGCGTCTCCAGCGAGGGCACGGGTTCGGTGAAGGCCAGCTTCAACGGGGCGTTGGCGACCAGCGGATCGACCGTCGTGGCGCAGCCGGACAAGGCGGCCGCAACCATGGCCAGGCCGAAGAACTTGCGGATCATGACGACATTCCCCCGAATGAAGCGTCATCATGCCAAGATCGCCACGACCCGTCCAGATTGTCAGAGAGACGTCAGCCCATGAACCGTTCCACCGCCGCCTGAAACCGCGCGGGTTGGTCGATCATGACCTGGTGGTCGGCGCCCTCGATGCGGACGAATTGTGCGGGCCGGCGCAGGGTGGAGAAGCCGTAGCGGTACAGGCCCTCCAGCCGGTTGCGCGGGTTGTTCGTGTCTCGCGTCCAGCCATAGACCACCGTGACCGGAGCGGTGACGTCGCGCAGCCGTTGGCGCAGATCGACCGTCAGGGCTTCGTACAGGCCCTGGGCCAGCACCCGTCGGTCGCCGCCCTGCAGGCCCAGGCCGTCGAACACCATGTCGCCCGCCAGGCCGAGGTCGCCGCCCAGGGCCGAAACCTGGCCCTTCAGCGCCTGGTCCCCGAACAGCATCAGGGCCTGATAACCCAGCCGCGCCAGGGGCTCGACCTCGCGGGCGGTGACGCGGGAATCGACCAGGGCCGGAAAGAAGGGGGCGGAATCGACCACCATCACCCGGCCGATCCGGTCCCGCATGTCCGCCGCGACCCGCAGCGCGATCTGGCCGCCCAGCGAATGTCCGATCAGGGCGGGGCGCGAAAGCCGCTGCTCGCGGATGTAGCGTTCGATCTCCAGGGCGGCGGGCGCGGCCAAGGCGCCGCCGGCGTTGGCGCCGATGTCCGTCTGGCCGAAGCCCCGGATGGTGACCAGATGGACCCGATACCGGCCCTCCAGCTTGTCCGCCGTCGACCGCCACGCCGCCCCGGTCGAGCCCAGGCCCGGAATGAAGACGATGTCCGGCCCCGCGCCCCGCGTCTCGACGATGATCCGGTCGGAACGGAAGGCGGGGGCGAGAGACGCCGATACTGTTGTCCGGGCGGCGGCGACGCCGGGCAGGACGACGAACAGGATCGCGAAAAGCGGAGCAAGAAGACGGCGCATGACCCGCATCTAACGCACGATCACGGCGATCGGTTGACGGCCGCGACCGTGAGTCATCGCCCCTTGAAGTCCGGCTTGCGCTTGTCGACGAAGGCGGACATGCCCTCCTTCTGGTCCTCGAAGGCGAAGAGAGAGTGGAACAGGCGGCGCTCGAACCGCACGCCCTCGGTCAGGGTCGTCTCAAGGGCGACATTGACCAGTTCCTTGTTCATCATCACCGCCAGCGGGCTCTGGGCCGCGATCTTGGCGGCGGCGGCGCGGGCCTCGTCCAGCAGGGCGTCGGGGGCGACGACGCGGCTGACCAGGCCGGCGCGCTCGGCCTCGGCGGCGTCCATCATCCGGGCGGTCAGGATCATGTCCATGGCCTTGGACTTGCCGACCAGGCGGGTCAGGCGCTGCGAGCCGCCGATGCCGGGCGCCACGCCCAGATTGATCTCGGGCTGGCCGAACTTCGCCGTCTCGGAGGCGATGATGAAGTCGCACAGCATCGCCAGTTCACACCCGCCGCCCAGAGCATAGCCCGACACGGCCGCGATGATCGGCTTGCGGAAGCGCATGATCCGGTCATGGCCCAGGGCGAAGAAATTGCCCTTGAACATGTCGGCGTAGGACTGATCCGCCATCTCCTTGATGTCGGCGCCGGCGGCGAAGGCCTTGGCCGAGCCGGTCAGGATCAGGCAGCGCACGCTGTCGTCGGTCTCGACCGCATCGAGGAAGGCCGCCAACTCGCCGAACAGGGTCGAGTTCAGGGCGTTCAGCGCCTCCGGCCGGTTCAGGGTCACGACGGCGTAGCCGTCGGCGCAGCGTTCGATCAGCAGGGTGGAATAGGCGTCGGCCATGGGCGGTCTCCTTTGAGCGCGGTCATACAGGGAGGAAGGCGGGCTTGCTACCGGCGCGGCGTCAAGGCCAGCGTCAGGCCGGCGCGCACCAGTTCGGCGACGACCGCCATGCCGAGCAGCAGATTGGCGGCGATCACCTGGCCGCGCGCGCCCGAAAGATCCAGCGTCCAGCCGAAGACGGATGAAAGCGCCAGGACCAGGGCCGAGAGCAGGATCAAGCCGACCAGCAGCATCAGGGCGACATGCCCCGCCTTCAGCGCCGCCTGAAGCGTCGGCCCGTCGTCCAGCGCACGGGTGCGCCGTCGAAGCAGACGGGCGATCAACCCGGTGGCGGCCCCTTCTGCGACGACGGCGACGATCAGGGCGGCGAGAAACCACCAGATCAGTCCCCCGAGATCGCCGGAGCGCAGACCTTGAGCGAAATGAAGGAAATAGGCGCCCCAGACCAGGACGCCGACCACCAGACTGATCCACAGATGGATTTTGCGCATGGGGCGGACCTCCTCGGGACTACGTCTTCTGGCAGGACGGGCAGTAGAAGGTCGAGCGCCCGCCCTGGACGATGCGAGCCACAACGCCGGAGCAGCCTTCGCCCTGACAGGCTTGACCCTCGCGGCCATAGACGTCGAACCGGTGCTGGAAATAGCCCTGGCCGCCCTCGGCGTTGGCGAAATCCTTCAGGGTCGATCCGCCGGCGGCGATGGCGTCGTTCAGCACGTCGCGGACGACGGCGGCCAGCCGCTCCAGCCGCGCCTTCGACACCGATCCGGCCGCGACCGGGGGCGAGATGCGGGCGCGATAAAGCGCCTCGCAGACATAGATGTTGCCCAGTCCGGCGACGATCCTCTGGTCCAGCAGCGAGACCTTGATGTTCTGTGTCTTGCCGGCGAAGGCCTCGACCAGGTGCGCGCCGGAGAAACCATTGCCCAGGGGCTCGGGGCCCAGGCCGGCGAACCACGGGTGGACCTCGACCTGGTCGGTCGGGATCAGGCCCATGAAGCCGAACCGGCGCGCGTCGGCGTAGCCGATCCGGGTCGAGGCGCCGTCACGGACGGCGCAGCCGCTGAAATGCTCGTGCTTGCCGGCGATGGGCGCCGCCTCCTCGAACTCGCCCAGCTGGGTTCCGTCCAGGGTGAACCGGCCGGTCATGCCCAGATGGGTGATCCAGGTCTCGCCGCTAGACAAAGGTATCAACAGATATTTGGCCCGTCGGTCGATCCGTTGGACCGTCGCCCCCTCCAGCCGCTCGACGAACCGTTCCGGGAACGGAAACCGCAGATCGGGCCGGTTGATCCGCACCCGCGACAGGCACGCGCCCGCCAGCACCGGCGTCAGGCCGCGTCGGACGGTTTCGACCTCGGGAAGTTCAGGCATGGACCGGTCCTAGCGCCTCGACACGGGCGGGCCAAGCGGATCGTCCGCCCCCGCTGCGATCTTCGGAAAACCTTGTTCGAACCGACGTTCAGCCGACACCCTGGTCTGTCATCCATTTTAGGCGCACTCCGGGGGGAACGTGTCTCAATCGATCATCATCCGCCGGCCCGGCGTCCGCGTCTCGAACCTGATTCGTTCGGTCGGTCTGACGCGCGACGACGCCGCGATCCTGGCGGCGGCGGCCGTTTTGGCGGTCAGCGTCTATTTCCTGGCCTTTCCCGGCGTCGATATTGCGGTCAGCCGTCTGTTCTACCGGCCCGAAGCCGGCTTCTTCCTGGCCGACAATCCCCTGCTGAAGGCGTTGCGCAAAAGCTCCTCCCTCGTTCTGGCCCTTATGCTTCTGGGCGTGATCGGCCGACTGGCGTGGCGCGCCCTGCGTCGCCGGCCCCTCGGCGCCGCCGCGCGCCGCGCGGTCTTCGTCCTGGCTGCCCTGGCCGTCGGGCCGGGCCTGGTCGTCAATCTGGTGCTGAAGGGGCTGTGGGGCCGCGCCCGTCCGGTTCAGATCGACCAATTCGGCGGCGACGCGGCCTTCACCCCCGTCTGGATGGTCAGCGACGCCTGCCAGTCCAACTGCTCCTTCGTCTCGGGCGAAGGCTCCAGCGCAGCCTGGATGGTCGGGGTTCTGCTGGTAGTGACGCCGGCGAAATGGCGACCGGTCGTCCTGCCCCTCGGCGTCGTCTACGCCTTCGCCCTGTCGATGAACCGGCTCGCCTTCGGGGGGCATTTCCTGTCGGACATCCTGCTGTCCTGGGCCCTGACCGCCCTGGTCATGACAGGGGTCTATCGGGTGACGGTGGCCTCGCCCGGCCTGGTTCGTCGGGCGCGGCGGCGGTTCCGAGGGCTGCAGCCCCTCCCCGCCTGAGCGTTGTCTGGGCGTGACCGGTTGCCGCAGGCGGCGTTATGGGCTTACGTCCGCGTCGAACGTGGGAACCGATCTCGATGACTGACGCCGCCGCTGCGCCCCAAAGCCCTGCCCAAAAGGGCCGGCTTGAACTGACCCTTCGCGCCCTTGTGCTGGGCTGCCTGCTGGCGGTGATCTTCACCGCCGCCAACACCTATCTGGGCCTGCTGGTGGGCCTGACCTTCGCCTCGGCCATTCCGGCGGCGGTCATCTCCATGGCCGTGCTGCGCGCCTTCCGCACCTCGACCATCTGGGAGAACATGACCGTCCAGACCGTAGCCTCGGTCGGCGGGGCCATGAGTTCGATCATCTTCGTCCTGCCGGGGCTGGTGATGATCGGCTGGTGGCTGGAGTTTCCCTTCTGGCAGTCGGTGGCCATCTGCATCCTGGGCGGCGTGCTGGGGGTGACCTTCTCCATCCCGCTGCGCCGCGCCCTGGTGACCAACGGCGGCCTGCCCTACCCCGAGGGCGTCGCCGCCGCCGAGGTGCTGAAGGTCGGCTCGCGCGGCGCCGAACAGACCGAGAGCGCGGTGCGCGAGAACAAGTCCGGTCTGTGGATCGTGGTCGCCGGCGCTGTCGTCTCGGCCGGCTACGCCCTGCTGGTCGCGGGTCGCGTCTTCGCCGGCGAGGCGGCGAAATTCTTCAAGCTGCCGGCCGCCCTGGGCGGCGGCGCCACCGGCATGGGTTTCGGCATGCAGTTCGCGCTTCTCGGCGCCGGCCACCTGATCGGCCTGACCGTGGGTCTGGCCCAGCTGTTCGGTCTGATCCTGGCCTGGGCCATCGCCGTGCCGATCCTGACCAGCCCCGACACCGTGGCCTGGCTGACGGCGCACGGGATCCCGTCCATCGCCTCCACCCTGCCCGTCGGCGCGCCAGCCGAGGAGCTGGCGGCGACCGTCTGGAGCCGTGAAGTCCGCTTCATGGGCGCCGGCGTCATCGGCGTCGCCGCCATCTGGACCCTGATCAAACTGGCCGGCCCGCTGATCGGCGGCCTGACCTCGGCCCTCGCCGCCAACGCGCGCCGCAACCACGGCGAAGCGCTTGAGCTGACCGAACAGGATCTGCCCATCAAGCTGGTCGGCGCGATTTCGGTCGCCTGCCTGGTCGGCATCGCCGGCCTGCTGGCCTGGTTCGCCCAGAGCGCCCCGGCCCTGGCGGGATCAACCCTGCTGCTGGTCATCGGCGGCCTGGTCTATGTCGTCCTGATCGGTTTCGCCGTCGCCGCCATCTGCGGCTATATGGCCGGCCTGATCGGCTCGTCGAACAGCCCGGTCTCGGGCGTCGGCATCCTGGCGGTCGTGATCGCCTCGCTGCTGATGCTGGGCGTCATGGCCATTGCGGGCGTGCCCGCCGATCCGTCGATCATCGCCTTCGCCCTGATCGTGACCGCCGTGGTCTTCGCCGTCGCCGTCATCGCCAACGACAATCTTCAGGACCTGAAGACCGGCCAGCTGGTCGAGGCCACGCCCTGGCGCCAGCAGGTCGCCCTGATCGTCGGCGTCGGCGCCGGCGCCATCGTCATTCCCCTGATCCTGAACCTGCTGAACCAGGCCTTCGGCTTCGAGGGCGGGCCGCCCGCCATCGTCGAGGGCGCCAAGACCCTGGCGGCGCCCCAGGCCACCCTGATCTCGGCCCTGGCGCGCGGCGTCATCGGCGGCGACCTGCGCTGGGACCTGATCGGCCTGGGCGCGGTGATCGGCGTGATCATCATCGCGCTGGACGCCGTCGTGTCCAAGGCCACCAAGGGCAGGGTCAAACTGCCGCCGCTCGCCGTCGGCATCGGCTTCTACCTGCCCGCCGCCGTCACCACCATGCTGGTCATCGGCGCCGTCTGCGGCTGGATCTACGACAAGGCCGTGTCCAGCACCCGTTACGCCGACGTGGCGCGCCGCATGGGCGTGCTGCTGGCCTCGGGCCTGATCGTCGGCGAGAGCCTGTTCGGCGTCTTCACCGCCGGGGTGATCGTGGCGACCCGCGACGACGCGCCGTTCGCCATGCTGCCAGACGGTTCAACCTGGCCGGCCATGCTGGCGGGGATCATCGGCTTCGCCGTCGCGGTCTTCGGCCTGTACGCCTGGACCCGCAGCCGCGCCAAGGCGGTGTGACACAACACCTCTCCCTCCCCCTGCGGGGGAGGGGGGCGGAGGCGTAGCCGGAGCCGGGTGGGGGCGGCAGGGCGACGCATCGCAGACCTGACCTGATTCAGAACGGTGCGCCCCCGCCTGGCCGCCCCCACCCCGTCGCTGCGCGACGCCCCTCCCCCGCAGGGGGAGGGAGAACCGCTAGGCCGCCCGCGTCGCCACCATCATATAGTTGATCCCCGCGTCGTCGCTCTGGCTCCAGCGGTCGGTCAGCGGGTCGTAGTTCAGGCCATACGGCCCCTCGACCGTCACAGCCTCCTGCGCCAGCATCGTCCGGATCTCGTCGGGCTTCAGGAACTGGCGCCAGTCGTGCGTGCCCGCCGGCACCCAGCGCAGAATATATTCCGCCGCCACCTTGCCCAGGGCCAGGGACTTCAGCGTACGGTTCAGGGTGGCGACCATCATCACCCCGCCCGGCCGCACCAGGCGCGAACAGGCGCGCACGAAGGCTTCCGGGTCGGCGACATGTTCGATCACCTCCATGGTCAGGACCACGTCGAACGGCCCCGCCCCTTCCGCCTCGATCTGTTCGACCGTGGCGGCGCGATAGGCGATGTCCAGCCCGACCATGTCCGCGTGGGCCCGCGCCGTGCCGATGTTCTCGGACGAGGCGTCGATGGCGGTGACGGAAAAACCCATCCGCCGCATCGGCTCGGCGATCAGCCCGCCGCCGCAGCCGACGTCCAGAAGCGTCAGCCCCTCGAAGGGGCGACGCGCCTTCGGATCGCATCCCAGACGGGTACAAAGCTGCTCGCGGATCAGCGCCAGCCGCGCCGGATTGAACCGGTGAAGCGGCGCGAACGGCCCGTGCGCGTCCCACCATTCGGCCGCCTGGGCGGAGAAGCGGGCCACGTCGGCCGGGTCGATCGATGCGCCAAATGCGCCCTCGGACGAATTTTGCGGAAAACCATGCCCTTCGCGGGGTAGGCGAGACGGTGCGGCGTCGCTAGAAGCGGTCATGACGCGAGGGATGAACCTTCGCGCCCTTTCACGCAAGCAGGGGGCGAAACGCCACGATGACGCGGCCCGATTCTTCACGATCCGACACCACGCGACTGGTGATGAAGTTCGGCGGCACCTCGATGGGCGACCTCGAACGGATTCGGCGCGCGGCGCGAATCGTCGCCGCCGAGGCCGCGTCCGGCAAGAAGGTCGCCGTCGTCGTCTCCGCCATGGCCGGCAAGACCAACGAACTGGTCGCCTGGACCGACGGCGCCGGCCCGGCCGCGGCGGGCCTGCCGCTCAGCGACGACGAATATGACGTGGTGGTCGCCTCGGGCGAACAGGTGACGGCCGGGCTTCTGGCTCTGACCCTGCGCAACATGGGGCTGAACGCCCGGTCGTGGATGGGCTGGCAGGTGCCGATCATCACCGACGACGCCCACGCCCGCGCCCGCATCATCGACATCCCCGGCGAGAAACTGGGCGCCGCCCTCGACGCGGGCGAGATCGCCATCGTCCCCGGCTTCCAGGGCGTCACCCCCGACGGCAAGATCACCACCCTGGGCCGCGGCGGGTCCGACACCTCGGCCGTGGCCGTGGCCGCCGCCCTGTCCTGCCCCTGCGACATCTATACGGACGTGGACGGGGTCTATACGACCGACCCCCGCATCGAGAACCGTGCGCGCCGCCTGGCCAAGGTCTCCTACGAGGAGATGCTGGAAATGGCCTCGCTGGGCGCCAAGGTGCTGCAGACCCGCTCGGTCGAGCTCGCCATGGCCAAACAGGTGCCGGTGCGCGTCCTGTCCAGCTTCATCGAACCGGACGCGTCCGGCCAAATGCCCGACAAGGGCGGAACCCTGATCTGCGACGAGGAGGAGATCTTGGAAAAGCGCATCGTGTCCGGTGTGACCATGAGCCGTGACGAGGCCCGCATCACCCTGCTGGGCCTGTCCGACCGCGTGGACGCCCCCGCCGACGTCTTCACCCGTCTGGCCGAGGCCAACGTCAATGTGGACATGATCGTCCAGAGCCAGTCGCGCACCGCCGGGGCGGTCAACCTGACCTTCACGACCGGCCGTCGCGACGCCGTCCGCGCCGCCGACCTGATGAAGGCCGCCCAGACCGAGATCGGCATCGAGGAAATCCGCGTCGACGAGGATGTCGCCAAGGTGTCCGTCGTCGGGGTCGGCATGCGCAGCCACGCCGGTGTGGCCCAGACCATGTTCAAGGCCCTGGCCGACAAGGGCGTCAAGTTCCAGGCCATCTCGACCTCGGAAATCAAGATCAGCGTCCTGATCGACGCGGCGTACGCCGAACTGGCCGTGCGCGCATTGCATTCGGCTTACGGGCTGGACGCGATATAGGATGATTTGAACAGGCGCCTCGGCGCCGGAGCGCGGGAGCCATGATGCCGGCAGGCGGCGCGATGACCAGAGGACCTCGGATCCTCCTGCGCCAGATCCGCGAGGCTCTGGGCGGGGCCGGCGCGGGCGCGACCCCGGCGCAGGACCGTCTGAACATGGTGGTGCGGATCATCGCCCGGTCCATGGTCGCCGAGGTCTGCTCCATCTATCTGCGCCGCGCCTCGGGCGAGCTGGAGCTGTTCGCCACCGAGGGCCTGAACCCCGACGCCGTCCACAACACCCGCCTGCGCCCCGGCGAAGGCCTGGTGGGCGAGGTGGCCCGGATGGCCCAGCCGATCAGCCTGTCGGACGCGCCGTCGCATCCGTCCTTCTCGTATCGGCCGGAGACGGGCGAAGACCCCTATCACGCCTTCCTCGGCGCCCCGCTGCTGCGCGGCGGCCGGGCCATCGGCGTCCTGGTCGTCCAGAACCGCACCGAGCGGCGCTATGACGAGGAAGAGGTCGAAGACATCCAGACCATCGCCATGGTCCTGTCCGAGACGGTCTCCTCCGGCGAACTGCTGGAACAGGACGAACTGCGCGACGTCGAACTGGCGCCCCATCGCCCCGAACGGCTGAAGGGTCAGAAGTTCGGCGACGGCCTGGCGGTCGGGCGGGTGGTCCTGCACGAAGCGCCCCTGCCGCCCGAGAAACTGCTGTCCGAAGACCCGGCGATGGAGGAGGCCCGGCTGAAGCTGGCCCTGGCCTCGCTCAAGACCGGCCTGGACGCCATGCTGGACAAGGGCCAGGGCCTGGCCGGACCCTCGTTCGAGGTGCTGGAGACCTATCGGATGTTCGCCGACGACCGGGGCTGGAACCGGTCGCTGGAAGAGGCGGTCCGCAACGGCCTGACCGCCGAGGCGGCGGTGGACCGGGTCCGGAACGAGCACCGCGCCCGCTTCGCCCAGGCGCGCGACCCCTATATCCGCGAACGGCTGCACGATTTCGAGGACCTGGCCAACCGGCTGCTGCGGGTGCTGGCGGGCGACAAGCCGGGCGAGCGCGAACTGCCGGACGACGCCATTCTCGTGGCGCGCAACCTGGGTCCGGCGGACCTGCTGGAATATCCGCGCGACAAGCTGAAGGGCCTGTTGCTGGAAGAAGGCTCGGCCGCCAGCCACGCCGCCATCGTCGCCCGCGCGCTGCAGATCCCGTGCGTCGGCCGCCTGATGGGCCTGCGCGACCGGCTGTCGGAAGGCGACGTCGTCATCGCCGACGGCGAGACCGGCGAGGCCTATCTGCGGCCCCGCCCCGACATGATCGAGGCGGTCCAGTCGCGTATGGCCGTGCGGGACCAGCGCCAGGCTCAGTTCGCCCAGTTGCGCGACACCCCCGCCGTGACCCTGGACGGCCAGCGCATCACCCTGCTGACCAACGCCGGCCTGGCGGTGGACCTGGAGAATCTGAACGAGACGGGGGCGGAGGGCATCGGCCTGTTCCGCACCGAATTCCAGTTCATGGTCTCGGACGAGCTGCCCCGGCTGAACGCCCAGACGGCCCTGTACAAGCTGGTGCTGGACGCCGCCGGCGACCGGCCCGTCACCTTCCGCACCCTGGACATCGGCGGCGACAAGGTCCTGCCCTATCTGGAGGCCGAGCGGGAGGAGAACCCCGCCCTGGGCCGCCGCGCCATCCGCCTGGGCCTGGACCGGCCGTCTTTGTTACGGATGCAACTTCGGGCCCTGCTGACGGCGGCGGCGGGTCGCGAGCTGCGCGTCATGTTCCCGATGATCGCCACGGTGGACGAGTTCCGCGCCGCGCGCGAACTGGTCGACGTCGAATGCGCCTGGGCCAAGCGGCGCGGCCGCGCCCTGCCCGCCCTGTTGCGCGTCGGGGCCATGGTCGAATGCCCGTCGCTGCTGTGGCACCTCGACGCGCTTCTGCCCCTGACCGACTTCGTCTCGATCGGGACCAACGACCTGTTCCAGTACATGTACGCCGCCGACCGGACCAATCCCCTGGTCTCGGACCGCTACGATCCCCTGTCGCCGCCCACCCTGCGCGCCCTGCAGACGATCCAGAAGGCCTGCGCCGACACCGGCACCCCGGTCTCGATCTGCGGCGAACTGGCGGGCCGGCCGCTGGAGGCCTTCGCCCTGATCACCCTGGGCTTCACCCGCCTGTCAGCCCCGGCCGGCGGCGTCGGCCCCGTCAAGCGGATGATCCTGTCCGCGGACCTGACGGCGGCGCGCCGGGGCCTGAACAATCTGCTGAATCTCTCGACCGGCTCGGTGCGCAACGAGATCGAATCCCTGGCGCGGAAGTTGAACATCGCCGTCTGAGAGTCTTCGCGCGCGTTCCGTTTTGGGAATCGCCGTTGATGGGGCGGGCATTATGGTTTATCCACAGGACGCATCAGGACTGCCTCCGGGGGGAGGCGAGTCCAGTCACGAAGACATGCTACCGGACGGGTCCGTTTCGAGTACGGAGCGGCTTCAAGCCGTTCCGAGTGTGGGGTCAGGCGTCATGGCGCTGGATGCGGGGCAAGCCCCCGACGAGTTCAAGGCTCATCCTGATTGGAAGGACATTGCGCCCTCCATCGCAGAGTCCGTGACTCTGGGCGACGGCCTGCGCCGGGCGCGCGAGTCGTCGGGCAAGTCCCTGGCGGATCTGTCCGCCGAAACCAAGGTCCATTCGCGGTTCCTGACCGCTCTGGAGCAGAACGACTGGTCCTCCCTGCCCTCTCGGGTTTTCGCCATCGGCTATGTGCGTGGCTATGCGGCCGCCCTGGGCCTCGACGAGCAATTGGCCGTCGAACGGTTCAAGCGCGACAGCCCCGACACCTCGGCTCCGTTGAAAGCGCCCATCGGCATCGCCTTTGAGGATGTGAAACGCTATTCGCCGCGCATCATCGCGGTCGTCGCCGTGGCCGCCCTCGCCATCGTCGGATGGAATGTCTTCCAGCGCATCAATCTGATGAAGGCGCCCCGCGCCTCCGACATCGCCGCCGTGCCCGAGAGCTGGACCCTGGGAGACGTGCCCGGTCAGAACGGTCTGATCGACCTCAGCGCGCCCCGCGCCGCACCGCTGGACCAGACCACGCCGGCCCTCTACATCACGCCCGGCCTGGAGGCCCAGCTGACCGGGATCGATCCCAATGATCCTGCGGTGCTGGCGGCGACGGCGGCGGCCAACAACGCCCCCGTGCAAAAGGCCTTCAACCCACGCGGCGCCGTCTATGGCGCCCCCGCCACCGCCTCCCAGGTGGTGATCCAGGCCAAGAAGGCCGGCGCCCTGGTCGTTCGGCTGGGGGACGGTCAGGCCCTGTTCGCCCGCCAGATGGCCGCCGGCGAGGCCTGGCGCGCGCCGATGGGCGTCAGCGCCACCATCGATGTATCGGATCCGGCGGCCTTTGACGTCTATCTGAACGGCGAACACGGCGGCATCCTGCCGGCTGTCCTGACGCCCCTGGCCCAGTTGAACAGCCGCGCAGAACAGGCCGCCCGCCAGGTGGCGGAGGACCAGGCCCGCCGCGTGGCGCAGGCTCAGGCCGTGCGGGCGGCCCAACAAGCCGCTCAACCCGCCCCTCCCCCCGTCGCGGCGACAAACTGATCGTCGCCCCCGTGGCCCTGACGCCGTCTTCGGCCTATATGAGCCCGTGATGAGCGACCACACCCACGTCCGACCCTGGCGCCATATCGAGCGCCGCAAGAGCCGCCAGATCCGCGTGGGCTCCGTCCTCGTGGGCGGCGACGCCCCGATCAGCGTTCAGTCGATGACCAATACGCCGACGTCCGACGCGGCGGCGACGATCGACCAGATCCGCCAGCTGGAAGAGGCCGGCGCCGACATCGTCCGCGTCTCCTGCCCCGACGTGGAATCGACAGAGGCGTTCAAGGTCATCGCCCGCGAGGCCAAGGTCCCCTTGGTCGCCGACATTCATTTCCACTACAAGCGCGGCATCGAGGCGGCCCAGGCGGGCGCCGCCTGCCTGCGGATCAATCCGGGCAATATCGGCAGTCCCGACCGCGTCCGCGACGTGATCCAGGCCGCCAAGGACCACGGCTGTTCGATGCGGATCGGCGTCAACGCCGGCTCGCTGGAAAAGGAGCTGCTGGAGAAGTACGGCGAGCCCTGCCCCGACGCCATGGTCGAGAGCGCCCTGAACCACGCCCGCATCCTTCAGGATCACGATTTCCACGAGTTCAAGATCTCGGTGAAGGCGTCCGACCCCTTCCTGACCGTCGCCGCCTATCAGCAGCTGGCCGAGGCCATCGACTGCCCCCTGCACCTGGGCGTGACCGAGGCGGGGCCGTTGCGCACCGGCACGATCAAATCGGCCATCGGCATGGGCTCGATGCTGTGGGCCGGCATCGGCGACACCATCCGCGTGTCGCTGGCCGCCGATCCGGTCGAGGAGATCAAGGTCGGCTTCGACATCCTGAAGTCGCTGGGCCTGCGCCATCGGGGCGTCAACATCATCGCCTGTCCGTCGTGCGCGCGTCAGGGCTTCAACGTCATCGAGACGGTGACGCTGCTGGAAGAGAAACTGGCCCATATCTCGACGCCGATGAGCCTGTCGGTCATCGGCTGCGTCGTGAACGGCCCAGGCGAGGCCCTCTACACCGACATCGGCTTCACCGGCGGCGGCAAGGGGGCGGGCATGATCTATCTGAACGGCAAGATCGCCCACAAACAGGCCAATGACGGCATGATCGACCATATCGTCGACCTGGTCGAGCAGAAGGCCGCCGAACTGGACGCGGCCCGGGCGGCGGAGCTTCAGGCGGCGGAATAGCTGTATTCCGTCAGCGTGAGGTAGCGTTCGTCGCATTCTCCACGCTAGAGAGGCAAGTCGGCGTAGAGCCGAGCTTTGTTCTTTCCTTGGGGGAAATCATCATGAAAGCGAACGTTCTCGTAGGCTTGGCCTTGGCCGGCCTCATGGGCCTGACTGCCTGCGCCACGTCGGAAGACATCGTGCCGGTGCCCTATACCGCCAGCTCAGCGCCCGCCACGCCGGGCGCGCAGAACATTCACGTCACTGTGGCGTCAAGCGACGCCCGCACGGAAAACCGCGCGCGCATCGGCGCCCAGATCAATGGTTACGGCATGGAGATGGCCGCGATCCGGTCTCAGGTCGAAGTCACCGAGATCGTGCGCGACGCCATCGCGGCCGAATTGCGCCAGCGTGGATATCAGGTCAGCGAGACAGGCTCGCGCGTAAACGCCGAGGTCACCACCTTCTACAACGACTTCTCGACAGGGCTGCTGGCCGGAAAATCCAAGGCGGACGTCGCCTTGACCGTGACTGTGACCGATAAGTCGGGCGTGGAAGTCTACCGACGCGGGATCACCGGCGAGGCCGAGCGCACGGTGCAACTGGCCAACGGAGGCAACGCGGCCACCACCTTGTCGCAGGCCTTGAGCAAGGCGCTGGAACAACTGATGAGCGACCCCGCATTCGTCGCCGCCCTAGCTCGCTAAAGGCCAGAAGGCGGGACGCGCTACGAAAGCGCGTCCCGCTCACGGCTCATGCGCCGAAGGCGCGTTTGCAGATTTCTTGACCGAATGCGCCGGTCATCTGTTCTTCCGCTTGGCTCATGCCCGCCGCCGCGATCAGGCCTCCGCCGCCCACCGAGCGTGCGATGTCGAAATCGGCGACCTTCTGGCCGGTGGCCGGATCGATCAGCACCGCCTGCCCCTTGATCACGTTGGAATCGCCGACGAGGAAGGTCATCGCCGGGTTCGCACGTTTAAACTCTGTGATCCGGACTTCGAGACGGAGCGGGGTCGTGCCCTTGGCGCACTTGTCCATTTCTTCCCGAATCTGGGTGGCGAAGACCTGCTCGAAATCAGCCGAGACATTGTCCGGCCGACCGGCCAGGACAATCTGTCCAACCGACATGCGCGCCGCCTGCTCTCGCGGCATGGCTAGTATCGTGTCGCCGCTGCCCGAAGACACACAGCCGCTGACACAAAGCGCGGCCAAAGCTACGCCAACATATTGAAGTTTCATAACAAGTCCCCACACGCGATACTGCGCGAGCCGAAGATATCCGGAAATGCGCCCAACGCAACTAGGCGTAGTTCAGATCACCCCGAACAGCCGCAGGGCCTGATAGCCGGCGGACAGCAACACAACGGCCCCGACGCCGTAGGTCAGGATCCGACGGGGCGCGATCCGCGCGATCACCCCGGCGAAGGGCGCGGCGATCAGACCGCCCAGGATGAGGCCCAGGATGGAGGCGGCGTGGGTGGCGACGCCTTTGGCCTCCGCCCAGTGACCGGTCAGCAGGGCGGCCAGGAAGGTCGCCGAAATGGCCGAGGTGACGAAGAACTCCGCCGTATTGGTGGTGCCGATCGCGGCGCGCGGATCGCCCCCCGACCCCACCAGGGTCGTCGTGACCGTCGGCCCCCAGCCGCCGCCGCCGATGGCGTCGAAGAACCCGCCGACGACGCCCAGCGGTCCCGCGAACCTGACCGGGAAGATCCGCGCGCGAGTCTGGCGGGTCGCGCGCCAGATGATCACGCCCCCCATGATCGCCAGGTAGGCGGTGATCCAGGGCTTGACCAGGTCGCCGTCGATGCTGGTCAGGACGAAGGCGCCCAGGCAGCCGCCCACCACCCCGCCCATGGCCAGGGGCACGAACAGTTTCCAGTTCACATTCTTGTTGACCGTGTGAGATCCGGCCGACGCCGCCGTGGTGAAGACCTCTGCGGCATGGACGCTGGCCGAAGCTGTCGCAGGGGGCACGCCGAACGACAGCAGGACCGTCGAGGAGATGACGCCGTAAGCCATGCCCAGGGCCCCATCGACGGACTGGGCCAGGAAACCGACGAGGAGAAAGACGAGGAAATCTTGCATGGCCGCCCCTGAAAATCCGCCCGACGGTGCGTGTTATTTTCCTACTGGGTCAATAGGAGAAGGATTCGACGCGGCTTGCAGAAGGCTTCGCGCCTCGAACACCGCGGCGACGGCGTCGCGCCCATCCTGCAGGACCGGCTGCAACGGGCAGGTCTCGACGTCCGGACAGGTCTCGCAAGGCCCGTGGGCGGTGCGCGACGCGCAGGGCGCCAGGGCCAGGGGCCCTTCCAGCGCCCGGATCACATCGGCGAAACTGATGGTCTCGGCCGGCGCCGCCAGGGCGTAGCCTCCGGTCCGCCCCCGCTTGGACACCAGCAGATTCTGACGACGCAGATCCAGAAGTATGGCTTCTAGGAATTTGCGCGGCGCCGTGGCGGCCTCGGCGATCTCGCCGATGGTGGCGGGGCCGCCGCCCGGCAGGCCGGCCAGATGGATCATGGCGCGCAGGGCGTAGCGGGACCGGTTCGACAGCATGGTCCGTGATCGCGCGACCGCGCGCCGGACGCAAGACGCCGTTCGCCGTCCGGCCCGACCTCATCCCGGCCGGGCCAGCCGGGCCGCCGCCGCCAGGATTTGCGGACCGGTATAGGGTTTCAGCACCAGGGCCTCGGCGAGGGGGGCGTAACGGCTTGCGGCCTCAGCGTCGCCGGAAATGAAGATCACCCGAATGTCCCAGCGCCGCGTCAGAACCTCGGCCAATTCGCCCCCGGTCGTGACGCCGGACAGATTGATGTCCAGCAGGGCGCCGTCGATGGCGTGCAGGGCCGCCGCAGCCTCGGCCGCCGCCGCGCTGTGGAACGGGCCCACCACCCTGTGCCCGGCCTCGGTCAACAGTTCGGTCAGGTCGGCGGCCACCTCGGCGTCATCCTCGACCACCAGAAGGGTCAGGGGCTCCAGATCGCCCCCCACGACGGCGATCTCGGCCGGCCGGGGCGCGGCCCCTTCAGCGGAACCGGATGTCTGGGCCACGATGACCCGACGCAGATCGCGCCAGACCTCGACCGCCGGCCGGTCGCTATCCAGGCCATAGAGGCCCGCCATGGTCTTCAGGTCGCGCGCATCGTCCGGCGACAGACGGCCGCCCGCCGCAGTGAGACGCGCGTCATACAGGCGGCACAGCCGTTCCACGCTGTCGGCGCCGTCCGGAGTCGCGTCGGCGGCCTGGGCGACAGGCTTCGACGGCGGCGGGCGATCGAACATGACGTCCTCCTCACGGCTGATCGGCCGTCAGCTAGTCGTTTGGAACCCTCGGCGTAAGCGCCTCTGACGCCATCGTTATCCAAAATCACAATCCCGGCGCCGACCGGGGCCCCCGCCGACAATCGACATCGCGCCCCTCGGCGCGCTAAGGACGGCCCTCCCTTTCTCCAGGATTGCCCCCTTGCGTCTGCCCCAGGCCCGTCTCGATCAGGTGCTCGACCGTTTCCACGAGGTGGAGGCCCGGATGGGGGCCGCGACGGACGGCGTCGAGATCGTCCGCCTGTCCAAGGAGCACGCCGAGCTCAAGCCCGTCGCCGACGCGGTCCAGGGCCTGGCCCGACTCCGCGCCGAGATGGCCGATCTGGAGGTCATGGCCGCCGATCCCGAAATGGCCGCCATGGCTCAGGACGAGTTGCGCGACCTGACCGAACGCCTGCCGCAGATGGAACGCGACGTCGCCCTGCTGCTGGCCCCGCGCGACGCCGACGAGAACGCCTCGGCCGTGCTGGAAGTCCGCGCCGGCACCGGCGGCGACGAGGCGGCCCTGTTCGCCGGCGACCTTTTCCGCATGTATTCGCGCTACGCCGCCACGCGCGGCTGGAGGATCGAGCTGGATTCGGCGACCGAGGGCGACGCCGGCGGCTACAAGGAGATCATCGCCACCGTCACCGGCGACGGCGTGTTCGGCCGGCTGAAGTTCGAGAGCGGCGTCCACCGCGTCCAGCGCGTGCCGACGACCGAGGCCGGAGGCCGTATCCACACCTCGGCCGCCACCGTCGCCGTCCTGCCCGAGGTCGAGGACGTCGAGATCGAAATCCTGGAAAAGGACATCCGCATCGACACCTTCCGCGCCTCCGGCTCGGGCGGCCAGCACGTCAACAAGACGGACTCGGCCGTGCGGATCACCCACCTTCCGACCGGAATCGTGGCCACCAGCTCCGAGAAATCGCAGCACGTGAACCGCGACAAGGCGATGAAGAACCTGCGGGTCCGCCTGTACGACATGCAGCGCCAGGCCAAGGATCTGGCCCGCGCCGACTCGCGCAAGTCCCAGGTCGGGTCGGGCGACCGGTCCGAGCGGATCCGCACCTACAACTTCCCGCAAGGCCGGGTGACCGACCACCGCATCGGCCTGACCCTGCACAGCCTGCCCCAGATCCTGGAAGGCGACCTGGACCCCATGCTGAACGCCCTGATCGCCGAGGACCAGGCCGCACGCCTGGCGGATCTCGAGGCCGAGTTCGGCTAGGTCTGGTTTTCGCCTGTGTCCGGGTCGTCCGCTCGTCCCGTTGTCGTGAGGTCGGACTCGGCTTCTTTAGCGATGGTTGTGCGCCGGCCTTTCGGGGCCTTCCCGCCCTTCCCAAACTGTCGCCGCAGCCATGTCCAGGCCGCCCCTATGCCGACCAGGATGAACGCGGCCCCCTTCTTGAGGAAGAGCAGAAGGACGCCTAGGAAGCCGACCTTCTTCGCCACAGCAAGCGCAGCGCCGCCGGCCACAAGCCCCGCCACGCCATAGGCCGCCTTTTGGTCCTTACCCGGCTGGTAGTCGGTGTAGCGCGATCCCGCATCGAAAACGGCGGTGTTCATCAGCGCCGTCGCCGCCGGCCCCACCTCTGCCAGGTCGTCCACCCCGGCGACGATGTTCAGGCTCAATACCCCCCGCCGTCCCAGCACGCGCACATCATAGTTGAGCGTAGAATTCTGATTACCGCCGAACTTCAGGACCTTCGCCCATATCAGGTTGTGCTTTTGGGCGTCATACTGCGGAGGTTGAGCCCATCCCGCCAAATGCACAGTGTCAAACCCGTTGGCCTGACGCTGACGATTATCCTCGTCTTCACCTTCGCGTAGCGTCGTGAGGAGCTTGTCGGGATCGATCTCGGCCGCGTCCTCGTCCGACACATATCCGTCGCCTGTGTAGGTCACCACCGCGCCCCACGTATCGTCTAGCGGGGTGAGGCCCTTGGGGAAAATCATACCGAGGACGCCTTCGACAGCCGACGGCGGATTACCCCAAAGTTCCGTAAGCACCCGGCGTGAGTCCGCCTTGTCGAGAAAATAGTAGTCGTCACCAAGCTGCAGCGAAGCGTCAGCGGCAGCAATCGCGATATGGCCAGAGCGCGGATTCAGGTTCGCGACGATTGCGTCCAACCGCGCCTGTTCGGCGGCCACCTGCTCAGGCGCCCCCGGCGTCACTGGCGTCTCGGCGGCCAGTACATCTGTCGCAGCCAGCAGGAAACACAGCACGGCTAACGCCGCTATAGTCCGTCTAAGCATTCCAGCCTCCCCAAGCGTGACCATATCGCACGCTTTACGCAGGGTTGCGAGATTGATCGGACCGGCTGTGTCTAGAAACTCGCACGCTGATCAGCCCAGCACGCCCAGCATGGGCAGGCACAGCACCAGGGCCGTGACGGCTGTATAGCCGGCGAAGGCGTGGACCGACCGGCGACGGCCGCTCAGGGCCGTAGGCTCGGCGATGCGGACGGCGCGATCATTCCACAGCAGATACAGGGCCTGGATCGTCCACCCGGCCAGGAAGGCCGCGACCGCCCAGCCGCTGAGCGCCGCCAGGGCCGCGCCTGAGGCCAGGACCAGCATGGCGCCCAGAGCAATCACCCCGTCCCCGACCTGGTCGGTGACGGACACCGGGATCAGCCCCGACAATGCACGCTGCAAACGCCAGTTGAGCCAGGCCTGATACAGAAGCATCAGCCCGCCCAAGACGTAGAACACCCCTATCGCGCGCGCTGCCCACTCCATGGCGGGAATAAGGCGTCATTCCCGCCCGGGCCGTAAGTGCGGAAAACCCCTTAGTCGGCTGAAAAGGTCCAACCGGCGCAAACGAGACACAACCGATGATATCTCAGGCTGCGCGCGTCTGCTCGGCCTGGAGCGCCCGGACGACCGCCGGACGACGGCCCATCCGGTCGTAATGGGCGCGTACATACGGAAACTCGGCCACATCCACGCCGTCGCCTTCCAGCCAGCCGGTGAAGGTGAACAGATAGGGGTCTGCGACGGAATAGGCGCCGCCCATCACCCAGTCGCTGTCTCCGTTCCGGGCCAGATCCGCCTCGATCAGGGTGAAACAGTCCCGCATGTTCTGCGCCACCTTGGCCGCCATCGAGGCCTGGGCCGCAGCGTCGTCGCTCCAGCGCGAGGCCCGGCGGCCATGGGCGTGGGCGACGTGGACAGTCGAGGCCAGATAGAGGTTGAAGGCCTGCATCCGCGCAAGGGCGAAGGGCTCGACCGGCGCCAGCAGACCCTGCGGAGCGAGGGCGGCGATATAGGCCAGAATGGCCGGGCTTTCGGTCAGGATTCCCTGATCGGTCACAAGAGCCGGAACCCGCCCCTTGGGGTTGATCGCCAGAAACTCGGGCCGGCGCTGGTCCCCCTGGGCGAAGTCGACCAGGCGGGCTTCGAACGCCAGGCCGGACTCTTCCAGCGCGATATGGCTGGCCCGGCTGCAGGATCCGGGGGCGGTATAGAGGGTCAGCATGATCGGCCTCGTCGGGAAAGAAAAAGGCGACGAGAACCTCGCCGCCTTTCCGTCTCTTACAGGTCCAGCAGGGCCCGCTGCGGGTCTTCCAGCAGTTCCTTGATGCGGACCAGGAAGGTCACGGCTTCCTTGCCGTCGACGATGCGGTGATCATAGCTGAGGGCCAGGTACATCATCGGACGGATCTTGACCTCGCCGTTGATGGCCATCGGGCGCTGGACGATGTTGTGCATGCCCAGGATGCCCGACTGCGGGGCGTTCAGGATCGGCGTCGACATCAGCGACCCATAGGTGCCGCCGTTGGTGATGGTGAAGGTGCCGCCCTGCAGCTGGTCCATGGTCAGGGCGCCGTCGCGGGCGGCCTTGCCCAGGGCGCCGATGCCCTTTTCGATGCCCGCCAGGCTCAGGGTGTCGGCGTCGCGCAGCACCGGAACCACCAGACCCTTTTCGGTGCCGACGGCGACGCCGATGTCATAGTGGTTCTTGTAGATGATGTCCGTGCCGTCGATCTCGGCGTTGACGGCCGGAATCTCGTGCAGGGCCGCAACCACGGCCTTGGTGAAGAAGGACATGAAGCCCAGCTTCACGCCGTGGCGCTTCTCGAACACCTCTTTGTACTGGGCGCGCAGGGCCATGACATTGGTCATGTCCACCTCGTTGAAGGTGGTCAGCTGGGCGGCCGTGTTCTGCGATTCCTTCAGGCGACGGGCGATGGTCTGACGCAGGCGCGTCATCTTCACCCGTTCTTCGCGCGGGCCAACGGCGCGCGGGGCCGAAGGCGCGGCGGCGGCGGCCGGAGCCGGGGCGGCCTGACCGATGGCGGCGATGGCGTCAGCCTTGGTGATATTGCCCTTGGGCCCGGTGGCGGCGATGGCCTTCGGATCCAGATTGTTTTCGGCGACGACGCGCTGGACGGCCGGCGACAGGGTGTCGTTCTTGCCGCCCGACACCTGGGCCGAGCCGGTGTTGGCCGGAGCGGCGGCGGGCGCCGGGGCAGCGGCGGCCGGAGCCGAAGCGGCTGCGCCCGAACCCGAAACCGAACCGATCTTCTGGCCGGGGGTGACGGTCGCGCCCTCGTCGGCGGCGATGGTCAGCACGCCGTCCGCCGGGGCCGACACTTCGACCGCGACCTTGTCGGTCTCGATCTCGACCAGCAGTTCGTCCTTCTTGACGGCGTCGCCGCTCTTCTTCAGCCACTTGCCCATAGAGCCCTCGGCGACGCTTTCGCCCATCACCGGCACGGTGATGTCGATGCTGGACGCAGCGGCGGCGGGAGCCGCCTTGGCCTCGGCCTTGGCGGCCTTGGCTGGGGCCGGGGCCGGAGCCGCAGCAGCGGCCGCGCCGCCTTCGGTCACCGAACCCAGGACCGTGCCGGGAACGACGGTGTCGCCCTCGGCGGCGTTGATGGCGCCCAGGACGCCGTCGGCCGGGGCCACGACTTCCAGCGAGACCTTGTCGGTCTCCAGTTCGACGAGCAGTTCGTCCTTCTTGACCGCGTCGCCGACCTTCTTGGTCCATTTCGCGATGGTGGCCTCGGTGACGGATTCACCGAGGGCGGGGGTCAGGATGTCGGCCATGTCGGGTCCAGCTGTCTCTTTGGGAGTATTCGGTGAGGTGTATCAGGCGAAGGCTTCGTTGGTGAAGGTCTCGAGTTCCTTCAGGTGGCGGCTCATCAGGCCGGCCGCCGTCGAGGCGGAACCGGGACGGCCGACGTAGCGGGCGCGCTTGGAGGCGACGTCCAGCTTGTCCAGCGTCAGCTCCAGCCACGGATCGACGAAGGTCCAGCCGCCCATGTTCTTGGGTTCTTCCTGGCACCAGACCACTTCCGCCTTCGGGAAGCGGGCCAGTTCCTTGCGCAGCGACTGGATCGGCCACGGATAGAACTGCTCCAGGCGCAGGATATAGACGTCGTCCACCGCCTGGCCGTCCTTGGCCTTCTTCTCGCGTGCGTCCAGCAGGTCGTAATAGACCTTGCCCGAACACAGGATGACGCGGCGGATCGCCTTGTCGGCCTTGATCTTGATCCCGGCGACGTCGGGGCGGGTCTGGGCGTCGTCGTGCAGGACGCGGTGGAAGGACGAACCCTCCGCCAGATCCTTCATCGACGAGACCGCCTTCTTGTGACGCAGCAGGCTCTTGGGCGTCATCAGGATCAGCGGCTTGCGGAACGGCCGGTGCATCTGGCGACGCAGGATGTGGAAATAGTTGGCCGGGGTGGTGCAGTTGGCGACCTGCATATTGTCTTCGGCGCACTGTTGCAGGAAGCGCTCCAGACGGGCCGACGAGTGTTCCGGTCCCTGGCCTTCATAGCCGTGCGGCAGCAGCATGGTCAGGCCGCTCATCCGCAGCCATTTGCGCTCGCCCGAGCTGATGAACTGGTCGATCACCACCTGGGCGCCGTTCACGAAGTCGCCGAACTGGGCTTCCCACATGACCATGGTGTTGGGGTCGGCCAGCGAATAGCCGTACTCGAAGCCCAGCACCGCCTCTTCCGACAGGGCCGAGTCGATGACCTCGTAGTTGGCCTGGCCTTCGCGGAGGTTGTTCAGCGGGATGTAACGCTCTTCGGTCGTCTGATCGATGATGCCCGAATGGCGCTGCGAGAAGGTGCCGCGCACCGAATCCTGGCCCGACAGGCGAACCGGGAAGCCTTCGTCCACCAGCGAGGCGAAGGCCAGGCTCTCGGCCGTGGCCCAGTCCAGGCCCTCGCCCGAGGTGATGGCCTCGCGCCGGCCGTCGATGACCCGTTTCAGCGTCTTGTGCATGTCGACGCTGTTGGGGATGGTCGTCAGGCGGTGGCCCAGGTCGGTCAGCTTGGCCAGGGGCACCGCGGTCTCGCCGCGCAGTTCGTCCTTGGGCGACTGGAAGCCCTGCCACTGGCCGTCCAGCCAGTCGGCCTTCTCGGCGGACCAGGTCTTGCCGGCCTCGAACTGGTCGTCAAGGAAGGTGTCGAACCGCGCAATCTCGGCGTCCACCTCGGCCTGAGTCAGCACGCCCTCGGCGACCAGACGCTGCGAATACAGTTCGCGGGTCGAGGGCTGGGCGCGGATCTTCGAATACATCAGCGGCTGGGTGAAGGTCGGATCGTCGCCTTCGTTGTGGCCGAACCGGCGATAGCAGAACATGTCCACCACCGCGTCCTTGTGGAATTTCTGGCGGTATTCGGTGGCCACCTTGGCGGCGAAGACGACCGCTTCCGGATCATCGCCGTTCACGTGGAAGATCGGCGCCTGGACCATCAGAGCCACATCAGACGGATAGGGCGACGAGCGCGAGTTCCGCGGGCTGGTGGTGAAGCCGATCTGGTTGTTGATGACGAAATGCAGGGTGCCGCCGGTGCGGTAGCCCTTCAGCCCCATCAGGGCGAAACATTCGGCCACCACGCCCTGGCCGGCGAAGGCGGCGTCGCCGTGGATCAGCAGGGGCACGACCTTGGAACGGTCCAGCGCCCATTCGGCCTCGGGCTTGCCGGCGTTGGCCTCACGGATGTCGAACGCCTGTTTGGCGCGCGCCTTGCCCAGCACCACCGGATTGACGATCTCGAGGTGCGACGGGTTGGCGGTCAGCGACAGGTGGACGTGGTTGCCGTCGAACTCGCGGTTCGAACTGGCGCCCATATGATATTTGACGTCGCCCGAGCCCTCGATGTCGCTGGGCACGGCCGAACCGCCTTGGAACTCGTGGAAGATGACCTTGTAGGGCTTGCCCATGACGGCGGCGAGCACGTTCAGGCGGCCGCGGTGGGCCATGCCCAGCACGACCTCGTCGACGCCCAGATTGCCGCCGCGCTTGATCACCTGCTCCAGCGCCGGGACCATGGCCTCGCCGCCGTCCAGGCCGAACCGCTTGGTGCCGGGGAAACGCTTGTGCAGGAACCGCTCAAAGCCCTCGGCCTCGATCAGCTTGTTCAGGATGGCCAGCTTGCCTTCCTTGGTGAAGGCGTTCTGCTCGAACTTGTCCGGCCCTTCGAACCGCTGCTGCAGCCAGGACTTCTCCTCCGGCTCGGCGATATGCATGTACTGGATGCCGATATTGCCGCAGTAGGTGCGCTTCAGCAGGTCCAGCACCTGGCGGATCGTGCCGGTCTGAAGCCCCAGGACCCCGTCCAGGAAGATCGGACGATCCATGTCGGCGGCGCTGAAACCATAGAATTCCGGCGTCAGTTCCGGGTTTTCGACCGGCTGTTCGATGCCCAGCGGGTCCAGCTTGGCCTGCAGGTGGCCGCGCACGCGATAGCTGCGGATCAGCATCAGGGCGCGAATGGAATCATGGGCGGCGGCGCGGATCGCGTCGCCTGAAACCTCGGCCGGCGCGGCCTTGGCCGCTGCAGGCGCCGGCGCGGCGCCGGGCTTCTTGGGGTCGGGCTTGGGCGCCGGCCAGCGGCCGTCGAACACGGCGTTCGCCTCATTGGGCTCGGTGGCGGTTCCGCGCCCCCAGGCGCCGGCCTCGGCCGAGGCCTTCACGCTGGCGGCGTTGTCGCGCAACTGGTCGAAGAAGGCTTTCCATTCCGCCGAGACCGAGCCGGGATCATTGGCCCACTTCTCGTGCAGCTCCTCGATATAGGCCGCATTGGACCCGTAGAGGAAAGAGGTCTCGGCAAAGACCTGGTTCAGCCGACCCGCATCGTCCGCCATTGTTCTCGCTATCCCTTGGGCCCCGCCGGACACATCTCCGTGAGGGGCGCGCCCGTCATATAGGCGTGCTTTCCTTATGGGTCATGACCGAAACGGGGCAATTCGGTGAGAAATTGGTCGCAGGCGCAAAGAAAAACGCCCCCGGCCGAAACCGGGGGCGTCCAATCCTGCCGAGACCGGCATTTTTCATTCTCCCTCCCCCACGGGGGAGGGGGGCGAAGCGAAGCGGAGCCGGGTGGGGCGGGCAAGGCGACGCCCCACAGACCTTCCTTCCCCCGACAGGTGCGAGACCCAGCCTGGCCGCCCCCACCCCGTCGCTGACGCGACGCCCCTCCCCCGCAGGGGGAGGGAGAGGCGCCTGTGCGCCTTGGCTCCTTAACCCTTCAGCACTTCCACCAGGGTCTTGCCCAGGCGGGCCGGCGATTCCGACATGCGGATGCCGGCGGCTTCCATCGCCGCGATCTTGGATTCCGCATCGCCCTTGCCGCCCGAGACGACGGCGCCGGCGTGGCCCATGGTGCGGCCCTTCGGAGCCGTGCGGCCCGCGATGAAGCCGGCCATCGGCTTCTTGCGGCCCTTCTTGGCTTCGTCGATCAGGAATTGGGCGGCGTCTTCTTCGGCGCCGCCGCCGATCTCGCCGATCATGATGATCGAGGTGGTTTCCGGGTCGGCCAGGAACAGTTCCAGCACGTCGATGAACTCGGTGCCCTTGACCGGGTCGCCGCCGATGCCGACGGCCGTGGTCTGGCCCAGGCCTTCGTTGGTGGTCTGGAACACGGCCTCATAGGTCAGGGTGCCCGAACGCGACACGATGCCGACCGAGCCCTTCTTGAAGATATTGCCCGGCATGATGCCGATCTTGCACTCGTCCGGCGTCAGGATGCCCGGGCAGTTCGGACCCAGCAGGCGCGACTTGGAGCCTTCCAGGCGGCGCTTGACGTTGACCATGTCCAGCACCGGGATGCCCTCGGTGATGCAGGTGATGAAGGGGATCTCGGCGTCGATGGCCTCGATGATGGCGGCGGCGGCGCCCGACGGCGGGACATAGATCACCGAGGCGTCGGCGCCCGTGGCGTCCTTGGCTTCCGCGACCGAGGCGTAGATGGGCAGGGTTTCGCCGTGCGAACCCGTCCAGTTCGTGCCGCCCTTGGTCGGGTGCACGCCGGCGACCATCTTGGTGCCGTGATAGGCCAGGGCCTGTTCGGTGTGGAAGCCGCCGGTCTTGCCGGTCAGGCCCTGGACGATGATCTTGGTGTCTTTGTTGACGAGGATGGACATGGGGTCTCGCTTCTTTGGCTAGGCGGAGAGGAAGGGGTTTTCGACGCGGACGGACCCATAGGTCTGACCGTGATTGAGAACTTCGGAATAGAGCACCTTGGCGCCCAGCCGCTCGGCGGCGGCGATGATGGCGCCGTCCCAGTAGGAAATCTTGTAACGCTGGGCGTTCTCGATGCCGCTGCGGACCACCCTGTAGTCGATGGGCTGGAAGGGCTTCTTGGACAACCGAAACACCCACTCCTGCGCCTTCTCCGGAGTCAGAGGGCGCGCGCCCTTGCGTTGGGCGTTGACATAGAATTCGGCCAAAACCTGACCGGAGGTGCCGAAGCGTCGGGTCAGAAGTTCAAGCGCACGATCGTACTTCGCCGGTTCATCGACGGAACCCAGCGCGGCGTAGATCAGGATGTTGGTGTCCAGGAAGACGTCAGCGCCAGCGATCAAAACGAGGCTCGCCGCTGTACGCATCTTCCCTGGTGGGACGCCAGTCGCCCATCCGGCCTTCGCTTTCTCGGGCCAGTTTCAGCAAGGCTTCGGTAGCCTCGTCATGTTCGGTCTCTTCCTCGACCAGCCGGGTCAGGAAGCCGCGCACCATCTCGTTGACGCTGGTCCGCTTCATGGCGGCCAGAACCCGCACCTTGTCGAGCAGGTCGTCGTCGATGGCGAGGGTCAGGTTGCGGGTCACATGCGCAGTCTACACGGGTTATGTGGAGCACACAATCCGTGGTGATCTGTAGCCGCGAGCTGTCCTACCTCACGGGGGCGGTGCGGATGACCTCGTATCTGACGACGCCAGGTTGAGGCTGATAGATGATCGAGTAGCTGGCCGTAAAACGCGAGGCGTTGTTCGGAACGACAGGCCGCCCATGTTCCATCTCGTAGTTCCAGGCCTCCGTTCCGTCGCGCGCGCCCTGTGACGGCGCGCCGACCCAGGCGCTGACGCGGCCTGGTATATCCGACCGGCCTTGTCCGCCGATGTCCAGCACGTCGCAGACCGTCGACTCAAACTCGGAATCGCTTTGCAAGGTCCGGCCCGCGATGACGACATAGATGCTGCTGGGCATCCGAGTGATTCTCGCCCAAGGGGTCACGGTTTCGGTCAGGGCCCTCAACTCTTCGAGCCTGTCCGCCCGCATCTCTGTCCAGTCCCCTGATAGCAGGGGCTGAATTCTGTCCGGTTTACCGTCAGTTTCCAGGCAGAGCGTCCGGAACATATCGAAGGAATCTTGAGCGTTCGAAGTCGTGGCGACGGGCAATGCCGCCAGAATGGCGAGCGCCCCCAGCCCTGTTCGCATCACCCCACCGCCGCGCGCTATCTTGTGGACGCCGTTCCGCTTCACGGCGGCCAGAACCCGCACCCTGTCGAGCAGGTCGTCGTCGATGGCGAGGGTCAGGTTGCGGGTCATCGGTCTACACGGGTTATGTGGAACACATAGGCCGTGGAGCGAGACGGGGCAAGTCAGTCCCTTGTCGGCCAGCGGGGGCTCGGAATATCGAGCAACAATCCCAGCCGCCGCAGAATCCAGGCCTGAACCGGCGTCAGGGCGTACAGTCTCTCGAACAGCGCGGCCTCCCGGCCCGCGGCCCGCGCCTCGGCGTAGTCTGTCTGCTGCCGTCTTCGGCGGCGGCCGCACTCGGCCGTATCGCCGACAGCCAGCCGTCGATCCCATTTGGCGCGCCAGCCGTCCAGGCTGATGGCGTCATAGTGGAGCAGCCAGGCCCGACCGCCAGCGCCGAGGTCGCGGGCGCGGGCGGCCTTCAACGGAACCTCCGCCCGCTTGGATTCGTGGATGCAGACGGTGATGTCTGCCAGGCCGCGCCGCACGGCGTGCTTGCCCATATGGTGGCCCAGCAGTCCCCGGACGAAGAACTTGCCGGCGCCCGGATAGAGGCCATTGCTCAGCTCGGACCAGAACGGCCCGCTGTAGGACTTGCGGGCCAGACTGGCCCCGTATTCCAGATTGAGATCGTCCCCGGATCGCCAGACCGCCTCGACGGTCTCGAAGATGACGGACTCACAGTCGGCCGGAACCGCCTCCAGCACGGCGGCCGGCGAGACCGCGCCGAACAGCCGCTCGTCGATATCGACGACCAGCAGCCAGTCGGCGGCCAGGCTGCGATAGGCCGCGCCATAGACGCCCCTTTGCCGATCCTCGACCGTCGCCGGCCGACCGCCAAGGGCGGACCAGAAGGCGTCGTCACAGACGATCAACTCGCCTTCAGCCAGGCCCACGGCGTCCGGCGCCGGCGCGGCCGCGCTGTCGAAATAGACGCGAACGCGCGCGGCCCCCTTGCGGCGGAAGTGATCGACGAAGGCCGCGACATGCCGCTCCGGCGCCAGGGCCATGGCGACGACTTCGAACACGGCCATCGACGACGTCCGCCTGGGGGCGAGCCGCCGGACCTAGCCGACCGCTGCGACGATCTTCTGGGCGGCGTCGTCCAGATCGTCGGCGGCCTGGATGGTCAGGCCCGACTCGTTCAGGATCTTCTTGCCCAGTTCGGCGTTGGTGCCTTCCAGACGCACGACCAGCGGCACCTTCAGACCGACTTCCTTCACCGCGGCGACGACGCCCTCGGCGATGACGTCGCACTTCATGATGCCGCCGAAGATGTTGACCAGGATGCCCTGGACGTTCGGGTCGGCGGTGATGATCTTGAAGGCCGCAGCGACCTTCTCCTTGCCGGCGCCGCCGCCGACGTCGCAGAAGTTGGCCGGCTCCTTGCCGTACAGCTTGATGATGTCCATCGTCGCCATGGCCAGGCCGGCGCCGTTGACCATGCAGCCGATGTTGCCGTCCAGCGAGACATAGGCGAGGTCCCACTTGGAGGCTTCGATTTCCTTGGCGTCTTCCTCGGTCTCGTCGCGCAGGGCGCGCATGTCTTCGTGGCGGAACAGGGCGTTGCCGTCGAAGCTGACCTTGGCGTCCAGGACGCGCAGGCGGCCGTTCTCCATGACGATCAGCGGGTTCACTTCCAGCATGGCCATGTCCTTCTCGACGAAGGCCTTGTACAGCGCCGGGAACAGCGACTTGCCGTCTTCGGCCGCATCGCCCGTCAGGCCGTAGGCGGCGTTGATGGCGGCGACGTCGGCCTCGGTCACGCCCGTGGCGGGGTCGATGACGATGGTCTGGATCTTCTCGGGCGTGTCATGGGCGACGGCCTCGATGTCCATGCCGCCCTCGGTCGAGACGACGAAGGCAACGCGGCCGTACTGACGGTCGACCAGCAGCGAGCAGTACAGTTCGCGGGCGATGTCGGCGCCGTCCTCGATATAGAGGCGGTTGACCTGCTTGCCGGCCTCGCCCGTCTGGGCGGTGACCAGGGTGTTGCCCAGCATTTCCTTGGCGTTCTTGACCACGTCCTCGATCGAGAAGGCCAGGCGCACGCCGCCCTTGGCGTCGGCCGGCAGTTCCTTGAACTTGCCCTTGCCGCGGCCGCCGGCGTGGATCTGCGACTTCACGACATAGAGCGGGCCAGGCAGTTGCTTGGCGGCGGCCTCGGCCTGATCGGCCGAGGTGATGGGCACGCCCTCGGCGACCGGGGCGCCGAAGCCCTTGAGAACCTGCTTGGCCTGATATTCGTGGATGTTCATGGCGACCGCCGCAATCTTTGCTGGGAAGGGTTTGCGGGGCTTATAGGCTCGGCCCCTTCGCAGGCGCAACAGGGGTCGACCATGGTTTTGGTCTAAGCTTCAGTCGACCCAGTCCCGCTTCAGCGTCCGCGAGGCCCCGATCAGCAGGACCGCCGCCAGCACATAGAAGCCCATGCCGGTGTAGATGGCCCACCTCAGGCTCTCATCCCCGAACCGGGGCGCCAGCAGGTCGCTCATCCAGCCGAAATAGTAGAAGCCGACCGCGATCCCCAGCAGATTGTTCAGCAGCAGGAACAGGGCCGAGGCCGTGGACCGCATGGCCGCCGGGACCAGATGCTGGACCGCCGCCGTGATCGGCCCCAGCCAGGCCAGGTTCAGACCGGTCGGCAACAGGAAGATCAGGAAGGCCAGGACCAGTTGCTGGGTGTTGCTGCCGCCGCCTGGCAGGACCAGGCCGATCAGCCAGGGCGAGTTCATCGCCAGAATGAAACAGGGCGCCGAGATCAGGAAGGCGATGGCCGGGGTCAGGGGATAGGCGCCCTTGCCCTTTTTCGAGAGCTTGTCGGCGATCATCCCGCCCAGCCAGATGCCCAGAAGACCGCCGATCAGGGCGATGCCGGCGTAATACCAGCTGGTCTGACGCAGGGTCAGGTCGAAGCTGCGCATGAAGAACAGCGGCAACCAGCCCGCGACGCCATAGCCGCATACCGAGGACGAGGCCGCGCCCAGGCCCAGCAGCCAGAAGCTGGGCTTGCGGATCACCACCGAGGCGGTGCGTCGCGCCACCATCAGCGACACGCCGATCACGCCGGCCAGCAGGCCGCCGAAGGCCAGGACCAGCGGGCTGCCCAGGGACACGCCCAGCAACCAGTTCGCCGCCGCCAGGAGCAGCAGCCCGGCGCCCAGGCCCAGCATGACCTGGGCCGCGATCCGGCCCGCCCGGTCGGTGCCGACCGGCGCGGCCGCCAGGGCCGCGACCTGTGCCTCGGTCTTGACCGCATCGGTTCCGCCGCGCTGGGGATCCTTCACCGTCAGCCTCAGCAGAGGCGCGACCAGCAGGCCCAGCAGGCCGACGACGATGAAGGCCGTGCGCCAGCCGTAGGTCGCCGCCAGCAGCCCCCCGACCAGGGTGCCCGCCGCCATGCCCAGCGGAATCCCGAAGGCGAAGGCCGCGAGGGCCCGCGCTCTTTGGTGGGGTGGGAAATAGTCGGCGATCAGCGAATAGGCCGGGGCGACCCCGCCCGCCTCGCCCACGCCCACACCCATGCGGCACAGGAACAGCTGGCCGAACGACCCCGTCATGCCGCACAGGGCGGTGAAGCCGGACCAGACCGCCAGGGCTCCGGTCATGATCCAGACCCGGCTGAACCGATCAGCCATCCAGGCCAGGGGAATGGCCAGGGTCGAATAGACCGATGCGAAGGCGATGCCGCCCAACAGGCCGAACTGGCTGTCGGACATGCCGAACTCTTCCTTCAGCGGCGCAGCCAGGATGCCGATGATCTGCCGGTCCAGGAAGTTCAGCATGTAGATCAGGATCAGCACCGCCAGCACATAGAAGCGGTAGCCCGGTCGGTGCGGCGCGTGCGCCTGCGCGTCCGTCAGCGTGTCGGTCGTCATCGGCGTTTCCCTCTACATGTTCTTCTTGTTGGGGCGAGCCTAGCCGCAAGTCCGCCCCCTGCAAAGCAAAGGGCGGCGGCCCGGAGACCGCCGCCCTCCGTCAGGCGTCTTCGGCGATCAGAACCGGTAGGTCAGGCGCGCCGAATAGGTGGTCGGCGGGCCGTAGAAGGCGCTGATCGAGTTGTTGTAGGTCGCGCCCGGGAAGCTGTAGCCCCCGACCTTGTAGCGGACATCGGTCAGGTTGCGGCCGAACAGGCCGACCTCCCACTGTTTGCTTGGCGCGATCCAGACCACGCTGGCGTCGGCCAGGACATAGCCGTCCTGGTCCAGGATGGGGTCCGGCGTGTCGAACAGGTGGTAGTCCGAGCGATAGGACAGCGACGGCGTGACCCGGATCTCCCCGCCCAGGATGTCGCCCCGCCAGGTCATGCCGTAATAGGCCGACCATTCGGGCGAGTTCTGCGGCTCGCGGGTGTCGGAGATATCGACCGGCGTGCCCGTGATCCGGGTGATGAACTCGTCGAACTCGTTCTTCAGATAGCCCAGCGAGAAGTTGGCGGTGATGTCGTCGGTCAGGAAGGCCGACCCTTCCAGCTCGAAGCCGTAGATGGTCGAGGCGCCGGCGTTGTCGACCACCGAGGCGATGCCGACGGCCGGGGCCGTGGCCACCTGCTGGGTCGTGATCTGCTGGTCCTTGTAGTCGGAATAGAAGACCGCCGAGGCGAAATTCATCCGCCGGTCGAAGGCCGACCCCTTCAGGCCCAGCTCATAGGTGGTGACCGTCTCGGGCTGGTAGCCATTGACCGTCTGTGGCACCAGGGCGGCGTCGCCCCGCATGTCCCAGCCGCCCGACTTGAAGCCCTGGCTGACCGAGGCGTAGCCCGTGATTTCCTCGCTGAAGTCATACGAGATGCTGGCGCGCGGCGTGAACTTCTCGAAGCTGTCCGAAGCGGTGTAGTCGGTGCGTGTGGCGAAGATCGGCCGGGCGACTCCGCCGGTGTAGGGCGTCGGCGTGGCGCCCAGATAGAAGAGGCGCAGGACCGAGGCGTCCTTGTCGTCCTTGGTGTAGCGCCCGCCCAGCGAGACGTGCAGCCGGTCAGAGATGTCGTAGCTGAAGTCGCCGAACACCGAGAAGGACTTTGTGTCCACCGACCCCGCCGCCGCGATGGCCAGGCCCAGATTGCCCGCGATGGTGTCGAAGGCGCCCGAGGAGGTGCCGTCCAGATAGAAGACGCCCGCCACGCCCGACCAGCGATCGCCGGTGAACAGGGCCTGGAACTCCTGGGTGAACTGGTCGTCCGAATAGATGGCCGGCACGTCCAGGGTCGGCAGCGGCGTCTGGTCGAAGTCGATGACGGTCGAGGTGTCGCCCGACCGATAGGCGGTGATGGACTTGAGGGTCAGCATGTCGTTGACCCGGTATTCGCCGGTCAGGGACACGCCCTCGGTGACCACCTTCTGCTCGCCCGTGACGCCGGCGTAGGTGTCATATTCGCTGGCCGGAGGCGTATAGCCGCCGGTGGTCGAATTCACTTCGCGGTGGCCGTGACGGGGGCTGGAATCGTCCTCGACCCGATCCCAGGCCAGACGGAAGAACAGGCTGTCGTTCGGCGTCCATTCGGCGCTGGCGCGATAGGCGGTGACGTCCTTGTCGTACTGGTCCTGGCCGGTGTTCAGGTTCTCGCCGTAGCCGTCGTGCTGATAGGTGGCGACCGCGCCGCCAATCGCAAACGCATCGCCGACCGGGACCGAGCCGGACAGCAGGAAGTTGTGCTCGTTATACGACCCGACCTCGGCCCGCGCCGTCAGGCTGGGATCGGCGCCCAGGCGTTTGGTGACGTATTTGATCGCCCCGCCGATGGTGTTGCGGCCGTACAGGGTGCCCTGGGGCCCGCGCAGCACCTCGATGCGCGAGATGTCGAAGATGTCCAGCACGGCGCCCTGCGGCCGGGCCACATAGACGTCGTCGATATAGAGGCCGACGCCGGGCTCGAAGCCCCACAGCGGGTCCTGCTGGCCCACGCCCCGGATGAAGCTGATCAGGGTCGAGTTGGAGCCGCGGGCGATCTGCACCGTGGCGTTCGGCGTCTGCTGCTGCAGGGCCGTGATATTGGTCGCGCCGGTCTGTTCCAGACGCTCGGCGCTGAGGGCCGAGACCGCGACCGGCACGTCCTTCAGCTGTTCGTCGCGCCGCCGGGCGGTGACGACGATGTCCTCGACCATATTGGCCTGTTCTGCATTGGCCGCCTGGGCCGCCGCCTCGGCGTCCTGGGCCGTGGAAGCCCCCGCCAGCACGCCCCAAGCCGCGCCGGCCAGCAGCGCGCACTTCACATGATGTCTCATGATCCTACCCCTTTGGTTGTCGTTTCCAGCCCGTTGACGCTTTTATTCAGCGTTCAATGATTTTCCTGAACCTGACCCGGTTTCCGCCGTCTGTCAAACCCTCCCCCTTCCCCGCGTCACCGCGCCGCCGCTTCGATCCGGGGCGTGGCGCCGTTGCACCGGTGCGAACGCCCGCCTAGCCTCCCGATCATGAGCAAGCCCGACGCGTCGCCCCCCGCCGTCCGTTCCATCGCCGCCGCGCGCCGAAAGTCAGCCGTCGGCGCCCCTTCGGCTCAGGGGCCCGGCCGACGCGGCCGTCCGCCCAAGGCCCAGGCCAAGGCCGCCGGCGAGACGCGCGACCTGATCCTGGACGCGGCCGAGGACCTGTTCTCCAAACACGGCTTCTACGGCGTCACCATCCGCGAGGTGGCGCGCGAGGCGGGCGTGGACACCGCACTTGTCCATTACTATTTCGGGGCCAAGCGCGACCTGTTCGACGCCGTCTTCCTGCGCCGGGCCGAGGTCTGGAACGACGACCGCGTCGCCGCCATTGATCGTTACGCCGAGGCCGCCGGGCCGGACATGACCCTGGAGGGCCTGCTCGAGGCCTTCCTGCGCCCCCCGTTCGAATGGTCGCTGAAGGGTGGGCCGGGCTGGAAACACTATGCCGCCCTGGTGGCCCAGACCAACGCCAACCCCACCTTCGGGGGCGAGACCATGGCCCGCTATTTCGACCCCGCCATCCGCCGTCTGATCGAGCTGATCGCCGTGGTCCTGCCGGACGCCAGCGAGGTGGACCTGTACTGGGGCTATCACAATCTGTCGGGCGCCCTGACCCTGACCCTGGGCGAGACGGGCCGTCTGGACCGGCTGTCGGGCGGCCTGGCCCGATCCGGGGACCTGGAGACGGCCGGCGACTATATGGTCCGCTTCGCCGCCGCCGGCTTCCGCGCCGTCGTCGGCATGTCGCCCCGCTAGCTGAAGAAGATCGCCCACATCAGCCGGCCGGGCAGGAAGGTCAGCGCGCCGGCGACGATCAGCCCGCCCACGAACATGCCCGTCATCGCCCGCCGGTGCGCCTGCACCTTGTGACGCCGCGCAGCATGGACCGCCATCGGCAGGCTCACCACCGTCCAGCCGCTGATCAGATGGATGAACGACAGGCCGGCCGGCCCGTCGGGGTTGATCGTGTGGATGAAGAACGAGCTGACCGCCGTCGTCCCCATGGCCAGCACCCAGGTCCAGCCCAGCGCCCGGTGCAGCCGCGTCCCCTTGATCCCCGCCAGCAGCACGATGCCGATGGCCAGGGCGGTCAGGGCCGCCGCCACATGGATCTGGATCGCGGTCGGCGCCGCCGACAGCAGGCCGAAGTCCGGCGCGCGCAAACTGAACCCGAGCAGGGCGATCCGCCCCCCGTCCGCCGCCAGATAGGCGACAATGGGGACGCCCAGCAGGACCAGGGCGGCGATGGACGGGGCGAAACGGGCGAAACGGGCGTGACGAAACAAGGGGAACCTCCGGCGATGTGTCCCGCCGCTTCTGAAGCCCGGCTCGCGGTCGCGCCTCCCGTTCTGCGTCAACGACCACCCCGGCTTCGCGAACGGACGCCCCTTCCTCCGGCCCCGAAATCATGATTTCAGACAGGCGTCCCTCCTTCGAAAGCCGCCATGACGTCTCCCGCCGCCGACCGTCGCCGAACCTTCCTGCGCGGCCTTGTCGTCGCCAGCCTGGTCGGGGTCTTCCTGGCGACCACCGGCGCCTTCGGCAGCGCCAACGCCCCCTATGTCCAGCGCCTGGCCTACTGGGTGCTGATGATGATCCTGGGCGGGCTGTGGGGCCATCTGTGCAGCCGGATCGTGACGCGGTTCGTCGATGTGGACGACCGCCCCTGGCTGACGGTGGCGGTGATGACCGCGGTGATCACCGGCCCCCTGAGCGTCATCGTCTGGGCGGCGACCGGCCTGTTCTTCGCCCAGAAACTCTATCCGCTGGCGGCCCTGCCCCAGCTGTTCGGCCCGGTCCTGGTCGTCACCCTGGCGGTCACCACCGTCAATGTCTTCCTGGGCCGGGCCCAGCCGGTCCAGACCCACGCCGCGCCCGCCTCACCCGCGCCAGCCTCGCCGCCCCCGGTCCGTTTCCTGGACCGGCTGCCGCTGAAGCTCAGGGGCGCGACCCTCTACGCCGTCCAGGCCGAGGATCATTATCTGCGCCTGCACACCGACCGGGGCTCGGACCTGATCCTGATGCGCCTGTCCGACGCGGTCGAAGAACTGGAGGGGCTGGAGGGCGCCCGCACCCATCGCAGCTGGTGGGTGGCCCGATCCGCCGTGCGCGGCGTCGATCGCGGCGACGGCCGCGCCACCCTGACCCTGGAGGGCGGCCTCAGCGTCCCCGTCAGCCGCCGCTACGCCCGCGCCCTGCGCGAAGCCGACTGGTGGTGACGGCAGGGGCCGGTCAGGGCGCCGGCGCGACTTTCAAGGCCGAGGCCGATGCGGCGCAACCGCTCAGGGTGTCGTCGCCGATCTCGACCCGTGCGGTCAGGGGATAGGTGCGGTCGCTCATGCCGTCCGAACATTCGGTGGCGATCAGCACGACGTTCATCGCCGCATTCAGGTCGGTGGAGGTGGCGTAGGTGGCGACCGTCCCCTGAACCGTCGCCCCACGGTTCGGGGCCCGCTGCGTCGGCTGGTCCATCCGGGTGTAGATCAGGGTGTCCGGGGTGATCTCTACGCTCCAGAAGGGTTCGGTCCCCAGGGCCCGCACCGGCTTGCCCAGATCGACCCCCGCCAGAACCGGCGCGGCCTCGGGCGGCGGCGCGGATTCGGGCGCCTTGTCCCGACGGTCGTAGCAACCGACCAGGGTCAGGCCGAGAACCGGCCCGATCAGCAATGTGGTGAGTATGGCGCGCATGACGGACCCCCGCGTTCAGCCTGCAGGTGTGGACGGGGCCGGCCTCGGTCAAGGGGCCGGGCTGAGTTATGGTGGCCGCATGTCGATTCGCCCGACCGCCTATGAATTCTTCGCCGGGGGCGGTCTCGCGGGCCTGGGCCTGTCCGGCGCCGGCCTCTCAGGCCAGAGATGGGCCGGCGTCGACACCGTCTTCGCCAACGACATGGACCCCGCCAAGGGGCGGGCCTTCGTCGCCAACCATCCCGACATCCGCTTCCATCTGGGCGACGTCTGGTCCCTGCGCCCCGCCGACCTGCCGGGCGCGCCCGATCTGGCCTGGGCCTCGTCGCCCTGTCAGGACGTCAGCCTGGCCGGGGCGCGAGGCGGACTGGAGGCCGGTCGATCCGGCGCCTTCTGGGGCTTCTGGCGTCTGATCCAGGGCCTGGCGGTCGAAGGGCGCGCGCCCCGCGTCATCGTGCTGGAAAACGTCATCGGTCTGCTGACATCAGGCCCCAAAGACGAATCGGGCCGGGATTTTTCCGCCGTCTGCGCCGCCATGGTCCAGGCCGGCTATCGCGTCGGGGCGCTGGAGATGGACGCCGCCCACTGGCTGCCCCAGTCACGGCCCCGCCTGTTCATCGTGGCGGTTCAGGAGTCGGCCCTGAACGGCGCGCCCGAGGCCGCCGCCCCCTCGGGCCCCTTCCACTCCGCCCGCCTGATCGCCGCCCATGCCCGGCTGCCGGACGCCGTGCGCGCGGCCTGGGCCTGGTGGAGTCTGCCGGTCCCGCCCCGGCGCAACCTGGATCTCGCCGCCCTGCTGGAGCCGGATGAATCCGTGGAATGGCTGGACGACGGCGCGGAGATCCTGGCCCTGGCCGCTCCGCTGCACCGCGCCCGGATCGAGGCCGCCGTCGCCTCCGGCCGGCGCGTGGTCGGCGCCGCCTATCGCCGGGTGCGGACCGAAGACGGCCGCAAGGTCCAGCGGCTTGAGATCCGGTTCGACGGCCTGGCCGGCTGTCTGCGCACCCCGGCGGGCGGGTCGTCGCGGCAATATGTGGTGGTCTGCGACGGCGGTCGGACGCGGGTGCGTCGCCTGACCGGACGCGAGGCGGCGAGGCTTATGGGCGTGTCGGACGACTATCGTCTGCCCGGCAGCGAGAGCGCGGCGCTGAAATTGATGGGCGACGCCGTCGCCGTGCCCGTGGTGCGCGCCCTGACCGAAGGCCTGCTTCTGCCGGCCCTGAGCTCGCGTCGCACAGCGGCCTGAAGCCCGTGGGATCGACCCGGCGAAACGCCGGATCGATCATTCAGGCCCGGCTCAGCGCTGGACCCACTGGCCCTGGGCGTTGCGGTACCACTGGCCCGACTGGATGCGCGGCAGCAGCTGGCTTTCGAACATCCGGGCGCCGGCGACATCGGCGCTGGTGCCCGCCTCGGCCGCGCTGCGGGCGTAGGCGGCGCGGCGGCCGGCGTTCATGGCGTCGACGGCGGCGCGCAGGGCGGCGTCGGAGGTGCTGACGCGGAAGCCGACATAGCCGTCGGCCTGTTCACCCACGGTGCCGGCGGCCTTGGCCTGATCGACCAGGGTCTTCTGGGCTGCGGTCTGGGCCAGGGCGGCGCCGCCGAATGAAACGGCTGCGGCGAGGGCGCCGACAGCGAGGAATTTACGAAGGCTCATATCGGCCTGTCCTTTCAAAAGAAGCGAGGCGATCAGAAGAGGTTCGGGTTCTGCTGAAGCAGTTGCTGCAGCTCCTGATCCAGCCGGACGCGGACGTCTGCATCCAATTTGGCGTAGATCTGGATCGGCGCAACCTCCAGACGGATGGTCGGGGCGCAGGCCGCGACGGCGACGACGACCGCCCCGAGGCCGAGTCCGGCCAACTGGCGCTTGTTGATCATGGCGAGAACTCCGGGTCGGTCAAGGTTGAGAGGTCATTAGCACGCTATCGCGTGAACGGTCGCTGAATGGTTCGACTCACGGCGCTTCGGGCTCAGGCCCAGTCTCGGGCCCCGTCTCGGGCCCCGTCTCGGGCGCGGGCGTCGGCGCTGGCTCTTTCTGACCCTGACGCGCCCGATTGACCGCCATGATGTCGGCGAACAACTGGTTGGCGTTCAGGGTGGTGTCCAGCGTCAGGTCGATCTGGGTGCCCGACGGCAGGGGCAGTTCCCGGTTCAGGAACTCCCGGCTGATCAGCTCGGCCACCGTCAGGCGCAGTTCCTGGCGCTGCGGCGGTTCGTGCCGCCCCCGGATGTGGAACAGGACCGAGATCCGTCCCTCGTCCAGACTGTTCACATCCGCGCTCAGCACGTCGAAGGCCAGATGCTCCATCGCCTGATAGGCCAGGTCCTCGACCATATTGGGCGGCACGTCGGCGCCCCCGCCGCCCGCATCCACATCGGTCAGCACCTCGCGCTGGATCGACAGCCGCCCCGGCTGGACCGCGCCCAGGGCGCCGGCCGTGATCTTCAGGCCCAGTTTCGGGTCCATGGTGAAGGGCAGCCGGCCCGACACCACCGCGTCCAGCATCACCTTGTCGGCGAAACCGCTGTCGGCGACCACATCCCCCAGCTGGACCCGGTCCAGCACGATGACCCCGCTATAGGCCTGGGTCGGGTCCAGCGGCACGACCAGGGGTTCGATGGAGACGGTCCCGCCCCCGGCCTGGACCGACCCGCCGGCGATGCTGAACCCCGCCGCGTCGATGGCGAAGTTCAGGTCCAGGGCCGTCGCGTCGGCCCCGATGTCCAGACTGTCGACCGTCAGCCTCTGGTTCGGCGCCGTGATGATGGCGGGGCTCAGGCTGGTGAATTCGATCTCGCCGCGCGCGCCCTTGACCGGCCCGGCCGGGCTGACGAAGTCCAGCCCCGGCACGCTCAACCGCCCGCTGGACGTCGGCTCGCCGTCCTTGGTCCAGTCGAACCGGCCGTCGAACCCGACGACGCCGGTCGCCGGCGACTGGACGAAGGCCTCGACCAGAGGGCTCAGCATCGAGGGCTGAAGGCCGCCTTCGACGAACCGCACCTCAGGCGCGGCGATGTGAACGCCCCCGGCCCCGGTTCGACCGTCGTGGGCCAGGGTCAACCGCCCCAGGGTGATCGCGGCCGCCTTGCCGGTTCCCTTCAGGTCGAACCCGCCGGTCCAGCGCTCATTGGCCAGGGTCGCCTGGCCGGAAGCCGCCAGGGTCTCGAACCGTTTGGGCGTGGTCGCATCGACCGCCTGGACCTGGGCCACCGTCGCCGTCAGCCCGACCCCCGCCTTGGTCCCGTCCACCACCACCCGGCCCGAGGCCTCGGCGAACCGCATCCCCAGGAAGGGAGCATCGGCCGACACGCCCTGGAAACCGCCGGCGACGCGCCAGATCCCGTCCTTGGAACTCAGCAGGGGTCCGGTCTCGGGACACAGTTTCCCGGCGACCCGATGGACGTCGTTCTCGTCCAGCTCCAGCCGTTCGACCGTCAAATCCACACAGTCGGACGTCGTATAGGTCAGCCGCCCGTCGGCCATGGCCAGCAGGCCGCGCGTCCGGGCGTCGATCCCGCGCGCCAGGTCGAAGTCCAGCTGGGCCCGTCCGTCCAGCAGGGCCTCGAACCCGCTGTCCGTCAGCCGCCACTCAGGCACGGCCACGGCCATTTCCGGCAGGCCTCGCCCTCGCGTCGCCGTCAGGGTCAGGGCCCCGCCGCCCAACCGGCCCGGTTCGGCCTGATAGGCCCCCGTTCCCGCCTGGGCGACGGTCAGTATTCCGCCGTTGGCCGGCGTCAGGGTGACGGGCCGGGCCAGGGTCACGCTGGTCCCCGCCGAACCCGTGGCGAAGCGGATGGCGGGCGCGTTCAGGGCGAAATCCCCCAGCGCCGTCTTCATCTCGGTCAGCTCGGCGATCTCGTCCGGCCCGACCGGCCCGAACAGGGGCCAGGCGCCGCCCGCCGCGCGCAGGCCGCCTTCGGCCGCGATCCGGATCGCCCCGTCCTGAACCACGTCGAGGCTCAGTTCGCCCCGCGCCTGTTTCAGCATCAGGTCGCCGAAACCGATCCGGTCGAACGCCGCCGTCACCGGCCCGGTCGCCTCGAAGGCCGTATTCCGCCCGCCCATGGACAGACCGTTCGACTGGATCGAAAGGTTCTGCGCCTTGGCCTCGCCGGCCTGGCCAGAGGCGGCTCTCAAATTGAGCGGCGTCTCCAGGCTCCAGCGCACGGCCTCATCCCGCGACAGGGTCAACCGCCCGCCCGTCGCTGAACCCGCGACCTGGCGCGCCGCCAGGCCCGGCCCATCGATCGCCGCCGCCTTCAGGTTCAGGCCGGTCGCGCCTTCCAGCCGGAAGGTCTCGATCCATCCGGCCGTCACGCCGTCGAACCGCGCCGACAGCTCCGCGTCCCGCGCCTGCGTCTGCTGTCCGCCCCGGCCCCCGCCACCGCTTTGGGCGAAGCCCAGCACGTCGCCGACCAGACGGGCGTCGACCACGGCCCGGCCGTCGCCGCGCCGCCTCTTCATGTCGGGATAGGGCAGGTCGCCGGTCAGGCTCAGCCGGATCGCCCGACCGTTCAGGGCGGCGGTCTGGACCCGGTCGCCTTCGGCCTCGACCCGCAAGGCGATCCGGTCGCCGGTCGTCGTCAGATCGACGACGGCCCCCAGGCCGTCAGCCTCGAATTCTCCGCTCTTCAGCACGGCCCGCGGCATCCGTGCGCTCAAACGCATCAGCTTGCCGTCGTCCACCCGCGCATCGGCCAGCAGTTGAACCGGCCCATATTCGGTATCGAGCCGCGCCCGCCCGCCCTCGACGATCACCAGAGGGCTGCGCGAGTCCGGCCTGGACGGCCTGCCTGTGAACTGTTCGACCAGAGGATCGAGCGACCCCAGGGACAGTTTTCCCTTCTTCCAGCTGGCCCGCATCACCGGCCGCACCAGGCGGATCCGGCTGGGCGTCACCCCCACGCCGGTCCTGGACCAGGGCAGGGCCACGGCGTAATCCACCTCGACCCGCTCGACTGTCACATCCGGATTGCGCGGGTCGCCGATGCGGATGCGGCCGACGAAGCCGTCCAGCTCGATCCGCTCGACCTCCACATCGGCCTGGACGCCCTGACGCTCCAGCCAGCCGACCAGAACCTCGCGCGCTGCGGCCCGGCGATTCAGATAGAGGGCGGCCGCCAGCAGGGCCACGACCACGAACACGGCGAGCAGGCCCAGGCCCAGTCGACGCCGCAGGCCGCCCTTGCGCCTGACGCCTGGGGATCGGTCGGAAGGAGTGGCCGGAACTTCGGTCAAACAGGGACGCCGTATCGATTGAGAACTGATCGCCGGACCACCATCGCCACCCTCGATGCGAATACAAGCCTCAAGCGTCGCCGACAGGCCCGAACCCTGCGTTCGTCGCAGCCAAGCTGGGCGACAAGAGGGCGAGCCTGCGTGTCAATCGCATGAGTCTGTGAGACTTTTTCCGCCCACGTCCGGTTCTTAACGGTTTGTAACGGTCTGTCTTCCCAAACTGAGACAGGCAGGTTATAGCCGATGACTTCGCGCTCGGGGTCTATCGGCGCGATTTTGGGTAAAAAGTTTGGCGCCTCGGGCGTCGCAACACGATGAGACCGATGGCTCAGTTCGACCCACGCCGCCAACCTATGCGTCTCGCACCGCATGTCGTGACCGCCGCCGCCGCCATTTCGGTCGCCCTGCTGGCCGGTCGAGTCTACCAACCCGCTCAGGCGGAAGAAGTTCCCGTAATGTCGTCGGCCCAGATGGCCGCCATGGAAGTCCAGGCCTTCGCCGCCGCCAACGCCCCGGCCGGCATGACCGCCCCGGAAGCCGTCCCCGTCCAGATCCGTCGCGGCGAAACCTTCGAGCAGGCCGTGCGCCGCACCGGCGTCGCGCCGGAAGAAGCCAGCGCCGTCGCCGCCACCGTCGCCAACGCTTTCGACCTCGCCGACCTCCGCGCCGGCCTTCGCTTCGAAACCGCCATCGCCAAGCCGCGCGACGGCCGGGGCGACGCCCGCCTGATCGGCCTGACCATGCGCACCGGCCCGGCCAGCCAGCTGACCGTGTCGCGCAGTTTCGACGGCGCCTTGCGCCTGCGTTCGCTGGAAGAAAAAGTCACGCACGAGACCGTGGTCCTGAAGGGCGACGTCGAACGCTCCCTGTCCGCCAGCGCCCGCGAACTGGGGGCCACCGCCTCCATCGTCCGCTCCGCCAGCCGCCTGTTCGCCACCAAGTTCGACATGCAGCGCGACATCCGCGCCTCGGACGAGTTCACCATGGTCTTCGACCGCGACGTGACCGAGGCCGGTCGCACCGTGGGCGTGGGCGACCTGATGTACGCCGAACTGCGCGGCGTCACCTTCTATCGGTTCAAGCCGGCCGGCGCCAAGGAAGCCCAGTTCTTCGACGCCTCGGGCAAGAACCTGCGCTCGGCCATGATGCGCACCCCGCTGCAGAATTTCCGCCGCGTCTCGTCAGGCTTCGGTTTCCGCACCCACCCGATCTCGGGCTACAAGAAGATGCACCAGGGCATCGACTTCGCCGCCGGCACAGGCACGCCCATCGTGGCCCCCGCCGACGGCGTGGTGGTCGAGGCGCGTCGCTGGGGCGGCTACGGCAACTGGCTGCGCATCCGCCACAATAACGGGCTCGAGAGCGGCTACGGACACCTGTCGCGCTACGGCTCCGGCATTCGCGCCGGCCAGCGCGTCAGCCAGGGCCAGGTCGTCGCCTATGTCGGTTCGACCGGCGCCTCGACCGGCCCCCACCTGCACTATGAACTGTGGCGCAACGGCCAGCGGATCAATCCCGCCGGCGTCCGCACCCAGGAAGGCACCGAACTGGCCGGCGGCGACCTGGCCGCCTTCCGCGCCGAAAAGGCCCGCATCGACCGCATCATCGCGTCCGGCGGACAGAAGCGCCCGGCCCTGCAACAAGCCTCCGCCGACGGTCTGCGCCCCGTTCGGGGCTGATCAAGCCTGACGACGCGCTTCCTCAACCCGCGCCTTCGCCGGCGCGGGTTTTCTATTGCGCCGACTGCAGGGCGAGACGGATCGACGTCCGTCCTCCGAATGTGCCAATCCGAGGCAGGCGCGGTCGCAAGCGTCGCAAACTGAACGAGGCGGACGGCGCGAAGGTTAACCCTGTCCTCCGTCCTGCGGGACGATCTTCAATGCGTATCGGCGCTTCGTCCCGAGACTCGGTTAACGCCTCGAACGCGGAAAGACGCGGCCGTTCTTGCAGTCGACAGAACGCCGTCATTTCCGACGGATATCCTCTTGGGGCTTTCAAATGACTCACAATATCGGCGTGACCAGCCTGGCGGCCGCGGCCGCTCTCATGCTCGCATCCGGCGCTCAGGCGCAGTCTACTGCAACATCGAACCAGAAGAACACGGCGACCGTCCGGGCTCAGCTCAACGCCGTCGTCAACGACGTCAACGGGAACGTCTCGCAGACCTCGGCGGCGATCAGCAACTCCGCGACCATCTCCGGCGCCGGGCCGACGACCGTGCGAAATCTTCAGGATAGCTGGGGCTCCACCAGCGCCGCCCTGTCCAGCAATGTCGCCGACGTGAACGGCGATGTCGCGGCCACGGCGGCGGCCCTGGGCAACTCCGCCACCGTCACCCTGGACGGCAATGTCGTGTCCAAGGTCGCCAACACCCAGTACACCCATCGCGGACAGTTTCTGGCGGACGCCAACCTCAAGGTGGCGGACATCGACGGCGCCGTGAACGGCACCGCCGCCGCCATCGCAAACTCCTTCACCGCCTCGGGCGAGGGGGCGATGACCGTGACCAACGCCCAATATTTCAACGGCGACTCGCGAGCCGTGCTGAACGCGACGGTCCAGGACGTGTCCGACAAGGTGAACCTGACCTCGGCCGCCCTGGCCAATTCGGCGACCATCGACCTGCAGGGCGCGGGCAAGGGCACGGTCACCAACACCCAGATGTCCGGCTACGACCCGACCGCAACCCTGTCCGCCACGATCGCCGACGTCGATGGCGCGGTGTCGGCCACCTCGGCGGCGATCTCCAACTCGCTGACGCTGAACACCGGGCCGAACACCATGCTGACGGCCTCCTCTGTTCAGGACAACAAGGCCCTGACGCAGGCGATATCCAACGTCACGGTCCGGTCCGTGGAGTCGGCGTCGCTGACGGCGGCGGCCATCGGCAATTCGGCGACCATCAGCCGGGTGACCGGGGGCCTCTGACCCTTCGTCGCGCGGGACGACGCCGTCCCGCGCGACGGATCGGGGGACTGACCCAGACGAGAAAGGCCGTCGCGACGCTCGCGACGGCCTTCTTCAATTGGCACTGGAGAAGTCGGAAAGTCCGTGGCGCCTCAACCGCCCGCGGCCGTCGTCCCGCGCACCGCGGACGACGGCGCGGTGCGCCAGCTGGAAGGATCCAGCACCCAGCGGGCCGGCGGTCCCGCCATCGGGCGGGACGGGGCCTGCCCGACGGCGGGCGGCCTGGCGGACGGCCGTTCGGCCTCGGGCGCAGCCGCTTCCGCCGCGCGCAGCGCCAGCAGGCTCTCGCCTTGCAGCCCCGCCTCTTCGCGAGCGAGACAGCGGTCGCGGGGAATGGCGTAGAGGTCGGCGACGAAGTCGTACAGGCCGCGTTCTATCGCGGTCCGGACGGCGAACTGGATCGGCTCCATGCCGGAGGCTCCAGCGGAAAGGTCGAAAATATTGCCGTGGGTGAAGTCGAACACGCCCACGCGGATCTCGCGACCGACAAGCTGCTTTTGATAGGAGGCCGTGGCGACGACCTCCTGGGACCGGGTGTCGACCAGGCGAAGATCGATGGCGATGTTCATGACATAGCCGCTGCTGGTCAGGCCCCCCTTGACCCCGCTGGCCTCGATTCCCCCGGCGGAGACATCGACCCCGGAAGACCGCAGATTATAGTTCAGCTCGGTGACCCCGCCCACGACATAGTATCGCGAACCGGCGATCTGACCGGCGTAGATCGGGCGGAAATTCTCGGCGCTTTCGCCGGCCGCCTGGGGGGTGTCGGACAGGAGATGAGATTGGGCATATTGTCGTTCGACCTCCGAAACCCCGCGATCCTGGCGCTCCACCGTGGGCACTCCGGCCTTGGTCAGGGCTGTCACGGCGAACAGGGACGCGCCCTGGCTGATCTTGCGTCCTGTCTCCAGATCATTGCGGCCGGTCAGGTCGGCGATGTCGCCGACCGCCAGCCGCGGCGCGCTGCGCCCCTCCGCCTGGCCTGCCGACGCCAGACATCTCAGCGCGGCGGAATAGGCGGTGTCGTTGCCGGTCGCCGGCGCGCCGCCGATCGGATTGGCGTAGAGACCGGTGGCGGGGTCGTAGCGTGTGGTCGTGCAGCCGGCCAGACCGACCGCCGCGATCATCGACGCCTCCAGAAGCGGTCTCAGTCTCACGAAGCGGCTCCTGCGGCGATGGCGTAGGTCTGGACCCCGACAGGGTCGTCGGCCGGCAGGCAGGTCGCCTTGGCGCCCGGTGTCTGGATGTCGGCCAACAGTTCGAAGACGCCGCGTTCGACCACCGTCCGCACAGCGGCCTGCACCGGCTCCATGGCGCCGCCGCCGGCCGTCGCGACGCCGCCGACCGATCCCTGGGTTCCCGTCAGCCCGAGGCTGCGGTCCACGCCGACCACCTGTTTCTGGAAGCTGACGCTGTTCACCACTTCCTGCGAGCGTGTATCCACCAGCCTAAGGTCGACCGCGACGTTCATCACATAGCGCGACGCCTGACCCAGGCCGCGCAGGCCGGTCGTGCTCACATCGCCCGCCTGAACGTTCACGCCGTTCGAGGCGATATTGTAGTTCAGTTCGGTGACGCCGCCGACGAGATAGTACCGCGACCCCGCGACCTGGCCGACGTGGATCGGCCTGAAATTGTCGGGATCCTGACCGGCCCGTTCCGGGGCGTCGGACAGCAGGTGCTGGCGCGCATAGTTCAATTCGATCTCGGCGACCGTGTTGTCGAGCCGCTCGACCACCGGCGCGCCGGAGCGGGCCAGGGCCGTGATGGCGAACAGCGCGGCGCCCTGCGAGACGCGGGCGCCGGTCTGGAGATCGACCCGGCCCGTCATGTCGGAAATCCGTCCCACCGCGATCCTGGGCGGGGCGCCGCCGATCCAGCCGCCCCGCCGCGACAGGCAGGTCAGGGCGGCGGAATAGGGAGACGGATTGGCCGTGGCGGGGGCGCCGCGGATCGCGCCCGGATTCATCCCGCCCGAAGATTCCGCCGTCGCGGCTCCGGCGACCAGGCCGAGCGCGATCCCCGTGATCGCCGCCCGCCTCATGAGCCGGACTTCCGCACATTGGCGCTGACGTCGCCGCTGTTGGTCTGGCGGCTGTTCAGCACCACGGTGTTGCCGTGGCCGATGATGGAGACATTGACCAGGTTGCCCACGGCCGTCGCGCTGCTCGTATCGCCCAGCGCCGCCGCGCCGCTGTCGAAATAGGCGGCGCCCGACTGCGTGTTCGACCCTGTGCTGGTGTAGCTGACGGTCGTGCCGGCCTGACTGTTCACGATGACGCCGTTGACGACCAGCCGATTGCCGTTGGCGTCGCGCGTGACGGGGTTGAAGGTCTGGGTCGCGACGGCGCCGGAACGGCCATAGCCGGCCTCCATCGAAGCCGCCCCGGCGGACTCGGTCGAGGATTGCGCGACGGCCCGCCCGGAGAGACCGGACAGGGTCAGGATTACGAGCGGCAAGAGCGGCGTCTTGGTCATGATGTGTGTCATCTCAGCGGGAAGGAGAGCGGGGTGAAGCGGCGGAAAGGGCCGACGCCGCCTTCGCGGGGACGCCGGCCTGTCCATTCAGAAGCCGGTCACGGTCAAGCTGTTGCCAATGGCCGCCGCCGTGTTGGTGACGGCGCCCGAGACGTCACGCACGGTCGTGGTGGCGACGGCGGAAACCCCGGCGGTATTGGTCTGCGACGAGTTCAGGGCCCCCAGCCGCGAGTCGATGGTGGCGGAGTTGCTGATGGCCGCCGCCGTCGCCGAAACGGCGCCCGACACGTCGCTGATGGTGGAGTTCAGCGTGGCCGAGGGGTCGTTATAGGCGACCTGGGTGTTGGTGATCGCCCCGCCCCAGTCGGAGGTCTTGATCGTCGCCGAGTTGGCGATGGCCGCCGACGTCGCCGAGACGTCCTTGGAGACATCGCCGATGGTCGCGTTCAGCTGGGACGACGCGCCGCCCCAGGCGTTCTGATTGTTGTTCAAGGACACCGCCGTGCCGCCGTCGATGGTCACGCTGTTGGAAATGGCGGCGGAGGTGACGGAAACCGAATTGTTCACGTCGGTGATCGTGGCGTTCAGCTGCGAGCGGACGGATGCATTGTTCGACTGGCCTGATCCGATGCTTTGAGCATGGGCGGCGCCGGCCGTCGCGACGCCGAGAACGGCGGTGATGATGAGGATCTTGGTGGTCACGAGATTTCTCCAGAAGGCCCAACATCGGGCAAACCGGCTCAGTGCAAAAACCCATCCATTACAATGACTAATAGAAATTAATCATAGGCGGTAAGGGGTTGGTCGACGAGGACTACGCAAGCGGTTGATCTGACATCGAACCGGGTTCAGACAGCGTTAATACGGCGGCTCTCAAAGCGTGTGGCGGCAGACCGGCTCCGGGTGATCATGAGTGCGGGCCTGTCGCAATTCGGCATGGACCGTTCGTCACTGTCTCGAGACGGGGCGCCTGTGGACCACGCCGCCTCCGCATCGGACCGTCGAGGAACCGCTGACGTTGACCTGGATCCATTTCATGGTCCTGCAGCAGTTCGACGGCGCCCTGAATCCCGGACGGGTCATCTTGAACTCGTGACTCACGGCGGCGGCGAAATCGCGCAGATAGCGGGAGCGGCGATCGACGGCCTCGGCCATCCGCCCGAAATCCTCATAAACGGTTCGGATTTCGACGGCGGCAGTGGCCGGCGTGGGGGGCAGCACGCCGCCACCGTTGGCGACATCGCGCGTCGCCGGCTGAGCGCCTCGATCGCTCGGGCGATGCCGCGCGAGAGTGACGTCCGACAGTAAATGGCGCACCCGGAGCGATTCGAACGCCCGACCCCCAGATTCGTAGTCTGGTGCTCTATCCAGCTGAGCTACGGGTGCGGCTGCCTTGCGGCGAGGGCGGGTCTTTAGCCGTAGAAACCGGCGGGCGCAAGCGGCGGAATGCAGTTTCTGCGTGGTCGGCGGTTGGCGCGGACGCCGGGACGGCCTAGGTCGGGAGGCGACGTCCTCCCTCGTCCGGATTTTCTCATGCATTTCATCCGCCGTCGCCTCGCCGTCCTGCTCATTCCCATTGTCATCGCCGGCTGCCAGACGGCGGGCGGGGGCGCTCCGACAGCGGCCGAGACACCGGTTCAGGGTCAGGCGACGACGCCGGAGGCCGGGACGCCTGCGCGCGGCCCCTTCGTGGCTGCGGCCAATCCGCTGGCGGTCGAGGCGGGGATGAAGGTGCTGCGGCGCGGCGGGTCGGCGGTGGACGCCGCTGTCGCCGTACAGGCGGTCCTGGGCCTGGTGGAGCCCCAGTCGTCGGGTCTGGGCGGCGGGGCCTTCCTGATGAGCTATGAGGCGGCGACCGGACATGTGACGGCCTATGACGGCCGCGAGACGGCGCCGGCCTCGGCCACGCCCGAACTGTTCTATGAGGACGGCAAGCCGCTGGCCTTCATCGACGCCCTGTTGTCGGGGCGCTCGACTGGGGCGCCGGGCGCGGTGGCCATGCTGGCCATGGCGCAGAAGGATCACGGCCGGCTGGAATGGCGCGACCTGTTCGGCGAGGCCGAACGCCTGGCGCGGGACGGCTTCGTGGTCAGCCCGCGCCTGGCCGGCATGATCAACGGCCCCGCGCCCCAGGCGAGAACCCGGTGGGCCAAAGCCTATTTCACCCGGCCGGACGGCGAACCCTATCGGGCCGGCGACGTGATGCGGAACCCCGCCTATGCCCGAACCGTGGCGGCCCTGGCGAACGAAGGGCCGGGCGTTCTGTACGGCGGCCGCATCGGGCGCGAGATCGCCCAAACAGTGGCCGAGGCGCCGCGCCCCGGAGGCCTGACCGAGACGGACATCGCCGCCTATCGCCCGCTGCGTCGCGACGCCCTGTGCCGTCCGTACCGGATCTATGTCGTCTGCGTGCCGCCGCCGCCGTCCAGCGGAGTGGCCCTGCTGCAGTTCCTGGCCATGGCCGAGCAGACGCCCGACATTCGAAAGGGCCCCGACAGCCCGGCCGCCTGGGTCGCCTTCGGCCGGCTGCAGCGTCTGATGTACGCCGACCGCGACCGCTATGTGGGGGATGCGGACTTCGTCGGCGTGCCGATCGCCGGCCTGCTGGATCCGGACTATGTCGCCGCGCGCGCGGCCCTGGCGCCGACCCTGAACGGTCCCGCGACGCCCGGCGCCCCCACGGGCTCGCCCCCGCGCGGCGCGGACCGCACGGCCGAGCCCGGCGGCACCTCGCACATGGTCATCGTCGATGCGGAGGGGAACGCGGTCAGCATGACGACCACGGTCGAGAGCATCTTCGGCAACGGCCGGATGGTCGAGGGGTTCTTCCTGAACAACCAACTGACCGACTTCTCCTTCACCCCGAGCGAGGACGGCCATCCCGCGGCCAATGCGGTGGCGGCGGGCAAGCGGCCCCGGTCGTCAATGACGCCGGTGCTGATCCTGGACCGTCAGGGCCGTCTGGTCGGGGCCATCGGCTCGCCGGGCGGGTCCAGCATCCTGGCCTATGTCGCCAAGGCCCTGATCGGGGTGATCGACTGGGGCCTGCCGATGCAGGAGGCTGTCGCCCTGCCCAATCTGGTGGTGCGCGGCGAGATGGTCGGCGCCGATACGGCCCTGATCGCGCCGGACATCCGCGACGCCCTGGGGGCGGCGGGCATGAGCCTCAGACCCAATGCAACCGAGACCTCGGGCCTGCATGGAGCCATCTGGCGGAATGGACGCTGGGACGGCGGCGCGGATCCACGCCGAGAAGGGTTAGCTGTGTCGGAGGTCCAATAACGCTAGGTCGGGATCAGCGGCGCGGCTTGATCGACAGCTGGAAGGCGATCAGGCCCTCGTCCAGATCGGTGTCGAGGCCGTTCATGCCGCGCAGCCCCTTGCCGGCGTCGATCTCCCGATAGACCAGCCCGACGGAGGTCTGAACATCGCCCCGGCGATAGGCCACGCCGACCGAGGCGTCGCCCAGGAAGCCGCCGCGATCCTGGGTATAGCCGGAGCGGGCGTAGTCGCCGTCGCGGGTGCGGGCGAAATTATAGCCGACCGCCCGGCCGGACCCGGCGGCGTAGAGATACCACCGGGGACGCTCGCCGAAGCGCGCGGTTCCGTCGGGGGCGAGACGGTCCAGGCCTTCGCCGATCTTCAGGGTGGCCCCGGCCTCGGCCGATCCGCCGTCGCTGCCCAGGCCGAAACCGGCGTGGGGCGTCAGACTGACTTCCAGGCCGGACGGCGTGTGTCCGACGGCGCCGCGGAAGCCGCGAACATAGCGCAGGTCATAGGCTTCCGCGTCCAGCTCGGCCCGGTCGATCGGCGTGACCGGCAGGGGCGAGCCGTCGGCGCGACGCAATCGCCCGGCGGTTTCCAGCGTGACCCGGTCGGTGAAAGCCTTGCGGTCGATCCAGATATCGTTGCGGGTGGCGGCGGCCAGACCCTCGGTTTCGGCCGGCCGCAAGGGCGCGCTCATCTCGATTTCGGATCCGAAGCGGGCGTCGGGCGTGACGCGGAACCCGCCTTGCTCATTGAGGCGCGCGGTCAGGGTTTGAGCCGTCGCGTGAGTTTCGTCGAAGGCGCCGGGGATCCAGGCCTGGGCGCGCGAGTCGGCGAACCCGGCTGCCGCCAGGACGATTCCCACTCCAACGCTCCACACCGCAACGCGCATTCGGTCTCCCCACCGTCCGCTGTTCTCCAGCTTGCACCAGGTGCAACCAGACTCCAACAGACATTTTCAAGACACTGTTTCGTCCCTTTTGAACGACGCCGCCGCGCCGGAGTTCCAGTCGTGAAAAAGGGCCCCGCCTGCGCGGAGCCCTTTCAGGTCTGGCGTCCGACCGCCTACTGGCAGGCCAGGCACTCGTCGTAGTCGGTCTTGGGCATGGAGAAGAGGTCGGGCTGGTTCGGATCGATGACCGCCTCGGCCTTGTCCTCGGCGCCGGCGAAGGCGGCGCGCTGCACCGACTTGGAGCGCAGATAGTACAGGGACTTCACGCCGCGTTCCCAGGCGGACCAGTGCAGCATGTGCAGGTCCCATTTGTTGACGTCGCCCGGGATGAACAGGTTCAGCGACTGGGCCTGGCAGATTTCCGGCGCGCGGTCGGCGGCCAGTTCCACCACCCAGCGCTGGTCCAGTTCGAAGGCGGTCTTGTAGATGCCCTTCTCGTCCTCGTTCAGGGCGTCCAGGTGCTGGACCGAGCCCTCGTGCTCGAGGATCGAGTTCCAGACGGCCTCGGTGTTGATCCCCTTCTCGTCGAGCAGGCGCTCCAGATAGGGGTTCTTGACCGCGAACGAGCCCGACAGGGTCTTGTGGGTGTAGATATTGGCGGGGATCGGCTCGATGCCGGCCGAGGTGCCGCCGCAGATGATCGAGATCGAGGCGGTCGGGGCGATGGCCAGCTTGTGGCTGAACCGCTCCATAACGCCGCGCTCCTCGGCGTCCAGGCAGGGGCCCTTCTCTTCGGCCAGCAGGCGGCTGGCCTTGTCGGCCTCGCGACGCAGATGCTTGAACAGGCGCATGTTCCAAGACTTGGCCATGGCGCTTTCGAAGGCGACGCCCTGGCCTTGCAGGAAGGAATGGAAGCCCATCAGGCCCAGGCCGACCGAACGCTCGCGCTTGGCCGAATAGACGGCGGCCTTCATTTCCGGCGGGGCGCGGCGGATGAAGTCCTCCAGGACATTGTCCAGGAAACGCATGATGTCTTCGATGAAGCGGGGCTCTTCACGCCACTCCAGGAAGGTCTCGGCGTTGACCGACGACAGGCAGCAGACGGCGGTCCGGTCCACGCCCAGGTGATCGCGGCCGGTGTGCAGCATGATCTCGGCGCACAGGTTCGACTGCTTGACCTTCAGGCCCAGGTCGCGCTGGTGCGGCGCCATCTGGCGGTTCACCGTGTCGGAGAAGATCATATAGGGCTCGCCGGTCTGCATCCGGATGTCGAGCAGCTTGGTCCACAGCGAGCGGGCGTCGACGGTCTTGATGACCGCGCCGTCCTTGGGCGACTTCAGGTCGAATGTGGCGCCGGTCTTCACCGCCTCCATGAATTCGTCCGTGACATTGACGCCGTGGTGCAGATTCAGGGACTTGCGGTTGAAGTCGCCCGAGGGTTTGCGGATCTCGAGGAATTCCTCGATCTCGGGATGGTGGATGTCCAGATAGACGGCGGCCGAGCCGCGACGCAGCGAGCCCTGGCTGATCGCCAGGGTCAGCGAGTCCATCACGCGGATGAAGGGGATGATGCCCGAGGTCTTGCCCGCGCCCTTGACCTTCTCGCCGATGGAGCGGACGCCGCCCCAGTAGGTGCCGATGCCGCCGCCGTTCGAGGCCAGGGCGACGTTCTCGTTCCAGACGCTCTGGATGCCGTCCAGGCTGTCGCCGACCGCGTTCAGGAAGCAGGAGATCGGCAGGCCGCGATCCGCGCCGCCGTTCGACAGGACCGGGGTCGCCGGCATGAACCACAGGCGGCTCATATAGTCGTACAGGCGCTGGGCGTGGTCGGCGTCGTCCGAGAAGGCGGTCGAGACGCGGGCGAACATGTCCTGATAGCTCTCGCCCGCCAGCAGGTAGCGGTCTTCCAGCGTCTTCTTGCCGAAGTCGGTCAGCAGGGCGTCGCGCGAACGATCCACCTGGACCGATTTCACGACAGTCAGATGGGGCTTCTCGAGGGTCGCGTTCGTCACAACACCTTGGAATTCCGTCGTCTTCAAAGCCTCGCCGCCAGCCATGGTCATCTGCGTCCTGAACAATAAACAGCCTAGAGCCACCTGCGCCGTGACCACATCATCTAGTGGTCTCAACGCTCCCTGAGCCCACATATAGGGCGCACATGCCTAATAACCCGTCAACGTCTTGACGGTCGCTTTGTAAGCGAATCGGTCGGACAACTCGTCCACGCCTGGGGAAAATCCAGCAAGCAAGCCAGCAAACCCCTCCCAGGCCTTCGCAGTTGCGATATCACGAACGCGTGATCGGAACATAGGGCGAGCTTGGCCGTTTGGCCCGTCCATGACCGTTTCAGATTTCCGTCCCTTTTTGATACGCGCCCTGACGGTTGCGCGAACAGAGATCGCCGCTCTGACGGCCCTGTTCGTCGCCGCGATCGGCGTCATGACCTTCGTCGAGATCGCCGACGACATGACGGAGGCCGACGGCCAGGCCTTCGACCATCAGGTTCTGGCCCTGCTGCGCCCCTATGCCGACGATCCCGGCCGGCCCTGGGGGCCGTGGTGGCTGAAGGAGGCGGCGGCCGACATCACCTCGCTGGGCGGCATATCGGTGCTGGGCCTGTTCGCCCTGATCGTCATCGTCTTCCTGTTGAGCCAGAGGAAATGGCTGTCGTCCGTCCTGCTGGCCCTGGGCCTGATCGGCGGCGTGATGCTCAGCGAGGGGCTGAAGGCGGTGTTCGAGCGCGAACGCCCGCCCCAGGCCCTGCAGGCGGTCGAGACGATCAACGCCAGCTTCCCCTCCGGCCACGCCCTGCTGGCGACGGTCTTCTATCTCAGCGTCGCGGTCATGCTGACGCGGGCCTTTCCGCGCCAGAGGTTCAAGATCTTCGTCCTGGGGGTCGGCATTCTGATGGCCCTGCTGGTGGGGCTGACCCGCATCTATCTGGGCGCCCACTGGGCGACGGACGTCTTCGCCGGCTGGGCCGTGGGCTCGGCCTGGGCCATGGTCCTGTGGCTGGTCGCCTATGGGATCGCGCGCTGGCAGAAGCGTCATCAGGCGCCCCTGCAGGACGAGCCGTCGCCGATGGAGCCTGAAACCGGGGACGATCCGACCAAAGTCTAGCCCCGCCTTGGCGTCGGACGCAGGATAGTCTGTCTTGAGACGCCGCCTCGATCTGAACAGAGCGGCGCGCAGACGGGAGATACGCCATGGACCACGCCGCCCTCTATGCCGAACGGCTGAAAACACCGGACCAGGCTGCGGCCCTGATCCGGTCGGGCGCCAAGGTCGCCATGGGCCTGGGCGTGTCCCAGCCCCCGGCCCTGCTGAAGGCCCTGGCCGACCGGGCCGAGCGGGGCGAGGTCGAGGATGTGAACCTCTATTATCTGCTCTCCACCGCCATCGCCGGCGACACGGTGCTGCGCTATGAGTTGATGGACCGGATCCGGCCGTGGAGCCTGTTCCACAGCGCCGTCGAACGCCGGCTGGAACAGCGCGCCTTCGAGGAGGGGCGGCCCAATCCGGTCCAGTTCATCCCGACCGGCTTCCAGCAGTCGCCGCGCCTGCTGTGCGACGAAGTCGGGGTGGATGCGCTGGTCTGCACCGTCTCGCCGATGGACGCCGACGGATTCTTCTCGTTCGGGACGAACACGGACTACGCCAAGCCGGTGTCGGACACGGCCCGCACCATCGTGGTCGAGGTCAATCCGCACATGCCACGCGTGTTCGGCGACTGCACCGTTCATGTGTCCAAGGTCGCCGGGATCTTGGAACACGCCGCCCCCCTGCTGGTCGTGCCCAGGGCCGAGCCCCAGCCGGCCGACCTCGCCATCGGCCGGATCATCGCCGATCTGGTCGAGGACGGGGCGACGCTGCAGATGGGGATCGGCGCCCTGCCCAACGCCGTCTGCGACGCCCTGAAGGACCACCGCGACCTGGGCGTCCATACAGAAATGCTGACGCCGGGCCTGGTCGAGCTGATGCAGGCCGGGGTGGCCAACCACGCCCGCAAGACCCTGCACCCCGGGGTCGGGGTTTTCGCCTTCTCGATGGGCGACCAGAACACCTACGACTTCCTGGACGGCAATCGCGGCCTGGAGGCCCATCCGGTCTCCTATGTGAACGATCCGGCCGTGATCGCGCGCAATGCGAAGATGGTCTCGGTCAACGCCACGCTTCAGATCGATCTGAGCGGCGCCTGCTGTTCGGAATTCCTGAACGGCCGCCAGTTCACCGCCTCGGGCGGACAGCTGGACTTCGTGCGCGGGGCCTATGGCTCCGACGGCGGCAAGTCGATCATCGCCTGCCATGCGACGGCGGCCAGGGGGACCTGTTCGCGCATCGTCGCCCGGCTGGACGGCCCGGTCACCACGCCCCGCAACGACGTCCACATCATCGTCACCGAACACGGCTGGACCAACCTGAAAGGCAAGTCGACCAGCGAGCGGGCCCGCGCCCTGATCGCCCTGGCCGCGCCCGAGTTCCGCGACGACCTGACGGCCGAGGCTGGGCGGCAGGGTCTGATCTGAGGCAAATCTTGCGAGTCGTTATCGACTTTTCATTTCCGGCGGCGCGTCCTAAACCCCGGCCCGTCATCGGGGAGTAGCCGCCCGCAACAATCAGCGGGGCTCGCGTCAACATGCTTCCTCTCCCGGAGAGGATGGCGCGGGAACGGTCCGGGACCCTCTTGGGGTCCGGATCACGGCAAGACCGGCGGCTTTCGCAGGGATGTCCACGCGGGGCCCGGCTGCGAACGCCACAGGTCCGTCCGCCGAGGCTCCCGCGCACACAGGTTCCTTCTTGGAAGCCTTTCTGATCTCGACCGGCCTGGTCTCCATCGCGGAGATCGGGGACAAGACCATGTTGCTGTCCATCGTCATGGCGGCGACCTGGCGACGGCCCGCGCCCATCATCCTGGGCATTCTCGCCGCCACCCTGCTGAACCACGCCTTCGCGGCCCTGGCCGGCACGGTTCTGGCCCATTTCATCACCGGCGACTGGATGCGCTGGATCGTCGGCGTCGCCTTCCTGGGCTTCGCCGCCTGGGCCCTGATCCCCGATACGCTGGACGAACAGAAGGGCGAGGTTCAGCGCGGCTTCTGGGCCATCTTCTGGACCACCGCCTCGGCCTTCTTCCTGATCGAGATGGGCGACAAGACCCAGGTCGCCACCGCCATGCTGGCCGCCCGGTTCGAGAACCTGCCCCTGGTCGTGGCCGGATCGACCCTGGGCATGATGCTGGTCAACGGCCCCGCCGTCCTGCTGGGCGAGACGGCGGCGAAGAAACTGCCGCTGAAGTGGATTCGGCTCGCCGCCGCCGTCGGTTTCGCCGCCACGGGCTTGTGGATCCTGTTCGCCTCATAGGGGCTGGATGGGTCGATCTGGGTGGCCGACCGGGCGGCGGCGATCCTCAGGAACGCGAGGCCGTAACGGCAGGCGGAGCCTGGAAGCGGACCGGATGAACGTCGGCTACGGGTGGAGCACGGGAGTTGAAACGGCCCCGCCGGGTTCACCGCCAGAGCCGCTAGGCAGGATCAGACGACCTGACGACGGCGCCGGATACGAAGCGCCGCTCCGCCCGCCAGGATCGTCCCAAAGAGCATCATCGCCCACTCGGACAGGGTCGGAACGGGGGGCGCGGCTGCAGCTCCCTCATTGATGGTCCCCGGTCCCGTATAGGTGACGCCGACGACTTCCGATGAAGTGTTGGCGCCGAGCGTCGTAAACATCATGTTGTAGGTCACTCCCTGTAGCAGGGTTACGTCAGACCCGTTCGGAACAAAGGCCCCGCCATCGTCGATGCTGAGAACGCAGCCTTCGGTGATGTCTGCGGGGTTGAAAGCGCCGGAATAGATCGCGTACATTCCATCAGTTGTGTTGCCGGGCCCGCTGTCCATGAACGTGTAAGCACCCGTTGTGCTTACGTTGATCTGCCGGACTTCATAATGTTTGATTTCGGCCGTGCCCTGTTCCGAGCAGCTCGGCGTACTGTTGAAGAACTGCTTGATCGACGCCTGAGGATCGGACCCATTCAGCGTGGCCTCGAGAGTTGCGCTTTGCGCATGGGCCTCACCCGCGCACCACACCGTCGCCGCGCCGCAGACCGCCAACCAATTGGCCGAGATTTTCATATTGCATACCCCCGTTTAACCTCGGGAAATCATGATTTATCTTACAGGTCAACCGACGGGCGGCGGCGGCGCTCACACGGCTTTTGATGCGCAGTTGCATCGCGCGGCACTCTCAACAAAATTCGGCTGAAGGCACTGGAACGTCTGCAGCGGGTCGTTTCGCGACAATGACCAGAAGCAGCGATAGCGGGCATTGCGCTGCGCCGTTGCCAGCTTTCGACACGAACGCAGCGGTCGGCGAGAGCCGCCATCGCGCCACCTCCCCATCGGCTGGGCCGACAGGGAGGAAACGGTCTAGTCCTACCCCTTCCGCGCGCGCCGTTTCGCCAGCACCCGCAGGCGCAGCGCATTCAGCTTGATGAAGCCGGCCGCGTCCTTGTGGTCATAGGCCTGGACGCCTTCCTCGAAGGTGACGAGGTCCTGATCATACAGGCTGTAGGGGCTCTCGCGGCCGATGACCGAGACATTGCCCTTGTACAGCTTGACCTTGACCGTGCCCGAGACCTTTTCCTGGCTCTTGTCGATGGCGGCCTGAAGCATCTCGCGCTCGGGCGAGAACCAGAAGCCGTTGTAGATCAGCTCGGCGTATTTCGGCATCAGCTGGTCCTTCAGGTGCATGGAGCCCCCGTCCAGGGTGATGCTCTCGATGCCGCGGTGGGCCGCGATCAGGATGGTCCCGCCGGGGGTCTCATAGACGCCGCGCGACTTCATGCCGACGAAACGGTTCTCGACCAGGTCCAGACGGCCGATGCCGTTGTCGTGGCCGTACTGGTTCAGGGCGGTCAGGATCGTGGCCGGCGACATGGCCTCGCCGTTGATCGAGACGGCGTCGCCGCGTTCAAAGCCGATCTCGATGACGGTCGCTACATCGGGCGCGTCCTCGGGCGAAATGGTGCGCTGGTGGACGAACTCGGGGGCCTCGACCGCCGGGTCTTCCAGCACCTTGCCCTCGGAGGACGAGTGCAGAAGGTTGGCGTCGACCGAGAAGGGCGCCTCGCCGCGCTTGTCCTTGGCGATCGGGATCTGGTTCTTCTCGGCGAAGTCCAGCAGGGCCTCGCGGCTGCGGAACTCCCATTCGCGCCAGGGGGCGATGACGCGGATGTCGGGCTCCAGGGCGTAGTAGCCCAGCTCGAACCGGACCTGGTCGTTGCCCTTGCCGGTCGCGCCGTGACAGACGGCGTCGGCGCCGACCTGACGGGCGATCTCGATCTGGCGCTTGGAGATCAGCGGACGGGCGATGGAGGTGCCCAGCAGATAGTCGCCCTCATACTGGGCGTTGGCGCGGAACATCGGGAAGACGAAGTCGCGCACGAACTCCTCGCGCAGGTCGTCGATGAAGATGTTCTCGGGCTTGATGCCCAGCTTCAACGCCTTCTCGCGCGCCGGGCCCAGCTCTTCGCCCTGGCCCAGGTCGGCGGTGAAGGTCACGACCTCGGCGTTATATTCGGTCTGGAGCCACTTCAGGATGATCGAGGTGTCCAGCCCGCCCGAATAGGCGAGGACGACTTTCTTCACGGGCTTGTCGGCGGGGGCGGACATGGCGGCTCTTTCGATAAACTCGGCAGCAGGGATCGGGGAGTTGAGGCGCGCATAAGACCGGGGGCCCGGGGATGCAACCTTTTCCGGGGCTGAGGCGGACCAACATGAAGCTTTGTTCATGTTCAATGGGTCGCGTTGCCAGCGGATCGACCGTCGTTATGGTCCGATCCAGCTGCAATCAAGGATGTCATCCCATGCGTCGTGCCGGTTCTCTTGTCGCCGCGGCCGCCCTGCTGGCGGTCTCCAACCCGGTCTGGGCCTCCGTCGCGCCCGCCCAGGCTCCCTCTCAGGCCTCCGCCCCCGCCTTCCAGGCCGCGCCGGTGTCCGAACTGGTCGCGGAAGTCGATATTCCCTACACCAAATTCACCCTCGACAACGGCCTGACCGTCCTGGTCCACGAGGACCACAAGGCCCCGGTCGTGGCGGTGTCGGTCTGGTACAATGTCGGCTCCAAGGACGAGCCGGCCGGCAAGACCGGCTTCGCCCACCTGTTCGAACACCTGATGTTCGGCGGCTCCGAGAATGCGCCGGGCAGCTATTTCACCCCGATGCGCAACATGGGCGCCACGGACATGAACGGCACCACCTGGTTCGACCGCACCAACTATTTCGAGACCGTCCCGACCCCGGCGCTGGAACAGGCCCTGTTCATGGAAAGCGACCGCATGGGCTATATGCTGGGCGCCATCTCCCAGGAGACGCTGGATCTGCAGCGCGGCGTCGTCCAGAACGAGAAGCGCCAGGGCGACAACCAGCCCTACGGCCTGAACCAGTACAAGCAGCTGGAGGCCCTGTTCCCCGAAGGCCACCCCTATCGTCACTCGACCATCGGCTCGATGGCCGATCTGGATGCGGCCTCGATGGAGACGGTGCGCGACTGGTTCCGCTCCAACTACGGCCCCAACAACTCGGTGCTGGTCCTGGCCGGCGACATCACGCCCGCCAAGGCGCGTGAACTGACCGAGAAATATTTCGGCCCCATCCCGCGCGGTCCGGTCAACACCCCGGCCCAGGCCTCTGTGCCGACCCTGGCGGCCCCGATCAGCGAGACCACCCGCGACCGCGTCTCGAACGCCCGCGTCGAGATCAGCTGGGCCGTGCCCGGCCTGCTGGACCCGGACGCCGTACCGCTCAGCGTCGGCGCCTCGGTGCTGGGCGGGCTGGCCAGCTCACGCCTGGACAACGCCCTGGTGCGCGGCGAACAGAGCGCCGTCTCGGTCAGCGCCTCGAACAGCGCCTTCCACCGCGTCGGCATGTTCGACATCACCCTCGATGTGAAGCCGGGCCAGGATCCCGCCGCCGTCGAGGCCCGCGCCCGTGAGATCCTGAACGGCCTGATCGCCGACGGCCCGACCGCGGCCGAGGTGGAACGGGTCAAGACCCAGTATGTCTCGCGCACCGTCCAGGGGCTGGAACAGGTCGGCGGCTTCGGCGGCAAGGCCGTGGCCCTGGCCGAAGGCCAGCTCTACGCCGGCGATCCGGAACACTACAAGAAGGAGCTCCAGGCCTATGCGGCGGTCACACCCGCCCAGGTCCAGGCGGCGATGCAGAAATGGCTGACCCGCCCGGCCTATACGCTGACGACCCTGCCGGGCGAACGCGAAGCCTATCAGGAGGCGGCCGAGGCGCCGTCGGGCGCCAACCACACCCCGGCCCCGCCGATCGAGCGCGTGGCCCGTATGCCCAAGCCCGAGATCGCCGCCGTCGCCAACGTCGACTTCCCGGCGGTCCAGCGCACCCGCCTGTCGAACGGCGTCGAGGTGGTCTACGCCCAGCGTGACGCGGTGCCGGCGACCAAGATCGCCATCGACTTCGACGCCGGCCTGGCCGCCGACGACGCGTCGAAACTGGGCCTGCAAAGCCTGATGCTGGACCTGATGGACGAGGGCACCCGCACCCTGAATGCGACCCAGCTGGCCGAGGCCCAGGAAACCCTGGGCGCCACCATCTCGACCGGCGCCTCGATGGACCGTTCGGTGGTGCAGCTGTCCGCCGTGACGCCGAACCTGCAGCCGTCGGTGGCCCTGCTGGCCGATGTGGTCAAGAACCCGGCCTTCGCCGCGTCCGAGCTGGAGCGTCTGCGCGCCACCCGCCTGTCGCGCATCGCCGCCGAACGGACCCAGCCGGCCGCCCTGGCCAGCCGCGCCCTGCCGGAACTGATCTACGGCGCGTCCAGCCCCTATGGTCGCCCCTTCAGCGGCAATGGCGATGAAGCCAGCGTCAAGTCGATCACCGAAGCCGACATCCGCGCCGACTACGCCGAATGGATCCGGCCCGACAACGCCAAGATCTTCGTGGTCTCGGACAAGCCCCTGTCGGAGATCACCCCGGTTCTGGAGGCCGAGTTCGGCCGCTGGACCGCCCCGGCCGTCGCCAAGGGCGTGAAGGACTTCTCCGGCTCGATCCCCGCCACCACGTCCAGGATCGTTCTGATCGACCGCCCGCAGTCGCCCCAGTCCTACATCATGGGCGGCGAGGTTCTGGCGGCGCAGGGCACCGACGACCTGCTGGTGTTCAACGCCGCGAACAACGTGCTGGGCAACGACTTCCTGTCGCGCATCAACTCGGATCTGCGTGAAACCAAGGGCTGGTCCTATGGGGTCAACGCCTCGGTCGCCGGCTTCGTCGGTCGCGTCCCCTATCTGGTCACCGCCCCGGTCCAGGCCGACCAGACCGGCCCGGCCATCGAAGCCCTGAACCTTCAGTTCAACGACTTCCTGAAGGGCGGCAAGGGCGTGACCCCCACTGAGCTGGAACGCACCGTCAACGGCAACACCCGCCGCCTGGCCGGCAGCTACGAGACCTCGGCCGCCGTCCTGGGCGCCATGCGGACCAATGACCTGCTGGGCCGTCCGGACGACTATCCGGAAACCGTCGCCGCCCGCACCAACGCCCTGACGGCGGCTGAGCTGGACGCCGCCGCCAAGGCGGCGCTCGACCCGTCGCGCTTCGTCTGGGTGGTCGTCGGCGACGCCTCGGTGGTCAAGCCGCAGCTCGACGCGCTTGGCCTGCCCGTCGAAGTCCGCTCGGCGGCGCCGGCCGCCCAATAGGGCGGGCGACAGGCTGGAACGATTGAGGCCCGGAGAGCGATCTCCGGGCCTTTCTTTCGTGATCCTCCGGCAAGCCGCGTCTTCGGGGCGCAGGCCGGGCCCAGCGGCGCGCGTGAGCGAACCAGTCGCGCCTGAAACCAGAAGGCGGAAGCCGACGGGCTGAGCCTTCGCCCATGTCCCCCGGCGGCATTCGAAATGCGCTGCGGAAAGTCGCTGCGAACTGATCTGTGTCAAGGCCGCTCGTACGGCAAGCGCCCACAGCGACGGGGTCGGCGACGACATCGCGCAAGGCGGGCTTCCGTTATGGCCATCAAGATATCGATCCTGAGCGAGACCCGGAACGGCCAAGGCCGGGCCGTGACGACGCCCCCCGCCGGACCGGCGCCGGTCGGCGATCTCCCTCTCGGCGGCTGACGGTCCCTCCGACACATTTGCATCGCATTGAGAAGAGAACCGATCGTGGCCTATCAAACGACAAATCCATTTACGGGCGAAGTGCTCAAGACCTTCCCCGACGCGACGGACGCGGAGGTGTCTCAAGCCATCGAGCACGCGCACGCCGCGTTCCTGGCTTGGCGCGAAACGGCTTTCACCGAGCGCGCCAGAGTGATGCGGAACGCCGCCAGCCTCCTGCGACAGGACGTCGACGCCTTCGCCGCGATCCTGACCACCGAGATGGGCAAGCTGCTGTCCGAGGCGAAGGCCGAGGTCGAGCTTTCGGCGCAGATTTTCGACTACTACGCCGCCAACGCCGAAAATCTGCTGGCCGACGAAATCCTGCCCGTCGCCCATCCGGCCGAGGGCGAGGCGCGGGTGACGCACGAACCGCTCGGCGTGCTGCTGTGCATCGAACCCTGGAACTTCCCCTACTATCAGATCGCCCGGATCATCGCGCCGCAACTGTCGGCCGGGAACACCATGCTGCTCAAGCATGCCTCCAACGTCCCCCAGAGCGCCGAGGCTTTCGAGACGCTGATGAAGGCGGCCGGCCTTCCCGAGGGCGCTTTCAAGAACCTGTTCGCCACGCGCTCGCAGATCGAGTTCATCCTCAATGATCCTCGCGTTCAGGGCGTGGCCCTGACCGGTTCGGAAGCCGCCGGATCGGTCGTCGCGGCCCAGGCCGGCAAGGCCTTGAAGAAGTCGACCCTGGAGCTGGGGGGCGCGGACGCCTTTGTCGTTCTGGCCGACGCCGATCTTCAGAAGACCGTCGACTGGGCGGTGTTTGGACGCCACTGGAACGGCGGACAGGTCTGCGTGTCGTCCAAACGGATGATCATCGTCGATGAGATCTATGACGCGTTTCTCGACCTTTACCGCCAGGGCGTGGCGGCCTTGGTCGCAGGAGATCCCTTCGACCCCCAGACCACCCTCGCGCCGCTGTCCTCTCAGGGCGCCGCCAATGAGGTGAAGGAGAAGATCGCCGAAGCGGTCAAGCTGGGCGCCAAGGCGGAAGCCGTTGGACCAGCCGCGCCTGACCGGGGCGCCTTCGTGCAGCCGACCATTCTGACCGAAGTCGGTGACGACAACCCGGCGCGGCACTGGGAGTTTTTCGGGCCGGTCTCAATGCTGTTTCGAGCCAAGGACGAAGCCGACGCCATACGCATCGCCAACGACTCCCCGTTCGGGCTCGGCGGCTCGGTCTTTACCAGCGATCCCGCCCATGGCGCCGAGGTCGCCCGGAAGATTTCCACGGGCATGGTGTTCGTCAACCATCCAACCATGGTCAAGGCCGACCTGCCGTTCGGGGGCGTGCGGCGCTCCGGCTATGGGCGCGAACTCATCGGCTTGGGCATCAAGGAATTCGTCAACCACAAGCTTATCGACGTCGTCGACATAGACGCGCCGTTCTAGCGCACTGAGACCACCGGAAAGGACGTCGCCATGTACTACAGCAGCGGAAATTACGAAGCCTTCGCCAGGCCTCGCAAGCCCGAGGGCATAGAGAACAAGACGGCGTTCTTCGTCGGCTCGGGCCTGGCCAGTCTGGCCGGCGCGGCCTTCCTGATCCGCGACGGGCACATGTCCGGCGACAGGATCACCATCCTTGAACGACTGGCGCTGCCGGGTGGCGCGCTGGACGGGATCAAGGATCCGGAGAAGGGTTTCGTGATCCGCGGCGGTCGCGAGATGGAAGAACACTTCGAGTGCCTCTGGGACCTCTATCGCTCGATCCCCTCGCTTGAGGTCGAGGGGGCCAGCGTGCTCGATGAATTCTACTGGCTGGACAAGGACGACCCGAACTTCTCCCTGCAGCGCGCGACCCAGAACCAGGGCCGGCCCATTGAGGATGTCGCTCTCCTCACCCTGAACGACAGGGCGCAGAAGGACCTCATCACCCTCTTCCTGGCGACCCGCGAGGAGATGGAGAACCGGCGCATCAACGAGGTGATGGGCGAGGACTTCCTGAAGAGCAATTTCTGGCTCTACTGGCGCACGATGTTCGCCTTCGAGGAATGGCACTCGGCGCTGGAGATGAAGCTCTATGTCCACCGCTTCATCCACCACATCGGCGGCCTGGCCGATTTCAGCGCCCTGAAGTTCACCCGCCACAACCAGTATGAATCGCTGGTGGAGCCGCTTTACAAGTGGCTGACGGATCACGGCGTCACGTTCCGATACGGCGTGGAGGTCACCGACGTCGACTTCGACATCACGCCCGGGCGTAAACAGGCCACCCGCATCCACTGGCTGCAGGACGGCGCGGTCGGCGGCGTGGATCTTGGCCCCGACGATCTGGTCTTCATGACCATCGGCTCCCTGACCGAGAACTCCGATAATGGCGACCATCACACGCCCGCCCGGCTGAACGAGGGTCCCGCTCCGGCCTGGGATCTCTGGCGCAATATCGCCGCCAAGGACCCCGCCTTCGGTCGCCCCGACGTCTTCGGCGCCCATATCGCCCAGACCAAGTGGGAATCGGCGACGATCACGACGTTGGACCCCCGCATCCCCGCCTACATCCAGAAGATCGCCAAACGCGACCCCTTCAGCGGCACGGTCGTCACCGGCGGCATCGTCACCGTCAAGGATTCCAGCTGGTTGATGAGCTGGACCGTCAGCCGCCACCCGCACTTCAAGCAACAGCCGAAAGACCAGGTGGTCATCTGGGTCTATTCGCTGTTCGTCGACACCCCCGGGGATTTCGTCAAGAAGCCGATGCAGGACTGCACGGGCGAGGAAATCACCCAGGAATTGCTCTATCACCTCGGCGTGCCGGTCGAGGACATCGCCGACCTGGCCGCGACAGGCGCCAGGGCCGTGCCGGTGATGATGCCCTACATCACGGCCTTCTTCATGCCGCGGCAGGCGGGGGATCGTCCGGACGTCGTGCCCCAGGGCGCGGTCAATTTCGCCTTCATCGGACAGTTCGCCGAGTCGGCCGAGCGCGACTGCATCTTCACCACCGAATATTCGGTGCGCACGCCGATGGAGGCTGTCTATACGCTGCTGAATGTGGAGCGCGGCGTTCCCGAGGTCTTCAACTCGACCTATGACGTGCGCAAGCTGCTGGCCGCCGTCGGGCACGTTCGTGACGGCAAGGCCCTCGATATTCCCGGGCCGGCGTTCATCCGCGATTTTCTGCTGAAGAGGATCGACGCCACCGAGGTCGGCGAGCTTCTTCGGGACGCGCATCTGATTTCACAGTGAGGCAGGCCCCGGCCTCGCCCCTGGCGTCGCGCCAGGGGCGAGGCTTGCGATCGCCGACGTGAATATCCGCTTGGGGTCTTGCGCAGCCCTCGGCGCAGGCGCCGACGCCGGACTTTTCACCGCCTGGCCTTGCCGATCCCGGTGGATTGCCGCCGGAGGATGACGACCGGCGTCAGTCGATCGTCGCGCCGGTGGTGCGCATGATCTCGGCGCGCAGTTCGGGCAGGCCCAGGCCCTTTTCCGACGAGGTCAGGGCCACGACCGGGAAGGCGGCGGGGCGTTTGGAGATGGCCTTCAGCGTCGCTTCCTGAACGGCCTCGCCTTCGCCCTTCTTCAGCTTGTCGGCCTTGGTCAGGACGATCTGATAGCTGACGGCGGCGAGGTCCAGCGCGTCCAGAGCCTCCTTGTCCACGCTCTTCAGGCCGTGGCGGCTGTCGATCAGCAGATAGACCCGCTTCAGCGTCACCCGCCCGCGCAGATAGTCGCGACCCAGGTCCTGGAACTTGCGCACCGTCGTCTTGGAGGCCTTGGCCCAGCCGTAGCCGGGCAGGTCGACCAGACGCATCCGGCCGTCCAGGTCGAAGAAGTTGACCTCGCGCGTCCGCCCCGGCTCGTTCGAGGCGCGGGCCAGCTTGTGCATGCTGACCAGGCCGTTGATCAGGCTGGACTTGCCGACGTTCGAGCGGCCGGCGAAGGCGATCTCGGGCAGGTCGGGATCGGGCAGTTGCTCGATCTTGGCGGCGCCCATGATGAAGGTCGCCGGCCGCGCGAACAGGATCCGCGCGGCCTCGATGTCCTCAGGGGTGAACTCGGTTTCGTCGATCACGCGGCCTTCGTCTTCCGGATGCGCGCGATGAAGTCGTCGATCGGGTTCTCGGCCTTGTAGCGGTGCATGATGTAATACTGCTGCAGGATGGTCAGGATGTTCGACCAGGCCCAGTAGACCAGCAGGCCCGCCGCGAACGGCGCCATGATGAAGGTGAAGACCAGCGGCATGAACTGGAAGATCTGGCGCTGGACCGGATCGGCCGCCGGCGGGTTCATCGCCGTCTGCAGCCACATGGTCAGGCCATAGGCCACCGCCAGCAGGCCGATGCCCAGCGGCCCGACCAGCAGCCCGCCCAGCAGGGGCAGGGTCGCCGGATTCCAGGGGATCAGACCGAACAGGTTCCACACCACCGAGGGGTCGCGCGCCGACAGGTCGTGGATGAAGCCCAGGAAGGGCTGGTGACGCATTTCGATGGTGACGGTCAGCACCTTGTACAGGGCGTAGAAGACCGGGATCTGCAGCACGAGGGGAAGACAGCCGGCGACCGGATTGATCTTCTCCTTCTGGTACAGGGCCATCGTCTCCTGCTGCTGCTTCTGCGGGTCGTCTTTGAACTTCTTCTTGATCTCCTCCATCTTGGGCTGGAGGTTCCGCATCTTGGACATGCTGGCGTAGGCGTTGTTGGCCAGCGGGAACATCACCAGCTTGACGATGACGGTCAGGGCCAGAATGGCGACGCCGAAGCTGCCGACCAGGCCATAGACGTTCTCCAGGATCCAGAAGATCGGGCGCGTCAGGAACCAGAACATGCCCCAGTCGATCGCATAGACGAAACGCGGCAGGTGCAGGGTCTCTTCATAGGTCTTCAGCACCTCGGCCCGCTTGACGCCGGCGAACAGGCGCTGGGTCTCGGTCGCGGTTCCACCGGGCTGGATGGTGCGGGCCGCGCCCAGGATATTGGCTTCCAGCTGCTGGCCGCCGTTGACGTCGCGGACGCGGAATTCGGTCTCGACCGCCTCGTTCTGCTGGGGCAGCAGGGCCGCCAGCCAGTATTTGTCGGTGATGCCCAGCCAGCCGCCGGTCGAGGCGTTCTCGATGCGGGGCTCCTTCAGCCAGTCCTTGTACTTCTTCTGCTCGGTCCGATAGTCGCCCGGCTTGCCGAAGGTGCCGATGGCGCCCTCGTGGACGATATGGGACGAACCGGCCAGCGGCGGCACGCCCTGGCGCTGGACGCTGCCGTAGGGGGCGATGGTGATGGACTGGGTTCCCAGGTTCTGGACCGTGTCCAGGATCGAGAAGACATAGCGATCATCGACCGACACCAGGCGGGTGAAGCGCAGGCCCTGGCCGTTGTCCCAGGTCAGGGTGACGGGCGTCGTCGGGGTCAGGGTCGAACCGGCGGTCAGGCGCCAGACGGTGTTGGGTCCGGGAACCCCGCCGACCACATTGGGGCCGGTCCAGCCGAACTGGGCGAAATAGGCGTTCTGCATGCCCTGCGGGCGGAACAGTTCGACCGGCTCGGGCTTGTCCTGCGTCTCCTTGTAGTCGGTCAGGAACAGGTCGTCGATGCGGCCGCCCTGCAAGGACAGCGACCCCTTCAGGGTGCCGGACTGGATCGGCACGCGCGCGGCGGTGCTCAGCGCCTGGCTGCGGTCGGTCACGAAGGTCGGCCCCTGCGGGCTCAGCGCCGTGCGGGCGGCGTTCTCGGCCGTCTGGGACTGTTCAGCCTGGGCTTGCTGCTGGACGGCGCGGCGCTCGGCCTGCGGCCGCAGCACGGCGAACCAGTAGACCCCCAGGATCAGGGCCGAGCACACGATGAAGATGATCGTGTTGCGCGAGTTCTCGTTTGTCATGGATTCGGGCGGTCCTGGCCGGAGGGGGCGCGGGCGGGCGAAGGCCGATCAGCCTTCGGTGTCGCCAGCCTTGTAAGCGTCGATTTCACGTCGTCAAGCAGACGGTCCCACGCGCGCTCGGTCGTGCCCATGCGGGCGATGAAGACATAGTCGCTCCCGGGCAGGCCATGAACGGGCAACATGGCCCGCGCCGCCTCGCGCAGACGGCGTTTGGCGCGGTTGCGCACCACGGCGCCGCCGATCTTGCGGGTGGCGGTGAAACCGACGCCGATATGCGGCGATCCGTCGCCGCGTTCCAGCCTCTGGATCACCACGCCGCCGCGCGCCTCGGAAACGCCTTTGGCGGCCGCCAGGAACTGGGGCCGCCGCAACAGACGTTTGATCTGTAAAGGGTCGCTCATGCGTCCTTGGCTCCGGACGCGAGAGCCGCTTACGCCGTCAGGCGCTTGCGGCCCTTGGCGCGACGGCGCGCAACAATCTTCTGGCCGTTCTTGGTGGCCATCCGGCTGCGGAAGCCGTGACGGCGCTTGCGCACGAGTCGCGACGGCTGATAGGTCCGCTTCACGGTCGGCTCCTGACGTTAAAAGGTTGGGCGACGGGGCAAGAGGCGTCCGTCGCAGGAAGGGCGGGCGTATAAGTCGCATGACCGCGCGAGTCAACGCTCGGTCGGCAATTCGGGAATGACGAGCGTATGGCGAAACGAACGGCGAAGGACTGGGCCCTGCGGTTGGCGCCGCTGGCGGTCATCGCCGGCCTGGTGGTCGTTTTCTTCGCCCTGGGCTGGAACCGCTATCTGTCGATGGATCTGATCCGCGAGCACGGGCTGAACCTTCGGGCCTATGCCCAGGCCCATTGGTGGATCGCCCTGGCCGCCTTCGTCGCCGTCTACGCCGTGGCCACCGCCTCGACCATTCCCGGCCCGGTCTTCCTGACCCTGCTGGGCGGGATGATGTTCGGCCCCTATGTGGGCGCCCTGGCCCAGGCGAGCGGGGCCACCATAGGCTCGGTCGTCATCTATTCCGTCTATCGCACCTCGATCGGCACCTGGCTGCGCGCCAAGTTCGAGGCCGACGCCGGCTTCATGGATCGGGTGGCCAAGGGCATCGACCGCAACGCCTTCACCACCCTGTTCACCCTGCGCGTGATCCCCAGCGTGCCCTTCGTCCTGGTCAACGCCACGGCGGGCATGATGGCGGTGCCGCTGCGGCCCTATGTGATCGCCACCTTCATCGGCCTGCTGCCGTCGACCTTCATCTACACCTGGATCGGATCGCAACTGGGCGGCCTGCTGCGGGCCGGGGTGCGCCCGGACCTGCCGATGCTGCTTCACCAGTTCTTCTGGCCGCTGATGGGGGTGGCCTTCCTGTCCCTGCTGTTGCCCATCGGCATCAAACTGATCCAGATGGTCCGCGCCCGACGTGCGGAGACCGCCCCGACATGAGCCCCCTGTTCGACAAGGCGGCGGCGGTGCTGAAACTGTCGCCCGAGGCGGTGGAGACCTGGCGCGAGCGTTTGCGGCCCCGGGCCCCGGACGGCCTGTCGGCGCGGCTGCTGCTGCTGACCGTGGCCTTCACCCTGGCGGTCGAGGCCCTGATCATGGGGCCCAACCTGGCCGCCTTCCACGAACGCTGGCTGCGCGACCGGCTGCAGGCGGCCGAACTGGCCTCGGTCGGGGTCGAGGCCCTGCCCTATAGCGCGGTCGAGGACGACACGGCGGCCGAGCTGATGCGGATCGGCGGCGTCCAGGCCGTGGCCCTGACCGAACAGGGGGTGCGGCGGCTGCTGCTCCAGGCCCCCAATCTGCCGCGGGCCCCCGAACTGATCGACCTGCGCCAGCAGAACAGCTGGGCGCGGCTGACCGACCCCTGGCGCACCCTGTTCGGCCATCCGGACCGGTCGCTGCGGGTCCAGGCCAAGCCGCGCTATCGCTCGGGCGACTTCATCGAGATCGTCACCCCGGCCCAGCCGTTGAAGCTGGAATTGAAATCCTTCCTGCTGAACAGTCTTCTGGTGTCGCTGCTGGTGTCGGTGACGGCAGGCGCCCTGCTGTATGGCGGCCTGGCCCTGCTGGTGCTGCGCCCCCTGCGGCGCGTCACCCGATCAATGGAGCGGTTCGCCGCCGATCCCGAGAGCGAGGCCGAGCCCCCCTCCGACCGGCATGACGAGATCGGCCGGGTCGAGCGCGAACTGTCGCGGATGCAGGAGGAGGTGCGTCAGTCCCTGCGCTCGCGCGCCCGTCTGGTCGCCCTGGGCGAGGCGGTGGCCAAGATCAACCACGACCTGCGCAACATGCTGACCTCGGCCCAGATGGCCTCGGAGCGGCTGGCCACCTCGGCCGACCCCCAGGTGGCCAAGGCCCTGCCCCGGCTGGAGCGGGCGCTGAGCCGCGCCGCCGGTTTGTCGCGCAATGTGCTGGAGTATGGCCGCAGCGAGGAGCCGGCGCCGCAGAAGACCCGCGTGGTCCTGACCAAGGCCCTGACCGTGGCGGCAGAGGACGCGGGGCTGGAGCCGGACGGCGTGCGGCTGGTCAAGCAACTGCCCGCCCGGTTCGCGGTCGAGGCCGACCCGGACCAGCTCTATCGCATACTGGTCAATCTGATGCGCAACGCCCGCCAGGCCATCGAGGCCGACGGGGGACGTCCGCCGGAGCGGCGCGGCCGGGGGGCCGTCACCGTCAGCGCCTTCGGCGAGGACGGGGTCTGCGTGGTCCGCATCGCCGACGACGGGCCGGGCATTCCGCCGCGTCTGGCCGAGCGTCTGTTCGAACCCTTCGTCAGCTCCAAGAGTTCGGACGGATCGGGCCTGGGCCTGACCATATCGCGCGAACTGGCGGCCCTGCACGGCGGCGACCTGAGGCTGGTCCCCGGCGAAGGCGCCAATGAGGGAAGCGGCGCCGTGTTCGAGCTGCGCCTGCCGGCCTAGAGCTTCAGATCCGGCGCCTATTCCAGACCGTCGTCCGAGACGATGAAGGCGCGGTTCGCCGCCTTGGCCTGGGCCGCCAGTTCATCCTGCACCAGATGCCAGCGCCGCAGCCGTTCATAGTCGATGGCGTGCTCGGGCGAGGCGTCCAGCCAGTGGCGGAAATCCTCGATCTGCAGCCGCGCGTTCGGCGCGGCCGGATCGGGCAGGGCGGGTACGTTCGGCAGTTGACGCGCGACGTCGGCGGGGATCGGATAGTCTCCGGACGAGGTGCTTAGGATCATGAGGTCTGCTCGGTGTCGGGCTGGGCGATCGGAACGACCGCGACCATGACGTGAAGCGGCGCCGCGCGCCACCTTTTCGTCACGACTGCGTTATTGCGGATCGACGCCGTTACGGCGAAGGTCGGGCGACGAGCCTTGAGCGAAGGATAGCTGCATGACCATCCGAATGTCCCTGTTCGGCGCCCTGCTGGCGACGATCGCCCTGACCGGCGCGGCTCAGGCCCGGACGGCGCCGCAGACGGCCCCGGATCCCTATAGCGCGCCGGACCCCTATCGCGATCAGCGCGCCCTGCCCGACCCCCAGGACCCCGCCGCGCACGAGGCGCTGCTGCGGGCGAAGGGCGAAGCCTACCACCGGGCTGAGGATTCCAGACAGACCGAGGAAGAATTGCGTCTCACCCGAGCGCTGAACGACGAGATCGCCGCCCAGAACGCCCTGGCCGACAAGGCGGACGAGGCCGCCCGGCTGGACTATGACGCCGCCGTGGCCCGTCATCAGATCGAGGTGCGTCAAGCCGAGGAACAGGCGCGAGCCGCGGCCGAGGCGACCCGGGCGGCCCAGGACCAGTACGACCGCGACTATGCGGCCTGGCGCGAACAGGTGCGGCTGTGCCAGTCGGGCTTCCGCGAGGCCTGCACGGCCCGACCCGCCTGGGTCAGGCCGCAGCCGTAGCCAACCGGGCTCAGCCCGCGACCAGGCTCATGTCGCGGCGGGCCATCATCCGGTCGAACTCGGTCCAGACGCCGTCCGAACCGTGCCAATTGCCCTGCGTCGCGGCCTTCGAATATTCGGTGGCGCGCGCCTCGAAGAAGTTGGCGTGTTCGACGCCCGACAGCAGGGACTGCAGCCAGGGCAGCGGGTTTTCCTTGACCCCATAGACTTCCGGCAGCTTCAACTGGCGCAGGCGCCAGTCGGCGATGAAGCGGATATACTGCTTGATGTCCTCGGGCGTCATGCCGTCGACCGCGCCCATTTCGAAGGCCAGGTCGATGAACCTGTCCTCCATGTTCACCACGGTCTTGCAGCAGTCGACGATGTCGTCGGCCACGGCCTTGGTGACGGCCCCCGTCTCCTTGTTGAAGGCGTGGTAGAGCTTGATGATGCCCTCGCAGTGCAGGCTTTCGTCGCGCACCGACCAGGACACGATCTGGCCCATGCCCTTCATCTTGTTCATGCGCGGGAAGTTCATCAGCATGGCGAAGCTGGCGAACAGCTGAACCCCTTCCGAGAAGCCGCCGAACATGGCGAGCGTCCGGCAGATGTCGGCGTCTGAATCCACGCCGAACTGGCCCATATAGTCGTGCTTGTCCCGCATGGCCTCGTATTCCATGAAGGCGCCGAACTCGCTCTCGGGCATGCCGATGGTCTCGAGCAGCAGGGCGTAGGCCGCGATATGGATGGTCTCCATATTGCCGAAGGCGGCCAGCATCATCTTGATCTCGGTCGGTTTGAACACCCGACCGTAGCGTTCCATGTAGTTGTCCTGCACCTCGATGTCCGCCTGGGTGAAGAAGCGGAAGATCTGGGTCAGCAGATTGCGTTCGTTGTCGTTCAGGGTCGAGGCCCAGTCCTTGACGTCTTCGCCCAGCGGCACCTCTTCCGGCATCCAGTGGACCTGCTGCTGCTTCTTCCACATGTCGAACGCCCACGGATAGCGGAACGGCTTGTAGGCGGCGGAGGGGGTCAGAAGACCGGCGCGGTCGGCGCGGATGATCGGGGTGGTGGCGTTCATCGAACTGGACCTGAAAAGAGCGATTCCGGAGAGGGGCTCACCATGCGACTCGGCGTGCCCGGCGCCAAGTCGGAAATCACCTATTTGGTGATCACAAATTGTCCTACCCGCTACATCTTGTGGTTTGGATTGAGGAAACTGGGGACGGGCCTGGGGATGGTCCGCCGACCGTCCCTGCCGGCGAATGCAGCGCCGTGTCGTAAAAACAGTCGCGCTCTCGCTCACCTCCCCGTCCGCGAAGGCGGACGGGGAGGACAGGCGGGAGCGTCAGCGAACGCCAGGTGGGGGCGACTCGGGTTGTGAAGCGGACCCGGTCATCACCACCGTCGGAGTCGCAACCAGACCCTCTCCCGCTTGCGGGAGAGGTGGCCCGGCGTCCGCGCAGCGGACCAGGGTCGGAGAGGGGAGTCCTGTTTGAACAGGAAGACTTCCCCCATCGTCAGCCGTCTCGCTTCGCTCGACGAGCTGACACTTCCCCCGCAAGCGGGGGAAGATCTGTTGAGAGGCGACGCCGGCCCATACCGTTCGTCCTCCGGACTATAGATTTTCTGTACCCTGCCCTCAGCAAACATGGCCCCTCCCGCGCATTGACCCGCCGCATCTTCGCCCTGATATGGCCATGACCGCGAGGCGCTCCCCCTGACCGCGCGGTCGGAGACGACGATGTCCAAAGTCCTGACACAGGCCGGCCCTTATCGGCGCGGCGGACGATGTCGCGGCTGAAGCCGCCCGATCCGTCAGATCCACCCCCTAGGCCGGACGTCGAAGACGCCGGTTCCGCGCGCCCGTGCGCGCCAAGACACAATCATCAGGAAATCTCTCAAATGCGCACCGCCTTCCGAGCCGCCTCGCCGGCGCTTCTCGCCACCGTCTCCGCCGTCGCCCTGCTGAGCGCCGCGCCCGCCTTCGCTCAAGACGCCGCCGCCCCCCAGGCCCCGGATGAGGCCGCGACCGTGGACGAGATCGTCGTCACCGGCACCCGTGTGGCCAATCGCTCGCGTCTCGACACCCTGGCGCCGGTCGATGTGGTCACGGCCCAGAGCCTGCAGAACCGGGGCACGACCGAGTTCGCGACGGCCCTGGCCCAGTCCGTGCCGTCCCTGACCTTCCCGCGCCCCTCGGCCAACGACGGCAGCGACTCGATCCGTCCGGCGACCCTGCGCGGCCTGTCGCCCGACCAGACCCTGGTCCTGGTCAACGGCGCGCGCCGCCACGCCTCGGCCCTGGTCAACACCAACGGCGTCGTCGGCCGGGGCTCGGCCGCCGTGGATCTGAACGCCATTCCGACCGCGGCCCTGGACCGGGTCGAGGTGCTGCGCGACGGGGCCTCGGCCCAGTACGGCTCGGACGCCATCGCCGGGGTGGTGAACCTGCGGCTGAAGGAAGCCTCCAGCGGCGGCGGGGCCAGCGTCACCTACGGCCAGTATCTGACCACGGTGAAGACCGCGCGCGGCGAGCGCGACGAGGAGGACGGCGCCACCACCACCGCCTCGGCCTGGCAGGGGTTCGCCCTGGGCGACGACGGCTTTCTGACCCTGTCGGCGGAATATCTGAACCGCGAGTCGACCAACCGCTCCGACTATGACCCCCGCGCGGCCGCCAACGGCGCCGTGACCGCCCGGTTCGGCGATCCGGACGTCGAGCAATGGACCGTCTTCGCCAACGCCGGCAAGGGGCTGGGGAACGGCTGGGAGGCCTATGGCTGGGCCGGTTATCAGGACCGCGACAGCTCCGGCGCCGCCTTCCCGCGCCTGCGCGACAACGTCAACAATGTCGCGGTCCTCTATCCGAACGGCTTCCTGCCCAAGGTCGCGGTCAATTCGCAGGACGCGTCCCTGGCCGGCGGCCTGCGCGGCGTGATCGCCGGATGGGACGCCGACGTCAGCCTGGTCTATGGCCGCAACGCGCTCGATTTCCGCACCGAGGATTCGCTGAACTCCACCTATGGCGCCGCGTCGCTGACCAGTTTCGATTCCGGCAGCCTGATCTATGACCAGTTGGTGCTGGGGGCCGACTTCAGCCGGCAGTTCGAGGCGGGTCTGGCGGGCGGGCCGCTGAACCTGGCCTGGGGTCTGGAGCAGCGCTGGGAGAATTATCAGATCGAGGCGGGCCAGCCGGAAAGCTACAACCGCGGGCAGTTGGGCTCGAACACGGCCCTGTCGGGCGGGGCCCAGGGCTTCCCCGGCTTCCAGCCGTCGAACGAAGTGGACGTGGATCGCGACAATTTCGCCGCCTATGCCGACATCGAACTGCCGATCACCGAGAAACTGACCCTGGCCGGCGCCGTGCGGATCGAGGACTATTCCGACTTCGGCGACACCCAGACGGGCAAGCTGTCGGGCCGGTATGACTTCACGCCCAACTTCGCCCTGCGCGGCTCGGTCTCGACCGGCTTCCGCGCCCCGTCGCTGCAGCAGTCCTATTTCACCTCGACCTCGTCGGTGATCCAGGATGGGGCGGTGGTGGAGACCGGGACCTTCCCGTCGGTCAGCCCGGTGGGGACGGCCCTGGGCGGACGGCCGCTGAAGCCCGAGACCTCGACCAATTATTCGCTGGGCGCCGTGGTGCGGCTGGGGGCCTTCGACCTGACGGTGGACGCCTACAATATCGAGATCGAGGACCAGATCGTCCTGTCCGAGCTGATCCGCGACCCCGCCCTGCTGACCCCGCTGGGGGTCCAGGCGGCGCGCTTCTTCCTGAACGGGGTCTCGACCACGACGGAAGGGGTGGACGTGGTGGGTCGCTATCGCCTGCCGACCGAGACCGTCGGCGATTTCGACTTCACCGTGGCGGCCAACTTCAACGACGTCTCGCTGGACACCGACCTGGCGCCCGGCCTGTTCGGCCGCCAGCGCATCCTGACCATCGAGGAGGGCACGCCGGACGTGAAGGTCTCGGCCGGCGCCGACTGGCGGCTGCAGAAGTGGGGCGCCAGCCTGCGGGCCACCTATTACGGCGACGTGCTGCAACCGGGGTCGGTCGCGGCCAACGACTATCGCACCGGCGAGAAGACGGTGATCGATCTGGAGGGCCGGTATCAGCTGACCGACCGGGTCGGGCTGGCGGTCGGGGCGGACAATGTCTTCGACGAATACCCGGAGGCGACCCCGGCCTCGCTGAACTCGAACGGGGTGCTGGGCTATCCCTACAACTCGCCGTTCGGCTTCAACGGGCGGTTCGTCTATGCGCGGGTCAACCTGACCTGGTAGGCGGCTTTATGCAGCTCGGACGTCGTCGATCCGGTGTTCGGCGGCGTCCATGGCCTGGTCCATGGCCGCATAGAGACGGGCCTGGGTGACGGGCTTGGCCACATGAGCGTCCATGCCGGCGGACAGGCAGCGCGCCACGTCCTCCGGCATGGCCTCGGCGGTCACGGCCAGGATGGCGGTTCCGGCCGCCGGCCCCTCCAGCGCGCGTATGGCCCGGGTGGCGGCGACGCCGTCCATCACCGGCATGCGGATGTCCATCAGCACCAGGTCGAAATCGCCCGTCCGCACTGCCTCGACCGCCTCGCGCCCGTCGCAGGCCTCGGCGGTCTCGCAATCGACGGCCTGCAGCATGATCCGCAGCAGATCGCGGTTGGCGGGATGGTCATCGACGACCAGGACCCGCATGCGTCGCGCCTCCAGCGGCGGCGTCTCGACCGCAGGGGCGGCCGCGGCCGCCACGGCCTTGGCCGGGATTTCCACCGTGAATGTCGTCCCCCTGTGGGGCGTGCTTTCGACGGTCACGGTTCCGCCCAGCCGGTCGATGTGGTTCTTGGCCAGGGCCAGGCCGACGCCGGCCCCCTCATGAGCGCGGCTGGTGGTGGCGTCCGCCTGTTCGAACAGGCTGAATATTCCGGCGAGGACCTCCTCGGTCATGCCGCAACCGGTGTCATTGATCGCGAAACGCAGTCGGTCGCCCACCCGCTCCACCCCGATGCGCACCCCGCCCTTGCCGGTGAACTTCACGGCGTTGCTGCCCAGGTGGTGCAGAATCTGCCGCAGGCGTCGCCCGTCGGTCAGGACCAAGCCTTCCGTACCGGGAGCGAAGCCTACAGCGAAGTTCAGGCCCCGGACGGCGGCCCATTCGCGCGCCGGCCCGACGGCCTCGTCGATCAGGGTGGAGAGGTCCTCCGGCTTCAGGTCGAGCGCAGAACAGCCGTTCGACACCTCCAGCAAATCCTCGATCAGGCGCAGCATGGCCTCGCCGCACTGATGCACGGCCTCGACCTGACGTCGGCCCTCGGCGTCCAGTTCGGGATGTCGCGACAGCAGATCCGCATAGCCGGTGATCCCGGTCAGGGGCGTGCGCATCTCGTGGCTCATCATGGCCAGGAACCGGGACTTGGCCGCGTCCGCCCGTTCAGCGCGTTTCAAGGCGGCCAAGGCGGCTTCGGTGCGGACGTTCAGGCGGGCGACCAGACGACGCCGTTCGGTGGACAGGGCGGTGATCGGCAGGGCCGTGATCACCACGGCCAGGAGAAACAGATGAAGCACGTTCATCTGCCGCATGACGGCGGGAACCCCCTCCAGAGCCGGGTCGAAGGCCAGCCGGGTCAGAATCACGGGTCCATGGCCGGTGACGGTGGCGCCGGCCCCGATGACCGAGACCAGGATCACCGCCCCCGCCGTCCACGGCGGAGACAGGCGGAAGGCCAGCAGGATCAACGGCGGGAAGATGATGAACAGAATGGGCGCCTGGTTCTGACCAAAGGCCCACAGGGCCGCAACGGCCACCAGGCTCATCAGAATGACGAACTCGGAGCGCGACGCCAGGGCGTCCTTGCGGAAGCGGTGATTGCGCGCGACCAGCAACAGGGTCGGCGTGACGATCATCATCGCCAGCAGCTCCATGTCGAACAGGTGGCGCATGCGGAAGCCCAGACTTTCCAGCGGCGGCCGCCCGGCGATGACCGCGATCAGGCCCGCCAGCAGGGTGGTCACGGCGACGGCCGGAACCGCTGCCCCGACAGCGAACCGGAACAGGCGAAGCGGACGCCGCATATCGAGGGCCGCCCCGCAAAGGCGACGCGCCAGCAGGGTCGCGATCCCCACCTGAAGCAGGTTCAGGGCGACATTGGTCACCGCGAACAGGAGGATGTCGCCCCGAATGATATTGCTGGCCAGATTGATCAGGACGCAGCCGACCATGACCCCCATGGCCTTGTCCCGGCGCAACTGCAGCACCGCCGCCAGCAGTATGGCGTTGGCGGGCCACATCACGGTGGCGTGCAGGGCCGCGATGCTCCACTGGCCCAGCAACTGACTGGCGATGAACAGCAATACGTAGAGCCAGGGCGGCGGGCCTGCCTCCCGACCGGCGTCATGGCGGAAAAACCGCCAGCGCCCACGCCCCAGACTCGATCTGCTCCGACCCATACCAGCAGGCTGGGCCAAAGCCCTTAGAATTCCGTTCTTTAAAATCTAGGTAGAATTGCGCACCCTGAGGCTCCCGACAAGTAACGGCCAAGGTTCAGGCGTTTTCAAGGATCCGCCCGCTCTTTCCCCAGTTGCAGTTCGGCGCCGGCAAGCCTTATCGTGTTCTGGGTCTGGCGCGGGAACGGCTTGCCGGCGCCCTTGTCGGAACAATTGTGCGGCGACCTGCCGCCTTCGGAGCGTCCAGATCATGCGTCTACTGTCTTCCGTCGCGGCCATCGCCGTCCTGACCTTGGCTGCGCCTGTCCTGGCGTCTCCGGCCGTCGCGCAGCAGGCCGCGCCCGCCGCAGCGCCGGATGAGGAAGCCGGCAGTCCCGACGAGGCCGCCTTCGAGGCCCGCGCCGAGGCCTTCGGCAAGAGCATGGAAGCCATGTCCGCCGAGATGGAGGCCGCCGCGACCCAGGCGGACAAGGCCAAGGCCGCGACCGACCTCGCGGCCATCCAGGCGCGTTACGATTCGGAGGCCGCGTCCTTCGCCGCCGAGGTTCAGACCTTCGCCCTCGCCCAGGGCGCGCCGGCCGAACAGGTCGCTGCGGCTGTGGAGCAGATCAAGTCCGTTCCGGCCATGGTCCGCGCCGAGATCGCCGCGAAGACCGCCCCTGCGCCGCAGTAGCGCCGCGTCTTACCGCGATTTCACTTGAGGCGGGGCGGCCTTGGGCGGAGTTTGCACGGGTCACCAACGGGGAAGCTCCCATGATCCGCGCGCTCAGCCTGACGGCCGCCCTGGCCCTTCTGCCCCTCTCCTCGGCGCTCGCCCAGAATGCAGCGTCCCAGAATGCGGCGGCCCAGGCGGCGCCGGCCCGGGGCGTGGCTCACGACCCCGACTCCGCCGAAGCGCGGCTGGAAGCCGCCGCCGACGCCTTTGAGGCGCGGATGGAGGCTTTCGGCAAACGGGCCGAGGCCATTTCCGAAGACCCGAATCTGAGCGAGAGCGCCCGCGGCCAGAGCATCGCCGCCCTCTGGTCCGCCTATGCGCCGGACGTCGCCGCCTTCACCGCCGAAGCCACCCGACACGCGTCCGAACTGGCCGCCGAGGCGTTGAAGGACATCGACGTCGACGCCCTGGTCGAAGACGCCCTGAACGACCCCGAGGTCAAACGCGCGATGGAAGAGGGGATGCAACAGGGCGTCGCCGCCGGAACCGGCATCGCCCGCAACAGCGCCTGGACCAATCCCGATCCCGAACAGATGGTGACCTATGGTCTGATCGCCCAGTACGCGATGGACCAGGCGGCGGACGCCGTGGTCGCGGAGGAAGAGGCGGAGGATGTGGCGCCCATCGCGCCGCCTGAACCGCCGCAAGCCCCCCAGCCGCCGGCGACCTGACCCGGTTTCGCCGTCCGCGTCTGATGAAGGCGTCGCCCGGCCTTGACCGCCGCCGCCATTACAGCGACATCGCGCCGCATGTCCGCCCTGCCCGTCGATCCGCACCTCTATTCGACCTTCCTGGGCGTCATGGTGGTGATGGCCATCACGCCCGGCCCCGCCAATCTGTTCGCGGTCGCCACCGGGGTGGCAAAGGGCCGGGCCTCGGCCCTGGTCGGGGTGGTGGGCATGAACTGCGCCACCCTGGTCTGGTTCGCCGCCGCCGCTCTGGGCCTGGGCGCCCTGGTCAAGGCCTTCCCCGACGCCTTTCACCTGATCGCCATAGGCGGCGCCCTCTATGTCGCCTGGCTGGGCGTCAAGGCCCTGCACGGCGCCGTGCAGAACACCGCCCCGACCGATCCCCAGCAGCCCGATCACGCCGTCGCGGTGCGCAAGGGCCGCAGCGCCTTCATCGACGGGTTCGCGGTCCAGATCGCCAATCCCAAGGCCATCCTGTTCTTCACCGCCGTCCTGCCGCCGTTTCTGGACGTCGACCGGCCCGTGGCGCCGCAACTGGCCCTGTTCGCCCTGGCCGTCATCGGCATGGATATGATGTCGATGAGCGCCTACGCCCTGTCCGGCGCCGCCTTGTCGCAGCGCATGCAGCAACCCCGGTTCCGGCGCGGGTTCGGCCTGTTCGTCGGCGTCCTTTTGCTGACGGCGGCGGTACTGATCGTATTGCGGCTCTAGACGCAGCCCGGCTTCGTCCTAGATTGGTGGGGAACATGGCCGTTCATGCGCCGTTCAGCCGCCAGCGCGCCCGAATGGGCGATCAAGGAGTCGATTCATGAAAGCCCTATCCAGAAAGACGCCGGCGCTCAGAGCCCTGGCGATGACGGCTGTCGCGGGACTGGCCCTGGCCGCCTGCGCCACCGCCACCCCCTATCAACCCGCCGGCTTCAACGGCGAGCGGGGCGGCTATGCCGAACAGCGGGTCGAGAACAACCGCTATCGCGTCAGCTTCGCCGGAAACTCGGTGACCTCGCGCGAACAGGTCGAGATGTCCCTGCTGCTCCGTTCGGCCGAACTGACGGTCGAGAGCGGCTATGACTGGTTCGCCACGGTGAACCGCGCCACCGACCGCGACACCCGCTACGTCACGACCCCGGACCCCTTCTACAGCCGCTACAACAGCTTCTACGGTCCCTACTGGGGTCCGTCGTGGCGCTATTACCGCGGCGGTTTCTGGAGCCCCTGGGACAGCTGGAGCAACGACTTCGACACGCGTCAGATCGACCGCTACGAAGCCAACGCCGAGATCATCATGGGCCGCGGTCCCAAGCCCGCCGGCGACCCCAACGCCTTCGACGCCCGCGAAGTGATCCAGAACCTGTCCTCGCGCGTCACCCGGCCGCCGGTGCGCTGAGGCGCAGACGAGCCCAAAAAAGGAAAGGCCCGGAACTGCGGTTCCGGGCCTTTGTCGTTTCAGGGCGCGCCCGACTATTTCATGGCCGCCAGGGCGTGGCCGGCGATCAGGGCGTCGGCCAGGCCGTGCGGATTGCGGACATTGTAGTTCTCGGTCGTCACCACCACGACGGCGTCGAGGTCAGGCACGATCACCACCTTGTTGCCGCCGGTCCCCGCCATCGCCCAGGCGGGATGGGCCACGCCGTTGACCTGATAGGTCGGCAGCCAGACCAGATAGCCATAGTCGCCCCGTTCGGGATCGACGGTGGAATGCGGGGTCGTCACGGCCTTCGCAAAGGCCTCCGGCAGCACCTGACGCCCGTCCCAACGCCCCTGGTTCAGCAACAGCTGGCCCAGGGTCAGCAGGTCGCGGCTGCGCAGGCCCAGGCCGCCGCCGCCCTGGGCCAGGCCCGTGGGCGAGGTCTGCCACTGCTCGCCCTCGATCCCCAGCGGGCCGAACAGGGCGTCGCGCGCAAAGGTTTGAAGCGGTTCGCCCGTCGCCGCCTGGACCACGGCGCCCAGGGTGGTCACGCCGGCGGTGCAATAGCTGAAGGCCCGGCCATAGGGCTGGTCCGCCGGTTTGGGAATCCAGGCCGGAAAGCCCCGGATCGGCAGGTCCAGGGCGAACTTGACCCAGTCCTCGATCAGATACATCCGCTCCTCGTTGCCGCGCGAGAAGGAATTGTCGTCGTCGCATTCCAGCAGCGAGCTCATGGTCAGCAGGTCCTCAACCGTGATCGCGGCCTTGCGCGGGTCGGGATTGTCGAACGGCCCATGGTCGGCGACGAAGGGCAGGATCGGGGCGTCGACGCTGGCGATGTCGCCGCGCGCGACGGCGGCGCCGGCCAGCATGGCGGTGACGGTCTTGGTCACGGAGCGGGTGTTGCGTCGGCTCTCACGGCCCGCTTCATCGAAATAGACCTCGTGCACCAGCCGGCCGTGGCGGGCGATCAGGACGCTGGTGATCTTCTGGAAGGTCCCGGCGCGGACGGCGGCGTCCATGGCCGCCAGCCCCTCGGCCGAGACCCCCTGGCTTTCAGGCGCGGCGACGGGCCAGGCCGGATCGGCCGCGACGGGGGACGAGACGAGAGCGAGCCCGAGGGCCGCGACAAGCAGGGAACGCATGACAATCCTTGAGAGAGGCGAGACCCGAGGTGTGGCAGGATGCGCGCGCCGGGTCTTGAACAGGTGAAACCGGCTCAGGCGAACAGGGCGCGATAGCGGCCGGGCGTCAGGCCGTAGATATGCCCAAACTCGCGGGTCAGATGGCTCTGGTCGGCATAGCCGCCAAGCGCGGCCAGTTCGGCCAGATCCACGCCCCGCGCCAGTCGTCCGGCGGCCCGATCGGCCCGCGCCTGGCGAATGGCGGCCGCCGGCGAGCGGCCGAAATGGCGACGATAGCGGCGCGCCAGCGAGACGGCGTGGACCCCGACGATGCGGGCCACGGTCGCCACCTCCAGCCCCGGCTGATCGGCCAGGTCGTGAAGAACCTCATGGGCCCGCAGCAGCCACTCCGGCGCCGGATCCTCGTTCAGGTCGCCGGGGGTCAGAACCGCCGCCGCCAGATCGAGGGTCAGCCCCTCCATCGCCACGGCGTCTCCGGCCGCGAACCGACCGGCCACCCCGATCAGACGTCGCGCCGCGCCTTCGGCCAGGGCGCCGCGCAACCGCATGGGGTCGCCGCGCCCGGCGCTCTTCGGGGGATCGAAACTGATGGACAGGAAGCGGCCGCCGGCCTCGGTGAAACAGTCGCGATGTTCGACGCCCGGCGGATTCCACACCAGGGCGCCGGGGCCGAAGGCGGCGCCCCTGGGCGTCAGGGGGTCATGCGCCAGGCTGCAATAGCCGTCGTCGAGCGCCAGGATGAAATGGGCGTCGTCATGGGCGTGAAACACGACGCTCTCGGGCGGACGGTCGGCGATCCACAGGCCGACGCGGAACCCCCCGGCCTCGACCGTCCGCGAGGCGGCGCCGAAGAAGTCGCCGGACGACAGATGTGGTCTGGCCATGAACCGATCCCCGCGCGGCCTCTCCCGCCACGCTTGGCATCATGCGCGGGACTGACGCAAAGAAAAAGGCCCGGAACCTGGGTTCCGGGCCTGTCTCTGTCGATGCTTGCGAACCCGGACCTAGTCCAGGGTGCGCTTGATCTCTTCGACCGTGAAGCACTCGATGTAGTCGCCTTCCTTGATGTCCTGGAAGCCCTGGAACTGCATGCCGCATTCCTGGCCGGCCGTGACTTCGTTGACCTCGTCCTTGAAGCGTTTGAGCGTGTTGAGCACGCCCAGCTCCAGAACCACCACATCGTCGCGGATGATGCGGACGCGGGCGCCCTTGCGGACCACGCCTTCCGACACCCGGCAACCGGCGATCTTGCCGATCTTGGAGATGTCGAACACCTGCAGCACGGCGGCGTTGCCCAGGAAGGTTTCCCGTTGCAGCGGCGCCAGCATGCCGGACAGCACGCCTTTGATATCGTCCAGCAGGTCGTAGATGATCGAATAGTAGCGGATCTCGACGCCCTCGCGCTCGGCCAGATCACGCGCCTGTTTCGACGCACGGACGTTGAAGCCCAGGATCGGCGCGCCGGCCGACTTGGCCAGGTTGACGTCGCTCTCGGTGATGCCGCCGGCGCCGGAATAGACGGTGCGGGCGCGCACCTCGTCGGTGCTCATCTTGTCCAGCGAGCTGACGATGGCTTCGGCCGAACCCTGCACGTCCGCCTTGATGACGACCGGCAGTTCCGAGACCTTCTTGGACTGCAGGCGGGACATCATGTCGACCAGCGACACGGAACCGCCCGAGACCTGGGCCTTTTCGCGCTTCACCCGCTGACGGTATTCGGTCAGCTCGCGGGCGCGGGCTTCGGATTCCACCACGGCGAAGACGTCGCCCGGAGACGGGGCCTCGTCCAGACCGAGGATCTCGACCGGGACGGACGGACCGGCTTCGGTCAGTTGCTCGTTGCGTTCGTTCAGCAGGGCGCGAACCTTGCCCCACGATCCGCCGGCCACGACGATGTCGCCGCGCTTCAGCGTGCCGCGCTTGACCAGGACGGTGCCGACAGGGCCGCGCCCCTTGTCCAGCTTGGCCTCGATGACCACGCCCTCGGCCGAGCGATCGGCGTTGGCGCGCAGATCCATGACCTCGGCCTGGACCAGGATGGCTTCCAGCAGGCCGTCGAGGTTCATCCGCTCCTTGGCCGAGACCTCGATGATCTGGGTCTCGCCGCCCAGGTTTTCGGCGATGACTTCGTGCTGCAGCAGTTCGTTGACGACCTTCTGAGACGTCGCCCCCGGCTTATCCATCTTGTTGACCGCGACGATCAGCGGGGCGCCGGCCGCCTTGGCGTGCTGGATGGCCTCGATGGTCTGCGGCATGACGCCGTCGTCGGCGGCCACGACCAGCACCACGATGTCGGTCACATTGGCGCCGCGCGCCCGCATGGCCGAGAAGGCGGCGTGGCCCGGGGTGTCCAGGAAGGTGACCTTCTGGCCGTCGTCCAGGCGCACCTGATAGGCGCCGATATGCTGGGTGATGCCGCCGGCTTCGCCGCCCGCGACGTCGGTGGTGCGCAGGGCGTCCAGCAGCGAGGTCTTGCCGTGGTCGACGTGGCCCATGATGGCCACGACGGGGGCGCGGACATCGGCCGCTTCCGCGTCGTCGGCGTCGCCCAGGAAGCCGAATTCGATGTCGGATTCAGAGACGCGCTTGACCGCCATGCCGAACTCTTCGGCCACCAGTTCGGCGGTGTCGGAGTCGATCACGTCGTTGATCTTCATCATCAGGCCCTGTTTCATCAGGAATTTGATGATGTCGACGCCGCGCACGGCCATCCGGTTGGACAGCTCCTGCACGGTGATGATGTCAGGGATGACCACTTCGCGCGGACGGTTCGGCGCATCGGTCGATCCGCCCTTGCGCTTTTCCTTCTCGCGTTCGCGGGCGCGGCGGACCGAGGCCAGCGAGCGCATGCGCTCGGCGGCGTCGCCGTCGCCGACCACGGACTGGATGGTCATGCGGCCTTCGCGGCGCTTCGGCTCGCCGCGGGTGCGGCTGACCGCCTTGCCGGCGTCGGAGAAACGCTTCTCGCGATCATCGTCGCGACCGACCGGACGGCCGAAGCCGGCGCCGGGGGCGCGGCTCGGACGGGCCACTTCGGCCTGGGCCGGGGGCGCATTCGGGGTCGCACGACCGCCGGGGCCGGTGCGCGGACCGCCGGGACGGGCGGCGCCGGGGGCCGGACGCGGGTTCAGGGCCGAGTAACGGACGGGTTCAGCGGGCTTGGCGCCTTGCGGACGACCGGCGCCGCCGGGGCCCGGACGGGCGCCCTGGGGACGGTCGGCTTGCGGACGATCCGTCTGCGGACGATCCGTATAGGAGCGCTCGCCGCCGCCCATGGCCTGTTCACGGGCCGAACGGCCGCCGAAGGCGGGACGCTCGGGCGCCGCGCGCTGGGGATTGCCGGGCTTGGGCACGCGCTGGCCGAAGTTGACGACCGGACGGGCCGGAGCCGCCGGACGGGCCGGAGCGGCGGGCGCCGGGGTCGCGGCGGCCGTCGGCGCAGGCGTCGTGGCAGGCGTCGGGGCGACCGGAGCCGGCGTCGGGGCTGCGGCGACGGGCGCAGCGGGTTTGGGCGCGGGCTTGGCCGGCTGGGGCGCGGCGGCCGTCAGCTTGGCGGCCTGGTCGCGGGCGGCTTCGGCGGCGGCCTGAGCGGCGGCGGCCTCGTCGCGCGCCGCCTGGGCGGCGCGTTCCGTGGCGGCGGCGCGTTCGCGTTCGGCGGCCTCACGTGCGGCCTTCTCGGCGACGGCGGCGCGTTCACGCTCGGCGTTGGCCTGGGTCGCGACGGCGATGGCGCGACGACGGGCTTCCTGCTCCTCAGGCGACAAGGCGCCGCCGACGGGTTGCGACGTGCGCTGACCCTGCGGGCGGTTCTGCGACGACGATTGCTGCGGACGCGCCACGTCGAAGCCCTGCGGGCGTTGCGGCCCGCCAGCGCCGGGTCGACGCTTGGTCTCGACCACCACCGTCTTGGACCGCCCGTGGCTGAAGCTCTGCTTGACGGTCCCGGTCGGGACCGATCCCACAACGCGCGGCTTCAGGCTCAGCGGGGCGCGCGGCCCCGTCTGGGACGGCGTGCCGCCCTGATTGCCCTGGCTCGCACCTTGGCCCGAACCCTGGCCTTGGTTGGTCTTGTCGTTTTCGTCGCTCATCCGGTCGCTTTACTAGGGGCGGAAAATCCCGCCGTCGTCTCAATGCACATGAACGACCGTGAGCCCGTCTCCGCCCTTGGAGACAGGCCCTCGGCCGCCAAAATCCTCAGCTCGCCCCACCTTTATCAAGGTCAGTCGGGGTTGCTCCCGCCGATCCGTCCCCGTCCCTGGGAATATCCCAGTGAGCGGGGCGAAGCGGCCGAAATCCAGCCAGTCGTTCGACCTCCATGGTCCAACGCTCGGCCCTTCCGCCCGCAAGCAGGACGGCGTGTATCGCATTTTCCAGCCCAAGGGCCAAACTCAAATCGTCCACAGTGAACGCGCCGCAGACTTTCGCGGTCTGATGGCGGGCCAGGGCGAGGATTTTGCCACGCCCGTCGGCCGAGCCGTCGGCGGCTTCGATCACCCAGGCGACCTTGCCGGCCCGCAGATTGGCGGCGGACTTTTCGAAGCCAGAGATAAGCACGCCTTCGCGCCGGGCAAGACCCAGCTGGTCGAGACAGCGCCGGAACAGCAGCCGTTCGACGATCTCGGCCAGGTCGGCCGGGGCGGTCAGCTTGGTTTTCGCGGCGCGGGTGAAGCCGTTCTTCTTGACCGCCGTCTCGATCGAGGCGCGGCTGGCTTCGACCCACAGGCCGCGTCCGGGCAGTTTCCTGCCCAGGTCGGGAACCACCTGGCCATCGGGCCCGGCGACGAAACGGATCAGGCGAGATTCGTCCATGACCTCGTGAGAGACGAGGTCCCGGCGTTCCCGATCAATCGTTGCGTCGCGCAAGCTCATATGTGGCCAGGTCTCCCATCACGCGTTCGACGGTTCGGAAGAGTCCTCGGCGAGGACCTCCGCATCGTCGGCAGTTGCGTCTGAACCGTCGGCGTCGGCTTCGGTTTCAGCCGGCGCGTCGCCGAACACCTGGTCCGGGTCGTATTCGCCGTCGGCGAATTCTTCCTCTTCCTCTTCCGGCGCGGGCTGCGGCAGTTCCGAGGCGTCGATCCAGCCGGCGGCCACACGGGCCTGGAGGATCAGCATTTCGGCGTCTTCCTGGGCCAGGTTGAAGCTTTCCAGCACGCCCGGGACCTTGACCCGTTCGCCGTTCTTCACTTCGTAGCCGCCGCGGATCTCGTCGGTGGCCAGGTCTGCCAGGTCCTCGACGGTCTTGACCCCGCCTTCGCCCAGGGCGACGGCCATGGCCAGGGTCACGCCCGGCACCTGCAGCACGCCGTCCTCGACGCCCAGTTCGACGCGCTTGGCGTCCAGCTCGGCGGCCTTGCGGTCCAGGAAGTCGCGGGCGCGGGCCTGCAGCTCCTCGGCGGTCTCCTCGTCGAAGCCTTCGATCTCCGAGACTTCATACGGATCGACATAGGCCAGGTCTTCGATCGTGGCGAAGCCTTCGGTGACCAGCAGCTGGGCGATGACTTCGTCCACGTCCAGGGCTTCCTGGAACAGGCCGGTGCGCTCGCTGAACTCGCGCTGGCGACGCTCGGAATCCTGGGACTCGGTGATGATGTCGATCTGCCAGCCGGTCAGCTGGCTGGCCAGGCGCACGTTCTGGCCGCGACGGCCGATGGCCAGCGACAGCTGTTCGTCGGGCACCACGACTTCCACGCGGCCGGCTTCTTCGTCGAGCACGACCTTGGAGACTTCGGCCGGGGCCAGGGCGTTGACGATGAAGGTGGGCTCGTCCGGGTTCCACTGGATGATGTCGATCTTCTCGCCCTGCAGTTCGGCGACGACCGCCTGAACGCGCGAGCCGCGCATGCCGACGCAGGCGCCGACCGGATCGATCGAGCTGTCGTTCGACAGGACGGCCATCTTGGCGCGCGAGCCCGAGTCACGCGCGGCGGCGCGGATCTCGATCACGCCGTCATAGACTTCCGGCACTTCCTGGGCGAACAGCTTGGCCATGAAGCCCGGATGGGCGCGCGACAGCATGACCTGCGGGCCCTTGGCCTCGGGCCGGACGTCGTAGATGTAGGTGCGGATCCGGTCGCCGATGTTGAACACTTCGCGCGGGATGGACTGGTCGCGGCGCATGACGCCCTCGCCCCGGCCCAGGTCGACGATGGTGTTGCCGTATTCGACGCGCTTGACCGTGCCGTTGACGATCTCGCCGACGCGATCCTTGAACTCTTCGTACTGGTTGGCGCGCTCGGCCTCGCGGACCTTGCCGGTCACGACCTGGCGGGCCATCTGGGTCTGGACGCGGCCGAACTCGAACGGCGGCAGGGTCTCGACATATTCCTTGCCGACCACGGCTTCCGGGTCGCGCTTCAGGGCGTCCTTCAGGCGCACCATGGCGCTGTCGTTGAACTCTTCCAGCTCGTCTTCCGGCTGCCAGTCGTCCTCGACGATGGTGACGTGACGGGTCAGGGCCAGTTCGCCGGTCTTGTGGTCGATCTTGGCGCGGATGTCGTGGTGGGCGCCGTAACGCGACTTGGCGCCCTTCTGGATCGCCTCCTCGATCGCCTCGATGACGACTTCGCGCTCGATGTTCTTTTCGCGGGCCACGGCCTCGGCGATCTGCAGCAGTTCGAGGCGGTTGGCGGAAATACCGGTGACGGCCATCAGGCGTTGTCCTCAGAAGGGGTCGTGGTGTCGGTTGTCAAATCAGCAGCCTCGCCTTCCGGCAGGCCGTCGTCTTCAGGTTCGCCGCGCGCGGCGCGAATGGCGGCGCCCCGTTTCATCAGGGCGTCGGTCAGGACCAGTTTCGCATCGCTCAACCAGTCGAAGGGGATCAGGGCGGTCTCTTCCTCGCCGTCCAGGTCGATCAGGACATTGCCGTCCTCATAGCCGGCCAGCACGCCCTTGAAGCGCTTGCGGCCCTCGATCATCCGGTCCGTCTCCAGCCGCGCCTCCTCGCCCTCGAACAGGTCGAAGTCGAGCGGACGGGTCAGGGGCCGGTCGATGCCGGGCGACGAGACTTCCAGCATATATTCGCCGGCGATGGGGTCGGCGGCGTCGAACACCTCCGACACGGCGCGGCTCAGCTTGGCGCATTGTTCGACCGAGATGTCGTGGTCGGACGGGCGTTCGGCCATGATCTGCAGGCGCTGGCGCTTGGAGCCGGTCATCAGGCGGACGCGCACGACCTCGAGGCCCAGCGACTCCGCAATGGGGTCGATCAGCTCGAGCAGTTGGCGGTCCTGGGCGGTTCTTGCGCGCAAGCGGCGATTATCCAAAACAAAAGCGGCGGTCCGTCCGGGCCGCCGCTTGGAACGACGCCGTTGGACGCCGGTCTAACGATGTGGAGGGCCATATAGGCGGTTCAGGATCGCTTGTCAGCCCTCTTTGTGTCGGGGCCGCAGGCGTTGGGCTCAGACCAGCGCCAACCGCCCCAGATAATCCATCTTGCTCAACGGCACGCCTTCCTTGCGCAGGATGGCGTAGGCGGTCGTGACGTGGAAATGGAAGTTCGGCAGGACGAAGCTGGTCAGATAGCCCAGGCCGTCGAAATTCATCTCGCGGCTGGGCGTCTTCAGCGTCACCGGCCGAGTCTCGGCCCCGGCGAAGGCGGCGGGGTCCACGCCCTCGATGAAGGCGAGGGTGCGGGCGATCCGGTCCTTCAGTTCGGCGAAGTTCGTCTCGTCATCCGCCATGGCCGGGTTGTCGACGCCGGCCAGCCGCGCCACGGCGCCCTTGGCCGAGTCTGACGCCAGCTGAACCTGGGCGGCCAGGGGGCGCATGTCCTCGTGAAGCCGGGCCTGGATCAGGACGGCTTCGTCAAACCCCTCCGCCAAGGCCTTGTCCAGAAAACCGGACAGATTGGTCAGGCCGCGCACGAGGATGGGCGAGGCGACGTCGTAGATCGAGAGGGTCATTCCAGGGATCCGGCCAGGGCTTTGGTGAGGAGGCCATAGCTGGGCGGTTCATCGCCGCGGCGCCAGCCCCCGCTCCACCTCCGGCCCTAGAATTCTTCCCAGCCCTCCGAAGCAGGCGCGGCCTGGGGTGCGGCCTCGACCTTCAGCGCCGCGCCGCCGCGACCGAGAGTCTTCAGGGCGGCGACCATAGGGTTCGAACGGGCGGGAGCCGGGGCGCCGGGCCTCGACGCCGCGCGGGGCGCGGGCGCGGTGGCGAGGGCCGACGCGGTTTCGCCGACCTTGAACTGGGCCACCGAGGCCTGCAGGGTCTCGGCCTCCTGGGCCAGCGAATGGCTGGCGGCGGTCGACTGCTCGACCATGGCGGCGTTCTGCTGGGTGACCTGGTCCATCTGGTTCACCGCCGTATTGACCTGGGCCAGGCCGACGGCCTGTTCCTGGGCCGAGGCGGCGATCTCCGACACCAGGCCGTCGATCTCGGCCACCCGGTCCACGATCCGTTGCAGGGCCTCGCCGGTCTGACCGACCAGTTTCACGCCCGAGCCCACTTGGGTGGTCGAGGCGGAAATCAGGGTCTTGATCTCCTTGGCCGCCTCGGCCGACCGCTGGGCCAGGGCCCGGACTTCCGACGCCACCACCGCAAAGCCGCGACCGGCCTCGCCGGCGCGGGCCGCCTCGACCCCGGCGTTCAGGGCCAGCAGATTGGTCTGGAAGGCGATTTCGTCGATGACGCCGATGATCTGGTTGATCTGCGCCGAAGACCCCTCGATCGCGTGCATGGCCGAGACGGCGTCGCGGACGATGACGCCCGAGGTTTCGGCGTCGCCCTTGGCCGACTGGACCACGTCCGAGGCCTGGCGGGCGCCCGAGGCGGTCTTGTTCACCGTGGCCGTGATCTCGTCCAGGGCGGCGGCGGTTTCCTCCAGGCTGGCCGCCTGCTGTTCGGTGCGGCGCGACAGGTCGTCGGCGGCCTGAGAAATCTCGCCGGCGCCCGAGCGGATTCCGGCCACATTGCCCAGGACCACGCCCATGGCCTGCTGCAGCTGGGCGATGGCGGTGTTGAAATCGGTCTTCAGCTTGGCGTAGTCGCCGGGGAAATCATGAGTGATGCTGTAGGTCAGGTCGCCGCGCGTCAGGTGTTCCAGACCCTCGCCCAGGGCCGCGACCACGGTCGCCTGTTCGCGGGCCAGGGCGTCCGCCGCGCGCTGGTTGCGGGCCCGCTCCTCGTCCGACTGGTTGCGCAGGGCCGCGCCCTCGGCCTCCAGCTGCATCTTCTCGATGGCGGCGTCGCGGAAGGCGATCAGGGCGACGCCCATCTTGCCCAGTTCGTCCTTGCGTTGGGCGTGGGGCACGTCGATCGTGGTGTCGCCGGCCGACAGCCGCCCCATCCGGTCGCCCATGCCCGACAGGGCGCCGACGATGGACCGCGCCACGACAAGGCCGGCGGCCAGGGCGGCGATGGTCGCCACCGCGATGGCGATCAGGGTGGTCAGCGCCGCCGCATCGACCTTTTGCGAGGCCTGCGCCGACTCCTCGGCGGTCAGTTCGACCTTGGCGTTGGTGAAGGCGGTCAATTTCGGGATCAGATCCGCCATTCTGGCGTCCATCTCGGTCAGCACGGGGCGCCCCGCCACCGCGTCATTGGCCAGGCCCAGCTCGACGGACCGCGCGGCCAGGGCGCGGACTTCGTTCAAGGGGCCGCGGAAGCCCTCGATCTCGTCCTTCCAGTGCGGCGCGATGGATTCCGCCTCCGCCAGCAAGGTCTCGATCGTCTCGATTTCCACCTTCGTCTGATCGGCCGCCTGGCGCGCCTCGGCCGAGGCCCCGTCATAGACGAAGACCTTGTAGGTGTCGTAGCCCAGGCCCTGAAGGGTCCGGTTGACCCGGATCATCCTCACCAGGGCGACGTTGTCCACATCGACCAGCCGGCTGTAGTCGGCGTCGATCTTCTTCATCTCCCAGGCGCTGTAGGCGGCGCCCCCCAGCCCCACCAGGGCCAGCAGGACCAGGGGCACGATGATCTTCACGGCGATCTTCGTATCGGACAGGATCTTGTTCAAGGCCATCTCCAGGCGCCAAAGCACGGACAGGATTCAAGGATCTTGAACCCTGGCTTCAGGCGCTCCGCTGGGCTTGCGGCCCCGGAGGAACGGACACTCCAGTCCCCAGAAGCGACACAGGGGTGAAACCTGAAACCTGTGCGACTGTGGCGTCCCGGATCGGGACGAATCGTAAACGCGGCGTTAGGGCAAACTACATATACCGCCGATCCCTCAGCGGCGGCCTGCGCCTACGGCGTCAGAACTCTTCCCAACCTTCGGCCTCGACCTGAGGCTTGGGCGCCGCGCCGCCACGACCGACGGTCTTCAGCGCCTGAACCAATTGGCGGGCCGGCGCCGCGCGGGCCGGCGTCGGCGCGGCGACCGGCGTGGCGCCGCTCGTCCCGACCTTGAACTGGGCGACCGAGGCTTGCAGAGACTGGGCTTCCTGCGACAGCGAATGGCTGGCGGCGGTCGACTGTTCGACCATCGCGGCGTTTTGCTGGGTGACCTGGTCCATCTGGTTCACGGCCGTATTGACCTCGGCCAGGCCGATGGCCTGTTCCTGGGCCGAGGCCGCGATTTCCGACACCAGGCCGTCGATCTCGGCCACCCGGTCCACGATCCGCTGCAGGGCCTCGCCGGTCTGACCGACCAGTTTGACGCCCGAGCCGACCTGGTGGGTCGAGGTCGAGATCAGGGTCTTGATTTCTTTCGCCGCCTCGGCCGAACGCTGGGCCAGGGCCCGGACTTCGGAGGCCACCACCGCAAAGCCGCGACCGGCTTCGCCGGCCCGCGCCGCCTCGACCCCGGCGTTCAGGGCCAGCAGATTGGTCTGGAAGGCGATCTCGTCGATGACGCCGATGATCTGGCTGATCTGCTCGGACGAGCCTTCGATGGCCTGCATGGCCTGGACGGCGTCGCGGACGATGACGCCCGAGGTCTCGGCGTCGCCCTTGGCCGCCTGAACCACGTCGGAAGCCTGGCGGGCGCCCGAGGCGGTCTTGTTGACCGTGGCCGTGATCTCGTCCAGCGCAGCGGCGGTCTCTTCCAGCCCCGCCGCCTGTTGTTCGGTGCGGCGCGACAGGTCGTCGGCGGCCTGCGAAATCTCGCCGGCGCCCGAGCGGATGCCGGCGATATTGGCCACCACCACCGCGACGGCCTGCTGCAGTTGGGCGATGGCGGCGTTGAAGTCGGTCTTCAACTGCGCCGCCTTGGGCGCGAACTCGGCCTCGATCCGATAGGTCAGATCGCCGTCAGCCATGGCCGACAGGCCCTGGCCCAGGGCTGCGATGGTGACGCGGTCGGCTTCGGCCTCGGCGGCCTTCTCGGCCTCGCGCGCGGCCCGTTCCTGTTCGCTCATCGAGCGTTGCGACAGGGTCTCGGCCTCCAGCCGGTCCTTCTCGATGGCGGCGTCGCGGAAGATCGCCAGGGCCGAGGCCATCTTGCCGATCTCGTCGCCGCGCTTGACGCCGGGAATCTCGGAGGTCTTGTCGCCGTCCGCCAGGCCGCGCATGCGCCGCTCCAGCGCCACCACCGGGGCCGACACGGACCGGCCGATGAACCAACCCGTCGCCCCGACCGCCAGCAGCACCAGCAGGGCCATGGAGCCCAGGGCCAGGGCCGCCTTGCCCACGGCCGCCGCGATCTGGTCGGTATAGACGCCCGAGCCGATCACCCAGCCCCAGGGGGCGAAGCCCTTCACATAGGAAATCTTGGGCGAGGCCCCGTCCTGGTTCGGCTTGGCCCACTGATAGTTGACGAAGCCCTCGCCGTCCTTCTGAACCACGGCGACGAATTCCTTGAACATCAGCACGCCGTCGGCGTCCTTGTTCTCGCTCACGTCCTTGCCGTTCAGCGCCGGCTTCATCGGGTGCATCACCATGGTGGGATGCATGTCGTTGATCCAGAAATAGTCGTCGGCGCCGTAACGCATGGCCCCGACGGCGGCCTTGGCGGCGGTCTGGGCCTGATCGCGCGTCAACCGGCCGGCCGCCTCCTCGCCCTGATAATAGGCGACCACGCTGTGGGCGATCTCGACGCCCTTCTTCGTGCGGTCGGCGATCTCGTCGCGCATCACCGCATCCAGCCGCATCAGGGAAAGACCGGTCACGAGCAACAGACCCGCCATGGTCACAAGAGCGAGGAGATTGATCCGCCCGCCTATCGTCAGCGTCTTCATGGTCCCGTTCCCCAATACTATTTGAGACCATCCCTAACAAAGTTCGTTAAACACCCGTCTATAAGCCGAATAAGTAAGAATGCGTATGCCGTAAGGTCAGGATTTTCTGCGGTATTCCAGGAAAATCGGCGCCGTGTCCCCCAGCCGCTTCTCTTCATAACGGGTGACGACGTGGTCCGCCGGAGGAACGAACCAGTCCTGATCCGCCGCCCCGATCCGCTCCAGCCCGGGCGTCCGCTCCAGCCGCTCCAGCGTCCATTCGGCGTAGTCGCGCCAGTCGGTGACGAACCGCAGCGTGCCGCCCGGCTTCAGGATGCGGGCGAAGGCCTGGGCCGTCTCGTCCTGCAACAGGCGGCGCTTGTTGTGCCGCGCCTTGTGCCAGGGGTCGGGGAACAGGATCAGCACCCGGTCGACCGAGGCGTCCGGCAGGGCGTCGACCAGGTCGCGCGCGTCGTCGGCGTGGATGCGGACATTCTTCAGGCCGCCCTCCTCGACATGGCGCAGGGCCGAGGCCACCCCGTTCAGGAAGGGTTCGCAGCCGATCACCAGGGCGTCGGGCCGCGTCGCCGCCTGGGCCGCCATATGCTCCCCCCCGCCGAACCCGATCTCCAGCCACACCTCGACCGCCTCGGGCATCATCGCCTTCGGGTCCAGCGGACCGGCCTTGGGATCGGGCACGGCGATTTCGGGCAGTAGCGTCTCCATCAGCGCCGCCTGTCGCGGCTTGATCGGCCGCGCCTTGATCCGGCCGAACGACCGCAGCGGCCGGTCGAGATGGGGGTTTTCGTCGTCGTTCATGCGCGTGCCGTTAGCGGTCCCAGGCCGGAGCGTCCAGACCATCCGCTCTCACCTCCCTGTTCGCGAAGGCGAACGGGGAGGACCGGTCGCGCCAGCGACCAGGAGGGGGCGACTCCGCTTTATCCCGCGTCTCGTCGCGCCCGCACCACCGCCAGGATGAAGCCCAGCACACCCTCGAGTTCGTCTTTCACATGGATCGCTCGCACGCGGACAACCTTCACGCCGTGCTCCCCCAGCCACGCCGTTCGTCGCTGGTCGTGAGCGACCTGTTCCGGCTGATCATGAACCGCGCCGTCCACCTCGACCGCCAGCTTCGCCTCGGCGCAGTAGAAATCGAGAATATACGGACCTATCGGATGCTGCCGACGGAACTTGCAGCCGTTCAGGCGGCCAGCCCGCAGCGCTGTCCAAAGCCGGGCTTCCGGCGGAGTCATTAAACGGCGAAAGGCCTTCGCGCGTGTGAAGCTCAGACCGTCAGCCACCGTCTCGCCCCCTCCTGACCGCTGGCGCGGTCTGTCCTCCCCATTCGCCTTCGCGAACGGGGAGGTGATGATCGTACCGCACCACTCAAAGAACATCGAAATCTTTTGACGCCTCCGTCAGATGACCCTCCTATGACGGTCGCAAGACACGTCGGGCTGGCGTGTCAGTGGGGAAAAGGGGATCTGATGATCGGACATCATCTGCGGGGCGTCAGCCTCGCGGCCATAGGCTTTGCTGTGCTGGGCCTGTCGGCCTGCGCCACCACGGGCGCGGAATCGGAAACGGCGGTGCCGTCCAAGGACAAGACCCTGGCCGCCGGCCTGGATCCGGCGACCGCGCTGAACCCCTATCCGTCCACCTATCAACCCTTGCCGCGCGAGAATTTCGCCGTGGTCGGCGCGACTGTCCTGACGGGCGCGGACCGCAAGATCGAGAACGGCGTGGTCGTGGTCACCGACGGCAGGATCGCCGCCGTCGGCGACGCCTCGACCCCAGTCCCCGCCGGCTATCGCGTCATCCAGGCGCGCGGCCGCTATGTCACCCCCGGGATCATCGACGTCCACAGCCACCTGGGCGTCTATCCGTCGCCCGGGGTGCAGGGCATGAGCGACGGCAACGAGGCGACCAGCCCGAACACGGCCCAGGTCTGGGCCGAACATTCGCTGTGGCCTCAGGATCCGGGCTTCAACACCGCTCGCGCCGGCGGCGTCACCACGCTTCACATCCTGCCCGGCTCGGCCAATCTGTTCGGCGGCCGCGGCGTGACCATCCGCAACACGCCCTCGATCACCATGCAGGGCATGAAGTTCCCGGACGCCCCCTATACGATCAAGATGGCCTGCGGCGAGAACCCCTCGCGGGTCTATGGCTCGCGCAACCAGAGCCCGGCCACCGGCATGGGCAATATGGCCGGCTACCGCGCCGCCTTCATCGCCGCGCGCGACTACAAGGCCAAGTGGGACAAGTGGCGCGAGACCGGCGAGGGCGCAGCCCCGACCCGCAATCTGCAGAACGAGACCCTGGCCGGAGTGCTGGACGGGTCGATCCTGATCCAGAACCACTGCTACCGCGCCGACGAGATGGCCATGATGATCGATATGGCCAAGGAGTTCGGCTACCGGATCACCACCTTCCACCACGCCACCGAGGCCTACAAGCTGGCCCCGCAACTGGCCCAGAACGGCATCTGCGCGGCCATGTGGACCGGCTGGTGGGGCTTCAAGATGGAGGCCCTGGACGCCATCGAGGAGAACGCCGCCCTGGTGGATGCGCCCCAGGGCTCGTGCGCCGTCATCCACTCCGACGACGCCGAACTGACTCAACGGTTGAATCAGGAGGCCGCCGCCGCCCTGTCGGCCGGTCGCCGCGCCGGGCTGAACATTTCGGAAGAACACGCCATCGGCTGGATCACCTCCAACGCCGCCAAGGCCATCGGCATCGCCGACCAGACCGGCTCGCTGGAGGCCGGCAAGCGCGCCGATGTGGTGATCTGGAGCGCCGATCCCTTCTCGATCTACGCCCGCGCCGATCAGGTCTTCATCGACGGCGCCCTGACCTTCGACCGGACCAACCCCGCCTATCAGCCGACCAGCGATTTCGAGCTGGGCCAGCCGGGCTATGGCCTGACCGCCGCCAACTTCGCCGAAGGAGCCCGCTGATGCGTCTGTCTCACATCCTCGCGGGCGCCGTCGCCGCCCTGTCTCTCGCCGCCCCGGCTCTCGCCCAGGACACCGTGGCCATCGTCGGCGGCCGTATCCTGACCGGAACCTCCGTCATCGAAAACGGCACGGTCGTGATCCGCGACGGCAAGATCGTCTCGGTCGGCGCCGGGGCCGCCCCGTCCGGCGCCCGCGTCATCGACGCGACCGGCAAGACGGTCGCCCCCGGCTTCGTCGCCGTCGATTCCGGTCTCGCCGGGACCGAGGTCGGCGCCGTCGGCGGCACCAACGAACTGCGCAACAGCGCCAACACCCTCAGCGCCGCCTTCGACATCTCCTACGGTCTGGACCCCTGGTCCTTCACCCTGCCGGTGGCGCGACTGGGCGGCATCACCCGCGCCGTGGTCGTGCCCCAGCACCCCGGCTCCTCCGGCGGCCATGTGCATGAGGACGAGACGGCCGGCGCCGGCGACGGCGGCTATCAGACGCCCGGCCTGTTCGCCGGCCAGGCGGCGATCATCGACCTGGGTCAGGACGCGAACATCCTGGTCAAGCCGCGCGTGGCCATGGTCGCCCCGTTCGGAGAGGCCGGGGCCGACATCGCCGGCGGCGCGCGGGGGGCCCAGTTCGTCCTGTTCAAGGAGACCCTGGCCGAGGTCCGCCTCTACGCCCGCAACAAGTCGGCCTATGAGCGGGCGGGCCTGCGCGACCTCAGCCTGTCGCGCGCCGACCTGGAGGCCCTGATCCCGGTCGCCAACGGCTCCATGCCCCTGATCGTCAGCGTCCACCGGGCGTCCGACATCCAGCAGGTGCTGCGTCTGGCGCGCGAGGAAGGGATCAAGCTGATCCTGGACGGCGCCGAGGAAGGCTGGCTGGTCGCCGGCGACATCGCCTCGGCCGGCGTGCCCGTGCTGCTGAACCCCATCTCCAACCTGCCCGCCGATTTCGAAATGCGGGCGGCGCGGATGGAGAATGCGGCGGCCCTGAACGCGGCCGGCGTGGTGATCGCCATCAAGGGCAACGAGGGTTCGACCCACCGCGCCCGCGAGGCCCGCTACAACGCCGGCAACGCCGTCTCGCACGGCCTGCCTTACGGCGCCGCCATCGCGGCCCTGACGGTCAATCCGGCGAAAATCTTCGGCATGGCCGGCCAGTTCGGTCAGATCGCGCCGGGCGCCGCCGCCGATGTGGTGGTCTGGTCCGGCGACCCGCTGGAGCCGCTCAGCCAGCCCTCGGCCGTCTTCATCGACGGCGTCGAACAACCGTTGACCAGCCGCGCCCTGCTGCTGCGCGACCGCTATCGTCAACAGACGCCGATGCCGCCAGCCTATCGCAACTGACGGCTTTGTAGAGCGTGACGGAAAGGGCGGGGCCGCAGGGTTCCGCCCTTTTTCGTCTCCTCCCCCTCTGGGGGAGGTGGCGCGGCGCGTCTTCCGCGCCGTGACGGAGGGGGTGCGTCCGCATGACCGGCGCCTTTGGTCGCTAAGCGGCTGGTCTTCGCCTAGGCTTTCCGTGCGAAGGAAGATCATCCTTCAAGGAAAGGTAGCCGGTCGGCGTCGTTCACTTGCTCGTTCGCGCGACGAATACCTGCCAGAGTAATCGAGCGCTGGTTTTTCCAGACAACAGGGAGCTTTGCGATGGCAATGCTCTCGGGACCGTTGAACGTCACCACGCCTCTGCAGGCTTCAAAATCGAAGTTGAAAAAGAGAAGATGGTCAGCCCTTGTTTCGATAAAGCGAAACGCCGGTCCTAGGTTCGATCCGCTGGACTTAACCTGTACCGAGCGCCCGTCCGGCGCATATCCATCAATCCCAACTCCGCACTTTGCGCCTAGCTTAACCCCGAATAGTTCGGCAGCAATTGCCTCGCCTATGTCGCCGACCAAGTTGCCATCAAGCGTGAATGCCAAACCTGCCGAATGATAGCGTTGGCGTAGATTGTTTCTAGCGGTCAGAAGATCGGTGATTTCCGGCGGCAAATCGAACTCAGTCGGCTCCATTTTTGGGTCAGCCGGGGAACTTGTGTAGGCCAGAGTAGAGAGCGTTGCACCGAGGGCATTTCCAATGCTGGCGCATGAGATTGGTCGGGCGAATTTGCGTGCCGTCTTTTGTCAGACAAGCGTCACAGAACGGCGCGCCTTTGGGCTTTCCATCTTCGCCCCTTGCATACATGTGCCCATCGTACTCAACGAGTTCGTCGTTGGCCTTTAGTTTCAGTTCCAAGGCTTTGATCTCGCGATCCTTGACTGTGATGGACTCCTGAGCCTCAAGAAGGCCGATCTTCGCATCGGAAACCGCAACCATCAGGTCCGCGATCTGCGCCTTAAGAACCGCAGCATCGTAGCCCTTCTCAATGGATCGCATCGCCTTTGCGAGCGTCAGCGCAGCATTTATGCTGCCGAGCGCGGCGGCCAGTTCCATGACGATCTCCCTAAGAACCTCTACCTTAAAGCGAGAGGGTTCTCGGACGCAACCTGAGCTAACAAAGACCGTTCGCTTAGGTAATCAAAGGCGGCTGGCGGCGTCCGTGACGAACGAGCGGATTGCGCCAGGCCACGGCCAATGTCCGCTCCGCGTCGGTCCAAACCTTCGTCAAATCCAATCCTGACCGAGTCCGCCACGGACGCACCGGGCGTATGGATCCTCGGCACAAGGCCGAGGATGACGTAAAGAGAGGAGGGGCGCCACATGTGCAGCCGTTCACCCCACCCTCGACGACCCGCCCCCGTCCGCGCTAGGTCAGGCCCATGCCGACCGCCCTCTACATCGACGCCGACGCCTGCCCGGTGAAGGAAGAGGTCTATCGCGTGGCGCGGCGCTATGGGCTGAAGACCTATGTGGTCTCCAACGGCTGGATGCAGGTCCCGCGCGAGGCCCTGATCGAACAGGTGGTGGTGGACGCCGGGCCGGACGTGGCCGACGACTGGATCGCCGAACGGGCAGGCTTGGGCGATGTGGTGATCACCGCCGACATCCCCCTGGCCGACCGCTGCCTGAAGTCGGGCGCCCAGGCGCTGAAGTCCAACGGCCAGGCCTTCACCCCGGACTCCATCGGCTCGGCCCTGGCCGGGCGGATGGTGGGCGAGCATCTGCGGTCGATGGGGGTGGCGACGTCCGGCCCGCCGCCGTTTTCGGCCGCCGACCGGTCGCGCTTCCTCCAGGCCCTGGACCAAGCCGTGGTCAAGGCGCGTCGGGTCGCCCCCCCGAGCCAGCCATGACGACGATCCCCGAGGACGAGCTGGAGTTCCACTTCTACCGCGCCGGCGGACCGGGCGGCCAGAACGTCAACAAGGTCTCGACCGCCGTCCAGATGCGGTTCGACGTGAAGAACTCCCCCAGCCTGACCGAGCCGGTCAAGGCGCGGCTGATGAAACTGGCCGGCAGCCGGCTGACGCTGGAGGGGGTGATCCTGATCACCGCCGTCCGTCACCGCACCCAGGAGCGCAACCGCGCCGACGCGATGGAACGGCTTCAGGCCCTGGTGGACGAGGCCTCGATCCGCCCCGTCTTCCGCGTCCCGACCCGGCCGACCAAGGCCTCGAAGGAGCGCCGGCTGAAGGCCAAGACCAGCCGCGCCTCGATCAAGTCGGGACGCGGCCGGCCGACGCTGGACTAGGACTCAGCTCTCGACCGGACGGAACAGCAGGGCGGCGATCTTGTCGTCGGCGTCGAAGCCGATCACCCATTCGGTGACCTGGTTGTCGAAGGTCACCTTGAACAGATGGGCCTCGCCTTCCGGCCGTTCGAAGGCGACGGTCTTGACCGCGCCAAAGCCCTTGACCAGCGGCGCGACCTGATCCGCCTGCTGGCGGATCTGGGCCGCCAGGCTGTCGGTGAAGACCGAATAGTCGAAGCCGGGACCCTGGGCCGCCGCGATCACGGCGCGCAGCGCCTCTTCAGACCGGGCGATGTCGGGCGCGGTCGCCGCAACGGCGGGAGCGGTCGGCGCCGACGGGGCCGGTTGAGATTGCGCCTGGGCCGGCCGGTCGAAACTGTTCGGCACGGCGCCGGCTGCGGCGCCGCCGGATTGGGCGATTGCGGAGGCCGGGGCCAGAAGCAGGGCTACGGCGATCAGGGTCGTCTTCATGCGAAGGCTCCGGTCAGGACAGATAGGGCCAGAGCGAAAGGCCCAGGGCCGTCAGGGCCGCGATGACCGCGACCATGACTGAAGCCGTGACCCAAGCGGGAGTTCCCGACTTTTCGATGACCACCGTCGCGGGACGCGGCGGGTCCTGCACCAGGCGCGAGATGGCCCGCGCCGCCGCGATCATCTCGTTCAGGGCGTCGCGGGCCTGGGCCTGCGGCCCCAGTTCGCGGCGGATCCAGCGTTCGACCACCGGCTGGGCGGCCTTCCACAGGTCGTGGTCGGGCTGAAGCCGGCGGGCCACCCCCTCGACCGAGACCATGGTCTTCTGCAGCAGGATCAGTTCGGGCCTCAGCCGCATGTCGAACAGGGCGGTGATCTCGAACAGCTGGCCCAGCAGCCGGCCCATCGACACCTGGCTGGCGGCGCGTCCGATCACCGGCTCGCCCACGGCGCGCAGGGCCTGGGCGAAGGTCTCGACGGAGTGATGCGGCGGCACATAGCCGGCCTCGAAATGGACCCGGGCGATCCGGTCGTAGTCGCGGCTGATGAAGCCCCACAGGATCTCGGCCAGATAGCGCCGCTCGGCCGGCCCAAGCCGCCCGACGATGCCGAAGTCGATGGCGGTCAGATGAGCCGGGGCGCTGGCGAACAGATTGCCCTCGTGCAGGTCGGCGTGGAACACCCCGTGGTCCAGGGCCTGGACCAGGAAGGCGCGCACCACATTGTCGGCCAGCAGATCGACATCCAGGCCCGGCAGGTCCGCCAGGGCCGGGTCGGTCATGGGCAGCCCTTGCGCCCATTCCAGCGTCAGCACCCGCTTGCCCACCCCGTCCCACACCACGGCGGGGGCGGACATATAGCCGTCCTTGGCCATGACATCGGCCATCTCGCTGGCGGCCGCCGCCTCAAGCCGCATGTCCAGCTCCAGATCCATCGAATTGGCGATGGTCTCGACGAAGGCCTGGGGCTCCAGCCGGCGCGACAGGGGCACCAGCCGGTACACCAGGGCGGCGCCCAGCCGCATGGCGTCCAGGCCGTCGGCGACCCGGCGCTCGACCCCCGGCCGCAGCACCTTGACCGCCACGGCCCGGCCGTCGGCCAGGGTCGCCCGGTGCGCCTGGGCCAGGGAGGCGGCGGCGACCGGCGGGCTCAGGTCGGTGAACAGGCTCTCGACCGGCCGGCCCAGCGACTTCTCGATCTCGCGCCGCGCCTCTTCCAGCGGGAAGGGCGGCAGGGCGTCCTTCAGCCGGCCCAGGTCGCGCGCGAACTGCAGGCCGAAGATGTCGGCGCGGGTGGCCAGGACCTGGCCCAGCTTGATCGCCACCGGCCCCAGATGTTCGAACGCCTTGCCCAGCCTCTGGCCCGGCCGGCCCTGACGTCCGTCGCGGCCGGACAGCATCTGCACCGCGCGGGCGAAGGGTCGGGCCCAGACGGGCAGCAGGGGATTGGCCTCGCGCGGGATCAGGGCGTCATGACGCGCCAGAACCCACAGCCAGCCCAGCAGGCGCAGAAAGGCCGCCACAGGATTCTGCACCGCCACGGCGGCGGGCGGCGGCGGGGCCGTGCGATAGACCCGGGTCAGATCGCCCACCCGTGGTGGATGGCGGCGATCCCGCCCGACAGATTGGTCACCGAGACGCGCTTGAAGCCGGCGTCCTCGATCAGGGCCTTGAAGGCCGCCTGGTCAGGAAAGCGGCGGATGCTCTCGACCAGATACTGGTAGCTGTCGCGATCCTTGGCCACCCAGCCGCCGATGCGCGGAATGGCGTGGAAGGACCAGGCGTCATAGGCCGCGCGGATCGGCCCGGTCGTCGGGCGCGAGAACTCCAGGCACAGGAACCGGCCGCCCGGCTTCAGCACGCGCCGCGCCTCGGCCAGAGCCTTGTCGATATGGGCCACGTTGCGGATGCCGAAACTGATCGAATAGGCGTCGACCGAGGCGTCCGGCAGCGGCAGGGCCATGGCGTCGCCGACCGACCAGCTCATCTCCGGCTCGCCGCCCTTGTGCACCCCGGCCAGGATCATCTCGGCGTTATAGTCCAGCACGATTACGCTGGCGTCCTCGCCGCCCCGCCGCTCCTGGGCCGCGCGCGCCATCTTGGAATAGCGCCGGGCCATGTCGCCGGTCCCGCCGGCCACGTCCAGGATGGTCTCGCCGGGCCGGGGGTTCAGCTTGGCCGCCGCCGCATCCTTCCAGAGCCGGTGGACGCCCACGCTCATCAGGTCGTTCATGACGTCATAGCTGGAAGCGACGGAATCGAAGACCCCGCGCACCATCTTGACCTTCTCGCGCGCATCGACGTCGCGGAAGCCGAAGGAGGAACGGTCGCCCGACGAATGCGGGCCGTGGGAGGAGGCGTCGGTCATGCGCGCGGTCTAGCGCGTCACGGGCCGCCCGTCACGCGTCACTAGAGCCTGATCGCATCGCTTCCGACCCGGCTTGCGGCTGGGGCAGTTCGAGATCCTTCATCACCTCGCGCATCAGGCCGTAACAGCCGCACGACGCTTCTTCCAGCCCGTCACGGTCCAGCACCCGGACCCAGCCCCGGCCCCGCTGGATCAGGTCCTTGCCCTCCAGCACGGTCCCGACCTCGGAGACCGTGGCGCGGCGCACGCCCAGCATGCCGGCGATGTCGGCCTGGGTCAGGTCGATCCGGTCGTCCTCGGCCCGGTCGTGCAGGGTCAGCAGCCAGCGCGCCAGCCGCTCGTCCAGCCGGTGCTGGGCGTTGCAGGCGGCGGCCTGCTGCACCTGGGCCATCAGGCCTTCGGTGAAGCGCGACAGGGCCTGGCGCAGGCCTTCGCTCTCATCCAGCGCCTCGCCGAACACCTCGGCCGAACAGCAGACGGCCACGCCGTCGCGCTGGGAGATGGCGCGGCTGGCGGCGCGGGCGTTGAACGGGCCGCAGGTCACCCCCACCAGGCCCTCGCGCCCGATGGCGGCGGTCTCCACCATCTTGTCGTCCGGCAGGACGGTCATCAGCGACACCACGCCCTTCAGCGGGAACCAGACCTGATCGACCGCCGCGCCGGCGTCGTACAGCATCTGGCCGCGCGCGATCTGGTGCTCGCTCAGATGAGGTTCGATCCGCTTCCGGTCGGCCGCGTCCAGAGCGGCGAGCCACAGATTGTCCATATCCACTTCCTCCGCGCCAGAAACGGCGACGCTTTCGCGACGTCCGATAACGCCAGAGCTTGGTTATGCGTTCCGCGACCGTCGGAGACGTTTGCGCACGCTTGCCGCGATCCGTCGGGCGCCTTACGCCGGAAGAAAAGAGGAAAGCCCATGACCGACACTCGCCTTGACGTTGCGGAAACCTTGAAGACCCTGCCCGCCTGGCGCCCCCATGACGGCGACCGTGCGGCCATTTCGCGCAGTCTCAAGTTCGCCGATTTCAACGCCGCCTTCGGCTTCATGACCCGCGTCGCCCTGATGGCCGACAAGATGGATCACCATCCGGAATGGTCGAACGTCTATGACCGGGTCGAGGTGGTGCTGACCACCCATGACGCCGACGGCGTGACCGACAAGGACGTGACCCTGGCCCGGTTCATCGACCGCGCCGCCGCCGACATGGGAGCGATCTCGTGAGCGCCGCTTCCTCCGCCCGCCCCGGCCGCGTCGCCGGCAAGACCGTCCTGATCACCGGCGCCGCCGGCGGCCTGGGCGAGGCCATGGCCGCCATGATGGCCCGCGAGGGCGCCCGCCTGGCCCTGACCGACATCGACGGCGGCCGCGTCGCCGCCCTGGCCGAGCGGATCAACGCCGACATCCCCGGCGCCGCCTTCGCCTACGCCCACGACGTGGCCAGCGAAGCCGACTGGGAACGGGTCGTCGCCGCCGCCGTCGCCGACCTGGGCGGCCTGTCGGTCCTGGTCAACAACGCCGGCGTCGGCGGCCCCCTGGCCTTCGTCGAACAGGACACGGTCGACAACTGGCAGCGTCAGTACGAGATCAATCTGCGTTCGATCATGCTGGGCGCCAAACACGCCATGCCGCACCTGCGCGCCGCCGCCCCGGCCTCGATCGTCAATATCTCGTCCATCGCCGGCCTGGTCGCCGCCCCCGGCATGGGCGCCTATAACGCCACCAAGGCCGCCGTCTGGATGTACACCAAGACCCTGGCGCTGGAGGCGGCCAAGGCCGACTGGAACGTGCGCTGCAACTCGGTCCACCCGGTCTTCATCAAGACCCCGATCCTCGACCCCTTCATCGCCCTGGCCGGCGGCGACGAGGCCAAGGCCCACGAACGCCTGACCCGCGGCATCCCGCTGAAACGGATCGGCGAGCCGGACGACGTGGCCTACTGCGTCCTCTACCTCGCCTCCGACGAGTCCAAGTTCGTCACCGGCTCCGAGTTCAAGATCGACGGGGGCATGACCGCGCAATAGGGCGCAGGCGCCCTTTCTTTTGGGCCTACCGCGCTTCGCGCTGCTTGAGGCCGGGCTTAGGGGGCCTATCGCGCTTCGCGCTGCTTGAGGCCGGGGACGCCCGGCGACGGCGGTTGGAAGACAGTCATCCGACCGTCATCCGCTTATTCGGGATTGAGGCCGCCCGCAGCTTGCTGTAAGCGGCCCTTTCGGCGTCACGCCGCATGCGCACCCGTAGCTCAGCTGGATAGAGTACTGCCCTCCGAAGGCAGGGGTCACAGGTTCGAATCCTGTCGGGTGCGCCACTTCCTCTCTTGAAGTCTCAGTCGCCGGACGAGGGCGTCCAGCCGAAGGCCTTCATCATCACCTCGAACAGATGGGTGTTGGGGAAATAGCCCCGCACCCGTTCGGCGCCGACGCCGATGGCCAGGGCCGGGACTTCCTCGGCCGTATGGGTGCGGTTGACCATGACATTCTCCAGCCGCACCACGCGGTCGTCGCCGTCCCGCGCCTTCCAGGCCTCATAGCCTTCCAGCAGGGGCTGGCCGCGACGCCCGCCGTCGACCTGCAGGCCGAAAGAGTGGTCGGCGGTGAAGATCATCAGGGTGTCGTCCAGATCGACGCGCGACTGCACCTCGGCGATCAGCCGGTCCAGGTCGGCGATGTTCTGCAGGCCTTCGCGGGGATCGTCGGTGTGGGCGTCCCATTCCACCACCAGCAGATAGCCCTTGTCCCCGGCCTGCAGCAGGTCCAGCGCCCTCAGGGTCGCCGCCCGCACGTCGATCTCTTCGGCCACGACCACGGGCCGCCGGTTCCCCGCCGGCGCCGCCTCCAGCGTCGCATAGATCGGCCGGTCGTGCGCCTGGGCCAGGCTGTCGTAGCTGACGCCGTTCGCCGCCATCTGTTCGGCGATCTCCGTCCGGCCCGAGCCGATCAGCACATCCACCCCGTCGCCGAAGCGCGGCGAAAAGGCCTGGGGGAAGATCTCGCCCCATTTGCCGCGGTCGTTCGAATGGGCGTAGGTCGCGGCCGGGGTCGCGTCGGTGATCGGACGGTCGGTCACCACCCCGGTCAGCAGGCCGTGTTGCTCGGCGTATTCCAGCACCGTCTTGGTCGGCGTCCCGTCGCGCCGGCCGCGTTCGCCGTCAGGCCCCTGGCTGATCACCCCATTGTGGGTCTTCACCCCGGTCACGATGGCGCTCATGCCGTTGGCCGAGTCCGAGACGAAGGCGTCGACCGGCGAGGTCTCGCTCAGCCCCAGATGCGGCCACTGCTGGACGTGCAGCCTCAGCGGCTCGCCATAGGCCATCACGCTGGCCGCATGGACCGAGGCCACGCCCCCGGCGTCCGCCAGGAACAGGATCACATTCTTCGCCCGGCCCTGGCTCTGGCTCTGTTCGACCGGCGGACGGGCCGCCGTCTGGGCCGAGGCTCCAGAGGCGCCCCCCGAGGCGCAAAGACCGATCGCAAGCGCGAGGGCGGAAACCAGGCGGAGGGAGACAGGGGTCATGGGCGTCGGTCCAGCAAATCAGACAAGGCCGCCCGCGTCCCCCGATCCGCCCCCGCCTGTCTACCGCGAACCTGTGACAGTCGCCCTCCCCCGACCCGGCGGCGATGCGGTTCTGGGCGGTTCGGGGCGGTTCTGGGCGGTTCAGCCCGCCTCGCCTGTGGCCGCGTCGATCCGCGCCTTCAGCCCCGCCTCGTCCAGCCCCTCGACGGAGACCATCTTCAGCCGCGACTGCCCGCCCCGCTCCAGCACGACCGAGGACCGCGACACCCCCAGCGCCTTGGCCAGGAATTTCACCAGGGCGGCGTTGGCCTCGCCATCCACGGGCCGGGCGCGCACCCGCACCTTCAGCACGGGCCGGCCTTCGGGATCTGCGTCCCAGCCGTCGATCCGGTCGCCGGAGGCGCCGGGCTGTAGCTTGATCGGAAGTCGGGACAGGGGATCAACCGGCGGCGCGTCGATCCGGGGCGCGATGATCGGCGGCGCGCCAGACCACTTCGACATCTTCGGCGCTCAGGGTCGGGGTCGCCCGTTCCACGCCTCTCTCGTCGGCGAACTCCGCCAGGAAGCGGGCCGGGTCGAGCATCATCACGACCGTGCCGCGCTCGCCCTTCTTCAGGCCCAGGTCCGGAAGATCGGCCAGAAGGGCCACGACGTCGAGTTCCTCAATCATGGTCGTCACTCCACCATCGCGGTCGTCAGACGGGGAACCCCGTCCGATCCTACGATCCAGCCGCTGCGGATCAGCGCCGTGCGACCGCGGAACTCTAGCATGAAGCGGACCCGGTACAGAGTCCCGAACGGCGTCGTCCCGACCGGCTCGGCCTCGGCCTCCCTGGCCGCTTCCAGAAACCGGCGTTTCAGATAGGGAGCGTCCGCCCGGGTCAGACCCAGGGCGGACGCGAAGACCCGGGCCTTGTGTCGGCCTTCCGGGTGGTCCGCCGACAGGCAGTAGGCTTCGATCTTTCCCTCCGGAACGACCGCCTGCCCACCGCCTGGCAGCCTCATTCGAGCCTCAGCCCAGGGCGGCCATCAGTTCCGGCACGACGGTCTTGTAGTCGCCGACCAGGCCATAATCCGCGACCTGGAAGATCGGGGCGTCCGGGTCCTTGTTGATGGCGACGATGGTCTTGGAGTCCTTCATCCCGGCCAGGTGCTGGATGGCGCCCGAGATGCCGATGGCGATGTACAGGGCCGGGGCCACCACCTTGCCGGTCTGGCCGACCTGATAGTCGTTCGGCGCATAGCCCGCATCCACCGCCGCGCGCGAGGCGCCGATGGCGGCGCCCAGCTTGTCGGCCAGGGGTTCCAGAACCGCGTGGAACTCGTCCGCCGAGCCCAGGGCGCGACCGCCCGAGACCACGATCTTGGCGGCGCCCAGGTCCGGGCGGTCCGACTTGACCATTTCCTCGGAGACGAAGGCGGTCTTGGCGGCATCGGCGCCCGTGACGCTCTCGATGGCGGCCGAACCGCCTTCAGCGGCGGCGGCGAAGGCCGTCGGGCGCACGGTGATCACCTTCTTGGCGTCGGCCGACTGGACCGTCTCCAGGGCGTTGCCGGCGTAGATGGGCCGCACGAAGGTATCGGCCGACACCACCTCGATGATGTCCGAGATCGGGGCGACGTCCAGCTTGGCGGCGATCCGGGGGGCGAAATTCTTCCCGTCCGTGGTCGCGGGCGTCAGGATGGCGTCGTAACCGGCGGCCAGGGGCAGGACGGTGTCCGTCACCGCCTCGGCCAGGCCGTGGCCCAGGCCGGCGCTCTCGGCCAGCAGCACCTTGCGGACGCCGGCGATCTTCGAAGCGGCGTCGGCGGCCGCCTGCACGCCCTGCCCGACGACCAGAACATCCACATCGGACGACAGGGCGAGGGCGGCGGTCACGGTCTTGTTTGTGGTGTCGCGAACGGTCGAACCGTCGTGATCGGCGATGACGAGGACAGCCATATTACAGCGCTCCCACGGACTTGAGCTTGGAAACCAGTTCGGCCGCATCGGCCACCTTGACGCCGGCCGAGCGTTTCGGCGGCTCGGTGACCTTCAGGACCTTGAGTCGGTCGGCGACATCGACGCCATAGTCGGCGACCGCCTTCATGGCGATCTCCTTCTTCTTGGCCTTCATGATGTTCGGCAGCGACGCATAGCGCGGCGTGTTCAGCCGCAGGTCCACCGTCACCACGGCCGGCAGGTCCGCCGAGAGCGTCTGCAGGCCGCCGTCGACCTCGCGCGTCACCGTGGCCTTGCCCGCTTCGATCACCAGTTTCCCGGCGAAGGTCGCCTGGGGCCAGTCCAGCAGGGCGGCCAGCATCTGGCCCACCGCATTATTGTCGCCGTCGATCGACTGTTTGCCCATCAGCACCAGGTCGGGCTTTTCTTCCTCGACCACCGCCTTCAGCAGCTTGGCGACCGCCAGCGGCTCCAGGTCCGCATCCGACTGAATCAGGATGCCCCGATCCGCGCCCATGGCCAGGGCGGTGCGGATGGTTTCCTGGGCCTGGGTCACGCCGATGGAGACCACGACGATCTCGGTCGCGGTGCCGGCGGCGTGATGTTCCTTGCCTTCCTTCAGACGAACCGCCTCTTCGACGGCGATTTCGTCGAAGGGATTCATGCTCATCTTGACGTTGGCCAGATCGACGCCGGACTGGTCAGCCTTGACGCGGGCCTTGACGTTATAGTCGATCACCCGTTTGACGGGGACGAGAACCTTCATGGGTCTATCCGTGAATTCGCCTGAATGTAGGGGCAGGACATGGAGCGGTCGCGAAGGCCTGTCAACGTAACGCGGGGTCAAGCTCCCGTGCAAAACCCGCCTAACGGATGCTGAGATGAAGCGTTTTCTGACCTTTCCCCGCCTGGCCATGATCTTCTTCGCCCTGTTCGGCGTCGCCGTGGCGGGGGTTTTCGCGGTCCAGGCCTATTGGGTCGCGCCGGGCGAACGCTGCGAGGCGGCGGGCAAATGGTACGACATGGAAAACCGCATCTGCGCCCAGCCCATCTCCATCGCCCAGATCACCGGCCGCCCCAACGGCGTCTCCCGCGCCCAGGCCTCGGACGAAAAGAACCGCGAACTGATCCGCATCGAGGACGAACTCGCCGCCCAGGACCGCGCCCGCGCCGCCGAAATCACCCGCCAGAAGGCGGCCCTGGCGGCGGCCCGACCGGCGACCTGACCACCCTTCACCTCCCCGTCGGCGAAGGCCGACGGGGAGGACAGGCGAGAGCGTCAGCGAACGCCAGGAGGGGGCGACTCGGTATCAGACGCTCTTGGGGTCACCCCCAACGCTGGAGTCGCCCCCGCCTGGTCGCAAGCGCGACCTGTCCTCCCCCCGCGCCTTCGCGCGCGGAGAGGTGACGCCGCCCTCTCTTCTTTCGTCCTGTATGGGCGGTGCAGCCCTACCGCGTCGCCCCCGGTTTCCACTTCACGTCGTTCGCCCCGTTCGCATTCGCCCGCCGCCCGGCGACGAACAGATGGTCCGACAGCCGGTTCAGATACCGCACCGCCGCGCCGTTGACCGCTTCCCCCGCTTCAACCAGCCGCACCGCCTCGCGCTCGGCGCGGCGACACACCGTCCGCGCCACGTGCAGATGGGTCGACAGGGGCGAGCCGCCGGGCAGGATGAAACTGTCCAGCGGCTTCAGGCTCTCGTTCATCCAGTCGATTTCCTGCTCCAGCCGCTCGACCTGGCTGTCCAGGATGCGCAGCGCCTCCCAGGCCGGGGCCGGGTCCAGCGGGGTGGCCAGATCGGCGCCCAGGTCGAACAGCTCGTTCTGGATCCGGGCCAGCATGGCGTCGATCCGGTCGTTCTGGCCGCTGTTCAGCCGGGCCACGCCCAGGACGGCGTTCAGCTCGTCCACCGCGCCGTAAGCCTCGACCCGGGGATCGGCCTTGGACACCGGCGCGCCCGAGGCCAGCCGCGTCTGCCCGTCGTCGCCGGTGCGGGTGTAGATCTTGTTCAGCGTCACCATGGATCAGGCCCCCTGCGTCGCCTTCCACACCATGCCGACGACCAGGATCAGCACGGCGACGGCCTGAAGCCCGACCCGCCAGCGCATCAGCCTGTTGGAATGGCTCCGGGCGTAGTCCCCGCCCCGGAACAGCGAATAGAGGCCCAGACCCAGCGTCACCGTGACGGCGAGGATGGCGGCGACGACCAGGATGTCGAACATCTGCATGCCCCTGTTCTAGTCCCCGCGCGCGTCGGACGCCAGCGACCGAGCCCGTCCTGATCCCGCCGGAGCCAGGGATGGATTCGCCGACCCCCGGTTTTTCTGCGCGACAGCTAAGCCATTAGTCACGATTGGCGTTGCAATCTGCGCGGCATGACTGATCGCGCCGTCCGCAACCTCGAACACCTCCGGGGCTCCGCCTCAACCGCCCGCGTGCTGAACCTTCTGCGGGTGTGGGAGGAAAACGGCGACAGCCGATCGGACGGCGCCGTGCGTAATCCCGACTGGGCCGCGCGGCCGGTGTTTCGCACCCACGCCCTGAACCGGTCCCTGATCATCAAGCACCGGCTGCGGCGCAACGAGACCGATCTCTTCACCGGCCGCCGCCAGGTCGCCACCAAGGTGGTCATCCCGATCGACGACGAGGATCTGAAGACCGGGGGGCGCTATGTCTTCGTCAATCAGATCGGCTTCGAGCGGATGATGATCGAGGCCTTCGGCGTGGCCCCCGCCCACCCGGATATCGAGACCCTGCGCCTGATCGACAAACTGCCGTCCCTGGACCCCTTCCTGCTGCGCGAGCAGCTGCGGCGCGGCGGACTGGATCCGGCCCCCTGCTATTTCTCCATCAGCGACGGCGACCTGCAGCGGATGGTGGCCTTCGTCCATAGCGAGGTCGAGCCCCTGGTCACCCTCAGCCTGGGGGCGGACACGTTTGCGGTGGCCTCGGACTCGGCGGCGCGGATGGCGGCCAAGATCCTGTCCAACACGCCCGGCGACCAGCTGGAGGCCCTGCGTCTGACCCTGCGTCTGGCCCCGGAACAGTATCAGGAGGGGGTCTTCTGCTGGAAGGGCTTCCTCTATTACAAATGGACCCTGTCCACCCTGCTGGGCGAGGTCGCCGCCGTGGCCGAGGCCGTGCGCACCATCAAGCCGAGCGGCAGGATCGACCGCCCCGCCCGCGAATATCTGGACCGCAGCCGCGCGGTCCTGCGCGGCCGCATCATCCGCACCTGCGACGAGGTCAGCCGCACCCTCAGCATCTATGACGACGCCTACGCCCGCCTGACGCAAGAAGGCCGGCCGACCGCCTTCCGCGACTTCCTGCTGGACGCCCCCTCGATGTTCGCCAAACTGGGCGACCAGCTGGGCGCGGTCCAGCATATCGTCAGCTACTGGCGTTTCCGCTTCGGCCCGGCCGCCCATCCGGCCAATGTCGAGGAGCTGATGGACATCTTCATGGACTTCGAGACCGGCCTTCTGGGCCGCGGCGAGAGCCCCGACGACATCGGCATGATGGCGGCCTAGCCTAGAGCGCCCGCACCCGCGGCCCCGCGCCCCGGCCGTCCAGCATCAGGTCGGTGACGGCCCAGACCAGGGCGTCGGCCCGGTCCCAATGGCCCGCCGCCTCGCCACCCCCGCTCTCGGCCTCGTCGGCGCCCAGCGCCATCAGCTCCTCCTCCAGCGCCGCGAACGCGCCCGCATGCCGCACCCGCCCCTGTTCATACAGGGCCGCCACCGGCTCGGCCCGCGCCGCCTTGCCGCGCGAGGCCCGCACCGCCGTAAAGCCGATGTTCTCCCCATCCGCCCCGCACCCGGCCGCCTTCAGCACCGCCTCGACCATGTCCCCGCCCTGGTTGACCTCGCCGACGATGCGGACCGCGCCGAACAGCCGCGCCGTCTCCATGGCCCGCTCGGCCCATTTCTGCGGCGACAGCCCCCGCATTGAGCGATCGGCCAGCACCCAGGCCGTATCCCCGCGCCGCCCCACCGCCACGATGCCGCAGGCGTCGCCGCCGCGCGAACAGGTCGGGTCCAGCCCCACCACCACCCGCTCATAGACCGGCCGCCCCTCGACAGAGACCGGCGCCGCCCCCCGCGCCGCCGCCATCATGTCGGCGGTGAACAGCCCGCCCTCGGGCTCGACCACCTGGCCCTCCAGCTCCTGCGCCGCCCGCCGCGTCCCGCCGTACAGCCGCTCCAGCCCCTCCAGAAACCCCGGCGCCAGATGATCGCCATTGTCCCGCGTCGTCGCATGGGTGAGCAAACATGACGCCTCGGCGCGGAGCGCCTTGAGCGCCCGTGTCGGGCGCGGCGTGGTCGTAACCACCAGCCGGGGGCTACCGCTCGAAATTCTCGCTTGGGGGCTACCGCTCGGCTCGCGGAGCCTCGCTGCTTCAGCCCCCAAACCCCCGTCAGCCCCCACGCCCCCGCCTTGCGCCGCGCTTGGATCGACGGCTGGGGAGTCCGGGTTGGGCAACCTCAACCTCAGCCCCATCCGCAGCAGGGCCAGGGTCTCCCCGCCGTTGCGCCAGGCGCAGAATTCGTCGGCCCAGGCGGCGGCGAACTGGGGGCCGCGCAGGCTGTCGGGGTCTTCGGCCGAGAAGACGAAGGCCTCGGCCCCGTTCGGAAACACCAGCCGCCGCCGCGACGGCTGATACTCCGGCCCCCGCCACTCCACCGCCCCATCCGCCCCGACGCCCGTCCAGCGCGGCAGGCTCATCACCCCCGACGGCCCGGCGATCATCACCTCGCGCACATCGTGCAAGGTCGGCCCGATCAGCGCCAGCCGCCCGCCCGCCCCCAGCCGCTCGGCCATGTCCGCGATCCACGACGCCCCCGCCAGAGTCTTGCCCGCCCCCCGCCCGCCCAGAAACAACCAGGTCGACCACGCCCCCTCCGGCGGCTTCTGCGCCGGACGCAACACCAGGCCCCCAGCGCCCTGACCGTCCCCGTCGCCGCCTTCAAGCAAACCGGGGGTCTGGGGGCTCATGTAGCCCGAAGGGCGATAGCCCCCAGGCATAGTGGGGGTCTGGGGGCTCAAGCAGCCCGAAGGGCGATAGCCCCCAGGCAAAGAATCCCGCCTTGCTCGCTCTCGGTCGAACACGCGCTCGACCTGTTCTTTCGCCATGAGGATCCGTCCCATCACGGCGAACCGACCCTCCCCGGCCGCCCGCTGGATCAACCGCCAGAAGGCGGCCCGCGTCCCCTCGGGATCGGCGGGATCCACAGTCACGCCCCAGGTCGCCCCCTCCGGGTCAGGCGGCCCGTTTTCAGGCGTAAGCTCTCCCTCAGCCAGAACCCTCTGCCGCTTCTGAAGGCCCAGCTTCCCCGCCATGCTCGCCACGTTTGAGGCCCGGACCGGAAACCGCGCCTCGACATCCCTATAGGTCGCCCCCCGCTCCAGCAGGGCGAAGACCTCGCGCCATTGTCCCGCCGTCAGCTTGCTGTTGGGATGGCGCCAGTCGTCCGGCCGCTCGAGGACCGGGATCGACCGCCGCGCCGGATGATCGGCCGGCAGGTCGCCGATCCGCATCCCCAGCCGTTTGGCGTTCGCCCTCCAGGTATCGGGCGACACCCCCGCCTCGGCCCGCAACCCCTTCGCCGCCTCGCCCCCATGCCACCGCCCGAACAAGACCCGCCAGGCCGCGTCATCCATCCGACTGTTGAAATGCTTCCCCATGCGGAGAAGCCTAACCCCGCCCGCACCTCAGGCGCGCAAATCGCCCATCCCGAAATTCAACCGACTGATTTAAAACGGCTTCACTTTCAGAATTACGCGCGTTCCGCCCGTCCAGCGCCCGCAATTCCCATCCTTCCGGCGCCCCCGCCACAAGGACCGACCGCGTCGAACAGGGCCGCCCCGACCCACCGACGCCCTCCCCCTGTCGTCATCCTCGGGCTTGTCCCGAGGATCCATACTCCCGGTCTCAACGACGGCGCACCCTGCGGACACACCGGGCTTATGGATCCTCGGGACAAGCCCGAGGATGACGGGTCTAGAGAGGCGAGGATGACGAACCTGGGGACCTCGCCCCAAGCCCCTACCGACCGCCCGCCTCGTCCGTCTTCACCTCGCTGGCGTCGCAGCTGTACCGTTCGCAGTATCGGCGTCTCAGTTCTGCGACCGCCGCCTTGGCGGCCTTGGATTCCGGATAGGCCGATTCAAACCTGTCCATATCCGGCGGCGACACATAGTCGCCGGCCAGCAGGCGACGAAGGTCGCTCTCGCTCGCCAGCCGGGCCAGCTGCAACACTAGGGCCTCGCGCCGCTCGGCGCGCACCTCGACGAACAGTTCATCGACCCAGGCCTGGACGACCGCGCGCCTGTCGTAATCCAGCCCGTCGAGGAAATTGTCCTCTTCCGGCTCCCCGTCCTCATAGGCGCGATCGACGATCTGGCGCGCAAGCTTCAGCTGGATTTCGGACGGCTCCGGCCCGCTCCACCCGCCTTCATCCGCCTCATCCTCCACGCGGAAACGCACTCTGGCCCGCACCTCGCCCGGCATCGGTATACCGGCGACCCGCCCCAGCCTCAGCTCCCCGCTGGCGACCACCACGCGCGCCGCAGACCCGAACCCCAAGCCCTGCGGCCGTTCTTCGACGACCCTGCAGTTGTAGGGATGGCCGTCCGTCTCCTGATAACAGCGAACAATGGCCCAGCCCTGCAGGTCCAACTGCGCCGCGAACCCCGGCATCAGGTCAGAGGTCACTTCGGGATCGGGCGTCCGCGCCCAGTTGGTGGCGGGCGCCTCCTGCTCCCACAATTTGGGCGTCCCCGGATCCGGAACCAGAACAGCGAGTGCCAGCAGCGGCGCTACGAACATGACGACCCCTCATCCCCTAAATCTCCGCCGCACTCACCACAAGGCGCGGAGGTTGTCGATCCAAGCCCCTTGGTTTCGTCATCCTGGGGCTTGTCCCGAGGATGGCGGCTCATATGGATCGTCGGGGTCAGGGGTTTGTTTAGGAAGGGATTTATTTGCGGAATTAGGCGAGCTAGGTGTGTCGTTCGCCCACAGTTGTCGGATGCGGCACGGTCACTAAGCGCCAACAGCGGAATCTGGCGGGCCGCCGAATTGCGACCCTGAGTCTTCTCGCGCTACGTTGCCGCTAACGTTAGGGGATCAAATCAGGTTGTGATCAAGGATGACGAATATCTCGAGAGGCTTGTAGCCGGAATCCACACGATCACTGGCGACGCTGCGGATGTTCGGTGGAATGAGATCATTAATGGCCGGCAGTTCGACGTCGTGGTCCGCTTTCAAATGGGGACGCTGCGCTATTTGGTGCTGATCGAGGTCAAGAACCGGAAACGTCCCGCCTCGGCCTCGGATCTGGACGCTTTCGTTTCCAAGGCGGGAGACCAGAGAGCCAATAAGGCCGTGTTCGTTACTGCGGCCGGATTTCAAGAGGGCGCAAAGACCGTCGCGCTTCGCCACGGGGTCGATCTTTTCACGATCAGCTTTGATCTGGACGAACTGACCATTCCAGCTGCGGCCGGAGCGATGGTGATGCGCAGAAATCCGGATGCCCCGGCCGATGCGGAGACGCAACTCGGGATCGGCGCACCCCGCATCGTGGCCTCGGTCCCATCGTTTGTAGTTGTCTATGAGACCGGTGCCCGTGCGACCCTGCCGAGCGAACCCACACAGATGAATTACTACATGGATCGCACGCGAGTCGGCGACGGTCGCTCCCTAATGGAGGTCGTACAGGGACAGCCCATTACGACGTTGAATGAAGGCGAGCGCCTACAACGCAGCGAGACTTTCCGGCCCGCCACCGCGCTCGTGCCGCCAGACGACTATTTCTTCCCTCACGGTCAGGCCAAGGCCCTAGAGTGGACGATCGTCGGCACGGTATCACGCATGATCACTGGCAACCTTAAGATCGATCCGAGTCTCTTCGCTGGACGGGTCTGCTACACCAATGTCCTAACCGGCGACGTCAGCCGGTTCGGTTTCGACGAACTTCCGCTGGGCACACGTAACGTCAAACCCGGTAGCTTCTACTTTAGCTATCATCCCCTGATGTACTATCGGTGCGATGCGGTGAACGGCGAAATCGTGACTTGGACGCTCGTGGAGAGCTTTCAGGCCGGTGAGCTGATCAGGGCGCGCTTCACCCAGGATATCGTCTATGCGTCGCACTACATCCCGGTGACGGACAGGGCGATCCAAGCGCGGCTCGAGCGTCGTTTCGCCGACTATGAGGCGCTCGTCGCTCGGGGAGAGGGTTAAGCCCGGCGTTGCGTCATGATACCCAGGTGCCGGTCTGGACCATTGCGCTGATGTCACCACAATGATCAGCTGCGTCGAAGCTGGCCGACTGAGCCTCCCACTTCCGTCATCCTAGGGCTTGTCCCTAGGATCCATACGCCCGGTATCGACGACAGAGCTCCCTGCGGACACACCGGGAGTCTGGATCCTCGCCACAAGGGCGAGGATGACGGTTCTATAGGCGGGTTCGCCGCGCGTCAGTCCTCCGCTGAGTCGTCTTTCAGTGTCTTGGCCTTGCGGCGTTCCAGCTGTTGGATGCTGGCGTCGGGGGTGGGCAGGTGTTCGGGCATGACGCCGCCCAGTTCGCCGATGGTGGCGCGGACTTTTCGGCCGACAGCGCGGTGGATGTCGTTGGCCTGAGCCTTGGTGCGGGCGCCGTCGCGTTTCAGCTTGTCCTCGGTCTGGGTGGCACGGAACAGGTTGGCGGCCAGTTCGGTCGAGCCCATGTGGTCGAGGATTTTCTGGCTCTTCTTCAGACCCTTGTGCATGTGGATGTCGCGCATCGAGCGGCCGCCGTACAGGCCGCGATAGCCGTGGTCCTGAAACACCGCATAGTCCAGGCCGGTGACGACCCCCGCCTGGCCGGCGGCAGAGGCCAGGGCGGTGTTATGGTGGGCCATTTCCCGGCGCAGCATCAAGCGACGGTCGTCCTCGGACAAGGCGCCGAAGGCGGGGTCGTCCTGGATTTCCTGGCGCCGGGTCTGGACGGCGAAATAGGTCTGACCTTCGGCGATAATCGGCTTGGAGGGGTCGCCGTTCTGGACGATCAGATAGCAGGCGTAGCGGGACAGGCGCAGGTCGGCGAGCTCGCGCTGCGCGCTGGAGCCGATCTGGACCATTTTGGTGACGTCACCGAAATGGTCGGCTGGGTCGAAACCGGCGGACGCCGCCGAGGTGCGGGCCTTCTCCACCACCGCCAGGAAGTTTCGGTAGTCCTGGTAGCCGAGGACGGGGGCCAGCTCCCGCGCCAGCCAGTATTCCGCCCCGTCGTCTTCACGGCGGATGGATTCAAACGAGTGCTTATGCGGCTGAGAGGGTTCGATTTCGGCCATGCTTGATGAGAACAAAGTAGCAACTTCAAGTCAATAGAGTTTCGCGTGAGAAGAGTGAGGCCGGTTCGTTCTCCGGGGGCGATTTGGTCCAAGCTACGCAGGGAATATCGCTTGACCGCGCCCAGCTTCAGGACGACCTTGAATCTCGTCAGGAAGATCAACACCGCCGACGGCGCGGCGTTGATCCACACTCCTGCCAGTCACGGTCCAATCCAAGGCTGCCATGTCACCGGAGAGATCCTACCTCTCCGGTGACTACACCGTCGCGTGACGTTCACAGCACAGTCTCGTTTGTGATGTCGGTCAACGCTGATTCGTTGGTCGATTCGCAGTTAAATTGTTTGACTCCGTCAAACGCTAATCCTGCTTGGGGAATTTGTTGTTTCGCTATTTCCTAGGGTTAGGCGAAGACCTATCCGGGCGGAATTTAAGCTCGAAGCCCCACTCGACTAAACCGATCTCCAGGTGCGGTTCTTCTACGAATCACTCGCCTCGGCTCAGGCAAAGCCCGACCGCGTCGGGGCGGGTAGCCGCCTCAATGCGCCGCGTCCCAGTTGGGGGCGGCGCGGGCGTCGACGACCAGGGGGACGGTCAGGGCGACGGCGGGGTCTGAGGCGGTTTCCATGACGCGTTTGATGACGGTGATGGCGCGGTCGGCCTCGGCCTCGGGGGTTTCGAAGACCAGTTCGTCGTGGACCTGCAGCAGCATGCGGGTTTTCAGCCCGGCCTCGGCCAGGGCGGCGGGCATGCGGATCATGGCGCGGCGGATGATGTCGGCGGCGGCGCCCTGGATCGGGGCGTTGATGGCGGCGCGCTCGCCGAACTGGCGTTCGGCGCCCGATTTGGAATGGATGGCGGGGATGTGGATGCGGCGGCCGAAGACGGTGGAGACGAAGCCGGCCTGGCGGACCTCGGCCTTGGTCTTGTCCATATAGGTTCGGATGCCGGGGAAGCGGTCGAAATAGGTCTTGATATAGGCGCCGGCCTCGCCCTGATCGATGCCCAGCTGGGCGGCCAGGCCGAAGGCGCTGATGCCGTAGACGATGCCGAAATTGATGGCCTTGGCGCGGCGGCGGGTCTCGGACGGCATGCCCTCGACGGGGACGCCGAACATCTCGCTGGCGGTGGCGGCGTGGATGTCCAGCCCGGCCTTGAAGGCGCGTTTCAGCTCGGGGATGTCGCCGATATGGGCCAGCAGGCGCAGTTCGATCTGGCTGTAGTCGGCGCTGATCAGCAGATGGCCGGGGGCGGCGATGAAGGCCTGGCGGATTTCGCGGCCGGTCTCGGTGCGGATCGGGATGTTCTGGAGGTTGGGGTCCGAGCTGGCCAGGCGGCCGGTGGTGGCGGCGGCCAGCTGGTAGCTGGTGTGGACGCGGTCGGTGGCGGGGTCGGCGGCGGCGGTCAGGGCGTCGGTGTAGGTGCCCTTCAGCTTGGACAGCTGGCGCCAGTCCAGCAGGACGCGGGGCAGGGCGTGGGTGGCGGCCAGGTCTTCCAGCACGCTGGCGTCGGTGCCCCATTGGCCGGAGGCGGTCTTCTTGCCGCCGGGCAGGTTCAGCTCGCCGAACAGGATTTCGCCGATCTGGCGGGGGGAGCCGATGTTGAAGGGGCGGCCGGCGATCTCGTGGGCCTGGGCCTCCAGCTCGGCCATGCGCAGGCCGAACTCGCTGGACAGGCGTTTCAGGCGGTCGGGGTCGATGCGGACGCCGGCGGTCTCCATCTCGGCCAGGACGGCGGGCAGGGGGCGTTCCAGGGTCTCATAGACGGTGGACAGGCCCTCGCGCGCCAGCCGGGGCTTGAGGAGGCGCCACAGACGCAGGGTGACGTCGGCGTCTTCGGCGGCGTACTGGGTGGCGGGTTTCAGGGCGACGTGTCTGAACGACTTCTGGCTCTTGCCGGTCCCCGCCACGCTCTTGAACGGCACAGGGTCGTGCCCCAGATGAAGCCGCGCCAGCTCGTCCATCCCATGCCCGTGCAGCCCGCCCTCCAGCACGTAGGAGATCAGCATGGTGTCGTCATAGGGCGCGACCCGGATCCCCCGCCGCGCCATGACCGCCAGATCGTACTTGGAATTTTGTAGTATTTTCAATACACTAGGATCTTCCAATAACCCCTTCAGCTTCGCCAGGACCGTCGTCTTGTCCAACTGCTGGAGCGGCTCTCGCGCCTCCCCCGGCTCCCCGAACAGCCCCCCCTCGCCCGCCTGGGGCTCATGCTCATGCGTCAGCGGGATGTAACAGGCCTCATTCGGCCCCACCGCCAGCGACACCCCGCACAGCCCCGCATGCGTCGCCGACAGCGACGAGGTTTCTGTATCGAAACCCACCACGCCCGCCTCGGTTGCCCGCGCGATCCAGCGATCCAGCGCCTCTTCGGTCTGGACGCATTCGTAGGCCTCGAGGTCGAAGATTTGGCCCTCGGCGGGACCTTCCACCACCTGGCCGTAGCGAGGCGTGGCGACCGGGGCGCTCAGGTTCGGCGCGCGCTTGGGGGCGAAGGCGGAAGTCTCGCTGGGGCCGGCCCTGCCGTCGCCGACACGACGTTGCAGCGACCGGAACTCCATCTTGTCCAGAAAGGCCGACAGGGTCTCGGGATCCGGATCGCGCACGGCGAAATCCTCGATCGGCTCGGGCGCCGGGGCGTCGCAGGTCAGGCGGACCAGCTCGCGCGACAGGCGGATCTGATCTGCAAAATTGATCAGGGTCTCGCGGCGCTTGGGCTGTTTGATTTCGCCCGCGCGGGCCAGCAGGGCGTCCAGGTCGCCGTATTCATCAAGCAGCTGGGCGGCCGTCTTGGGTCCGATGCCCGGGGCACCGGGAACATTGTCGACGCTGTCGCCGATCAGGGCCTGAAGATCGATCATCTTCTCCGGGCCGACGCCGAACTTTTCGAACACCTCGGGCTCGGCCAGCCGCCGGTCCTTCATCGGATCCCACATGACGACGCCGCCGCCGATCAATTGCATCAGATCCTTGTCGGAGGACACGATCACCGCCTCGCCCCCGGCGTCGCGCGCCTTGCAGGCATAGGTGGCGATCAGGTCGTCGGCCTCGTAGCCGGGCAGTTCGACGCAATGGACGCCAAAGGCCGCCGTCGCCTCGCGCACCAGGGGAAACTGCGGGACAAGATCCTCGGGCGCCGGCGGGCGGTGGGCCTTGTACTGGTCATACAGGGTGTTGCGGAACGTCTTGTCCGAATGGTCGAAAATGGCGACCAGATGGGTCGGGCCGTCGGCGCCCTTCATGTCCTTCAGCAGCTTCCACAACATGTTGCAGTAGCCCTGGACCGCCCCGACCGGCAGGCCGTCGGACTTGCGCGTCAGCGGCGGCAAGGCGTGATAGGCGCGGAAGATATAGGCCGAGGCGTCGATCATCCACAGCCGCAGGGCGGGGCCGTCCTGGGTGAGGGGGCGATCCTGTTCGGGGGCGGTCTGGGGAGCGGAGGCGTCGGTCATGGCCGGAACATAGGCGGCCGGAGCCGCCGCGTCAGCCGTCAGAATTCGGTCCAGCTGGATCCAGGGTCGCGTCGTCCCGGCTGGGCCTGTTGCTGACCCCAGCTGACGATCATCAGCAGCTTGTGACTGCGGATCCTGTACTCGCCGATCATGGGCAGGACCGCGCCCAGGGGAGCGCCGGTCTTGGCCTCGTACAGGAAGCCGGAAAACTCGGCGACGCCCACCCGGTCGCGATTGCTGTAGACCGAAAGTTCCGGCAGCGAGACGACGTTCAGGGTCTCGTTTATGGGAATCCGCATTTCCGGAAGACCGAAGACGCGGCGCATCTGTTCCAGTGACAGGGCGCCCGGCCGAATCTCGAACACGGCGTCGGACTCGTCCTTGTTGCGCGCCAGGCGGTATCCGGCGTCGGACAGGGCGGCGCGAATGGCGCTGATGGCATAGCGCGAGCCCTCGCCCTGGAAGTAGGACTCATCGACGAAGATCGACGCCGCCGTCGGCAGGGGCAGGGACAAACCCTCCACCGCCTTGTCCGACGCCCGCGCCATCAGCAGCTGTTCGGTCGCGGTGCGGCCGATATAGGTCTCGGTGGTCGAGGCGCAGGCCGACAACGCCAGGGCCGCCGTCGATACCAGTGCGAGGTGACGCATCACCATGTTCCGGTATTGTCCATGGAGGCCCAGGGCTCGGCAGGGGCCAGGGGCTCGCCTTCCTGCAGCAGTTCGATCGAAATACCGTCCGGCGACCGGACAAAGGCCATATTGCCGTCGCGCGGCGGACGATTGATCACCACTCCGCCATCCATCAGCCTTTGGCAGGCGGCGTAGATGTCATCGACCTTGTAGGCCAGATGGCCGAAGTTGCGGCCGCCCTGATAGGTTTCCGGATCCCAGTTGAAGGTCAGTTCGACCTCGGGGGCGCATTCCGCCGCCGACTGTTCCAGGTTCTTGGGCGCCGCCAGGAAGACCAGGGTGAAACGGCCCTTCTCGTTCTCGGTGCGTCGCACCTCCTGCAGGCCCAGCAGGTCGCAATAGAAATGCAACGAAGCGTCGAGGTCCTGTACGCGGACCATGGTGTGTAGATAACGCAAGCGTGTGTCTCCGTCCGGGAGGCGCGGTTGACGCCCTCTATAGCCGCCAGATGGCGAAACCACGATTCAACTGAGGTGACAGGCTCAGCGGGCCTGTATTCAATGGGCCTCGGGCGCGCGGGCGGCGGGGCTCAGATATTCGCTCTCGTCGTGCGGATCGGCCGACAGGACGAAGCGGCGGTCGCAATAGCCGCACTCGATGAAGTCGTCCTCGCCCATGTCCATATAGACCAGCGGATGGCCGAGGGCGCCGCCGCCGTCGCAGGCGACGCGCTTGGTCGAAACCACGACTTCTTCGGGCGGAGGGATGATCGCGTCGGGATGGCGGGGCGGCATTATTCGGCTCGTATCTTGGCGAGGAGGCGTCGGGCGCATACCTATGCGGCCCGTCCGGCGGCGTCAAACCGCCGCGCGACCCGATTTCTCGATCAAAGCGCCCCGAATGACCGATGCGACGACCCTGCCCGACAACGCCATCGAGGTGCGCGGGCTGAAGAAGACCTACGCCGGCTCCAAGAAGTCGGCGCCCAAGACGGCCCTGCGCGGGGTCGATCTGATCATTCCCCGCGGTTCGGTGTTCGGGCTTCTGGGGCCCAACGGCGCCGGAAAATCGACCCTGATCAACATCCTGGCCGGGGTGGTCAAGAAGTCGGAAGGCACGGTGACCATCTGGGGCCGCGACATCGACAAGGAGCCGCGCGACGCCGCCGCGGCCCTGGGCGTGGTGCCGCAGGAGATCGTCGCCGACGTCTTCTTCACCCCGCGCGAGTCGCTGGAGGTCCAAGCCGGCTTCTACGGCGTGCCGAAGAACGAACGCCGCTCGGACGAACTGCTGGCGGCGCTGGGCCTGTCGGACAAGGCCAACGCCTATGTCCGCGCCCTGTCGGGCGGCATGAAGCGCCGCCTGATGGTGGCCAAGGCCCTGGTTCACAATCCGCCCATCCTGATCCTGGACGAGCCGACGGCGGGGGTGGATGTCGAACTGCGCCGCCAGCTTTGGGCCTATGTCCGCCAGATCAATGCGGAGGGCGTGACCATCGTCCTGACCACCCACTATCTGGAAGAGGCGCAGGAGCTCTGCGACACCATCGCCATCGTCAACCGGGGCCAGGTGGTGGCCTGCGAGCCGACGCCGCAACTGTTGCGCCGTCTGGACAGCCGCAATGTGGTCGTCACGCCCGAGACGCCCCAGGCGACGCCCCCGGTTCTGGACGGCTTCCAGGTCACGCCCCGTCCCGGCGGCGCCTTCGCCGTGACCTACAAGAAGGGTCAGTCGTCGGTGGAACAGGTCATCAACGCCGTCCGCGCCGCCGGCGTGACCATCGCCGACATCACCACCGAGGACCCGGACCTGGAAGACGTCTTCCTGGCCCTGACCTATGGCGACGCCAGCCAGGTCGATCCGACGAAGGATTAATCCGCGTCCGCCAGGAATTCGAAGATCGCCGCCTTGGCCTCGGCTTCGTCCAGCATCGGGGCGTGGCCGACGCCGGGGACCTCGACATAGGCCATGGCCGGCGCGGCCTTCTTCATCTTCTCGGCGATGGCGAGGCTGAGAAGGTCGGACTCCCCGCCCCGCACCAGCAGTGTCGGCTTGGTCTTCGCCAGACGCCGGAACATGGGCCACAGGTTGGGAACCAGGGCCTTGGCCCCCGCCGCCCGGATCGGAACCGAGATGTCCGGATCATAGTCCAGCTCGATCTCCCCGTCCGGCTGCTGGCGGAAGATGCGCCGCGCGAACCCGTCCCAGTCGGCGTCGGAATAGTGGGGAAAGGCGACCCCATTGATTCGTTTCGCATAGGCCGCCGCATCGGCCCATGAGCCGATCTCGACGGGCTGGCCGCTGTAGGACGCGATGCGCGCCAGGCCTTCGGGCGCCACCTCGGGACCGATGTCGTTCAATATGGCGGCGACCACCGCCCGGGGCTTCAGGGCCGTCAGGGCCATGGTGATCAGCCCGCCCATCGAGGTGCCGACGAAGACGGCGCGGTCGATCGCCGCCTGATCCATCAGGGCCAGCATATCCTTCGCATAGACATCGGGCCGGTAGGTCATCGGGTCGGACGCACGATCCGACAGGCCGCGCCCGCGCACATCGACGGCCAGGACGCGCCGTCCGCTCTGGGCCAGAAACGGCGCGAGAGCGCCGAAGTCGGCGCTGTTACGGGTCAGGCCGTGAATGGCGATGATCGGCGGACGCGCGACGCCGGGCCCCGGCGCATAATCGCGCGCGAACAGGTCCAGACCGTCCGGGGATTTCCAGCGACGTTCGACATAGGCGGCGACGAGGGTCACGGGGCGCTCCTTCAACCAAGAAGGAGGAAACTAATTCACCGCACGAAGAATTGCGATGGTCAGGCGCCGATCAGTTCACGCACGAAGACGTCCAGGTCGCCGCCCTGGAACAGGAAGCCCGACACGCCCGCCCGCTGCGCCGCCTCGATGTCGCGCGGCTGGTCGCCGATCATGAAGGACTTGGCCGGATCGATGTCGTGATCGGCTATGGCCCGCAGCAGCATGCCGGGATTGGGTTTGCGGTCGGGATGGTCGGGATGGCGATAGCGTTCGTCTCGCGCCTCCGGATGGAAGGGGCAGGCGTAGACCGCCCCGATCACCGCCCCGTCCTGGGCCATGCGTTTGACCAGCAGGGCGTTGAACCCGTTCATCTGGGCCTCGTCGAACATCCCGCGCGCCACGCCCGACTGGTTGGTGACGATCACCGCCAGATAGCCCAGCCGGTTCAACCGCCGCACCGCCGCCGTCGCGCCCGGGATCAGTTTCAGATGTTCGGGCAGATGGGGATAGCCGGAGTCCTCGATCAGGACTCCGTCGCGATCCAGAAAGACGGCGGGCAAACCGGTCATGCGTCGTGTCTCAGCAGTTCGGAAAAGGCGGTCATCAGGTGATACAGGCTGGAGGCGGGCGCGGCCTTGTCCGACGACGTCCCGTCCGCCTCATAGCTGTCGATCCACAGGCCGGGAACGGCCGTCGCCAGATGGGTGGCGAAGGTCGCCTCGATCAGGTCTGCGGCGGCGGCGTCCCCGAAGGTCAGGGCGGTGCGGACAGCCTCCGTCTGAGCCCAAAGACGGCGTCCGGCGTGGATCGGCGCACCGTCGGCGTCCATCTCGCGGATCATGAAGCCGGCCTTGAGCCCCTGGGCGACGGCGCGGCGATGCAGGGCCTCCGCCGTCTGATCCAGGCCTGGGCCGGCGTCGAGACCGGCGATTTCAGCCTGACGCAACAGCCAGGCCCATTCCTCGAAATGGCCGGGTTCGACGATATGCCCGACGGCCGGATCCGGTCGCCAATCCTCGGTGAAATATTCGCGGATCGCGCCGTCGATCAGGAAACGGTCGCGGCACAGGTCCAGCGACATGCGCGCCGCCGTCTCGAAGACCGGGTCGGGCGCCGTCGCCTGCCAGGCCAGCATGGCCTCCAGCAGGTGCATGTGCGGGTTCTGGCGACGCGGCAGACTCGGCGGCAGGGCCTCATGCCAGCCGCCGTGCGGGGCCGCCATCAACCGATTGATCGCCCCCAGGGTCTCCAGCGCCAGGGGCCGGGCCCGGTCGTCGCACAGCACCCGATGCGCGGCCGCCAGGGCGAAGAGCACGAAGGCCAGATCATAAAGGTCCGGCGTCTCGTCCACGACCGCGCCCGCGTCATCGGTCGCCGCGACCCACAGGCCGTCGTCGCGGCGACAGGCGGCGATCATCCGGTTCAGACCGGCCTGGGCCACCGCGCGCCCCGGCGCCCATCCCAGGGCGGCGGCTTCGCAGAAGACATAGATCTGACGCGCCTGAACCCGGGTGCGTCGGCGCAGTCCGGTCCGCGCCCGACCTTCGAAATCCAGCTGTTCGAAGAACCGCCCCTGGCCGTCCACGCCCTGTTCGGCCCACAACGGCAGGGCCTGGTGAAACAACCAGTTGGAGACCTTGGTCTTGGCGGCGGCGAAAGCGGACATGGCGTCGGCTTAGAACATGATCGTTGCAATGGGCAACGCGAAGTGACGCCGCCCGGTTTGGTCTCCGCGTTCGATCTTGCTAGGACGGCGGCCACCCTCGCGGCCCGACCCGTCGTCCCGCCGCCCCCGATCCCCCCCCGGATCCTCGTGGAGAGCGCGTTCATGATCCCCTTCATCGACCTTCAGGCCCAGCGCCTGCGTCTCGCCGGCAAGATCGAGGCCGCCGTTCAGGAGGCCGTCGTCGGCGGCGCCTGGGTCATGGGGCCTCAGGTCCGCCAGTTCGAAGCCGACCTCGCCGCCTTCGGCCGGGCCAAGCACGCCCTGGGCTGCGCCAACGGCACCGACGCCCTGGCCCTGCCGCTGATGGCCTGGGGGATCGGGCGCGGCGACGCGGTCTTCGTGCCCAGCTTCACCTTCGCCGCCACCGCCGAGGTCGTGCCCTGGTTCGACGCCGAGCCGGTCTTCGTCGACGTGGACGCCGACACCTACAATATGGACCCGGTCGCGCTGGAGCGCGCCATCGAGGGGATCAAGGCCGAGGGCCGCCTGACCCCGCGCGTGGTCATCGCCGTCGACCTGTTCGGCCAGCCCGCCGATTATCCGGCGATCAGGGCGATCTGCGACAAACACGGCCTGAAGCTGATCGCGGATTCGGCCCAGGGTTTCGGCTGCACCATCGGTGGCGAACATCCGCTGAAATGGGCCGACATCACCACCACCAGCTTTTTCCCGGCCAAGCCCCTGGGCTGCTACGGCGACGGCGGGGCGGTGCTGACCGATGACGACGAACTGGCCCAGCTGATCGATTCCGTCCGCGTGCACGGCAAGGCGGTGGCGGTGGACCTGAAGGACCGCGTCTTCGATCACGACCCCAAATATCTGAACATGCGGATCGGCCTGAACAGCCGTCTGGACACGATCCAGGCCGCCGTGCTGATCGAGAAGCTGAAGGTGTTCGGTGAAGAGATCACGTGGCGCAACCGGATCGCCGCCCGCTACAATGAAGGCCTGCGCCCTCACGTCGCCAAGGTTCCGGACGTCCCCGCGGGCAATATCTCGAACTGGGCGCAATATACGGTCGAACACCCCGACCGCGACGGCCTGATCGCCCATCTGAAGGCCCATGACGTGCCGACCGCCGTCTATTATCCGATCCCGCTGCACCTGCAGCCGGCCTATGCGCATTTCCCGCGCGGGGCCGGCGGCCTGCCGGTGACCGAACGTCTGAAGGACGTGGTCTTCAGCCTGCCGATGCACGCCGACCTGGACGAGGCGACCCAGGACAAGGTCATCGCCGCCGTCGCCAGCTACAAGGGCCAAGCCTGATGCCGACCACCCCCGTCCTCAAGTTCGGCGTCGCCGGCGTCGGCGTCATGGGCCGCAACCATGCGCGCGTCGCCTCCGAGATGCGCGAGTTCGACCTGACCACGGTCTTCGACCCGGATGCGGTCGTCGCCGATGGGGTCGCCGCCGCCTATGAGGCGGCGCCGGTCACGACCGCCCAGGCCTTCGTCGACGCCGGCCTGGACGCCGCCGTCGTGGCCACGCCCAACCGATTCCATGCCGAAATCGGCGTCGCCCTGCTGGAAAAGGGCGTCCACGTCCTGGTCGAGAAGCCGATCGCCGCCACCGTGGCCGACGCCCAGCGGATGATCGACGCCGCCAAGGCCAACGACCGCGTCCTGATGGTGGGCCAGGTCGAACGCTTCAATCCGGCCGTGGACACGGTCAAGCGCGCCGTCGCCGACGACGAGATCATCTCCATCCAGATCACCCGCGTTGGCCCCTTCCCGCCGCGCATGGGCGAGGTCGGCGTGGTCATCGACCTGGCGGTGCATGACATCGACATCATCCGCCACCTGACCGGATCCGAGATCGTCGAGGTCCAGCCGCAACTGGCCCGCACCCGCGCCGAGCGCGAGGATACGGCCCTGCTGCAGTTCCGGCTCGACGATGGCGTGATCGCCCACATCACGACCAACTGGGTCACGCCCTACAAGACCCGCACCCTGCAGGTCGCCACCAAGACCAAATTCATCGTCGCCGACCTGATCACCCGCCAGGTCACCGAATATTTCGGACAACAGCCCGACGGCTCCTATTCGACCCGGATGCTGAACAGCTGGCCGGCCGAACCGCTGAGGAAGGAGCTGGAGGCCTTCGCCCGCGCCATCCACACCGGCGAAACCCCGGCGGTGACGGGCGAAGACGGTCTGCGCAATCTGGAAGTCGCCCTGCGCTGCCTGGGCGAGGCGTAAAGTCGCCGCAATGGCCGGGGAAGGAAGAGGCATGCGCTCGCCCCTCGCTCCCGTTCTCATCGCCTTGCTGACCCTGTCGGCGGCCGCGCCCGCGCACGCCGACACCCGCTATCTGTCCTACAACGCCTCGGACCGCATCACCCAGGCCCTGACCAAGGGGATCACCCTCCAGGTCCGGCGCGGCCTGTTCGGAGCGATCAGCGTGGAACGGCTGTTCTCGACCACTGCGCGCGGTTCGGCCGATTTCGCCCGGGGCGGGCCGAACGAGGCGCGGCGCGTCCTGCCCGAGGGGGCGAACGAGAGCGACCTCTATGCCATCGAACAGAGCGGCGACGGACGGGGGCTGGCCCGCGCCCTGTGTCCCGGCGCGAACGACGTCTGGCTGGTGATGAGCCGCATCCGCGCGCCCCGCCCGCTGACGATACAGGCGGTCGGCCGCTGGGCCGACGGGACCTACCGCCATTGCGTGACGCTGAGTTACGACTGGCGCGGCGAATGGCAGACGGCGCCGGTCTCGCCGTTTGCGGACGCGGACTCCTAGATCCAGCCCGTTCCGCCGACGGCGCCCTTTCGCCCGCCACGCCTGCTCGTCTATCTTCATGGCTGGAGAGGCGTGCGGAGAGACAGCGATGCGATGGGCCCTGCCCCTGGCGGTTCTGATCGGCGTGGTCGCCGCCCTGCTGACCTGGACCCGGCCGGGCGCGTCGATCCCGTCGATCACCGACGCGCCGGTCACGGTCTATCTGCTCGACAACGGCTTCCACACCGATCTGGCCGTGCCCCGCGCGGCGCTGGAACGACGCGGCGGGCCGCTTGGACAGGCCGTCGCGGACCTGGCGCCCGGCGACTGGATTCTGATCGGCTGGGGCGACGCCGCCTTCTATGTCGATCAAAGTCCGATCTCGGACCGGCTGCCTGACGGCGCGCGCGCCTTTTTCCGGCCCGGCAATCCCTCCGTCGTCATGCTGGACCCGGAGCGTCTGGACCCCCGCGACCGCCACGCCGCCGATCAACGCGCGGCCCTGCGCCTCCCGCCCGGCGCCTTCGACCGAATGGCGGGACGGATCGAGTCCTCGCTCGACCTCGCAGACGGGGGGCCGCGTGTCGCGACCGCTCGCGCCGGCGGCGACGCCCGCTTCTTCGCCAGCCGGGAGAGCTTTTCGATCCTGCACCTGTGCAACCACTGGACGGCCGGTGCGCTGAACGCCGGCGGGGTGGCGATCCGCCCGGCGCGCTCGGCGTTTTCGGGCGAGGTGATGCGGTCCGTCAGAGCGGCGGAACTGGACAGGGCGGCTCCACGCGCCTAGACCGCCCGACTTTCGCTTATCCGGCCGGGTCCGAGCCCCGGCGGGCGAACAAGAAGGAGCGGCCGATGGCCCACAAACAGCATACCCGCAATTCCTCCGGCCCGGCCGGTCCGAGCCAACGTCAGCTGCGCGCCGGCGAACTGATCCGTCACGCCCTGGTCGACATCCTGCGTGAGGAGGACATCCACGACGAGGCCCTCGCCGACGTGTCCGTCACCGTGACCGAGGTCCGCCTGTCGCCGGACCTGAAACACGCCACCTGTTTCGTCGAACCTCTGGGCGCCGGCGTCGAGGCCGCCGCGACCACAGGCCACGAGAGCGAGATCATCAAGGCGCTGAACGTCCACGCCAAATTCCTGCGCGGCCAGTTGGGCCGGCGTCTGGACATGAAGTTCACGCCGGACCTGCGCTTCCGCCACGACGAAAGCTTCGACGCCGCCAGCCATCTCGACCGTCTGTTCGAAGACCCCCGCGTCCGCGCCGATCTGGAACGCCGCGACGAGGAAGAGGGCGACTCCTGATGTCGCGGCCTCAAGTAGCGCCTAGCGCGATAGGCCCGGCATAATGGCCCGTAAGAAGAAGGGCGACGTCGTCGACGGCTGGGTGTGCCTGGACAAGCCGTTCGAGATGGGATCGACCGAGGCGGTCAGCCGCATCCGCCGCCTGTTCAACGCCCAGAAGGCCGGTCACGCCGGGACGCTGGATCCGCTGGCCAGCGGCATCCTGCCCATAGCGCTTGGCGAGGCGACCAAGACCGTGCCGATGATGATGGAGGCGCAGAAGGTCTATCGCTTCACCATCAACTGGGGCGTCTCGACCGACAGCGTGGACCGCGAGGGCGAGATCATCGGCCGCTCCGACGTGCGGCCCTCGGTCGAGGCGGTGAAGGCCGCCCTGCCCGCCTTCGTCGGCGAGATCGACCAGACCCCGCCCCGTTTCTCAGCCATCAAGGTGGACGGCGCCCGCGCCTATGACCTGGCCCGCGACGGTGTCGAGTTCGAGCTTCAGTCCCGCCGCGTCACCATCCATTCGGCCGAGGTCACGGACGCCCCGGACGCCGACCATGTCGAACTGACCATCCGCACCGGCAAGGGCGTTTACGTGCGCTCGCTGGCGCGCGACCTGGCGCTCGCCCTGGGCGCCGAGGGTCACGTAAGCGCCCTGCGCCGCGAGCGGGTCGGCCCGTTCAGCACGGAAAACGCCGTCACTCTGGATTCTCTGGAGGAAATGGTGCATAGGGGCGCCGCCTCGGAAGGCTTGCTTCCCGTTGCGACCGCCCTGGACGACATCCCGGAGCTGGCCGTGACGGATCAGGACGCCTTCTCGCTTCGGCAGGGACGCCCGATCGTTCTGCTCCCCCGTCAGGTGGAAACCCTCAAAGATCGCCTTTCCGGCGGTTCGCGAACGGTTTCAGCCTTTCAGGGCCAGACCCTCGTCGCACTCTGCCAGTTGCGGGCCGGCCGGTTAGAACCCGACCGCGTTTTCAACCTCTAGGCCCGCGCCATCCGGCAAGGGCCGAGACCCCACGGCCTCAAGTAGCGCGAAGCGCGATAGGCCAAGAAAGGACTCTTCGATGTCGGTTACTGCTGAACGCAAGCACGAGATCATCGCCGATAACGCCCGCACCGCTGGCGACACCGGCTCGGCCGAGGTTCAGGTCGCGATCCTGTCGGAACGCATCTCCAACCTGACCGAACACTTCAAGACCCACAAGAAGGACAACCACTCGCGTCGTGGCCTTCTGAAGATGGTGTCGCAACGTCGCCGCCTGCTCGACCACCTGAACAAGGTCGACGCCGGTCGCTACCAGGCGCTCATCGCCAAGCTGGGCCTGCGCCGCTAAGGCGTCGGATCAGTGTAGAATACGCTTTCGAGGCGCGGGCGGTCACGTCCGCGCCTCGTTGTGCGACTAGAGACGACCTGTGCGCCGCAGGACTTACGGCGCAGTTGCGAGGGCCATGCCGGTCCTCTCCCGGTCGACCGCGATGGCGCGGCGACCTCTGGATCGAAGGACTGAACGCCGACGCATCCGCCCCCAATGATGGGACCCCGCACGGAATACGCCGTCCGGGATACGAAAGACGAAATATGTTCGATATCAAACGCAAGACGATCGAGTGGGCCGGACGCCCGCTGACCCTGGAAACGGGCCGCATCGCCCGCCAGGCCGACGGCGCCGTGCTGGCGACCTACGGCGAGACCGTGGTTCTGGCCACCGTCGTCTATGGCCGTTCGCCCAAGCCGGGTCTGGATTTCTTCCCCCTGACCGTCAACTACCAGGAAAAGACCTTCGCCGCCGGCAAGATTCCGGGCGGCTACTTCAAGCGTGAAGGCCGTCCCAGCGAGAAGGAAACCCTGGTTTCCCGCCTGATCGACCGTCCGATCCGCCCCCTGTTCGTCAAGGGCTTCAAGAACGAGACCCAGGTCGTCATCACCGTGCTGCAGCACGACATGGAAAACGATCCGGACGTGCTGGGCATGGTCGCCGCCTCGGCCGCCCTGACCATCTCGGGCGTGCCCTTCATGGGCCCCATCGGCGCCGCGCGCGTCGGCCTGATCGACGGCGAACTGGTTCTGAACCCGACGGTCGACCAGATCCCGGGCTCTGACCTGGACCTCGTGGTCGCCGGCACGCAAGACGCCCTGATGATGGTCGAATCCGAAGCCAAGGAGCTGTCGGAAGAGAAGATGCTCGAGGCGCTGATGTTCGCGCACGCCGGCATGCAGCCGGTGATCGACGCCATCATCGATCTGGCCGAACACGCCGCCAAGGAGCCCTTCGACTTCCAGGCCGAAGACCACTCCGACGTCGTCACCTCGATCAAGAAGCTGGTCGGCGAGGACATCAAGGCCGCCTACACCCACCCCGGCAAGTACGACCGTCGCTCGGGCGTCGATGCGGCCAAGAAGACCGCCGCCGCCGCCCTGGTGAAGACCGACGAGAACCCCGAGGGCGTCGACAGCTCCAAGTTCGCGGCCGCCTTCAAGGAATGTGAAGCCGACGTCCTGCGTCGCGACATCATCGAGAACGCCCACCGCGTCGACGGCCGCGCCCTCGACAAGGTCCGCGCCATCGTGTCGGAAGTCGGCGTCCTGCCACGCACCCACGGTTCGGCCCTGTTCACGCGTGGGGAAACCCAGGCCCTGGTCGTCGCCACCCTGGGCACCGGCGAGGACGAGCAGTACATCGACAGCCTGCAGGGCACCTACAAGGAAAGCTTCCTGCTGCACTACAACTTCCCCCCCTATTCGGTGGGTGAAGCGGGCCGCATGGGTTCGCCCGGCCGTCGCGAAATCGGTCACGGCAAGCTGGCCTGGCGCGCGATCCGTCCGATGCTGCCGTCGAAGGAAGACTTCCCCTACACCATCCGCCTGGTCTCCGAGATCACCGAGTCGAACGGCTCGTCCTCGATGGCCACGGTCTGCGGTTCGTCGCTGGCCCTGATGGACGCCGGCGTGCCGCTGATCCGTCCGGTCTCGGGCATCGCCATGGGCCTGATCCTGGAGCCGTCGGGCGAGTTCGCCATCCTGTCGGACATCCTGGGTGACGAAGACCACCTGGGCGACATGGACTTCAAGGTCGCCGGCACTTCGGAAGGCATCACCAGCCTTCAGATGGACATCAAGGTCGCCGGCATCACCAAGGAGATCATGAAACAGGCCCTGACCCAGGCCTCGGCCGGTCGCCTCCACATCCTGGACGAGATGTCCAAGGCCATGGATGCGCCGCGCGCCGAACTGGGCGAGCATGCGCCGAAGATCGAAACCATCAAGATCGCGGTCGACAAGATCCGTGAAGTGATCGGTTCGGGCGGCAAGGTGATCCGCGAGATCGTCGAGAAGACCGGCGCCAAGATCGACATCGGCGACGACGGCACCATCAAGGTCGCCGCCAACGACCAGGAGAAGATCGACGCCGCCAAGGCCTGGATCCAGTCCATCGCCTCGGAACCGGAAGTCGGAACCATCTACTCCGGCAAGGTCGTCAAGGTCGTCGATTTCGGCGCCTTCGTGAACTTCTTCGGCGCCAAGGACGGCCTGGTCCACGTGTCCCAGATCGCTCTGGAACGCGTCGCCAACCCGGCCGACGTCCTGACGGAAGGCCAGGAGGTCAAGGTCAAGTTCCTGGGCTTCGACGATCGCGGCAAGACCAAGCTGTCGATGAAGGTCGTCGATCAGACCACGGGTGAAGACCTGACCGACAAGATCAACGCCGAACGCGCCGAGCGCGGCGAAGAGCCCCTGTCGGACGACACCGGCGGCCGTCCCAAGCGCGAAGGCGGCGGTGATCGCGGTGGCGATCGCGGTCGTCGTCGTCGCGACTAGGACCGAGCCACACGGCTGAATGAGAAGGCCCCGCCGGCGACGGCGGGGCCTTTTTCATGGCGGCCTGTCCTAAGACCGGCACGCCGCCGGCGGATCGCCGTCGCGCGCCCACAATTTGCAGGACCGGTCGATCTCGCCCTGGATCAGGTCGCAGGGGTTGGCGGCGTTGCAGGGCGGGTGGGTCGCGGGGCTGACCTGGATGCAGCGTTCGACCAGGCGCGCGGACGCCGCCTCGCCGATCTGCTCACGACAGGGGATTTCGCTGGCGGGAATCCGCTCGGGCCTCATGTCCGGCCCTTCCGGAATCCGAGCCTGAGCGTCTTCCGACGGCGCCGGCGTCGGCGCTGCGGGGTTCCCGGCCGGGGCGGGGCCAGGAGCGGCGGGGCTGGGGACCGCCGACGAAACGGTCCCAGAGGAAGAGGCGTTGGGGGCGTCGCTTCCGGGCTGACAGGCCGCGACCGTCAGGGCGAAGCCCAGAACGGCGGCTGAGGCGGAACTGATGAACAGGGGGCGGCGCATCGGCATCTCCGGGCAGGGGCGGGATCACCCAGACGATGAACCGTCCCCTTAACGCGCGAAAGCCCCTATCGGCGCACCGCCTCCAGCGCAGCCTTTTGCAGGGTGAACAGTTCGGTGCAGCCGATCTCGGCCAGGGAGAACAGCCGGTCGAATTCGGCGCGGGAGAAGCCGCGCTTCTCGCCGGTGGCCTGGACCTCGACGATCTGACCCGCGCCGGTCAGGACGAAGTTGGAATCGGCCTCGGCCTCGGAATCCTCTTCATAGTCCAGGTCCAGCACCGGCACGCCGTCGCAGACGCCGCACGAGACGGCCGCCACCTGGTCCAGGATCGGGTCGGACTTCAGCACCCCTTCGTCGCGCAGATAGTTGAGGGCCGAGGCCATGGCGACCCAGGCGCCGGTGATGGAGGCGGTGCGGGTGCCGCCGTCGGCCTGGACGACGTCGCAGTCCAGCACCACCTGACGTTCGCCCAGGGCCTTCAGATCGACGACGGCGCGGAGCGAGCGGCCGATCAGGCGCTGGATCTCCTGGGTGCGGCCCGTCTGTTTGCCGGCGGCGGCCTCGCGGCGGCCGCGGGTGTGGGTGGCGCGGGGCAGCATGCCGTATTCGGCCGTGACCCAGCCCTGGCCCTTGCCGCGCATCCAGCCGGGGATGGTCTCCTCGACCGAGGCCGTCACCAGGACCTTGGTGTGGCCGAAGGTGATCAGGCACGAGCCCTCGGCGTAGCGGTTGACGCCGGTCTCTATGGTCACGGGACGCAGTTGATCGTCGGTGCGTTGCGAATGGCGCATTGAGATGAGTCCTTGGAAGCGGGGGCTGCGGTGCTTATCCTGAAACCGTGAGCCTGTATGCCCCCAAAACCCCGCCCTTCGACGGCGCCCAGTCCTTTGCGGGGCTGGCGGGTCTGGATGCGCGCGCACGCGACATCTTCCGGCGCATCGTCGAATCCTATCTGGAGACGGGCGAGCCGGTGGGATCGCGCACCCTGTCGCTGGGCGGGATCGCCCTGTCGCCGGCCTCGATCCGCAATACGATGCAGGACCTGACCCTGGCCGGACTGCTGGCTGCGCCGCATACATCGGCGGGGCGGATCCCCACCCATGCGGGCCTGCGCCTGTTCGTCGATGGCCTGCTGGAGATCGGCGACCTGACGAAGGAGGAGCGGCGCGAGATCGACGGGCGGCTGGCCGGGCGCGGCCGGAACTTCGAATCCGCCCTGGACGAGGCGTCGAACCTGTTGTCGGGCCTGGCGGGGGGCGCGGGCGTGGTGTCCAGCCCGGTGCGCGAGTCCGGCGTCAAACACGTGGAGTTCGTCGCCCTGGGCGGGGATCAGGCCCTGGCGGTCATCGTCGCCGACGACGGCACGGTCGAGAACCGGATCATGACCCTGGCGGCCGGGGTCACGCCCTCCACCCTGGTGGAGGCCTCCAACTTCCTCAACGCCCGCCTGCGCGGCCGGCCGTTCGCCGACGCCAAGCGCGAGATGACCCAGGAACTGGAGATCGCCCGGCGCGAACTGGACCAGACCGCCGCCCGCCTGGTCGAGGACGGATTCGCCGCCTGGTCCGGCGGCCCGGACCGCGAGCGCGCCCTGATCGTGCGCGGCCGCGCCAATCTGTTGCAGGACGGCGAAGGCCTGGCGGATCTGGAGCGGGTGCGGGTCCTGTTCGACGACCTGGAGCAGAAGGAACAGCTGATCGGCCTGCTGGACGGGGTCGACGCGGCCCAGGGGGTGCGAATTTTCATCGGCGCCGAAACGCGGTTGTTTTCACTTTCGGGTTCCGCCGTGATCGCGGCGCCCTATATGAGCGGCCGACAGCGGGTTCTGGGCGCCATCGGCGTCATAGGCCCCGCAAGATTGAACTACGCCCGTGTCATCCCGTTGGTGGACTATACCGCCCGGGTGCTGGGCCGGATGCTGGACGGGAACGACAAGTGAGCGACAAGCCCCTTAACGACGACTTCAACGAACTGGACGCCGATATGGCGGAAACCAACGCCGAACACGGCCTGGACGCCGATCCCTCGGACAATCTCGCGCCGCTAGACGCCGTCATCGCCGAGCGTGACGAGTGGAAGGACCGCGCCCTGCGCGTCGCCGCCGAGATGGAGAACCTGAAGCGCCGCGCCGAGACGCAGCAGAACGACGCCCGCGCCTTCGCCATCCAGCGCTTCGCCAAGGATCTGCTGGGCGTGGCCGACAATCTGGAGCGCGCCCTGATGGCGGCGCCCAAGGACACGGACGGTCCGACCGTCGCCCTGGTGACCGGTCTGGAAATGACCCAGAAGGCCCTGCTGCAGGCGTTCGAGACCAATGGACTGAAGCGCGTCGCCCCCGAGGCCGGCGAGGCCTTCAATCCCCATCTGCACCAGGCCATGATCGAACAGCCGTCGGACACGGTTCCCGGCGGCGCCGTGCTCCAGACCATGCAGTCCGGTTTCGAACTGTTCGGCCGCACCATCCGCCCGGCCATGGTCGTGGTCGCGGCCAAGGGCTCGGGCGCGCAGGGCGCCAACCCCTATGGCGCAGCCCCCGCGCCCGAAGGCCAGACCTTCGACGGCAAGGCCTGATGTGAGGACGTGATTGGTGAGGGGTGAGTAGTGAGCTGCGGTGTCTCCGCAAGCCGCTCACCCCTTGCTCACGACTCACCATTCACCAGTCACTCCCCCTCAGAACCTCCGCCGCCATCCGCCGATCAAGGCGAATTCCGGCGCGGCGTCCGCAACATGGCGCGGCTGACGGCTGGCCACGGCCTGGATCGTCAGGTTTGAGCCGTCCCACAGACTCCGCTCGCCGCCCAGGATGAAATCGATCTGGCGGCCGCTCGGCGTGGCCGAGAAACTGCGGCGCGAATAGGTCAGGGGGTCGAAATACTCGACCGGCACATCCGCCAGCCAGGCCGAGAAGGCGCCGCTTTCGATCCGCAGCGGCTGCGACAGAGTGAAGCTGATCCGGTCGCAGAGCGCCGAACACCCTGTCAGCAGGCCCAGACGCCAGTTCGAACTGATCGCGGCCTGGTCCATCGACAGGAACCGGCCCTCGCTCCGGGTCGAGCCGACGCCGGCCTCGCCGATCAGGGCCAGGCCGGGCCTCAGGGTCCAGTCGCCGCCCACCGCATAGAAGCGGGTGCGCGACGGCAGGGCGAAGTCCGATCCGCCGGGCAGGAAGGCCCCCAAGGGCCCCAGACGCTCGTCCAGGCCGCCGATGCTGACCGACAGGCCGCCTTCTGCGCCGCGCCAGGCCAGGGTGGCGCGGCTGTAGCTTGACGCCTCCGCCTCGACCCGCCTCAGCGGCATACGCCGGTCCCCGCCCCCGCTCTCGGCCGCAAGGGTCAGCGACCCGAACCGCAGGGCGCCGCGCGCCGCATGATCCGCCTGGGCCAGGGCGGCGAAACCATCGCCGGCCGCGTCGAAGGGCGACCGCGCCCCGCCTCGACCCTGCCATGTGGCGAAGCTCAGCCGGCCCATCTCCAGGTCCAGCATGGCCTCCTGACGGGGTTCGTCGCCCAACCAGGGCGCGTCGGTCAGGTCATAACGCGCAGCGATGGGCTCGGGCGTCTCGACCGGCTGGGACGCCGTCAGATTCAGGCGGCCCCCGTTCGGCAGGGCCAGCCGGGTCGTCGCCGTCCGGCTCGGCGCGAACGGCGCGGCCTGATACGAGCGGCTCGGCGCCGTCGGATAGGCCCCGCCCAGCTGGACGGCGAACATCCGATCATAGCTGTCGAACAGGACGGTCCCCAAGGCCGTCTGGCGTGAGAAGGCGTCGCCGAAGGCGGGGCCGACGAAACTGCCAGGCTCGCTCTCGGCGACGATGGAGCCTCCGTCGGCCATCGGGGTCGAGCTCGTTCCCACGGGCCGGAAGGCGTTGGCCAGGTCCAGCAGGCCCCGGCCGTAGACGATGTCGGTCCCTGCGTCCCCGGCGTCGCGCGCCGTGTCGAGAAGGATGGCCAGGGCCTGACGCGCCGAAAGATTGGGGAAGGCGTCCATCAGCAGGGCCAGGGCCCCCGACACATGGGGCGCCGAGAAGGAGGTGCCGTTGATCCGCCAACAGCTGGTCCCGTCGCAGCCGGTGATAACGTCCTCGCCCGGCGCGGAAATATAGGCGGCGGCCGTGGCCCCCGCGCGGTTCGAAAAGCTGGACATGACATTGGTCTCGCCGTGCGAACCGACGGCGATGACAGAGCCGGAGAACCGGGGATCCACCGCATATTGCGCAGGCCAGCCGGGATTGGCCTCGCCGTCATTGCCCGACGAGGCGACGATGACCGCCCCGGAATCGACCGCGCGCAACAGGGCCGCCTCGAAGGCGGAGCCCAGCCGACCGTCGCCGCCCAGGGACATGTTGATGATCTTGACCCCGTTGGCCACGGCGAAGTCCAGGGCCCGGACAAGGTCTGAACTGCTGAAACAGACGTCGTCGTCCTCATCCTCACAGTCGGAGATGTCGGTGCGGATCGATAGTATGGTCGATTCATAGGCCACGCCGACCGAGCCCAGTCCGTTGAAGTTCGAGGCGATCACCCCCGACACCAGGGTTCCGTGGCTGTCGTTCGCGACATAGGGGGTGTTGCGGCCCGGAACCACGTCGGTCGAGGCGGTGGAAATCCGCCCGACCAGATCGGCCTGGCTGTTGCTGACGCCGGAATCGACCACAGCGACCGTGACGCCGTTTCCGGTGGCGCCGGCCTGCCACCCGACCTCGGCCTTCATATTGGCCAGGCCGTAGTTCCGCAGATACTCGGTGGAGGACACCGAAGGGGGCGGCGGCGGAGGAGGGGGCGGGGGCGGCGGGGGAGGAGGAGGTGGTGGTGGCGGCACGACGGGCGTTACGACGCCCCCGCCGCCGCCTCCCCCGCCCCCACAGGCCGCAAGGGGAAGAAACAACAGGCCTACACCCAGCAGAACCGCCCGGCTTAACCGCAAACCGCCCATGTCACCCTCCCTGACGCAGAGCCCTCCGCAATGCGTCACATCAGTAGCAATTCAACTCCTTAACGCTTTGTCGAGGTGGGCCAGAAGTTTCGCCCATGCGTCCCGGGCGTCCGCCTCGGCGTAGCTGGCGCGGTAGTCGGCGTGGAAGCCGTGCGGCGCGTCGGGATAGACGATGATCCGGCTGTCGGTCTGGCCCGCTCGCGCCAGGGCCTCGCGCATCCGCTCGACACTGGCCAGGGGGATGCCCTGGTCCTGGCCGCCGTACAGACCCAGGACGGGCGCCTTCAGGTCATCGGCCAGATCGACCGGCCACGGCTGGCCGGATGAAATCTGCATCGGCGTCGCGTCGGGGGCCGGCGCCAGACGGCCGTACCAGGCCACGCCGGCGCCGATGACGGCGAAGCGCGCCGCCGCCTGCCACACCACCTTGCCGCCCCAGCAGAAGCCGGTGATCCCGACCTTGCCGTCCCGCGCCCACAGCTGCTGACTGGTCCAGTCCAGGGTCGCCGACAGATCGCCCATCACCTGCTCATAGTCGGCCGCCCCGACGATCTGCATGATCCGGCCCATGTCGGACAGGGGCGCCGGATCCTCGACCCGGTTGAAGAAGGCCGGGGCGATGGCGGCGTAGCCCTGCTTGGCCAGGCGACGGCAGATGTCCTTGATATAGTCGTGGACACCGAAGATCTCGGACACCACCACCACGACTGGAAAAGGCCCCTCGCCCGCCGGCCGCGCCACATAGGCCGGCAGTTCGAACCCGTCCGGCGCCGGATAGGTCGCCTCGGCGGTCTCCAGCCCGGCGGCGTCGGTGGTGATGGGTCGGGCCTCCTTGGCCAGGGCCGCGACCGCATAGCCCGAGAAGAGCAGCCCCCCCAGGGCGCCCACCGCCCTGCGGCTCAGCTTCAGATCATCGGGGGTCTGGCCTTCGGGACGGATCAGGGTGGTCATGGGACGGCTCCAGAAACGGGGAGCCGCAGACCATCACGGCGCGCCGGGGGCGTCCAGTCAACTTAGGCGGAAGTCGATCCGATTGGCTTGACGAAACAGACAGCCTCCGGTCGGCCGACATAGAGGCCATAGGGCGGAATTTCGCGATAGCCGGCGCGGAGATAGAAGCGCACGGCCACAGTGTTGACGCGACGTGTTTCCAGCCGGATTTCGCCGTAGCCGAGGCTTTTCGCCTTCGCTTCCAGAGCCGCGAGCACGGCCGAACCCACACCCTGTCCGGCGCCCCCCGCATACATGCGCTTGATTTCGGCGACGCCCGGCTGGAGCGGACGCAGGGCGCCGCAGCCTATGGCCCGCCCCTCCTCGTCCCGCGCCAGCAGGAAGGCGGCGCCCGGCCCCCGCACATCATCTGCATCGAACGAGGCCTGGCCGCTGGAGCCCGTGATCGCCGCCAGTCGCTGGGACAGGGCGGCGATCAGACCGCGGGCGTCGCCATGGTCGGGGTCGGCGTCCTCGATAAGGATCATCCGGGGTCGATCCTCAGTGCCGGAAGACCCGCACCCCGGTGAAGGCCATGGCGATGCCCTGCTCGTCGGCGGCGGCGATAACCTCGGCGTCGCGCATCGAGCCGCCGGGCTGGATCACCGCGGTGGCGCCGGCCGCGACGGCTTCCAAGAGGCCGTCGGCGAAGGGGAAGAAGGCTTCCGAGGCGCAGGCCGAACCCTGGGCCAGGGAATGGGCCAGTCCCTTGGCCTCGCCGGCCTCCTTGGCGCGGATCGCGGCGATACGGGCGCTGTCGCGACGGTTCATCTGGCCGGCGCCGATCCCGGCGGTCTGGCCGTCCTTGGCGTAGACGATGGCGTTGGACTTGACGTGTTTGGCCACGGTGAAGGCGAACAGCATGTCCTGGATCTCGGTCGGCGTCGGCTGGCGGCGCGTGACGATCTTCAGGTCTTCGGGCTTGATCAGCGATCGGTCGCGGCTCTGGACCAGGAAGCCGCCGGCGACCGAGCGGAACACCTCGCCCGGCCCGTGCGGATCGGGCAGGCCGTCGGTGATCAGCAGGCGCAGGTTCTTCTTGGCGGCGAAGACGGCCTTGGCCTCGTCATCCGCGCCAGGGGCGATGACCACCTCGGTGAAGATGCCGGTGATGGCGCGGGCGTCGTCGCCGTTCAGCGGGCGGTTGACCGCGATCACGCCGCCGAAGGCCGAGACGGCGTCGCATTCCAGCGCACGGGCATAGGCTTCCGACAGATCCTTGCCGACCGCGACGCCGCAGGGGTTGGCGTGTTTGACGATGACCACGGCCGGGGCCTCGAACTCCGCGACCAGCTCATAGGCGGCGTCGGCGTCGGCGATATTGTTGTAGCCCAGTTCCTTGCCCTGGATCTGGGTCGCATGGGCCACGCCCGGACGCACCTCTCCAGTGCGGTAGAAGGCGCCGGTCTGGTGCGGGTTCTCGCCGTAGCGCAGGGTCTGAGCCAACGAACCGGAGATCGACTTGCGGGCCGGGGCGACGTCCTCGACCTGGCTTGCGAACCAGCCCGAGACGGCGGCGTCATAGGCGGCGGTGCGGGCGAAGGCGCGGGCGGCCAGGCGCTTGCGCAGGGCCAGATCGGTCGAACCCTCGGCCTTCAGCGCCTCCAGGATCAGGCCGATGGACTCGCCGTCGACGGCGACGGCGACATAGCCGTGGTTCTTGGAGCCCGAGCGGATCATGGCCGGGCCGCCGATGTCGATATTCTCGACCGCCGCCTCGAACGATCCGCCCGCAGCAACCGTGGATTCGAACGGATAGAGGTCGATCCAGACGATATCGATGGCGCCGATGCCGTGGTCGATCATTGACTGGGCGTGATCCGCGGCGTCGCGCACCCCCAGAAGGCCGCCGTGGACCACGGGGTGAAGCGTCTTGACCCGACCGTCCATCATCTCGGGGAAGCCGGTCAGGTCGGCCACGTCCTTGACCGGCAGACCCAGTTTGGCGATCGCCGCGCGCGTGCCGCCGGTCGAGACCAGTTCGACGCCCAGGTCGTGCAGGGTGCGGGCGACATCTTCCAACCCGGCCTTGTCGGACAGGGAGATCAGGGCGCGTTGCGGCTTGACCCGGTCGGGGGCGGGCGGGAAGTCGGGAGCGGCGGGCATGGCGGCGTCCGTAAAGGCTGGGGGAGGATGGCGCGGCGTCTAGCACCGGGGCGCCCGTGCGTCACCCCGTATGCGGACGGATCAGAGCAGGCCGAACCAGCGAAGCGCGTTGAGGACCAGCCCAAGCGTGATCAGCGGACCGAAGACCCGAAAGGTGTGACGCGTGCATCGCTCGGGAAAGAAGGTGTCATAAGGACCGTCCGGACGGGCGCCGTAGCGGACGGCGACGGCGGTCAGAGGACACTTCAGGCCGCAGCCGACGAAGACCACGGCCTCAATGGCCACCAGGGCCAGGGCGACGTGAAGCCACGGCCCGCTTCGCCCCGAAATCCCAGCGTAGAGGACGGCGAAAGAGGCCACGGACATGACGATATAGATGGCCGTATGCAGACCGCGCACGATCCGCAGGCGGCCGGCGTCGGTCACGTCGGATCGCCGCTCGCGCCCGCCGGGCTCAGCTTCCAGCGGATCCGGCTCTCGCTGTCGGTGCGGGCCGAACCGCGCACCACGATCTGCAGCGAACGGCGGGTCAGGCCGGCGTCGATATGGACGCTGGGCTCGATGGCCACGTCGGGGCCGTCGGTGCGGAACCACCAGCCCCGGCCCGAGGCGCCGCGCAGCAGGATCGAGCGACGGTCCCGCGCCAGCGAGGCCTGGACCCCCGGCTCCAGATGGAAGCGGATGGCGTAGGGGGCCGCGATCTGGCGGATCATCTCCTTGCGGCCCGGCGTCGGGAACAGTTTTTCCTCGGCGCGCAGTTCGTCCATCCGCTGGTCCAGATAGAGGCGGCGCTGGTGGTTCAGGCCGAAGGCCTCGTTCCAGCCGTCATGCTCCATGTCCAGCCAGACGGCGCCGTCGCCGTCGCGCTGATCGGTGGTGACATGGATCGGCGGCCCGACCAGGCGCGGGCCCAGCAGTTCGCCCTTCCAGCCGCCCAGCGGTTCGTTCAGCGACCGCTCGCCCAGGGTCAGGGTCGAATGGCCGGGCGTCAGCCGCAGGGCCTGACGATCCGTCGCCCGCGGGGTCCAGCCGGAGCCGGTCACCAGCCGATCCTTGCCGCAGGCGATCTCCAGCGCCATCGGCTGGGCGCAGGCGGACGCCCCCCAGGCGCCACCGGCCGGCGAGGCGGCGTCGGCGACGATGGCCAGCAAGGGGCTGGCGATCCGCGTCAGGCCGGCGACGGTTCCGGTCGGCGGATGGGCCGGATCGCCCTTGGTCGTGGCGGTCTCGTCATGGGCGCGGGCGGCGGCGACACGGGCGACGGTGGACGGTCCCCCGCCCTGGAAACTGGCCAGGCGACCGTCGGGCAGGGTCAGAAGCCGCAGGCCCTGCGTCAGGCGGGCGATGGCGCCCGACACGGCGTCCGGCGTCGGCTCGGACAGCTGGGCCAGGGCGTCGTCCAGGGTCAGCAGGTCGAGCAACAGCTCCAACCCGGCCTCGGGACTGCGTGACGCATGGCCGCCGTCGTCCAGGACCGTGGTCTTCAAGGCGCTCGTCAGGCCGCCTAGCGCGCGCCGCCGCAAGGCCTGACCCGGCGCCCCGGCCAGGACGCAGCCGCCGACAGCCGCCGCCGTCAACCGTTCGGCCCGGGTCGCCAGGCCGCCGGGCGGGCGCAGCAGCTGTCGGGTCTGGCGCGCCAGGCTGTCGGCCAGTTTCAGTCGTTCGGCCTCGGTCGCCACCGCGCCCATCTTGCGGGCGGCGCAGGCCAGGTTGATCACCCGGCGCGGCAGAATTTCGGGACCCCAGGCGAAGGGCGACCAACGCGCGAAGGTGTCCGCCCAGGCGAGCGTCAGACGCAAGGCCTCGCGCGCGCCCCGCTCCCCCTGGGCCATCAAGGCCGGCAGCCAGTTGAAGGCATGGAGTTCTACGGCGAAGGGACGCGACGGGCTGGGGCGGTTCCACGGATCCGCCGGCGCCTCGACCTCCATCGAGGCGCCGGCCAGAACGAAACGACCGACCAGCAGGTTCTTGCCCGGCGCCGGATCGTGCGGCCGGAAATCGCGGGGCGTGGCCGCGAAGGCCGTGACCTTGCCCCCGCCCAGGAACGGGCTCAGCGTCAGGCTGTAACCCGGCAGGCCGTACAACTCGATCCACAGTTGACGGGTGACCAGGCGTCCGGCGATGGCCGGCCACAGGCCCGGTCCGGTCGCCGTCTCGCCCGACCGCACCGGGGTTCGCACCGGCGCGCCGGCCAAGCCGGGGATCTGACCCGAGGCCAGGTCTGGCGTGGCTTCGGCGCCGCGCGGGGCGAAGGGACTGATCGGGCTCACGCGGCGGCCGGGACGGCCTTCAGGGCGGCGATATTGGTCGCATAGTCGCCCTTGAACACGAAGGAGCCGGCGACCAGGGCGTCGGCCCCGGCCGCGACGCAGGCCGCCGCATTGGCCGAGGTCACGCCCCCGTCCACCTGTAGATGGGCCGTCGATCCGGCGCGGTCCAGAATGGCGCGGGCGCCGGCGATCTTGCGCAGCGAACTGTCGATGAATTTCTGTCCGCCGAAGCCGGGATTGACCGACATGATCAGCACCAGGTCCACCAGATCGACCACCTCTTCGAGGATCGACAGGGGGGTGGCCGGATTGAACACCACCCCGGCCTTGGCCCCCAGCTGGCGGATGCGGCCCAGGGTGCGGTGCAGGTGCGGGCCGCTTTCGGGATGGACGGTCAGGAGATCGGCCCCGGCGTCGCGATAGGCCTCCAGCCACGGATCGACCGGCGCCACCATCAGGTGCACGTCGAACGGCAGGCTGGTGTGCGGACGGATCGCCTTCACGATGTCCGGCCCCAGGGTGATGTTGGGCACGAAATGCCCGTCCATCACATCGATGTGGATCCAGTCGGCGCCCGCGGCTTCCAGCGCGCGGACCTCTTCACCCAGGCGCGAGAAGTCGCTGGCGAGGATGGACGGGCAGATCAGGGGGGTAACGGCCATGGCCCCTCGGATAGGACGGCTTGCGGGCGGGAGCAAGCCGCTCCCGCTCAGGAAACCCGTTCCAGCCGGGCGGCGAAGAAGCCGTCCAGACCGCCGTGTTCGGCCCACATGGACGGCAGGATGCGCAGCCAGCCTTCGGGCGTCAGGGCCTCGGGCGGGGCGCCCAGGGCCGCAGGGTCCGCCGCGACGGTGCGGAAACCGGGGTTGCGGCGCAGGAAGGCGATGACCTGGGTCTCGCCCTCCTCGCGCTCCAGCGAACAGGTGCAATAGACCAGACGGCCGCCCGGCTTGACCCGTTCGGCGGCGGCGTCGAGCAGGCGGTGCTGGACATCGGCCAGTTTGGCGACCTCGGCCGGCTTGGTGGCGCGCAGGACTTCGGGGTTGCGGCGGAAGGTGCCCGTCGCCGTGCAGGGGGCGTCCAGAAGCACGGCGTCGAAGGTGCGGTCGTCCTCCCAGTCCTCGGCGGGAACGGCGATCACCTCGGCGGTCAGGCCGGTGCGATCAAGGTTCTGGGTCAGGCGTTTCAGGCGCGGGGCCGAGCGGTCCAGGGCCACGACCGAGGCGCCGGCGGCGGCCAGTTGCAGGGTCTTGCCGCCGGGGGCGGCGCACATGTCCAGGGCGGTCTCGCCGGATTTCACGTCCAGCAAGCGGCCAGGGACAGCGGCGGCGGCGTCCTGGACCCACCAGTCGCCGTCGTCGAAACCGGGCCAGGTCGCCACGTCGCCGCGACGGCCGGTGCGCACGGTTCCACCCTCAAGCGCCTCGCCCTCGACGGCGGCGGCCACGGCGGCGGGATCGACGCCGGGCTTGAGGCTGAGATCCGTCGCCGGCTCCTCGCGGGCGGCCAGGGCCAGGCCGGTCAGGGCGGCCTCGCCATAGGTCGCCTTCCAGCGGGCGGCGATCCAGTCGGGCAGATTGCTTTCGGCCGTGGTCAGGCCGGGGCCGTCGCGGCCGACGCCGCGCAGCACGGCGTTGACCAGATTCTTGTAGGGCCGGGTCTTGGGATCGCGCTCGGCCAGCTTCACGGCCGTGGACACGGCGGCGAAGGCGGGGGTCTCCAGCACCAGGGTTTGGGCCAGGGCGATACGCATCAGGGTGCGGACGGCCTCGGGCGGCGACTTCTGCAGGCGGCGGTCCAGGATCTGGTCGATCTCGCCCAGGCGGCGCAGGGCGGCCATGGCCACGGCGCGGGCGAAGGCGCGGTCGACAGGCTCCAGCGCGCGGGCGGCGGGCTGGGACAGGGCCTCGTCCAGGCCGTTGCGCTTCTCAAGCGCGGCGTTCAGCAGGATGCCCGCCACCACCCGGGCCTCGACGCCGATGTCGTCCTGCGACGGAGCTTGCGCCACCTCGACCGGAGCCGGGCGCGGCCGGCCCTTGGTCGCCATGCGGCGACCGCGCGCCTGTGAGCTGTGACCGCCGCCCCGTCCTTCAGAACCACGTCCTTCGGAACTCATACGGCCACCTGCGCGCCCAGCTCGACCACGCGGCCGGGCGGGATATGGAAGAAGTCGGTCGGATTTGCGGCGTTGCGCATCAGGAAGATGAACAGCCGGTCCTGCCACAGGGGCATGCCCTGGCGCGCCGACGGGATCAGCGAACGGCGGCCCAGGAAGAAGCTGGTCGACATGATGTCGAACTTCAGCCCCTGTTTCCGGCACAGACCCAGGGCGCGGGGCACGTTCGGCGTCTCCATGAAGCCATAGGTGATGGTCAGCTTCTTGAAGTCGTCGTTGATCGGCTCCATCCGCACCCGGTCGGCTTCCTTGACGCGCGGCCGTTCGGAGGTGCGCACGGTCAGGATGACGTTCTTCTCGTGCAACACCTTGTTGTGCTTGAGATTGTGCATCAGGGCGACCGGCGCCACGTCAGGATCGCTGGTCAGGAAGATCGCGGTGCCGGGCGCGCGGTGCGGCGGTCGGGCCTGAAGCATCTCGATCAGGTCGTTCAGCGGCAGGCTGTCCTTGCGGGTCTTGGCCGTCAGGATCTGGGTGCCGCGCACCCAGGTCCACATGATCAGGACCAGGCAGGCGCCCAGGACCAACGGCATCCAGGCGCCGTCCGGGATCTTCAGCAGGTTGGAGGTCAGGAAGACGCTGTCGATGAAGGCGAACGGAACCAGGGTCCCGGCCACCGCCCACATCGGCCATTTCCAGCCCTTGCGGATCACCGAATAGGCCATCAGCGTATTGACCAGCATGGTCCCCGTGACGGCCACGCCATAGGCGGCGGTCAGGTTGTGCGAGCTCTGGAACACGACCAGCAAGACCAGCACCCCGATCATCAGGAAGCTGTTGACCGCCGGCACGAAGATCTGGCCGGCCTGGGTTTCGGAGGTGTTGCGGATGTCGATGCGCGGCAGAAGGCCCAGCTGGACAGCCTGTTGGGTGACCGAGAAGGCGCCGGTGATCACGGCCTGGGAGGCGATGACGGTGGCGGCCGTGGCCAGGATCAGCATCGGCCAGTAGGCGAACTCGGGCACCATGTTCCAGAACGGATTTTCGGCCGAGCCGGGATTGTCGAGGATCAGGGCGCCCTGGCCCAGATAGTTCAGGGTCAGGCAGGGCAGGACGAAGGCCAGCCAGCCCATGCGGATCGGCGCCTTTCCGAAATGGCCCATGTCCGCATACAGGGCCTCCGCGCCGGTCACGGCCAGGAAGACGCTGCCCAGGATGATGAAGCCCAGGAAACCGTCCTTCAACAACAGCATGACGCCATAGTGGGGCGACAGGGCGCGCAGCACGCTGACGTCGTCGAAGATGTGGTACAGGCCCAGCCCGCCCAGGCACAGGAACCAGACGGCGGTGATCGGGCCGAAATATTTGGCCAGGCTGGCGGTGCCGCGCGACTGGGCCATGAACAGGGCGATCAGGATTCCGGCCGAGATCGGCACGATGAACGGATCGAGCTTGCCCGACAGGCCCGGCGCGTCCTGCAGGCCCTCGACGGCCGACAGAACCGAAATGGCGGGCGTGATGATGCCGTCGCCATAGAAGAGGGCCGCGCCGCAGACGCCCAGGATGAAGATCCAGGCGCTGCGCCGGCCGACCGCGAACTGGGCCAGGGCCATCAGCGACAGGGTGCCGCCTTCGCCCTTGTTGTCGGCGCGCATCAGGAAGAAGACGTATTTGAACGTCACCACCACCATCAGGGCCCAGAAGGCCAGGGAGACGACGCCGATCACGGCCAGGTCGCCGCCGACGCCCGACTGGGCGTGGGCGATGGCTTCACGCAGGGCGTAAAGCGGGCTGGTGCCGATATCGCCGAACACCACGCCGATCGCGCCCAGGGTCAGGGCCCAGAAGCCGCCGTGCTTGGCGATCTGGCCCCCTGGAGCGTGGGACTCGGGTCCCGTGGCGTGGGTGGGTTTGTCCGGCGTGTTCGACGCGGCGGGGAGAGCGCCCGCGTCGTGGGGAGTATCCCCGGCCATGCGTATCCTCCGGGTCTCCGACGACAGGTCGAGCCCTTCAAAGCGGCGAGCCTTTAGGCCCATTCCGCGCCCGCTTCAATCGTGGGCGCGGGGATTCGGTTTCCCCTTGCACCACAAGGATTTGTGATTCGGTCCAGGAGCGCCTATTTTCCTTACAGGAACACAACCATGTCAGACAGCCAGCGCTTCCCCGTCGCCGCCCACGCCTTGGCCTATATGGCCCACAAGGGCGCTTTTTCGCCTGCCCAGGCGGCGCCCAGCGCCTTGCTGGCGGCGTCCGTCCCGACCAATCCTGTCGTGGTGCGGCGCGTGACGGCCCTGCTGGCCAAGGCTGGACTGATCGCCACCCGTCCCGGCGCCACCGGCGGGTCCTGGCTGCTGCGTCAGCCCGAGGACATCCGACTGGACGAGGTGCTGAAGGCGGTGAACGGCTGCGCCCACATCGGCTCGCCCCCCGCTGGGGCCAAGGGCTGCCCGATCAGCGAACATATTCCCCGCCAGGTCGGCAAGGCCCTGACCGCCGCCGACGAGGCCGCGACCGAGGCCCTGTCCAAGATCACCATCGCCGACCTGCTGGACGAGAACCCCCTCTCCCTGGCCGCCTATACGCCCCACGCCGCCTGCCCCGTCGCGGCGTGAGCATGGGACCTGGGCGGCGCCGGATCGACGCATGAAGCGGACGGTGCTGATCACGGGCGCCTCCGCCGGCATCGGCGCGGCCCTGGCCCGCACCTACGCCGCCGAGGGCTGGGACCTGATCCTGACCGCCCGGCGAGAAGGGCCGCTCGTGACCCTGGCCGAGGCCCTGTCCACCGCCCATGGCGTCGTCGCGACCGTCCTTCCCGAAGACCTGTCGGACCCAGCGGCGCCCGAACGTCTGATCGCCGCCGTCACGGCGCGCGGCCTGACCGTCGACGGCCTGGTCAATAATGCGGGCTTCAGCCGCGTGACGGGCTTTCTCGACACCGACCTGGCCGCCCACCGCGCCATGATCCAGGTCATGCTGACGGCGCCGGTCGAGCTGTCGCGCCTGCTGCTGCCTGGCATGGTCGAGCGACGCTTCGGCCGGGTGCTGAACGTCGCCTCCCTGGCCGGCCAGATGCCCGCGACCGGCGGCGACACCCTGTACGGCCCCATAAAGAGCTTCCTGATCAAGGCGTCCCAGGGCCTGTATCTGGAAACCTTGGGAACCGGGGTCCACGTCACGGTGCTGAACCCCGGCTACACCTTGACCGAGTTTCACGACGTCAACGGCTCGCGCGACCAGGTGTCCAGCGCCTATCCGGCCTGGATGTGGATGGACGCCGACCGTGTCGCCCGCATCGGCTACGACGCCTGCGAAGCGAACCGGCCCAGCGTGACCCCCGGCGTCATGAACAATCTGATGGCCGGCCTGGCGCGGTTCCTGCCCGACGGCCTGGCGCTGCGCATGGTGGCGAATCACGCCAGGCGGCTGGACCGGCTTTAGCCGTCAGATGTGGATCGCGTGCCCCAGGGCGCGCAGAGACGCCTCGTGGAACGCTTCGCCCAGGGTCGGGTGGACATGGATGGTTCCCGCCACATCCTCCAGCACCGCCCCCATTTCCAGCATCTGAGCGAAGCTGTTGGACAGTTCCGACACATGCTGGCCGACCGCCTGGACGCCCAGGATGCGGTGATCCGACTTGGAGGCGATGACCCGCACGAAGCCGCCGTCCTCGCCCGCCTCGATGGCCAGGGCGCGACCGATGGCGGCGAAGGGGAAGACGGACTGGATCACATCGTCACGGCCCGCGACATCGTTCGGACCCAGACCGGCCGAGACGATTTCCGGCTCGGTGAAACAGACGGCGGCGATGGCGACCGGATCGAACACCCGGTCGTGCCCACCCTTTCCTGAAGAATGGGCGATGATCTCCGCGACCACCTCGCCCTGGGCCGAGCCCTTGTGCGCCAACATGGGTTCGCCGGTCAGGTCGCCGACAGCCCAGACGTTCTTCATTGAAGTGGCGCAGCGGTTGTCGATCTTCACGAACGGCCCGGCCATGGCCACGCCCATGTTTTCCAGCCCCCAGCCCTGGGTGCGCGGACGACGGCCGACGGTGACCAGCACCTTGTCGGCGTCCAGTTGCAGCGGTTCGCCGTCCTTGGTCGTGACGTTCAGCTTGCCGTTCCCGAGCCCGCCGGCGCGCGCGCCCAGGTGCAGATCCACCCCATGCTTCTCGAGCCATTTGGCGACCGGATCGGTCAGGGCCTTGTCATAGAGCGGCAGGATCCGCTCGGCCATTTCGACGATGGCCACCTCGGCGCCCAGCTTCCTGAAGGCGATGCCCAGCTCCAGCCCGATATAGCCGCCGCCGACGACGACCAGCTTCTTGGGCACTTCCGACAGGCTCAGCGCCTCGGTCGAGGAGATGACGTCGCCGCCGAACGGCAGGAAGGGCAGTTCGACCGGCTCCGATCCCGTGGCCAGGATGACGTGTTCGGCGGTGATGCGGATCTCGCCGTCTTCGGTTTTCACCACGCAGGTCTTGGCGTCCTCGAACTTCGCCCAGCCCTTGATCACCTTGACCTTGGCCTTCTTCAGTAGGGCCGCGACCCCGGCGTTCAGCTTGCGGACGATGCCGTCCTTCCATTCGACCGTCTGTTTCAGGTCGATGGCGGGCGCCGCCGCCGTGATGCCCAGCGTCCCGCCGCCGGCCGCCTTGGCCACGGTCTCGAACTTGCCCGCCGCATGGATGATGGCCTTGGAGGGAATACAGCCGACGTTCAGGCAGGTCCCGCCGAGGCCGTCGCCGCCGTCCACCAGCACGGTGTCCAGCCCCAGCTGGCCGCAACGGATGCCCGCGACATAGCCGCCGGTGCCCGCGCCGATGATCAGGACTTTGGTTTTTAGGGTCTGGGTCATAAGGTCCGGTCAGTGTCGGTCAGCACGAGATCGCGCCAGGCTGTAGATTTGACGACCGCGGATACTGTCTCTCCGCGCAACTTCAACGATTTCGGTCCGCCACCACGAACGTCGCTTCGCCACGACGATCACCTGCTGTCCCGGTAGAATACGTCCTGCACCGTCCAGCGAATAGATCGGCTCTCGCCCGCAGCTTGTCTCATAGCGTGGAGAAGTTCTTGCATAAAACGGCGCCCGACCGCCCCGAATCGTCCGCTCGCCTCGGATTGCGTAACGATCTCGCGCAATGCCTCCGGAGGTCCAGAGCCTACCGAAATAGATGAGATCTGCACCGTCGATCATCGCTTTGTCGCGCTCACGCTCCAACTGAGCCGTGATGTCGTTGGGCGTTGCAACATAGGTGCACGCGAGGGTAGGCCCGGCGACGAATGCCGCCGCAAGCGCGAGAGCAACGACCCGCACCAACCTCACCCCATCCAAAGCGTCGCGGGCTGTTCCAGAAGCCCCTTGATCCGCTGAACAAACACTGCCGCATCATGCCCGTCGACGATCCGGTGATCGAAGCTGGACGACAGGTTCATCATCTTGCGCACGACCATCTGGCCGTCGCGGACCACGACCCGTTCGGCGATCTTGTTGGGGCCGACGATGGCGACCTCCGGGTGGTTGATGATCGGGGTGTGGACCACCCCGCCCAGGGTTCCCAGCGAGGTGATGGTGATGGTCGAGCCCGACAGCTCCTCGCGCTTGGCCGAACCGTCCTTGGCCGCGCCCGAGACGCGGGCGATCTCCAGCGCCGTATCCCAGGCGTCGCGCGCCTCGGCGTGGCGGACCACCGGCACCATCAGGCCGTTCGGCGTCTGGGCGGCGATGCCCAGATGGACCGGGGCGTGCTGGGTCAGGACGCCGGCTTCGTCGTCATAGTGGGCGTTGATCTGCGGCTGGTCGCGCAGGGCGACCACGATGGCGCGGGCGAGGAAGGGGAGCAGGTTCAGCTTGGGCTGATCCTTGGCCTTGGTCGCGTTCAGGTGGGCGCGAAGCTCCTCCAGCGCCGTGACGTCGATCTCCTCCACATAGGTGATGTGGGGAATGCGGCGCACGCTCTCGGCCATCTTTTCCGCGATCTTGCGGCGCAGGCCGATGATGCGGACCTCGGTGGCTCCTTCGGCGCGGGCGAAGGTAGAGCTGCCGGCCAAAGGCGCGGACGCAGGAACCTGGCCGCCACGCGCGATGAAGCCGTCCAGGTCCTCGTGGGTGATCCGCCCGGCCGGGCCGGAGCCGGGCACGAAAGTCAGGTCCACGCCCAGATCCCGCGCGCGGTTGCGCACGGCGGGTGAGGCGGACGGGCGTTCGCCGGGCGCGCGGCCGGTCAGGGCGGGGGGAACGGACTTGCCCCCCTCCCCCGCTGCGCGGGTGCTCCCCCCAGGAGGGGGAGATTTTTGTGCGAGCGTCGGCGCCGATCCTCCCCCCCTGGGGGAGGTGTCGCCGGAGGCGACGGAGGGGGCCTGAACGGAGGTTTGAACATTGCCGGCGCCCGCCACATCGAAGGCCACCAGCGGTCCGCCGACCGGCACCGACTTGCCCGCCTCGCCGTACAGGGCGACCACGGTTCCGGCGATGGGCGAGGTGATCTCCACCGTCGCCTTGTCGGTCATGATGTCGGCGATGATCTGGTCTTCCTCGACCGCATCCCCGACCTTGACGTGCCAGCCGACCAGCTCGGCCTCGGCCGTGCCTTCGCCGACGTCGGGCAGTTTGAAGACGTAGTTGCCGGTGGGTGCGGCGTCAGCCCCCTCCGTCGCCTTCGGCGCCACCTCCCCCAAGGAGGGAGATTTGGATGCTGCGCGATCTCCCCCCCTTGGGGGGAGTACCGGCGAAGCCGGGGAGGGGGGCGTCGCTTCTTCCGCATTCCCCGCCCCCTCGACCTCGAACTCCACCAGCGGCCCGCGCACCGGCACCATGGCGCCGGGCTCGCCGTGCAGGGCGATGACCTTGCCCGACACCGGGGCGGTGATCTCGACGGTGGCCTTGTCGGTCATGACGTCGGCGACGATCTGGTCCTCGGCGACGTCATCACCGACCTTGACGTGCCAGCCGACCAGTTCGGCCTCGGCGGTGCCTTCGCCCACGTCGGGCAGTTTGAAGACGAAACGACCCATCTTAACGACCTCCCGTCATGACGCTCTTCAAGGCGTCTGCGACCCGTTGCGGTCCGGGGAAATATTCCCATTCGAAAGCATGGGGATAGGGCGTGTCCCAGCCGGTGACGCGCGCAATGGGCGCCTCCAGATGATAGAAGCAGCGCTCCTGAACCAGGGCCGACAGTTCGCCGCCGAAACCCGAGGTCTTGGGCGCCTCGTGCACGATGACGCAGCGACCGGTCTTCTTCACGCTGGCTTCGATGGTCTCGATGTCCAGCGGCACGAGCGAGCGCAGGTCGATGACCTCGGCGTCCACGCCCGCGTGCTCAGCCCCGGCCAGAGCCACCCAGACCATGGTGCCATAGGCCAGGATGGTGACGTCGTTCCCCTCGCGCGTCACGCGCGCCTTGCCGATGGGCTCGACATATTTGCCAGTCGGGACCTGGGCCAGATCCTGCGCCTTCCACGGGGAGACCGGCTTCTCGTGCCAGCCGTCGAAGGGGCCGTTGTAGAGGCGTTTCGGCTCGAAGAAGACGACTGGATCGTCGTCCTCGATGGCGGCGATCAACAGACCCTTGGCGTCATAGGGATTGGACGGAATGACGACCTTCAGACCCGCGATATGGGTGAACAGGCTTTCGGGGCTCTGGCTGTGGGTCTGGCCGCCGAAGATGCCGCCGCCGTAGGGGCTGCGGATCGTAATCGGGCTGGTGAACTGGCCGCCCGAGCGATAGCGCATCTTGGCCGCTTCCGAGACGATCTGGTCATAGGCCGGATAGATGTAGTCGGCGAACTGGATCTCGACGACCGGACGCAGGCCGTAGGCGCCCATGCCGATCGCGGCGGCGACGATGCCGCATTCGCTGATCGGAGCGTCGAAGCTGCGGGTCAGGCCGTGCTTCTGCTGCAGCTTGTCGGTGACGCGGAAGACCCCGCCGAAATAGCCCGCGTCCTCGCCGAACGACAGGACATTGGCGTCCTCGCTCATCTTGACGTCGATGGCCGAGTTCAGGGCCTGGATCATGTTCATCGGCTGTACGCCAGAGCCGGTCGCTTCCGAGGCGGGGGCCGCGTTCTGGTCGACCATGTCCGGCTCGACGCCGTCGTTGCGATCGGCGTCGGTGAAGGTGGTTTGCTCAGCCATGGTCAGACCCCCACCTCGCGGCGCTGTTCGATCAGCCGCCAGTCTTCGGTCGCATAGACCTCCTCGAACATCGTCTTCACGCTGGGGCGCGACTGGCCCAGGGTGCCGATGGCTTCGGATTCCTTGCCGGCGGCGCGGACCTGTTCGACCGCCTCGCGCAGGGCGACGGCGTGGCGCTCGTCATCCCACTCGCCGATGACGGTCAGGTGCTGGCGCAGCCGCTCCAGCGGATCGCCCAGCGGCCATTTCTCGTGCTCGTCGCCGGGGCGGTAGCGGCTGGGGTCGTCGGAGGTCGAGTGCGGGGCGCCGCGATAGGTGAACAGTTCGATCACCGTCGCCCCCTGGTTGGACCGGGCGCGCTCCTCGGCCCACTGGGTCGCCGCCCAGACCGCCAGGAAGTCGTTGCCGTCCACCCGCAGGGCCGGCAGGCCATAGCCGATGGCCTTGGAGGCGAAGGTGGTCTCCAGCCCGCCGGCGATGCCCTGGAAGGAGCTGATGGCCCACTGGTTGTTGACGATGTTCAGAATGACCGGCGCGCGATAGACGGAGGCGAAGGTCAGGGCGTTGTGAAAATCGCCCTCGGCCGTGGCGCCGTCGCCGATCCAGCTGATGGCGATCTTGTCGTCGCCCTTGTAGGCGCTGGCCATGGCCCAGCCCACGGCCTGGGGCACCTGGGTGCCCAGATTGCCGCTGATGGTGAAGAAGCCGTAGTCCTTGGCCGAATACATGATCGGCAGCTGACGCCCTTTGATCGGGTCCGCAGCATTGGAATAGATCTGGTTCATCATCTCGACCAGCGGATAGCCGCGGGCGATCAGCAGCCCCTGCTGGCGGTAGGTCGGAAAACCCATGTCCTCGCGGCTCAGCAGCATGCCTTGCGCGACCGCGATGGCCTCCTCGCCGGTGCATTTCATGTAGAAGCTGGTCTTGCCCTGGCGGTGGGCGCGGTGCATCCGGTCGTCGAAGGCGCGGGTCAGGATCATGGCCTTCAGGCCGCGACGCAGGGTGTCCGGATCCAGACGCGGATTCCACGGACCGACGGCCTGGCCTTCGTCGTCCAGCACCCGGATCAACCGGAACGCAAGGTCGCGCATCTCGTAAGGCGTCGTGCCCACCTCGGGCCGTTCGACGGCGCCGGGGGCGTCCATCAACAGATGACTGAAGTCAGGCGCGTCGCCCGGCCGGCCCGAAGGCTCGGGCACGCGCAGCGACAGCGGGCGGCTGTTCTTTTGGCTCAATTTGTCGTTCATGCGGGCGTCCATGTCCGTTCGGGGGTCCGTCCGTGTTTCCTCTGGACGTTTGATAACACGGCGCCTAAGCAGGTGCTCGCTCAATTTGACCTTGCGAAATCCCGATTTAGGGTATTTTATTTCGCCATAACGATAATCGGAGAAACGCATTGGCGGACGAACTCGATCCCATTGACGCTCGGATCCTGGATATCCTGCAACAAGACGCCGGTCTGTCGGTCGCGGAAGTCGCGGATCGCGTCGGTCTGTCGGCCTCGCCCTGCTGGCGCCGGATCAAGCGGCTGGAGGATTCCGGCCTGATCACCAAGCGGGTCACCCTGCTGAACGCCAAGCTTCTGGGTCTCGACTTCGAGGTCTACGCCATCGTCAAACTGATGCTGCCGTCGGCCGAGAATCTCGACATCTTCGAAGGCGCCGTCGCCAAATGGCCGGAAGTGGTCCAGTGCGCCACCATCACGGGGCGCGAGGACTATGTGCTGCGCATCATCACGTCCGACATGCACGCCTTCGACAAGTTCCTGCGCGAAAAGCTGCTGGCCCTGGGCATCGTCTCCGACTGCGAGAGCCATATCGTCACGCGCGGCGTGAAGAATGTGACCGCCCTGCCTCTTGGCATAGTGACCCCTCACGTCGGATAAGGCCGTTCGGCGGACCTTTCCACTGAGGGCCCTGGTCCGCCGAGGGGATGCCGAACATGATCGAACTGGTGATCGACGCGCGCCGCAAGGACCTGGGCGGGTTCGAGGTCGGCCGCGTCCTGCCCTTCCATTCGCGCCGGATGGTCGGGCCCTTCATCTTCCTGGACCAGATGGGGCCGGCCGAGTTCGCGCCGGGCTCGGACGCCATCGATGTGCGACCGCACCCGCACATCGGCCTGTCGACCCTCACCTATCTGTTCGAGGGTGAGATCATGCACCATGACAACCTCGGCTATAATCAGGTCATCCGCCCCGGCGAGGTGAACTGGATGACCGCCGGCAAGGGCATCGTCCATTCCGAGCGCACCGATCCGCTGAAGAAGAGCCGCGGCGGGCCGATGCACGGGATGCAGGCCTGGGTCGCCCTGCCCGATGAGGCCGAGGAGATCGATCCCGCCTTCCATCACCTGGATGAGGACGCCCAACCCGCCTACGAAAACGGCGGTCTGTTTGCGCGCCTGGTGGCGGGCGAAGCCTATGGCGCCAAGGCGGCCGTCCCGGTGTCCTCACCCCTCTTCTATGTGCACTGGGAGCTTCAGCCCGGCGTCCGCACCGCGCCGCCTCCCGGCAAGGGCGCGGGCGGCATGAGCGAGCGCGCCCTCTATGTGGCCAAGGGCTCCATCGAGGTCGGCGACCGCACCTTCCACGAAGGCCAGATGATCGTGCTGGAACCGACGGCCGAACCGACCGTCAAGGCCCTGGTCCAATCCACCGTCATGGTCCTGGGCGGCGAGCCGGTCGGCGAACGCCTGATCTGGTGGAATTTCGTCGCCTCCAGCCAGGCCCGCATCGACCAGGCCAAGGCCGACTGGAAGGCGGGCCGGATGGCCCTGCCCAGCGAGGACGATCTGGAGTTCATCCCCCTGCCGGACGAACCCGCCAAGGCCCAGGCCGCGCCGGCGCCGGTCGAGCCCAAGCCCACAGATCCGGTATAATCTTCTCCCTCCCCATAAAGGGGAAGGAGAAGAAGCCCCCATTTGCCCCCGCTGCCGCAACCCGCTAACGCGTCCCGCATGAACTTCGATTTCGACGCCCAGGTCACCGCCGCCCTGTTCGACAACGCCGGCGCCGTCTTCGCCCTTGGCGACGGCTCTGTCCGGTTCGAGGATGGCGCGACGGTCCAGGCTCATGACGGCGCCGTGCTCTGCGCCGCCGTCCATCCGACCGGCGAGGGCGTCGTCACCGGCGGCGACGACGGCCAGGTGGTCTGGAGCCGCCGCGGCGAGGACGCCGTGGTCCTGGCCACCGCAAAGAACCAGTGGATCGATTCCATCGACGCCTCGCCGGCCTCAGGCCTGGTCGCCTTCTCCTGGGGGCGCACCCTGTCGGTGATTGATCCGAAGGACGCCGGCTTCCGCCGCGACTTCCAGCACGAACGCACCGTCTCCGGCGTCGCCTTCGATCCCAAGGGCCGGCGCATCGCCACCTCGACCTACGGCGGCGCCGCTCTCTGGTACGCCCGGATCGAGAAGCAGCAGCCGGTCAAACTGGCCTGGGCCGGATCCCACACCGCCGTGGCCTTTTCACCCGACGGGGCCTTCGTGGTCACCACCATGCAGGACAGCCAGCTGCACGGCTGGCGGCTGAAGGACGCCAAGAACCTGCGGATGGGCGGCTATCCGTCCAAGGTCCGCTCGCTGGCCTTCCTCGCCAACGGCCAGCTGCTGGCCACCTCGGGCGCCCAGGGCGCAGTCCTGTGGCCCTTCATCGGCTCGAACGGGCCCATGGGACGCGAGGCGACCGAGATCGGCTATGACGACACCACCCTGGTCAATCTGGTCTCGGCCCGGACCGAGCACGGCCTGCTGGCCGCCAGCCTGACCGATGGCCGGGTCTGGGTCGCCCATCCGGCCTCTCATGGTCTGAACTTCGTCAAGGCCGAGAAGGGCCCCTCCATCGTCGCCCTGTCCCTCAGCCCGGCCGCCGACAAGGTCGCCTGGGCCGACGAGGACGGGGCCGCAGGGGTCCTGATCCTCTAATGGCGCGCGGGCGGAAAAAGGGTTGGTTGCGGGCGGCCCTGATCGCCCTGGCGGTCCTGGCCCTTTTGCCGATCGGCGGCGTGCTGATCGTCGCCGTCCTGCCGCCCGCCCCGACCATATTGATGCTGCGCCAGGCTGTGCGCGGCGAGGGTCTGGACTATCAATGGCGCGGTCTGAACGACATCTCGCCCAATCTGGTCAACGCCGCCATCGCCGCCGAGGACGCCCGTTTCTGCAGCCACCACGGCTTCGATATCGAGGCGATCCAGAAGGCGCTGGATCACAACGCCGAGGGTGGCCGCATCCGCGGCGGCTCGACCATCAGCCAGCAGACCGCCAAGAATGTCTTCCTGTGGCCGGGCCGCGACTGGATCCGCAAGGGGCTGGAGGCCGGCTACACCGTCCTGATCGAAACCGTCTGGTCCAAGCGCCGGATCATGGAAGTCTATCTGAACGTGGTCGAATGGGCGCCGGGCGTCTATGGCGCCCAGGCCGCCGCTCAGCACTGGTTCGGCAAGGAAGCCGCCGACCTGACCCCGCGCGAGGCCGCCCGCCTCGCCGCCATCCTGCCCGCGCCGCGCCGCTACAAGGCCGCCTCGCCCGGCCCCTATGTCCGCCGGCGCGCCTCACGCATCCAGGCCGCCATGGGGACGGTCCGCAACGAGGGTCTGAACGCCTGCGTCCGGCTCAAATAGGCCGACGGCCGATAGCCCAGAATAATCTCCGCTGAACCGCTCCGCTTGACGGCGGATCAGGCCTGACCTCTCCTGCGCTCGCTGTTCAGGAGATCCCATCATGAAGCGTCAGATGATGACCGCCGGCGCGGTCTGCGCCCTCGCCCTTACCGCCGGCTGCGCCGCCACCACGACCTCGGGCGAGGCCCGGCCGCTTCAGGCCGACGGCGGCGCCCAGACCTTCACCCCCGCCCCGGTGACCGCCACCGGCCTGCGCGCCGACTATCCGACGACCGTCGAGGGCGCGACCCAGTTCGTCGCCGACGCCGAGGCCAAGATGCTGACCTTCGGCGAATACGCCGCCCGGGTGCAGTGGGCGCGCGCCACCAACATCACCTTCGACACCATGTGGCTGGAGTCCAAGGTCAACGCCGAGGCGACCGAGCTTCAGGTCCAGTTCGCCAACCAGGCGGCCAGGTTCAATGACGTCGCCGTCGATCCGGTCGTCCGCCGCAAGCTGAACCTGCTGCGGCTCGGCATCGTCCTGCCCGCCCCCAACCGCCCCGGAGCGGCCGAGGAACTGTCGCAGATCACCACCCGGCTGGACTCGACCTATTCGACCGGCAAGTTCGACTTCAAGGGTCAGCCGATCACCCTGGACGAGGCCTCGCTGATCCTGGCCGACAGCCGCGACCCGAACGAGACCAAGGCCCTGTACGAAGGCTGGCGCACCATCTCGCCGGTGATGAAGAACGACTACGCCCGCATGGTCGAGATCGCCAACGAAGGCGCGCGCGAACTGGGCTTCGCCGACACCGGCGCCCTGTGGCGTTCCGGCTACGACATGCCCGCCGACGATTTCGCCGAGGAGACCGACCGGCTGTGGGCGCAGGTCAAACCCTTCTACGAGAACCTGCACTGCTATGTCCGCGCCCGGCTGAACGCCAAATACGGCGACGCGGTCCAGCCCGACCACGGCCCGATCCGCGCCGATCTGCTGGGAAACATGTGGTCGCAACAGTGGGGCAATATCTATGACGTCGTGGCCCCGACCAGCGGCGGCGCCTCCAGCTACGACCTGACCGAACTGCTGAAGACCGCCGACTATGACCCCGTGAAGATGGTGAAGACGGGCGAGGGCTTCTACGTCTCACTGGGTCTTGACCCTCTGCCCCAGACCTTCTGGGAACGCAGCCAGATCGTGCGCCCCCGCGACCGCGAGGTCGTCTGCCACGCCTCGGCCTGGGACCTCGACAACGCCGACGACATCCGCATCAAGATGTGCACCAACGTCAACGGCGACGACTTCTACACCGTCCACCACGAGCTGGGTCATAACTACTACCAGCGGGCCTACAAGAACCAGCCGATGCTGTTCCGCAACGGGGCCAACGACGGCTTCCACGAGGCCATCGGCGACTTCGTCGGCCTGTCGGCCCTGACCCCCACCTATCTGAATCAGATCGGTCTGTTGAAGACGACGCCGGGGGCGGAGGAGGACATTCCCTTCCTGCTGAAGATGGCCTTGGACAAGATCGCCTTCCTGCCGTTCGGCCTGATGGTCGACCGCTGGCGCTGGGGCGTCTTCTCGGGCGAGACGTCGCCGGACCAGTACAACGCCGCCTGGACCGCCGACATGCTGAAATACCAGGGCCTGGTCCCGCCGGGGCCGCGTCCGACCAACGCCTTCGATCCGGGCGCCAAATATCATGTGCCGGGCAACACCCCCTACACCCGCTATTTCCTGGCCCACATCTACCAGTTCCAGTTCCAGCGCGCGGCTTGCAAACAGGCGGGCTGGACCGGGCCGCTGCACCGCTGCTCGGTCTATGGAAACGAGGCGGTCGGAGCCCGTTTCAACGCCATGCTGGAGATGGGCCAGTCCAAGCCCTGGCCCGAGGCCATGCAGGCCTTCACCGGCGAGACCGCCAACGACGCCTCGGCCGTCGCTGACTATTTCGCGCCTCTGAACCAATGGCTGACCGTCCAGAATCGTGGCCACGACTGCGGCTGGTCAGAGGCTTGAGCCTTATGCGTCGTTAACCCTGACGCTTCAGCCTTCCCTTAACCGCATGACGGCATTCTGTCGTCATGCGGGCGGGGTGCGCCCGGCAGGGAAGCGACGAACTTGGCCTCTCAAACGATCCATCGGGCGGTCGGCCGCCTTCGCAAACTCGTCTCGCGCCTGCGCGACGACCGGCGCGGCAATGTGGCGATGATCTTCGGCCTCAGCCTGCCGGTCATCGTCATGCTGGCGCTCGGCGGCGTTGATCTTCACAGGATCACGACCGCGAGGTCGCAGTTTCAGGACGCACTGGACGCCGCGACCCTGGCCGCCGCGCGCTCCTCCGAAACGACTCCAGCGGGTCTGAAAAGCGTCGCTCTGGCGACCCTGCACGGCAACCTTCAGGGCACGGAGGTGGAGAAGATCAATGACGCCGACGTCAGCGTGTCCATGAGCGCCAACAACGTCGTGATCGCCACCGCCCAGGGTCAAGTGAAGACCCTGGTCGCCAACATCGTCCTGCCGCCCTATGGCCAGCTCCTGGACGACAGCCTGCCGATTTCAGCCCACTCCGAAGTCAACCGCTCGTCGAAAGACGTCGAAGTCGCCTTGGTGCTCGATATTACGGGCTCAATGGCCAACAACAATCGGATCGGCGACCTGAAGAACGCCGCGCGCCAGCTGATCAACCTCGTTGTTCAGCCCGCGAACAAGCAGACTCCCTATTACTCGAAGATGGCCATCGTTCCCTATTCGGTCGGTGTGAATATGGGATCATATGCCGTCGGCGCACGAGGTCCGCTCGCTCAGCCCACCAACATAACCGGCGCTGTGTGGGCGGCCGCCACAGGCAAGGCCATCAGTAAGGCGACCCGCGCGTCGCCCGGCGTCATCACCGCAAACGGCCATGGCTTGGCGACAGACGACTACGTCTGGATCAGCAATGTCAGCGGGATGACCAATCTGAACGACAGAGTGTTTCGCGTCACCCGTATTGACGCGAACAAGGTGACGCTGCGCTACAATAATGGGACGGGTTGGTATCCGCTCGATACGACCAACTACGGCACATACAATAGAGGTGGGCAGATTCGGCGTTGCGCCAGATCCGATTGCTACATAACCATCACCTCTCAGAACCACGGAATATCAGTTGGAGAGGGTCTTGAGCTCAAAGGGATAATGGGGATGACGGCGTTAAACGACAAGCTCTACGAAGCTTACGAAGTGACGCAAAACTCCTTCACGGTTCCCGTTGGGGGCGCCCAGTACGCGGACTATATCAGCAATGGGACGGTACAGTGCGGTCGCGATGGTTGCGCGAAGCGCATTTTTAGGGACAATTATTATAAGTCTCTTACGGCTTTCGACGCGAGCAATTGCGTCAGCGAGCGCATCGGGGCCGGCGCCTTTGATGATCGGGCGCCGGGTGTCGGGGCATATGTTGGTCGGAACTATCCGGCAATGGCGCGATCAACGCCCCGATCTGCCGGCAATCCATGCCCAGGACCGACCATACAGCCGCTCACAGCTGAGATACCCACCCTTACAACCCTGGTGGACAGCCTGAATGTGACTGGCTCGACAGCCGGACAGATCGGACTAGCCTGGGGCTGGTACGCCGTCTCGAGCAATTTCAACAAACTTTGGCCATCCAACAGCGCCGCCGCCTACGACAATACGAAGGTGCTCAAGGCTGTAATCCTGATGACGGACGGGGAGTTCAACACCCCCTATTGCCAAGGCGTCATCGCACGCGACGCTGGGGGCGGATCGGGCAACGCCTACGACAAGATCGACTGCGACGCCACAAACGGCGACCCGTTCGACCAGGCCGCAGAACTGTGCACCGCCATAAAGGCCCAGGACGTGATCGTCTACACTGTCGGTTTTTCAATCGAATCAGGAACGGACGCGGCGCGAATTCTGAAGGAGTGCGCCTCCGACGAGGATAGAGCCTATTTGCCGCAATCGGGCGCGGATCTTTCTGCCGACTTCCAGGCGATCGGTCGCGAAATCACCCGACTTCGCATATCGCGTTAATGGCGGTTCGCAGGATGAAACGACACCGTCACAGCAACCGGATCTCGCGCAAGCGCTCGGCCAGATAGTCTTCGGCGGTGATCGCTTTGCCAGCGTAGCGGTCTGGATTGTCCGGCGTTATCGCGCTCGGCAGGGTTTCGATCAGGAAATCCGGGTTGAAGTGCAGGAAGAAGGGCGTCGAATAGCGGGCGAAGCCACGCCGCTCCGGCGCAGGATTGACCACCCGGTGCGTCGTCGACGGCAGGACGTGGTTGGTCAGCCGTTGCAGCATGTCGCCGATATTGATCACCAGGGCCCCCGGCGGCGGCGCGATGTCCAGCCAGCTGCCGTCCTTCTCCTTCAGCTGCAGCCCCGCCTCCTCGGCGCCCAGCAGCAGGGTGATGACATTGATGTCCTCATGGGCGCCGGCGCGCACCCCCGGCGCATCAGCCGGCACGGGCGGATAGTGGAGCAGGCGGAGCACGCTGTTGCCCATCTCGACCTTGTCCTCAAAATAGGCGTCGCCGAGGTCCAGATAACGGGCGATAGCCTTCAGGATCTTGCGCCCCAGGGCGTCAAGCTCCTCGTACAGGCCATAGACATTAGCCTTGAATCCGGGCGTCTCCACCGGCCAGACATTATCGCGCATGAAACGACGATAGGGGTGGCCCTCCGGCAACTCGCGCCCGACATGCCAGAACTCCTTCAGATCGACGGATGCGGCCCCTTTGGCCGCTTCCACGCCGAACGGGGTCAGGCCGCGCGCGCCGCCTGTTCCCGGTTGATGATACTGGCGCTTCACCGCCTCAGGCAGGGCGAAGAAGCTTTTGGCGTCGGCAAGAGCTGCGGCGATCTGGGCGTCATCCAGCGCATGGTCGGCCACCACCGCGAACCCATACTCCACGAACGAGGCGCCCAGAGCGTCGCTGAACCCCTGGAAGTCAGCATCATATCGCTTCATCGACACGGGCGTGACGGCGCGCACGGTGACGGCAGGGGCGGTTTCGTTGGGGCTCGAACTCACGGGGGCGTCGTCCTCGGTCTAAAGAATGTGCGGCGGTTCCCTTACGCCTATTCCGCGGCCGTGTCAGTTCGTGGGCGATCCCTCCCTCTGCCCGTGGAGCGCAAAATGCGCTCGTTCACTTGAGGTACAGCTTGGAACCTTGACAGTAGGCGCGCGTTTTACGCCAGACAGAAATTCGGAAGGATTATTCCATGCGCGCCAAGATCATTGTCGCCAGCGTTTCCATTGCAGCCCTCCTGGGAACGGCGGCCTGCACCACGACCGACCCCTACAGCTCGACACCGACCCGCAACAACACCGGCACCGGCGCCATAGCTGGCGCATTGGGCGGCGCTCTGCTGGGCTATCTGACAAACACTTCAAACGGCGAACAGGGCCGCAAGAATGCTCTCATCGGAGCCGGTGTCGGCGCCCTGGGCGGCGCAGCCGTGGGCCAGTACATGGACCGCCAGCAGCGCGCCATGGAGGCTGAACTGTCCGGCAGCGGCGTCGGCGTCGCTCGCCAGGGCGACAACCTGGTTCTGCGCATGCCGTCGGATGTGACCTTCGCCACCAACCAATCCTCGATCGATCCGCGCTTCCTGCCGGTGCTCGACGACGTGGCGCGGGTGCTTCAGGAATATGACCGCTCAACCATCGACGTGATCGGCCACACCGACTCGACCGGCGGAGACGCCATCAATCAGCCCCTGTCCGAGCGACGCGCCGCCAGTGTGGCTTCGGAACTGGTTCGTCGCGGCGTGATCGCCGAGCGGCTCTACGTTGCAGGCAACAGCTCGCGTAATCCGGTGGCCTCCAACGCCACGCCGGAGGGCAAGGCTCAGAACCGTCGCGTCGAGATCCTTATCCGGCCGTTCACGGGCTGATCAGGTTCGAGAATGATGAAGCTCGAGGGGGCGGCGCCGCAGGGCGCCGCCCCTTTTCGCAGGATGGACACTGTTCCGTGACTTGCGCCGACGCACCCCTCATGTTTGAGCGAGGTGTCGAGGTGGAGAGTCCAGTGACGCCGGAAGGTCGTGAGTTCACGCAAACGCTCAAGCTTGCGGCTGTCGCCGTGGTGTGTGCGGTCCTGACGGCGACATTGGTGATCGGCGCCGGCGAGGCGTTGTTGCGTCAACCTCGATCCGCCGGATCCGCTCCGCCATTGCTGACTCAAGCGGCCAACTGAACCGAAACTTGAAGCCGGCCCGTCGCGGCGCATTCAGGCCAAGAAAAACGCCGTCTCCAGGCGGAGACGGCGTTCAGTCTTTCAACCCTTCTTGTCTGTCTTCGGTCGGCCTGAAAGACCAGGCCGACCGTCGGGACAGGCTTAGAAGTTGATGTTGATCGTCGCGCGACGGTTGAGCGGCTCACGCACGCCGTCAGCGGTCGGCTTGGCCAGGGCGGTTTCGCCCTTGCCGTCCAGGGCGATGACGCCGCCGTTGACGCCTTGGGCGACCAGGGCGTCCGCCACGGTGCGCGAACGACGGTTCGACAGGCCGAGGTTATAGGCGGCCGAGCCCGAGGTGTCGGTGTAGCCGACGATCAGGACGCGCGTCGCGGCGCCGGACTTGGCGTAGGTCGCGGCTTGCGTCACGACCGAGCGGGCTTCCGCCGTCAGGTCCGAACGATCCCAGTCGAAATAAACCACGAACTCACGCGCGGCCGGCTTGACCGGAGCCGGCGGCGGGGGCGGCGGGGGCGGGGGAGGCGGGGGGGGCGGAGGCGGCGGGGGGGGCGGGGGCGGTGCAGCTTCTTCAGCGCCGAAGCTGTAACGCAGACCCAGGGTCACGGTGTGCGACTGATCGTAGTCGCCATCCCATTCGCCGAACGAGGTCGCGCCCGGACCCGTGCCCACCGTGGTCGAGGCGAACGAAGCGTCGCCCGTCAGATAGCGGTAGGTCAGGTCGATATTGGTGCGGTCGCCCACAGCCCAGGCCAGACCGGCGATCGCCTGAGCGGCGAACTTGGTCGAGTCGTCATCGGCGGTGAAGGTGGCGCCGCGGTTGGCGCGCAGGTTTCCGACCGTGTCGGTCTTGACGTGGTTCACGCCGGCGCCGAGGCCGACGAAAGGACGGATGCCCCAGGCTTCATAGCCGAAGTCATAGATGACATTGGCCATCAGGGTGGTGGACTCGATGTCGCCTTCCGGAGAGAAGCAGCCGCCGGTCGCCGGGGTCAGGTTGCACAGGCCCTGGGTGCCGGAGACGGCGCGCACGGTGCCGATGTCGCCCGAGCGATAGCCGCCTTCGAGTTCAACGCGCCAGTTGGGGTTGAAGCGATAGCCGAGACGGGCGAAAGCCGCCCAGCCGTCGTTCACTTCATAGTTCCAGTTGGCGCCCGTCGTCGACGATTCGGCGTTGATGTCGTCGATCATGTGGTAACCGGCGTCGATCGCGCCGTACCAGCCGTTAGGTTCTGCCGAAGCCGCGCCAGCTGACAGGGCCAGGGCGGCCGCTGCGCTGGAGGCCAGCACGATAGTCTTCATACGCATGGGGATTAGCCCTCCGCCTGTTTGTATTCGGGCGGGTCTACCGCCTTCGCGGGTCTTACCAGCGTTGCCGTGGAAGGTCGAGGCGAAAACGAGGCGGACAAGCGCTCTGAATTGATCACCGTGCTATTGATGCTACAGATAAAATTGTCTCTGCGCCTTCGACCTGGAAGCGCTCCGGACCCGGCAGGCGCACAACCCTGGAAAGTCTGCGCGAGGCCTCTCACGAGAACCTAACCGACCATCACCTGCATTCCCAACCACTCCGCAATCAGGGCGGGCTTGTCGTCGCCTTCAATCTCGACCGTGATTTCATGCTTTAACAGCCAGCGCCCTGCGCCCCTGTCTTCCGCCGACAGCAGCCGGAACCGCCCCCGAACCCTCGACCCCGCCCGCACCGGAGCCAGGAATCTGAGCCGGTCAAATCCGTAGTTGATTCCCATCACCGCACCCTCAAGCGGCGCAACGGCGTCATAGCTCATCGCCGACGCCAGGCTGAGGGTCAGGAAGCCGTGGGCGATGGTTCCGCCGAACGGCGTCGTCTGGGCGGCCTCGGGATCCACATGGATGAACTGCCGATCCTCGGTGCAATCGGCGAAGGCGTCGATCCTGGCCTGGCTGACCTCGAACCACCTCGAGATTCCCACCTGCTGGCCGATTAAACTCTGGAGGTCGCTCGTCGTCATCACTGTCTTCACCATGAGGTTCCTTCCCGACTTTCCTGTTTGAGCGACGGTGGCCGAGACGGCGGCTGAAGGAAAGGCCTACCCTTCGAAACGGCCTTCCAAGATCTCGCCATAAAGCACTGCGTCAACATTGCCCCCGGACAGGACGATGCCTGTGGTTCGCCCTTTCGTCTCGGACTTGCCGGAGAGCAAGGCCGCCAGGGACACCGCCCCGCCGGGCTCGACGACCAGCTTCAGGTGACGGAAGGCGAACCGCACCGCCTCGGCCACCTCCGCATCCGACACCGTGAGCGCACCCGCCAGCCGCCGATTGATCGGCCAGGTCAGTACGCCCGGCATCGGGGACATCAGGGCGTCGCAGATCGACGGCGGACCCTCCGGATGACCGACCCGCTCCCCCGCCGCCAGAGACCGCGCGGTGTCGTCATAGGCCTCGGGCTCCACCACGATCACCTTCGTCTGCGGACTGCGTTCGGCCATGACCAGATTGATCCCGGCCATCAGCCCGCCGCCGGAGGCGCCACACAACAGCTGGTCCATCGGCGCATCAGCCTGGTCCAACATCTCCAGCGCCACCGTGCCCTGGCCCTCGATAATGAATGGATCGTCGAACGGCGGGACCAGAACAGACCCCCGTTCGGCTGCTATCGCGGCGCCGATGGCCTCTCGGCTCTCGGTCCAGCGATCATAGAGCCGCACCTCTCCGCCGAATCCGATCACCCCCTCGACCTTCACCCGGGGCGAGTCGGACGGCATGACGATGATCGCCGACGTCCCGACCAAGGCGGCGGCGGCGGCGACGCCCTGGGCGTGATTGCCGGAAGAAAAGGCGACGACGCCGCGCGCCTTCTCCTCGGCGTTCAGTCGGCTGATACGGTTGTAGGCCCCGCGAAACTTGAACGCCCCTGCCCGCTGCAGGTTCTCGGCCTTCATCAGCACCCGCCCGCCGATCACGGCGTTCAGGGCGGGACTTTCGATCAACGGCGTGCGGACAGCGACGCCGTTGATCTGGCGGGCGGCGTCAAGGACGCCTTCAAAGCTGGGCAGGTGCGTCGTCATATGCTCCCCTTAGCCCAGGGTACGAGCGCCGCGTAAGGCGCCGATATGGAGAGAAACCGCTTGAGCCTGATCCTCGCCATCGACCAGGGCACGACCTCGACCCGCGCCATCGCCTTCGAAGTCCGCGACGGGGGCCTGCACCCCGTGGCTGTCAGCCAGATCGAACTGGCCCAGCATTTCCCACAGTCCGGATGGGTCGAGCACGATGCGTCCGAGATCTGGTCCGCCGTGCTCCAGACCTGTCGCGAAGTGGTGCAGAAGGCGGGCGGCGTCGATCGATTCGCCGCCGTGGGCCTCACCAACCAGCGCGAGACGGCGGTGATGTGGGACGCAGGGACCGGCGCGCCCCTGCACCGCGCCATCGTCTGGCAGGACCGGCGCACCGCCCCCGTCACTGCGCGACTGACCGCAGAAGGCCAGGAGCCCGCCGTCCAGGCTGCGACCGGCCTGATCCTGGATCCCTATTTTTCGGCGACCAAGTTCGCCTGGCTGCTGGACTCGGTGCCGGGGGCGCGCGATCGGGCGATCCGGGGTGAGGTCAAACTGGGCACGATCGACGCCTGGTTGATCTGGAAACTGACGGGCGGCCGGATTCACGCCACCGACGCCTCCAACGCCGCCCGCACCGCCCTGATGGACCTGAAGACGGTCGAATGGCGCGACGATCTGTGCGCCCTGTTCGCCGTGCCCCGCGCCGCCCTGCCCGCCATCGTTCCTTGCGCGGGGGTGATTGGTGAGACGGAGCCCGGCCTGTTCGGCCGCGCCCTGCCCCTGGCCGGATCCGCGGGAGACCAGCAGGCGGCCCTGGTCGGGCATGGCGCCCTGCACCCCGGAGACGCCAAGATCACCTATGGCACCGGGGCCTTCCTGGTCGCCAATGTCGGGCCGAAACCCGTCGCCTCGACCCGTCGTCTGCTGGGCACGCTGGGCTATCAGGCCGCAGGCCAGACCGCCTATGCGCTGGAGGGTTCGATCTTTTCGGCCGGCTCGGCGATCCAGTGGCTGCGCGACGGGGTGAAGCTGATCTCGGAATCCCGCCAGTCCGAAGCCCTTGCGCAGGGCCTGGCCGATAACGGCGGCGTCTATATGGTGCCCGGTTTCACCGGCCTGGGCGCGCCCTGGTGGGAGCCCGAGGCGCGCGGCGCCGTGGTAGGGCTGACGCGGGATTCCGGCCCGGCCCATTTCGTCCGCGCGGCGCTGGAGGCCCTGGCCTATCAGACACGCGACCTGCTGGACGCCCTGGCCCAGGACGGCGCCCCGCCGCTGAAGACGCTGAAGGTCGACGGCGGCGTCACCGCCAACAGTTTCGCCATGCAGTTCGTCGCCGACATCTGCGAGGTCGAGGTCGAACGCCCGGCCTTCCAGGAAATGACCGCCCTGGGCGCCGCCCGCCTCGCCGCCCTCGGCGTCGGACTTCTGCCCGATCTGCAGGCCCGCACGACCGAGGCCCCGGCCCGCTGGACGCCCCGCATGAAACCGGCGGAGCGCGACCGCCTGCTTTCCGGCTGGCGCCGCGCCGTAAAGGCCGCCATCATCGCCGCGCCGGACCGCGCATAAGACGGGGCCGGTGCAGGAAACAACAGGCCGCCCATGACCGACGCTACAATCGACGCCCAGACGGCTTTTTCCGGCACACGTGAGGTCGATCCCCGCTATCGGCTTGACGAGGAGGCTCTGGACGCCTGGATGGCCGTCCATGTCGCTGGCTACGTCGGTCCGCTGACGATGCGCCAGTTCAAGGGCGGCCAGTCGAACCCGACCTATGAGCTGACCACGCCCGGCGCCGCCTATGTGTTGCGCCGCAAGCCGCCCGGCGTCCTGCTGCCCAGCGCCCATGCGGTGGACCGCGAATTCCAGGTCATCTCAGCCCTCGCCGCCCAGGGATTTCCAGTCGCCCGGCCGCACGCCCTGTGCATGGACGAGACCGTCATCGGCTCGATCTTCTATGTGATGGACAAGGTCGAGGGGCGGATCTTCTGGGACCTGAAGCTGCCCGGCCTGACGCCGGCGGAACGGCGCGCCGTCTATGAGGCCCAGACAGACGCCCTGGCCCGGCTGCACGCCTTCGATCCCGACGCCATCGGCCTGTCGGCCTATGGCAAGGCCGGCAACTATTTCGCCCGCCAGGTCGGCCGCTGGACCAAACAGTATCGCGCTTCCGAGATCGAGCCGATCCCGTCCATGGATCGGCTGATCGCCTTCCTGCCGGACAGTCTGCCGCCCGAGAGCCCCAGCCGCATCGTCCACGGCGACTTCAGGCTGGACAATCTGATCCTGGCTCCGGATGCGGCCGAGGTCCGGGCCGTGCTGGACTGGGAGCTGTCGACCCTGGGCGATCCAATGGCCGACTTCTCCTATCTGCTGATCGCCTGGGCCATTCCGGCGTCCCTGCGCAACGGCCTGGCCGGCGCCGACCTGGAGGCTCTGGGGATTCCCTCCGTCGAGGAAACGGTCGAACGCTATGCGGCGGCGACCGGGATGCGGCCCGCCAATCTGGACTGGCTGTACGCCTATAATCTGTTCCGGCTGGCGGCCATCTGCCAGGGCATCGCCGGTCGCGTCCGCGACGGCACAGCGGCCAGCGCCCACGCCCGCACCATGGCCGCCCAGGTCGGGCCGCTCAGTGACGCGGCCTGGGGCTTTGCGAAGAAGGCGGGCGCCTAGAACCCCCCGGCCGGCCCCTGCCTGCCCCTGCAGCTCTATCCGCCCCTGAGCCTCACGCGCCGAACGACCGGTTGCCGGCGACAGGCCCAAACTCCGTCAGCGCGTCCTGCCCACGTCCCAGTAAGCGCGGTTCAATTTCTGACGGCGGCGCCCAGGATGCGGCGATCCGTCTTGCCCTGGATCATCACCACCACGGCGTCTCCGCCATGCGTCTGGGGCAGATCAAACAGGATGGGCCGGCCGCGCCAGTCGCCGAGGTTCACGATATCCCGCACCACATTGACGTGACGTACGGTCTGCCCCCGGTTCTCGCCACGGCTGACCTCGACCATTTGGGGGCCGGGCGTATAGGTGACGGCCAGCACCTCCGCGCCGCCCGACGGCGGGCGGCCCGAACCGATCCCGACCTGATCGCCGGTCTCGCGGAACTCGATCTCGGGCGGCCAGATACGGCGGCTCGCCTCCTCCACGATGGCGTGTTCCAGCTCCAGTCCACGCGCGCCGGACACCTGGCGGCGGCCGTCGATCACCACCTGGGGCGTGGACACGCCGCGTTGGCGCAAAGCGGCGCGATAGGCGCGCTGGCGCTGCACGAACTCGGGCCGGGCGAAGGTGTCGGTCCAACCCAGATAGTCCCAGTAGTCGACGCCATAGGTCAGGGCGATGACCCCCGGCTCGCCCGCCGCCCGCTCGACCACCGCATTCGCCTCGACACAGCCGCCGCAGCCCTGGGCGGTGAACAGTTCGACCACCACCGGCGAGCCGGCCGTGGCGGCCGCGCGCACGGGCTTGCCCCGCGCCCCGACAGGCTGGGCGACCGACCCGACGGACAACAGAACGCCCGTCATGACCGTCGCTGCGATGATCCAGACCCTGTTTCTCATGGCGACGTTCTTTAGCCCGCGCAGATGCGGCCGGGAGTCATAAGTGCGTGACCCGCAGCCCCAGGCCTCAATCCATCAGTTGTTGCGACAGATAGACATAGTGGCGGGCCCAACGACGGGCGTTGGCCACCGGATCGGCGTCGTTGGAGTGACCGCCGGCCGTATCCTCGTAATAGAGATGGTCGTGGCCCTGATCGCCCAGGCGAGCGGCGAACTTGCGGGCGTGACCGGGGTGGACCCGGTCGTCGCGGGTGTTGGTGGTCAGATAGACGCGGGGATAGGCCACGTCCGGCCGCAGCTGCTGATAGGCCGAATATCGGGCGATCCATTCCGCCTCTTCCGGGATACGCGGGTCGCCGTATTCGCCGATCCACGAGGCGCCGGCCGGCAGTTCGTGATAGCGCAGCATGTCGACCAGCGGGCTCTCGATCACCGCTGCGTTGAACAGTTCGGGATGCTGGGTGATCGACACGCTGGTCAGAACTCCCCCGTTCGACCGGCCATAGATGCCCAGGCGGCGCGGGCTGGTGACGCCCCGCTGTTCCAGATCGCGCGCCACGGCGGCGAAGTCGTCGAAGGCGCGCTGGCGGTTTCCGTCCAAGGCCGCCTGGTGCCAGTCGGGACCGAACTCGCCGCCGCCACGGATATTAGCCTGGACGAAGACCCCGCCCCGCTCCAGCCAGAGCTTGCCCATCTCGGGCTTGTAGGCCGGGTTCAGGCTGACCTGGAAACCGCCGTAACCCAGCATGATGGTCGGGTTCGACCCGTCCAGCTTCATGTCGCGCGGACGGGTGATGAAATAGGGGATCCTGGTCCCGTCGGTGGAGGTGGCCTCGTACTGCTCCACCACATGGGTCGAGGCGTCGAACTTGGCCGGGGCGGATTTCAGCTCGGCCAGGGCGCCGATGTCCATACGGGCCAGAATGAGGGTCGGGGGCGTTAGGAACCCCTGGAAGGAGACAAAGGCCTCGCCGCGCGACTTGGAGGAGTCGCCCAAATTAACGGCCACATTGTCTGGCACGGCGATGGAGGCGCCGCTCCAGACCGGGCGATTGTCCCGCCCGAAGCTGAACTGGGTCAGGCGACCGGCGACATTGTCCGACAGGGTGGCCAGGACGGAATCGCTCATCACCGCGACCGACTGCAGCGATTGGCGCGGCCCCGGCGTGAAGATGGTCTCGGGATCGGTGTCGGGATAGAGGCCGCCGCTTCCATGCTTCAGCTCGTCCAGCGACACGGCCAGCAACGAGCCCGCCGTCACCTCACGCGCACCCCAGCGCCACGCCTCGTCGTTCGAGACGACCAGCCGGTCGCCGATGACGCCATAAATCGACACCCGCGACGGCAGGGCCAGTTTCACCGTCGAACCGTCATGGGCCATGGCCCAGGTCTCCGACCGGAAGGTGTCCAGCGGGCGGGTGATTATGACGGCTGTGACCTTGCCGTCCTTGTCTCGATAGACGGCGGGGCTGACGCCATAGCCGCCGTCGCCCTGTTCGCCGCGATAAACCTCGACCGCCTGAGCCAGGGTCTGGCCGCGCTTCAACGTCTTGACGATGAAGGGGTAGCCGGACTCGGTCATGGTCCCGGCGCCGAAGTCTGTGGCGACCAGAAGCGTGTCGCGGTCCAGCCATTCGATGCGGTGCTTGCCTTCGGGCAGGCTGAAGCCGGCATCGACGAACCGCTTGGCCGTCAGGTCGAACTCGCGCACGACCACCGCGTCCTTGCCCCCGTCGGACAGGTTGATCAGGCAACGGGTCTCGTCGGGCGCCAGACAGTCGGCGCCCTTGAACACCCAGTCCTTGCCCTCAGCCTTGGACAGGGCGTCGATGTCCAGCAGGGTCTCCCACTGCGGGGTCGCGGTGCGGTAGCTGTCCAGCGTCGTGCGCCGCCAGACGCCCTTGGGATTGGCCGCGTCCTGCCAGAAATTGCCGATCCCGTCGCCGAGGAAGGACGGGCCGGGGATGCGGTCCGTCGCGGTCAGGATCGCCTGGGCCTCGGCGCGGAAGGTTTCGTAGCGAGGATCGCCGGTCAGGACGGCCAGAGACTTGCGGTTCTCATCGGCGACGAAGGCCATGGCCTCGGCCCCATCCACCTGCTCCAGGGCCAGATGATCGTCCGCTGCGGCGACGCCCGCAGGGGTCAGGTCGCGCGGGAAGTGGGGCGGGGACGTCTCCGAAGCGACGGTCATGGGGGAGAAATACTCTTCCATGTTCCGGTTGCTCGCGCAGGCTCCGAGCAGCAGCGCCGGGATGGCGGCGGACAGGATCAGGTGACGCATGGCTCAAACTCTCCGCTCATCCCCGCGAAAGCGGGGACCCAGACCTTTGGGCGTTCGGCGCCGCCCGTTCGTACTGAACTCGATCCCAGTCGCCGAACCTTGCGAAAGAACTGGGTCCCCGCTTTCGCGGGGATGAGCGGATAAAGAGACCTATTCCTTCGCCGGGGAATCCATCAGCCGCCGCGACAGGTAGGTGTATTCCAGCGCCAACCGACGCGCCGTCTCTTGCAGGTTCGCCCCCGCCGCATGGCCGCCATCGGTGTTCTCGTAGAACAGCACCGGATAGCCCAGCTCTTCCAGACGCGCCGCCGCCTTGCGGGCGTGGCCCGGATGGACGCGATCGTCCTTGGTCGAGGTGTGGATGAAGACCTCCGGATAGGGCTGGCCGGCCCGCAGGTTCTGATAGGGCGAATAGGCCTGGATCCAGGCGCGTTCTTCCGGAACGTCCGGATCGCCGTACTCGCCCTTCCACGAGGCGCCGGCCAGCAGCTTGTGGAAGCGCAGCATGTCGAACAGGGGCACCTGGATGACCGCCGCGTTGATCAGGTCGGGCCGCTGGGTCAGCATCGCCCCCATGAACAGGCCGCCTTGGGAGCCGCCCATGATCCCCAGCTTCGGCTGGCTGGTGATGTCGCGCGCGATCAGGTCCAGGGCCACGGCCTGGAAGTCTTCATGCGCCCGCTGGCGGTTCTGCTGCAGGGCCGCCTCGTGCCAGCGCGGACCGAACTCGCCGCCGCCGCGGGTATTGGCGATGACATAGACCCCGCCCCGCTCCAGCCACAGCTTGCCGACCGTGGCCGAATAGCCGGGCAGCAACGAGCTTTCGAACCCGCCGTAACCGTACAGCAACGTCGGGTTCGACCCGTCCAGCGGCATGTCGGCCTTATGGACCACGAAATAGGGGATCATCGTCCCGTCGGCCGAACGGGCCTCGTGCTGGTCCACCGTCATGCCGGTCGCGTCGAACTTGGCCGGCATCGACTTGACCTGATCGACCGCGCCGGTCGCCGCATCGGCCAGCCACAGGCTGGACGGGTTCAGATAGCCGGTGACGCTGACGAAGACCTTGTCATCGGTCTCCGACGCCGAGCCGACGCCGGCCGAGACGTTCTGCGGCAGGCCCAGGGTGGAATAGGTCCACTCGCTGTCGCCGGGGCGATAGACCCGCACCGAACCGCGCACATTGTCGTACAGGGCGACGACCAGGGTGTTGCGCGTCGCATTGACCCCCTCGACGGCCTGACGCTCGGTCGGACGCAGCACCAGGACCGCGGGCGTGGCCTGGTCTTCCAGCCAGGCGTCCAGCGGCCAGGCGATCAGGTCGCCGCTCTTGAAGTCCTGGCCCGACGGCGCGGTCCAGTCCTGTTTCAGCGACACAACCAGCTTGCCCGCGACCAGTCCGGTAATGTCCGACTTGGCCGGCAGAGCCAGTTTCACCACCGCCCCGTCGTCGGTCACGCGATAGGTCTCGGACGAATAGAAGTCGATCGACCGGTTGATCAGGGTCGCCTTCAGCGCCCCGTCGGCGTCCCGCAGCGTATAGCCGGACACCGAGACGTCGGTCGGTTCGCCCATGAACAGGACGTCGGCCTGATCCAGCGACTGACCGCGCATCATCCGCTTCACTATCATCGGATAGCCGGAGTTGGTCAGGGTGCCGACGCCGAAATCGCGCGAGATCAGCAGGGTGTCCTTGTTCAGCCAGGTCGCGCCGCCCTTGGACTCCGGCAGGAAGAAGCCGCCCTCGACGAAGCTGCGGGTCACGCTGTCGAACTCACGCAGGGTCACGGCGTCCTTGCCGCCGTTCGACAGGCTGATCAGGCAGTAGCGCTCTTCGGGCGCCAGGCAGGTCGAACCCTTGTAGACCCAGTTGGCGCTCTCGGCCTCGGCCAGGGCGTCGATGTCCAGCACCGTCTCCCACTGGGGCTCGGCGGTCTTGTAGGAGTCCAGCGTCGTGCGTCGCCAGACGCCGCGCACATGCTGGGCGTCCTGCCAGAAATTGTCGATATGACCGTCATGGGTGAAGCCCGGAGCCGGGATCCGGTCGCGCGCCTGTACGATGGCTAGCGCCTGCTGGTGCAAGGGCTCATAGCGGGGGTCGCCTTGCAGCACGCCCAGCGAATGGGTGTTGTGGTCCTTGACCCAGGCCATGGCCCGCGCGCCCTCGACGTCCTCGAGCCAGACATAGGGGTCGCTCGCCTCGCTGGTTGCGAAGGCGGGAGCGGAGGAAGCGGTCTGGGCCATGGATACCGACGTCAGGCTGGTGGAGGCGAGAAGGGCCGCGAGCACGGCGGCGGATGAGCGGATCATGGACAGTCCCCGGAATTGAAGACGGGCACCTTAACGGCGGTCCGCCGCGCGGCAAGGCGACGAATCCGCCCTTACGGTTTTGTCATCTTTGTCTCAGCCCTCGTCCGGGATGCAGATCAGATTTCCGCAGGCCTTGCAGTGGACGGCGTCCGGGTCATGGGTCTGAAGGCCGCATCGGTCGCAAGGGAAACGAACCTTGTGCGGCTTGATCAGGGCCTGGGCCAGACGCAGGAACAGGGTGATCCCCACCAGCATGATGGCGATGGACAGAAGCTTGCCCAGCGGCCCCGGCAGGGTGACGTCGCCGAACCCGGTCGTCGTCAGGGTCGCCACGGTGAAATAGAGGGCGTCGATATAGCCGCTGATCCCGTCATGCCCCCGGAAGGTCGCATAGACGAAGCCGGTCACGACGAAGACGAAGGTCACCAGGCCCGAAAGCGCGCGCACGATCCCCTCGACCCGGGTGTCGTCGAACCGCGCGCCGACCGTCCGCCAGAAGAAGTCGGAGTTCAGCAGGGTCCACAGCCGCAGCATACGCAGGAAGCCGAGGTTGAACAGCCAGGCCGGGAACAGCAGGGTCGCCAGAATAAACAGGTCCAGCCAGACGATCGGCCGTTTCAGCCAGTCCTTGATGTCGGAATAGGCGTAGGCCCGCGCCGCCAGATCGACCGCCAGCAGGGCGGCGATCAGATAGTCGAGCACATAGAAGGCCCAGCCCATGTTCTTCAGGATCGGCGCCGCCAGGAAGAAGGCGATGATGGCGAAGTCGATGACAATGACCGTCAACCGGAACTTCACCGCCGCCGGCTGGCCGCCGTGATACAGGTATCGCAGCCGCGCGCGCAGCCTCAGGCCGTCCTTGGGGTCGGTTTCGCTCTGGGACACAGTGGTTTCCGGACGACGGGGATAGGCCTATATGGCCTGCATGACCCGTCCTTTCATCAAGATGAACGGCGCCGGCAATGACTTCATCGTCATCGACGCGCTGGAAACGCCGTTTCGTCCGACCGAGGACCAGATCCGCGCCCTGGCCGACCGCGCCTCGGGCGAGGGGTTCGACCAGCTGATCGCCATCGAGCCGTCCGAGACCGCCGACGCCTTCATGCGGGTGTGGAACGCCGACGGCTCCATGGTGGAGACCTGCGGCAACGCCCTGCGCTGCGTCGGCTGGCTGCTGATGGAGGCCGGCGGCGGCGACAGGGTCACGATCGACACCGCAGCCGGCCCCACCACCGCCACACGTGCGGGCGACCGCCGGGTCACGGTGGACATGGGCCGCCCGCGCTTCGACTGGACCCAGGTGCCCTTGGCCGAGGAGATGGACACCCGCGGCATCGAGCTTCAGGTCGGCCCCATCGACGCCCCCCTGCTGCACACGCCCGGCGCCGTTTCGATGGGCAATCCGCACGTCGTCTTCTTCACCGACCGCCAGGACGACGGCTTCGTCACCGGCTCCGGCTCCCTGGTCGAACATCATCCCCTGTTTCCCGAGGGCGTGAACGTCGGTTTCGCTCATGTGCTGGACCGCGACCACATCCGTCTGCGCGTCTGGGAGCGGGGCGCCGGCCTGACCAAGGCCTGCGGCACCGGCGCCTGCGCGGCCCAGGTCGCGGCGGCCCGGCGAGGCCTGACGGATCGCAAGGCCACCGTCGTCGTCGACGGCGGCGAACTGGTGATCGACTGGGACCCGGCGACCGACCATGTCCTGATGACCGGCCCTGTCGAGATCGAACGCACGGGCGCGCTGTCCTTCTAGGCGGCGTGGCCGGTTGACGTTGACGCCAACGGAAGCTTCGGAACAGGTCTGTACGCCTTCCGGGGGGTCAAGGCTTGGCGCAGCCCTTCCCACACTCTAGGACACGAACGGTTACAGCCCCGCCGACGCCCTGGACGCCCGATGCCCGATCAAACCGAAAAACAGACCTTCTCCGATCAGGAAGCGCTGGACTTCCACCTCTTCCCCACGCCGGGCAAGATCTCGATGGCCCCGACCAAGCCGATGGCGACCCAGCGCGACCTGTCGCTGGCCTATTCGCCGGGCGTGGCCGTGCCGGTCCTGGCCATCGCCGCCGATGCGGACAAGGCCTACGAATACACCTCCAAGGGCAATCTGGTCGCCGTCATCTCGAACGGCACCGCCATCCTGGGCCTGGGCAACCTGGGCCATATGGCCTCCAAGCCGGTGATGGAGGGCAAGTCGGTCCTGTTCAAACGCTTCGCCGACGTCGACAGCTTCGACGTCGAGGTGAAGACCACCGATCCGGACGAGTTCATCACCGTCGTCAAGAACATCGGCGACACCTGGGGCGGCATCAATCTGGAGGACATCAAGTCTCCCGAATGTTTCGTCATTGAGAGCGAGCTTCAGGACCTGCTGGACATCCCCGTCTTCCACGACGACCAGCACGGCACGGCCATCATCTCGACCGCCGGCCTGATCAACGCCTGCCATGTCGCCGGCAAGCGACTGGACGAGGTCAAGGTGGTGCTGGCCGGCGCCGGTGCGGCGGGCCTGTCGTCCATCGCCCTGATGAAGGCCGCCGGCGTCAAGGCCGAGAACACCGTCATCTGCGACAAGGACGGCGTCGTCTACCAGGGCCGCGAACACGGCATGGACCAGTGGAAGGCCGCCCATGCGACCAACACCCCGCTGCGCACCCTGGCCGAGGCCATGGTCGGCGCCGACGTGGTGCTGGGCCTGTCCGCCAAGGGCGCGATCACCAAGGAGATGGTGGCCTCCATGGCCCCCAATCCGATCATCTTCGCCATGGCCAACCCCGATCCCGAGATCACGCCGGAAGACGTCAAGTCGGTCCGCTCCGACGCCATCATCGCCACCGGCCGCTCGGACTATGTGAACCAGGTCAACAACGTCCTGGCCTTCCCCTATCTGTTCCGGGGCGCCCTGGACGTGCGCGCGCGTCGCGTGAACCACGAGATGAAGGTCGCCTGCGCCCAGGCCCTGGCCGCCCTGGCCCGCGAGGACGTGCCGGACGAGGTCGCCGCCGCCTATCGCGGCCGCAAGCTGAAGTTCGGCCCCGACTATATCATCCCCACCCCGTTCGACCCGCGCCTGATCTGGTACATCCCGCCCTTCATCGCCCAGGCGGCGATGGATACAGGCGTGGCCCGCGTCCAGATCGAGGACATGGACGTCTATCGCAACGCCCTGCGCTCGCGCGTCGATCCGTCCGCCGCCCTGATGCAGAAGATCAACTCGGCGGTGCGCGGCGGGCCGAACAAGCGCGTCGTTTTCGCCGAGGGCGAAGAACTGGCGGTCATCCGCGCCGCCTGGGGCTTCAAACAGGCCGATCTGGGCACGCCCATCCTGGTCGGCCGCGAGGATCTGATCCGTCAGAACGCCGCCGAGGCCGGTCTGAATTTCGACGACCTGGGCATTGAGATCACGAACGCCCGCGTCTCCGAACACAATGTCGAGGACACCGACTGGCTGTACGAAAAGCTGCAGCGCCGGGGCTATCTGCGCCGCGACGTCGCGCGGATGATCAACCAGGACCGCAACTATTTCGCCGCCACCCTGGTGGCCAAGGGTCGGGCCGACGCCATGGTCGCGGGCGTGACCCGCAACTTCAACATGGCCCTGAAGGAGGTCCAGCGCGTGCTGGACGTCGAGGACACCCTGATCGGCCTGTCGATCTTGCTGGCCAAGGGCCGCACCCTGTTCGTGGCCGACACCACCATCCACGAATTGCCGGACGCCGCCGAACTGGCCGACATCGCCGTCAAGGCGGCCGAGACCGTGCGCAGGCTGGGCCGCAATCCGCGCGTCGCCTTCCTCAGCTATTCGACCTTCGGCAATCCGCCCGGCGACCGCGCCGAAAAGGTGCGCGAGGCCATCCGCATCCTGGACAAGAAGGGCGTCGATTTCGAATACGAGGGCGAAATGCCGCCGGAGGTGGCGCTGGATCCCAAGGGCCACCCGGCCTACGCCTTCAACCGCCTGACCAAGCCTGCCAACGTCCTGGTCATGCCGGCCATTCATTCCGCCGCCATCTCGACCAAACTGGTCCAGGCCTTGGGCGGCGCCACGGTGATCGGCCCCCTGCTGGTCGGGCTGGAGAAGCCGGTGCAGATCGTCTCCCTGGGCGCCTCGGTCAGCGAGATCATCACCGCCGCCACCTTCGCCGCCTATGACGCCGGTCCCGCCTTCCAGGGGTCGGGCCTGACCTCGGCGCCGCGGCCGCCCGCAGCGGCGGTCGAGAAGACCACCACTGCGGTGCCCCCCACCGTCTGATCATGAGCGAACCCGGCCCCTTCCCGCCCACCGCCCCCCCGCCCCGGCGGGTGGAGCCGGGTCTCTATCTGGTGGCGACGCCGATCGGGAACCTGCGCGACATGACGCTCAGGGCCCTGGACGTCCTGGCCGCCGCCGACCTGGTCCTGGCCGAGGACACCCGCGTCACCGCCAAACTGCTGACCGCATACGGGCTGAAGGCGAAGCTTGAACGCTGCGACGATCACGCCTCGACCCGCGCGGCTGAACTGGCCATCGAACGGCTCAGGAACGGCGAGGTGGTGGCCCTGGTCTCGGACGCGGGCACGCCGCTGGTGTCGGACCCCGGTTTCGTCGTCGCCCGGGCCGTGATCGCCGAGGGGCTGCCGGTCCATCCGATCCCCGGTCCGTCCAGCCTGCTGGCCGCCCTGTGCATCGCCGGCCTGCCCGCCGACCGGGTCCTGTTCGCCGGCTTCCTGCCGCCCAAGACCGCCGGCCGCAAGTCGATGCTGGAAGACCTGAAGACCCAGCGCCAGACCCTGGTCTTCTTCGAGAGCGGGCCGCGTCTGCGCGACAGTCTGACGGATATGGCCGCCGTCCTGGGACCGCGCCCCGCCGCCGTGGCCCGCGAACTGACGAAGCTGTTCGAGGAATGCGTGCGCGGCCCGCTGGACGAACTGGCCGTCCATCCCAAACTCCACGGTCCCAAGGGCGAGATCGTCGTGGTGGTCGGCCCCGGCGAAGCCGAGATCGCCTCGGCCGCCGATGCCGATGCGGCCCTGGCTGACGCGTTGACCCGTCTGGCGCCCGGCGAAGCGGCGTCAGAGGTGTCGCGCGCCTTGGACCTGCCCCGCAAGCCTCTGTACCGTCGGGCTCTGGAGCTCCAGGGCAAGTGAACGCCCGCCTGCCCCGCCCGGCGCCGAAGCGACGCCCCAAGGCGGCGTGGCGTCAGGCCAAGGGGGGCGCCGCCTTCAAGGCCGGCCATGCGGCCGAATGGGTCGCCGCCCTGTGGCTGATGTTCAAGGGCTATCAGGTGCTGGGCTTCCGCCTGAAGACCCGGTCCGGTGAAATCGACCTGCTGGCGCGACGCGGCCGTATCCTGGCCGTGGTCGAGGTCAAGCGACGCACCACCCTGAACGCCGCCCTCCTGGCGCTGAAGCCGGCCCAGCATGATCGACTGATCGCGGCGGGCGAGGCCGTCCGGCGCAATCGGCCGGCCCTGCAACCTCTTGATTTGAGAATTGATATGGTGGCGCTGGCTCCTGGCCGGTTTCCGCGTCATCTTCGCGGCGTCCAGAGACACGGCCAGAGTTTGGGCGGGGGCTGAAAGGATCGCATGACGCGGGAGAAGGCCGAGGCCATCCTGACGTCGGCCGGAGCGGCTGGCGACGACGGCTTCCCGCTGCTGGAGGCCGCGATCGCCTGCGCCATTCACGACAATCCGTTGCGCGACGCCGAGCCCGTCCGCACCCTGGCCCACGGCGCCTGCGAACGGCTGAAGGAACGGATCGGCGCAGAAGGCCCCGACGACGCCCTGTCCGAGACCATGGCGGCCGACCTGCGGCTGAACGGCGACCTGCTGCACTACGACCATCCCGACAACACCGACATCATCGCAGTGGCCGAACGTCGGCGCGGCCTGTCGGCGGCGCTTGCGGTCTTCTATCTGCACGCGGCCCGGGCGGCGGGGCTCAAGGCGGCGGGCGTGGATTTCCCGGGCCATTTCCTGGTGCGGGTCGAAACCGGCGAGGGACCGGTGGCCCTGGACCCCTTCAGTCAGGGGCGGCTGGTCATGCCCAGCGAACTGACGCGCCGCGCCTTACGCGCCGGCTTGACGCCGCATGTCGCCGACCGTCTGGACATACTGATGGCGCCGGTGACCGACCGCCAGACCTTGATCCGGCTGCAGAACATGCTGTTCAGCCGCGCCATCCACAGCCGCGACTATGACGCCGCCGAACGCTCGGCCCTGCGCCGCGCCCTGCTGGACCCCGACGATCATCGGCCCTGGCTGGACGTCGCCGCCGCACGCGAGAAACAGGGCGCCCTGACCGGCTCGCTGCAGGCTCTGTCCCGGGCCCACGGCCTGGACGGCGTCGAGGAGGCGCGGCGCAGTTCGACCTTCGAACGCGTGCGGCTGCGGCTGAACTAGACCGCCTCGCCGCGCAGCAGTTTCGGCAGGTCTCCGGTCGCCCCGCCGGCTTCCTGCATGAAGGCCCGGCGCAAAGGCCCGATGCGATTTACCGCCGCCATGCCGAGGTCGCGTGCGATCCGCACCGGGGCGATGTCGTTGGAGAACAGCCGCACGAAGGCGTCGAACCCCGCCGCCAGGGCCGCCGTGTCGAACCGGCGCCAGCGGGCGTAACGTTCCAACACCGTCTCGGCCCCGATATCTTCGCCCAGACGCGCGGCCTCGGCCAGGACCTCCGCCAGGGCCGCCGCGTCCTTCAAGCCCATGTTCAAGCCCTGGCCGGCCACCGGGTGCACGCCGTGGGCCGCGTCGCCGATCAGGGCGATGCGCGGCGCGACGATCTTCTCGGCCAGGCTGAGCGACAGCGGATAGACGAAACGCGGCCCCTCGACCGTGACACCCTCCAGAAAATCGCCGAACCGCCGCATCAGATGGGACTGGAAGGCTGCGTCGGAGGCGTCGCGCAGGGCCTCGGCCCGGCGTGTCGTCTCGGTCCAGACCAGGCTCGCGCGTTGATCCGTCAGCGGCAGGATGGCGAAGGGGCCGCTGGGCAGGAAATATTCGTGGGCGACATTGCCATGATCGCGGCCCAGCCGCACCGTGGCCACCACCCCGCTCTGGCCGTAGGCCCAGCCGACGGTGTCTATGCCGGCGGCCCGTCGAACCGTCGAACCCCGCCCTTCCGCCCCCACCACCAGAGACGCAATCAGGGTCGCGCCGTCCGCCAGGGTCACGGCCGCCTTGCCGGCGTCGGTTTCGACCCGGACGACGGAGGCCGGCGCCCGCACCTCGATCCCCGCCGCCGTCACCGCCTCGGCGAGGGCGACGCGGATGCGGCGGTTCTCGACCATATAGCCCAGCGGCTCGCCGCCCGTGCGGCCGCCGATCTCGTCGGCGTCGAACCGCAGGAAGGCCGGCGAGGCCGACCGGCTGGCCGCGCCCGGCCGACGGCCGTCGGTCACCAGGATATGGTCCATCCGGCAGGCGTGGGGCCGCAGGGACTGGCCCAGGCCCAGGGCGTCCAACATGCGGAAGGTCGAAAAGGCCACGGCCGTCGAACGGCCGTCGAACGTCGGCGCAAGTTGTGCGCTGAACGGCTGCGGATCGACCAGGACCACCTTCAACCCGGCCTGGGCCGCCGCCAGGGCGAACGCCGCCCCGCTCAACCCCGCACCGGCGATGATGATGTCGTAGCGTTCGGTGTCTGCCATGGCAGGCTTGTCGCGCCCGAAGACCGAAACGTCCAGACGGGAAATCGTCGCAACGCCGACAGGCCTTGACCTCGGTCAAGGCTTTCGCCCGACGACTGCCCCACGGATAGCGCGGCAGGAGGCCAGGATGAACAGACGACGGATTCTGATCGGCGCCGGCGCAACGCTCGCCTTGGGCGCGGCGGGCGGCTTCGCTTGGCGGACATCCACAGGATCAAGCGGCGACTACGACCGTCTCACGGCCCGGTTTCGCGCCCCCTTGACGGACGCTCCCCCCGTGACTGAACTGGTCCGGTACGCCGCCCTGGCGGCCAGCGGTCACAACACCCAACCCTGGCGCTTTCGCCTCTCCGACGGCGCCGTCGACATCCTGCCTGACCTGACCCGCCGGACGCCGGCGGTCGATCCCGATGACCACCATCTGTTTGTCAGCCTGGGCTGTGCGGCCGAGAATTTGCGCATCGCCGCCGCCGCGACCGGCCGCCCCGGCGAACTGGCTTTGGGCGCTGACGGACGCAGCCTGCGCTACAGCTTCACCTCCGGAGCCGCCCAACCGGATCCCCTGTTCGCCGCCATTCCAGCTCGACGCTCCAGCCGCACCATCTATGACGGCCATCCCATACCGCCGAGCGCGCTGGCCCGACTGCGTCAGGCGACCACGGCGCCCGGCGTCGCCTTTCATCTTCTGACCGACCGGCCCAGCCTGGATCGCGTCCGCGAACTGGTGGTCGCCGGCAACACCGCCCAGATGGCCGATCCCGCCTTCATGGCCGAGTTGAAACATTGGCTGCGCTTCAATCCCCGCGCGGCCCTGCGCCAGGGCGACGGCCTGTTTTCGGCGTCCAGCGGCAGTCCCGTCCTGCCCGATGGCCTGGGCCGGCTCGCTTTCGACCGGTTCTTTACAGCCGCGAGCGAAAACACCCGCTATGAGGCCCAGATCGCCTCGTCCGCCGCCGTGGCCGTCTTCGTGGCGGAACGATCCGATCCCGCCCACTGGATCGCCGTCGGCCGGGCCTGCCAGAGACTGATGCTGGCTGCGACGGGCCTGGGGCTTCGCCACGCCTTCGTCAATCAGCCGGTCGAGGTCGCAGCCCTGCGCCCGGAACTGGCCGCCCTGGTCGGCGAAGGCGACAAACGTCCGAACCTGGTGCTGCGGCTCGGCTTCGGTCCGACCCTGCCTCTGTCCCCGCGTCGCTCCGTCGAGGCGGTGATCCTCTGACGGCTGGGGGCGGCTGGTAAACAGCCTCTTAACCCTGAAGGTGCGACAAGGGCGGTCGAACGTCAGCCGCCCGGAAGGTCACGCCTTTCATGTCCACCGCCCTCGCCGTCGGCCGTCAGGCCTGGATCAGCGCCCGCATCCTGTGGGGCGCGCCCTTCGTGGTGCGCTTCCGGGGCATGCTTCAGGCCCTGCTGGCGACCCTGCTTCTGGTCGCCCTGATCTCGTGGAACCCTGCGGACGCCAGCCTGAACGCGGCTTCCAGCCTGCCGACCACCAACTGGCTGGGCGCCAATGGCGCTTTGTTCGCCGATCTGTTCATGCAGTCGCTGGGTCTGGCCGCCTGGCCCGCCGCCCTGCTGCTGGTCGCCTTTGGTCTGGCCCGTGCGGTCGGCGACGCCATCCAGCAGCGGTTGAAGCCGACGCCGTTGAAGGCTCTGGCCGCGACGGGCGGGGTGCTGCTGCTGTCCGGCGCCCTCGCCGCCCTGGCGGCGCCCGCCGCCTGGCCCCTGGCCGCCGGACTGGGCGGTCTGTGGGGCGACGGCTTCACCGGCCTGACGGCCCAGGGCATAGGCGCCCTGCGCATTCCCGGCGGACGGATTATCGCCGGTCTGGTCTTCCTGATCGGCGGCCTGTGGCTGACCGGTTTCGCCATCGGCCTGCGGGCTATGGATTTCGTGGACGCCCTGCACTGGGGTCGATCGCTGCGTCGTCTGCCCGCCCCCCCCGCCCCTGCGGTCAAGACGCCCCGCCCCCGCGCCGCGGCCAAGCCCAAAGCCGAACCTCGGGCAGCCGCAAGCCTCGACGAGGTCGCGACGGACTCCGGTTCGGCCGACGCCCCCCAGACCGCCTATGACGACCTGCCGCCGTGGGAGGACGAACCGGCCCAGGCCGCCCCTCGGTCCTCGGCCGCCCGGCCGATCGAGCCCCGCGTCGCTGCGCCCAAGGCGCCCAAGGCCCGCAAGGACGACACAGACCAGCAGGCCTTCGACTTCGTTCGGCCAGAAGGCGCCTTCGACCTGCCGCCCCTGGGCATACTGACCAAGCCGGCCCAGCGCGTCGCCTCGGTGGACGAGCACTCGCTGAAGCAGAACGCCAAGATGCTGGAAGGCGTGCTGCAGGAGTTCGGCGTGCGCGGCGTGATCGACCAGATTCGCCCCGGCCCTGTCGTCACACTCTACGAATTGGTGCCCGCCCCCGGCGTGAAACACGGCCGCGTCGTGGCCCTGGCCGACGACATCGCCCGCTCCATGTCCGCGCGCGCCTGCCGGATCTCGGTGGTCCAGGGCCGCAACGCCATCGGCATCGAACTGCCCAACGCCAAGCGCGAGACCGTCTATCTGCGCGACCTGCTGTCCAGCGCCGAATACGACAAGAAGGGCCACCTGCTGCCCCTGGCCCTGGGCGAGACCATCGGCGGCGAACCCTATGTCGCCGACCTGGCGCGGATGCCCCACCTGCTGATCGCGGGCACCACCGGCTCGGGCAAGTCGGTGGGGGTCAACGCCATGATCCTGTCGATCCTGTATCGCCACAGCCCGGCCGAGTGCCGCTTCATCATGATCGACCCCAAGATGCTGGAGCTGTCGGTCTATGACGGCATCCCGCACCTGCTGGCCCCGGTCGTCACCGACCCGAAGAAGGCCGTCGTCGCCCTGAAATGGACGGTGCGCGAGATGGAGGACCGGTATCGCCGCATGTCCAAACTGGGCGTGCGCAACATCGCCTCCTACAACGAGCGCGCCCGCGAAGCCCAGGCGAAGGGCGAGCATTTCGAGCGCACGGTCCAGACCGGCTTCGACGATCAGGGCCGCCCGGTCTATGAATCCGAGAAGATCCGGCCGGAGCCCCTGCCCTTCCTCGTCGTGGTCATGGACGAGATGGCCGACCTGATGCTGGTCGCCGGCAAGGACGTCGAGGGCGCGGTCCAGCGCCTGGCCCAGATGGCCCGCGCCGCCGGCATCCACCTGATCATGGCGACCCAACGCCCGTCGGTCGACGTCATCACCGGCACCATCAAGGCCAACTTCCCGACCCGGATCAGCTTCCAGGTCACCTCCAAGATCGACAGCCGCACCATCCTGGGCGAACAGGGCGGCGAACAGCTGCTGGGCCAGGGCGACATGCTCTACATGGCCGGCGGCGGGCGGATCACCCGCCTGCACGGCCCCTTCGTGGACGACAAGGAAGTCGAGGACGTCTGCAAACACCTGAAGGCCCAGGCCGAGCCCGACTATCTGGACCTGATCACCGACGAACCGGACGGCGATGCCGACGGGGCGATGGATGACGGGGGCGGCGGCTCGGGCGATGACCTGTATGACCGCGCCGTGGCCGTGGTGACGCGGGACCGCAAGGCCTCGACCAGCTACGTCCAGCGCCGGCTGCAGATCGGCTACAACCGCGCCGCCTCGCTGATCGAGCGGATGGAGCAGGAAGGCGTGGTCAGCCCGGCCAACCACGCGGGCAAGCGCGATGTCCTGGCCGGCCCGCCGCCGATGGCGTGACGCCGCTTCGGAACAGGCGGCGTCCAGGCCCGTTACCCCTCCCGCTGCCGTCGCAAGCTTCAGCATTTCGATGAACAGGACTTCATCGGAGCGCCGGAATATGGTCAGGCTCGCGTCATTCCGACGCCAAGCCGACCGGGCAAGATGGCAGGATCGACAACCGTCCCGAACGGGAGACTGACTTCATGACCGCCCACGCCAAGACCCTCGCCCCCGCCCCCGCCGATTTCCAGCGCCGTCGGCTGCTGCTGGGCGCAGGCCTCCTGACCGGCCTTGCAGCGCTTGGCGTCTTCGATACGGCCCAGGCCCAGTCCAACCTGTCCGCCGAAGACCGCGCCGTGGTGCAGCAGGCTCAAGCCTATCTGCAGGCCCTGACCTCGGCCCAGGGGACCTTCGTCGAGACGGGTCCGGGCGGTCAACGTCGTGAAGGCCGTTTCTATCTGCAGCGTCCGGGCAAGATGAGGTTCGAATACACCAGTCCGGCCGGACTTCTGGTGGTGTCGGACGGCTACAACGTCAAACGCTATGACCCGCGCCTCAACAATTTCCAGCAGGTGCCTCTGGGCCGCACGCCCCTGTCCACCTTCCTGGCGCGCAATGTCCGTCTGGACCAGGGCGTCCGCATCGACCGTGTCACGCGGATGAGCTCCGGCGCCTTCGCGATCACCGCGCGCGATTCCGGTCGTCCCAACGACGGCGCGGTCGTTCTGGCCTTCGCTGGCGATCCGATGCGGCTGCACGAGTGGACCATAACGGACGCGCAGGGCGCCCGCACCCGCACCCAGCTGACAGCGCTTCAGCCGGCCTCGAACCTGGCTTCCAGCCTGTTTCAGCTCCGGGATCCGACCCGTCGCCCCGGCCGCAATTGAGTCTGGCTTCAAGGATCAACACTATCCGTCCGTTGCCGGATAATCACAGCCAAACATCAAATATGACAATTTGACCTTTTCTTTTTGCCGTGACATTAGAAGCACAGAGCGGCGGCGGCCGTTCTACCGCCTCGGATGCATCCCCCTCCCGGCGGCGAGAGAGACGATCACCTTTTATAAGCCCGGCCCGTAGCGGCCGGGCCTTTTTTATGCGCCGAGGCCTGCTATGGCGGGGCATGACCCTTCGCCTCGCCACCTGGAACATCAACTCCGTCCGCCTGCGCATCGACCAGGTCGCCCGGTTCGTCGCCGAACGCGCGCCCGACGTCCTGCTGTTGCAGGAGATCAAGTGCACGACCGATCAATTTCCGCGCGCCGCCTTTGAGGACATGGGAATGCCCCACCTGCGCGTGGCCGGCCAGAAGGGCTGGCACGGGGTGGCCATCGCCTCGCGCCTGCCGCTGGAGGACAGCGACACCTTCCAGGTCTGCAAGCTGGGCCATGCACGCTGCGTCTCGGCCCAGGTCGCCGGAATCGACGTTCAGAACTTCTATATCCCGGCCGGAGGCGACGTTCCCGACCGGGTTCTGAACCCCAAGTTCGATCACAAGATGGACTTTTACGAGCAGCTGACGGCCATCGTCGCCCGCCAGGATCAGGCCCGCCCCCTGGTCATGGCCGGAGATTTCAACATTGCGCCGGGCGAAGGCGATGTCTTCAATCATCGCTACATGTCCAAGATCGTCAGCCACACGCCGATCGAGGTCGAGACCCTGAACCGGCTGCAGGCGACCGGCGGCTTCGCCGACGTGCTGAGGGACCGATTCCCGGAGCCGCAAAAGCTGGCCAGCTGGTGGAGCTATCGCGCCGCCGACTTCCGCAAGTCCAACCGCGGCCTCCGCCTGGACCACATCTGGACCTCGCCGGGCCTCACCCCGGCCGTGGTCAAGGACACCGCCCGAATCCACGACGACGTCCGCGAATGGGACCGCCCGTCGGATCACGCCCCGGTGACGGTCGATCTGGACGTCTGACCCTCAATAGACGGGAAGCAGGCGTCCGCGGATCGCGGTGGCGGGCTTGGGGCGTCGGCCCAGAGCCTTGGCCGCCTTGGCCAGTCGGTCCACCGCCTGATCCAAGACCGGTTCGGGCAGGGTGTAGGGCAGGCGCAGGCGGCGTTCGAAGGCGCCGTCGACGCCGAAGCGAGGCCCCGCCGCCAGCCGCAACCCCTCGGCCTCGGCTCGCACCACCAAGGCGGAGCTGATCGGCGCGGGCAGGCGGACCCAAAGCGACAGGCCGCCGGCGGGACGGGGGCAGGTCCAGTCGGGCAGGCGCTGGGCGAGCTGCGCACGCAAATGGTCTCGCCGCGCTCGCAGAAGGGGGCGACGCGCCGCCAGGGCCGCACCGCCGTCATTCAGCAGTTCAACCGCCGCCAACTGCTCCAGGATCGGCACACCCAGGTCGAAACTGGCGCGGCTCTGGGCCAGGCGCTGAATCACGGCGCGGTCGGCGCGAATCCAACCGATGCGGAGACCGCCCCAGACGCTTTTCGACATGGAACCCAGCCGCACCACACGCGGGGCGTCCACGGCCGAGGCGGTGAGCGCCGGCGGGCCGCTGAGCGTCAGCTCGACCAGGGTCTCGTCCAGCACCAGCAGGGTCTCCGAGCCCTTCAGGCCGGCCATAAGCCGGGCGCGGTCCGGGGCGCGCATCATCCGGCCGGTAGGGTTGTTGTGGTCCAGCACCAGATAGGCCATCGGCGCGCCGCTGCTGCGGCAGGCCGAGACCAGACTGTCCACGTCCCAGCCGTCGCCGTCGTCGGGCAAGGCGACCGGCGTCAGCCGCCCCCCAGCGGCCAGGATGGCGTCGATCGCCTGAGGATAGGTGGGGTGGTCGAAAACCACGGGGGCGCCGGGTCGAACGGTCAGGCGCAACAGATGAACCAGCCCGTTGTGGGCGCCATGGGTGATCAGGATCTGGCCCGGCGACGTCGCCAGGCCCCGTCGTCGATAGCCCTGGGCCACGGTCTCGCGGAGTTCCTCGAGGCCTTCCGGCTCATAGCCATGGCCGGGCAGGTTGGCGGGAAGTCGCTCCAGCGCCCGCACATAGGCGGCGTGGACATTGGGGTCGGCGGGAAGGACGGCGGCCGTCAGATCGATCATCCCCGGCTTTGGCGACCCGTCTGGCTGCGGCTGGCGAGGGGCGGGCCCGGCCGGGAGACTGGTGCGCGCCGCCTCCCCCTGTCCGCCGACCAAGAACCCGTCATCCCGGAGTCGCCCATAGGCGGCCGATACGGTCGTACGGCTCAAACCCAGGGCCTGAGCCACTTCGCGCTCGCCCGGCAGGCGGGCGGCGAGCGGCAGACGCCCGTCGAGGATCAGAAGTCGTACCGCTGCGGCGAGCTGCCGGTAGGCTGCGCCTGCCCCCGACGAACGCCAGACGCCGAGATGGCGGACAAGGGGGCCTAGGCCAATGGAGCGAGGAGACATGAAGCCAGAAAGCCATAACTGGCCCTTTTTTGCGCGGCCAGTTATGCGCAAACCGTCGAAATGACCCGCCGCCTTCTCCAACTCTTCGCCGGCCTCGTCCTCTACGGCCTGTCCATCGCCCTGATCGTTCGCGCCGATCTGGGGCTGGATCCCTGGGATGTGCTGAACCAGGGGGTGTTCGAGAGGTTCGCCGGCCCGGCTGGAATCAGCTTCGGCCTGGTGGTCAATCTGATCGGTATGGCCGTGCTGCTGCTGTGGATTCCCCTGCGCCAGCGGCCTGGAATAGGGACTGTGGCCAATGTTCTGGTGATCGGCACAGTCGCGAACTTCGGTCTGGACTGGATCCCGTCTGACCCGGGCCTACCGGTCCGGGCGGGCCTGTTGGGCGCGGGCGTCGTGCTGAACGGCGTCGCCAGCGGGGCCTATATCGGCGCGGGCCTGGGGCCAGGCCCGCGCGACGGCCTGATGACCGGCATCGTCGCCCACACGGGCTGGCCGGTCAAATGGGTCCGGACCGCGATCGAGCTGAGCGTCATCGCCCTGGGCTGGCTGCTGGGAGGCTCCGTCGGCGTGGGCACGGTGCTTTACGCTGTGACCATCGGCCCGCTGGTCCACCTGTTCCTGCCGATTTTCACGATCCACCGCCGAGGCGCGGACGCCTAGGGTTGAAGGCGATAACCGCCCGCGTCGGTCAGCAGTAGCCGGGCCTGACCGGGCTCGGGCTCGATCTTCTGGCGCAGGCGATAGATATGGGTTTCCAGCGTGTGGGTGGTGACGCCGGCGTTATAGCCCCAGACCTCGGTCAGAAGTTCCTCGCGCGACACGGGCTTGGCGCCGGCGCGGTAGAGGTATTTCAGGATGTTGGTTTCCTTTTCGGTCAACCGCACCTTCTTGCCCTTGGCGTCCATCAGCACCTTGGCGGCGGGCCGGAACTCATAGGGGCCGATGGAGAAGACGGCGTCTTCCGACTGTTCGTGGCTGCGCAGATGGGCGCGGATGCGGGCCAGCAGGACGGCGAACCGGAAGGGCTTGGTCACATAGTCGTTGGCGCCCGCGTCCAGGCCCAGGATGGCGTCGGCGTCGGCGGCCTGGGCCGTCAGCATGATGACCGGGGTGGAGACCCCGTCCTTGCGCAGCAGGCGGCAGGCCTCGCGCCCATCCATGTCCGGCAGATCGACGTCCAGCAGGATCAGGTCGGCGCGGATCTCGCGCCCCATCCTCACCCCGTCCGTAGCGGTCGCTGCCTGCTGGGTCTTGAACTCCTCGTGGAGGTTCAACTGCTCGGCCAACGCCTCGCGCAGGTCGTCGTCGTCGTCGATGATCAATATGGTCTTGGGCGTGGGCATGTTCAGACAATGGCGAGGCTTGGCCCCCGCGCCAAGGCTTGGGGGTGCGAATTCACGTCGGGTTACGGCCTAGAGGCGGTTTAAGGTCGATTTCGTTCCCCAAACAACGCCGTTCCCACCCGGACATGGGTCGCGCCGCAGCGGATCGCAGTCTCGTAGTCGCCGCTCATCCCCATCGACAGGACCGACAGGCCGTTGCGTTCGGCCATGTCGCGCAGCAGGGCGAAATGCGGTTCGGCCTCCTGATCCGCAGGGGGAATGCACATCAGACCCTCGACCGTCAGGCCGTAGGTCCGGCGCGCCGTCTCGATCAGGGCGGCGGCGGCCTCGGGCAGGACGCCGGCCTTTTGCGGCTCGGCGCCGGTATTGACCTGAACCAGAACGCGCGGCGATCGGCCGCGCTTCTGCGCCGCCTCGGCCAGGGCGCGGGCCAGTTTCTCGCGGTCCAGGGTCTCGATCACGTCGAACAGGACGACGGCGTCCTCGGCCTTGTTCGTCTGCAGGGGGCCGATCAACCGCAGCTCCAATCCGTCCAGACCCGACAGCCGTTCGGTCCAGCGCGCCTGCGCCTCCTGCACCCGGTTCTCGCCGAACACCCGCTGACCCGTCGCCAGGATGGCGTCGATCGCCTCCTCCGGCTGGGTCTTGGAGACGGCCGTCAGGGTCACGGCGGCGGGATCTCGTCCAGCGGCGTGGCAGGCCGCGTCGATCCGGGCGCGGACGGCGGCGACCCTTTCGGCGATGGACGGGAGGGGCGAAGCGGGGGAAGAAGGGGTCATGATCCTGCCGGCCGGTTACAGCGACGACGCGCGCGCGCTCTGGGATGCGGCGACCGCTCTAAACCGCGCCGCCGCCGCTGTCAGCCCGAGCGTCGCCCGTTTGCCGCCGCTGCTGTTCTTCACCGACCCGGACCGCACGTCCCGCCCGTGGGAGACCGCGGCCCGTCTGCCGGCCGGATCGGGGGTGGTCTATCGCGCCTTCGGGGCGGCCGACGCCACCCAGACGGGCCGTCGGTTGCGGGAGGCGACGCGGGGCGCCGGGGTGAAACTGCTGGTCGGGCGAGACGCTGATCTGGCGGAGATCCTGGAAGCGGACGGGCTGCATCTGCCCGAGCGCGAGGCGAGACAGGCGCGATCGGTTGGCCGGGCTCATCCCGATTGGCTGCTGACCGCCGCCTGGCATGGGGGCCGGCCCATGACCGAAGGTCTCGACGCCCTGGTTCTGTCGCCGGTGTTTCCGGCCGGCGGCGCTTCGGCGGTAAAGCCCGCGCTGGGCGTCGCCGAATTCGGACGATGGATTCAGGATGTCGATCTGCCGGTCTATGCCCTGGGCGGGATCGGACCGGATAATGTCGCGTCCTTGACGGGATCGGGGGCCTGCGGACTGGCCGGGGTGGAGGCGATACAGTCCGCCTTCCATAGTTGAGCCCGTCTCGGCGCTTCGCAGAAGCCGCGCCGTCGGTGTCGATCGCGAATCAGAAGTTGAAGATGGTCTCGAGCCGCACACGGGGCTGGGTTCGGCCATTGGTCTCAGGCGCCCGGGCCGGATCCGCTTCGCGCGAAGCCACAGCAGCGGCGGCGCCGACGCGCAGACGATCGTTCAGACGGTAATAGGCGCCCGCCTCGACATCGCCCCAGTCAGTCTCGCGCCCCACCGGTTGGTTCAGATTGAAATCCAGACCCCACCGACCCTGGTCGTTCAGGCGCAGACCGCGACGCTGTTGCGACGGCGCATTGCGCTGGGCGGCCTGGGCTTCCGACAGGGTGACGCTCGGCGCGCGCGTCGGCGCAGCGTTCTGGGCAAGCGCCGGCGCAGAGACGGCGAGCGCCATCGTCGCAAAAATCACAGCCGAGACATCGCCGAAACGCATTCTGAACCCTTTGAACGCCCTCGAGTGAAGACGTCCTACCCTGAACCGACCTTATATGGTCGTGGACGCCGCGATTAGACACCGGGGGCCCGCCCGGTCAACGCAACGTGGTCTTGATGTCGGGGTTCCGCTGCATTGTTGCAGTGCGATGTGGCTCAAGCGTCACGGGATTTGAGCCAAATGGAGCGTTGCTGTCAGCGACCTGTCACGGAACGGCGCAACTCGTATCGCCGCGGGGCCGCACTTCGCCTTGTCATCGCCCCTTTTGCCCGTGTTATAGAGCCACGCAGCGGCGCGAACTTACGCGCGGCGCCCTGCGCGCGTGTGGGCGAGGGCCTTCACGTCCCTGAGTTTACGGAGACTTCCTTGATGAGCCTCAACAAGGCCCTGGTTCGCGGCGTCGCCATCGCCCTGGTCTCGGGCGTCGCCCTGAGCGCCTGCTCGAGCATCCCCTTCGTCGGCGGCGACAAGAAGACCCCCAAGACGAACGTGCAGCAAGGCATCGGCGTCAACGGCTATCTGTGGCGCGCCTCGCTCGACACCCTCAGCTTCATGCCGCTGCTGACCGCTGATCCCTGGGGCGGCGTGATCAACTACGACTGGTACACCAATCCCCAGACGCCGAACGAGCGCTTCAAGGCGACCGTCTTCATCCTGGACACCCGTCTGCGCGCCGATGCGCTGAACGTCACGGTGACCAAGGAAGTGAAGGGCGCGGACGGTCAATGGACCGCCGCTCCGGTCGCCGCCCAGACCGAGGCGGACCTGGAAAACGCCATTCTGACCAAGGCGCGCCAACTGAACCTGTCTAACGCAGGCTGACTTTCTGGTTGGCGCTGCCGCCCTTCGGGCTAGTTGAGCGCCGATTGGTCTGAGTTCGGCCGTCGTTGAGGCGACGAGAACGCATTTTTCTTGGGCGCTGTCGTCCTTCGGGCTAGTTGAGCACGGAGGGCGGCAGCGCCCTTTTGACTTCAGGACGACCGTGGCCCGTTACGAACCCAAGACCGCCGAACCCCGCCAACAGGCCCGCTGGGCCGAGGCCTCCGCCTTCGTGACGAAGGACACCGGCAGGCCGAAATACTATGTGCTTGAAATGTTTCCCTATCCGTCGGGGAACATCCATATGGGCCACGCCCGCAACTATGTGATGGGCGATGTGGTGGCGCGGTCCAAGCGCGCCCAGGGCTATGACGTCCTGCACCCGATGGGCTGGGACGCCTTCGGCATGCCGGCCGAGAACGCGGCCATGGAACGCGGCATCCACCCCAAGGGCTGGACCTACGACAATATCGCCCAGATGCGCGACCAGCTGAAACTGCTGGGCCTGTCGCTGGACTGGTCGCGCGAGTTCGCGACCTGCGACCCGGAATATTACGGCAAGCAGCAGGCCTGGTTCCTGGAGCTGTATCGGCGCGGCCTGGTCTATCGCAAGGACGGGGTGGTCAACTGGGACCCGGTCGACAACACCGTCCTGGCCAATGAGCAGGTGATCGACGGGCGCGGCTGGCGCTCGGGCGCCGTGGTCGAGAAGCGCAAGCTGAACCAGTGGTTCCTGCGCATCACCGACTATGCCGACGACCTGATCGACGGTCTGAAGACCCTGGACCGCTGGCCCGAGAAGGTCCGGCTGATGCAGGAGAACTGGATCGGTCGGTCCAAGGGTCTGCAGATGACCTGGAAATGGGCGGGCGAAGCGCCGGCGGCTTCGCCTGACGGTCTGGAAATCTACACCACCCGCCCGGACACGCTGTATGGCGCGTCCTTCATGGGCATCGCGCCGGACCATCCCATCGCCAAGGCCCTGGCGGAGGCCGACCCGGCCGTCGCTGACTTCGTCGCCAAATGCCGTGCCGGCGGCACGTCCCAGGCCGACATCGACCAGGCCGAGAAGATCGGCTGGGACACGGGCCTGAAGGCCGTCCATCCCTTTACAGGGGCGGAAATCCCCGTCTGGATCGCCAACTTCATCCTGTCGGAATACGGCACGGGCGCCATCTTCGCCTGCCCGGCCCACGACCAGCGCGACCTGGACTTCGCCCGCAAATACGGCCTGCCGGTGATCCCCGTGGTCCGCCCCGAGGGCGCCGGCGACGACTTCGCTGTGGGCGACGAGGCCTATACGGGCCCGGGCTCCATCTTCCATTCCGACTTCCTGGACGGCCTGGACATCGAGGCCGCCAAGGCCGAGGCGGTCCGCCGCATCGAGGCGGCCGGCACAGGCAAGGGCGCGACCATCTATCGCCTGCGTGACTGGGGCGTGTCGCGCCAGCGGTATTGGGGTTGCCCGATCCCGATCATCCACTGCCCGTCCTGCGGGCCGGTGGAGGTTCCCACCGATCAGTTGCCGGTCGTCCTGCCCGACGACGTGACCTTCGACGTGCCGGGCAATCCGCTGGACCGCCATCCCAGCTGGAAACACGTCCAATGCCCGTCCTGCGGCCAGGACGCGACGCGCGAGACCGACACCCTGGACACCTTCGTCGACTCCAGCTGGTATTTCGCCCGCTTCACCGACCCGACGGCGGCCGAGCCGATCAACACCGAGGCGGCGAACCGCTGGCTGCCTGTGGATCAGTATATCGGCGGGGTCGAGCACGCGGTCCTGCACCTGCTGTACGCCCGCTTCATCACCCGCGCCCTGTCCGACGCCGGCATGCTGTCGGTGAAGGAGCCGTTCGCGGGCCTGTTCACCCAGGGGATGGTGGTCCACGAGACCTATCGTCGCCAGACCGGCCAGTGGGTCGAGCCCACGGATGTCGAGCTGAGCAATGACAATGGCGTGCGGTCCGCACGCCAGCTGTCGACCGGCGAGACCCTGATCATCGGCGACATCGAGAAGATGTCCAAGTCCAAGAAGAACGTCGTCGCGCCCCAGGAAATCCTGGAATCGCACGGCGTGGACGCCGGCCGTCTGTTCGTCCTGTCGGACAGCCCGCCTGAGCGGGACGTGCAATGGACCCCCGGCGGGGTCGAGGGCGCCAGCCGATTCGTGCAGCGCACCTGGACCCTGTTCGACGCCTATGACGCGGGCTTCGCCGGCGAGGACAAGGCCAACGCCGAACTGCTGCGCGAGACGCACAAGGCGATCAAGGCCGTGTCCGAGGGCGTGGAGGGCTTCCGCTTCAACTCGGCCATCGCCAAGCTGTACGCCTTCGTCGCCACCGTCCGCGACAGCGCCCAGGCCGGCGGCGACGCCAAGCGTCAGGCCCTGTCGGCCCTGGCGCGATTGATCGCTCCCTTCACCCCGCACCTGGCCGAAGAATGCTGGACGCGGCTGGGTGAAGACGGGATGGTTCTGGACGCGCCGTGGCCTGTGTGGGACGCTGCGCTGGCGGCCGACGACGAGGTGGTTCTGCCCATCCAGATCAACGGCAAGCGTCGCGCGGAAATCCGCGTGCCGCGCGGCATGGAGCCCGCCGAGGTCGAGGCCATGGTTCTGGCCGACGAGACCGTGCAGGCGCGGCTGGAGGGTCTGAGCGTGAAGAAGATCGTCGTGGTCAAGGACCGGATCGTCAATCTGGTGGCCGGCTGATGCGGGGCGCGGCGGCCTTTGCGGCTCTGACTGTGCTGGGGGCGTCCCTGGCGGTCTCGGCCTGCGGCTTCACCCCGATCTACGCCGAGCCGGCCAGGGGGTCGTCCCTGCGCCGGATCGCCGTATCCACTCAGGATGACCGTCTGGGCTATCGTCTGCGCGAACAGCTGGAAGACGCCTTGGCCTGGGATCAGTCGGCCACGCCCCTGTATCGCCTGACGACACAGGTCGAACAGAGCCGCCGCTCGCTGGGCCGTCGGATCGACGATACGGCCACCCGCTACGAACTGACAGTCAAGGCCGCCTGGACCCTGACGCCGGCGGCAGGCGGAACGCCCGTCACCGGCGTGGAGACCGTCACCACCACCTATGCGACCGCCGACCAGCCCTATGCCGCCATCGCGGCCCAGCAGGACGGCGAGGAGCGCGCCGCGGCGGAACTGGCCCGTCTGATCCGACTGGACCTCATGCAGGCGCTGTCGAACCGGTGATCCTCGCCAAACGCCCAGAGATCGATCGCTTTCTGAAGGCGCCCGATCCGGCTGTCCGGGCGGCCGTCATCCACGGCAAGGACCGGTCGGGCGTCGCCGAACGGGCCGAGGTCCTGTGCCGCGCGATCACGCCGGACCTGAATGATCCGTTCAACGTCACGGTCCTGACCGACAGCGACATCGACAGCGACGAAAGCAAGCTGGAGGAGGCCCTGACGGCCATGTCCCTGATGGGCGGGCGTCGTCTGGTGCGGATCCGCCTGTCGGCGCTGAAACCCGGCGTGGACAAGGCGGTCGCCGCCGCCGTGAAGATCCATGCCGAGGGCGGCTATAACCCCGACGCCATGCTGGTGGTCGAGGCCGACCAGCTGGGCCGCGAATCCGCCCTGCGCAAGACCGCCGAGAAGGAGGCCGGGGCCGTCGGCATCGTCTGCTACGAGGACGAGACCGGCGACATCGCCCGCATGACCCGCGAGGCCCTGGCCGCCGACAAGGTGGGGCTGACGGCGGACGCCCTGGACCGGTTTGTCGGCCGACTGCCGCGCGAGCGGGGCCTGATGCGCCAGGAGATCGAGCGCCTGGCCCTGTTCATCGGCCCCGGCTCGGGCCGGACCATTGATGTCGAAGAGCTGGAACAGCATCTGGGCGTCGAACCCGACGCCTCCCTGTCCGATGCGGCGCTTCAGGCCTTCGGCGCCCGGCCCGGCCCGGCCCAATCGGGTTTGAGACGGGCCTTCGCCGAGGGGGAATCCTCGGTTCTGGCCGTGCGGTCTGCGGCCCTGCATCTGGGACGGCTGCGCCGGATCAATATCCTGCAGGCCAATGGCGCTGGGGCCAAGGAGGCGGCCAAGGCGGCTGGGGTCTTCTGGAAGCAGGAGGCGGAAATGCTGCGCCAGGCCCGGGCCTGGCGGCTGGAGGCGCTGGACGAGGTGCTGGACAGCATCAACACCGCCGACGTCGCCACCAAGACGACCGGAATGCCGGATCAATTGATCGCCGAACGCCTGCTGCTGGAAATCGCCGGCCGCGCGCGCCGGCTCGGTCTTTAACGTCCCTCCTCCCACGAAACGGGAGGAAACGAAGCCTCAGCCCCGCTTCGAAGCCTTTCGGAAGGCCGGTTGGGCCATGGCGACATTCCGCGCCGAGACGCTTTTTTCCTCAGCCTTGGCGCCGACCTGGGCGTTAAAGCCATGACCCGCCTTGGCCTTCTTGGCGGCCAGGGCCTGTTTCAGTTTGTCGGCGGCGGAGGGGGCGGTTTCGTCGGTCATGGATTGATCCTAGCACGTCCTCGGCGATGAGTCTGGCGTCTCAGGCGCGCATCAGCCGCCGGCAAAGGTCGTCCAACTGTTCCAGCGAGCCGTAGCGGATCGTCAGTTCACCCTTGCCGCTGCGGTCGTTCAGCTGGACATTCAGGCCCAGAGCGTCGGCCAGATCCTGTTGCAGGGCGGCGACATCGGCCGCCCCCTCCCCGCCCTCGGCCGGCTTGGGTTTGACCGGCTTGGGGCCTTCCGCCGCGCGCCGCGCCAGGGCCTCGACCTGACGCACGTTCAGCCCTTCATTGTAGGCCTGTTCAGCCAGGGCGGCGGCGTGGGGCGCGGTGATCAGGGCGCGGGCGTGACCGGCGGTCAGCTTGCCGTTTCGGACGTACCAGAGCACTTCCTCCGGCAACTGCAGCAGCCGCAGGGTGTTGGCGATGTGACTGCGGCTCTTGCCGACGATGCCCGCCACCTGGTCCTGGGTGCGTCCGAACCGTTCCATCAGCACCCGATAGGCGTCGGCCTCTTCCAGCGGATTCAGGTCGGCGCGCTGGACGTTTTCGATTATTGCGACTTCGAACACCTCGACGTCGTCCATCTCGTGGACGACGATCGGCACCTCGGTCAGCCGAGCGGCCTGGGACGCACGCCAGCGGCGCTCACCGGCGATGATCTGCCAGACCCCGTCCTCGCCGGGCTGCGACCGGACCAGAATGGGTTGCAGCACGCCCTTGTCGCGGATCGAGGCCGTCAGCTCTTCCAGATGTTCCTGGGTGAAGATCTTCCGCGGTTGATCAGGATTGGGCTTCAGGCTCTCGATCGGCACGCGTTGAACGCCCGAAGGCAGGGTCGCGCCCGCCGCCGTCGGCGCTTCGACAGCCTCGCCCATCAGGGCCGAAAGACCCCGTCCAAGACCTCTTTGTCGTTCAGCCAAGATACTGTTCCGTTTCTTCTTTTAAACTCGTGGACCGGTCGGTCGGGATCAGGCGGCCAGCTTCAGCCGCTGGCGTTCGCGCTTCACCACTTCCTTGGCCAGACGCAGATAGGCCTGGCTGCCCGCGCATTTCAGATCATAGATCAGGGCCGGCTTGCCGAAGGACGGCGCCTCCGCCACCCGGACGTTGCGGGGGATGACGCTGTCATAGACCTTGTCGCCGAAATGGGCTCGCACGTCATTGGCCACCTGGCCCGACAGGGCGCTGCGGCGGTCATACATGGTCAGGACCAGACCCTGGATTTCAAGGGCGGGATTCAGGCTTTGCTTGACCATGTCGATGGTCCGCATCAGCTGGCTGAGCCCCTCCAGAGCGAAGAACTCGCACTGAAGCGGCACCAGGACCGCATCGGCCGCCGCCATCGCGTTCAGGGTCAGGAGGTTCAGAGAGGGCGGACAGTCGATCAACACATAGTCATACGCGGTAGGGCCGTGATCATGGGCCCGCAAGGCGTCACGCAAACGATAGGACCGACGGTCGGCCTGGCTCAATTCGATCTCGACACCGGACATGTCGGCGTCGGCCGGCACGATCCACAGACCGGGCACTGTCGTCTGCACGGCAGCGTCATCGACCGAGCGCTGATCGACAACCACGTCATAGATGGTGACGCGGCGTGTTTCACGTGGAACACCCAGACCGGTCGAGGCATTGCCCTGGGGGTCCATGTCCACGATCAGCACGCGCTTGCCGATGGCGGCCAGGGCGGTGCCGAGATTGATGGCGGTCGTCGTCTTGCCCACGCCGCCCTTCTGGTTGGATACGGCGAGGACGCGGGCAGGCAGTTTGTTAGTGCTTGGGGCGGGCACGTCGAACACTCCGGACTGTCACGATGCGGCCGCGCGGGTCGCTTTGCGACGGGGCCAGTTCAGCGTCGAGATGCCAGGATTTCCGCGCCTCAATCAACTCGGATTCGGCCTTCTCCCCCTTCAGGAACAGACCTTGTGCACCCCTTTGGAAGTAGGGCTGTGCATAACCCAGCAATCGCTCCATCGGCGCGACAGCACGGGCGGTGACGATATCGCATTTGACCGCCTGCTCCTCCGCCCGACCGTTGATCACGGTCGCCGGCAGATCCATGACATCGACGATCTCCTGCAAGAACCGACACCGTTTCCCGAGGCTGTCGATTAGCCAGACATGCGCGCCCGGGGCGTCCTTCAGCAGGATAGCCAGAACCACGCCCGGAAACCCCGCCCCAGCGCCGAGATCAGCCCAGGTGCGGGCCCCAGGCGCATGGGTCAACAGCTGGGCGCTGTCCCAGGCGTGGCGGTTCCAGAAATCCGGGAGACTGTCCGGGCCGACCAGGTTCATCACCGAATTGGCTTCACTCAGCCGGATACGGAAATCTTCCAGATCCGCCATCTGCTGCGGCGTCGCGCCGGCCTTGCCCTGAAAGACGGTCTTTTCGGCATTCAGCATCAGGCCGCCACCCCTCCCTGGACCGAGGTCTTGGGCGCCCTCTTCACATGCGCCAGCAGGGCCGTGAGAGCGCCAGGCGTCATGCCCTCGATCCGGCCCGCCTGGCCGAGGGTGCGGGGCTGCACTCGCGCCAGCTTCTCCTTCACTTCATTCGAAAGACTGCCGATGGCGGCATAGTCGAGGTCGGTGGGCAGAAGCAGGCCCTCTTCGGTTCGCAAGGCCTCGGCGTCGATCAACTGCCGGTCCAGATAGTTGGCGTAGCCGGCGTCTATTTCCACCTGCTCCCGCACCTCGGCGTCCCAGGAGGCGACGACCGGATGGGTCTGGACGAAATGATCCAGCGTCACATCAGGAAACGCCAACAGTTCCCGCATGGAACGCCGTCTGCCATCCGCGTTGACTGGAATTCCAATGGCGTTGGCTTCCTTCGGCGTGAACAGGGTTTCACGTGAAACAATGCCGGCCTCGGACAGTTTTTGGGCCTTAAGCTCAAAACGCTTCCGGCGCTCAGGTCCGACGATCCCAAGCGCAATTGCCAGCGGCGTCAGTCGCTGATCGGCGTTGTCCGCCCTCAGGGTCAGCCTGTACTCGGCCCGGCTGGTGAACATCCGATAGGGCTCTGTCACCCCCCGCGTCACCAGGTCGTCGATCATCACACCGATATAGGCCTGGTCACGACCCAGGATCACCGGCGCATACCCCCCAGCCGTGCGGGCCGCGTTCAGGCCGGCCATCAAGCCCTGGGCCGCCGCCTCCTCATATCCCGTGGTGCCGTTGATCTGGCCGGCCAGATAGAGACCGGGCCGCTTCTTGACCTCAAGGGCGGGGCTCAGCTCGCGTGGATCGACGTAGTCGTATTCGATAGCGTAGCCGTAGCGGAACACCTCCACCGCCTCCAGGCCGGGGATGGTCCGAAGGAACGCCAACTGGGTCGGTTCCGACACTGAAGTCGAGATACCGTTGGGATAGACGGTGGGATCATCCAAACCTTCTGGTTCCAGGAAGATCTGATGGCTCGTCTTGTCGGCGAACCGCACGACCTTGTCCTCGATCGACGGGCAATAGCGGGGTCCACGGCCCGACAGCTTGCCGCCATAAACCGCGCTCTCGCCCAGGTTCTCGGCGATGATGCGATGAGTTTCCTCAGTCGTATGGGTAACGCCGCAAGCGATCTGCGGCACGTCGATCCGGTCCGTCATGAAGGAAAAGGCGGACGGCGTCTCGTCCGCCTGCTGCATCTCCAGCCGGTCCCAGGCGATGGTTCGTCCGTCCAGCCGCGCCGGCGTTCCGGTCTTCAGCCGCCCCATCATCAGGTCGGCCGCGTGAAGATCAGCGGCCAAACCGGTCGAGGGATCCTCGCCGTGACGGCCTGCCGGAATCCTTTCGTCGCCCCGGTGGATGACGCCGTTCAGGAAGGTGCCGGTCGTCAAGACCACGGCCCCTGCCCTCACCCTCTCCCCGGTCCCGGTCGTCACGCCGACCACGCGATCGCCATCCAGGATCAAACCCTCTGCCGTTCCCGCCATCAGGCTCAGGTTCGGCGTCCGAGCCAACTCCGCCTGCATGGCTTCGCGGTACAGACGGCGATCGATCTGGCTCCGGGGACCGCGCACGGCCGCGCCCTTGGACCGGTTCAGGAGACGGAACTGGATTCCTGACACGTCCGCCAGACGTCCCATGATCCCGTCCAACGCATCAATCTCACGCACCAGATGGCCCTTGCCCAGGCCGCCAATGGCGGGATTGCACGACATTTCGCCGATGGTTTCCAGCTTCTGGGTCAGCAACAGAGTTCGCGCGCCAGCACGGGCTGAAGCGGCAGCGGCTTCACAACCGGCGTGACCACCGCCGATGACGACGACGTCGTAGGAAATCTCGATGGGGGAGTTCATCCCCGCCACATAGTCCAGTTGGACGGTTTTCGCTACACCACAGACTGGCGCCCGGTTCGACGATCGGTGGTATTACCTAAGGTGTTTCACGTGAAACACCGGTATTACTTGCCGATGCAGAAGGTCGAAAACACCTCGCCAAGGATATCTTCAACCCCGATCGCCCCCGTCACCCGCGACAGGGCCTCGGCCGCACGCCGCAGGTCCTCGCCGGCCATCTCTGGCCCGGCATCCAAGGCGCGCCGCCCGGCCTCCACCGCCTCCAGGGCCTCATTCAGGCGCAGACGGTGACGCTCCCGCGTAACCGCCGGAAAATCGGCGCCCGATAGATCCTGCGCCAGCCGCTTCGCAATCCAGTCATGCAGAAGCGACAGACCCTCCCCACTGCGGCTGCTGACCTCGATTCGGTCAAAGCCCCCGCTTGGAACAGACCCACCGAGGTCGGCCTTGTTCGCCACGACCAGATCGCCGGGCCGAGCATAGCCCGCCGCCACGCCATCGGGATCGCCCGGCGCCCTGACCCAAAGACGCAGATCCGCCTGTTCGGCCCGCATCCGCGCCCGCCGCACGCCTTCCGCCTCGACAGGATCAGCGCTCTCTCTCAGGCCCGCCGTGTCGGACAGGGTCACGGCATAGCCGCCGATCACCAGGTCGGCGTCCAGCACATCCCGCGTCGTTCCGGCGATGGGCGTGACGATGGCCGCTTCACGTTCGACCAGGGCGTTGAACAGCGATGACTTGCCCGCATTGGTTTCGCCGATCAGGACGATGCGATAGCCGTCGCGCACCCGCTCGCCCCGTCGCCCCGTATCCACGGCGCGCCGCAAATCCTCGGCCAAACGGTCAAGAAGCGGTCCGGCCGTCCGGGCCAGATTGTCGGGTACGTCCTCATCCGGAAAATCGATCTCCGCCTCGACCAAGGCCAGGGCGTGGAGCAGATCCCGGCGAAAGCCCGCATAGGTCTCGCTGAGCTTCCCGTCGAGCTGGCCCAGGGCCTGCCGCGCCTGGGCGGCCGTCTCGGCGTCGATCAGGTCAGCTACCGCCTCGGCCTGGGCCAGGTCCATCCGCCCGTTCTGGAAGGCGCGGCGGGTGAACTCCCCCGGCTCGGCCGGTCGTACGCCCAGAGCGATCAGGGCGCCGCTGGCCGCTTCCACGACCGCTCGGCCGCCATGCAGATGGAGTTCGGCGGAGTCCTCGCCGGTATAGGAATGAGGCGCGACGAAACGAAGCACCAGGGCCTGGTCGATGTGGTCGCCGGCGTAGGCCAGGTCTCGGACCGAGGCCATTCGAGGCTTCAATCGAGTGGCGCCAAGCGCCGTCAAGGCCGCATCAACGCCCGGCCCCGACAGACGCATGACGGCGATGGCCCCACGTCCGGGCGGCGTCGCAAGGGCGAAGATCGTATCTTGCATCATCGGATTATGCCTCCTCCCCTCCGGTCGGGAGGAGACGCGGCGTCTTCATTTCACCGCCGCGTCCATCATTCGGCGGAACTGATCCTGGGCCTGAAGGCCGAAGCTCGTCCAGGTCTTCATCAATTCGTCGGGCTGCATGGCGGCGACATTGGCCTGCATCCGCTTCTGCATCTCGGCGACCATGGCGTCGTTCAGCGGCGTGACGTCCGGCAGCCCCAGGAAGGCGCGCGCCTCCGCCGGGGTGCAGTCCACTTCGACATTGACCTTCATCGAACCGTCTCCTGTTTCACGTGAAACGTCCGAAGACGGATCAGGTGTTCATCGACTGGAAGAAGTCCGAGTTGTTCTTCGACTGACGCAGCTTGTCGAGCAGGAATTCGATCGCGTCCTGCGGACCCATGGGGTTCAGGATACGGCGCAGGACATAGGTCTTGGCCAGCTGATCCTTCGGCGTGATCAGATCTTCCTTGCGGGTGCCGGACTTCAGCACGTCGATGGCCGGGAAGATGCGCTTGTCGGCCACCTTGCGGTCCAGCACGATTTCCGAGTTGCCGGTGCCCTTGAACTCTTCGAAGATCACTTCGTCCATCCGGCTGCCGGTGTCGATCAGGGCTGTGGCGATAATGGTCAGCGACCCGCCCTGCTCCACATTCCGCGCGGCGCCGAAGAAACGTTTCGGCCGTTGCAGGGCGTTGGCGTCCACACCGCCGGTCAGCACCTTGCCCGACGAAGGGACGGTGGCGTTATAGGCGCGGCCCAGGCGGGTGATGGAGTCCAGCAAGATCACCACATCCTTCTTGTGCTCGACCAGACGCTTGGCCTTTTCGATCACCATTTCAGCGACGGCGACGTGGCGCGTGGCCGGCTCGTCGAAGGTCGAAGCCACGACCTCGCCCTTCACCGTGCGTTGCATGTCGGTGACTTCTTCCGGCCGTTCGTCGATCAGCAGGACGATCAGGATGACTTCCGGGTGGTTCTTCTCGATCGACTTGGCGATGTTTTGCAGCATCACCGTCTTGCCGACGCGCGGCGGCGCCACGATCAAGCAGCGCTGGCCCTTGCCCAGGGGGGCGACGATGTCGATGACCCGGCCCGACCGATCCTTCAGGGTCGGATCCTGGATTTCCATGTGCAGCCGCTCTTCGGGATAGAGTGGCGTCAGGTTGTCGAACAGGACCTTGGTCTTGACCATCTCGGGGTCTTCGAGATTGATCGTGTCGACCTTCAACAGGGCGAAATAACGCTCGCCTTCGCGCGGCGCCCGCACAGCGCCGTGGACCGTATCGCCCGAGCGCAGGCCGAAGCGGCGGATCTGCGACGGCGACACATAGACGTCGTCCGGTCCCGGCAGATAGTTGGCGTCCGAACTGCGCAGGAAGCCGAACCCGTCAGGCAGGATCTCCAGCACGCCGTCGGCGATGATCTCCACTTCCTCGTCGGCGAGGGCCTTCAGGATGGCGAACAGCAGATCCTGTTTGCGCAGGTTCGAGGCGTTCTCGACCTCCAGCTGTTCGGCGAAGGCGACCAGGTCGGCCGGCGTCTTCTCGTTCAGCTCGGCCAGGGTGATACGGCCGTTGGCGACGACGGGTTCACCGTCGTCCTCGTCATCGGCCGTGGTGTCCACGCCGGAATCCGCACCAGCGACGTCGCCGGCTTCGTGTTCGTCCCCGTGATGCGTGGGGGTCTGGACCTCGAGGTTTTCGGTCTCGGGGGCGGTGGGATCGGTGTCGCGGACGTCGGTCATGGTACAGGCTCGCAGGCGCGCGCAACGGCATGTCGCGGCGTCATGTCTCTGAAAATGTCTGGCCGAGAGGCCGAAGGGAGGCGCGGCGGGCTCCCGCTGGTCAAAACCTGCAGGCGTCGCGAAGAGAGAGGGACCGCCGACGAAACGCCGAACGGTTCACTGTCAGCGGAACCACAGGCGGCGGTTCAGGTCAAGCGGAGCCGCTCAACCGAACGTCCATTCGGTCGTTACCGAGAGCACCATGACGATGGCCAGGACAAACGGAACCTCGTTCGTCATTCGCCAGAACTTGCCGGAATATTTGGACGTCCCTGCCGCAATCTTCTTCCGCTGCGCCGCCAGGAAGCCGTGCCAACCGCTCAACAGAAAAACCCCGATCAGCTTGGTGACCATCCAGGGCTCAGCCAGAAACGCCGCGCCGCGCGCCGAGACGTCGATATGGATCAGCCACAGGCCGAAACCCCAGGCCAGGATCATGGCCGGATTGACGATGATCCGCAGCAGCCGCGTCTGCCACAGCCTCAGCAGGGCCTGCATCTCGCTGCGCAGCGGCTCGGGCTTGGCGTTCTGTTCGACGTCATAGGCGTAGAGCCGCGGCAGGAACAGCAGGCCGGCCATCCAGGCGATCACCGCCAGAATGTGCAGGCCGCGTGCGAGGTCATAGGGGTTCATGCCGCGTGTTTCCCTTTGCGATACGGACAGGCCTTCCAGTCCGCCTTGCAGCCCTGACCGAACGGGGCGACGCCCGCCCGACCCAGGGCGCCGACGGCCGCATCGGCCAGAGCGTCGATGAACGGGGGGGCGATCCCGACGGCCGGCGCCCGCAGATAGAGACTTACCCCTTTTTCGTGGGCCAGTTCTCCATATTCGATATCCAGTTCCACCAGGGTCTCGATATGTTCGGAGACAAAGGCGATGGGGGTGATGACCACGCCCACCCCGTCCGCGCCGGCCTGGGCGATGGCCTCAGGCGTGGACGGGCCCAGCCATTTCATCGGCCCGACCCGGCTCTGGTAGCAGAGGGCGTGGTCGATGGGGCCTCGGTCGCGCTCGATGGCGGCGACCACCGCGGCGACGGTCGTCTCGACCTGTTCCTGATAGGGGTCGCCCTTGCCGCTGACCAGTTTCTCGGGGATGCCGTGGGCCGAGAACAGGACCCTTACCGGCCCCTCGCCCGCTTCGTCCAGCTTCGACCCGATGGCCTGGGCCTGGGCCTCGACCCAGCCCGTAGCGCTGGGATAGCAGCAGACCGCACGACTGACGCCCGATCCGGCATAGGTCTCATTCCAGATTTTCAGCGAGGATTCGGTCGTCGTGGTCGAAAACTGGGGGTAGAGCGGCAGCAGGACCACCTCGTCGGGTCCAAAGGCCGCCACCTCGACCGCCGTCTCCTCGGTGAACGGCCGCCAGTAGCGCATGGCGATGAAGACCTGGACCTCGTCTCCGGCCAGACGTGCGTTCAGCTCGGCCTCCAGGGCCTCAGCCTGGCGGCGCGTGCCCGGCAGCAGGGGCGAACCGCCCCCCATCAGGGCGTAGTTGGCCTGGGCGCTGGTCTCGCGCCGGCTGGAGATCAACTTGGCCAGGGGCGTGCGCAGAACGCCCGGCAGACCGATGATGGCCGGATCATTGAACAGATTGAACAGGAAGGGCTTCACCGAAGCCTGATCGTCCGGTCCGCCCAGATTGAACAGCACCACCGCGATGCGGCGGCCTTTCAGAGTTTGGGTCATTGGGCGCCGATCCGTTTCAGAACCCGTTCGACATGGTCGATGGGCACGTCCGGCAGTATGCCATGGCCGAGGTTGAACACCCATGGCCCCTGGCCCCAGGCCTCCATCAGCTGATCCACGCGGCGATCCAGCAACTCACCCCCGGCGCGCAACAGCAGGGGGTCCAGCGCGCCCTGGATCGGCTTGATCTGCTGCACCCGTTTGCCGACCTCCAGCGGGCAGGCGGTGTCCAGGGCGACGGCGTCGACCTCAACCTCCTGCGCATACCGCTCTGCAAGCGCCGCAGAGCCCCGTGGGAAGCCGATCAGGGGCACGGTGACGCCCAGCTCCCGCGTACGCTTCACAAGCGCCTGGTGGGGCTTCAGGACCAATCTCTCGAACAGGTCGTCCGGCAGGCCCTCGGCCCAGCTCTCGAAGATCTTCAACACCTGGGCGCCGGCGTCGGCCTGCATCTTCAGATATCGGGCCGTGGCCTCGACCAGAACCTCCAGCGTCTCGTCCACCCGCCTGGGATCGGTATAGGCGTAGGTCCGGGCCTGGGCGCGCTCGCCCTTGCCGATGGTCCGGTGCTCGCCGTCCAGCATATAGGTGGCCACCGTCCAGGGCGCGCCGGCGAACCCGATCAGGGCGCGTTCCGGCTCCAGGGCCTTGCGCACGATCGACAGGGTCTCGCCCACGGCCGACAGATGCTCGCCCGCATCCGGCGCCAGTTCCGCCATCCGACCGGGAATAGGCATTTCGCCCAGCCGAGGCCCCTCGCCCGTCTCGAACCAGACGTCCTGGCCCAGGGCGCGCGGGATCAGCAGGATGTCGGCGAAGACGATGGCCGCGTCGAAACCGAACCGACGCATCGGCTGAAGCGTCGCCTCGGCCGCCATCTCGGGGTTCAGGCAAAAGGCGATGAAGTCCGGCGCCTCGGCCCGGAGCCGTCGGTATTCGGGCAGGTACCGTCCCGCCTGGCGCATGAACCAGACCGGCGGACGATCCAGCGTCTCCCCTCGGAGAGCCCGGATCATCAGGGGCGTCTGAACGTCGTTCTGGGTCGGATCGGTCATGCCGGACGATTAAGGTCACAGGCCCCCGCTCTCAATCCCTAATCAGATTAAGAATTAAAAGATTCGAAGTGGCAGGTAGGACGGTGGAACGGCGGGGACGGTTTGGCCGACGCCAGCGGAACAAAAGCGGATATCCACGCCGCGCCAAGGCTTACCGGGGATGTCGAACAGCCCTATCCCCTCGGTGGACAATCCCTAATGAAACCTTAACGCCCAAGGCTTTGCGGGGGTCCGGGGCTGTGAACGGGGTTAAGCGACGTTAACCTTCCATTAGGATTTTCCACAGCCAAGCCCAAACCTGTTGTCCGCCTTGGGATGAACCATCCTCGAACCGAAGGCGCCGTCCACCGTCATCCCCGCTCGCCGCCTTGTCGATGACCCGCTAAGGAGAACGGCGCCCTGACGGTCCCCCGCCGTCCCCCATTTTTCAACAGGGAGTCGACAGACCGAATGAGCCCCGCGCGACCTTCCGGCCCCCGACCCGGCCCCACCCGTCTGGCCACCTATTTTCACGTCCATCTGGTCTCGGATTCGACCGGAGAGACCCTGAACGCGATGGCCAAGGCGGTGACGGCCCGCTTCGACGGCGTCATTCCGATCGAACATATCTACGCCCTTGTCCGATCGGAGAAGCAGATGGAGCGTGTGCTGCAGGAGGTGGAGGCGGCGCCGGGCGTGGTTCTGCACACCCTGGTCGACCGCCATCTGCGCGAACAGCTGGAGGACGGCTGCCGGCGACTGGACATGCCCCAGATCGGCGCCCTTGATCCTCTGGTCGGGGCCATGTCCCGCTATCTGGGCGCGGCCTTGTCGACGCGGGTCGGGGCTCAGCACGCCCTGGATCATGATTATTTCAACCGGATCGCGGCGCTGGACTTCGCGATGGCTCATGACGACGGCCAGGGCACGACCGAACAGCTGGAAGGCGCCGATGTGGTCCTGTGCGGGGTCAGCCGGACCTCCAAGACCCCGACCTGCATCTATCTGGCCCATCGCGGAATCCGCGCCGCCAATGTCCCGCTGGTGCCTGGACAGGAGGACGGCGAGCGGCTGACGCGGCTGAAGAATCCTCTGGTCGTCGGCCTGACCGTATCGCCCGACCGCCTGATCCAGATCCGGCGCAACCGGATCGACAATCTGAACGCCAGCCAGTCCTCCAGCTATACGGATCAGGACGCCGTCCGCGACGAGACGATCAAGGCCAAGCGCGCCTTCGCCCGGCGCGGCTGGCCGACCATCGACGTCACCCGTCGGTCGGTGGAGGAAACGGCCGCCGCCATCACCAACCTGCTCAGCGAGCATCGCAACCAAAAGATCGGGACAAGCTGGTGAGCGACATATCCCTGTCCAGCCCGGGAGGGCGCGAGACCCTGATCCTGGCGTCCAAGAGCGCCGCCCGCCGCGCGATGCTGGAAAACGCCGGCGTGCCGTTCGAGGTTCGCGTCGCCGGCGTGGACGAAGACGCGATCAAGGCCGTCTCGACAGACCTGGATCCCGCCGGCCTGGCGGTGCGGCTGGCCGAGGCCAAGGCCCTGGCCGTGTCGCGCGATGACGAAACCGCCTGGGTGCTGGGCTCGGATCAGACCCTGGCCTTCGACGGCGGGCTGATTTCCAAGGCGAAATCGCTCGACGCCGCCCGCGAACGGCTGAAATCCATGCGCGGCCGCACCCATCACCTCCATTCCGGCGCCGCCCTGGCGGTGAAGGGCGAGATCGTCTGGTCGGGCGTGGACACGGTCGAGATGCGGATGCGTGACTTTTCCGACGCCTTCCTCGACGCCTATCTGGCGGCCGAGGGCGAGGCCCTGCTGGCCTGTGTCGGCTCCTATCGGCTCGAGGGCATGGGATCCCAGTTGTTCGCGGCCATCGACGGCGACTATTTCACCGTCCTGGGCCTGCCGCTGTGGCCGGTCCTGGCCGAGCTGCGCCGGGCGGGGGTCCTGTCCGCATGAGCCGTCATCGCATCACGGGCGCGGCCCTGGTCGCCGGGATCGCCGGCAATCCGGTGGCCCATTCCCTCAGCCCCGTCATCCACAACGCCTGGCTGGCGGCCGGCGACATCGACGGCGTCTATGCGCCCTTCGCCCCCGCCGATGCGGCGGGGTTCGAGGCCCTGGTCGCGGCGGGCCGCGCCGGACTGATTCTGGGTCTGAACGTCACCGCGCCCTTCAAGGAACAGGCCTTCGCCCTGGCGGATCAGGCGACCCCGGCGGCCCGGCTGACAGCCTCGGCCAATATCCTGACCTTCGACGCTGGCCGGGTCTCGGCCGACAGTTCGGACGGGATCGGCCTGATGCTGGGCCTGAAGGAACAGGCGCCGGATCTGACCCTGGCAGGTCGACCGGTGGTCATGCTGGGGGCGGGCGGCGCGGCGCGGGCCGGCTCAGGCGCCCTGATCGAGGCCGGGGCCGAGGTTCGGATCGTCAATCGATCGCGCGACCGGGCCGAAGCCCTGGCCGCCGATCTGGGCCCTTCGGTCCGGGTCATGCCGGCGTCCGAGGCTCTCGACGGCGCCGTCCTGGTGATCAACGCCCTCAGCATCCAGCCGGATCTGGATTTCGACGCCGTCGCCCCGGGCACGGTGATGATGGACATGACCTACAAGCCCCTGGCCACCCCCTTCCTGACGGCGGCGCGGGCGCGCGGCCTGCCGACGGTGGACGGCCTGGCCATGCTGATCGGTCAGGCGGCGCCCTCGTTCCAGGCCCTGTTCCGTCGTCCCCCTCCGCCGCTGGACCTGCGCGCCCTGCTGACGGTCCATCTGGGTCAGGCGTCATGATCCTGCTCGGCCTGACCGGCTCCATCGGCATGGGCAAGTCGACGACGACCGCCATGTTCGCCGATCTGGGCGCGGTGGTGTGGAACGCCGACGACGCCGTGCACCGGCTCTATGCCCCGGGCGGCGCTGCGGTCGAACCGGTCGGCGCCGCCTTTCCCGGCGTAGTCGTGGACGGCGCCGTGGACCGCACCCGTCTGGCCGAGGCCCTGGGTCGGGACGAGACCGCCTTCCGCCGGCTTGAGGCCATCGTCCATCCCCTGGTGACGCGGGGGCGGGCGGCCGATCTGGCGGCGGCCCGGGTCATGGGGGTGAAACTGGCCGTGCTGGACATCCCCCTGCTGTTCGAAACCGGCGGCGACGCCCATGTGGACGCGGTGGTCGTGGTCACCGCCGACCCGGAGATCCAGGCCGAGCGGGTTCTGGCCCGCCCCGGCATGACCCGCGAGCGGTTCGAAGCCATTCTGGCCCGCCAGATGCCGGACGCCGAAAAGCGCGCCCGCGCCGATTTCGTCATTGATACGGGCCGTGGCCTCGAAGCGGCGCGTGCCGATGTGGCTGCCATAGTCGAGACCGTGCTGGATCCGGCGTGGATATCTCCGCGTCACGGTAAAGCCGGTCTTCCGCAAAGCGACGAACGACTCCATTAAGAGCCAATGGCGCGCGAGATTGTTCTGGACACCGAAACCACCGGCTTCGACCCCAAGACGGGCGACCGGCTGATCGAGGTCGGCTGTATCGAAATTCAGGACCTGCTGCCGACGGGCCGCACCTTTCACCGGTTCGTCAATCCGGAACGCCTGATCCCGCCGGACGCGATCCGGGTTCACGGCATCACCGACGACAAGGTGAAGGACGCCCCCAAATTCCACGAGATCGCCGACGACCTGATCGAATTCATCGGCGACGCGCCGATGATCGCCCACAACGCCGGATTCGACCGCAACTTCATCGACTTCGAATACAAGCTGTGCGGCCGGCCGATCACGGGCGAGGCGCGCTGGATCGATACGCTGAAACTGGCTCAGGCCCGGTTCCCGGGCATGCCCAATTCGCTGGACGCGCTGTGCAAGCGGTTCAAGGTGTCGCTGGTCGAACGCACGCTTCACGGCGCCCTGATCGACGCCCGCCTGCTGGCCGAGGTCTATCTGGAGCTTCGCGGCGGCAAGGAGCGGGTGCTGGACCTGTCGTCGTCGCCGGTCGCGGGTCGTTCGGCAGGCGTCGCCGTCCCGACCGCCGCCTACGGCCCGCGTCCCCAGCCGCTGGCCCTGCGTTCGAGCCCGGAGGAACAGGCCGCCCACATCGCCTTCCTGGCCAAGGCTCTGAAGGACCGCGCCCTGTGGGAAGCCTATGGAGTCAGGGTCGAGGAAGAGGCGGCTTAGTCAAATTCCCCTCCCCATGAGAGGAGGGGGAATTGTGCTTACGCCTGGCCCGTTTCGACCGGCTGCTGGGCGATCTGCTGCTGGCGCGCGATATAGATGGCGGCGAAGTCGATCGGGTCCAGCATGAAGGGCGGATAGAAGCCGCCGTCCGCGGTGGCGCGCGAGATGATTTCGCGGGCGAACGGGAACAGATAGCGCGGGCATTCGATCAGCAGCAGGGGCTCGATGTCCTGCTCCTGGACATTGGCCAGCTGGAACAGGCCGCCATAGACCAGCTCGACGTGGAAGACCGCCTGGTTTTCGTGGCTGGCCTTGATCGACAGCTTCAGGTCCAGTTCGAACAGGCCGTCGGGACGGCCCTGAGCGGCCATTTCGACGCCCAGGTCGATGGCCGGCTTGCCGTCGATGCGCAGGGATTCCGGTGCGCGCGGGTTCTCGAACGAGAAGTCGCGGACATATTGCGCCAGGATGCGGAAGCCGGGACCGGCGGGCTGGCCTTGCTGCGGCTGGGTCCCGTTCGGGGCCCCGTTCTGGGCGTTGGTGTCGGCGGGCGGAGCGGCGTCGGTCATGGGCGTCTTCGATTACGGAAAAAGGCCGATTGGGCCGGGAATAAGGCGCCGCGACTACCACGCCGAGACGCTTGGCCGCAACGTCGCTTGCTCGACAGGGGGCGCGCGCCGCCTTGCGCCGTCCTATATGAGCCCGTAATCGTCTCCATGGCGCACCCTCGCTCACGCGCCGACAGTCAGGAAGTCCCCTTGCCGGTCCAGTTCCAGATCGTGATTTTCGCCGTCATCGCGGCGATCGTCCTGTTCCAGCTCTATAATGTGCTGGGCAAGAGAGTCGGCCGTCAGCCGCAGGAGGACGCCAAGGCCCTCCCCTCGTCGCCGACCTCCACGGCCGAGGCCTCCAAAACCCCGGCCCTGGACGCCGCCACCCTCGCTTCCATCGCCGGGCTGAAGGCGCGCGATCCGGCCTTCGACCCCAATCGTTTCGTCGAGGGCGCGCGTCAGGCCTATGAGACCATCGTCCGCGGTTACGCCACCGGCGACCGCGCGGCCCTGACGCCCCTCCTGACGCCCAATGTCATGGCCTCCTTCGACGCCGGCATCGCGGCGCGCGAGACGCGCGGCGAGACAGAAACCGTCGAATTCCTCTTCCCGCCCCGCGCGGACCTGGAAGGCGCCACGGTCCAGGGCGACAAGGCCGTGGCCAAGGTCCGCTTCCTGGCCGAACTGCGCAGCCGTGTGACCAAGGCCTCGGGCGACACCGCCGATTCCGTCACCGGCGAGCCCCTGGTCGAGGAACGCCGCACCGCCGAACACTGGACCTTCGAACGCACCCTGGGCGCCGCCGATCCCAACTGGGTCCTGGCCCGCGTCGAGCCGGCCAACGCCTGATGTCGGCCATTCTGCGGCGGGTCCGGGAGACGTCCCTTCTGGCGTCGGTCCTGGCCGTCGCCGCCTGTTCCACCGGCCCCGCGACCCCGACCGTTCCGGGAACAGGGCCCACGCCCTATGTCCCCTCGCCCGGCCCGGCTGCTCCCCCGCCCTCGCCGTCCGATGCTCTCAGTCCCGCCGTCTTGCCGGGTTGGAACGACGAAGATCATCTGGCGGCCTTCCGCGCCTATCTCGATGGATGCGGCGCGGCGCGCGACGCCGCCGCTCGGGGGGTCTGCGGCCAGGCCAAGACCATGGCGGCCACGACGAGCGTGACCCCGTCGAGCGCACGCGCCTTTTTTGAAGCGAATTTCAGCGCCGTTCCCGCCGCCGCCGCCGACGGCCGCCCGGGCCTGTTGACGGCCTATTTCGCGCCGGAATATCCGGCGCGCCGTGTCCCGGACGACGAGTTTTCTGCGCCTGTGCTGCCCAAGCCCGCCGATCCGCGCGGCGCAGGCGACCGGGCGATGGTGGAATCCAACGCCCGCCCCGATCAGGCCCTGGCCTGGATGCGGGCCGAGGACCTGTTCTTCCTGCAGATCCAGGGCTCCGGCTATCTGACGTTCGAGGACGGGTCGCGCGCCCGCGCCGCCTACGCCGCCGACAACGGCCGGCCCTTTGTCGGCATCGCCCGACCCATGGCGCGCCAGGGCCTGCTGCCGGAAAACGGAACATCGGGGGACGCCATCCGCGCCTGGCTGGCCGAACACCGGGGTTATGAAGCCCAGACGGTCATGGCGCTGAATCCACGCTACATCTTTTTCCGGCTCGACCCGGATGACGACGGACATCCGGCCGGGGCGGCGGGCGTGCCCCTGACCGAGCGTCGGGCTGTCGCCGTCGATCCGTCCCAGTGGCGCTATGGCGAACTGGTGTGGCTGGACGCGGATGGCGGAAACCTGCGCGGCGCCACGGCCTCGTATCGGGGCCTGGCCATGGCGCTCGACACCGGTTCGGCCATTCGGGGCCCGGTCCGCGCCGACCTCTATATGGGCCGGGGCGACGCCGCCGGGGCCGAGGCCGGCACAGTGCGTCACCCTCTGCACATGTGGCGACTGGTGCCGAAAGGCTAGGCGACGGTCAGGGTCACCGCGATATTGCCGCGCCGTGGCGTGGCAATAGGGGCGGACCGTGTTCGCCTCGGCCTAAGCCCCGGCTACGTCTAGGCCAGGTCCTCGATCTCGGCCTCGGTCAGCTCGCCGGGAACGATGGTGACCGGCAGCTTGCGCCCGCCCAGCTGCGCCCCCTGTTTGATGATGGCCGACACCAGCGGCCCCGGTCCCCGCGACCCGGTCCCCGCGGCCAGAACCAGAATCTTGATGTCGGGATCGTCGCCGACCACCTTCTTGATCGCGCCCTGGGCCTCGCCCTGTTCGATCAGGAAGACGGGCGGTGCGCCGGATCGTTCCAGCGCCTCCTCTCCCAGCCGGTTCAGCAGGGTTTCGGCCTCTTCCCGCTGCTGGCGTTCGATTTCTTCCCGAACGCCAGACCAGTGGGCGTCGCTGTTGGACGGGAGAACCCGCAGCATGACCACCCGTCCGCCGGTCGAGCGCGCGCGTCGGCAGGCGAAGCGCAGCGCCGCCTCGAACTCGGGACTGTCATCGACGACGACCAGGAATTTTCTCGGCATGCCGGCTCCCCTGCCCGCCTATCGGCCCAGCGCCGAAGACGTCTTCAAGAACTCACCGCTGCGGACGCCAGATCGCGGATCGCTGCATTGGCGATGGTCAGCTTGGCGAAGGTCCAGCCCGATCCGGACTGTTCGATCTCGTCCACCGAGGCGCGCACGCCTTCGACCACGGCCAGTTTCGAACCGATCCAGGCGTCCACGGCGCCCTCGGCCGCATCCTCGCTGACCCCGACCGCGGCGTCCGAGACCCGGGCCACGGCGCGGGTGAGGGTCGACTGTTCGTTCATCAGGTCCTCGATCATGCGACGCACGGCCAGCCGGTCGAAATGATCGATCGACGGGATCGAACCGGCGGCGGCGCGCAACCGGTCGAAGTCGAAGGCGGCGCCCACCTGGTGATACAGCCGCGCCATGGCCGCGACCGGCCAACCGCTCTCCTGGGCCAGATCGCCGATATCGGCGGCGGCCACCAGGGGGCGCATGATGGCGATGCGGCGGGTCAGATCCTGCGGCGCTCCATGATGGGCGAAGATGGCGACACGATCATCCAGACGGCCCTGTTCGAACCGCGACAGAACCGGCGCGCCCTCGGCCTGAAGCGCGTCGGCGGTCGGACGATAGCGGTCGATCAGGCCCTGGACCGAAGCCCCGGCCTTGGCGCGACGCGCCAGCCAGAAGGTCTGGCGACGCAGCACCACGGCGATCTCGCGATAGAGGGCGGTCTGGGCCTCGGCCGAGATCTTCAGGTCCAGGGCCGAGACCGCGTCCCAGGCTTCGTCCAGGCGGAACACGCGCCGCGCCGCCTCGAAGGCGATGATCAGGGCGGTGGTGTCGCACTCGGCGGAGCCGCGCAGCCGGTCCGGGAAGGTCGGACCGCACATGTTGACGACTTCGTTGGCCATGACTGTGGCGATGATCTCGCGCCGCAGACGGTGGCTCTTCATCTCCGGCTCGAACCGGGCCAGGGCCTGCGGGAAATAGCGGACCAGGGTCTGTTCGAAGAAGGGGTCTTCCGGCGCGTGTGAGGCGACGATCTCTTCCGACAGCTCTAGCTTGGCGTAGGCGGTCAGCACCGCCAGTTCTGGCCGGGCCAGCGGAATCCCGGCGGCCATCATCTCCTTGATGCGGGCGTCGTTCGGCAGGCCTTCGACCTTGCGGTCCAGTTTGCCGCGCGCCGACAGGGCCTGCATGAAGCGTTGCTGGGCGTCCAGGGCGGTCGCGCCTTCGGCCTGTTGCAAGGTCAGGGCCAGGGTCTGGTCATAGTTGTGGGCCAGCACTTTCAGGCCCACCTCCTCGGTCATCGAGGCCAGCAGCGGGGCGCGTTCCTCGGCCGGCAGGACCCCGTTGGTCACGGCCGACCCGACCAGGATCTTGATGTTGACCTCGTGGTCCGAGGTGTCGACCCCGGCCGAGTTGTCGATGGCGTCGGTGTTCATCCGGCCGCCGCCCTGGCCGAAGACGATGCGGCCTGCCTGGGTGAAGCCCAGGTTCGCGCCCTCGCCCACCACCTTGACCCGCAGCTCGTCGGCGTTGATCCGCAGGGCGTCGGTGCCCTTGTCGCCGACCTGGGCGTCGGTCTCGGCCGCCGACTTCACATAGGTGCCGATGCCGCCCAGATAGAGCAGGTCCGCCGGCGCCTTCAGGATGGCCCGGATCAGGCTGACCGGATCCAGTTCGTCTTTCGTGATGTCCAGCGCCGCCTTGATTTCAGGCGTCAGCTGGATCGACTTGGCGGACCGCGAGAAGACGCCGCCGCCCTGGGAAATCAGACCCTTGTCATAGTCCTGCCAGGACGAACGCGGCAGGTCGAACAGCCGCTTGCGCTCGACCCAGCTGGCGGCGGGGTCGGGCGTGGGATCGATGAAGATGTCGCGGTGGTCGAAGGCGGCGATCAGCTTGGTGGCCTTGGACAGAAGCGCGCCATTGCCGAAGACGTCGCCCGACATGTCGCCGACGCCCACCATGGTGAAGGGCTCGGTCTGGATGTCCCAGACCTTGGCGCGCGGACGGATCTCGCGGAAGTGGCGTTTGACCGCCTCCCAGGCGCCGCGCGCGGTGATGCCCATGGCCTTGTGGTCATAGCCGATCGACCCGCCGCTGGCGAAGGCGTCGCCCAGCCAGAAGCCGTAGGCGGCCGAGACTCCGTTGGCGATGTCCGAGAAGGTCGCCGTGCCCTTGTCCGCCGCGACGACCAGATAGGGGTCGTCGCCTTCCCAGGCCACGACATGGGCGGGGCGGGCCACAGAACCGTCGGCGGCGATGTTGTCGGTGATGTCCAGCAGGCCCGACAGGAAGGTGCGATAGGCGCGGATGGCCTCGCCCTGAATGGCCTCGCGATCGGTCGTGCGTGGAAGCTGCTTGGGATAGAAGCCGCCCTTGGAGCCGACCGGAACGATGACGGCGTTCTTGACCTGCTGCGCCTTGACCAGGCCCAGCACCTCAGTGCGGAAGTCGTCGCGCCGGTCTGACCAGCGCAAACCGCCCCGCGCCACCGGTCCGAAGCGCAGATGCACCCCCTCGACGTGCGGCGCCCAGACGAAGATCTCGCGATAGGGCTTGGGCAGCGGCAGATCTTCCAGCTCGCTCGAGGCGATCTTGATCGAGATGTGCGGCTTGGCCAGGCCGTCGGAACCCAGCTGGAAATAGTTGGTTCGCTTGATCGCTCCGATCAGGGCGGCCATCCGGCGCAGGGCCTTGTCGTGGTCCAGGCTCTTCACGTCCTGCAACAGGGTCGTGATCTTGGCGTTCAGTTCGGCTACCGCGCCTTCGCGGGCCTCAACGGCGCCGTCCGCAGGGTCGAACCGGGCCTTGAACAGCGACAGCAGGGCTCGCGACAGGTCGGGATATTCGCGCAGGGCTTCTTCCTGCACCGACTGGGACGGATCAAGGCCTGTCTGCTGGCGATAACGGGCCAGGGTGCGGATCAGGGCGGCCTCGCGCCATTCCATGCCCAGTTCGACCACCAGACGGTTGAAGCCGTCGCTCTCGGTGCGGCCGTTCCACACGGCGGCGAAGGCCCGTTCGAACGGGCCCTTCACATCGGCGAAGACCAGGGCCTCGCCGCGGGGATCCTCCATCAGGAATTCGTGGACGTGGATCTCCTCCTCGCCCAGCGGCCGGATCGGATAGCCGTACTCCTCCAGGGTCTTCAGACCCATGTCGGCCATGATCGGCAGGACGTCCGACAGGGGCACCGACGGGCCGCGGCGATAGAGCTTGAAGCGGAACTGCAGACGGCTGTCGTCGGCGTTGCGGAAGGCGCGGACCGCCACCGATTCTCCGGCTCCGACCTGTCCCGTCGCGTTCAGCCGGTCCATCTCGCCCAGATCGATCGCGGCCTCGTCGGCGTCATAGCGGTCGCGATAGGCGGCTCCGAAGGCGCGGGCCCAGCGGGTGCTCAGCGGCCCGACCTCGACATCGGCCACGTCGGCGCGGCGCAGGGCGGCTTCGAACCGCTCGACCCAGCCGCGCCCGGCCTCGGCCACATCATGTTCAAGCTGGGCGGCGTCGGGGACCGGATGGTCGCCCGGCGTCACGCCGATGATGAAATGGACCCGCACAAGGGGGGCGTCCGACAGTTGTGGATACCAGGCCGAGATCCGGCCGCCCCAGGCGCGGGCGACGATCTGGCCGATCCGCTCGCGCACCGAGGAATCGAATTTTTCGCGCGGGACGAAGCACAGGACCGAGACGAACCGGTCGAACGGATCCTGGCGGGTGAACAGGCGGATGCGCGGCCGGTCGTAGAGGTGAAGTATGCCGAGGGCGATGGAAAGAAGCTCGTCCTCACCGATCTGGAACAGCTCGTCGCGCGGATAATTCTCGAGAATATTGCGCAGCCGCTTTTCGTTATGGCTGCCAGGCGCCTTGTCGGCACGGCTCAGCACATTGGCCACCTTGCGGCGGATCAGGGGCGTTTCGATCGCCAGCTGGTCATAGGCGTCGGAGGTGAACAGGCCGACGAACCGCGTCTCGCCCGTCGCCTTGCCGTCCGCGCCGTAACGCTTGACCCCGACATAATCCATGTAGGCGCGCCGGTGAACGCGGGACCGGGCGTTGGCCTTGGCCACAGTGACCGGATCGCTCAGATCCAGCTGCCGGCGCATCTGACGGGTCAGGACGGCGGGTTCCGACGCGCGACGCAGAACGGTGCGGTCGGGGTCGGCCAGGATGCCCAGACCGGCGCTCGACTGGCTCAACGGAGCCTCGGCCTCGTAGTCGCCGTCGGCCTTCAGGGGGTAATTATAGTCGCGAGCGCCCAGGAAGACGAAATGATCGCTCTTCAGCCATTTGAGGAAGGCGATGTTTTCGGCCAGAACCGCCGGATCGACGCTTGGCGGCGTCGCCTCCAGCCTTTGCATGGCCTGGCGCATCAGGCCGGTCATGGCCTCGTGGTCGGCCACGGCGGCGTGGACGTCGGTCAGGCACTCGGCCAGGCCCTCGCCCAGGGCGTCACGCCGCTCCTGCGGAGCGCCGTCGATCACCAGCATGATCACCGACAGACGGCGATCACCCAGCTCGACCACCGGGTGGAACAGGGCGCGCACCGAGACCCCGGCCTCGGCCAGGGCGCCCATGACGCTGTCGACCAGGAAGGGGGCGTCCGTCTGGACGATGCGGACCAGGTCATAGTCCAGGGCCTGGCCATCGGCGCCGGCCAGGGGGCCGACGGTGATCAGGGGAGCGGAACCGGCCGGATAATCCTTGGCCGCCCGCCACGAGGCGGCCAGGAGCGCGGCCAGATCCTCGCCGTCCAGCTCGGGGGTCTCGTCTGCGGCGTAGTCCTCGTGCGCCTGGGCGAGGAAGGATTGCTCCGGCTTGCCGGGGCTGGTGCCGAGAATCCGCGCGAATGAGGTTTCCAGGGCGGCCGAGGAGATCGGCTGAACCGGGACGGGGCGCGGATCGAGGGCGGTCATGGACTACAGTCTCGGGCGACGCGGCCTTGGCCGCAAGGGGCACGGCGCGACGAGGCGCCACAGCGTTGACTAGGCCAGGTCCGGTCGCGCGGGAAGCCCCCGATGATCGAAGATTCTCATGAACAGCGTTCAGGTTGGAAGAATTGTGCGGCGCCACAAACGAGAAGGCCGCCGAGCGGGGGAACTCGGCGGCCTGCGCGAACGACGCTCGGGGAGGGGAGTGGGCGTCGGTCGCTTCGCTGCGGTTCGGAGGGGAATGTCCCGCAGCGGTAAGGATCAGATGGGAAGCCTTGTTTGAGGTTCAAGAGACGAAAACACGGCTTTCGATGTGGCGCGGCGCCGCAGGTTCAGGCTCCGGCCCTGCCCTCTGTTTCCGTCTCGGTCTCGCCCGCCTTCTTCCGGTTCGACTTGCCCTCGTCGGCATAGGGTTCGCCGTCGCCCGACAGCAGGATGGCCATCCAGCGTGATCCCTGGAATTCGGCCAGGATCGCCATGGCCATGACCGCCAGAGGGGTGGACAGGAACATGCCCACAACGCCCCACAGCTTGCCCCAGAAGGCCAGGGACAGCAGGACCACGACGGGGTCGATGTTCTGGTTGTCGCCCTGCATCCGCGGCTGGATCATATTGCCGACGATGAACAATATGGTCTGAAGCCCGACCAGCAGGATCAGGGCCGGCCAGTAGCTGGGGAATTGCACCAGGGCGAACAGGGGGGGCGCCAGTCCCGCTACGGCCCCGCCCAGCACGGGAATGAAGCCGACGATGAAGATGACGAAGGTCCAGAACTCGGCGTTCTGAAGCCCCACGGCGCGCATCAGGATCCAGGCCACGACGCAGATCATGGCGCCGGTGACGGTCTGGACCCAGATATAGCCCTCGACCCCGCCGCGAACCCGTTCGAACACTGCGATCGCTTCGTCGCGCTGGCGCTTTTGCGGGAACATGGCGACGATCTTGCGTCGGAAGCCGATCTGCGAGGCCAGGAGAAAGCCCAGGTAGACCATGACGAAAAAGGCCCCGGAGGCGATGCCCTGGGCCTGTATGGCGATGGAGGCGACATAGCCGCGAATATCGACGCCGTTGATCAGCTCCTGGGCCGTCGGCGGATTGTTCAGGCGCGCCATGCCGTAGACGTCGCGGATGATCTGATCGATGCGCGGCCCGATATTCTGCGAAACGCCCGAGGCTTCCCCGAAGAAGCCCGCCGCACCGTTCACGATGATGCCGATGGAGGCGAAGAAGGCCAGAACCACCAATACGAGGGCGGCGACACCGGCCCAGCGGTCGTTCAGCGGGGTCCGGGCCGCCACGGTCCGCTTCACCCCGTCGATCATGATCAGCAGGAACAGGGCCATGGCCAGAGGCGTCAGTATGTCCCGAAGCCAGTAGACGGCCGCGCCCGCAGCGACGGTCGCGATCAGGGCGGCGGCGTTCCGCGATACGGCCGAAGACTGCATGGTGAGGGGGTTCTTCATGGCGATCCTTGTCGGCGGCGGGCCGAGCGGCGTCAACACGCACGAACAGCGACGGTTCCGACGCGCGGGGCTCTGCGCTAGACCTAGCCGGTTCTCTGGAGACTTTTCATGTCCGACGCCCCTGCCGGCCTATTCCTCGGCCAGTCCGACGCCGCCCAGCCGGAAGCCCTGCTGTTTCACCGCGCCAACCGACACGGCGTGGTCGCCGGCGCCACGGGCACCGGCAAGACGGTCACCCTTCAGATCATGGCCCAGGGCTTCTCTGACGCCGGGGTGCCGGTCTTCTGCGCCGATGTGAAGGGGGACCTTTCGGGCATTTCCCAGGTCGGAACGCCGAACGAGAAGCTGATCGCCCGGGCGACCGAAATGGGTCTGACCCTGACGCCGCGTGCGGCTCCGACCGTCTTCTGGGACCTGTACGGACAGAAGGGCCACCCGATCCGCACGACCGTGTCAGAGATCGGTCCGGTGCTGATGTCCCGGATGCTGGGCCTCAACGAGGTGCAGGAAGGCGTGATGACCGTCGTCTTCCATATCGCCGACAAGGAGGGCCTGCTGCTGCTGGACCTGGGCGATCTGCGCAGTCTTCTGGTCTATGTGGGCGAGAACGCCGAGCGGATCGGCCGCGAGGTCGGCAATGTCGCCCCCGCCTCCATCGCCGCCATCCAGCGCGCCCTGCTGCAGCTTGAGCAACAGGGCGGCGACGCCTTTTTCGGTGAACCGGCTCTGAAGCTGGAGGACATGATCCGCGTCGGCCTCGACGGGCGCGGTCAGGTCAATGTGCTGGACTCCACGCGGCTGATGAACAGCCCGCGCCTGTATGGGGCCTTCCTGCTGTGGCTGTTGTCGGAGCTGTTCGAACAGCTGCCGGAGGTGGGCGATCCCGACCGGCCACGCCTGGTCTTCTTCTTCGACGAGGCCCATCTGCTGTTCGACGACGCCCCGCGCGCCCTGCTGGACAAGGTCGAACAGGTGGTGCGGTTGATCCGGTCCAAGGGGGTCGGCGTCTATTTCGTCACCCAGAATCCAGCCGACATTCCCGACAGCGTCCTGGCCCAACTCGGCAATCGTATCCAGCACGCGCTCCGGGCCTATACGCCGTCGGAACAGAAGGGGTTGAAGGCCGCCTCGCAGAGCTTCCGCGCCAATCCCGCCTTCGACACGGCCGAGGCCATCCAGGGCCTGGGCGTGGGCGAGGCCCTGGTCTCGGTCCTGGACGAGAAAGGCGCCCCGACCGTCGTGGCCCGCACGAAGATCCGCCCGCCGGCCTCGCGCCTGGGCCCGGCGACCGAGGCCGAGCGCGCCGCCGTCATGGCCGCCAGCCCGGTGCGCGGCCTCTACGACCAGACGCTGAACCGCGAATCCGCCGAGGAAATCCTCGCGGCCCGCCATGCCGCCACCGATCGGGCCGAGACTCAGGCCAGGGCGCAGTCCGACGCCGCCAAGGCCGCCAAGGCCGCCGAAGCTCAGGCGAAATCGAACGAGAAGGCGGTCAGGGTGGACGTCAGGGAACGGGCCCGGACGACGCCGCGCGCCAGAACCTCCAATCGTCAGACCCCGATGGAGGCCCTGACCAAGTCGGTGTTGCGCACGGCCGGGTCCACCCTCACCCGCGAACTGTTGCGGGGATTGCTGGGCGGGCTGAAGCGGCGCTAGGTCTTGCAACGGGGCGGGGGCGAGCGCATCTCCCGCCCATGTTCATCCAGACCGAACCCACGCCCAATCCCAATGTGCTGAAGTTCCTGCCGGGACGCGAGGTTTCTCCGCTCGCCGTGCTGGACTACCGCACCATCGACGCGGCGACCGCCTCGCCCCTGGCCGAGGCCCTGTTCGAACTCGAGGGCGTCGACGGCGTCTTCTTCGGCGCCGACTATGTGTCGGTGACCCGACAGGAGCGCGGGCCGGACTGGTCGGAGATGAAGGCCCCGATCCTGGGCGTCATCATGGATCATTTCGTCTCGGGCCGGCCATTGACCGTCGCGGGGGCTGAAACCGAGACCCATGCCGAGGACGACAGCGAGATCGTGGCCGAGATCAAGGCCCTGCTGGACAGCCGCATCCGACCCGCCGTGGCCCAGGACGGCGGCGACATCCTGTTCGACGCCTTCGATGAGGCGACCGGGGTGCTGAGCCTGCGGATGCGCGGCGCCTGTTCCGGCTGCCCTTCCTCTTCGGCGACGCTGAAGGCCGGGGTCGAACAGATGATGCGCCACTATGTGCCCGAGGTGACGCGCGTCGAGCAGACCCTCTGACCGACTGACGTTTTCGTTCTCGCCAGACGTGCGGCGGGGCGCCATCCTCGTCCTCCATGCCGCGTTTCGTTCCTGATCCTGAAGTCCTTCGTCTGGGCGAGGCCCTGGCCGCCCTGCGCCATCGGCGTGGCCTGTCCCAGGCCGAGGCCGGAGCGCGTCTGGACATGACCAGCCAGGGCTGGGGCCTCTATGAATCCGGTCGCCGGCCCGGCCTGTTCCGGCCCGATGTTCAGCGTCGCCTGACCGGGGCGCTGGACGCCACGCCCGAAGCCCTGGCCTTGCTCGTTTCGGGCGCCCAGACGCCGCACGTCGATCCGGCCGCGACAGGCCTGGAAAGCCGGGGACGCGGCTTCGACGGCCCGCCGCCTGTCGTCGTGAAACACCTGAAGGTTCGCGACGACGCCCTCTCCCCCTGGGCCGAACCGGGCGTCATTCTCGAATACCAACCGGACCTGTGGCCCAGGAGCGGCCAGGGCTGCGTCATCGAGATGAAGGACGGCGATCTACGCCCGCGCCTCTTTGACCGGTCCGAGGACGACCGCCTCCATGTCCGGGGGGCGGGCGCGCTGGACCGGGCGGAGGTGATCGACCGCCAGTCCGTGGCCCGCATCTCGGCCGTGATCGCCCGCCGCGAATCATGAAACGAAAAGGTTGCATACGCGGAAAGGTTGTGAGATCGTTCCGGCATGGACAGGACGCCCCCTACTGCTCGCCAGACGGCCCGCGCGCCGGAACCCTTGGACGCCGTCGTCGGCGCCCGGATCGCATCACGGCGCACGGCCCTGGGTCTGTCGCAGACCGCACTGGGCGCCCTGATCGGGGTCAGCTGCCAACAGGTTCAGAAGTACGAAGGTGGGCAGAACCGGATCTCGGCCTCGCGACTGCACAATCTGGCCCTGGCCCTTGGACTGCCCGTCGGAGCCTTCTTTCCCGAGCCGACGGACGAGGCCGAAATCCCCGAACTGTCGATGATGCGGGCCATGGCTGCGACACCGGAAGGCCGGGCGATGGCCGTCGGTTTTTCCCGCATCGAAGACCGCGCGGTGCGTCAGGCCCTGACGCGACTGGTGGAGGTTCTGTCTCGCGCGGCCTAGAAGGCGCGCCATGAGACTTCTGGTGATCGATACGGCGCTCGGCGCCTGCACGGCGGCGGTGTTCGAGGACGAGCGACCCTTGGCCGTTCGTTTCGAACCCATGGCCAAGGGCCATCAGGAACGCCTGGGCGGTCTGGTGCGCGACGTCATGGCCGAGGCCGGCGGGGGGTTCGATGCCCTGGATCGGATCGGGGTCACTGTCGGACCCGGTTCCTTCACCGGCTTGCGGGTCGGTCTGGCCTTCGCCCAGGGGCTGGGCGCGGCCCTGGATCGGCCGGTGGTCGGGGTGTCGGCCCTGGATGGACTGGCCGCGTCTGTGGATTCGGCCGGACCGCCGGTCGCGGCCCTGATCGACGCCCGACGAGGCCAGGTCTACGCCAAGCTGTTCATCGACGGCGCGGCCGTCGGTCCGGACGAGGCCTTGTCGCTGGACGAGGCGGCGCGACGAATCACCGCCCTGGGGAAAGAGGTTCGACTGGTCGGCTCCGGCGCCGCCGTCCTGGTCGAGGCCTTTCCTGACTTGAGCATGGCGTCCATGGACCCCCGCGTCGCGCCGTCGGCCCAGGCCCTGGGGCGACTGGTCGCCGCGGCCGATCCCGCCGACCATCCGCCCCGCCCCTTGTATCTTCGCGCGCCGGACGCCACGCCGCCCACCCGCCTGCCGGGTCAGCCGCGCCAGCCGGTCCCATGACGCCCGCCGACCCGGCTCTGCTGGCGCGACTGCACGCCCAGGCCTTCGCCGCGCCGTGGAGCGAGGCCGAGTTTGCGGACCTTCTGGGCCAGGCCGGGGTCTTCGCCGTGGTCGAACCCGACGGTTTCATCCTGGTTCGGGTCGTGCTGGACGAGGCCGAAATCCTGACCCTGGCGGTCCGGCCCGAGGCGCGCCGGGCCGGTCTGGGCGGGCGTTTGACGGGGCGGGGGGCGGTGGCCGCCGCCCAGGCCGGAGCCTCGCGTCTGTTTCTGGAGGTGGCCGAAGACAATGTCGCCGCCCGCGCCCTGTACGACCGAGCCGGCTTTCGGCCCCTCGGCCGTCGCAAGGCCTATTACGCCGCGCCGGACGGGGGACGGACCGACGCCCTGGTCCTGAGTCTGGACCTCGCGGCAGATCCTGAAAAGCCGGCGCTTCCCTGAAACGGTCCGACGTCCTATTCTAGGGTCATGGACCGGATCGAAAAACTCTGCGCCGACCGCGGCATGCGTATGACCGAACAGCGTCGGGTGATCGCCCGGGTGCTGTCATCGGCGGAAGATCACCCGGATGTGGAGGAGCTGTATCGCCGCGCCTCCTCCATCGATCCGCACATCTCGATCGCCACCGTCTATCGCACCGTGCGCCTGTTCGAAGAGGCGGGCGTGGTCGAGAAGCACGACTTCGGGGACGGACGCAGCCGCTATGAGGAGGCGGGCGACGACCACCATGACCACCTGATCGACACCAAGACGGGCGAGGTGATCGAGTTCTTCGACGCCGAGATCGAGAAGCTGAAGACCGAGATCGCCGACCGGCTGGGCTTTGAACTGATCGGTCACAAGCTGGAACTGTACGGCGTGCCGATCGAGGGCGCTGAACCGTCCAAGCGCGAGGGGCTGATCTTCAAGCGCCATGCAGCCCGCGTAAACCCCGCCGATCTGCCCGCAGACGTGGATGCGGGCTGAGCCTCGGTCTTGTCGTCGCCTGTCCGGGCGATCATAAGCCCGGCATGACCGAAATCCGGGTTCAAGAAGCCGAAGCGATGCTGGAGGCGCCGTCAAAGCGCCTGTTCATCAAGACCTACGGCTGTCAGATGAACGTCTATGATTCAGAGCGCATGGCCGACGTCCTGCGCCCTCTGGGCTATGCCGTCACCGAGGATGTCCGGGCCGCCGATTTCGTCATCCTGAACACCTGCCACATCCGCGAGAAGGCGGCGGAGAAGATCTATTCCGAGCTGGGCAAGCTGCGCGAACTTCGCGACATCAAGCGCGAGACCGGCGGCGACCTGACCATCGCGGTCGCCGGCTGTGTGGCCCAGGCCGAGGGCGAAGAGATCATGAAGCGCCAGCCCGCGGTCGACATCGTCGTCGGCCCCCAGGCCTATCACCAGCTGCCCGAACTTCTGACCCGCACGGCGCGGGCGCGCGGCGAGCGGATCGGCGCCGACTTCGCCCCTGACGACAAGTTCGACGCCCTGCCGGCCGCGCGTCTGACCGAAGGCCCGACCGCCTTCCTGACGGTGCAGGAGGGCTGCGACAAGTTCTGCACCTTCTGCGTCGTGCCCTATACGCGCGGCGCCGAATGGTCGCGGCCCCTGGCCTCTGTGCTGGAGGAGGCGCGGGCCCTGGCCGGCCGCGGCGTGCGCGAAGTCACCCTGCTGGGTCAGAACGTCAACGCCTATGACGGCGAACGGCCCGATGGCCGCAAGTCCAGCCTGGTCGAACTGGCCTACGCCCTGGCCGAGATCCCCGGCCTGGACCGGATCCGCTATACGACCAGCCATCCCAACGACATGTCGGACGACCTGATCGCGGCCCACGGCGATCTGGACGCCCTGATGCCCTATCTGCACCTGCCGGTTCAGGCGGGCTCCGACCGGATTCTGCGGCTGATGAACCGGAAACACGGGCGTCAGACCTATTTCGACCTGATCGACCGTATCCGCGCCGCGCGACCCGACATCGCCATGGCCGGCGACTTCATCGTCGGCTTCCCCGGCGAGACGGACCGCGAGTTCGAGGACACGCTGGATCTGGTGCGGCGGGTGAACTACGCCTCGGCCTTCGCTTTCATGTATTCGCCCCGCCCCGGCACACCGGCCGCCGGCATGGGCAAACAGGTCGAGCCGGAGGTCGCCAAGGATCGGCTGCACCGTCTGATCGAACTGCTGACCGAACAGCAGATCGCCTTCAACGCCGCGCAGGCGGGCCGGACCCTGAATGTGCTGTTTGATCGCAAGGGCCGTCACGGCAGCCGTCGTCAAGCGGTCGGACGATCCCCATATCTTCAGTCGGTTCACGTCGATGACGCGGATCATCTGATCGGCCGGATCGTTCCGGTCGAAATCATCGCCGGCCAGCACAACAGCCTGACCGGTCGGCTTGTCGCCCCGGAAGCGGCGGCCCCAGCAGAAAAGGCCGCTTGATGGCGCGAGAATCCGAGTTCGTCCCCCTGAACGACGCCGAACTGCGCGCCGTCATCGGGCCGAACAGTCGTCACGTCGCCCTGATCGAGGACGCCTTCAAGGTGCTGGTCGAGGCGCCGGGCGGCGGGGTCTCCGTCAACGGCGGCACCCGCGACCGCTCGGACGCCCGCCAGGTGATCGAGGATCTGGCCAAGCGCGCGGCCCTGGGCGCGGAGGTCACCGAGGCCGATGTGCGCGCGGCCCTGGGCCAGGCGCGGGGCGGCAAGGGCACGCCGGGCATGGCGGCGGCGGGGGTGTCGCTTCCGGGCGGCAAGCGCGGCGCCATCGTGCCCAAGACCAAGGCCCAGGCCGCCTATCTGGACATGCTGGGCCGGTGCGAACTCAGTTTCGGTGTCGGCCCGGCCGGCACCGGCAAGACCTTCCTGGCCGCCGCCTATGGCGCCTCCCTGTTGCGGCGCGGCCAGGTGGATCGGCTGGTCATCACCCGGCCGGCGGTCGAGGCGGGCGAGAAACTGGGCTTCCTGCCCGGCGACCTGAACGAGAAGGTCGATCCCTATCTGGCCCCGATCTGGGAGGCCCTGAACGACATCCTCGGCGCCGAAGACGTGCAGCGCCGCCGCGACAAGGGCGAGATCGAGGCCGCGCCCATCGCCTTCATGCGCGGCCGCACTCTCAGCCACGCCTTCGTCATCGTCGATGAGGCGCAGAACACCTCGCGCCTGCAGATGAAGATGGTCCTGACCCGCCTGGGCGAGGGCGCGCGGATGGTGGTGACGGGCGACCCGTCGCAGATCGACCTGCTGAACCCCCGTGATTCCGGCCTGGCCCACGCCCTGCGCATCCTGGACGGGGTCAAGGGCGTCGGCATCCTGAAGTTCGAGGCCTCGGACGTGGTGCGTCACGCCATGGTCGAGCGGATCGTGCGCGCCTACGACGCCGACGCCGCAAAAGGGCGTCCGACCCCGGACCTTGAAGATCCTGCATGATCGAGATCGAAGTCGAGGCCGAGGTCTGGACCGGCGCCCTGCCGGAAACCGAGGCGGTGGTGACGAAGGCGGCCGAGGCCGCGCTTGGCGCCGTCGCGGGCGATGTGGTCGTACTTCTGACCGATGACGAGGCGGTGCGGGAACTGAACGCCCGGTTCCGGGACAAGGACCGGCCGACCAATGTCCTGTCCTTCCCCGCACCCGAAAGCGCCGCTCCGCACCTGGGCGACATCGTCCTGGCCTACGGCGTCTGTGCATCCGAAGCCCAGGCCCAGGGCAAGACCCTGTCGGACCATCTGAGCCATCTGGTCGTCCACGGCGTCCTGCATCTTCTGGGGCGTGACCACGAGGACGATGCGGAGGCCGAGGAAATGGAGGCCGAGGAGCGCGAGATCCTGGCCGAACTGGGCGTCGCCGATCCCTATACCGCCGAATCCGCTGACCTTGGGCAGGACGTTTGATCATGTTTCCCGACGCCGCCCTGGACCGGTTCGCCGCCCGTATCCGCGTCCTGCCCGAGCGGCGGCGCGCCCTGACCTGGCGGTTGATCCGCATCGGCCTGGCCCTGGTGGCCGGGGCGGGAACAGCCCTGGCCCATCCGCCGTTCGGCCTGCTGTTCGGCCTCTTGGGCTATCCGCTGCTGATGATCCTGTCCGAGCGGTCGGACACGACGCGCGGCGCCTTCTGGATGGGTTGGCTGGCGGGCTTCGCCTATTTCTTCATCGGCTGCTGGTGGGTGGCGGAAGCCTTTTTCGTCAATCCGGAGCAGGCCTGGATGGCGCCCTTCGCGGCCAGCCTGCTGCCCGCCGGGATCGGCCTGTTCTGGGGGGCCGCCTGCGCCCTTTATCGCCGGCTCGCCCCCGTCGGGGTGGTCCGGGTCCTGCTGTTCGCCGCCCTGTTCTGCGCCGCCGAATGGCTGCGCGGCCATGTCCTGACCGGTTTTCCCTGGAACCCGGCCGGGGCGACCTGGAGGGCAGGGGGCGGCATGTCGCAATTCGCCTCGATCGTCGGCGTCTATGGACTGAGCCTCGTTACGGTCGCGGCCACCGCCGCCCTGGCCCCTCTGGTCGGCCCTGGCGCGCCGCGCAGCCGTCTGATCTCGGCAGGACTCGGCGTCCTGGCCCTGGTTTCGGTCGGCGTCTTCGGCGCTGTGCGGCTGGCGCAGGCCGATCTGCAGTTCACCGACACCCTGGTCCGCCTGGTCCAGGCCGATGTGAAACAGGAGACGAAATGGTCGCCCGAGGCCTATCGCTCCATCGTGGATCGCTATGTGGCCCTGACCGGCCAGCCCGGCGCCCGGGTTCCGGATGTGGTGGTCTGGCCCGAGGGCGCCCTGCCGGCCTCGGCCAACGAGGTTTTCGCCTCGACAGATGCGACGGCCATCGCCGGCGCCCTGCGGCCGGGTCAGACCCTTTTGATGGGGCTGGCGCGCGGCGAGGCGGATCTGACGGCGCCGGGAGGCGGCCGCTACTACAACAGTCTGTTCGCCCTGGCCGATGAAGGCGGGCCCGGTCTTCGGATAGCCGCCGTCTATGACAAGCACCGGCTGGTCCCGTTCGGCGAATATCTGCCGCTGGGTTCGGTCATGACCGCCATCGGCCTGCGCAGCCTGGTGCATATGCCCAGTGATTTCACCGCCGGGCCGACCCCGGCGCCGATCCAGATTCCAGGCGCGCCGCCCGCTCAGATCCTGATCTGCTATGAAAGCCTCTATCCCGGCTTCACCCCCGGCGCGGCGGGTCGGCCGGACTGGATCGTCAACGCCTCCAACGACGCCTGGTTCGGGGCGACCTCGGGTCCCCGCCAGCATCTGAACCTGGCCAGCTATCGCGCCATCGAAACCGGACTGCCCATCGCCCGGGCCACGCCGACGGGAATTTCGGCCATGATCGACCCCTGGGGCCGGATTGTGGACGGGCAGCGTCTGGACCCCGGCGTCATGGGGGTGATCGACGCCCTCCTGCCGCGCCCGACCGGCGTCACCCCCTATGGACGACTGGGCGACTGGCCTTTTCTGGCGGCCCTGCTGGCCGCCGCGCTCGCCGGCTTGTGGCCGCTGATTCTAAGAACTAGGGTTCCTCGAATCGGTCAGTGATTTGAGTGGGCGGGGACGGCATGGCGCGTGAGAAGCTCGAGGAGCCGCATCCCGTTGATCGCCACGTCGGCCGCCGCGTTCAGGAAAAACGCCTTGATCTGGGACTGACCCAGACCGCCCTGGCCCGCGCGGTCGGCGTCAGCTTCCAGCAGGTTCAGAAGTACGAGAAGGGCGCCAACCGCGTCTCGGCCTCGAAGCTGTTCGAGATGGCCGAGTTCATGAAGGTGGACATCCCCTTCTTCTTCCAGGGTTTCCACGACGCCCAGCCGGGCGTGGGGGAAGAAGAGGCGCCCGGCTTCGACCACGAGCACAAGCCGACGAAACACAGTGTCGAGATCGCCCGCCTGGCCCCGCGCCTGCCGGCCCGGAACCAGAAGCTGATCCTGGACATGATGCGCGAAATGCTGGGCGAGGGCGCCGACAAGCCGGGCTGAGCCCGATCAGCCGACGGCGGTGATCTCCACCGACTGTCCCGCCACCATGGCTTCGTCCCCGACCCGCTTGCCCAGCAGGGCGCGGGCCAGCGGCGAGACATGGCTGACCGAGCCCTTGGCCGGATCCGCCTCGTCCTCGCCGACGATCCGCCAGGTCTGGACCCGGCCGTCCTCGCGTTCGATGGAGACTGAACCGCCGAAGCGCACTCCGCCGTCGTCTGCGGTGGGCTCCTGCAGTTGGGCGGAGGCGCGGCGGGCGGACCAGTAGCGCAGGTCCCGCGTCGCGCGCGCCATGGCGGTGCGGTCGCTTTCGATCGAGCCCTTCACCTGGGCGGCGGTATAGGCGGCGCGGGCGGCGGCCAGTTCGGCTTCGATCAGGGTCAGGCCTTCGGGCGTGACCAGATTGGGGTGGGGTGAGATCGGCCGGTCCGCCAGGTCGGCGGCGGTGGCTTCCAGATCTTCTTCTCGGGTGAATGCAACGCTCATGGTTCGGAACATAGCGACGCCGGTCCCTATAGCCAGCGTCGCCGCGAGCGGGCAAAGCGGGGGATGACCCAATCCAAACGTCAAGTCCATGTCATCGGCGCCGGCCCCGCCGGTCTGATGGCGGCTGAACGCCTCGCCCAGGCGGGTCTGAGCGTCGTGGTTCACGAGCGGATGCCGTCCGTCGCGCGCAAATTCTTGATGGCCGGTCGCGGCGGACTGAATCTGACCCATTCGGAGCCGCTGGATCGGTTCCTGACCCGCTATGGCCCGGCCCCGGCGCCGGTCTCGCGCTGGATCGACGCCTTCACCCCTGCCGACTTGACCGCCTGGGTCGAGGGCTTGGGCCAGCCGACCTTCGTCGGGTCCAGCGGGCGGGTGTTTCCCCGCGCAATGAAGGCTTCGCCCCTTCTGCGGGCCTGGTTGGCGCGACTGGGTGATCTGGGCGTCGAGATCCGCATCCGGTCGCGTTGGGTCGGCTGGCGCGACGGGGCCCTGGCGTTCGAGACGCCGGACGGAGAGCGGCTGGAACGGCCGGACGCCGTGGTCCTGGCCCTGGGCGGAGCCAGCTGGCCGCGCCTGGGTTCGGACGGGGCCTGGAAGCCCTGGCTTGAGGCCGGCGGGGTCGCCGTCGCGCCCTTCCGCCCCGCCAATGTCGGCTTCGATTTCGCCTGGTCCTCCCTGTTCCGCGACCGGTTCGCCGGTCAGCCGCTGAAGGGCGTCGCTGTGACGCATGGGAGCAGGACAGCGCGCGGCGAGGCCATGATCGCCCGCTACGGCCTCGAAGGCGGCGCTGTCTACGCCCTGTCGGCCGCGCTGCGGGCGTCAATAGAGGCGGACGGGCGGGCGGATGTCCACATCGATCTGAAGCCGGACGTCGCGGTCGGAAAACTGACCGACCGGCTGTCGAAACCCCGGGGCAAGGCCAGCCTGTCCAACCATCTGCGCAAGGTGGTGGGGCTTGAGCCGGTCGCCGTCGCCCTGCTGTATGAAGCCGGCCCTCTGCCGGTTTCCCCCCGAGCCCTGGCCGAACGGATCAAGGCCATGCCCCTGACCTTGACCGGCGTACAGGGTTTGGAGCGCGCGATTTCTTCCGCCGGCGGGGTGGCGCTGGACGGGGTGGACGAACGGCTGATGCTGGTCGCGCGACCGGGCGTTTTCGTCGCCGGCGAGATGCTGGACTGGGAGGCCCCGACCGGCGGCTATCTGCTCCAGGCCAGCTTCGCCTCGGGCGCCCAGGCGGCGCGCGGCCTGATCGACTGGCTCGACAGCCGGGGCTGAGAGGGGCAGGGTCGAGGGCTCGCCGTTAGGAGTTCCCGATGCGCCACGCCCTGCCCGCCGTTTCCGCCCTCGCCCTGATGGTGGCCTGTTTCTCGGCCCAGGCCGGTGACGCCGCCGCGCCCGACATCGACGCCGCCCGGATGAACGAGGCGGTGCGGGTGCTGGCCTCGGACGAATTCGAAGGCCGCGCCCCCGCGTCGCCCGGTGAGGAAAAGACCGTCGCCTGGCTGGTCGAACAATTCCGCGCCGCCGGCGCCGAGGGCGGCGGCCCGGACGGGTCCTTCGTCCAGATCGCCCATCTGTCGCGCACGCGCCAGGACGGCCCCGCGACCGTCGCCGCCCAGGTCGGCGGCCGCACGATCGCACTGGAGCGGGGGCCGGACGTCCTGGTCTCCAGCGACCGTCCCACCGACCATATCGCCGTGACCGACGCTCCCGTCGTCTTCGTCGGCTATGGCGCCACTGCGCCCGAGCGCCAGTGGGATGATTTCAAGGACGTGGACGTGCGCGGCAAGGTCATCATCGTCCTGGTCAATGATCCGGATTTCGAAGCCCCGGCGGGGGATCCGGTGGCCGGCAAGTTCGACGACAAGGCCATGACCTTCTACGGCCGCTGGACCTATAAATTCCTCGAGGCCGGCCGTCGCGGCGCGGCGGGCGTGCTGGTGGTGCATGAGATGGCCGGCGCCGGCTATGGCTGGTCGGTGCTGCAGAATTCATCGGCCGCGCCTAAGTTCGACATTGTCCGCGCCGACCCGAACGCCGAGCGCGCCCCCTTCCAGGGTTGGATCCAGCGGGCCAGGGCCGAGGAACTGTTCACCGCCGCGGGCCTGGACTTCGAAGCCTTGAAGGCGGGCGCCCGCAGCGCGGACTTCAAACCTGTCGTCCTGCCGGGGATGACGATGAGCGTCGATTTCGGACAGATCGCCGACCGGGTGGAGACCAGGAACGTCATCGCCCGCATACCCGGCTCCGAACGACCCAACGAGACCGTCATGTACGGCGCCCACTGGGACGGTTACGGCGTGGGCACGCCCGACGCCTCGGGCGACACGATCTATAATGCGGCCGTGGACAATGCGACCGGGGTGGCGGCCCTGCTGGAACTGGCCCACGCCTTCGCGGACGCGCCGCGTCCGAAACGTTCGGTGGTCTTCGCCGCCTGGTCGGGCGAGGAGGCGGGCTTGCTGGGTTCGACCTATTACGCCGCCAATCCGGTCTGGCCGCTGGAGACGACCGTGGCCAACATCAATGTCGACAGTCTGCTGCCAGGAACCGAGATCGACCCCAATGTCGTCGTCATCGGCAAGGGCAAGAACCAGCTGGACGAGGTTCTGGCCCGCCATGCGACCGCGACCGGCCGCACCCTGATCGCCGATCCCGCGCCCCAGGCCGGCGCCTTCTATCGCTCGGACCACTTCCCCCTGGCCCTGAAGGGCGTGCCGGCCCTGTTCCCGGCCGCCGGTTTCACCGGCGCCAGCGCCGCCAGCCGCGACTATGTCCAGAACCGCTATCACCAGCCGTCGGACGCATGGGATGCGACCTGGCGCATGGACGCCGCCGCTGCGGACGTGGCCCTGATCTACGCCGTCGGCCGCGACCTGGCCCAGTCCGACGTCTGGCCCGAATGGAACCCCGGCGCCGAGTTCGGCCCCGCGCGGGATCAGTCCAAGGCTCTGCGGCCCTAAGAGGCCGCCGTCTGGAAGGAGGGCACGACGAGCTGCAGCTCGGGCGCGGCGGCGCTGGTCGCGGCGCCCAGCGGCAGGTGCAGGATGAAGGCGGCGCCCTTGCCCGGCTCGCTCTCGACCTCGGCCCAGCCGCCGTGCAGCTCGACCAGGGCCTTGACCAGGGCCAGGCCGACGCCGGGGCCGCCGCGCTCGCGCCGCACGAACCGGTCGAAGACATGGGCCTGCAGGTGATAGGGGATGCCGCGTCCCGAATCCGACACGGTCACCCGCATTTCCGACGGGCCCATCTCGGCGGACAGGGTCACGGCGCCGCCTTCGGACACGGCGCGGGCGGCGTTCTCCAGCAGGTGGTTCAGGGCCTGGCCGATACGGTGGTCGTCCGCGCGGATCGGCTTCAGACCAGGCGGGCAGGTCACGGTCAGGGTCGCGCCCCGGCCCTCGACCTTGGCGCGCACCCGTTCGGCGGCCTGCTCCAGCAGATCCTGAACGCGCACGTCGCCCAGCGACAGCTCCATCTCGCCGGCGTCGATCTGGGCCATGTCCAGGACGTCGTCGATGGATCGGGCCAACTGGCTGGCGGCGACGCGGATGGCGCCGGCGTGCTGGCGGCCGCGTTCCGGCAGGTCGCCCATGGTCTCCAGCAGCTCGGAATAGCCGACGATGGTCGTCAGCGGGGTGCGCAGCTCATAGGAGACGCTGCCGACGAACTCGCGTTTCAACGCCTGGCTCTCGGCCAGAGCCTGTTCCCGCTGAACCAGGGCCTGTTCCAGACCGCGCCGGGCCGTGATGTCCGAGAAGGCGACCAGGGTGGCGCCGTCGGGGAGAGGGCGCGTCTGCCAGGCCGCGATCCGGCCGTCGATGGTGCGGCCTTCGCCCGATATGGCGACCCGGCTTTCGGGATCGGGATCGGCGACGCGGGCCTTCAACCCCAGCCACAAGGCGGGATCAGGCAGGACGGCCTTGCACAGTTCGGCCAGGGCGTCGAAGTCGGTCGAGCCGGCGATCTGTTCCGCCGACAGTTTCCAGAAGGTCTCGAACGCCTCGTTGTGCAACCGCAGTCGTCCGTCCGAACCGAACACCGCGACGGCGTCGTTCAGCTTGTCCAGGGTCGCCGTCTGGACCTGGATCTGGGCGTTGAACCGGCTTCTCAGGTTCAGTTCGTCGGTGATGTCCGAGAAGATCAGCAATATGCCGCCCAGCGGATGGGGCTGGCGCACGACCCGCAGGGTGCGGCCGTCCGGAAGCGACCAGCTGTCGTCGGGCGAGGCCTGGGACGCGCCATAGAATTCCAGCTCGCGCGCCTTCCAGCCCGCATAGTCCATGACCTCGGGCAGGCGGCGGCGCTGACGCAGCCGATCCAGCAGTTCGGCGTGGGTCGGGCGTTCGTCCAGCCAGGCGGGGTCGATGTCGAACAGGGTCTGGAAGGCGGTGTTATGGAAAGCCAGCCGCTTGGACGGGCCGAAGATGGCCACGGCGTCAGCCAGATGGTTCAGCGTCTCGTCATGGGCGTCGACGTGGCGACGCAGGGTGTCGCGTGTCTCCTCCGCCTCGGTCACCTCGATGGCGAAGGCGGTGACGGCGCCGCCGCCGGCCGGTTCGGCGATGATCCGCCAGGCGCGGCGATGGCCGCCGCCGGTGGTCCAGCGGAAGCCCTCCTGGCGCACGCCCAGCCGCCCGGCTTCTGCGACCAGGGCGTCGGCGCCCCGGTCGAACGACAGGCCCTTGTTCCGCGCCGCCTCGACGCTGTCGGCGCCGATCTCGTGCAGCCAGACCCGGTTGGCCCAGGCCAGCTTGCCGGCGCCGTCCACCACCCAGGTCGGGATCGGCGAGGCGTCGCCCAGCAGGGCCAGGCCGCTCTCGGTCGCGTCGGCGCCGGTCAGCATGACGCGCGACGCCGGTGACAGTCTCAGCCAGGCGCCGCCGCCGGCCACCCGTCCCTCGATCCGCCAGGGTTCGACGTCGCCCAGTTCGATCAGACCTTCGAAAGCCTTGCCGGCCGTCACCAGACCGTCGATCAGCACCACATAGGAGGTCTTCAGCCGGGTCAGCAGGGCGTGTCCCGCCGTATCGCCGCTGGCCTCGGTCAGGCGATCGATCAGTTCGGGCGGGCCGATGGGGGCGCCGCTGGCTTCGCCTTCGGGGGTCAGGGCCAGGCTGACGTCGTCGAAGGCGCGCAACATGCTGTCGTGGCGGCTGAGATCGGCGACGGCCGCCGCCCGCTCGCCCTCAGCCAGGGCCGTGGCGGCGTTCAGCCTGGCGCGCAGACGCAGAGCCCAGGCGCTGACCGCCAAGGCTAGCCCGGCTGCGCCCGCAGTGGCGACATAGGCGATGTCGGCCTCGGCCATTCTTGTCCCTGGGTCCCGCGACCTGATTCGGCGTTCACCATACCGCAAACCCGGCCAGAAAAAGTCAGTCTTCGTCGCGTCATCGCGCCCCGTTGCATGGCGGGCCCCAGACGGCGATAGCGGAGGCATGACCGACGCGACCGCCGATCTCTTCGCCCCCTCCCTCGACGATTTCGCCCGACTGGCGCGCGAGGCGTTCGACGCCCTGCCGGCCGAGTTCCGGGCGGCGGCGGGCGAGGTGGTGTTCCGCATCGACGATTTCGCTGACGAACAGACCCTGGCGGATCTGGAGATCGAGGATCCGTTCGAACTGACCGGCCTGTATCATGGCGTGGACATCGGCCGACGCGACAGCCTGGGACCGGCGGCGGAGCCGTCGCGGGTCTTCCTGTATCGCCGCCCGATCCTGGACGAATGGTGCGAGCGCGGCGACGTCGGCCTGTCCGAACTGATCGCCCACGTCCTGATCCACGAGATCGGCCACCATTTCGGCCTGTCCGACGACGACATCCACGCCATCGAGGACGACGCCGACTGAAGCCTTATTTGGTGGCCGGGTAGGGGGTCGTCACCGCCCCCGAGATCATGCCGGGAATGGCCTCGCCCAGACCCAGCAGGATGAACTGGATCGCCAGGGCGCACAGGATCAGGCCCAGGACGCGCACGATGATGGCCATGCCCACCTCGCCCAACAGGCGGCTGAGCGAGCCGGTCATGGCGAAACAGACGAAGGAGACGGCGCAGGCGGCCGCGATGGCGACCAGCGACCCCATGGTTCCGGCATAACCCAGCTTGGCCGCCTCGCCCGCCTGGATGATGACCGCCGAAATGGCGCCGGGGCCGATCATCAGCGGGATGGCGAAGGGCACGACCAGGCGCTGGAACCGGCGACGGGCGTAGCCGCGCACATCCTGGCTGTCGGCGATGGCGTCCTTGTCCGCGAACAGGGCCAGGAAGTCGCCGCGCGCCATGTCCAGGCCGAGGAGCAGCAGCAATATGCCCCCCGCGATCCGGAAGGCCGCCAGCGAAATGCCGAAGAACTGCAGCAGGCCCAGGCCGGTGAACAGGAAGAAGGCCAGGAAGACGGCGGCGAAGGTGCAGATCAGGGCCGAGACCGAAATCCGCTGGCGCAGCGTCGCCCCGGCCGTGGCGGCGGCGAAGATCGGCAGATTGCCGATGGGATCCAGCAGGGCGAACAGGGTCACGAACAGGTTGACACCCAGATCGACCGCGTTCATCGCCTCGCCTCGCTCTTGAAATTCAACACGCCGGCCGCGCCGACGCACCCCTTGCGTCCTCGCATAGCCGCTCAGCGCGAGTCCGTCGATGACCCAGACCGAAACCTTGGCCCCCAATCGCGGTCCAGACGAACGGATCATCTGCGCCCTGGACGTCCCGACCATCGCCGAGGCGGCCGCCCTGGTCGCGCGGGTCCAGGACGCGGTGGGCTTCTACAAGATCGGGCTGCAGCTGTTCGCGGCGGGCGGCATGGACCTGGCGCGTGACCTGAAGACCGAGGGACGCAAGGTCTTTCTGGACTGGAAGCTGCACGACATCGGCGCCACGGTCGAGAAGGCGGCGGCCAATCTGGCGGACGCCGGCTGCGACCTGCTGACCGTTCACGCCCGGCCCCAGGTGATGGCTGCGGCGGCGCGCGGCGTGGCGGGGTCGGGCTTGAAGGTGCTGGGGGTCACGGTCCTGACCAGTCTGACGGCCGAGGATCTGGCCGCCGACGATCACAGCCTGTCGCCGGCCGATCTGGTCGAGCGCCGGGTCCGACAGGCGCTGGAGGCGGGGATCGACGGCGTCGTCTCCAGCCCCCATGAGGCGGCGCGGGTGCGCGAGATCGCGGTCGAGGCCGGCCGTCCGGACTTTTTGATCGTGACCCCAGGGGTCCGGCCCGCAGGCTCGGCCCTGGACGATCAGGCGCGGGCCGCGACGCCCGAAGCGGCGCTCCAGGCCGGGGCGACCCATCTGGTGATCGGCCGCCCGATCACGGCGGCGGCCGATCCCCGGGCCGCCGCCCTGGCGGTCGCCGAAAGCATCGCCCTGATCTGATCAGCCGCGCTCGCCCGGCTCCTGGGCGTAATGCTGGCGCGGCGGGGCTTGCGGCGCGACATAGCCGGGGGGCGGGAGGTCGCCGTAATAGTCCTGGACGGGCGGCGGCGCGTGGACTTCGGGCGGCGCGACATGGATCTGGGCCGGGGCGATTTCGACCGGCGGCGCCTGCACATAGACGGGCGGCTGTTCGATAAAGACCGGCGGGCCGGTCACGATCTCGGGCGGCGCGATGTTCACCTGAGAGGGGGCGACATGGATCCGCTGCGGCGCGACATAGACGGGCGGACCCTGAACCTGGATCGGGGCCTGCACATAGGCGCGCTGCTGCTCGTAATAGCCGCCTTGTTCGTAGCCGCGCTGCTCATAGTGTTCGTACCGCTCCTGATAACGGTCTTCGTACCGGTCTTCGCGATAGGCAGGGCGCGGGGCGGGGCGGCAGTCGCAATCGACCGGGCGTTGCGGCTGATAGGGGCGCCAGCCGATATAGTCGCGCCCGAAGCCATAGGCGGGATAGCCGACCGGGGCGCTGACGGGAGCCGGGCCGACGAAGTTCACGGGCGGGCCGGGAATATAGCCGCCCGAGTATCCGCCGTCGGCGTAACCGCCGCCGCCGACATAGGTCACGCCGCCGCCGCTGCCGCCGCGGCTGAAGCTGGACGAATGGGAATAGGCGCGGGCGTTGACGGCGGAATAGGAAGCGGCGCCGGCATGGGCCGAGGCGTTGGCCCCGGCATTCACGTTCACATTGACGTTGCTGTTGTGCCCGCCGCCGTAATGACCCCCGCCCCCGTGTCCGCCGCCGCAGCTTCCACAGCCGCCGCCATGGCCGCCAGACGGCCCACCGGCGAGGGCGGGAGCGGCGGAAAGCAGAAGGGCCGCCGACGCGGCCGCGATCGTGGACTGTATCGTCACGGGACAGACTCCTCTGAATTGTCTCCGTTCAGGCAAGTCCCGCGCCCCGCGAAATTGCGCCGCGTCAGAAGTCGATGGCCAGGCCCTTCTTCTCCCAATCGCCGTAACGGGTGGGTTCGGGACCGCTCGGCCCGCCGTGTTCCGGGTCGGTCTGGGCGACCTGTTCGGCCGCGCGACGATCAGCCGCTTCCAGCAGGGCGCGGCGCGCGACGTCGCTCAGCGGCTTCTCCGGCGTCGCATGGGGGATTTCGGCGTTGAAAACAGGCGCGTTTTCATTGTCGGGCGAGGGGGCGGCCCCCTCGGGGGTGGGATGTTCGGTCACAGGTCGGCTCCCTTGAGGGCGGCGTCTCATGGCCTCAAATAGTCGATTGAAGCCGCGACGCCAGAAAAACCGGATGATCGCGGATGGAACGACGATGAACCATCTGAAGACCTTCATCCTTCTGGCCGCCTTGACCGCCCTGTTCGGGGGTGTGGGTTATCTGATCGGCGGCGCGACGGGCATGGCCGTGGCCCTGGTGTTCGCCGGCGGGATGAACCTGTTCAGCTACTGGAACGCCGACAAGATCGTGCTGAAGATGTACCGGGCCCAGCCGGTCGACGAGCAACATCCGAACGCGGTGGTGCGCAACTATGTCGCCGACGTGCGCCAGATGGCCCGCGACGCCGGCCTGCCCCAGCCCCAGGTCGCCATCATCCCCAGCGACCAGCCCAACGCCTTCGCCACCGGCCGCAATCCGGAACGGGCCGCCGTCTGCGCCACCACCGGCCTGCTGGACATGCTGACGCGCGAGGAGGTGCGCGGGGTGATGGCGCACGAACTGGCCCATGTGAAGAACCGCGACACCCTGATCATGACGGTGACGGCCACCATCGCCGGCGCGATCGCCGCCCTGGCCAATTTCGCGCTGTTCTTCGGCGGCGGCGAGGACCGCGAGCGACCGGGCGGCGTCATCGGAACCCTGGCCCTGATGATCCTGGCGCCCATGGCCGCCGGCCTGGTGCAGATGGCCATCAGCCGCGGCCGCGAATACGAGGCCGACCGTATCGGCGCCGAGATCGCCGGCGACCCCCAGGCCCTGGCCTCGGCCCTGCAGAAGATCGACGCCTACGCCAAGCGGATCCACAATCCGACCGCCGAACGCAATCCCGCCTCGGGCCAGATGTTCATCATCAACCCCCTGGCCGGACGCGGCGCCGACAACCTGTTCTCGACCCATCCGGCCACGGTCAACCGGGTGCGCGCCCTGGCGGAGCTGGGCGCCAAGATGGGGGTGCGTCCCCGCGCGGCGGCGACGCCGCCCGTCTCGGCGGTTCCCGTCACGCCACGTCGCGCGACCACCGGCGTGCCCGCCACCCCTGGCGAACCGCGCGGCCCCTGGGGCTGAACGCGGCGTTTTGACCCGTCTTTGCCGTGTACGCTCGGCGCGGGGATCCATTCAGACGGAGGCCTGACCAATCAGGGGGCATGTCGCGTCTGCGCTCGGCGCGTAAACCCCGACCGTCAAGTCCCGTCATCCTTGGGACCGGCCCGAGGGCGACGGATCAAGGAGAGGGCCGCTCAGCTCCGCTCCACGCACATGGCCACGCCCATGCCGCCGCCGATGCACAGGGTCGCCAGGCCCTTTTTCGCGCCCGACCGCTTCATCTCGAACAGCAGGGTGGTCAGGATGCGGGCGCCCGAGGCGCCGATGGGATGGCCGATGGCGATGGCGCCGCCGTTCACGTTCACCTTGGCCGGGTCGAGGCCCAGTTCTTTGACCACGCACAGGCTCTGGGCGGCGAAGGCCTCGTTGGATTCCACCAGATCCAGGTCGGCCACGGTCCAGCCCGCCTTTTCCAGCGCCTTTTTCGAGGCGGGGATCGGCCCCGTGCCCATGATCGCCGGATCGACCCCGGCCGTGGCGGACGAGACGATGCGGGCCAGGGGCTCCAGGCCGCGGGCCTTCGCCTCATCGGCGCTCATCAGCACCAGGGCGGCGGCGCCGTCGTTCAGGCCCGAGGCGTTGGCGGCGGTGACGCTGCCCGCCTTGGCGAAGGCAGGCCGCAGTTTCTGCATCAGCTCGATGGTCGCGCCGTGGCGGATGTATTCGTCCTTGTCGACGACGACGTCGCCCTTCTTGCCGGGAATGACGACCGGAACGATCTCGGCGTCGAACCGACCTGCGTTTTGCGCCGCCTCGGCCTTGTTCTGGCTGGCGAGGGCGAATTCGTCCTGGGCCTCACGGGTGATGGCCCATTTGTCGGCGATGTTCTCGGCCGTCTGGCCCATGTGGTAGCCGTTGAAGGCGTCCCACAGCCCGTCCTTGATCATGGTGTCGATCAGGGCGACGTCGCCCATCTTGTGCCCGGCCCGAAGCTGCTGGGCGTGCGGCGCCTGGCTCATGCTCTCCTGGCCGCCGGCGACGACGATCTTCGCATCGCCCAGCGCGATCTGCTGGGCGGCGATGGCGACGGCGCGCAGGCCCGAGCCGCAGATCTGGTTCAGGCTCCAGGCCGGCGCCGCCTGGCGCACCCCGGCGCCGACGGCGGCCTGACGGGCCGGGCCCTGTCCGGCGGCGGCCTGCAGCACATGGCCCAGGATCACCTCATCGACCTCTTCGCCCGACACGCCCGCCCGTTCCAGCGCCGCCCGAATGGCGACCTCGCCCAGTTTCGACGCCGGCAGCGCGGACAGGGCCCCCAGGAAGGACCCGACGGGCGTGCGGGCGGCGGAGACGATGACGACCTCGGTCATGGGATTTCACTCGATGCGGAATAATGAGTTGCCGTTTTGCCGCATCCCGGCGGCTTCGTCACCTGTGGCCGAAACAGACCGCCGCAGATTCAGTCATTCGTCACCCTGTCGGCGCATTCTGGAGGAACGATACGGACGATCCCGGATTTGATTGGCCATGCTCCGCACGCTGAAACGCTTCGCCGCCCACGTCTGCACGCCGGACGAGCTGGACATGATCGAGCACTACCAGACGCGTGCCGAAAGACTGGCGGACCTCTGGGTCCATGTCGTCGGTCTGATGCTGGCGGCGGTCGGGGGCGTCATCCTGGCCGGTCTGGCGGGAGTCTACGCCGGAATCGGCGGGGTCATGGCCACGGCCATCTACGCCCTGTGTCTGGTCGGCATGCTGACCGCCTCGACGATTTACAACTGGACCAAGCCCTGCGCCGCGCGACCTGTGCTGCGACGGCTCGACGAGGCCGCCATCTTCCTGATGATCGCCGGCAGTTATACGCCCTTCACCACCCAGAGATTCGAAGGCCTGTGGTCGGTCGGTTTCACCGCCCTGATCTGGACCCTGGCCTTCGTCGGCGCCGGGGTGAAACTGTTCGCGCCGCGCATTTCCGACAAGTTCTGGAGCGGCGTCTATGTGGTGTTCGGCTGGCTGGCCGTGGCCGCCCTCAAGCCCATGGTCGAGACGGTTCATCCGGTCGCCCTGGCTCTGCTGGTGATCGGCGGTCTGATCTACACCGCCGGGGTCCTGGTCTTCATCAGCCCCAAGGTGCGTTTCCGCCGGGCCATCTGGCACGGTTTCGTCGTCACCGGCGCGACCGTCCACTGGACGGCGGTTCTGGTGGGCGTCGTCCTGGCTCCCGCGATGAGCCACTAGGATATCCGTCCGATCCCTGCGTGTTCAGGCCGCCGAATCCCCCCTCTGGCGCATCGCGTCGCAACGGAGGATAGTGACGCGTTGCAACATCGCGAGAACAAGCGTGGCTGACGAAAAGATCAAGGGTGGAAAACACGGCGACGGCGCCCAGGTCGTCATCAAGAAGTATGCGAACCGCAGGCTCTATAATACGCGGACCAGCGCCTATGTGACGCTGGAGGACCTGGCCGCCATGGTGCGCGAAGGCACCGAGTTCGTCGTCTATGACGCCAAGACCAATGACGACCTGACCCGTCAGATTCTGACCCAGATCATCTTCGAGGAAGAGAGCCGGGGCGAAGCCCTGCTGCCGGTGCAGTTCCTGCGCCAGCTGATCGGTTTTTACGGCGGCTCCATGCAGGGGGTTCTGCCCTCCTACCTGGAGATGTCGCTGGCCAATTTCGGCCGCCAGCAGGAACAGTTCGCCAGTCAGATGAGCCGGGCCTTCGGCACGGGATCGGGCGCGACCCTGATGGAGGAGGCGGCCAAGGCGAACATGGCCATGTTCGAACGGGCCATGCAGATGTTCCCCGCCTTCGGCTATTCCCGGACCGAGTCCCAAACGGCGTCTCAGGCGGCGCCGACGGAAACCGGAGACGGGGCTCCGGCGGCGCCCGACGCCCTGGACGAGATGCGTCGCCAGATGGACGAGATGCGCGCCCAGATCGATCGTCTGGCGGGCGGGTCGAAGGCGAAATGACCGAGCGCATAGGAGCGGTCGGCGGGCCCGAGCGGATCGATCGCCGCGAAGGCGAGCGCCGGGAACGGGAGCGGCGGGCCGATCAGGAGAGGTCTCGCGCCCTGGTTCCGGTCGAACCCGCCGAACCCGAGTTCAAGCCCGAAACCGCCCCGGCAAGACCTGCCGTCCATGTGGCGGCCGACCCCGGCGCGGCGGCCTTTGTCGCCCAGCAGATGGGGCAGCGCGGCCAGAAGCGCGGTCTGCGCGGCGGCCCCCCCGTGCTGGGCGCGGCCCGCGCCGCCTATATGGGCGCCGAATATTCAGGCGAGGCGGAGCGGCGTCCTCCCTTGGGCCGGGCGGCCAAGACCGACATCTGACCGCCGCCGGGGCTGAGCGGCACGGGGTTTGCTGGGGCGGGGCCAGAACGCCTCTTTTCGGACCAGCCCATGCCCGCCCTTCATCTCGCCGCCAAGGTTTTCGACGTCGCCGTCGTCGCCCTGATCTTCACGGCTTTTTCCTAGGGGCCTATCGCCCTGTCGGGCTGCTTGAGGCTGCACTGGGCCCATCCCTCTGTGGGGCGGCCTGAGGCCTGATCAAGCCGTCAGTTCCCGAGATCGAAGTCCTTGCGGGACGAGATGATGGTGACGATGAAACCCGCCAGCACATCCAGAAGGATCATCACCACGATCAGGAAGAAGGTCGAGGTGGCGAAGCCGCGGATCAGCAGGAACTCGACCAGAACGACGATGAACAGGACCATCGACAGGGCGTGATTGACGATGGCGACCTTCTGGCTGGAGGTCGACTTGATCAGCTCGAAGAACAGCAGGATCAGGCCCAGGAACAGGATCAGGTCGCCCGAGCCGATATTCCACTGGGCGCCGGACGCCATCGGGATCGAGAACATCGGATCGCGCAGAATGGCGTCGGCCTGGGCCATGCCCATGTCGCCCGGCGCGCCGAACAGCACGACGATATTGTACAGGATCACCGGGATCAGCAGCAGGGGTATGGCGATCAGCATGGCGGTCCTCCCCGGCGCAACGGCTGCGCTTGTTAAGCTTGATTAACTCTATTTGACCGGTTTCGCCACGTCGGAGGTGTGACGGCGCCCTCAGGGTCGGGGAAAGCCGCCTGCGCGGCTGAGGGCGGACGGGGCCGGGCGGCCGAGGGCCTCGCCGATCCAGCGGGCCGTGGCGATCAGGGCGTCCAGATCGTAGCCGGTCTCGAATCCGCCGCGCGCCAGCATATAGACCAGGTCCTCGGTGGCGATATTGCCGGTGGCGCCCGGGGCGAAGGGACAGCCGCCGATACCGCCGACCGAGGCGTCCAGAACATCGATCCCGGCCTCGACCCCGGCGTAGGCGTTGGCCAGGCCGGTGTTGCGGGTGTCGTGGAAATGCAGGCGCAGCACGGCGTCGGGCGCGGCCTTGCGGGCGGCCTCGACCTTGCGCGTCACGGCCCAGGGATCGCCCGCGCCGATGGTGTCGGCCAGACCGATCTCTGCGACGCCCAGGTCCGCCAGGGCCCCGACCATGTCCGTCACCTGATCCACCGAGACCTCGCCCTCGAACGGACAGCCCCAGACGCACGAGATCATGGCCGACAGGGACGGGGCGCCGTCCGACGCCGCCGCATTGTGCCGACGGGCGACGATCTCGCCCAGCATGGCCAGCTGGTCCTTGACCGACAGGCCCTGGTTCTTCAGGCCGAAGCCGTCGGTGGCCGCGACCGAGACATTGACCTCGTCGACCCCCGTCGCCAGCGCCCGGTCATAGCCCTTGCCGTTCAGGACCAGGCCGATGCGGCTTCGGCCCGCCGCGTGCGGCAGGGCGGCCATCACCTCTTCGGCGCCGGCCATCTGCGGCACATATTTGGGATGGACGAAGGAGACGGCCTCGATCCGGCGCGCGCCGGCCGCCTCCAGCCGCCGCACCAGATCGACGCGGACGGCGGGGTCCAGCACGGTTTTCTCGTTCTGCAGCCCGTCGCGGGGGCCGACCTCGACGATCTGGATGAACCGGCTCATGGGGCTTCGCCTGCGCCATCGCCTGTTCCGGGCCGGGGCGGCGGCGCATAGACGGTCAGGGTCATCTCGTCCCCGCCCGAATAGTTGTAGCCCCGCACCACCCCGACGGCCCGGCCCGACACGCCCAGTCGTCCGGCGGCGGCGCGGAAGGCGTCGGCGTCGCGCCCTTCGACTATGGCCGGCCGCCCCTCGGCCAGGGCGCGGGCGGCGCCCTCGGCGTCGGTCAGGTCCGTGTCCCGTCCGGTCAGGAAGACGAAGCTGGGCTCATGATAGGTGGTGATGGCCACCGGGCCGGGGGTGCGGCCCTGGCGCGGATGCAGGTCGGCGGCCTCCAGCGTCTTCTCCAGCTGGGGGGCGATGGCCAGGGGCCGCAGCTGGCGGATGGTCCCGGCCAGGGCGCCGTGGGCCACGATGCCGAAGGCCAGGGATGCGACCAGGGCCGCGACCGGGGCCCGGTTCAGCAGCAGGAAGGCGCCCACGGCGGCTGCGGCCAGGGTGGTGACCACGGTCAGGGCGGCCCAGGTCTGGGCCGTCGAGGTGCCATAGACCGTCAGCCCATAGACGGTGACGCCGATGATCAGCAGGGCGGCGAACAGGGCCAGGGCGGCGCCGGTGATGCGCGACACCTTGCCGATGGGCCGCGCCAGGGCGGCGGCGGCCAGCAGGGCCAGCGCCCCGAAGGTCGGCAGGGTGTAGTGCCACAGCTTGGTCGGGGCCAGTTCGAACATCAGCCAGCCGGGAACCAGCCAGCAGACCAGGAAGCGGATGGCCGGCTCGGCCCGCCGGCTCCAGCCGGTCGAGACGGCCGCCGGCAGCAGCAGGGTCGAGGGGAAGAAGAGCAGGGGGGCCAGCAGCAGATACAGGCCGGGGAAGCCCGAATGGCTTTCGTGGGCGCCGGCGATCTTGGGGGCAAGATCCCCGCCGATGGCCTCGCGCCAGAAGCCGCCGTCGGTGGCGATGGTGATGGCGATGGCCCAGGGCCCGACCATCAGGGCGACCAGGGGCAGGCCCCAGCCCCAGCCGAGGCGCGCCAGCCATTTGATGTTCCGGTCCCAGATCGACAGGGCGATGACGGCCAGGGCGATGACCAGAAGCCCGATCGGTCCCTTGATCAGGATCGACAGGCCGACCCCGATCCAGAACAGCAGCTTGTGCGGCCGGATCGGCCGTTCTCCGGCCCGTGTCGCCATATAGATCCGCGCCAGGGCCGCCATGGCCAGGGTGGTGGCGCCGCACAGCATGGCGTCGGTCTTGGCGATGCCCGCCTCGGTCGACAGCAGGAAGGTGGCCCCCATGATCGCGCCGCCGAAGAAGCCGACGCGGGCGCCCAGCAGGGCCGACCCGGCCCAGGCCACGGCCCAGGCGGCCAGCATGGCGCCGAGCAGCGACGGAATCCGGTAAGGGGCGATGTCGCGATCCTCGACATCCGAGGTCAGGGCGACGGCGGCGGCCTGCATCCAGTAGATGCCGACCGGCTTCTTCCAGCGTGGTTCGTCCTGGAAGCGGATGTCGACATAGTCGCCGCTCTCCAGCATCTGGGCCGTGGCCTGGGCGAAGCGGCTCTCGTCCCGGTCCAGCGGCGGCAGCAGCAGCAGGCCGGGCAGGCCGGCGATCAGCGTCAGCAGGGCCGCCAGGAGCGGACCCTTCCAGCCGGCGATGCGGCGATCCAGATCGAAAGTCTTCATGAGAGACTCCTTACACGGCGACCGGCCCGTCGTCAGCCGTCTCCCCTAAGCGCTCGATCTCGTCTATGGAGCGGCCATGACCGCCGAACACAATCCTGCGCCTCTGATCTCCGTCGTCGTGCCCGTCCATGACGAGGCGGGCGCCGCCGTCCCCCTGGCCCGCGAGATCGCGGACGCCTTCGCCGGCCGATCCTATGAGATGATCTTCGTCGACGACGCCTCCAGGGACGCGACCCTGGCGGAGCTGAGGGCCGCCATGGCCGAACTGCCGGCCCTGCGGGTCCTGTCCCACGGGACCAATGCGGGCCAGAGCCGGGCGGTCCGCACCGGGGTGCTGGCCGCCCGCGCCCCCGTGGTCGTCACCATGGACGGCGACGGCCAGAACCCCCCGGCCGACGCCCCGCGCCTGGTCGACGCCCTGCTGGCCGCGCCGGCCGATGTGGGCCTGGTCGGCGGCCGTCGCGCCAAGCGCCAGGACAGCCAGGCCAAGCGTCAGGCCTCGATCTGGGCCAACCGCATCCGCCGCCGTCTGCTGGGCGACGACGCCGACGACACCGGCTGCGGCCTGAAGGCCTTCCGCCGCGACGTCTTCCTGCGCCTTCCCTATTTCGATCACATCCATCGCTATCTGCCGGCCCTGATGATCCGCGAAGGCTTCCGCAACCAGTATCTCGACGTCGACCACCGCCACCGCGAGACGGGCCAGTCGAAATACACCAACTGGGGCCGTCTGCGGGCCTCCTTCTCGGACCTGCTGGGCGTCATGTGGCTGAAGACCCGCTCGCGCCGTCCGGGCGCGATTTCGGAATTCTGACACGGCGAAACGCTCCGTCCGTTCGGCGGAGTTTGGAGGCCCTTTGGAAGCGGAGGGCTGGGCGGGGCGCCGGGCCTTCGCCCGGAGTTTTGTGTTTTGAGTACCGTTTCGACGAAGGTTTGACGCCCCGCGCGAATGGTTGGCCTGCAAGCTCGGGGCGCCGAGCGGTGGCGGTCTTATCGCCTAACCCCATAAGCCTGCGACGGGTCGGCGGTCCCTGCGAAGAACCGTCCCGAGTGCGGCCGAGTATCCCCCTCGACCCTCCGGCGGCATTTTGAGACGCCGTCGGCGCGGAGGGATCACACCCCCGCTCCCGTTCCATCCGCTCCCGCCGCCGCAAGGTCGCAGGCCTTACGAGCCCTCCAAGCGACGAGACCGGGCGTGATTATAGGGGACGGGGAGACCCTGGCGGGGAAGTCGGGGCGAGAATCTGGCAAGCGGTTGGAATCATTGGAATGAGACCAGCGTCATTGTGACAGTTGGGGCCGTTCGGGCCCCCTCCGTCTCGCCGGCTTCGCCGGCGATCCACCTCCCCCAGGGGGGGAGGATTTCGGTGCTCGCATTCCTCCCCCCTTGGGGGAGGTGGCGCGGCGCAGAGCGCCGTGACGGAGGGGGCGCGTCACCCCTCGCCGGCGCAAACAAAAAGGGCGGGACCCTGCGGTCCCGCCCTTCTGCATTCTCAGCCTGGAGTGGTTTGGACTTAGAAGTCCATGCCGCCCATGCCGCCCATTCCACCCATGTCAGGGGCGCCGGCGCCGCCCGACTTCTTGGGGGCGTCGGCGACGGCGGCTTCCGTGGTGATCAGGATGCCGGCCACCGAAGCGGCGTCTTGCAGGGCCGTGCGGACGACCTTGGCGGGGTCGATGACGCCCATCTTGACCAGGTCGCCGTATTCTTCGGTCTGGGCGTTGAAGCCGAACGAGGCGTCTTCGTTTTCCAGAACCTTGCCGACCACGATCGAGCCTTCGACGCCGGAGTTTTCGGCGATCTGACGGATCGGAGCCTGCAGGGCGCGACGGATGATCGCGATGCCGGCGTTCTGGTCGGCGTTGTCGCCCTTGACGTCGGCCAGGATCTTGGAGGCCTTCAGCAGGGCGATGCCGCCGCCCGGAACGATGCCTTCGTCAGCCGCGGCGCGCGTGGCGTTCAGGGCGTCGTCGACGCGGTCCTTCTTTTCCTTCACTTCGACTTCGGTCGAACCGCCGACGCGGAGAACCGCGACGCCGCCGGCCAGCTTGGCCAGACGCTCCTGCAGCTTTTCCTTGTCGTAGTCGGAGGTGGTGTCTTCGATCTGGCGCTTGATCTGGGCCACGCGGGCTTCGATCTCTTCCTTGCCGCCGACGCCTTCGACGATGGTGGTGTCGTCCTTGGTGATCGAGACCTTCTTGGCCTTGCCGAGCATGTCGAGCGTGACGCTCTCAAGCTTGATGCCCAGGTCTTCCGAGATGACCTGGCCGCCCGTCAGGATGGCGATGTCTTCCAGCATGGCCTTGCGGCGGTCGCCGAAGCCCGGCGCCTTGACGGCGGCGACGCGCAGGCCGCCGCGCAGCTTGTTGACCACCAGGGTGGCCAGGGCCTCGCCTTCGATGTCCTCGGCGATGATCAGCAGCGGACGGCCAGACTGCACCACGGCTTCCAGGATCGGCAGCATGGCCTGCAGCGAGGTCAGCTTCTTCTCGAACAGCAGGATCAGCGGCTCTTCGAGAACAGTCTCCATCTTGTCGGCGTTGGTGATGAAGTAGGGCGACAGGTAGCCGCGGTCGAACTGCATGCCTTCGACGACGTCGACGGTGGTGTCGGCGGTCTTGGCTTCCTCGACGGTGATGACGCCTTCGTTGCCGACCTTGGCCATGGCCTGGGCGATCAGCTCACCGATTTCCGAGTCGCCGTTGGCCGAGATGGTGCCGACCTGGGCGATTTCCGAATTGTTCGAGACCGGCTTGGACTTGGCCTTGATCTCTTCCAGCACCAGGCCGACGGCCTTGTCGATGCCGCGCTTCAGATCCATCGGGTTCATGCCGGCGGCGACGGCCTTGAGGCCCTCTTGCACGATGGCTTGAGCCAGGACGGTCGCGGTGGTGGTGCCGTCGCCCGCCTTGTCGTTCGTCTTCGAAGCGACTTCGCGGATCATCTGGGCGCCCATGTTCTCGAAGGCGTCTTCCAGCTCGATCTCTTTGGCGACTGAGACGCCGTCCTTGGTCGAGCGCGGGGCGCCGAAGGACTTCTGAATCACGACGTTGCGGCCCTTGGGACCGAGCGTCACCTTGACGGCGTTGGCGAGCACGTTGACGCCGCGCAGCATCTTGTCGCGCGCGTCGGTGTTGAAGTGTACGATTTTAGCGGCCATGCGGGCAGCTCCTTTGAAAGGCGTGAAGGGTGATTAGTGAATCGTGATGGGTGGCTGGAGCGGCGGCAGACCTTGGGTCGCGCCATTCACGAGTCACGCCTCACGACTCACGAGCTCAGCTGAGGACGCCCAGGACGTCCGACTCTTTCATGATGATCAGGTCGTCGCCGTCGATCTTCACTTCCGTGCCCGACCACTTGCCGAACAGGATGCGGTCGCCGGCCTTCAGCTCCAGGGCGTTGACCTTGCCGGTCTCATCGCGAGCGCCGGGGCCGACGGAGACGACTTCGCCTTCCTGCGGCTTTTCCTTGGCGGTGTCGGGGATGATGATCCCGCCCTTGGTCTTGGATTCTTCTTCAACGCGCTTGACCAGCACGCGGTCGCCGAGCGGACGAAACGCCATCGGTTCTCTCCTTGTGTTCCCCCGGACGGGGGCGACTTGAAAACGGTGGGCCAGCCCCCCTTTCGATCGCTGTTTTGGCAGCCGACCGATGAGAGTGCTAACGCGATCGGGAGTTAGTCAGAGCAGGGGCCAGCGTCAAGCGGGGCGGCCGGGGGCGGTCTGCGAAACTTCCGCGACAAGTGAACCGAAAATGAATGGCGGGCTCCGAGGATGTTCAAGCGGGGGCTGGCAGAACCGTCTCGACGCTGGATGCATTTCCTTCCTCGGAAACGCGGACCCGGCCCGAAAATAAAAGGAGACGACCATGTCCAAGATGTTGAAGATCACCGCCGCCGTCGCCGCTCCTGTCGTCGCCATGGGCCTGATGGCCGCCCCGGCCTCGGCGCAATCCCGTGACCGCGACCGCGACGACACCGCCCGCAACGCCCTGATCGGCGCGGCCGTCGGGGGCCTGGCCGGCGCAATCTACGGCAACGGCGACGGTCGTTATATCGCCGGCGGCGCCCTGGGCGGCGCGGCCATCGGCGCCGTGGCCTCCTCCTCGAACCGGGGTTCGGGCTGCGAATATTATCGCGGCGGCCAATGCTACCGGAACCAGGGCCACTGGGAGCGGGAACACGGCATCAACAGCCGGGATCCGCGCTGGGAGCAGCGCCGCGACTACCGCGACTATCGCCGCGAGCACCGCTACGACCGCCGCGATGATCGCCGCGACTACCGCTACGACCGCCGCTGGTAGGCGCGGGATGTCGCTCCAAGAAATAGGCTCGGCCGCAAGGCCGGGCCTTTTTTGCTGGGCGTCACCCCATCAGACGGGTCATCAGGGCCGCGGTGGACGGGTTCAGATCGGCGGAGGGGCCGCCGGCGTCCACGTCCTTCAGGATCGCCCTGGCCAGGACCTTGCCCAGTTCGACGCCCCACTGGTCGAAGCTGTTGATGTCCCAGATCACGCCCTCGACGAAGGTCTTGTGCTCATAGAGGGCCAACAGGGCGCCCAGGGTCTGGGGCGTCAGACGGTCCATCAGGATGGCGGTCGAGGGGCGGTTGCCGGTGAAGGTGCGGTGGGGCGCCAGACGGGCCGCCTCTTCCTCCGACAGGCCCTGGGCCAGGCCTTCCGCCTTGGCGGCTTCAGTGGTCTTGCCCAGCATCAGGGCCTGACCCTGGGCCAGGGCGTTGGACCAGAGCGGGGATTCCGGCGCGTCGGCATGGGTCTTGGCCACGATCACGAACTCGGCCGGGACGATCTGGGGGCCCTGGTGGATCTGCTGGAAGAAGGCGTGCTGGCCGTTGGTGCCGGGCTCGCCGAACACCACCGGGCAGGTCTGGCGCGTGACGGGGGTTCCGTCGCGATGCACCCGCTTGCCGTTCGACTCCATCTCCAGCTGTTGCAGGAAGGACGGCAGGCGGCGCAGGGCGTGGGCGTAGGGCGCCACGGTGCGGGCCGGCCGGTTCAGGCCGTCGACGTTGAACACCTGGGCCAGGGCCAGCAGGATCGGGGCGTTCTGCTCCAGCGGGGCCGAGACGAAATGGTCGTCCATGGCCGCAGCCCCGGCCAGCATGGCCTCGAAAACGACCCAGCCCAGGGCGATGCCGCACGACAGGCTGACCGCCGACCACAGCGAATAGCGGCCGCCGACCCAGTCCCGGAAGGCGAAGGTGCGGCCGCAGCCGAAGGCCGCCGCCTTGTCCGGCGCCGCCGTCACGCCGATGAAGTGTTTCGTCATGCCTTCGGCCGGCAGGGCCGCCGCCAGCCAGGCCTTGGCGGCCTCGGCGTTGGCCAGGGTTTCCTGGGTGGTGAAGGTCTTGGACACGACCACGACCAGGGTGGTCTCGGGATCCAGGCCGGTCAGGGCCTCGGCCATGTCGCGCGGATCGATATTGGCGACGAAGCGCAGGTCGATGGCCGGGTCCAGCGGGCGCAGGGCGTCCCAGACGACGCGGGGCCCCAGGTCTGACCCGCCGATGCCGACATGGACGATGGCCTCGAACTTCTTGCCCGTGGCCCCCGCCTCGGCGCCCGAGCGGACGGCGTCGGCGTAGGTCTTCATGTCCGCCCGCACGGCGTCCACCTCGGCCGAGACCGGTTCGCCCAGGGCCTTGAAGTCGGCGCCGGCGGGTGCGCGCAGGGCGGGGTGCAGCACGGCTCGGCCCTCGGTCAGATTGACGGCCTCGCCGGCGAACAGGGCGGCGCGGCGACCCTCGACGTCGCAGGCGCGGGCCAGATCCAGACAGGCCTCGAAGCCGGCCTTGGTCCAGCTCTGTTTCGACAGGTCCAGATAAAGCCCCGCCGCCTCGACCGACATCCGCGCCAACCGGTCGGGATCGGCGGCGAACTGCTGGTCGATACGGGTCGCGCCGGCCTCGGCGGCCGTGCGGTCGAAGGTCGTCCAGGCGTCGTCACGGGTCATCGGTCGTCCTCTGGGAGAGAGAAGAAGGTAAACACTCGTTTACGGGTCGGGCGTATGTCGGTTAACGTCCTAGCCGACGCTGAAACAGGAAGTCACCCTCATGTCCTGCGGCCTTGCTCTCACGATCGCCCTGGCCCTGTCCAATCCCGCCGTGGCCCTGGCGGCCGATCAGCCCCCTGCGGCGCCCGGCGCCCCCGTGTCCGTGGCGGCCGAGCCCCTGTTCGCCGACATCGTCGCCCGGTCCGGCGCGCTGAAGGCTCTGGTCGACGGCTGGGCGGCGGCCAAGGCGGCCGACCAGGCGGACTTCTTCACCAGCCAGGCCTTCACCGGCTTCAAGGCCCAGGCCGAACAGCTGGCCGCGCTCGACATGCAGGGCCACCTGATCCTGAAGGAACGCGGCACGGACGGCGATCTGAAATGCATCCTGCGCGGCATTTCCGAGGACATGCCGAAAAAGGTCCAGGCGGTTCAGGCGGCGGCCACGCCCGCCGACCGCGCCGTCGCCCTGTCGGACCTGTCCTATCTGCTGAACGACAATGTCGAGGTCATCACCGCCCCGCCGCAGCCGGAGGTCTAGGCTTCCTCGTCACCCGGCGGAGGCCGTCACGCCCCCTTCAGAGCCTCAATGACCACGCCTTCGGTCAACAGTTGCGGCAGAATGCGGGGTTCGCCGCCGTTCGCCGGATAGAGCAGATACAGGGGCACGCCCGAACGGCCGTGACGCTCCAGTTCCCGGGTGATGGCGTCGTCACGGCGGGTCCAGTCGCCGACCAGATAGACGGCGTTCGTCGCCTTCAGGGCCTCGGCGACTCGGGGCGAGGACAGGGCGGCGCGCTCGTTGATCTTGCAGGTCACGCACCAGTCAGCCGTGAAATTGACCAGGACCGGACGGCCCTCGGCCTGGGCGGCGCGGACGGATTCGGCGGACCAGGGCGCGGAGGCCAGGGGACCGGACTCGGCGACCGAGGCCGCCCCCAGAACCGGCGCGCGACCGGCGATCACGGCCAGGACCAGGGCGGCCCCGAGCGCGATCAGGCTGGATCCGCCGGACAGGCGGGCGGATCGGCCCAGGGCGCGCTGGGCCTGGGTCAGACCGAACAGCCACAGGGCGAAGGCGGTGGTCAGGGCGGCCGCCATCAGCAGGGCCAGTCCCTCCGCGCCGGTCTGGCGTGAGAAGACCCAGACCAGCCACAGGGCCGCGCCGTACATGGGGAAGGCCAGCAGGCCCTTCAGCCGATCCATCCATGGGCCGGGCCGGGGCAGGCGCCGCAGCAGGCCGGGCGACAGGCTGACGGCCAGATAGGGCAGGCCCAGGCCCAGGCCCAGCATCAGGAAGATCAGCAACGCCGCCGGCCAGGGCATGAGCAGGGCCGCGCCCAGGGCGGCGGCCATGAAGGGGGCGGTGCAGGGGGCGGCGACGACCACGGCCAGAACCCCGGTGAAGAAGGCGCCCGCGCCGCCCGGCAGGCGCGACAGGGGACCGGCGCCCGCGCCCTGGAGCCCTGCGCCGACATGGAAGACGCCCGACAGGTTCAGCCCCACCGCCAGCATCAGCAGGGCCAGGCCTGCGATCACCGCCGGCGACTGAAGCTGGAAGCCCCAGCCGACGGCCTCGCCCCCGGCGCGCAGGGTCAGCAGGACGCCGGCCAGGACCAGGAAGGTCGCCAGAACCCCGGCCAGGAACAACAGGCCGTCGCGCCGCGCCTCGCGCGGCTGATGGGCCGAGGCGGCCAGGGCGGCGGCCTTCATGGCCAGAATGGGGAAGACGCAGGGCATCAGGTTCAGGATCAGGCCGCCGATCAGGGCGAGCAGGGCCGATTGCAGGACCAGGCCCAGGTTGAGCCGGGTTCCGGCGCTGGGGGCCTCGACCTCGCCGGACAGGGCCTTGCCGCCGGTGGTTCCGGCCAGGACCGGGCCGGGCTGGGCCGTGATCTCCCAGGCGCCGGCGTCGGTGGCCAGGACGCCCGAGATCGGACCGTTCAGACCCTTGGCCGTCAGGTCGCCGCCGGGGGTCAGGGTCAGGCTCAGCCCGTTCGGACCGCTCTGACCCGACTGGGTGGCGGCGTGGTCGATGATCCCGCCCTCGAACGGATAGAAATAGGCCTGGCTCAGGCCCGCGCCGGCCGTCAGGTCCGCCAGGGGGCCGCCGGTCGCCGACAGGGTCAGGACGCCGTTCTGCAGGGTGGCGCGGGCGTCCAGACCCGCCGGCCGCGGCGCGGCCTCCAGCACGGCCTGGATGGCGGCGCCATGGTCGGGATCCAGCGGCGGGGCGCCCTCGCGGATCGGCAGGTCCAGACGCAGGCTCATCTGCACCGGCACGCACATCTGGTCGCTGCACACCAGGAACAGGGCGTCGACGGTCAGGGGCAGGGTGGTTCCCGGCCGGGCCGAGGCCGGAACCTCGATCGGGACGGGCAGATAGACGTCGCCGGAATAGCCGTAGTTGACCAGGCTCATCAGCCGCTGGCGCGTGGGCAGGGGCCAGACGATCTCGCCGGCCTTGACCCCGGCCGGCAGACGCCAGTCCAGGGTCGTCGGCCCTCCGGAATCGCCGGGATTGCGCCAATAGGTGTGCCAGCCGGGCGCGATGGTCTGATGCACCGCCACCACGACGGTCGACCCCGGCGCGGCCCAGCGCGACAGGGGGACCAGTTCCGCCTCGATATTGTCGGCCCGTCGCGGACCGGGCGGCACGACCGCCGCCGCCTCGGCCGGACGGCTGACCGGCTGGGCTTCAGCGACGGACGGAACGCCCGGCAGGACGGACAGGCCGAGGCAAAACAGCAGGGCGTACAGGAAGGCGGTCGGGCGCATGACCTGCTTCTAGGCCCTGCGACCCGCTCTGTCAGCGTGTCCGATCAGCCGAGTTTTCAGCGGCGCGGGTGGGCGTCCACGACCACTTCGGTGCGGCGGCGCAGGGGCTCGGCCGCCCCGCCCGCCGTGGTCGCGCCCGCGTCCCCTGCGGCGCCCACGTCGAACACCGGCGACGGCAGGCCCGCCGCATTCAGGGCCTGGGCCACGGTCCGCGCGCGGCGCTGCGACAGGCTCAGATTGGCCTCGCTCGCTCCGGTCGCGTCCGCCAGACCCACCACCTGGATGCTGCGCACGTCGCAGGTGCGCAGCACGCCCGCCGCCGCATCAATGGCCTGATCGGCCGCGTCGGTCAGCCGCGCCTCGTTCTCGCGGAAATAGATGTCGAACCGTACCGGCATGCACAGGGAACCGCTGGTCACGATCTGATCCCGCCGCATCGGCGTCGCACAGGCCCCCACCGCCAGCAGCCCGCCAGCCAGAGCCAGAATTGTTATATTTTTCATGACTATCCCCTGTGTCACACCATCGTCCTGCGCACGAAAAAGGCGGCCCGTCCACGACGAACCGCCCTTCCCGAAACTCAAACCGGTCTCGAACCGGACCAGGGCCCGGTTCGAAGTCACGGCTCAATAACGGCGTTGGCCGTTATCCCAGTAGCACTCGTCCTGGCGGTTGTCGTAGCAGTAGTAGGTGCGGCCTTGGCTGTCGCGGTAGCGCTGCTGGTTGTTGCGGTCCTGGCTCGAACCGCGGATCGCGCCCGCTGCGCCGCCCAGGGCGCCGCCGATCAGGGCGCCGGTGGCTGCGTTGCCGCCGCCGACATTGTTGCCGATGACGGCGCCGGCGACAGCGCCGAGGCCGGCGCCGATGGCGCCCTGACGCACGGTCTGGTTCGAGTTGCCGTAAGGGTCGCTCGCGCAGGCCGAAGCCAAAAGACCGGCGCCGGCGATCGCGATGATGGCCTTGTTCATGATGAAATCCTCTATCCTGGGTTCGCCCCGAAGGCGATAACGCTGGAGTACGGCTCCGGTTCCCCTGTCTATCGTCGTTCTGTCGAAACGACTATGCTTAACGGGCGTGGGTCAGCCTGCGCAGTCCTTGGGGGGAAATGATGCGGTTTTCTGATGTGACGCGCGCCACGGCCGGCGCTGAAGGCCCGATCTGGGCGCGCAGCAAGAAGCGCAAGGCCTCGGCCGCGCCGCTGGTCAATCTGCTGGTGACCCTGCTGGCCCTGATCGGCGCCCTGACCCTGGTCTTGTCCATCAAGGAAGGATCGGTCCAGGCGGCGGGCCGGATGATGGACGGCTGGATCATGACCGGCTGGACCGGGGCGCAGAGACTGGCGGGTCGCGCCCCGGAAGCCGCAGAGGTCGCGGCCGACAAGGCGGGTCAGGCGACCGAAAGAACCGGCGACGCCCTGAAGGCCGGCGCCTCGACCGCCCGCGACGAACTGAAGCAATAGTCACGCTTGTCGGGAACGGGCGGGCCGCCTGAACGTTCGGCGGCCATGACCGACACCCTGAGTTCAGAACCCGACGCCGACGCCGGCGAGCCGCGCGACGAGGCCGCGCGTCGTCTCACGCCCCATGCGTCGCTGGGCCGGGCGGTGATGCTGGTCAATCCCTTGTCCGGCAGCGTCGGCCCGCGCGCCGAGGCCGAGGCCGAGGCGATCCTGGCGGACTATGACCTGCAAACCCAGGTCGTGGTGCTGGAAGCCGGCAATTTCGACCAGGCCATCGCCGACGCCTTCGCCGCCGCGCCGGACGTGATCTTCGTCCTGGCCGGCGACGGCACGGCGCGGTCGGTGGCGGCGAAGGCCAGGCCGAATGGTCCGATGATCGCCCCCCTGCCGGGCGGCACGATGAACATGCTGCCCAGGGCCCTGTACGGCACGGCCGACTGGAAGCTGGCCCTGCGCCGCGCCCTGGAGGAGGGCGAGCCCCAATCGGTGTCCGGCGGCGAGGTGTCGGGGGAATATTTCTACTGCGCCGCCATCCTGGGCTCGCCGGCCCTGTGGGCGCCGGCGCGCGAGGCGATGCGGACCGGCAAGGTGAGACTGGCCTGGGCCTATGCGCGGCGGGCGTTGAAGCGGGCCTTCACCGGTCGGTTGAGGTTCAGTCTGGACGGCGGCCCCCGGCGTCGGGCCGAGGCCCTGGTGCTGATCAGCCCGATGATCTCCAAGGCCATGGAAGAGCCGGACGGGCTGGAAGCGGCGGCGATGGACCCGTCCGACGCCAGCCAGGCCTTCCGCCTGGCCGCCAACGCCCTGTTCAGCGACTGGCGCCATGATCCCGCCGTCTCGACTCGCCCGGCCAAGCGGATCGACGTCCGGGCGCGCTCCAAGATTCCCGCCGTGATAGACGGAGAGCCCGTCCTGTTGAAATCCGAGGCCACCGTGCGATTCATTCCCAAGGCGTTCCGCGCCCTTGCGCCCCGGCCCCCCGCGGCCGAGGACAGTCTCTGATGGGGCGTGTTCTCCAGTTTTCGGACGTTCATTTCGGATGCGAGCACAAGGGTGCGGTGGCGGCGGCGCTGGAATACGCCCACGCCACGCCCAATGATCTGGTTCTGATCACCGGCGACATCACCCAGAAGGGCTATCCGGTCGAATTCCGGGCGGCGGGGGAATGGATGCGGGCCATGCCGGAGCCGCGCTTCGTCATCGTCGGCAATCACGACGTCCCCTACTGGAGCCCGGTCGCCCGCCTGTTCCATCCATGGCGCGCCTTCGAGACGGCGACGGGTTTCCCCGCCCATGACGGTCAGTTCTGCAACGACACGGTGATGGTGCGGGGCGTCGTCACGGCGCGCGGCTGGCAGGCGCGGCCCAACTGGTCCAAGGGGGTCATCGATCTGGACCAGACCCGGCGTGCGGCCGAGGCCCTGCGTCAGGCGCCGATCGGGGCGTTGCGCATCCTGGCCTGTCATCATCCCCTGGTCGAGATGATCGGCACGCCGATGACCGGCGACGTCAAGCGCGGCGACGAGGCGGCCCTGATCTTCGCCGAGGCCGGGGTGGATCTGATCATGACGGGCCATGTCCATGTGCCCTTCGCCCTGCCCATCGATCTGGCGGACCGCTGCTCCTACGCCGTCGGGTGCGGGACCCTGTCGCACCGCGAGCGGGGCTCGCCGCCGGGCTTCAATCAGGTGGACTGGGACGCCAGGACCATCACGGTCACGGCCCTGGCCTGGGACGGGCGGGACTACAGCCCGCATCAGGTCTGGCGGCTGCCGCGTCGTCAGGACACCCGCAAGGCCGCGACCGCGCCCAGCCCGAACAGGCCGGGCGAACTGGAGAAGGCGGCGGTCTGAGCCGTCGCGTCTCTATTCCCGGGTGACGCCGCCAATAGAAAAAGGGCCGGAACTCGCGTTCCGGCCCTTCTGCATTTCGCCGGAGCGGCAGCCCTATAATCGAGGGGCGCCGCGTCCGCGGAGTCCGCCGGCCACGAGGGCGATGACGAACAGGATGATGGCGATCACGGCGATGAATTTGGCGATCTCGAACGAGAAGTTCGCGATGCCGCCGAAGCCGAGAACGGCTGCGATCAAGGCCACGACCAGGAAGATAATTGCCCAGCGAATCATGGGTTTAGCTCTCCTGCGTTGATGTTACCGACGGCGGCCTTGCAGCCGTTCGTCCCGTCGGAAGATCAACGGTCCCGGACGCAGGGCGTTCCGTGGCCTTCGCAGAATCCTCAGCGCCGGCGGCGCCTTTTGGCGTAGCCGCCCTGATCCATCTTCCGCTCGGCCACCATGCTGGCGACGATCGCGGCCAGGGCCGGATTGCGCAGCAACAGGAAGGCCGCGCCCAGCCCGCCGACCGCGCCGATGATCGGGCGTTCGCGAACGATGTGGATCAGCTTGCCGATCAGACCGTCCGGCGCATCCTCCTCGTCCTCCTCGTCGTGACTTTCGCCCTTCAGGAAGACGAGCGCGACGACCAGGGCGACCAGGGCGAACAGGGCGAAGGTGATGGCCGAGGCGCCCAGGGGCGTCGTGACCAGGCTGATGGCGTGGAAGATGGCGACGCCGAGAAACACCACGGCCAGAAAGACGCTCGCGGCGGCCACGCTGGTCGCCACGATGCGTTTGACGATGCCCTTGAACATCAGCGGCGACGGCCGGCCAGAAGCAGGCCCAGAACCACGCCGACGCCGAGGGCGATGGCGGTCGACTGGACCGGACGTTCCTGCACCCGCTCGACGATATAGCGCTGGGCCTCGTCCAGGCGTTCGGCGGCGTCGTCGTAATATTCGCGGCCGCGCACCCGGGCGGTGTCGTAATAGCCGCGCGCCTGGTCGCGCACTTCCTCGCTCTTGGCCCGCAGCTTGGCCTCGGCCTCCTCGGCCTTTTCGCGCAGACGCTGGGTTTCTTCGCGGGCGCCGATCTTCAGATCCTCCTTGAGGGTCTTCAGGTCGGCCTTGATGTCTTCTCTAGCCTTGGTGGTGGCCATGGTGCGCGCTCCGGTTTCAAGCTTGGCAATAGAATAGGGGACCCCGTTTCGGAACGCTACACCCGGCGCGAGGTTCCCTTCGCCCCCCGTGATCCCCGGCCTCGTCAGGCGCGTTTCGCCGTTCTAGATTGGGGAAATGACCGACCTGCTGTTCGCCCCCCGCCCCGCCCCCACCCTGCCGATCACCGGCGACGCCCGGCGCTTCCCGGTTCGGCGCATCCTGTGCGTCGGCCAGAACTACGCCGCCCATGCGCGCGAAATGGGGTCGGACCCGGACAAGCAGTCCCCCTTCTTCTTCTCCAAGCCCGGCGACGCCCTGGTGTCGGACGGGGCCGACCCGGCCTATCCGTCGGCGACGGACAATCTGCATTTCGAGGCCGAACTGGTGGCGGCCATCGGCGAGGACGGGCGGATCGTGGGCTGGGCGGTCGGCTGCGACCTGACCCGTCGCGATCTTCAGGCCGAGGCGAAAAAGGCCGGGCGGCCGTGGGATGCAGCCAAGGGGTTCGACCAGTCGGCCCCCTGCGGCGCCCTGACCCTGGGACCGCTTCCGGCCCCCGCGGGCGTGATCGCCCTCAGCGTCAACGGCGAGACGAAACAGTCCAGCACCCTGGACGACATGATCCTGAACCCCGATCAGATCGTCGAGGCGGCCGGGAAACTGTGGTCGCTCCAGGCGGGCGACCTGATCTTCACCGGCACCCCGTCGGGCGTCGGACCCCTGGCGCGCGGCGACGCGGTGGTCGTGACCATCGACGGCCTGGCGCCCCTGAGCTTCAAGATCGTCTGATGATCCTGCACGGCTATTGGCGTTCGGGCGCCAGCTACCGGGTCCGCATCGCCCTGGGCCTCAAGGGCCTGGCCTATGAGACGGCGGCGCATGACCTGCGCAAGGGCGAGCAAAAGACGGCCGATTATCTGGCCCTGAACCCCCAGGGCATGGTGCCGGCCCTGCAGGACGGGGATCAGGTCGTCACCCAGAGCCCGGCCATTCTGGAATGGCTGGAAGAGGTTCATCCCGAGCCGGCCCTGTTGCCGAAGGGATCGGCCGACCGGGCCCGTGTCCGGGCCATGGCCGCCCTGATCGGCTGCGACATCCATCCGCTGAACAATCTGCGCGTCCTCAGGTCGTTGCGCGAGGATTTCGGGGCGGACCAGGCCGCCGTGGACGCCTGGGCCGCGCGCTGGATCGCGCCGGGTTTCGACGCCCTGGAGATCCTGGTGGGCCGCCACGGCCAGGGGTGGAGTTTCGGCGACCGGCCGGGCCTGGTCGACTGCTATCTGATGCCGCAGCTCTATTCCGCGCGGCGGTTCAACATGGCGCTGGAAGCCTGGCCGGGGCTTCTGGCGGTGGAGGCGCGGGCGCTGGACCACCCCGCCTTCGGGGCGGCGCACCCGGATCGTCAGCCCGACGCCGACGCCTGATCCGCCATACCGACGATCTCCAGGTAAGACTCGCGTAACGTCTCGCTCAACCTCCTTTAAGCTTTGGGGGTGCAAGATGGGAATGTGACGCATTCCCCCGCCACCCCTTCGGCGCCTTCGCCCATAGATCGCCTGGCTCTCGCCGTGGTGACAGAGCCGGGACGCGCCCTGAATCCGTTCATGGCCGCGCCGTCGGGCGCGCGCGAGGACGCCATGCGCTTCCTGTTGCAGACGGGGGCGGACGCCGGTGTCAAGATGATCGCGACCAAACCGGGCGGCGACGGCGAACGGCTGCTGGGCCAGGCCTGGCCCTTCCCCTCGCCCTTCCGCGTGACGGTTCAAACCGTGGCCCTGAGCGAAGGCCTGGATCGGGTCGAGGCGCGGGCGCGCCGGTCGCTGGAACGCATGGGCCTGCCGCGCGGCGAGGCCCTGCTGGTCAATAACGCCGCCGACCTGGCCGGTGCCGAGGGCCGCGCCCTGTGGGACCGGCTGCAATCCCTGAAGACCCGCGGCCTGTTCCGCAGCATCGGCTTCTGCGCCACGGTCGAGGACGGCCCGGCCCTGCTGGCGCGCCGGCTGGAGGCCGACGTGGTTCAGATTTCCTGCAATCTGCTGGACCAGCGGGCCGCCGCCGAGGGCGTGCTCGACGAGATCAAGGCCGGCGGCGCCGAGGTGCACCTGGCCTCGGTCTTCGCCGGCGGGCTTCTGTTCGCGGTCGGCGATGAATTGCCGCCCCATCTGGCCAACTACGCCCAGGCCCTGTCGCGGACGCGCCGGCGTCTGGCCGAACGGCGCTGCGATCCGATGCAGGCGGCCCTGGCCTATGCGTTTTCGCTGAAGGCGGTCGACCGGGTGGTCGCCAGCGTGGCCTCGGCGGCCGAACTGCGCGCCATCCTGGCCGCCGCCCACGCGCCCGGCCCTGACCTGAGCTGGCCGGAACTGGCGCTCGAGGCGCCGGCGGCCTTCACCGCCGACGCCCGCGCGCGGATCAGTAGCGCAGCCTGACCCCGACATAGCCGGACCGTCCCGGCTCGCCGTAACCGAACACCTGCTGATAGTGTTCGTCGGCCAGGTTCTCGATCCGGGCCGTCAGCGTGACCTTGTCGGTCAATTCGTAGGCGGCGTTCAGATTGGCCGTGACGAAGCCCTCGCGGGCCACGGTCGAGAAGCCGCCGGAATCGTCCTGGTCGCCTTCCGCCCGCACCGTCAGCGCGCCCGAGACCCGGTCGCCCGTCCAGCCCAGGGTCGCCGAACCGGCGTGCTCGGGCACACGCAACAGGCGGGCGCCCGTCGTGCGGTCCTCGGCGTCGGTCCAGGCATAGGCCAGCGTCAGGTCGAAGCCGGCGCCCAACAGCGCACGGCCTTCCAGCTCGAACCCGTCCGAACGGGTCTTGGCCACATTGATGTAGCGACCGGCCGTATAGGTGATCTGGTCCTCGACGTTCAGGCGATACAGGGTCGCGCGACCGTCGAACCGACCATCGGTCGAGGTCCAGCCCAGGGCGATCTCGACGCTGTCGGCCGTTTCCGGCTTCAGCTCCGGCCAGGGCAGGGGCGCGTAGCAGTAGTCGCAGACGGCCTGGCTGACCGTCGGCGACTTGAAGCCCGTGCCATAGGCGCCCGACAGGATGAAGCCGCCGGCCAGATCATAGGCCGCCGAAACCCGACCCGTCGTCTTGGATCCGAAATCGTCGGTGTCATCGTAACGCAGGCCGCCGGTCAGGTTCAGGGCGCCGACGTCATACTGGGCCACGCCGAACACCGAGGTGATCGACAGGTCGCGCGACAGGCCCGACGACAGGGCCGCCGACGCCTCGTTGCGTTCGACGCCGAACGCATAGTCGATATCCTGTGTCGCGCCATTGGCCTGCCAACGATAGGCTTGGCGGTCGCCGGTGAAGGTCGAGCCGAAGCCGTCGCTGACCGAGCTGCGATCCAGATCCGACGCCGAGACGCTGAACTGATGGTTCAGGCCGAACGCCTTGGCGGCCACCCGGCCAAACCCCGACCATTGCTCGCTTTCCTGCGTATCGTCGGTGTCGGCCAGCGCGTAGTTCGGCGCCGGGAAACCGTCCAGGTCGGCCTTTGACTTGTTCCAGCGCGCCGAGCCGTCGACCTTGACCAGGTCCGAGAAGGCGTAGCGGCCCTTGGCGCCCAGGGTCGTGCTGCGGAAACCGTCGGCTTCGGGATTGCCGTCGGCCTCGTCGGCGGCGGAGATCCCGTCGGTGTCGAAGTGCGAGACATAGGCGCTGACGGCATAGGTCTCGTTGGCGACCCCGGCGGCCAGGCGGCCGCGCACGGTGTCGAAACTGCCGGCCTCGGCCTCGGCGCGCAGGCCCTCGATCTCCTTTGTGGTGAAGGCGATCACGCCGCCGATGGCGTCCGATCCCCACAGCGACGACTGCGGGCCGCTGAGCACTTCGATGCGCTCGATGTCGGCCAGCTCGAAGCTGGAGAAGTCATAGGCGCCGTTGGGCTCGGCCGCATCGTTGACGGGCGCGCCGTCGACCAGGACCAGGGTCTTGCCGGGCGTCGCGCCACGCATCCGGACCTGAGCCACGCCGCCGAAGGCGCCGGAACGGGTCACCGACAGGCCGGGGACGTCCGACAGGATGTCGGCGGCGAAGATCGCGCCGCGCTGTTCGATGGTCTTGCCGTCGATGACGCGGGCGCCGGGCGTATCGGCGACGATGGCCGGGATGCGGGTGGCGGTGATGACGACGTCGTCCAACTGGGTCGCCTCGTCAAAGGCGAAGGCGGGCGCGGCGAAGGCGGCGGACAGGGCCGCCGTGGAGAGAAGAATGGAGCGCTTCATTGAGCGAGAATCCCCGATGTCGGCTCCGCGAGTGCGCGCGAGGAACCGGTATGAGCGAGCCGATCCGCCGGGCCTGAAAGGTCCGGACGGCGCAAGATCGGGTCGCTGCGACGAGAATAGTCCCCGCGCCTCTGTCTGGTCCCGGACAGCGGACGAGCGACGTCAGGCGGCCAGGTCTCCTGGCTTGCGGGTCATAAACCGCCGTCCTCGCCTTCCCAGTCACCCAGTGGCGCCGGGGTCGAGACCCCGGACGGACGACGCTCTCGCCGCCTACAGTTGCGGGCACAGCCACGGTGTCTCACCGTGTTCCCTTAACCGCCTGACACGGCCTATCGCAGGGGCGACAAGCCTGTGCAAGAGCCGTTAACGGGCTTGAGCGGTCGGCTGCGATCCGTCACCCTGACGGCACATGAACGCGCCCGCTTTTCCCTCCCCCGAACATTCGCCTGAAGTCGCCGCCTCGCTGGAAGGGGCGACGCCCTTCATGGCGCAGTATCTGACGGCCAAGGCCGGACAGCCGGACGCCATACTCTTCTTCCGCATGGGGGATTTCTACGAGCTGTTCTTCAAGGACGCCGAGGTGGCGGCCGCCGCCCTGGGCATCACCCTGACCAAGCGGGGCAAGCACCAGGGCGAGGACATCCCCATGGCCGGTGTGCCGGTCCATGCGATGGAAGGCTATCTGGCCCGGCTGATCCGCCTGGGCCACAAGGTCGCCATCTGCGAACAGCTGGAAGATCCCGCCGAGGCCAAGAAGCGCGGCGGCAAGGCCGTGGTCCATCGCGGCGTGGTGCGGGTGGTGACGCCGGGCACCCTGACCGAGGACAGTCTGCTGGATGCGCGGGGCGCCAATCGTCTGGCGGCCGTAGCGGTGCGCAAGGGGCGGGCGGCGGTGGCGGTGGTGGAGCTGTCGTCCGGCGCCGTGGACAGCGTCGCCTGTGCGCTGGAGGACCTGGGCGCGGCCCTGGCGGCGTTCCGGCCGTCCGAGGTTCTGGTCACGGACCGGATCTATTCGGACCCGGCGACGCGGGACGCCCTGGATGGGTCCGGCGGCGTGGTCCAGGCCCTGGCCAGCGCCATCGCCGAGCCCCAGGCGGCCCAGGCGCGGGTCGAGCGGCTGTACGGGGTGGCGGCCCTGGACGGGTTCGGCGCCTTCGAGGAGGCCGAGATATCGGCTCTGGGCCTGATCGCCGCCTATCTGGAGACGACCCAGGCCGGCAAGGTCCCGGCCCTGGCCCCGCCGCGCCGGCTGGGCGAGAGCGGTTTTCTGGCCATCGACCCCGCGACGCGGACCAGTCTGGAGATCGACCGGACCCAGAGGGGCGAACGCGAAGGCTCGCTGCTGGCCTGTATCGACCGGACCGTCACCTCGGGCGGGGCGCGGGCCCTGGCGGAACGGATCGCCCGGCCGCTGCGCGATCCGCTGGCGATCAACGAACAGCTCGACGCGGTCGAATGGCTGCTGGAGCGGCGCGATCTGCGCCGCAACCTGCGCGAGGGGCTGAAGGCCTCCTCGGACATCGCCCGCGCGGTCGGACGGCTGGCCTTGGGACGCGGCGGTCCGCGCGATCTGGCGGCGGTGCGTGTCGGCCTGACCATAGCGGAGGGGGTGGCCGGCCTGTTCATCGGCCAGGTGGATCCGATCACCGGTCAGCCGCGCCGCATCGCCCTGGCCCTGGATCGTCTCAGCCTGTCGCCCGAGGTGTCGCGGCTGAAGGCTGATCTGATCGACGGCCTGGTGGACGAGCCGTCCCACCTGGCGCGCGACGGCGGTTTCGTGCGCCCCGACCATCGTCCCGAACTGGACGCGGCCCGCACCCTGCGCGACGACAGCCGCCGGGTGGTCGCCGATCTGGAGGCGCGGGCCGTGGCGGAGTCGGGCGTGGCCTTCAAGGTCAAGCACAACGCCGTCCTGGGCTATTTCCTCGAGACCTCGGCCAAGGCGGCGGAAGGCCTGCTGCGGGCCGGGCCGGACAGCCCCTTCATCCATCGCCAGACCCTGGCCAGCCAGGTGCGGTTCACCACGGTCGAACTGTCGGAACTGGACGCCAAGATCAGCCAGGCCGGCCACCGCGCCCTGGCCATCGAGGCCGAGACCTTCGAGACCTGGCGGCGCGAGGTCGCCCGTCTGGCCCAACCGCTGCAGGCGGTCGCCGAGGCCCTGGCCGAACTGGACGCCCATGCGGCCCTGGCGGAATGGGCGCAGGAGGTCGGGGCGACCCGGCCGGTGGTGGACGACAGCCTGGCCTTCTCCGTCGAGGCCGGGCGGCATCCGGTGGTCGAGGCGGCGGTCAAGGCGGCCGGCGATCCCTATACGCCCAACAATGCGCGGCTGGACGGCTCCGGATCCGATTGCGCGCGCCTGGCCATCGTCACCGGGCCGAACATGGCCGGTAAATCCACCTTCCTGCGCCAGAACGCCCTGCTGGTGATCCTGGCCCAAGCCGGGGCCTTCGTGCCGGCGCGGTCGATGCGTCTGGGCGTGGTGGACCGGCTGTTCAGCCGGGTCGGGGCGGGCGACGACCTGGCGCGGGGGCGGTCCACCTTCATGATGGAGATGGTCGAAACCGCCGCCATCCTGACCCAGGCCACGCCGCGCAGTTTCGTCGTTCTGGACGAGATCGGCCGCGGCACGGCGACCTATGACGGCCTGGCCATCGCCTGGGCCACGGCGGAGGCCCTGCACGAGACCAATAGGGCGCGCACCCTGTTCGCCACCCACTATCACGAGCTGGCCCAGCTGGAGACGCGGCTGGACCATGTCTGCAACCTGTCCATGGTGGCCAAGGAGTGGAACGGCGATCTCGTCTTCCTGCACGAGGCGGCGCCGGGGGCGGCGGACCGGTCCTATGGGGTGCAGGTGGCCAAACTGGCGGGCGTACCGGGCGCCGTGGTCGCCCGCGCGAGATCCGTGCTCGAACGGCTGGAAGGGGAGAAGGCGGCGACCGCCCGTCTGGACGACCTGCCGCTGTTCGCCCTGGCGGAACCGGCGCCCGTCCTTGCGCCCTCGCCGGTCGAGACGGCGCTCGGGGCCGTGGACCCCGACGCCCTGACCCCGCGCGAGGCGCTGGAGGCCCTCTACAGGCTCAAGGGAATGCTCACATCGAGATGAGATAGAGTATTGCCGTCGGGGAAGGTTCTTAACCTTGCTCATGTCAGGGATGCTTGACTGAAGACCCGAAGCCTCCACTGGATACGGCGATGAAACCCAGCGCGCTTTCCCTTTCGGCCAAGATCGCCCTCATGGTGATCGGCGCCCTGGCCGCCCTGACCGCGATCCTGCTGGCGGTGGCCGTGGTGCTGCTGACCCGGGATGCAGAGGCCAGCGCCGCCGAACGCCAGGAGGCCAATATGCGCGTCGCCTGGGACGTGCTGGCCGACTACGGCGACGGGTTTTCGGCGCGGGACGGCCGACTGTATGTCGGCTCCACGCCGATGAACGACTTCGTCGAACCGGTTGATCGGATCAAGGCCCTGGTGGGGGGCACGGCGACGGTCTTCATGGACGACCTGCGGGTCACGACCAATGTGGTCAAGGACGACGGTTCGCGCGCTGTCGGCACCAAACTCAAGCCCGGCCCCGTCTATGACGCGGTGCTGAAGTCCGGCAAACCCTATCGTGGTCAGGCCGACATCCTAGGCAAGCCCTATTTCGTCGCCTACGATCCGATCAAGAACGCCGCCGGCCAGACCATCGGCGTGCTGTATGTCGGCATTCCCAAGGCCGACTTCATGGCCTCGGTGAACCATATGATGGCTGGCCTGCTGATCTGCGGCGTCGTCGTCACCTTGCTGGTGGTGGGCGGCTGTCTGGTCGCCTCGCGCCGCATGTTCTCGCCGCTGCAGGCCCTGTGCGAGCGGATGGAGGCCCTCCGTCAGGGCCGCACCGACTTCGACGCCCCCTGGGTCTCGCGCGGCGACGACATCGGTCAGATCGCGCGCGCCGTCATCGCCTTCCGCGACGCCGCCGTGCGTCAGAAGGCGACCGAGACCGAGGCCGAGGCGATGCGCGAAACCGCCCGCGCCACCCACGCCGCCGGCGAGGCCGAGCGCGAACGCCTGGCCGAGGAAGACGCCGTCGTGGTCGGGGCCCTGGGCCAGGGTCTGGCGGCCCTGGCGCGCGGCGACCTGAACCACCGCATCACCGCCAGCTTCGCCGAGCGCAGCCGCAAGCTGAAGGACGACTACAACACCGCCGCCGACACCCTGGCCGCCACCATGGCCGATATCGTCGATCTGGTCGGGGCGATGCGCGCCGGAACCGCCGAGGTGTCCACGGCCACCGACGACCTGTCGCGCCGCACCGAACGCCAGGCCGCCGCCCTGGAACAGACCGCCGCCGCCCTGGATCAGATCACCGTCACTGTCCGCAAGACGGCCGAGGGCGCCCGGTCCGCCGCCGACATCACCGCCCAGGCGCGCGGCGGGGCCGGAACGCGCGAGCGGATCATCGCCGACACCACCGCCGCCATGGGCGAGATCGAGGCGACCTCGGGCAGGATCGGCGAGATCATCGGCGTCATCGACGAGATCGCCTTCCAGACCAATCTTCTGGCCCTGAACGCGGGCGTCGAGGCGGCGCGGGCCGGCGAGGCCGGCCGCGGCTTCGCCGTGGTGGCGTCGGAAGTGCGCGCCCTGGCCCAGCGTTCCGCCGACGCCGCGCGCGAGATCAAGGGCCTGATCGCCGCCTCGGGCGCCAGCGTCGGCGAAGGCGCCCGGCTGGTGTCCCAGACCGGCGGCGCCCTGACCGCCCTGATCAACCAGGTGGCCGAGATCAACCAGCTGGCGGGCGAAATCGCCGCCTCGGCTCAGGAACAGGCCGTGGGTCTGGCCGAGATCAATGTCGCCGTGAACCAGATGGATCAGACGACCCAGCAGAACGCCGCCATGGTCGAACAGACCACCGCCGCCAACCAGGCGCTGAGCCAGGAGGCGGAAAAACTGGCCGAGCTGGTGTCGCGCTTCCGCATCGGCGAACCGGGTGCGGACAGCCAGTCTCGGGACGCCCGGACCGTCTGGGCCGCCTGAGCCCAAGCCGGACAAGATCAAAAAAGGCCCGCCCGGCGACTGCCGAGCGGGCCTTTTTCATTTCAGACGCCCGTCGGGGCGCGGCGGATCAGGCCTGCATCATCCAGCCTTCGACGTCCATGGCCGCCTGGCGGACGGCTTCCGAACGGGTCGGGTGGGCGTGGCAGGTGCGGGCGATGTCTTCCGAGGCGCCGCCGAAGCTCATGGTGATGGCGGCCTCGTGGATCATCTCGCCGGCCTGGGGGCCCATGATGTGGACGCCCAGAACCTTGTCGGTGGCGGCGTCGGCCAGAACCTTCACGAAGCCGTCGGTCTCGTGGTTGATCTTGGCGCGGCTGTTGGCGGTGAAGGGGAATTTGCCCTTCTTGTAGGCGACGCCGGCGGCCTTCAGCTGGTCCTCGGTCTGGCCGACCCAGGCCACTTCGGGGAAGGTGTAGACCACGCTGGGCACCAGAGCGTAGTCGACGTGGCCGTATTTGCCGGCGATGGTGTCGATCACGGCGACCGCATCTTCCTCCGCCTTGTGCGCCAGCATCGGGCCGTGGGTCACGTCGCCGATCACCCAGACGCCATCCGCCACCTTGAAGTGGTCATGGTCGATGAAGCCGCGCTTGTCCGGCGTGACGCCGATGGTCTCCAGACCCAGGCCCTCGGTGTAGGGGCGGCGGCCGATGGCGACCAGGACGACGTCGCCCTTCAGGGTTTCGGCGGCGCCGCCGGCCGACGGCTCGACCGTCAGTTCGACCCCGTCCTTGACCGGCTTGGCGCCCGTGACCTTGGCGCCCAGTTTGAAGACCATGCCCTGTTTGGTCAGGGTGCGCTGGAAGGCGGTGGCGACCTCGGTGTCCATGCCCGGCGTGATCCGGTCCAGGAATTCGACCACCGTCACCTCGGCGCCCAGGCGGCGCCAGACCGAACCCAGCTCCAGGCCGATGATGCCGGCGCCGATGACGATCAGCTTCTTCGGCACGGCCGGCAGCGACAGGGCGCCGGTGGAATCGATCACCTTGCCCGCCTCGAAGGCGACGCCGGGCAGGGGGGTGGGCTCCGAACCCGTGGCGATGACGATGTTCCTGGCCTCAAGCGTCTGGACCGAACCGTCGGCGGCGGTCACCTCGACCTTGCCTTTGGCGACGATCTTGCCGCGGCCCTTGATCCAGTCGGCCTTGTTCTTCTTGAACAGGAACTCGATCCCCTTGGTCAGGGCGGTGACGCTGTCGTCCTTGGCCTTGTGCATCTGGCCCAGGTTCAGCTTGGGCTGGACCTCGATGCCGATCTTGGCGAATTCGCTGTTGGCGGCGTCGAACATTTCCGAGGCGTGCAACAGGGCCTTGGACGGCATGCAGCCGACGTTCAGGCAGGTGCCGCCCAGGGTGGCGCGCATCTCGACGCAGGCGACCTTCAGGCCCAGCTGGCCGGCGCGGATCGCGGCGTTATAGCCGCCGGGCCCTCCGCCGATGATGACGACGTCGTAGGGAACGGGGGCTTCGGCCATGATATCCTCTGGTCTTCTGGCGCGTGGGGGCAGGCGGGCGGACACTAGCGCCGACCCCGCAGGGGTCAACCGCCGGGCGACATATGGGACGCCGGAATCGACCTTTGCAGGGGGAGGAAGCCGTCAGGAGGCGATTTCAGGCGCCGGTTCGTCCGTCTGGCCCGTATTTTCGCTCGCGTCCGCGTCCTGCTGCTCCGCGCGGGGCAGGGTGACGGAGACCTCCGCCCCTTCGCCCGGCGTGCTGTCGATCGCCAGGGCGCCCGAGGACTGGCGCGCAAAGGCGAAGGCCTGCGACAGGCCCAGGCCGGCCGCGTCCGGCCGGGTGGTGAAGAAGGGCTCGGCCGCGCGGCGCAGGGTGTCGGCGTCCATGCCGGGGCCGGAATCGCGCACGCTCAGTCTCAGGCTGTCGTCGGCCATCACCGCCAGCCGCACCGCGACCGACCCGACGCCGTTCGACGCCTCGACCGCGTTTCGCGTCAGGGCCAGCACCGCCGCCTCGAAGGCCGCCGGATCGATCCGGGCGAAGGCCGGTTGGGCCGGGGTTTCGATCATCAGGTCGATCGACGGCCCCGACAGCAGACGCAGCTTGGTCTCCAGGCCCGCCAGGAAGATCCCGACGTCCAGCCGCTGAAGATTGGTGCGGTCCTCGTCCTGCGAGAAGGCGCTGAGGCGGCGGGTCAGGCGTTCGCCGCGCTGACCGGCGGCCAGGGCCGCCTGGCCCAGGCGGCGGATGCGCTCGGGCTCGTCGGCATGGCGCAGCATCATGTCCAGGGCCGAGGTCATGACCCCCAGAAGGGCGTTGAAATCATGGGTCACGCCGCCGGCCAGACGGCCGACATTGGCCATGCGCCGTTCGGCCTCCAGCTCGGCGCGAACCGCCTGTTCGGCGCGCGCGGCCTCGGCGACCGTGTCCAGCAGGGCCTGATTATGGGCGGCCAGGATTTCGCTCTCGCGGCGGGCGAAGTCCGCCTGCGCCGTCTGAAGGGCCTCGGCGACGGGATCGCGCGGATCGTCCTGGCCGGCGTCGTCTTCCGGCGCATCGGACAGAGGGGCCGGTTCTGCGGTTTCAGAGCCGGCCTCCGTCGGTGCGATGTCGGCCAAGGGGACGCCGGCCAGCAGGACGGCGTCCGGACGATCCGCCTCGTCGGCCAGGGGCGTCAGGGTCCAGCGGATCCCCGCGCCGTCCGCGTCCACCGTCTCGATCGGCGCAGCCTCGCCGTCATCGGCGTTCAGGGCGGCGCGCAGGGCCTGGCGGCCCTCGGTGCGACGGTCGAGCGGCAGGAACAGGTCGGCGAAGTCGGAACCCGTCACCCCCTCGCCGCGCCCCAGCATGATCAGGGCGGTGCGGTTGGCCTGGCGGATGCGGCCGTCGGGGTCGACCACCACCAGGGCGCCGGAGGCGGCGTCGAACACCCGGTCGGCCAGGCTGGGCCGGGCGGCGGGCGGCGGCGGGGGCGGCGCCGGTTCGATGGCGGGGGTGGTCAGGACGTCGGTCTCGACGATGGCGGCGATGGAGCCGGTGATCTGGCCCCGTTCGTTCTCGATCGGCATGGCCGTGACCGAAACCAGCATCTTCTTGCGGGTCGCGGCGTTCATCATCAGATGCTGGAAGCCCCGCACCGTCTGGCCGCGCAAGGCCCGGGCGCTGGGCAGCAGGTCGGCGGGGATCGGCTTGCCGTCCGGGAAGGTGATGCCCCAGGTCGCGGAATGGAAGCGCAGGCCCAGCAGTTCGGCGTCGCGACGGCCCAGCAGCTGATGGGCGGCGCGGTTGGCGAAGACGAACTTGCCGGTGCTGTCGGTCTCGACCATGGCCACGGGTACGGCGTTCATCGTCTCGAACAGGCGTCTGTCGGAGGATTCGGCCACCTTCTGGACGATGTCGAGCTGGTCGCTTGCGCTGGCGTGGCGGGCGCCGTGGGTCACGGCGAACCAGAGGGCGACGGCCGCGAGGGCGTAGCCGACGACGGCCGTGATGCCGAAGATCAGCGTCCAGTTGACCTCGCCTTCGAGAAACATTCGGTCGATCCGTTTCAATCTGGGGCGTCCGCCGCCCAGGTTCGCCAGGATCTGCAAGGGGCGAACCAGCGGAGCGGGGGTGGTCTCCGATACCCAGACCTCATGACGAGGCCCGTCGTCAAGCCGCCCGGAAGCGCGGCGCGCATCGCCCATGAAAAAGGGCCGGACGTCGCCGTCCGGCCCTTTCTGCGTCTAGGTTTCGGGGGCCTAGAGCTTGAAGCGGACGCCGACGAAGATATTGTAGCCGAACTTCTCGTACTCATAGGTGCGCTCGCGCGAGCCATAGTAGCGAACACCGGCCGAGTCGGTCAGGTTCTTGGCCTCGCCGAACAGTTCGACCCCGTTGCCGAAGTCATAGCTGGTGGTGAAGTCCAGCTGTTCGCGGCCCTCGACATAGAGGTCCAGATCGGCGTCGTCGGCGTTGATCTCGTCCAGATAATCGCCGCGCTTGGTGTAGGACAGCCGGGCGCTGAACCCGGCCATTTCGTAGAAGAGGGCCGCATTGTAGTTGCTGTCCGACTGGCCGGGCAGGGAGAAGGTGTCGCGCCCCGCATACAGTCGATCGGTTTTGATCTCGGCGTCCGTCCAGGTGTAGTTGGCGAAGACGCCGAAGCCGGACAGAAGACCAGGCAGGAAGTCGAACTTCTGCTGCAGGTTCAGCTCAAGACCGGCCAGGTGACCGTCCGGCGCATTGACCGGAGTCTCGAAGTCCGCCTCGCCGTCGGCGCCGAAGGGCTCGGTGTACTTCAGAACATAGCGGTAGTCCGTCAGGTCCTTGTAGAAGGCGTTGGCCGAGACGACCCCCAGGCTGTTGAAATAGTATTCGAGACCGGCGTCGATGTTGTTCGACAGGGTCGGCTGGAGATCGGGGTTGCCGATTTCGTAGGAAATGTTCGACCCGTCGGTTTCCTCGATGCGGCGGGGAACGATCTGATCGAACTCCGGCCGTGAGATGGACCGCGTCAGGGCGAAGCGACCGATCAGATTGTCGGAGAAGCTATGGCGCACGGTCAGGTTCGGGAAGAACTCCGTGTCGTCGCGGCTGACGGAGGTCGGGCTGACGGCGCCATCGACCACCTTGGCGGCGTCGCCGTCGAACTTGGTGTTCTCGACCCGGACGCCGACGATGACATTGGTGGCGCCAAGGTCGAACCGCGCCTGGGCGTAGCCGGCGAGGATGTCTTCCCGAGCCGTGTAGTCCGCAGTGATGGAGTCAGGCTCGCGGATCGGAGACGCGGCGCGCGCGCTGGCGAAATAGGCGTCGGCCAGGTCAGCGTCGAACTTGAAGCCGAGGTCATAGTCGTAGTTGCGCGATTCACGGTCGCTCAGCACCGACGCCAGCGTGCCCGGGCTCGCCGAAGAGGCGCGGTTGCGGTAGCGCTGCTCGTCCGCATTGATCTCGCGGCTGTTGAACTTGGCGCCGAACTTCCACGTCACGTCGCGACCGGCGAACTGGCTGGGCAGCTCGAAGTTGGTCTTGAAGGCGACGTCTTCCTGCGAGGTGGTGTTTTCGCGGAAGGTGTTTTCGCGGAAAGTGAACTTGGTCGGGTCACGGTAGAAGCCGGTCGGATCGCTGAACACCGAATAGCTCGGCATATAGTGATCCGCGGTGTTGTAGCTCAGCGTTGTCGCGCTGGAGCGATACAGCAGTTCATTGCGGTTCGGGTAGCTCTGTTCGCTCTTCGCCCAAGACAGGCTGGCGTCCCAGACGCCGCCGTTGCCGAATGTCTTTTCGCCGCCGGCCACCAGGGTGGTGATGTCGTTCTTTTGGGTGCGGTGACGGATTTGGCGGGTGATACGCGCCCCGGTGTAGGTCGCGGTGGTGTCGGTGGCCCCGGGTTGCAGCTTACCGTCCGAATAGATGAGGCCCAGGGTGTTGCGGTATTCGTCGTCTTCGAACTGGGCGAACGATCCGCGCAGATAGGCGCGGAAGTCGTCGGTCGGGCGCCATTCGAGGGCGCCGGTCACGGCCTGGCGGGTGCGCTTGGTCTCGTAGTCCTTGAACAGGCTCTCTTCGAGCACGAAGATCTCGGCGCCGTTCTGCTCTTCCTTGACCCAGGCGTTCTCGACATTGTCAGGGCGGCGGTTGGTTTCGGAATAGCTCACCGACAGCAGGGCGCCGAAGGTCTCATTGGCGAAGACGTTGGACGCCGTGGCGGCGGCGCGGGTGTCGGAACCGCCGTAGTCGTTATAGCTGCCGCCGGCGTAGCCGCTGACGGCCAGGCGGCGCTTGTCGAAGGGCGAACGGGTCTTGATGTTGACGGCGCCGGCGATGGAATCGGCTTCCTGGCTGGGCAGGAGCGTCTTTGAGACCTCGACATTGGCGACGATGTCGCTGGGCAGGGTGTCCAGATCGACGGCGCGGGTGCCCGGATCGACAGCGGGAACCTGGACCCCGTCCACCGAGACGGCGGTGAAGGCCGAGGGCGCGCCGCGGACGTTGATGTAGCGGCCTTCGCCCTGGTCGCGCTGGATGGCGATGCCTTGCACACGCTGCAGGGATTCGGCGACGTTGGGGTCGGGATAGCGGCCGATGGCGTCGGCGGACAGGACATTGACCGTGCCGTCGGCGTTCTTCTGCTGGTTCAGCGACCGCGCCACACCGTCGGTGATGACGCCGGTGACGATGACGTCGCTGACGGTCGCGGCCTCGCCTGCGCCCAGCATGATCGAAACTTCGGTTCCGCCCTGGACCACGCTGACGGTCTGGGTCGCCGAGGGCTGGCCGATATAGCGGACGTCCAGCACGGCCGTGCCGGTCGGCAGGACGAGATCGAACTCGCCCTGGGTGTTGGTCACGGCGCGTTGTCCGGTGGCTCGCACAATCACCTCGGCGCCCGGAAGCGCGTCCCCGGCGGCGTTGGTGACCCGGCCGTGAACGACTTCGCCGGCGACGGCGACCGAGGCGGCCAGGGCGGAGGCTTCATAGGCGTGGGCCGGCAGGGCGGCGGTCACAGCGGCGAGCGACGCGAGCGAGGCGCCCGCGAGGAGATGGAATTTCATGACGAGGTCCCCAATGTCGGGTTTGCTCCCGACGAATACAGCCGCGCTTACCCCCAGGCGGCGAAAGGATCGCGACGTTTTGGCGACGCTTGCCGCTCGTTTCCTTGTCAATGAGATTGCGAATGATCCGACAACGGCTGAAATCATGCGATTTCGTTGTGCAAACGTCACAATATGTCCATTGACGCGCTGCGGAGCCTTGCCGATCAGGATGCAGCAGATTCTGTCGGGGGCCAGTCATGACGTTCAAGCCAGCCAAGATTCTAGCGGGCGTCTCGCTCGCAGCCCTGATGCTGACCGCCTGCGCGACCCGCGAGGTCGATTTCCAGGGCGAGGGCGAAGGCTTCGTCGGGCCGGGCGCGCCGGTCCAGGCCGTGCTGGAAACCCCCTCGGTCGGCACGGCCGGCCAGGACGCGGCGGACGATCCCGCCGTCTGGGCCTCGGCTGCGCCGGTCATGGTGATGGGCCAGGCCACTCAGGGCTTCGTGGCCGGGACGGACAAGAAGTCGGGCCTCTACATCTACGGTTTCGACGGCCAGATTCTGCAGTTCCTGCCGGAAGGCCTGCTGAACAATGTCGACCTGATCGAGGGATTGAACATCGACGGCCGGCCGCAGCTGGTGCTGGGCGCCAGCGACCGCACGCCGGGCAAGACGGGAATCTCGCTGTATCTGTTCGATCCGGCCGGGACCGGCCAGAACGCCGTCCGCCCCTGGGGCGCTGTCGCCACCGACGTGATCGAACCCTACGGCTTCTGTTTCGCGCGACGCGGTGCTGAGATCCACGCGGTCCTGGTGGGGCATGAGGGCGAACTGCGACAGTTCGTGCTGAGCGTCGATGCGGCCGGTCAGCCGGTCTCGCGCGAGGTGCGTCGCGCCGAGATCGGAACCATTTCCGAAGGCTGCGCCGCCGACGAGGCCACGAACGCCCTCTATATCAACGAGGAGAATGTCGGCCTGTGGCGCTATGGCCTCGACCCGGCGTCGGGCGCGGCGCGGACCCTGGTCCAGCCCATCGCCAAGGACGTCCTGGTCGCCGACGCCGAGGGGCTGACCACGCTGACGGATGGCGACAAACGCTATCTAATCGCGTCCAGCCAGGGCGATTCGACCTTCCCGGTCTGGCGCATCGACGGCGCCGCCCCGCAGTACAAGGGCCGGTTCAAGATCGTGGACGGCGTGGTGGACGGCGTCACCGGCACGGACGGCCTGGCCGCCGCCAGCGGCGTGGTCGGCCCCTTCCCCGAAGGTCTGGTCGTCATCCAGGACGACGTGAACGATGTGGGCACCCAGAACTTCAAATATGTGGACTGGCGCGACATCCGCCGCGCCCTGGGCCTGTAATCCGGGGGCGGAAGCCCCCTACTGATCCTCGTCGAACTTGCGCGCGACGAGGTCCGTCAGGGCCTCGATCGCCTCTTCGGCGTCTGCGCCCTCGGCCGAGACTTCGATGCTGCAGCCGATGCCGGCGCCCAGCATCAGCAGGCCCATGATCGAACGGGCGTCCACCGAGACGCCGTCGCGGGTGACATGGATCTCGCTGTCGAAACTGGAGGCCAGTTTGACGAACTTGGCCGAGGCGCGGGCGTGCAGGCCGCGCGTATTGCAGATGTCGAGAGTCGTCTTCACGCTCATTTTTCGCCCGCGAGCACCCAGGACGCCACCGAGATGTATTTGCGCCCGGCGTCCTGGGCGTGGGCCACGCAGGCCTCCAGGGTCTCGCGCCCGCGCACGCTGGCCAGCTTGATCAGCATGGGCAGGTTCAGGCCGGCGATGACCTCGGCGTGGGTCTGTTCCATCACCGATATCGCCAGGTTGGAGGGGGTGCCGCCGAACATGTCGGTCAACAGGATCACCCCGTCGCCGTCGTTCACGGCGGCGGCGGCGTCGACGATGTCGCGACGGCGTCGCTCCATGTCGTCATCCGGCCCGATGCATATGGCCGCGACGCCGCGCTGCGGCCCGACCACATGCTCCATCGCCGAAAGAAACTCCGAGGCCAGTCCCCCATGGGTGACGATAACCAGGCCAATCATGAGAACTTCACTCGCATCCCGCCCTGAACCGTCCCCGGACCTCCCCGCGCCCGCCAGGGAGGCCGGACGCATCCGTTTTGGACCGCAAGGGGCGTGTCATAGACCCGTTATGCGCGGGTTCAAAGCGTCTGAAGCGCGACTGCGACCATCTCGACGGCCGAGGCGGGGCGGGGGTCCAGCGCCAGCAGGGGCAGGTCGATCCCGCAGAAGCGCCGTGTCTGCGGCTCCGGAAGCCGTTCGACCGCCTCGGGAACACAGGCGACGGCCAGGACGACTCTGGCGACCAGCCGTGTCCTGACGGACACGATTCCGACCCCGCGCGCCTCGATCCGGCCGGCGATGGCGGCCGGGGCGGTCGCATGAAGCGCGCCGCCGGACGCCCAGACCCGGGTATAGTCGTCGCTGACCAGCCGCCAGCCCCGCCCGATCAGCCGCAGGGCCAGATCGCTCTTGCCGGCGCCCGACGGACCCAGGATCATCACCGCCGTCCAGGCCCCGTCCCGGCGGACGGCGACCGTGGTGGCGTGAACGGGCGACGGGTCGGTCATGAGCGACGACCGGGCGACGCGGCGGACGGCAGGCCGATCTCGAACCGGGCGCCGATCACCTGGCCGTCTGCGCCGATCCGGTTGTCGGCCGTGACGCGGCCGCCATGCGCCTCGACGATCTGGCGGACGATGGACAGGCCCAGGCCCGAGTTGGAGCCGAAGGCCGCTCCCTTGGGCCGCGAGGTGTAGAAGCGCTCGAACACGGTCTCCAGGTTTTCGGGCGGGATCCCGGGCCCCTGGTCCTCGACGCGGATGCGGATGGGCAGGTCGCCCTCGACCTCTTCCAGCACGACCCGAACCTCGCCACCGGCGGGGCTGAAGGAGCGGGCGTTGTCGATCAGGTTGCGGAACACCTGTCCCAGGGGACCGTCGCGGCCGGCGACCCGGAGGCCCTGGGGCGGAGGCTCGAACCGGACGGGAATATCGTCCGGCCGGGCGGTGGTCTCATAGACGCCGACGATATCGGCCAGCAAACGGTTCAGTTCGATGGCGCGAGGCCGGTCGCGCGACAGTTCGGCGTCCAGACGCGAGGCGTTGGAGATGTCGGTGATCAGCCGGTCCAGGCGGCGCACGTCCTGTTGCAGCAGACTGGTCAGCTTCTCCCTCTGGGCGTCGGTCTTGACCAGGGGCAGGGTCTCCAGCGCCGAACGGATCGAGGTCAGGGGGTTCTTGATCTCGTGCGACACGTCGGCGGCGAACCGTTCGATGGCGTCCATCCGCGTGGACAGGGTGTCGGTCATCGACTCCAGCGACCGGGCCAGGTCGCCGATCTCGTCCTTGCGCTCCTCCAGGTCGGGCAGGGAGATGGCGCGGGCGCGCTGAAGCCGGACCTGGTCCGCCGCCGCCGCCAACCTCAAGACCGGCCGCGCCACGAACAGATGCAGCAAGAGGGAGGCCAGCAGGTTCACGGCCAGGGCCACCAGGGCGAAAGGCACCAGGGCGCGTCTCTGATCGTCCAGGATCTCATCGACATTGCCGGCTTCCAGGGTCAGCACGCCCAGCACCTGGCGGACATGCCGGATGGGGATGGAGACCGAGACGACGCGGTCGCCGGATTCGTTGCGCCGGACGGTCGTCTGCGGCTCTCCGGCCAGGGCGCGCTCGACCTCGGCGGCGACCTCGGCCTCGACGGCCTTCTTGTGTTCGGCGTCGCGAAGGGTCTTCTGGGCGATCTCCCCGGAGGGGGGCGTGCCGGCGGGACGCGCAGGCGGCAGGACCTGGCCGGGGATGTTCTCGGTCACCTCGTAGCTGTCGATGACCGGCAGGCCGTTGATGTCGTACAGGCGAACCCGCTGGCCGTTCGGGACGAAATTGTCGCGCAGCCATTTCGCCGCCTCGCCCACGTCCAGCTCCGGGGTCGGCACGCCCCGGCTGATGCCCAGTTCGCCCAGGACATTGCCCAGCAGTTCGGCCTGGACGGTCAGCGATTCCTGACGCGCCTGGATCAGCCCCTGACGCCATTCGTTCAGAACGAGCGCCCCGCCGAACAGGATCAGCAGGCTCAGAAGGTTGAGCGCCAGGATGAAGCCGCCCAGCCGCGAGCCGCCGAAGCGGAACCTCGGCCGGCGGACAGGCTCCTCGTCGGGCTCGCGCCCGACGGGAAGATCAGCTTTCGCGGTAGCGGTAGCCGACGCCATACAGGGTCTCGATCGCGTCGAACTCATTGTCCACGGCGCGGAATTTCTTGCGCATCCGCTTCACGTGGCTGTCGATGGTGCGGTCGTCGACATAGACTTGGTCGTCGTAGGCGGCGTCCATCAGGTTGTCGCGGCTCTTCACGAAGCCCGGGCGCTGGGCCAGGGCCTGGAGCAGCAGGAATTCGGTGACGGTCAGCTTCACCGGCTTGCCGTCCCAGGTGGATTCGTGACGGGCCGGGTCCATGCTCAGCTTGCCGCGCTTGATCGCCTTGCCGGAAACTTCGGCCGAGGGTTCGGGTTCGACGCCGTCGGCGCCGGTGCGACGCAGCAGGGCCTTGACCCGCTCGATCAGCAGCCGCTGGCTGAAGGGTTTGTGGATATAGTCGTCGGCGCCGAGGTTGAAGCCGAGGATTTCGTCGATCTCCTCGTCCTTGGACGTCAGCATGATGACGGGAATCTGCGAGGTCTGACGCAGGCGGCGCAGCACCTCCATCCCGTCCATGCGCGGCATCTTCACGTCGAGGATGACCAGGTCGGGCGGCGCGCTTTCCAGCGCGGCGAGACCCGAGGCTCCGTCGTGATAGGCCGTGATCTTGTGGCCATGGCTTTCCAGCGCCAGCGAGACGGACGCCACGATGTTCTCGTCGTCATCGACCAGGGTGATGTTGGCCAAGGTTGTCTTCTCCTGAACTTCCCGTTCCCGCGAACGAGAACGCACGGCAAGCGTAACCGTTCGATCACGGTCACATTAGGGCTAAGGCAGATGGGCCGCCAACCCGGATGTTTCAACGATAGCCGGGTTCGTTTCCAACGGCGCGATGAAAATTCGTCGTGAAAACCCCCCTTTAAAGCCTTGGGCCTCAATGATCCCGGATGGCCGGTCCGATCCACTACGAAGTCTATGTCCGAAAGACCGCTCCGGCGGGCTGGACCCTGTTGATCGCCACCGAGGACCGTAAACACGCCCTGGAAACGGCCGAGGACCAGCTGCGCGACCGGCTGGCCGCCGCCGCCCGCGTCACCAAGGAGACGCTGGATCCGGACACGATGGAGTTCAACAGCCTCAACATCCTGACGATCGGCGCGCCCGAGGAGAAGAAGAAGCCCAGGACTGTCGAGGCTGCTCGCCCGGCGTGCAGCGCCCCGGCCGAACTCTATACGCCCCACGCCCGCGCCCTGATCGGCCGTGTTCTGGAGGACTGGCTGAAGCGCCAGGGGGCGACGGCGTTCGAACTCCTGCACCGGCCAGACCTGGCCGAGCGACTCGACGCCTCCGGCGTGGAGCTTCAGCACGCCGTCCAGAAGGTCGCCGTGCCGGAGAGCCAGGCCAGCGGCCAGGACCTGCACAGCGTCGTGCGCCACTACCAGCGGCTGTCGGAGGATGCGGTCGCACGGTTGCTGAAGGCGGGCCGCTCGGGCCTGTTTCCGTCGCTGGAAAAACGGTCGATCGCCGAGCTGGCGCAGGGGTTGAGCGGGTCGGCGGACCGCGCCTTCGTCATGGGCGGCGTCGTCGCCCAGGCCTTGGCCGACCGCAAGGGGGCGCGGGACCGGCTGGACGGCCTGATGGACATGATCGACGCCGCGCCGCCGGCCGGGCCGGCGCGCGGGCTCGTCGTGGGCGCCGTCGAACAGATCGCGGCGGAAATGCTGGCGGTGCGCGCGAACCTGGCGGAAATCCTGGGCCCGTCTCTGGACCACGGCGCCAGCCTGGCCGCAGTGGTGCGCATGGTGGCCCCCCGAGAGGTCGAACGGCTGATCGGTCTGGATTCCCGCATGGCCCTGATGACGCCGGCGGTCGAAGGTCCCGCCGCGCGACTGGGCGCGCGTCTGGCGGGGGGCGAGTTCCCGCAGCTGTCGGCGTCCCTGGCGCGGATGGTGACGCGCGAACTGGCCAGCCCGCGGCGGCTGCGGCCCAATGACCCGGTGGGGGAGATCGACATCCTGCGCACCCTCGCCATGGCCCTGACGGCGGCGGCGGGCCGGCTTCTGACCCTGGAAGAGGTGCAGAACGCCTTCGTCGACCGATCCAAGAGCCTGGTCACGCCCGATTTCGTCGGCGCCTATGTCCGCCAATGCCCGACCGCCCTGTCCGAGGCCGAACTGCTGACGCGGCTGTGCGAGAACGTCACCGGAGGGGCCAACAAGCGGGCGGCGGCGCGCTGGCTCAGCGCCTGCGTGGCCTCCGTCCGGCTGGAAAGCGAGATGCGTCAGTCGGCGCCGGGCGGCCCCAGCGTGTCGCAGAAGCTGCTGGTCCTGGCGCGACTGCAGCGGTCGGTGCGGGCCGTACAGCTGGGCGAACTGGATGAAAGACAGATTTCGACGGCCATCGGCGCCCTGGGCGGAACCCTGGAGGCGGACGCCGGACTGCTGGCCCAGATCGGCCGGGCCCAGGCCACGCCGGTTCAGAAGCTGACGGCCCTGATGAAGATGACCAATGGCGAGACCGCGCCTCTGGGGCCTGCTGCGGATCGCGCCCGCGCCGAAGCGGTCAAGATGCTGCGGATCCCCGAAGTCCGCCAGGCGGCGGACGCCGATACCGAAGCGTCTGCGGCGCTGCAGAGCCTGATGCAGGCGGCCCGGCTGAAGGTCTGAGCCTCAGTCGAAGATGTCGAAGATGCTGTCGCGCTTCTTCTTCTTGTAGCGATAGTCGTCGTCCCGATGACGATCATCGCCGCGCCGGTCGTCCCTGTAGCCGCGGTCGTCGGCATAGGGACGCCCTCCGCCCCAGGGTTGGGACTGGGGCTGAGAATGGGGCTGGGGCTGGGACGGGGGCGCGGCGGGCGTCGCAGACGCGCGACCGTCCTCGGCCGCCGAGGCCATCAGCTTCTCCAGTTCGCCGCGGTCCAGCCAGACGCCCCGGCAGGCGGGGCACATGTCGAACTGCACGCCGTCCCGATCCAGCGTCTGCATGGCGGAATTGTCGTTCGGGCACATCAGAAGAGGCATCGGGGCTCCAGATCAGTCAGGAATCGGGTCGGTTCGGGCGTCGGCGCGACCGGCCGGGAGGGGGACAGACCTGTCGCGCCGACGCATCCGTGCGGTCCGACATCGCGTCGATACGATGCGGCGAAGGGATACGCCGGATCGCGAAGACGCCAGAGGGGCCCGTTCCGCAGGATCCAAGCTAGGCGCCCGGCCGGCTCGCCGCCATGCGTCGTGGCGCCACAGGCCGTTCCCCGCTCAGCAGACCTGACCGGCCGCCCAGCCGGAGGACCAGGCCCACTGGAAATTATAGCCGCCCAGCCAGCCGGTGACATCGACCGCCTCGCCGATGAAATAGAGGCCGGGAACCGTTTTGGCGGCCAGGGTCTGCTGGTCCAGGGCGGCGGTGTCGATCCCGCCCAGGGTCACCTCGGCGGTGCGATAGCCTTCGGACCCGACCGGCTTGACGCTCCAGGCGTTGACCGCCTGATCCAGCCGCCGCAGCGTCGCATCCGACAGATCGGCCAGATTGCCCGCCGCGCCCTCCCGCTCGCACAGGCTTTCCGCCAGTCGCCGCGGCACGATATGGCCCAGGGCCGTGTGCACGGCCTGGCGGCCGTTGGCGGTCTTGGCCGCCTTCAGCTCGTCGAAGACATTGCGCCCCGGCGCCATGGCCGCGACGATGGCCTCGCCTTCGCGCCAGTAGGAGCTGATCTGCAGGATGGCCGGTCCGCTGAGGCCGCGATGGGTGAACAACATGGCCTCGCTGAAACTGGCCTTGCGCGCCTTGGCCCCTTCGGGCGCCGAGGCCACAGTGGCGTCCACCGCCACGCCGGCCAGCGGCGCGAGGGTCTCCAGCAGTCCAGCCTCGAACGTCAGGGGGACCAGGGCCGGTCGGGTTTCGGTGACGCGAATGTCGAACTGGCGCGCGACCTCGTAGGCCCAGCCGGTGGCGCCCATCTTGGGGATGGATTTACCGCCCGTCGCCACGACCAGGGCGGTCGCCGTGACCTGGGTTCCGTCGGACAGGACGACGCGCCAGCCGTCGCCGGACCGGTCCAGGCGGTCCACGCCCGTCTTCATCTTCAGGGTCACGCCCGCCGCCGCCATGTCGTCGGTCAACATGCGGACGATCTGTTTGGCGCTGTCGTCGCAGAACAGCTGGCCCAGCGTCTTCTCGTGCCAGGCGATGCCGGCCCGGTCCACGCGCTTGACGAAGTCGTGCTGGGTGTAGCGACGCAGGGCCGAGGTGGCGAACCGGGGGTTCTCACCCAGGAAATTCGCCGGGCCGCAGCCCAGATTGGTGAAGTTGCACCGACCGCCGCCGGAGATGCGGATCTTCTCGCCGGGGTTGGCGGCGTGATCGACCACCAGAACCCGACGTCCGCGACGCCCGGCCTCGATCGCGGCCGTCATCCCGGCCGCGCCGGCCCCGACGACGAGGACGTCATAAGACGCCCTCGTCACTTGGAACCTCGCGGTTCCGGCCTCGGGGAGAGCTTAGTAACGGTAGTGGTCCGCCTTGAACGGGCCTTCGACCGGCACGTTGATATAATCGGCCTGGTCCTGGGTCAGGACGGTCAGCTTGGCGCCCAGCTTGGCCAGGTGCAGCAGGGCGACCTTTTCATCCAGGTGCTTGGGCAGGGTGTAGACCTGGTTCTGATAGGACTTGGCGTTGGTCCACAGCTCGATCTGGGCCAGGGTCTGGTTGGTGAAGGAGGCCGACATCACGAAGGACGGGTGGCCCGTGGCGTTGCCCAGGTTCACCAGACGGCCTTCCGACAGCAGGATGATCTTCTTGCCGTCCGGGAATTCGATGTGGTGGACCTGAGGCTTGATCTCGTCCCACTTGAAGTTCTTCAGGCCGGCGACCTGAATCTCCGAGTCGAAGTGGCCGATGTTGCAGACGATGGCGTTGTTCTTCATCTGCCGCATGTGTTCGACCGTGATGACGTCCTTGTTGCCGGTCGTCGTCACATAGATGTCGGCGCGGCCGGCGCTGTCGTCCAGGGTCTGGACCTCATAGCCTTCCATCGCGGCCTGAAGCGCGCAGATCGGGTCGATCTCGGTCACGATCACGCGGGCGCCGCCCTGGCGCAGCGAGGCGGCCGAGCCCTTGCCCACGTCGCCGTAGCCGCAGACCACGGCGACCTTGCCCGACAGCATGACGTCGGTGCCGCGACGGATGGCGTCGACCAGGGATTCACGGCAGCCGTACAGGTTGTCGAACTTGGACTTGGTGACGCTGTCGTTGACGTTGATGGCGGGGAAGGGCAGCTCGCCCTTTTCGGCCATCTGATACAGGCGGTGAACGCCCGTGGTCGTCTCTTCCGACACGCCGCCGATGGCGTCGCGGATGGCCGAGTAGAAGCCGGGCTTTTCGGCGATGTAGCGTTTCATCACCTTGAAGAGGGCTTCTTCCTCTTCGTTCTGGGGATTGGCCAGGACCGAGATGTCCTTCTCGGCCTTGGGCCCGAGCACGCACAGCAGGGTCGCGTCGCCGCCGTCGTCCAGGATCAGGTTCGGATAGCCGCCGTCAGCCCATTCGAAGATCTTGTGCGCGTAGTCCCAGTATTCCTCCAGGGTCTCGCCCTTGGTGGCGAACACCGGCGTGCCCGAGGCGGCGATGGCGGCGGCGGCGTGGTCCTGGGTCGAGAAGATGTTGCACGAGGCCCAGCGGACTTCGGCGCCCAGGGCTTCCAGCGTCTGGATCAGAACGGCCGTCTGGATGGTCATGTGCAGGCTGCCGGCGATCCGGGCGCCCTTCAGCGGCTGGCTGGCGCCGAACTCTTCGCGCAGGGCCATCAGGCCCGGCATTTCCGTTTCGGCGATCGCGATTTCCTTCTTGCCCCAATCGGCCAGAGAAATGTCGCGGATGATGTAGTCGGTCATGGGGGCTCCTGGCCGCAGGGGATTTTCCAGCCCTCATAGCCTGTGGAGCATGAAGGAGCAATAAACACATAAGGATATCCTTATATGCACTATGACCGATGTCGGGCTCAGCAGTTTCTTAAGCCATCCCCGTTAGGCAGGGCGGAATGGAACGCCGCGCCCTTCTCGGTCTCGCCCTCGTCGCGACGGCCGCCGCCTCAACCCCCGCCCGCGCCTCATCGAGCGGCGGCGCCGCTCCGTCGGCCGACACCTATTTCCGCCTGCCGGTGGTCACGGGCTCGATCCCGCGTCCCGGCGGCCGGCGCGGCGTCCTGTCGGTCGAAGTCGGCGTGGATGTGCCCGACGCGGCCCTGCGCACCCGGGCCCAGCAGTCGGCGCCGCGTCTGCGCGCCGCCTATAACACCGCCGTCCAGCGGTTCGCCACCGGCCTGCGTCCGGGCGCCGCGCCGAACATCGACCAGCTGGCCGCAGATCTGCAGGCCGCCACCAACGCCACCCTGGGCCGGGCCGGGGCCCGGGTCCTGCTCGGCACGGTGATGGCGCTCTAGGCCGCGGCTGACCGGCCTCAGCCGACGCGCGGCGACTTCAGGCGGCGCTTGTTCGAATGGGTCGGCGGCGCCGCGCCCAGATCCTCGGGCACCTCGCCCTTGAAATAGTAGCGCTGCCAGGCCTCCTTGGCCGCGTCGGGGTCGCCGCCGGCCAGACGCTGGTTGAAGTCGGTGCGGGCGCGGTTCCAGGCCTCGAACTGGCCCTTCATGACCGGGTTGGACTCCAGCGTCCGGATCACCGGCTGGAACTTTTCCACCTTCTTGTGCTCGATCAGATTGATGAAGCAGAAGGGCTCGCCCTTCTCGAACTTCACCCGGCCCGGCCGCGTGAAGATCCAGTTCATGGTGAAGGGGAAGGGCAGCCAGTCGGTCTCGATCAGGCCGACCAGGGGCTGGATCCCGTCCTTCAGGTGATTGGGCGACCCCGAGCACATCATCCCCCAGCCCGGCGGCGTGCGGAACAGATACTGCGGGTGCATGGTCAGGACCCCGCGCGAGAAGTGCGAGGTGACGAAATGGTCCAGGTCGTGCTGGGGCCGGTCGGGGGTGATGACGATGTCCTCCTGGCGCGGCCCGCCGTTCCATTCGGCCGTGAAACCGAACGGGCACAGGATCTCCCACCCCGTGGTGTTGGCCATGTTCAGCGGCAGGCAGCGATAGGGGTGGCGGCTGATGAAGGCGTCCATCCAATTGCGCGACTGGCGGCCGGGCACCAGGTCCGGCGGCCGGGCCGTCATCGGATAGCATTCCAGTTCCAGCGGGCGCGTCTGCACGGTATCGACCATGGAACCGTTCCTAACGCCGCAAACGCGACTGCTCAACCATGACCCCAGACCTTGCGCCTGAACCCGCTTTCGACCGCGAGACCCTCACCGCCTGGCTGGCCGAACACGGCGTGGCCCACACGACCCACGACCACCCGGCCGTTTTCCGCGTCGAGGAAGGCCTGGACCTCAAGGCCGGCCTGCCCGGCGCCCACACCAAGAACCTGTTTCTCAAGGATCACAAAGGCCGGCTCTGGCTGATCTCGGCCCGCCAGGACACGGTCATCGACCTGAAGCGCGCTGCGGCTGCGATGGGGGCGGGCCGGCTGTCGTTCGGCAATGAGGCCCTGATGTGGGAGACGCTGGGCGTCCGCCCGGGTTCGGTCACGGCCCTGGGTCTGATCAACGACGTCGAGCGCCGCGTGACCTTCGTCCTGGACCGGCGGCTGTGGGACGCCGACATCGTCAACTTCCACCCCCTGACCAATACGGCGACCACGTCTCTCGAACAGGCGGCCTTCCGCCGGGTGCTGGCGGTCTGGGAGCGAGAGCCGATCGTGGTGGATTTCGGCGCCCTGGCGGGTTGAAGCCCGGTTCCGGGGCGGAGCGTGCGTCGAAAGGCGGGAACCGACGTTCGATGACCCGTCTCTCTTCCTGACCGGCTCGAAGTCCGCTACCGGCACAGAGGATCGCACGGCGATACTGTGCGTCCTGAGGCATGCGTATGTTTGGACCCAAGCCCGTTTCTCAACCGGACCGACGCGGCGAACCCCGTCGGGCGGTCAATGCGCGGGGCGTCGTCTGTGCGCCGGGTGTGGAGACGGCCTGCGTGATCGTCGATCTGTCGGACGGCGGCCTGAAGCTCAGGCTCGACCGGGGCGCGGCCCTGCCGCCCGAGGTGGTGGTGGTGGATATTGCGGAGGCGGTGGCCTATCCGGCGACGGTGGTCTGGCAGAAGGGGCAGGAGGCGGGGCTGAGGCGGACCGGCGCCAAGTCCCTGCGCGGCCTGGCCCCCGCGCGGCTGATCGGGGCGCGCGACGCCTGGATCAGGGCCGGCGGGCGCTGAGGATCGCTACAGACCCGCCGGCATGGAGCCGGCGTTGATGGCGATGCGGCCGACCAGGCCCTTGACGATCAGGTCCAGGGCCGAACCCTCGCTATAATCGGCGGCGGCGACGAAATTGACCCGGTCCTCGGAAATCAGGGAATAGACCTTCTTCTGGTCCTTCTCGTTCGAGCGGGGGTCATAGACGGCGATCGAGAAGCCGCCCTTGGTGTGCATCATCTTCATGGTGGGCACGTCGGTGTCGCCGTCGCCGATGAAGATCATCCGCTCGAACGGCACCGGCCGCTGGTCGTCGGGGATGAAGTGGTTGATCCGCTCGTGCTCCCAGTGGTTCTTCACCCCCTTGTTGATGCGGAACAGATACTGGGTCTTGGTGGTGTAGTTGACGCCGACCGCGGGCCAGGCCGCCTCGCCCTTGTCGTCATAGACATAGTGGGAGGCGAAGACATGGGTCAGGGCGGGGCGGATCGGCGTGCCGTCGATCATCTCCTCCAGGCCGGCCGAGACGATATAGTGTTCGATCTCAAGTCCGTAGCGCGCGCCGAAGGCGTTCATCCGGTCGAACCAGCTGAGGTCCTTCAGACCTTCGAACAGGGCCACCGCCTCGCCGTGCCGGCGCAGGGTCTCGCGCGTCACCGGCGAACCGTTCTGGCGCGCGTGATGCAGCATCAGCTGCATGTACATCAGGATGCCGTCGCCGTCGGCGTCCTTGGTCAGGCGTTCCGCCTCGCCCCAGAAGGCGCCGATATCCATGCCGACGGACGGGATGAAGCTGACCTCCTGCATGTTGCCGCGCGCCAGGGTGCCGTCGAAATCATAGATCAGGGCGGTCTTCAGCAAGGGCTTGTCGCCGGAAGGGGCGTCGGACATCGGGCGGGCTCCAGAGCGTCGGTCGGACCCCGCCCTCTATATCAGCCCGCCGTCGGCGTCGATTGTCGCCTCTGGCCGAAGCGGGGCGCCGCCGTCTTCTGCTCGGCCCAGTAGTCGGCGCCCGTGGTCGGCTTGAACATGGTGCGCGGCGTGCCGTCGCGCGCCACCACGGCGAAGGTGTTGGTCGAGGCCTGATAGATCAGGGTGTCGCCGTTCGGCCGTTTCACCGTCTCGGCGTCGCGCGGGGGCTTGGCCGTAAAGGCGGTGACCTTGTTCAGATAGTCTTCGGCCGACCCCGCGCCGAAGTCGGCGCCGTTGCGCTGGTACAGGCGGGCGATCTTGTCATCCACCGTCTCGCGACGGCTGGCCGTCAGCACCGGCTTGGGCTGGGCGGCGGCGGGGGCGTCGTCGCCGCCCGTCCCGGTCGCCGCCAGGGCCAGCGGCGTCGCCTCGGCCGTTCGGTCGCGCGTCTGCACCGCCGAGGCGTTGTCGCACCCCGCCAGGGCCATCACCGCCAAACCGACCATCATCAGCCCCAGTCCTGTGGCCGCACCCTGTCGCTTGTCAGACGTCATCCTCGCCTCCCCCTTCGGACACCCGCTCGCCGCGAGATAAGCACAACCTTCATGTTCCTGCAATGTTCTTTTCGGCCGTCTCGACGGCGTCGCCTTGGGCGGCTAGACGAAGGCCATGGACAGCCGCCCTCTCGCAAATCGCAAAATCCTGCTGATCGTCGGCGGCGGCATAGCGGCCTACAAGGCGCTGGAGCTGGTGCGGCTGATCGCCAAGGCGGGCGGCCAGACGCGGGTGATCCTGACCGAATCCGGCGCCGAGTTCGTGACGCCCCTGTCGCTGGCGGCGCTGAGCGGACATCCGGTGCGGTCGGGCCTGTTCCATCCCGACGACGAGACCAGCATGGGCCATATCGAGCTGTCGCGCTGGGCTGATCTGGTGGTCGTGGCGCCGGCGACGGCGGGGCTGATCGCCAAGGCGGCCAACGGGATCGCCGACGACCTGGCCTCGACCACCTTGATCGCCACCGACAAGCGGGTGCTGCTGGCGCCGGCGATGAATGTGCGGATGTGGGAACATCCGGCGGTTCAGGCCAATATGGAACGGCTGAAGGCCTTCCCCGGCTTCCACGGCGTGGCCGTGGTGGGGCCGGACGACGGCGAGATGGCCTGTGGCGAATACGGCCCCGGCCGGATGGCCGAGCCGGCGGCGATCCTGGACGCGATCCAGGGCCTGCTGGCGGGCGCGGCCGGGCGGCCCCTTGCGGGTCGCAAGGCGGTGGTTACGGCCGGGCCGACCTTCGAGCCGATCGATCCGGTGCGGGGTCTGACCAACCGCTCCAGCGGCAAACAGGGCTACGCCATCGTCGCCGCCCTGGTCGAACTGGGGGCGGAGGTGACCCTGGTGTCGGGGCCGACCGCCCTGGGCGCGCCTGTCGGGGTGACGCGGATCGACGTGGAGAGCGCGCTGGAGATGCAGGCGGCGACGCAAAACGCCCTGCCCGCCGACATCGCCGTGCTGTCGGCCGCCGTGGCCGACTGGCGCGTGGACACCATCGCCGGGGGCAAGATCAAGAAGGGGCCGGGCGGCCCGCCGACCCTGGCCCTGATCGAGAACCCCGACATCCTGGCCGGGATCGCCGCGCCGGGTCCGAACCGGCCGGCCCTGGTGATCGGCTTCGCCGCCGAGACCACGGACCTGGAGGCCAACGCCCGCGCCAAGCTGTCGCGCAAGGGCTGTGACTGGATCATCGGCAACGACGTGTCCGACGACGTCTTCGGCTCGGACGGCAACGCCGTCCTGCTGGTCACCGCCGACAGGACCGAAACCTGGCCGCGCCAGTCCAAATCCGCCATCGCCCGGGCGGTCGCCGCCCGTATCGCCGACCATTTCAAGAGCGTCCAATGACCCAGCCCGTCGCCGTCCAGATCCTGCGCCTGCCCCATGCCGAGGGCCTGCCCCTGCCGGCCTATGAGACGGCGGGATCGGCCGGGATGGACCTGCGCGCCGCCGTGCCCGAGGACCAGCCGATGACCCTGGCGCCCGGCCAGCGCGCCCTGGTGCCCACAGGACTGAAGATCGCCCTGCCCCTGGGGTTCGAGGCCCAGGTGCGGGCGCGTTCGGGCCTGGCGTTGAAACACGGCGTCATCTGCCCCAATGCGCCGGGCACCATCGACAGCGACTATCGCGGCGAGTGCGGCGTGATCCTGGCCAATATCGGCGCCGACCCCTTCGTAATTCGCCGCGGGGAGCGGATCGCCCAACTGGTGATCGCCAAGCATGAGCGTGCGGACTGGGTCGAGGTCGAGACGCTGGACGAGACCGCACGCGGGGCCGGCGGGTTCGGCTCGACGGGGCGGTAGTAAAGACGCGCCTAAACCGGCGGCGCGGTCGTCTGGATCAGGGCGGCCTTACGGCGGACGTGTTCGCGCCAGGCGGTGTAGAGGCCGCTGGCGGCGATCAGGGCGCCGCCGGCCAGGGTGTTGGCGGTGGGCGTGGCGTGCATCAGCCACCAGCCGAAGATTACAGCGCCGACGATCTGGAGATAGTCGAAGGGCGCGACCACGGCGACCGGGGCCTTTTGCAGCGAGGCGGTCATGAACAATTGGGCCAGGCCGCCGGCGACGCCTGAGCTGATCAGCAGGGCGAAGGTCAGGGGCGAATGCCAATGGCCGACGAAGGGCAGCAGGATCGCCCCCACCCCGGATGAACCGACGAAGAACCAGAAGACGATGGCGGCGACATGCTCGGTGTCGCGCAACTGGCGAAGGGTGATGGTGACGCTGGCCGTCAGCAGGGCCGCCATCAGGCCGAAACCTATGCCCTCGAGCGGCATGGCGTGACCGCCCCCCGAGACGAACGAAAGGGGACGCATGACGATGACGACGCCGATGAAGCCCACCCCCACGGCGGCCCAGCGGCGCGGCCCCACCGCCTCCTTCAGGATGAAGAAGGACAGGATGGTGGCGAAGATGGGTGCGGTGAAGCTGAGGGTGGTGGCGTCGGCCAGGGGCAGCAGGGTCAGGGTCTGGAATAGGCACAGGATGGAGACGACGCCCAGGGCGCTGCGTCCCGCATGGGCCCACGGCCGGCGCGTGGTCAGACCGGCGAGGCCGCCCGGCTGGGTCAGCACCCAGGCCAGGACCACGGGCAGGCCGAAGAAGGCGCGGTAGAACAGCATCTCGGGGGCGACCACGCCGTCCAGAGAGGCCAGTTTCAGCACCGCCGACATGACGGAAAAGGCGCCTGCCGCCGCGATCCTGAGCGCGATGCCGCGGGCGATGTCCTCGCCGCCGATCCGTCCCGTCATGACGTCCTTTCGATGTTGCGGCGCACTCATAGGCCCGCGTCGCCTTCACGCCCACCCCCGAGGGAGCCTTTCCGCGCGAGCGGCGTTAACCGTGTCGAACCGGCCAAGCTTGACCGGCGCCTTATTGTTTTTGACCTTTCAGGAGAGACGACGTGGAAAATCTGATCGATCAGATCGGCGATTTCCTGAGTGGAATCGCGGGTCTGGCCAGCGCCGGCTTCGACGGCGTCAACCAGGTGATGGGGCTGATCATCGCCATCATCGCCGCCCTGCTGATGGTGGACTGGCGGTCGCTGGCCTCGACCGCCCTGGGCGCGACCCTGGTGCATCTGATCGTGCTGGCGGTCCTGCCGGTGCTGAACGGCGGCGAATTCGTCCTGCCGGCGCTTCTGACCGTCGGCTTCTGGCTGACGGCCCTGGCCCTGTTCCTGGGCTACGCCATCGTCATCGCCATCTTCTTCTTCATCAAGACCCTGCTGACCGGGACCGCGTTCCGTGGGCGGCGCAGGGTGGTGCACTGATCTTGGTGGGCCTGCTACCCCCAGGTTTCGTCACCCTCTGACTGGGTAATGGCTTCCGCGCTCAAGCCGTGAGCGACCGCGTCGCGAGCGTAGCGCGGCGCGAAGCGCCCTAGACGTCAGGCTTGGCGAAAGCCAAGCACGTCCTGCATGTCGTACAGGCCGGGTCCGCGGGTGCGGACCCAGGCGGCGGCGGCGACCGCGCCCTTGGCGAACAGGGACCGGTCGATGGCCGAGTGGCTGAGGGTCAGGACCTCGTCTTCCGAGGCGAACAGGACCGTGTGTTCGCCGATGATGCCGCCGGCGCGGATCGAGGAGAAGCCGATCTTGCCGCTCTCGCGCTCGCCCTGGACGCCGTCATAGGGTTTGGAGCGGATGTCGGCCAGGTCGGTGAACCGGCCCTCGGCCGCGGCCTCGCCCAGCATCAGGGCGGTGCCGGACGGGGAATCCACCTTGCGGCGGTGGTGGGCCTCGGTGATCTCGATGTCCCAGTCCTGGGCGTCCAGCCGCTGGGCCGCGTGCTGGATCAGGCCGATCAGGATGTTCACGCCCAGGGAGAAGTTGCCGCTCTTGACGATGGCGATCTTCTCGGCGGCCTTCATCAGCTCGGCCTCCTGCTCCGGGGTGAAGCCGGTGGAGCCGATGACCAGGCTGGGGCCGTCGCGCTCGGCCGCACTCTGCGCCAGGGCGACCGAGGCGTCCGGAGTCGAAAAGTCGATGATCACGTCGCACAGGGAGATGTCGGCGGTTTCGCCCCAGTCGAACCGGGCGGCGACGACCACGTCCTCGCGCGCATCGAGAACCTGGGACACGGCGCGACCCATCCGGCCGCGATAGCCGGAAATGCCGGCGTGGAAGATTGCGCTCAAACCACGTTTTCTTTCGACCCGTCCGCATCCTGATTGCCCAGGATGTCAGCCCAGAAGCGCTTCGCCTTGCCCGCGAAGCTGGAGTTGCGGGGGTTCTGCCCCTCTCCGAACGACAGGGCAAGCTCTTGCAGCAGTTCCTTCTGACGGGCGGTCAGGTCGGTGGGGGTCTCGACGAACAGTTCGACCACCAGGTCGCCCCGCGCGCGGCCGTTCAGATGGGGCATGCCCTTGCCCTTGATCCGGACGGTCTTGCCGGTCTGGGCCCCGGCCGGCACGGCGACGGCGGCCTTGCACTTGCCGTCGCAGGCGTCGGACACCAGGCAGGGGGCGTCGATCTCGCCGCCCAGGGCCGCAACGGTCATGGGAACCGGCACGGTGACCAGCAGGTCCAGGTTGTCGCGCTCGAACAGGTCGTGCGGCGTCACCGACAGGAAGACATACAGGTCGCCGCGCGGGCCGCCGCGCTGACCGGCGTCGCCCTCGCCCGACAGGCGGATGCGCGAGCCGTCGTCGACGCCGGCGGGGATCTTCAGGTTCAGGGTGCGGGTCTTTCGCACCTGGCCGTGGCCGTGACAGGTCGTGCAGGGGTCGGCGATCATCTGGCCCGCGCCGTGGCAGCGGGGGCAGGTCCGCTCGACCTGGAAGAAGCCGTTGGCCTGGCGCACGCGGCCGGCGCCGTTGCAGGTGGTGCAGGTGACGGGCTTGGTGCCGGGCTTGGCCCCCGAGCCTTCGCAGGTCTCGCAGGTCATGGTGGCGGGGATGTCGATCTCGACCTCGGCGCCCTTGTAGGCCTGTTCCAGGCTGATCTCGAGATCATAGCGCAGGTCCGAGCCGCGACGCGGTCCGCCCTGCTGGCCCCGGCCGGCCTGGCGACCGCCGAAGGCGTCCCCGAAGGCGTCGCCGAAGACCTGGGAGAAGATGTCGTTGATGTCGGAGAAGCCCTGCTGGCCCTGGCCGAAGCCGCCGCCCCCGCCGCCGTTCACGCCGGCGTGGCCGAACCGGTCGTAGGCCGCGCGCTTCTGATCGTCCGAAAGGACCGTATAGGCCTCGGAAATTTCCTTGAACTGGGCCATCGACTCTTCCGAGCCGCCGTTGCGATCCGGGTGATGGATCATGGCCAGCTTGCGATAGGCCGATTTCAGACCGGGTGCGTCGATTGTCCGTTCGACGCCCAAAACCTCATAATAGTCACGCGCCATAGGGCGTTGGTCCTCATACTTCCCCTGCGGCTCCGTCACGCCTCTGCGGGCGTCAGCGAAGCTGTGGTGTCCCGGCTGACATGGGGGCCGGAACGACTGATGCAAGTTTCATGAAAAGGCCCCGCCTATCGCAAGACAAGCGGGGCCTTATCATTTCGCCGACCTGTTGCCGATCAGGCGCTCTTCTTCTCGTCCGTGTCCGAGACGTCCTCGAACTCGGCGTCGACCACGCCGTCGTCGGCCGGGGCCGCATCGCCTTCGCCGGCGCCCTGCTGCTGGGCGTACATGGCCTCGCCCAGCTTCATCGAGGCCTGGACCAGGCTGTTGGTCTTGGTGCGGATGTCCTCGGCGTCCGTGCCTTCACGGGCGGTCTTCAGCTCGGCCAGACCGGCCTCGATCGCCGTCTTGACGTCGGCCTCGACCTTGTCGCCGTGTTCGGCCAGGGCCTTCTCGGTCGAGTTGATCAGGCTGTCGGCGGCGTTCTGGGCCTCGACCAGGTCCTTGCGGACCTTGTCGGCGGCGGCGTTGGCCTCGGCTTCCTTGACCATCTTGTCGATGTCGGCGTCCGACAGGCCGCCGTTGGCCTGGATGCGGATCGACTGTTCCTTGTTGGTCGCCTTGTCCTTGGCCGAGACGTTGACGATGCCGTTGGCGTCGATGTCGAAGGCGACCTCGATCTGCGGCATGCCGCGCGGCGCCGGCGGGATGCCCATCAGGTCGAACTGACCCAGCATCTTGTTGTCCGACGCCATCGGACGCTCGCCCTGGAAGACCCGGATCGTCACGGCCGACTGGTTGTCGTCGGCGGTCGAGAAGGTCTGGCTCTTCTTGGTCGGGATGGTCGTGTTGCGCTCGATCAGGGGAGTGAAGACGCCGCCCAGGGTCTCGATGCCCAGGGTCAGGGGCGTCACGTCCAGCAGCAGCACGTCCTTGACGTCGCCTTGCAGAACCCCGGCCTGAACCGCGGCGCCCAGGGCCACGACTTCGTCAGGGTTGACGCCCTTGTGCGGCTCCTTGCCGAAGAAGGCCTTCACGGCCTCCTGCACCTTGGGCATGCGGGTCATGCCGCCGACCAGGACGACTTCGTCGATGTCCGAGGCCTTCAGGCCGGCGTCGGCCAGGGCCTTCTTGCACGGCTCGATCGTGCGGGCGACCAGGTCGTCGACCAGGGCTTCCAGCTTGGCGCGCGACAGTTTGATGTTCAGGTGCAGCGGGCCCGAGGCGTTCATGGTGATGAACGGCAGATTGACCTCGTACTGGGTCGTGGAGCTGAGCTCCTTCTTGGCCTTTTCGGCTTCTTCGCGCAGGCGCTGCAGGGCCAGCTTGTCCTGGCGCAGATCGACGCCCTGTTCCTTCTTGAACTCGTCGGCCAGATAGTCGGCCAGGCGCACGTCGAAGTCCTCGCCGCCCAGGAAGGTGTCGCCGTTGGTCGACTTCACCTCGAAGACGCCGTCGCCGATCTCCAGGATCGAGACGTCGAAGGTGCCGCCGCCCAGGTCATAGACGGCGATCTTCTGGCCATCGTTCTTTTCCAGGCCATAGGCGAGCGCGGCCGCGGTCGGCTCATTGATGATGCGCAGGACTTCCAGCCCGGCGATCTTGCCGGCGTCCTTGGTGGCCTGACGCTGGCTGTCGTTGAAATAGGCCGGGACGGTGATGACGGCTTGCGTCACCTTCTCGCCCAGATAGGCCTCGGCGGCCTCCTTCATCTTGATGAGGGTGAAGGCCGAGATTTGTTGGGGCGAATAATCCTTGCCGTGGGCGCGGACCCAGGCGTCGCCGTTCGGGCCCTTGACGATCTCATAGGGCACCATGCCCTTGTCCTTCGCCACGACGGGATCGTCGAAGTTGCGGCCGATCAGGCGCTTGATGGCGAAGAAGGTGTTGGCGGGGTTGGTGACGGCCTGACGCTTGGCGGGCTGACCCACCAGGGTCTCGCCGCCGTCCTGAAGGGCGACCACCGAGGGGGTGGTGCGGGCGCCTTCGGCGTTTTCGATGACCTTGGGGTTCTTGCCGTCCATGACGGCCACGCACGAGTTGGTGGTGCCGAGGTCGATGCCGATGATCTTGGCCATGGGCGTTCTATTTCTCTCCGTATCGGCGGGCGATGCGGCGGCCTTCGACGAAGCGCCGCGCGTGACCGCCCCCTGTGGGTTGGCGTGGTTGGTGTCGGATAGCCCCAAACTTCGCGGGGTTTCTCCGAAGCTGGCCCCGATATGGGAAAGTCCCATACGGCTGCAAGGGCGTTCTGCGATTCAGCGATGCGGCGGAACCGGTTTTCGCGCAGGATGAGGCCATGTCCGCGATTTTAGAGGTCAAAACCGCCGTTGAAGGCTTTCGCCTGTGGCCGGGGGCCCTGGACGCATCGGCCCAGGCCGATCTGGTCGATGCGGTGTTCACGCGGCTGGAACCAGCGCCCCTGTACCGGCCGCAGACGCCGGGCGGACGGCCGTTCTCGGTGCGGATGAGCAATTTCGGGCCGCTGGGCTGGGTCTCGGACCGGGGCGGCTATCGCTATCAGGCGACCCACCCGGAGACGGGGCGGGCCTGGCCGGATATTCCGCCGGTGCTGCTGGACCTGTGGGAGGCGACGGTCGGCGGGCCCCGGCGGCCGGACGCCTGTCTGGTCAACCTGTATCGCGAGGGGGCCAAGATGGGCCTGCACCAGGATAAGGACGAGGCCGACCTGGGCGCGCCCGTCCTGTCGGTGTCGCTGGGCGATGCGGCCATGTTCCGTATCGGCGCCGCCGAGGGCGGGCGCACCACGACGCTGCGGCTGGACAGCGGCGACGTCTGCGCCCTGACGGGACCGGCGCGACTGGCCCGGCACGGGATCGACCGCGTGTTGGAGGGGTCGTCGCGCCTGATCCCCGGCGGCGGGCGGCTGAACCTGACGCTGCGCGCAGCGGGGGTCAGCCTTCGATGACCTCGTGGGCGCCCGGGTCGCCGAGGCGCCAGTAGCCGGCGGCTTTCATCGCCTTGGGCGAGAAGCCAAGTCCTAGCGTCTTTGTCCGCAGGGCCTTGGCCACGGCGGATTCGGCGGCGATCCAGACATAGGCGTCTTTCGGGCTGACCCCGGTCAGGGCCGTGTCGAGCGCCGCCAGCAGGGTCTCGGTCCCGCCGCGCGGGGCGCCGTCGCGGACGGCCCAGGTGACGGCGACCTCGGCGGCGCTGTCGAAGGTCCATGTCGAGTCCAGGTCCGCGACCTCGACCACCACATGGGCGCGGACGCGGGCGGGCAGTTCCTCCAGACGGCGGGCGATGGCCGGCAGGGCGGTCTCGTCGCCGATCAGCACATGGTCGGCGAAGGCCGTGGGGACGATGAACGACCCGCGGGGACCCCCGACGCCCAGGACCGAGCCCACCTTGGCCGCCATGGCCCATTCGGTCGCCGGACCGCCGTGGCCGGTGATGAAATCCAGCGTCAGCCGACGCGCAGCGGCGTCATAGGCGCGGGGCGTGTAGTCGCGCGCCACGGGGCGGGGAGCTGGGAAGACCGGACCCTCCGGCCCCAGCGTCGGCATGACCGGCGCCTGGCCCTCGGCGACCGGGAAGATCTTCACATGGTCGTCGAAGCCCAGGGAGACGAAGCCCTCCAGGTCCGCGCCTTCCAGAACGATGCGGCGATAGGTCGGCGTCAAGTCCTGGACCGAGGCTACGGTCAGGGTGCGGAACTTCAGCTCGTGCCGCACGCGCCGGGGAATGCGCAGGAGGCCGGTCATGCCTGTTCCACCTTGTCGGCGGCCTCGGCCAGGATGGCGGCGATGGCCTGGACCTGGGCCTCGGTCAGGGCGGTCTCGCCCGTCAGACGGTCGTGGATCGTGTGACGCAGGCGGCCGATGGCGTCCTGGATCGGGGTCGGCCGCAGGGCGCGGGCGGCGAACTTGTCCATCGTCGCCTCGGCGGCGCGCAGGATCGCCTCGTTCTCGGCCAGCAGGGCGCGGCCGGCCTCTGTGATCGAATACAGTTTCTTGCCGCCTTCGGTCTGGGACTCCAGCGCGCCCATCTCCTCAAGCAGGGTCAGGCTGGGGTAGATGACGCCGGGGCTGGGCGAATAGGCGCCGCCCAGCCGGGTCTCGACCGCCTTGATCAGCTCGTAGCCGTGGCTGGGTTTCTCAGCGATCAGCGACAGCAGGACCCAGCGCAAGGTGCCGTGGTCGAACAGGCGGCCGCCGCCGCGCCGGCCATGGCCGTGACCACGTCCGCGCGCCTCGCCGCCGTCCCAGCCAGGACCGAAGTCCGCGCCGCGTCCGCCGCGCATCCCGCGCCCGAAGGCGTGGCCGAAACCATGCCCGAAGCCGAAGCCGCCGGGACGACCGTGTTTCTCGCCGCATCCGTTGCTGCGGCCTTGGAAAATCCCCTTGGATCTCATGATCGATTCCTTTTCGATATATCTATTCTCGGGCAGTTAGATATATCTGAATGACGAAATGCGCAAGAGGGGCTGGCGTTCGGGCGAAAGCTGCGGCGTAGATCACGGATGGACGATCTGAAGCGCCGCTGGGCCCGCCTCGAACCCCATCTCACCATTGTCGGGCCCCACGACGACCGGCCCCGGCCGGCGGTGCTGCTGTTCCACGGCTGCGGCGGTCTGCGCGATCACCTGCCCCGGTACGCCGAGGCGGCGAAGGCGGCGGGCTGGCGCGCCTTCATCGTCGATTCCTACGGCCCGCGCGGCTGGGGCCGGGCCTTCACCCTGACGGCGGTCTGCACCGGCCTGGCCTTACGAGGGTATGAACGGGCCGGCGACGTGCTGGCGGCGATCCAGGGGATTTCGGCCCGACCGGACGTGGACGCGACCCGGCTGGCCCTGGCCGGATGGAGCCACGGCGGCTGGTCGATCATGGAGATGATGAGCGCCGATCCCGCGCCCAACACCCTGGGCGTGGCCGATCCCGGTGCGGCCGACCTGTCGGGCGTTCGGGCCGTCTGGCTGGCCTATCCCTATATCGGCCCGTTCGCCTTCAACCGGATGAAGCCCTGGCGGCACTGTCCCAAGGTGCTGGCCGTGACCTGCAGGCGCGACCACCTGACCACGGTGCGCAACGCCGAAATGATCAACGCCATGATCCGCGACTGCGGCGCCGAGGTCGAAAGCTGGGTCGCCGCCGGCACCCACGCCTTCGACGAACCGACCAACAACGGCCCGATGCGCCACGACCCGGACCTGACCGAGGACTCCCTGCGGCGGTTCAGGGCCTTCCTGACGGACGTCGCGCCCCACGTCTGAAAAGAATATCGGCCGACGCCTTGACGTGCGGACCATCACGTAACAATTGAAGTTACATGAAAAGAGACTCCCGCCTCTCGAACATTCTCCACGCCCTGCTGCACATGGCGGAGCATAAGGCGCGGACCGGCGCGCCCATGACCTCGGACCAGCTGGCCGTCTGCCTGTCGACAAATCCGGTCGTGGTGCGCCGGACCATGGCGGGCCTGCGCGAACAGGGGCTGGTGGCTTCGGAAAAGGGGCATGGCGGCGGCTGGCGGCTGGCCCGGCCGCTGGACCAAGTGACCCTGGGTCAGGTCAACACGGCCCTGGGCGAGCCCGGCCTGTTTCCAGAAGCCCCGCCGGTCGAGGCCGACGGCTGTCTGGTCGAGGCGGCGGTCAACGACGCCCTCGCCGGAACCTATGCCGCCGCCCGCGCCCTGCTGGTCGCGCGGCTGAACGAGATCACCCTGGCCGATCTGGCGGCGGACTTCGCGCGCCGGATGGCCGAACATCCGAAAAGGGATCTGCTGAATGCCCGTCTCAACGCCCATCGCCCCGAGTGAACCCATGCCGCACGACGCCCTGATCATCGGCGGCTCCTACGCCGGCCTGTCCGCCGCCCAGCAGCTGGTTCGCGCCCGGCGCAGGGTCCTGGTCATCGACGACGGCAGGCCCCGCAACCGTTTCGCCGCCCGCGCCCACGGCTTTCTGACCAACGACGGCCGACCGGGGGCCGAGATCGCGGCGACGGCCCGGTCTCAGGTCGCCGCCTATCCCACCGCCGCCTTCCGCATGGCCGAGGCGATCACGATCGAGCGGATCGACGGCGGCTTCTCGGTCGCCTTCGCCGACGGCACGCGGACGCGGGGGCGCCGCCTTCTGCTGTCGCACGGGGTCGAGGATGTGCTGCCCGATATTCCGGGCGTCAAGGAACGCTGGGGCCGCACGGCCCTGCACTGCCCCTGGTGCCACGGCTATGAGATCGGCGGCGGCCCCATCGGCGTGCTGGGACGGGGCGACCATGCGGTCCAGTACGCCGCCATGGTGGCGGAGTGGGGCCAGGTGACCCTGTTCATGGGGCTGGAGGTCGGGCTGTCGCCGGAGGACGCCCATCTGCTGTACCGGCGGGGCGTGACCATCGAGACGACGCCCATCGCCCGGCTTGAAGGCGAGGCGCCGACCTTGACGGGGGCGCGGCTGACCGACGGGCGCTTCGTGGACCTGAAGGCCATCTTCGTCGGCGCCAGCGTCCGCGTCGCCAGCCCCTTCGCCGAGCGGCTGGGCTGCGAGATGACCGACACCCCGATGGGCCGGGTGATCAAGGTGGACGCCATGCAGGCGACGACCCAGCCGGGCGTCTTCGCCGCCGGCGACCTGGCGCGAGCGGCGTCCAACATCACCCTGGCCACCTCGGACGGCATGATCGCCGCCCACGGCCTGTTCCGCTCGCTGGTCGAGGAGGAGACGGCGCGGGCCTAGCCTCGGCCGCCTGATCCGACCTAGCCGATGGTCGCCTCGATGGTGATTTCGGCGCGGACCGAATGGGCCATTTCGCAGTGTTCGTGGGCGGAATGGTGCAGGGCGTCCAGCTCGGCCTGGTCCGGCTGACGGCCGGAGAAGGCGGTCACGGGGCGAAGGGCGACACGGGCGAGATACCGGGCGCCCGCCGCGTTCTTGTCCAGTTCGCCGGAGGCCGCGTCGCGATAGGAATCGACCACCAGACCGGCGTTGGCGGCGAAGGCCAGGAACCACAGCATGTGGCAGCTGGACAGGGAGGCGACCATCGCCTCCTCCGGATCGACCGCCGAGGCGTCCGACAGGGGCACGGGCACGCCGGCGGGCGACGACGATCCGGGAACCACCGCCCCGCCGTCGAAGGTCCAGCTGTGGGCGCGGCTGTAGCGCTTGTCGGTGAAGGGCTGATCGCCCCGCATCCATTCGATGGTCGCCCCGTGCGCGCTCATGGCCCGTCTCCCTGTCAGTCGGCCAGGATTGTATAGACCATCGGCGCCCGAACCTCGAAGCCCAGCGAGCGGTAAAAGGCGATGGTCGCCTCATGATCGGCGAAGGCGTGCAGGAAGGCGGCCTCGCCCGAGGCGTGAATTTCGCCGACCACCGCCCGCGAAAGGGCGGCGGCATAGCCCTTTCCCCGGTGGTCGGGGTGGGTGCAGACCCCGCTAAGCTCGGTGAAGCCGTCGACCCGCAGCCGCCGCCCGGCCATGGCGACCAGTTCGCCATCGTGCTTGATCCCGACGAAGGGGCCGAGTTCGCGCGTTCTCGAGCGGAAGGGGCCGGGCCGGGTCAGGGTCGCCAGAGCCAGCATGGCCGGGGCGTCGGCCTCGGTCAGGGTCTCGAAGGCGGGGCTCAGCGCCTTGGACGGGGTCAGGGCGCTGGCGGTCATCTGCACCAGGGCGATGCGGCGATCCACGGCGACCCCGTCCGGCAGGACGTCGGCCATCGGGCCGTCGGAATGCTCGACCATTCCCGCGCCTGGATGGAGACGCGCCAGCGCGGTCAGGCGGGCGCGGCTCTGGGGCGAGGCGTCGGCGGCCGACAGGAAGACCCCGATCTCGGGGTCGATGCGCACGGCGTGGGCGTCGGACTCCGGCGTCGTGAAGGATGACAGGCGGGTGGTCAGGGCGTTCCAGACGGCGCGGTCGAGGGGATGGTTCATGGTCGCGCTTCTAGCCCCGGCGGCGCTGCGGTGGAACCGGTCGCCGCGACGCCGCGTCCGGAAACCGCCAGCGACCTACCCCCGCCAGAAGCCGACGATCGTCTTGACCTCGTCCACCACCGGGTCGGCGACCTCGGCGGCGCGTTCGGCGCCGTCCTTCAGCACGCGGTCGATCTCGGCCGGATCGTCCATCAGGCGGCGCATTTCGGCCGTGACAGGGGCCAGGGAGGCCACCGCCAGGTCCGCCAGGGCGGGCTTGAAGGCGCCGAAGCCCTGGCCGCCGAACTGTTCGATCACCTGTTCGCGGGTCAGGCCGGCCAGGGCGGCGTAGATGGCGACCAGGTTCTTGGCCTCGGGCCGGTCGTTCAGCCCGTCCAGGCTTTCCGGCAGAGGCTCGGGGTCGGTCTTGGCCTTGCGGATCTTGGACGCGATCGTGTCGGCGTCGTCGGTCAGATTGATGCGGCTGTTGTCGGACGGGTCCGACTTGGACATCTTGGCCGCCCCGTCGCGCAGGGACATGACGCGCGTCGCCGGCCCCTGGATGATCGGCTCGGGCACCGGGAAATAGCCGGGAACGCCGAAGTCGTTGTTGAACTTGGCGGCGATGTCGCGGGTCAGCTCCAGATGCTGTTTCTGGTCCTCGCCGACCGGCACCTCGGTCGCCTTGTAGAGCAGGATGTCGGCGGCCTGGAGCACGGGATAGGTGTAGAGGCCGACCGAGGCCCGCTCCTTGTGCTTGCCCGACTTCTCCTTGAACTGGGTCATCCGGTCCAGCCAGCCGAGGCGGGCGACGCAGTTGAAGATCCAGGCCAGTTCGGCATGGGCGCGCACGGCGGACTGCGGGAAGATGATCGACTTGGCCGGATCCAGGCCCGAGGCCAGATAGGCGGCGGCGATCTCGCGCGTCTGGGCGGCCAGCTTGTCCGGCTCCTGCCAGACGGTGATGGCGTGCATGTCGGCGACGAAGACGAAGACGGGCGCGCCCTGGTCCTGCAGTTCGACGAACCGCTTCAGGGCCCCGAGATAGTTGCCCAGGTGAAGCGCGCCGGAGGCCTGGATGCCGGACAGGATGCGGCGCGGGCCGGTGTAGGGGGCCGGGGAAGTTTGGTCGGTCATGGATTCGGGTCTCGAAAAGGCAGGGTCAGGCGTGGCGAAGGGTGCGGCGGTTCAGCCGCGCCATCGCCAGGTGGAGATCAGGCCCGAAAGGATCATGGCTCGCGCTTATCGCCTCGCGGTCCAGCCGTCCAGACCTCAATCCAGGCCGGATACGGGTCCCGCGCCCGGCTCGCGCCGCAACGTCCCCTTGAGCTCCGACAGGGTGACGGCGCGGAACAGCAGAAGACAGACGCCGTAGGCCGCCGCGCCGGCCGCGCAGACGATCAGCACCGCCGCCTCCTTGGCCAGGAACAGGCGGCTGAGAACCGGATAGCCGAGGCTGGCGGCGAACAGCAGGCCCGCCATGATCAGGCTGGCGGCGAAGATGCGCGACAGGCGCGACAGGAAGGCCGCAGACGGCCGCCAGCTGTCCTCGCGGATCAGCGTCCCGGCCAGAAGCGCGACGTTCACCCAGGCGGAAATGCTGGTGGCGATGGCCAGGCCCAGCACCCCGTCCCAGCCCTGCGATCCGAACCAGAAGAACAGGGCCGATCCTAGCACCACGGTCAGGATCACCGAGGTCACGGCGAAGATCATCGGCCTTCGCGTATCCTGACGCGCAAAGAACGGCGGGGTCAGGACCTTGACCAGGACGAAGGCCGGCACGCCCCAGGCGAACTGGCGCAGCACGTCGGCGGTCCGCGCCGCATCGGCCGAGGTGAAGGCGGCGCGCGTCACCGTGGCGTCGATGATGAAGAAGGGAATGACGAACAGAGCCACGCCCGCCGGCAGGGCGAAGGCCAGGGCGAGGCCCAGTCCGTCGTCCATCGTCCGCCGTCCGCCCTCGTGGTCGCCCGAGACGAAGGCGCGCGTCAGGCGGGGCACCAGAGCGAGGCCCAGCGCCACCCCGACCAGGCCCAGCGGCAGCTGGTACAGCCGGTCGGCGTTGTACAGCACCGACCGCGCCCCTTCGTTCGATCCGGCCAGAAACTGGCTGACCAGGGAGTTGATCTGGAAGGCGCCCCCGGCCAGCACGCCGGGAATGGCCAGGGCCAGCGTCTTTCTGACCCCGGTCGTCAGGCGCGGCCACGACAGGCTGATCCCCACCCCGAGACGTCGCACGCCCCACCACAGCAGCGCCGCCTGGATAACCCCGGACACGGTCACCGCCGCGCTGACGGCGATCAGGATCTGGGGCTGGGCCATCGGCACGACGCTGGGCGCCATCAGCGGGACCAGGGTGCACAGGTTCAGGAACACCGGCACGCCCGCCGACAGGGCGAACCGGCCCCCGGTGTTCAGCACGCCCGACAGCAGCGACGCTATGGTCATGCAGGCCAAATACGGCATGGTCAGCTGCGCCGCCGTCACTGCGGCGCGCATCACCGCGTCGTCGTCGCGCCAGGCCGACAGCAGCCACGGCATGATCCATGGCATGGCGACCTGCAACAGGATGCAGAAGGCCGCCACCACGGCGAAGATGAAGCTCAGCGCCTCTGACGCCGTGACGGCCGCCGCCGCCTCCCCTTCGCGCGCCCGCACGCCGCCGTAGATCGGCACGAAGGCCTGGGCGAAGGCGCCCTCGGCGAACAGGCGGCGGAACATGTTGGGCAGCATCAGCGCGGTGGTGAAGGCGTCCATCATCGGGCCCTGACCGAACCGCGCCGACAGGAACAGGTCGCGGGCGAAACCCAGTATGCGGCTTCCCAGGGTCAAGGTGGCTTGCACCAGGGTGTTGCGGGCGAGACTCATGCGGACATTCGGCGAGGAGCGACGGATGGTCTTCGCTTAGCGCGCTTCCGACGGCGGCGATACGGGCTTGGCGCGGGTCCGGCGGCCCAGGTCCGAGACGTCGCGCGCGCTGGCGCGGGCCGAGGCGACCTTGCGGCCCTCGGGGGCCGGGGCGCGGCTGTCCAGCACGGCCTCCAGGGCGGTGCGCAGCTCGGCGATCCGCTGTTCGGACGTGATCTTGCGCCCCTTGCCATCGACCACATAGAAGCTGTCCACCGCCCGTTCGCCATAGCTGGCGACATGGGCCGAGCGGATGTTCAGTCCCTCGTCGCTGAAGACCCGCGAAAGCGCCGCCAGCAGGCCCGGACGGTCGGCCCCCGAAACCTCGACCACCGTGGCCGTCTCGCTGGCGTGGTGATCGACCATGACCACGGGCCGGACCTCGAAGGCGGCCTTTCTGGCGTTGCCGGCGGGGGCGGGCGCCTTGCTGATGCGGCCCTCGCCGCGCGCCGCCTTCTCCAGGGCGTCCACCAGGGCCTTGAGCCGGCGCGGTTCAGCCTGGCCGTAAGGCAGGCCTGCCCCGTCCTGAACCCGGAAGACGTCCAGGACCACGCCCTCGCTGGTCGTCGCCACCCGGGCGTCGGTGACGTCGGCGCCCAGGGCGGCCATGGTCTGGGCCAGGTCGGCGAACAGGCCGGGCCGGTCGGCGGCGGCGATGGAGATCTCCGTGGCCTGGACCGGCAGGCCCTCGACCGGGGTCAGGGGCGCGGCCTGGGCGGCGGCGCCGGTCTGGCGGGCCCGCTGCACCAGGGCCGGATGGGCCGCCAGCGGATCCTCGCGCGCCACGTCCTCGCCGCGGAACAGGGCGGCGACCTGATCATAGAGGGTGCGCATCAGCTGCCCCTTCCAGCCGTTCCAGACGCCCGGCCCCACGGCGCGGATGTCGGCCACGGTCAGGACCAGCAGCATCCGCAGCCGTTCGGGGTCGCCGACCAGTTCGGCGAAGGCGCGGATGGTGGCCGGATCGGACAGGTCGCGCTTCTGGGCGTAGTCCGACAGGGCCAGGTGGCTGCGCACCAGCCAGACCACCAGTTCGATGCGGCGCGGATCGACGCCCAGGCGTTCGCAGGCGCGGCGCGCGGCGATGGCCCCGTCCTCCAGCTGGCCCCGCTCGCCGCCCTTGCCGACGTCGTGCAGCAGCATGCCCAGCATCAGCGCCTCCATGTCCGAGATCAGATGCACGATCTCGGTCGCCATCGGATGGTCGGCCTTCAGCTTGCCGCGGGCGATGTCGTTGATGATGCCGATGGCCTGCAGCGTGTGCTCGTCCACCGTATAGGCGTGGTACATGTTGAACTGGGTCTGGCCGACGATCCGCCCCCATTCGGGCAGGAACCGGCCCAAGAGGCCCGTCTCGTTCATGATGGTCAGGGTGCGATACGGCCGCTGGCCGTGCGTCAGGACGTTCAGGAAGGCGCGCGTCGCCTCCGGATCACGACGCAGCCTGGGCGTCACCAGCGACAGGCTCCGGCTGACGGCCGAGAAGGCGTCGGGGTGCAGATCCAGGTCGTGGCGGTCGGCGCAGACGAACAGGGTCAGAAGCTTGATCGGATCGGCGGTGAAGACTTCGGGCCCCTCGACCGACAGACGCCCCTGGTCGACCCAGAAGCCCTCGACCTCCAGCTTGCGGCGGTTGGGCCGGAACGGGGTCATCAGGCGCGACAGGCCCTGGGTGGGCTTCTGGTGGCGGGCCTCCAGCTTGGCCGACATGGCGCGGGTCAGGGCGCCGACGTCGCGGGCGACCAGGAAATAGCGGCGCATGAACCGTTCCACCGCCGGCTCGTCACCGCGCCCGCGCCACCCCATCCGCCGGGCCACCTCGGGCTGCATGTCGAAGGTCAGCTTCTCCTCGGCCCGCCCCGCGACCAGATGCAGATGGATCCGCACCCGCCACAGAAAATCGAAGGCCTCGTCCGAGGTGCGGCGTTCGCGCGGGGTGAACATCTCGTCCATCACCGTCGCGCCCAGCCGGCTTTCCGGCGCCAGGGAGCGGGCGATCCAGTACAGGGTGTTCAGGTCGCGCAGCCCCCCCTTGCCGTCCTTGACGTTGGGCTCGACCTTGTAGCGGGTCACGCCCGCCTTCTGGTGACGGAGGGCGCGCTCCTCCAGTTTTGCGGCGATGAAGGGGCGGGGGTCGGACTTGGCCACCATGTCGCGGAAACGGCCGATCATCAGGTCCGAAAGCCGGGCGTCCCCGGCCAGCGGCCGGGCCTCCAGCAAGGCGGTGCGCACCGTCATGTCGGTGCGCGACAGGGCCAGACAGTCTTCGACCGACCGCACCGAAGGCCCCACCTTCGCCCCCAGATCCCACAGGACATAGAGGATGAACTCGATCACCCGCTCGCCGCGCGGCGTCGGCTTGCCGGGCCGCAGGAACAGCAGGTCCAGGTCGGAATAGGGCGCTAGGACGCCGCGGCCGTAACCGCCCACCGCCACCAGCGACAGGCGTTCGCATTCCACGGGCGATACGGGATGAAGGGTCTGGGTCGCCACCCGCCACAGGGCCGCCAGCATGTCGTCGGCGGCCGTGGCGTACAGGCGGGCGACCTCGCGCCCGTTCAGCCCCCCGTCCAGCTTGCGTTCGGCGCGGGCGCGGGCGGCGTCGTAACTGTCCCTCAGAACGGACGCGACCGCCGCGCGCGGATCTCCCGCGCGGGCGGCCTCGTCAAGGCGGTCATCCAGACTGGGCGAAGCGGTCATGTCAGCCACCTATAGGCCGCATCCCCCCTCGCGTCAGTGGAGGATATTACTCCGGGCGAACGCGCTTCTTGCGGAACGACGGGTTCAGCGTCTGCTTGCGCAGGCGGATGGACTTCGGCGTCACCTCGACCAGTTCGTCGTCGTCGATATAGGCGATGGCCTGTTCCAGCGACATCTGGCGCGGCGGGGTCAGGCGCACGGCCTCGTCCTTGCCGGAGGCGCGGACGTTGGTCAGTTGCTTGCCCTTGATCGGGTTGACGTCCAGGTCGTCCCAGCGCGCGTTCTCGCCGATGATCATGCCCTGATAGGTCTTTTCGCCGGCGCCGACGAACATGACGCCGCGATCTTCCAGGTTCCACAGGGCGAAGGCCGCCGTGTCGCCGTCCGAGTTCGAGATCAGCACGCCCTTCAGACGACCGGCGATCGCGCCCTTGTATTCTTCGTAGTGGCTGAAGACCCGGTTCAGCACGCCCGAACCGCGCGTGTCGGTCAGGAACTCGCCCTGATAGCCGATCAGCGAGCGCGACGGGCATTTCAGGCTGATGCGGGTCTTGCCGGCGCCCGACGGACCCATGTCGGTCATTTCAGCCTTACGGGCCGACAGCTTCTCGATGACGATGCCCGAGAACTCGTCGTCCACGTCGATCATGACGTCTTCGATGGGCTCCATCTTCTCGCCGTTGGGGCCTTCCTGGAAGACCACGCGCGGACGCGAGATCGAGACCTCGAAGCCTTCGCGACGCATGTTCTCGATCAGAACGCCCAGCTGCAGTTCGCCGCGGCCGGCGACCTCATAGGCGTCGCCGCCTTCGGTCGTGGTCACGCGGATGGCGACGTTGGCTTCGGCTTCCTTCAGCAGACGGTCGCGGATGACGCGCGACTGAACCTTGTCGCCTTCGCGACCGGCCAGCGGGCTGTCGTTGACCGAGACGGTCATGGAGATGGTCGGCGGATCGATGGGTTGAGCGGGAAGCGCGTCGACGACTTCCATGGCGCACAGGGTGTCGGCCACGGTCGCCTTGGACATGCCGGCGATGGCGACGATGTCGCCCGCTTCCGAACCTTCGTCCAGGGCCTGACGCTTCAGGCCGCGGAAGGCCAGGACCTTGGTGATCCGGCCGCGCTCGATTTCCTTGCCTTCGCGGTCCAGGGCGTGGATCGCCATGCCGGGGACGGCCTTGCCGCTCTCGATCCGGCCGGTCAGGATCCGGCCCAGGAACGGGTCGGACTCGATCAGCACGTTCAGCATCTGGAACGGCTTGTCCTTGTTCTCCTGAACCTTGGGCGGCGGGACGTGATCGACGATCAGGTCGAACAGGGGGGCCAGGTTGTCGTTGGGCTGGTTCAGATCCATCGTCGCCCAGCCGTTGCGGCCCGAGGCGTAGATGTGCGGGAAGTCCAGCTGCTCGTCCGTCGCGCCGATGGCGGCGAACAGGTCGAAGGTCTCGTTGTGGACGCGGTCCGGATCGGCGTGGGCGCGGTCGACCTTGTTGATGCACAGGATCGGGCGCAGGCCCATCTTCAGGGCCTTGGTCAGGACGAACTTGGTCTGGGGCATGACGCCCTCTTCGGCGTCCACCAGGATGACGCAGCCGTCCACCATGCCGAGGATGCGCTCGACCTCGCCGCCGAAGTCGGCGTGGCCGGGGGTGTCGATGATGTTGATGCGGGTTTCGCCGGCCTTGCCGTTCCAGAGCACCGAGGTGCACTTGGCCAGGATGGTGATGCCGCGTTCCTTTTCCTGGTCGTTCGAGTCCATGGCGCGCTCTGTCGTCGCCTCATTGGCTCGGAAGACGCCGGACTGGGCCAGCAGTTGGTCCACCAGGGTCGTCTTCCCGTGGTCGACGTGGGCGATGATGGCGACGTTGCGCAGGTTCATTTGATAATCGCGAAAAGGCGCGGCCGGGATGCAGGCGGCCGCTGGTCATGAAAAGGCATGCAGGGAGCGCGCGCCTCTTACAGGCATGTGGACGGAAAGACCAGAGCAGGCGTTCAGACGCCGGTCGCCGCCTTACCGATATTTCATTCACGACGCCGCATCCGCGAGGGCTGACGGCCCCCTCTACTCCCGTGACGGCATGACCGTTCAGGAATGGAGAAGACGATGTCGGCCTTGGTGGGAATGATGATCGCGGGTCTGCTGGCGACAGGGACTGCGCCGGATATGCGGGTGGACGCCGGCGATCTCGCCATGGCCCGCCCGGGCGACGCTGCGGTCCTGGCTGAGCGTATTCAGGCGGCGAGCCGAAGCTGGTGCGCCCGCTATCGCAGCCTTCTGACGCCGAACGACGTGGGCATGCCCAGCGTCTGCGAGCATGAGATGAAGCGTCGCGCCTTCTATCAGCTGCCCCGGGACCAGCGTCGCCTCTTCGTACAGGCAGGGGGACGGCGGGCTCTGAACCGGCCCTAGAGGCGGCGGATCATGTAGCGGGCGTCGGCGCCATAGCTGGCCAGCTTGGCCGCCATGCCCGGCGCCGCGTGTTCTGCAAACCCGTGGCGACGCCAGAAATTCACGGCGTCGTTGACGGCGACCAGGGCTATGGCGGGCCAGCCGTCCCCGGCCGCCTGTTCCGCCAGCCGCTCGACGATGGCCCCGGTAACCCCGCCGCCGCGCGCCTGGGGGTGCAGGGCCAGGTCGTGCAGATAGATCAGGGCCGGTTCCGCCGGCAGGCCCTCGATCACCGTGTTCAGCGGCGGCGCATTGTCGGCCCGCCACGGATAGGCGATCAGATAGCCCTTGGCCGGCGCATCGCCGTCCGCCAGCACGAAACAGCCGCGCGGATAAAGCGCCAGCCGGTTCTGGAAACAGGCCCGGTCCTCGAAATGATCCGGAAACGACAGGCGGGCGGTCTCGACCACGGCGTCGATATCGGTCGGCCGCATGGGCCGCCAGGTCAGGTCGGGCAGCGGCTGTTCAGTTCCGTCTTGTGAAATCGCCATTCGACCGTCTTCGTCTCTCCGCCAGCATCGCCCTCGATACGGGCGTACAAGCTGTCGCCGTCGCGTTCATAGACGATGCGCTTTGGAAAGTCGTCGTCGGCCGCCTGCTCGAAAACGACGCGGTTTGCGCCGGAGGCGACCACAGGGAAGACCGTGACCGGCAGGCCGTCCGGTTGAGCGAAATAGGCGAGAGGGGCGTCAGGCGCGGGGCCGGTCGGCGCGATGCGCGAGTGTTCGAAGCCCACGCGATCCCCCTGGACCGTCACCGTCATTCCGGTCATCAGCGACAGACGCGGCGCGGTCCAGATTTCGGTCACCTCGCGCCCGGGGTCGCAGACCCGCCAGGCGCCGGACATCCATTCCAGGTTCGGGCGCAGATCCGCCTGCAGGGCGGCGGTCATCATCAGGGTGGTCAGCATGTCGGGTCTCCCTCCGTCTTGACGAAGATCGGTAGACCCGCCGGGCGTGTCCGGCTTGTAGGTTTACGACGCAACGCGCGCTTGCGAAGCGATGGCGCGGGCCAAAGCGTGCTGATCGCGGGCCCAATCGGTCGCGGTGCAACCCAGAAACCGACGAAAATCGCGCGCCATCTGCGGCTGATCGAAATATCCGGCCTGAAGCCCCGCCTCCAGCCAACCTTCGACATCTTCGCCGGGGCGGGCGGCGTGGTCGAACACCCGCCGAAAACGGAAGATGGAACGCAGCAGGCGCGGCGACACGCCCACCCGGTCGGCGAAACGCCGTTGAAGCGCGCGCTGTGCGCTGGCGGCCCGAGCAGAGACGGGGGCCGGAGCCGGCGCTTCCGCCTCGGCTGCGGTGATTTCGGCGCGCACCACAGGATCGATCCGCCAGGCCGTTCGGCGTCGCTGGTCCTCCAGCCAGGTGACGAAGGCGGCGACCTGGCCTTCAGGATCAGCAGGCGGCGGGGCGAACCCGGCCAGCCGCTCGACCATGTCCAGCCGCCGATCCGTCGCCGTGCTGAGAGGAAGACCCAGAAAGTCTCGCGCGCCGTCAGGTTCGAACCGGACAGCGACCAGTTCCGTCGGGCCGGTGGGATGCATGATCAGCGGCCGGGTCATCTGGCCAGCGAAGAGGGCCGGGGGTTGCAGGCGAAAGAGACCGTCCTCGCCCTGTTCGGCGTAGGGGGCGCCGAGGTCGAAGACCAGTTCGGGACACCCATCCGGGGCGATGCGCTGAATGGTCGGCGACGGGTCCGGCGCCGCATAGGTCCAGATCGTGCGGACGAAGGGGCGAAGCGCGGGCGGCGGCGCGAACTCCTGATACCTTTCCTCCCCCGAGGCCACGTCAGTTCACCTTGGACGGATCCGGGGGGGCGTCAGGCAGGGCCGAGACGGGGACGCCGTCCTCCTTCAGCTTCTTGACCTCGGCGGGGGTGGCCTCGCCGTAGATTTCGCGCTTCTCGGACCGGCCTTCATGGATGTCGCGGGCTTCGCGGGCGAAGGCGTCGCCGACATAGTCGAAGTTGGCCTCGACGTGGGCGCGGACTTCACGGGCGGCGGCCATCATGACGGTCTGCATCCTGACGGCCATGTCCGAGGCCGGATCGGCCTGGCGTGCGCCGCCGACGGCGGGGGCCATGACGGCCTTCTCCACCCTGTTGGAGCCGCAGAACGGGCATTCCACCAGGCCGCGTGCCGCCTGGTCGTCATAGTCGGCCGAGGAGCCGAACCAGGCCTCGAACCCATGGGTCTGGTCGCATTTCAGGGCGTATCGGATCATTGGGCGGGCTGGAAGTCGCGGTCATGGGTCAGGGCGGGCACCGCCGCGCGGGCCTTGGCCACCGCCTCCATGTCCAGTTTCGCCGTCAGTATGCAAGGGTCGTCGTGATCCGCCTGGGCCAGGATCTCGCCCCAGGGTCCGATCACGGTCGACCGCCCCCAGGTGCGACGCCCGTCCTCATGCAGGCCGCCCTGGGCCGGGGCCAGGACGAAGGCGCCGGTCTCGATGGCGCGGGCGCGCAACAGGGTCTCCCAGTGCGCCTGGCCCGTCGGCGCCGTGAAGGCGGCCGGGACTGCGATCATCGCCGCTCCGGCCTTGGCCAGGTGACGATACAGGTAAGGAAAGCGGATGTCATAGCAGATGCTCAGGCCCAGCCGACCCCAGGGGGTGTCGGCGACCGCCGCCGCATCGCCGGGCCGCACCGTCGCGCTTTCGCGGTAGCGCTCGCCGTTCGGCAGATCGACGTCGAAGACATGCAGCTTGTCATAGCGGGCGACGATCCCGCCGGCCGCGTCGATCAGCAGCGACCGGTTGGCGGCGCGGCTGTCGCCGACATGGCCGGAGCGGACGATGGCCGAGCCGATCAGCAGCCAGACGCCCAGCTCCGCCGCCAGACGACGCAGGCCCAGGACGACCGGGTCGGCGTCCTCGTCCGTGACGACGGCGTCGCGGCGGTCGCGGCGCTGCTCCAGGACATTGGTCCCTTCGGGCGTCAGGATGAATTTCGCCCCGCCGGCCGCCGCCTCGCGGACCAGGGGCTCGACATGGGCCAGGGCCGCGGGCGCCGTCGCCGGCGTGCGGGTCTGGATCAGGGCGATGTCGAGCCCGCCGCTCATGGGATCAGGCCGCCAGAAGCGGGTCGAGCTTGCCCTCGCGGTCCAGGGCGTGGATGTCGTCGGATCCGCCGACGTGGTTCCCGGCGATGAAGATCTGCGGGAAGGTCATGCGGCCGCCGGACTTCTCGACCATCTCGGCCTTCTTGGCCGGGTCGTTGGAAGCGACGATCTCGGTATAGTCAGCGCCCTTCTTCTTCAGCAGCGCCATGGCGCTGTAGCAATAGGGGCAACCGGGTTTGGTGTAGATGACGACGTCGGCCAATTCGGATCTCCAGAATGATGCGCCAAGGGGCGTCGGGCGGCCGCGCCGCCCGTATTTGATGTCTACATAGTCAGTTCACGGGCGTTTCGCACCCGGGCGATGACGGCGAGATCCACCGCCCTGGCCCCGGCGTCGATCAGGGCGCGGGCGCAGGCCTCTCCGGTCGCGCCCGTGGTCAACACGTCGTCGATCAGAAGGATGCGCCGGCCCTTGATCCGCCGCCGACCGATCTCGCTGACGATGAAGGCCTTCTTGACGTTCAGCCGCCGCCCGCGCCGGCTCTTGCCGCCCTGGCTGGTCGTGTGGGTCCTGCGCGTCAGGGCGTCGGGCAGATAGTCGAGCCGGGCGTGGCCGGCCAGAGGCCTGGCGATCTCCGCCGCCTGGTTGAACCGCCGCGACAACAGGCGAAACGGGTGCAGCGGGACGGGGACCACGGCGTCGGCGTCCTGGATCAGATCCGTGGCGGCCCGGCCGATCCAGCGTGCGAACAGAGAGGCGAACTGCTGCTGGTCGCCGTGTTTGTAGCGCAGGATCAGACTTCGCGAATGGTTGTCATAGACACAGGCCGCCCTGGCCCGCGCGAAGACATAGGGTTGGGCGATGCAGGCGGCGCAGCGGGTTTCGGCGAAGGCGCCGCCGTCGAATTCGAAGGCCGCGCCGCAGCCGTCGCACACCGGCGCGTCGAGGAATTTGATCCGGCTCCAGGCGTCGGGCGTCAGGCCGGCCGCCGCCGTCGCCTCGCGGCTGTCGTGGGCCAGGGGCGGCAGGACGAGATCCGCCAAACCACGCCCCATGTCGCGCAACTGACGCCCCGCCCCTTCCCAGGCGCGGCGCCAGCCCCCATCCTGCATCATCATGACCGCCTCCCCCGAAGCAACGTCCGCCTCCTCCAGCGCCCCGCCCCGCATCTTCGACGCCCGGCGACGCGAGGCCCGTCTGGCCCGTGCGGCCCATCGACTGGGCCAGGCCGACTTCCTGCACGTCCGGGCGGCCGAGAATGCGGCGGGCAGCCTGGAGGCCATCCTGCGCGACTTTCCGGTCGCCGTCGATCTCTCGGCCCATTCCGGCCCGTTCGCCCAGGCCCTCGCCGCCAGCGACGCCGCCGGCCGGGTGGGCGCCGTCGCCAGCCCCACGTCGCGCGCCGAGCGGGCCGCGCCGGGCGCCGCCGCCCTGCCGCTGGACGAGGGATCGACCGATCTGATCGTCTCCCTGCTCAGCCTGCACTGGGCCAACGACCTGCCCGGCGCCCTGGCCCAGATCCGCAAGGCCCTGAAGCCGGACGGCCTGTTCATCGGCACCCTGTTCGGAGCCGGCACGCTGAAGGAGCTGCGATCGGTCCTGACCGAGGCGGAACTGGCCGAGCGCGGCGGGGCCCAGGCGCGGGTCTCGCCCTTCGCCGACGGCTATGACGGCGCCGCCCTGTTGCAGCGCGCCGGCTTCGCCCTGCCGGTCTCGGACGTGGATCGGTTCACCGTCCGCTATCCCGACCTGTTCGCCCTGGTCCGCGACCTGCGGGCCATAGGCGAGACCAATGTGCTGGACGGGCCGATCCGCCCGCTCAGCCGCGCCGTGATCGCCCGCGCCGCGTCCCTGTACGCCGAACGCCACGGCGACGCCGACGGCCGCATCCCCGCCACCTTCGAGATCATCCATCTGGCTGGCTGGAAGCCCCACGAGAGCCAGCAGAAGCCGCTGGCGCGCGGCTCCGCCAAGGTCCGGCTGGCGGATGCGCTGGGCGTGAAGGAGATGACCGGCGACGAGATCGACTGACGAACGTCTCCGGGTTTGCTTCAGCGGTTCAGGGCGTCCGCGATCTTTTGCATGGTCTGATTATAGAGACCGCCGTTCGATGCGCCCAGCGCATTCAGCCCGCCGAGAATGGCGACGAAGATCAGGCCGCAGATGAGGCCGTATTCGATGGCGGTCGCGCCCCTGTCGTCATTCAGGAACCGGGCGGTGAAACGTCGCATGGCCGGCCTCCTGGTCGGCGGTGATCAGAGCAGGTCACGCAACCAGGCGACCAGGGGTTCGTCCGCCGGCGGCATGGGATAGGCCGACAGCTTGTCCGGCTTCACCCAGGCCAGGGCGTCGTGTTCGCGCGCGGCGACCACGCCGTCCCAGCGGCGGCACAGATACAGTGGCATCAACAGGTGAAAGGAATCGTAAGCGTGGCTGGCGAAGACGAAGGGCGCCAGGCAGGATTCGCTGACCTCTATGCCCAGCTCCTCGCGCAGCTCGCGGATCAGGGCCGCCTCGGGCCGCTCGCCCGGCTCGACCTTGCCGCCGGGAAACTCCCACAGCCCCGCAAGGGACTTGCCCTGCGGCCGTTTGGCGATCAGCACCCGCCCATCGACATCGATCAGGGCGACGGCGACGACGAGGACGGTGGGAAGCGGCGTCTCGGTCACGAACGATAATCGCCGTTGATCTCGATATAGCCCTTGGTCAGGTCGCAGGTCCAAACCGTGGCCGAGGCGCGGCCCGCGCCCACGTCGACGGTGATGTCGATCTCGGGGTTCTTCATATAGGCGGTCATTTTGGCCTCGTCGTAGGTCGGTGACGGGGCGCCGTCGACGGCGGCGACATTGGGGCCGAACCGGATGCCCAGCCGGTCGCGGTCCACCGGCTCCTCGGTCTTGCCCACGGCCATGACCACCCGGCCCCAGTTGGCGTCCTGACCGGCGATGGCGGTCTTGACCAGGGGGCTGTCGGCGATGGACTTGGCCAATTTTCTGGCTGACGCGGGGCTGGCGGCGCCGTCCACCGTCACCTTGACGAACTTGGTCGCTCCCTCGCCGTCGCGCACCAGCTGGTGCGCCAGGTCCAGCATCACCTTGTCCAGGGCGACCGAGAAGCTCTTCAGGCGACGATCCCCGACCCGGCCGATGCGCGGCGCGCCCGAGGTTCCGGTGGCGAACAGCAGGGCGGTGTCGTTGGTCGAGGTGTCGCCGTCCACCGTCACGCTGTTGAAGGTGGTGCGGACATGCAGGCCCAGCAGGGCCTGAAGCACGTTCGGATGGATGTCGGCGTCGGTGACGATGAAGGCCAGCATGGTCGCCATGTCCGGCGCGATCATGCCCGACCCCTTGGCGATCCCCGCGATCCGGACCTTGTAGCCCTCGATTTCGGCCTCGGCGTAGGAGCCCTTGGGGAAGGTGTCCGTGGTCATGACGCCCCGCCCGGCCCGCGCCCATTGTTCGGACGGGTGAATGTCGGCGTCCAGGCGGCTTTCGATGTCGGGCAGTTTGGAGACGATCTTCTTTTCGTCCAGCACCACGCCGATGACCCCGGTCGAGGCCAGCATGACGTCGCGCTGGCGACAGCCGAACCGTTTGGCGACCTCCGAGGCGGTGCGGCGGGCGGCGTCGGCGCCGGCCTTGCCGGTGAAGGCGTTGGCGCAACCGGCGTTGACCACCAGGGCGCGCACGTCCTTGCCGCCGTCCGCCCCGCCCAGCGCCTTCTTGCACCAGTCGACCGGGGCGGAGCCGATCTTGTGGCGGGTGAAGACGCCGGCGCAGCTGGTGCCCCGCGCGAACCGGAACACCACCAGGTCGTCGCGTTCATGCTTGTAGAAGCCGGCTCGGGCGGTGGCGATCTCGACCCCGCCGATGGGCGGGATGGTGGGGAAGGGCACGGCCAGGGGCGACACGGCCAGACCCGGCTTTCCGGCGGCGGGCGCGGGGGCTGAGGCGGGCTCGGCCGGGCGGGTGGCGCGTTTCAGGGCCGTGGCGAACGGATCCAGGGCTTTTTCGAACGCCTGTTCGATCTTCTGGCCGGTGGTCGAGGGGGGCTTGTTCATGTCAGGCGGCCGGGGCGGGGGCGGAAGTCGGGGAGGGGGCGTCGGCGGGCGGAGGAGCGCTGGGAGCGGCGGGCGGCGGGGCGGAGGCCGGCTCCTCGTTTCGCCCGGCGGTTTCGCCCGCCAGCAGGACGTCGACCTTGGCCTTGCCGCGCAACTGCTCCAGCAACTGCCGCACGCCCTCATAGGTCAGGTAGCGGACGATCTGGGGCCGGGCCTGCTCCAGGGTCGGCGGGCTTTCCTTGCGCCGGTCCTCGACCCGCAGCACGGCCCAGCCGCCTTCGGTCTGGAACGGACCGACGGTGGACCCTGCCGGTTTGTCGCGCAGGGCGCCGGCATAGGCCTGGGGCATGACGTCCAGGGTCGAATAGCCCAGGTCGCCGCCTGAAAAGCGCGTCGCCTCGTCCACCGACCGCTCCATGGCCACGGCCTCGAAACTGGCGCCCTGGCCCAGGATGCCGATGACCGCCTCGGCCTCCGGCTTGGTGCGCGACAGGATCAGGCGGACGCGGATCTCCTCCGACGTCTTCGCCAGCCGCAATTGCTCATTGTACAGGGTCTGGACCGCCTGGTCGGAAATGGCGCCGTTGACCACGCTCTCCACCAGCATGTCGCCCAGGATTCGTTCGCGGGTCGCCTCGAGGCGGCGCTGGGCCAGGGGCGAGGCGTCCAGGCGACGGCGCTCGGCCTCCCTGGCGAGAAGTTTCTGATCGATCACCTCGTCCAGCACGCGCCGGAACAGGTCCGAGGTCACGTCCAGCGGCTCGCCCTCGCCCACCAGCCCTTGGGCCACCGCCTCGCGCTTGACGTCCGAGGCCCAGACGGTCTCGTCCTGGACCCGTGCCACCGGCCGGTCGCCCGGCTCCGGGGCCTTGTCGTCCCCGCCGCCGCGCGAACAGGCGGCGACCGTCAGGACCGCAGCCAGAAGCGCCATGGAAAACAGGCCGAAAGGTCGCCGAAATGGGGTCAAGAGGGCGCTCCGTAGAAGGCGGCCGAAAGCCCCTCGCGTTGACAGGGGTTAGGCCGGTGCTTAAGTCCCGCCTGCGCCCAAGTCGAGGGGTTTTGATCGTCTGCGCGGCCCTTCGCGCGCGCCAGTTCCGGCGCATCGGGGTCGCCACCGGTTCGGGCCCCTCTCGCGGCGTCCGTATCGCCGCCCCTCACGGGATTTCCAGAGCCGCTCAGCTCGCAGACGCTCGACCGCTTACCGGATCCAATATGCTCGGCTTCGCCAAGAAACTTTTCGGCTCTTCCAACGACCGCAAGGTCAAGGCCTTCCAGGACCACGCCCAGCGCATCAATGCGCTGGAGCCCAAGTTCGCCGCCCTGTCCGACGACGAGCTGCGGATGATGACCGACGCCTTCCGGGACCGTCTGGCCAATGGCGAGACCTTGGACAAGATCCTGCCCGAGGCCTTCGCCGTGGTGCGCGAGGCGTCCAAGCGGGTGCTGGGCCAGCGTCAGTACGACGTCCAGCTGGCCGGCGGCATGATCCTGCACGAAGGCGGCATTGCGGAAATGCGGACCGGCGAGGGCAAGACCCTGGTCGCCGTGGCGCCCGTCTATCTGAACGCCCTGCCGGGCAAGGGCGTCCACGTCATCACCGTCAACGACTATCTGGCCCGCCGCGACGCCGAGACCATGGGCAAGGTCTATCGCTTCCTGGGTCTTGAGGTCGGGGTCATCGTCAACGGCTTGAGCCAGGGCCAGCGCCAGGCGGCCTACGCCGCCGACGTCACCTACGGCACCAACAACGAGTTCGGCTTCGACTATCTGCGCGACAACCTGGTCTATGACCGGCGCGAGATGGTGCAGCGCCCGCACAACTTCGCCATCGTCGATGAAGTCGATTCCATCCTGATCGACGAAGCGCGGACGCCTCTGATCATCTCGGGCCCGACCGAGGACCGTTCGGACCTGTACAAGATCCTCGACGGCCTGGTGAAGGAGCTGATCAAGGACAAGGACACCTTCGAGCTCGACGAGAAGCAGAAACAGGTCCTGCTGACCGAATTGGGCTCGGAGCGGATGGAAGAGGCGCTGGAAAGCGGCGGCCACTTCGCCGCCGACACCACCGGCCTGTACGACGCCGCCAACATCAGCCTGGTCCACCACACCAACCAGGCCCTGCGCGCCAACACCCTGTATCAGCGCGACAAGGACTATATCATCAAGGGCGGCGAGATCGTCCTGATCGACGAATTCACCGGCCGGATGATGACCGGCCGCCGCCTGTCCGAAGGTCTGCACCAGGCCATCGAGGCCAAGGAAGATGTCAAGATCCAGCCCGAGAACCAGACCTTGGCCTCGGTGACGATCCAGAACTATTTCCGCCTGTACCAGAAGCTGTCGGGCATGACCGGCACCGCCGCGACTGAGGCCCAGGAGTTCGGCGACATCTACAAGATGGACGTGCTGGAGGTGCCGACCAACCGGCCGATCCAGCGCAAGGACTATGACGACGAGGTCTATCGGACCCACGCCGAGAAGAACCAGGCCATCGCCAAACAGATCGCCGAATGCCACCTGGCGGGTCAGCCCATCCTGGTCGGCACCGTATCGATCGAGCGTTCGGAACAGCTGTCGGATCTGCTGAGCAAGTTCGAATACAAGGTCGAGGTCTCGCGCAAGCTGAAGCCCCAGTACGAGGGCAAGGCGAAAGAAGCCGAGAAGATCGGCGACGCCGCCTATGACATCCAATACGAGACGAAGCTGCGCGGCATCCCGCACTCCGTCCTGAACGCCCGCCAGCACGAGCAGGAGGCCTATATCGTCGCCGACGCCGGTCTGCCGGGCGTGGTGACCATCGCCACCAACATGGCGGGCCGCGGCACCGACATCCAGCTCGGGGGCAACCTCGAGATGAAGATGCAGAAGTGGCTGCTGGAACAGCGCAACATGGCCGTCGAGGTCACGCCCGAGATGGAGAAGGCCCAGGAGGCCCAGTACAAGGCCGACATCGCCGTCCAGCGCGAGATCGCGCTCGCCGCCGGCGGTCTGTTCGTCCTGGGCACCGAACGCCACGAGAGCCGCCGGATCGACAACCAGCTGCGCGGCCGCACCGGTCGTCAGGGCGACCCCGGGACCTCGAAATTCTATCTGTCCTGCGAGGACGACCTGCTGCGCATCTTCGCCGGCGACCGTCTGGACTCGATCATGAAGACCTTTGGCGTGGCCGAGGGCGAGGCCATCACCCACCCCTGGCTGAACCGCGCCATCGAGACCGCCCAGAAGCGGGTCGAGACCCGCAACTACGACATCCGCAAGAATCTGCTGAAATACGACGACGTCGTGAACGACCAGCGCAAGGCCGTGTTCGAGCAGCGCCAGGAGTTCATGGACTCCGAGGACCTGTCGGAACTGGTCGGCGACTTCCGCCGCGACGTGGTCTCCGACCTGGTCGAACGCTACATGCCGCCCAAGGCCTATGCCGAACAGTGGGACATCGACGGCCTGGACGAAAAGGTCCGCACGACCCTGGGCCTGGAGCTGCCGCTGCATGACTGGGCGGCCGAGGAAGGCGTGTCGAACGAGGAGATCGAGGAGCGGCTGCTGGCCGCCGCCGACGCCCGCGCCGCCGAACGGCTGGAGCAGATCGGCGCCGACCAGACGCGCGGTCTGGAGAAACAGTTCATGCTGCAGATGATCGACATGCAGTGGCGCGAGCACCTGGTCCATCTGGATCATCTGCGCGGCGTGATCGGCCTGCGCGGCTACGGCCAGCGCGATCCGCTGAACGAATACAAGACCGAGGCCTTCGCCTTGTTCGAGAACCTGCTGTACGACCTGCGCCACAACGTCACCCGCTGGCTGATGACGGTCGAGTTCCGCTTCCAGGCGCCGCCGGAAATGCCCGAGTTCCAGGAAATCCACCTGAACCCCGGCACCGGCGAGAACGAGATGGTCAATCCGGCCGCGCAAAATCCGGAAGGCCAGTTGATCGGCGACGACCGCTCCAAGCTTCCGGTCGAGGCCCTGCCGCCCGGCTGGGAAATGACCGGCCGCAACTCGCCCTGCCCCTGCGGTTCGGGCCGCAAGTTCAAACACTGCCACGGGGCGCTGGTCTAAGCGCACCGTCCCGATGTGACGCCAGAGCGGCCCCGGATTTCGATCCGGGGCCGTTTTGTTTAGGTCAGCAAAGCCTTCAGCACCCCGTCCAGCACCGGCCGACCGCGCGGCGTCGCCACCAGTCGGCCGCCGCTGAGCCTCAGAAATCCGTCGGTGATCAGGTCGGCTGTCGGCGCCGCGTCCGCGTCCAACCCCAGGTCCGCCAGCAGCCCGACCGGCGCGCCCTCGACTGTGCGCAGGCCCAGCAGCAGCTTTTCTTCGGCCGCCCCGGCGGCGTCCAGCCGTTCCGTCTCCATCCAGGGTGATCCCGCCCCGACCCCGGCCACATAGTCGGCGATCCGGCGATGGGCGACAGTGGCGGTGCGGGTCCCGTCCAGCGTCAGCCGCCCGTGGGCGCCGGGGCCCAGGCCCAGATAGTCGCCGCCCCGCCAGACATGCAGATTGTGCGCCGAGCGCGCCGACACGCCCCGCGCATGATTGGACACCTCGTAGGCGTCGAACCCGGCGGCCTCCAGCACGGTCTGTGTGGTCTCGTACAGGGCTGCGGCCTGGTCTTCATCGGGCGGGATCAGGGTTCCGCGCGCCAGGGCCCGTCCGAACGCCGTCGTCGGCTCCAGGGTCAGCTGGTAGGGCGAGACGTGCTCAAACCCCATGTCCAGGGCCGCGCCCAGCTCCGTCGCCCAGTCGGCCGGGGTCTGGCCCGGCCGGGCGTAGATCAGGTCGATGGACAGGCGCGAAAAGGCCCGCCCGGCCAGATCGACCGCGCGCCGCGCCTCGGCCGCCGAATGATCCCGCCCCAGGAACCGCAGCGCGGCGTCGTCCAACGCCTGCACCCCCATCGACAGCCGGTTGACCCCCGCCCCCGCCAGGGCGGCGAACCGGGCCGCCTCGGCGTCGGTCGGATTGGCCTCCAGCGAAATCTCGATCGCACCCGCCGGGGGGAACAGATCGTACGCCTGGGCGATGATCCGGGCTGCGGCCTCGGGCGCCATCAGCGACGGCGTGCCCCCGCCGAAGAAGATCGAGGCCAGCCGGCGCGACCCCGTCAGGGCCCGCTGCGCCCGCATGTCGGCCAGGATCGCCTCGACCAGCGCCGCCTGTTCCTCGACCCGCCCCTGGTCGCGCACGACGTTGAAGTCGCAATAGGGGCAGATGCGCGAACAATAGGGCCAGTGGACATACAGGCCGACGTCCGAACCGGGGTTCGCCCAGGTCTCTGAGGAATCAGTCAATCAACGCGGCCCGCAGCTTGGCGAAGGCGCGGGTGCGGTGGCTGATCGCCTCCTTGGCCGCCGGCTCCATCTCGCCGAAGGTCAGGTCGCCGCCTTCAGGAATGAAGATGGGGTCATAGCCGAAGCCCCGGTCGCCGCGCGGCGGGAAGGTCAGACGGCCGTGCACCTCGCCCTCGACCACGACGCACGGCCCGTCCGGCCAGGCCACGGCCAGGGCCGAGGTGAACCAGGCGGCGCGATCCGTCGCCCCGATCTCCTCCAGCCGGTCTTCGACCTTCTTCATGGCCACAGCGAAATCCTTGCCCGGTCCGGCCCAGCGGGCGGAGAATATGCCCGGCGCCCCGTCCAGGGCCGCCACCGACATTCCCGAGTCGTCGGCCAGGGCGACCTCGCCTGACAAGGCGGCCGCATGACGAGCCTTCAGCATGGCGTTGCCGGCGAAGGTGGTCTCGGTCTCGTCCGGCTCGGGCAGATTCAACTGGCCGGCGGTGAGGATCTCGTAATCTTCACCCAGCAGGGCGGCGATCTCCGGAACCTTGCCGGGGTTGTGGGTGGCGGCGACGATCCGCATCCCTTTGAAAAGCTTGAGAGTCATCGATTGTCACGGCCCTGAAACAGTCTATTGCCAAAGTTTAATATCGTTAAACGATATGTAACGTGCTTTTTAGCAGCGCACGGCCTATCTATTGATCGTCAGGAACGGGGCCGCACCGTTCAGGACTTCCGGTAAATCCGGAACGATCATGCGGATAATAAATCAAACGGGTGATTATCACCCAAACAGGAACAACGGAGAACCCTGATGCATACGATGAACATGTCGCTCTGGCTGGACAAGGTCTGCGCCGCTTTCGTCAACACGGTCCTGATCGCCGCCCTGCCGACCGCCCTGGTCGCCATTCTGGTTCAAGCCCTCTGATCGCGCCCAAGTCCAGCCCTGTATCGATCACGAGAGCTTTGACGACCTTGACGAAGACCGCGATGTATAGAGCTGCGCGCGGGTTCGCCGGACCTCGCGCAGCCGTCGCGCCCTTCCCTCCGGCCTGAGACCGACCATGCGCCTGCTCCCGCCGCGACATCCGCTGAAGCGAGGCGAGGCGCTGAGTCCAAAATGGCTGACCCCGAAATGGCCCGCCCCTCGCTGGCTGCGCGCCATGACCGCGCCGCTGAAGGCCCCGTTCCGCGCCCTGGGCCCGGGTTCGGTCTCCAGCGTGCTGAAGGTGGCGCTGGACGTCGCCTATATCCTGCTCTGGCTCATCACCGGCCTGCTGTTGTTGTTGCTGGTCGCCGCCGTCTTCATTCCCCTGGACAATGTGAACATCACCGTCAGCGGCGAGTCCGGCGGGCGACAGCTGCCGCTGACCCGTATGCTTCTGCTGTTCGGCCTGGGGGCGGCCACCGCCTATTTCGGCGGCTTCATGCTGATCCTGCGCAGCCTGCGTCGGATCTTCCGCACCTTGACCATGGGCGACCCCTTCCATCCCGACAATGTCCGCCGTCTGCGCCAGATCGGTCTGACCCTGGCGGTCGTGACCGGCGGCGTCTGGCTGGCCCAGGGCTTCGTGGCCGCGCGCCTGGCGCCGGGCGTCATGGACCCCCAGGGGCTGGGTGAACTGCTGACCCCGATCTTCTCCGTCCTGATCGTCTTCGTCCTGGCGGAGGTTTTCCGCGAGGGGGCGCGCCTGCGCCGCGAATCCGAACTGACGATCTGAGCCGTTTCCAGTAGGACTTCCCCATGGCCATCCGCGTCCAGCTTGATCGCGTCCTCGTCGAACGCCGCATGTCGCTGACCGAACTCGCCGACCGGGTCGGGGTGACGGTGGCGAACCTGTCGATCCTGAAGACGGGCAAGGCGCGCGCCGTGCGGTTCTCGACCCTCGACGCCCTGTGCCGCGAACTGGACTGTCAGCCCGGCGATCTGCTGGTTCACGAACCCGGTCCGGGCGACGCCTTCGACGACGACGCCGAGGCATGAAGCGCAAGGGCCCCGGCCGTGACGAGAACGGGCTGACGCCCGAGGACCGTCGCATCTGGAGCCGCATCACCGGCACGGTCGCCGCCCCACGCAGCCGCAAGGCCGCCCGCGTCACCCCCGGCGCCGAGGCTCCGGCCCATGTCGTGGTCGCCCCGCCGGAGCATCCGCGCCGCCTGCCCAAGGTCTCGCCGCAACGCAACCTCCCGACCGCCCCGCCGGTCGACTCTCGCCCCCCGGCGTCCCGCGCCGCCGCCTCGCGTGTCCGCTCCGCGCCCGAGGATCTGGAGCCGCGCCGCAAACACCGGCTGTCGCGCGAGCGGGACCCCATCGAGGCGCGCATCGACCTGCACGGCTTCGGCCGGTTCGAGGCCGAGGATCAGTTGCAGGCCTTTCTGACTTCGTGCCAGGCGCGGGGCATGCGGGCGGTCCTGGTCATCACCGGCCAGGGACGGCTGGGCGGCGGAGTGATCCGCGCCTCGTTCGGAGAATGGATGCAGTCGCCGGGCCTGCGCGGCGTCGTGTCCGGCTTCACCGTCGCCCACCAGAGGCACGGCGGCAACGGCGCCTTCTACGTCACCCTGAAGCGTAAGGCCTGAGCGCGGAACGCCGTGCATGAAAAGGCCGGGACCGCGCGGCGGCCCCGACCTTTTCAGGCGCTTCGATTGGATTATTTGGCGGACAGCGCGCCGGCCAGGATCACGTCGATCTGCTTGCCCATATGGTCGGACAGGGCTTGAGCGTCCCATTCGTCATAGGCGGCGCGGCGGTAGTTCGACAGATAGGCGTCCCAGATCAGCTCGACCAGCAGGCGGATGTCGGCGTCCTTGTTCACCTCGCCCTTGGCGACGGCTTCCTGGAGGATGCCGCCGATCGCCAGCAGCAGGTTCTTGGTCGCGGCGCGGGCGCGCATCTCGGCGGCCAGGGGCTGGAACCACGACCGGGCGACGATAGCCTGGAACAAGGGCAACTGGTCCAGCGAGGAGTGATAGCCGGCGCTGAGGGCGCCCAGCAGTCGCTGGCGAACGGGTTCGCCCTGGGGCGCGCCCGCCTCGACCACCTCGGCCAGGCGGGTCATGTCCTCGGTCAGGACGGCTTCGAACAGTTCGGCCTTGTCCTGGAAGTTGGCGAAGACCGCCCCGGTGGACATGCCGGCGCCCTTGGCGATGTCGCGGATCGTGGCCGGCTCATAGCCGCGCTCGGCGAACAGGGAGCGGGCGGCGTCCAGAACCTTCTGGCGCGTCCGGACCTTGGCGGCCTGACGGCGGTTCAGGCGGGGAGCGGCTTCGGTCGAGAGAACGGTATCGGTCATGAAATCAGGCTTTTACTCTACGCATTTCGGAAGCCCTGACGGCCCGAAGTTGACTGGGTCAGTCGCTTAGACCGCGAGGCGAGACGTTATGTTGCTTCGCCCGCCAACCGCGCGATGCTGAAGCAGGGCTTGCATCACGGAACCATGACGAAAATGGGTCGCAAAAGCTAATGTCGCGGTTAACAGCCCGATTTCTAAGCTTAACTGTTATGGTTACCTGTCCCAATCTGAGGCATTCTCAACGCGCGGGTGGTTCTACTGCGTCCTCCGGCGGGTATGGCGGCCTGGAAGGTGCGGCGAAACTGATCCCGCTTCTCGTGGATCGAGGCCAGAACCAGACCCATGGGCACGCCCAGATCGACCAGGGTGTTCTCCGCCAGCTGCAGGCTGGCCTCGGTCGTTTCGGGCACCGCGTCGGTGACGCCCAAGGCATAGAGGCGCGCCGCATGTTGGTCGTCGCGGGCGCGGGCGATGATGATCAGGTCGTCGCGCAAGGCGCGAGCCGTGGTCACCACCTCGTCCACCTTGGCCGGGGCGTCCATGGTGACGATCAGGGCGCGGGTGGACAGGACGCCGCAATGCGCCAGCATCTCGGCGCGACCCGCGTCGCCGTAGAAGACGTCGAATCCGTCGCGACGTCCCGCCGCCACGGCGGCGGCGTCGGTGTCCAGGGCGATGAAGGCCTGGTCGTGTTCCTTCAGCAACTCCCCGATCAGTCGTCCGACCCGGCCGAAGCCGACGATGATGACGGCGCCGTCGGCCTGTTCCGGCGGGGCTGCGCCCTCGGGCGTGGTCGGCAGGGCCGGCGCCTTTTCGCGCGACAGCCTCTGGCCCAGCAGGGCCAGGAGGGGAATGGAGAAGATGCTCAGGGTCGCCGACAGGGCGACGGTGCTGGTCAGGGCCGGCGGGGCGATCCCCTCGACCATGCCGGTGGCGAAGACCACGAAGGCGAATTCGCCCGCCGGCGCCAGGACCAGGGCGGTCTCCAGCGCCGGGCGCGCGCCCAGGCCCCACAGGCGCGCCAGGCCGAAGATGACGCCGGTCTTGACCACGGTGATGGCCAGGGCCAGGCCGAACAGCAGGACCGGATTGGCGGCGACCGCGCCCAGGTCCAGGCCCAGGCCGACCCCGACGAAGAAGACCCCCAGCAAAAGACCCTTGAACGGTTCGATGGAGACCTCGACCTCGCGCCGGAACTCGGTCTCGGCCAGCAGCACCCCGGCGACCAGGGCGCCGATGCTCATCGACAGGCCGCTGGCCTGGGCCGCCAGTCCGGCGACCACCACGACCAGCAGGCTGGCGGCGACGAACAGCTCGCCGCCCTGCGCCGACTTGCGCGCCTGGGCCACCGAGCGGAACATCGGCCGCAGCACCACACGACCCATAAGAACCAGCAGGCCCAGGCCGATGGCGGCCGGCACCAGGGTGAACAGCGACCGTCCCAGAACCGCCGGATCCAGCGACCCGCCCGCTTGGGCGACCGCGGCCATCACGCTGACGGTGATCAGGATGGGCGCGACCGACAGATCCTGGGCCAGCAGAATGGCGAAGGTCGACCGACCGACCGTACCCTTCAGCCGCCCGCTTTCGGCCAGGACCGGCATGACGACCGCCGTCGAGGACAGGGCCAGGCCCATGCCCAGCACCGCGGCGCTGACCAAGCTCTGGCCCAGCAGCACGAACAGGCCCGCCAGCACGAGGGTGCAGACGACGACCTGCATCAGCCCCAGGCCGAAGACGAGCCGCCGCATGGCGCGCAGCCGCTCCCACGACAGCTCCAGCCCGATCATGAACAGCAGGAAGGCGACGCCCAGTTCCGACAACTGCGCCAGCTGAACCGGATCGCTGATGGTGAAATAGGAGAGCCAGGGAAGCGTGTCCGAAAACCGCGCCAGCCCGCTGGGGCCCAACACCACCCCGGCGGCCAGAAAGCCCAGAACCGGACTGATCTTCAGCCGATTGACCAGGGGCACGATCACCCCCGCCGCCGCCAGGAAGACCACCAGATCCTTGTAGTCTGCGCCGTGCCCCTGCATTCGCCCTCCGTATCCCCGGCATGTGACCCGGAACCGCCGTCCCTGGCGAGACGTCGCGACCGTTTCATGAACTTTTTTTAAGGCGCCAGCCCCAACCTCGGGTCTAGGGTCCGCTCCGACCTGCCCGATTCAGGGGTGGAACCTAGGATACAGTGATGAAAAGACTGCTTATCGGCGCCGCTGTCGGCGCCCTTTTGGCGCCTGCCGCCGCCTTCGCCCAGGACATCGACCACGACCACGCCTGTATCGACGAGACCTGCTCGATCGTCTCGCTGTTCTCGGGCGAGGAGACTGCAGCCGGCTGGCAGGGCGTGGACGCCCCCCGCTACGGAACCTGGGGCTTCGATCTGAACGGCCGCGACACCTCGGTGAAGCCGGGCGACGACTTCTTCCGCTACGCCAACGGCGCGGCCTTCGACAAGCTGGTCATCCCCTCGGACCGCACCAGCTACGGCTCCTTCGCCCTGCTGCGCGAACTGTCGGACAACCGGATGAAGGAACTGGTCACGGGTCTGGCCGCACGCACCGACCTGACGCCCGGCTCGGATGAGGCCAAGGTGGCCGACGCCTATCGGTCCTACATCGACCAGGCGCGCATCGATCAGCTGGACGCCCAGCCGCTGCAACCCTATCTGGCCGCCATCCGCGCCGCCGACAGCCATGAGAAGATGGCCGTCTACATGGGCCAGACGGTCGGCCGTTTCGGCGGCTCCTTCTTCGGCACCGGCATCACCATCGACGCGAAACAACCGACCCGCTACGTCGTCTCGACCGGTCAGTCGGGCATCGGCCTGCCCAACCGCGACTATTATCTGGACGCCCGCTACGCCGACAAGAAAGAGAAGTATCAGGCCTATGTCGCCGACATGCTGGGCATGATCGGCTGGGCGAATCCGGTCGAGACCGCCGCCCAGATCGTCGCTCTGGAGACCAAGATCGCCGGGGCGCACTGGACGCCGGTCGAGAACCGCAACCGCGACAAGACCTATAACGAGGTCACCATCGCAAAACTGACCCAGGATGCGCCCGGCTTCGATTGGCAGGCCTATTATGATGCGGCCGAACTGGGCGGCGTGCCTCGCCTGATCGTGCGCCAGGACACGGCCATGCCCAAGATCGCGGCCCTCTACGCCGAGACGCCGATCGAACTGCTCCAGGCGTGGGAAGCCTTCCACACCGCCGACGACATGGCCCCCCTGCTGTCGCAACGGTTCTCGGACGCCCAGTGGGGCTTCCGCTCGCGTGACCTGTCGGGCCAGCCGGAACAGCGCACCCGCGAGAAGCGCGCCATCTCCTTCGCCGAGGGTTCGCTGGGCGAGGCGACGGGCCGGCTCTATGTCGCCCAGTATTTCCCGGCCGAGTCCAAGGCCAAGATGGAAGACCTGGTCGCCAATCTGCGCACCGCCCTGTCGCACCGCATCGACAACCTCAGCTGGATGGGCGACGAGACCAAGGCGGCGGCCCAGGAGAAGCTGCGGAAATTCACCGTCAAGATCGGCTATCCGGACAAGTGGCGCGACTATTCCGACCTTGAGATCCGTGCAGACGACCTGGTCGGCAACGCCGAGCGGCGCGGTCTGTTCGAGTGGAACTACGACCTCGCCCGTCTGAACGACCCGGTCGACAAGACCGAATGGGGCATGACGCCGCAGACGGTGAACGCCTACTACAACTCGGCCAATAACGAGATCGTCTTCCCGGCCGCCATCCTGCAACCGCCCTTCTTCGATCCAAACGGCGACCCGGCGGTCAACTACGGCGGCATCGGCGGCGTGATCGGCCACGAGATCGGCCACGGCTTCGACGACCAGGGCTCCAAGTCCGACGGCGACGGCGTGCTTCGCAACTGGTGGACGCCTGCGGACAAGGCCAATTTCGAGGCCCTGACCGCCCGTCTGGGCGCGCAATACGCCACCTACGAACCGATCGCCGGCTACACCATCAACCCCGGTCTGACGATGGGCGAGAACATCGGCGACGCCTCGGGCGTGGCCGTGGGTCTTGAGGCCTATCATCTGTCGCTGGCCGGAAAGCCCGCCCCGGTGCTGGATGGAACGACCGGCGACCAGCGCTTCTTCTACGGCTGGGCCCAGGTCTGGCAGTCGAAATATCGCGACGAGGCCCTGAAGCAGCAGGTCGCCACCGATCCGCACTCGGCCGCCCAGTTCCGGGTCATCGGCCCGCTGCGCAACGTCGACGCCTGGTACGACGCCTTCGACGTCGAGCCGGGGACCAAATACTATCTGACGCCGGAAGAGCGCGTCCGCATCTGGTAGGCGGCGCCCATTCGAGAACGGAAAAGGCCGGGGTTCGCCCCGGCCTTTTTCATGGGCGGACGCCTCGACAAATCGCCCCGGAAACCTCGAGACCACATCGAAATAGTCTACATATTGTCCATGGCGCGGGCGGCTCCAGGCGCGAAAAAGCCCGCTGCGGGGGATACATCGCAGCGGGCTTTCGCGCTCTTTGAAGAGCGGACGTTTCCTCCCCGAAACGCCTTCGAGTGCTGCGCGCTTGAGCAACGCTTGCCCTCGAGTGAGTTCATTTGGCCTATCGGACCCTGCGGCGTCAACGCACGTATCGGGCGGAGTCGAACTTTCTTCGACTTATCATTGATAAGTCATATTTCGCGCAAGTTATTCTCGAAGCTTATTCGATAATAGCCTTGATCGCAGCGATCAGGCCCTCCCGAGGGATCTTCATCTGGCCCGGACGTTCGGCCTTCCAGGCGTCGTTGTCGGTGATGCCGGCGGCGGCGGCGCGGCCGGCGTCCAGGTCCTTGATGGTGACTTCGCCCGCCGCAATCTCGTCGCCGCCCAGGATGACGACGGCCGGAGAACCGCGACGGTCGGCGTATTTCATCTGGGCCTTCATGCCCGCACGGCCCAGATAGAGCTCGGCGGCGATCCCGGCGGCGCGCAGTTCGGCGACCGCGGCCAGATAATGAGCCATATCGTCGTCGGAAAAGACGATGACCACCACAGGGCCGCGCACGGCGTCTTCCGCCCCGCGGCCGGCGGCGCGCAGGGCCGAGGCCAGGCGCGAGACGCCGAAGGAGAAGCCGGTGGCGGGCACGCTCTGGCCGGTGAAGCGGGCGACCAGATCGTCATACCGCCCGCCGCCGCCGATGGAGCCGAACCGGACCGGACGGCCCTTGTCGTCCGTGGTCTCCAGCAGCAGTTCGGCCTCGAACACGGCGCCGGTGTAATATTCCAGCCCACGCACGATGGTGGGATCGAACTTCACCGCCTCCTGGCCGACCCGCATGGCGCCCAGCGCCCGGTCGATGGCGGCCAGTTCGTTCAGCGCCGCCTCGCCCGCCGCGCCCAGGTCGCCCGAACGGGCGACGGCGTCCAGGGTCTCGGCTCGTGACAGGCCGGGCGTATTGGCCGAGGCCAGGAAGGCCTCGATGGCGGCCGTCACCCTGGCCGGCAGGCTTGCGCCCTTGGTGTAGTCGCCGGAGTCGTCCAGCCGGCCTTCGCCCAGCAGTTGGACGACGCCGTCCCAGCCCAGCCGGTCGAACTTGTCGATGGCCCGCAGGGCCGTCAGTCGCTGTCCGGCCTCGGTCACGCCGCCGGCGTCGAACAGACCGTCGAACAGCTTGCGGTTCGAGACGCGGATCTGGGCCTGGCCCGCATCAAGGCCGGCGGCGCCCAGACCCTCGCAGGCCATGGCGATGATCTCGGCGTCGGCCTCGGGCCGGTCCGAGCCCACGGTGTCGGCGTCGCACTGCCAGAACTCGCGGAACCGGCCCGGCCCCGGCTTCTCGTTGCGCCACACCGGGCCATAGGCGTAGCGGCGGAACGGCTTGGGCAGGGTCTCCCAGGTCTGGGCCGCGAACCGGGCCAGAGGGGCGGTGTGGTCGTAGCGCAGGGCCATCCACTCGCCCGGCTCGTCCGAGCCGGCGTCGTCCTGGAGCGCGAAGACCCCCTCGTTCGGCCGGTCGGCGTCGGGCAGGAATTTGCCCAGGGCGTCGGCGTATTCGAAGGCCGGGGTCTCCAGCGGCTCGAAGCCCCAGCGCTCATAGACCTCGGACACGCGCGCGACGATGCGGCGCTCTGCGGTCAGGTCGCGGCCGCGCTTGTCGGCGAAACCGCGCGGATTGCGGGCGAGGGGTCGAAGGGGGGCGTCATCGGTCATGGCGCGCGCTTAAGCCAAGGGGGAGATGATCGCAACGTATCGCCGGCGGCCATGCAGGGCGCATACGCCTGTGAATTGCAGGCAGCCTGTTGTTCCTGCAAAGAAAAACCGGACCGCGAAGGAACAAAGGCGAAACGCTGTCCGTTGTTTCGCGCCATGACCCCACACGCCGTCCTCGTCTCCAAGACCTGCATCACCTCCGATCACCGGACCATCCGGTGGTGGGAATGCGAATTGGTCGATGAGGACGGCGCCCGACGCATCCGCGAACAGGCCTTCTTCTCCATCGGCGAAGCTCGATCCTGGGCGTCGTCCCAGGGCTATCCGGTCGAGGAGGCGTCTTTGCCCGGGGGGCGGACGTCAAGGCCTTGGGTCCCGTCGCCGACGTGATCTGAGCCCGTCGCGGGCCGATCAGGGCTCCAGCGTCTCCACCGTCAGATTGCCGTTCGTATAGACGCAGATCTCGGCGGCGATCTTCATGGCCTTGCGGGCGACGGCCTCTGCGTCGAGGTCGGTCTCCTCGATCAGGGCGCGGGCGGCCGACAGGGCGTAGTTGCCGCCCGAGCCGACGGCGGCGACCCCGTGTTCAGGCTCCAGCACGTCGCCGACGCCGGTGACGGTGAAGATCGACGACTTGTCGGCGACCAGAAGCATGGCCTCCAGCCGGCGCAGATAGCGGTCGGTGCGCCAGTCCTTGGCCAGGTCGACGCAGGCCCGCGCCAACTGGTCCGGATACTGCTCCAGCTTGGCCTCCAGCCGTTCGATCAGGGTGAAGGCGTCGGCTGTGGCGCCCGCGAAGCCGGCCAGCACCTTGCCGCCCGCCAGGGTCCGCACCTTGCGCGCCGCGCCCTTGACGATGGTGGGCCCCATGGAGACCTGACCGTCGCCCGCGATGACGGTGCGGCCGTTCTTGCGCACCGCCAGAATGGTGGTGCCGTGCCAGTCGGGAAAATTCGATTGAGTCATGATCCGCAGATGGCGCGACGGGCCTCGTCGATCAAGAGCGCGCGACGCCGGATAACGTCGTCATATTTATACCCATGTTTCTCTTATAACGCGCCATCTTTGACCGGAAGATCCGACATGGGAGATCGAAAATTGCTCTATCGCGTGCTTCTCGTGAGTGAAACAGTCGCGGCGGTTGAACGCTCGCCCTTGATGCTGGCTGACATTCTCGGCGCGTCTGAACGCAACAACCGTCGCGACATGATCGGCAGCGCCATGATGTTTCATGAGGGTCAGGCCGCCATGATGCTGGAAGGCATGCGCGCGGACCTCGATCGGTTGATCGCGCGCCTTCTTTCGGACGGTCGTCACCGAAATCTCAAGATCGTCGAGGATCGCCCCATCGTGCACCGTCGTGTGGCCGAGCCGGTCAAGCTCAACGCCATGTCGCCTCATCAGGCGGGCGAATATCTGGGCGGTCGCCGACTGGACCAGCTCGCCGCCTCGGTGCTGGAGCGGCTGTTGTCCTGCGACGGATTGCGTGTCTCGAGCTGTGCGGTCTGACGCCTTTGCTGCGTGTTTCGTTAACTCTATGGCCTTACTTCGGTCCTTGTGGCTGTAAATTGTAAAAGCGTAAGAGTAATCAATGAGTTTGTTCCGTATTGTCTATGTCAGCGACGCCGTGGGCGACGCGGGCGTGGGCCTGCTGCCCCTGATCGACATCATCGGCGCGTCGGACCGGAACAATCGCCGGGATCATGTGACCGGGGTGCTGATGCGCCACGACGGCCGGTTCTTTCAGGCCATTGAGGGCGCGCGGGTCGACCTGGATCGGTTGATGGGCCGGCTGCGCGCCGATCGACGCCACACCAATATCCGCATCCTCGCCGAGCTTGTGATCGATCAGCGCCTGTTCCCGGGGTGGGCCATGGCCCAGACGGACGCGTCGCCGGGGCTGGAGCGCCTGCTGGCCGAGGGGCTGGATCATACGAGCGTGAGCGCGAGCGCCGACAGGATCGTGTCGGAGGCGAGCCGGAGCCTGGCCGCCGTCTCCTGAGGCCTCGCGCCCAAGCCTGCCGCTCGCTAGAGAAGGGCATGGTTTTCTCTGAAGACGAAGTCGAACGCTACGCCCGGCATCTGGTCCTGTCCGAGATCGGGGGGCCGGGCCAGCAGGCCCTGAAGCGTGCGCGGGTGCTGATCGTCGGGGCCGGCGGCGTGGGCGCACCGGCGGCCCTCTATCTGGCCGCAGCCGGCGTCGGGACGTTGGGTCTGATCGACGACGACGTGGTGGGTTTGTCGAACCTGCAGCGCCAGATCGCCTTTTCCACGCCCGAGGTGGGCCGGCCCAAGGTCGAAGCGGCCGCCGAACGCCTGGGCGGGCTGAACCCGCATGTGACGATCCAGACCTTCGCCGAACGGCTGACGCCGGACAACGCCGCCGATCGGATCGGCGGTTTCGACATCGTGCTGGACGGGACCGATGATTTCGAGACCCGGCTGATCGTCAACGCCGCCTGTGTGGCGGCCGACAAGCCTCTGGTCTCGGGCGCCCTGGGGAGATGGAGCGGCCAGGTGGGGGTGTTCGCCGGTCGGCCCTGTTACCAGTGCCTAGTGCCCGAGGTTCCGCCGGACGCCGAGACCTGCGCCCGTGTCGGCGTGGTCGGCGCCCTGGCGGGCGTGGTCGGGTCGATGGCGGCGCTGGAGACGATCAAGCTGATCACCGGGGCGGGCGAGGCTCTGGCCGGGCGGCTGATGCTGTACGACGGTCTGGCGGCGACGGCGCGGACGGTGCGGGTGACAGCCGACCCCCAGTGCCCGGTTTGCGGCGGCTGAACCTCAGGCGGCCGTGGCGAAACGGACGTCGGCCAGATCCAGATCCGGGATGGGCGGGGCGAAGCCCAGGGCGGGGTTGCTGAGCACCGTCACCAGCCGCTCGCCGCAGTACAGATAGAGGGTCTCGAACCCGACCCAGGTCCGGGCGAGCTCGGCCAGAGCCTGATTCGCCGCCGAGTCGTCGCTCGCGCCCAGAACACAGATGTCACGCACCGGAACGCCCGGCAGGTTGACGATACAATAGTAGGAGTCCAACGCACGCTTCCTCAGACAGGTCGCCGGAAACGAAGCTCGCTCGCGGCGGTTCCTCCCCTGCCCGTGGTTTTCGACAGCCGTGTGAGTCCGGTCCGACAGACTTGTGAAAAGGAGACCCGATGGCCCGACGCCCCGCCTCGCCCAAACGTCTGAACGCCGCCAGTCTGGCGTCCCTGGGGGCGGATCGGCTGGGTGATCTGCTGATGCAGGCGGCGGACGGCGACGCCTTGCTGAAGCGTCGTCTGCGGCTGGTGCTGGCGGCCGAGGCGGGGGTCGAGCCCCTGACGGTTGAGCTGGACAAGCGGCTGACGGCCCTGGCGTCTGCACGGGCGCGGGTGTCCTGGCGCAAACGGCCGGACCTGCTGCGCGACCTCGACATGTTGCGCCGTGCGGTGGTGGAAGATCTGGCGCCGCGAGCGCCTGTGGCCGGGCTGGACCGGATGATCGCCTGGTTCGATCTGTTTCGTGGGCTGACGCTGCGGGTCAAGGATCCGCGCGGCGAGATGACGGCCGCCTTTGAGACGGCGGCGCCCGAGCTTTGGGCCGTCGCTCAGACGGCGCTGATGGATCAGGCCGCGATGGAACGTCTGGCCGCCGCCATCGAACGCCATCCGCTGGACTATGCCCGCTGGATCGGTGCGGCGGGCGAGGCCCTGAGCCCCGAGTTGGCGCGGGCTCTGCTGGCGCTGATGGATACGGGTTCGGGCGTCCGCGGCGCTCGAACGGCGGTCCGGCGACTGGCGGATCGGGCCGAGGATCTGGATCTGTGGCTGTCGTTGGTCACGCCCGATGAACAGGGATCGCCGGACTTCGCGGCTGCCGCGGCGCGGCGGTTGCTGACGGCGGGCCGGGTGGTCGAGGCGCGCCAGGCGCTGGAGGCGGCGTTGAAGCCGTCGGCGGCGAATCGGCGCTTCACCTTCGGTCGGTCGCCCGCAGCGGGCCCGCCGACCCTGACCCCCGCCTGGGAGGCGGCCTCCATCGACCTGCTCGACGCCGAGGGGCGCAAGGCCGAGGCCCAGGACCTGCGCTGGGTCCTGTTCGAACGCGACCTGTCGGCGCCGGCCCTGCGAACCTATCTGTCCCGCCTGCCGGACTTCGACGACGTCGAAGCCCTGGACCGCGCCCTGGCCCACGCCGCCGCCTATGCCGATTTCGAGACCGCCCTGGGCTTCCTGATGGACTGGCCCGCCCACCGCGAGGCCGCCGCCCTGGTCGAACGCCGCATCCGCGAGGTCCGGTCGCCCTTGGCGATGAAGTCCGACTGGGCCGCGCGGCTGGCGCAGAAATATCCGGAGGCGGCCGAACGACTGCTGGCCGCGCCCTAAAGCATGGCTGGAATGACCCGATCCGGCGGGCGGTGGCCGTTCTGGTAGGTCATGACATTGGCGATGACCCGGTCGCCCATGTCCTGGCGCGCCTCCAGCGTCGCCGAGCCCAGATGGGGCAGCAGCACGACATTGGGGTGTCCCAGCAGGCCGGGGTGGATGGCCGGCTCGTTCTCGAACACGTCCAGGCCGACGCCGGACAGGGACCGGGTCGCCACGGCCTGGGACAGGGCCGCCTCGTCGATCAGATCGCCGCGCGCGGTGTTGATCAATATGGCGTGGGGCTGAAGCCGGGCCAGGCGTTCGGCGGACAGCAGATGATGCGTGTCCTTCGTCGCCGGGCAGTTCAGCGAGACGATGTCCATCCGCGCCAGCATCTGGTCCAGATCGTCCCAGTAGGTGGCGCCCAGTTCTTCCTCGATCAGGGCCGAGACGGGCTTCCTGTTGTGGTAATGGACCTGCAGGCCGAAGGCCCTGGCGCGCCGGGCCAGGGCCTGGCCGATCCGGCCCATGCCGACGATCCCCAGCCGTTTGCCCCACAGTTTGCGGCCGCACATCCAGGTCGGGGTCCAGCCCTCGAACCGTCCCTCGGCCACCACCTGGGCGCCCTCGACGATGCGGCGGCTGACGGCCAGGATCAGGCTCATGGCCAGGTCGGCGGTGTCCTCGGTCAGGACGCCGGGGGTGTTGGTGACGATGATCCCGCGCGCCACGGCCGCGTCGATGTCGATATGGTCCACCCCGGCGCCGAAGTTGGCGATCATCTTCAGCTGGTCGCCTGCGCCATTGATCAGGTCGGCGTCGATGACGTCGGTGATGGTGGGGACCAGAACCTCGGCGCGCTGAACCGCCGCCTGAAGCGCCGCCCGGTCCATCGGCTGGTCCTTCAGGTTCAGCTCGGCGTCGAAAAGCTCGCGCATCCGCGTCTCGACCGCGTCGGGCAGGCGTCTGGTTAATACGACCTTAAGCTTGCGGACGGACATTGCGGGCCTTGGTTAGCGGGCGGCGATTTCAGGATCGAAAGCCCGCGCGACGGGTCGTTCCATCCAGTGTCTAGCAAAGCCTCCGCCATCTTCCAAAGCCTGCGACGCCGCAGCGCCCTCGCCCTGGCCATTCTGGGCGTGGGCGTCATGGCCGGCGCCGGCGCGACCATGCCCGACGGCCGGCCAACGCCGACGGGGCTGGAGGTGCCGCGCTGGATCTCGCTGAAGTCGTCGCACGTCCGCGCGCGTCAGGGACCGGGGCTGGACTATCCGATCCTGTGGGAATACCGCGCCGCCGGCCTGCCGGTGCAGGTGGTCGCCGAGACGACGGAATGGCGCAAGATCTGCGACCCGGACGGGGCCGTGGCCTGGATCCACCGCACGGTGTCGTCGGGCCGCCGGTCCGTCTTCAACACCTCGCCCGAAGAAGTGATGATCCACGCCGGCAAGTCCCAGGCCTCGGCCGTGCGGGCGCGCCTGTCGCCCCGTTCGCTGGTGTCGCTGGACGAGTGCGAAGACGGCTGGTGCCAGGTTCGGGCGCGCCGCCTGCGCGGCTGGGTCCAGGAACGGGCGGTGTTCGGAACCCAGCAGAGGGCGCTGTGCAACGCCAACCGCCCCGCCGGGACCGGTCGGGACTGACCGCCGGAACCCTTGGTGTTGAGCGAAGTCGCGCGGTCGTGTAACCCGCCAGCAACAGCAGACGTAACGGAACCGCCTTGACCCAGTCCCAATATCCCTCGTCCTTCGATCACGAGGCCCTGCTCGCCTCCGGGCGCGGCGAACTGTTCGGTCCCGGCAATGCGCAACTGCCCGCCCCGCCGATGCTGATGTTCGACCGGATCACCCAGATCTCGGCTGACGGCGGCGCGCACGGCAAGGGCTATGTCGAGGCCGAACTCGACATCAATCCCGAGCTCTGGTTCTTCCAGTGCCACTTCATCGGCGACCCGGTCATGCCCGGCTGCCTGGGCCTGGACGCCATGTGGCAACTGGTCGGCTTCTATCTGGGCTGGATCGGCGGTCCGGGCCGCGGCCGCGCCCTGGGCGTCGGCGAGGTCAAGTTCACGGGCCAGGTCACCCCGGACATCAAGAAGGTGGTCTACAAGATCAACCTGAAGCGGGTCATCAATCGCAAACTGGTCATGGGCATCGCCGACGGCGTGCTGGAGGCCGACGGCGAGGTCATCTACACCTGCAACGACATGCGGGTGGGACTCTTTGGCGCCGCCAAGGATGAGCAAGCGGGCGCCTAAACGCCTATATAACCGCGGACAGCGCGGAAGGCCCCCGCTCGAGAAGCTCGGGTCGAGAAGCTTAAGAAGGAAACACCATGCGTCGTGTCGTCGTCACCGGCCTGGGCATCGTCTCTTCCATCGGCCACGGCGCCGAAGAGGTGACCCAGTCCCTGCGCGAAGCCCGTTCGGGCGTCGTCCATGCGCCCGATCACGCCAAATACGGCTTCCGCAGCCAGGTCTGGGCCCCGCCCAAGATCGGCCCGTGGGAAGAACTGATCGACCGTCGCGCCGCCCGCTTCCTGGCCAACGGCACGGCCTGGGCGCACATCGCCTTCGAAGAGGCGCTGAAGTCGTCGGGCATGACGGCGGACGAGATCAAGGACGACCGCATCGGCCTGATCGTCGGCGAAGGCGGCCCCTCGACCCAGGTGATCCTGCAGGCGGCGGCCACCACCATCGAAAAGACCTCGCCCAAGCGGATCGGCCCGTTCGCCGTGCCCAAGGCCATGGCGTCCGGCCCCTCGGCGGTGCTGTCGACCTGGTTCCAGATGCGCGGCGTCAACTATTCGATCAGCTCGGCCTGCGCGACCTCCGCCCACTGCATCGGCGCCGGGGTCGAACAGATCCAGTGGGGCAAGCAGGACGTGGTCTTCGCCGGCGGCTGCGAGGACATCGACTGGTCCATGTCCAACATGTTCGACGCCATGGGCGCCATGTCGTCGGACTTCAACGAAACCCCGTCGGTCGCCTCGCGCGCCTATGACGTCAACCGCGACGGCTTCGTCATCGCCGGCGGCGCCGGCATCGTGGTGCTGGAGGAATACGAGCGGGCCAAGGCGCGCGGCGCGACCATCTATGCCGAAGTCACGGGATACGGCGCCAATTCCGACGGCTACGACATGGTCGCCCCCTCGGGCGAGGGCGCCCAGCGCTGCATGAAGATCGCCCTGGAACAGGCCGGCAATCCGAAAATCGACTATCTGAACCCGCATGGCACCTCGACCCCGGTCGGCGACTCCAAGGAAATGGAGGCCGTGCGCGCCGTCTTCGGCGATCAGATGCCGATGATCTCCTCGACCAAGTCGCTGACGGGCCACTCGCTCGGCGCTGCGGGCGCACAGGAAGCCATCTACTGCCTGCTGATGATGCAGAACGGCTTCGCCGCCGAAAGCGCCCATATCGAGACCCTCGATCCGGCCTTCGAGGGCATGCCCATCCTGCGTCAACGCCACGAGGGTGAACTGACCCACGTCATGTCCAACAGCTTCGGCTTCGGCGGCACCAACGGCACGCTGATCCTGTCCAAGGTCTGAGCCGCGACGCCCAGCCACGTCATCCTCGGGCTTGACTCGAGGATGACGTGAGAACGGCAGGGGCCGATGCTTTATTGCGTGCACGAGCCACTGACGCCCGCCTTCACGCCATTTTTTTCGCGTTAGCCAGTTTACAGTGACAAGTCTCGCCCTTAGACAGCGTCGCCGTGACCCGCACCATGACCAAAGCGATTACCTCGAAAACCACCGGCTTCGGCGGGGCGGTTTCGGGTGCGCGCGCGGTCTGAAGCGCCGAACCCCGATCCCAAGCCCCGCCGATGCGCGGGGCGGTCGATCCGGCTGAACCCCGCGCCTCCATCCTTCCAGGAGACGCCTGAATGTCCTTTTCCCCGTCCAATCCCCCCCACGTCGGTATCGTCGGCGCCACCGGCCTCGTCGGCGAGATGATGCGCGGCCTGCTGGCCGAGCGGAACTTCCCGCTGGCCTCGCTGCGCCTGTTCGCCTCGGCCCGGTCGGCGGGCAAGACCGTGCGCTTCGGCGAGACCGAGATCGTGGTCGAGGATGCGGCGACGGCGGACTACGCCGGTCTGGACATCGTCTTCTTCTCGGCCGGCGGCGATACGTCCAAGGCCCTGGCGCCCAAGGTGGCGGCGGCCGGGGCGGTGGTGATCGACAACTCGTCCGCCTGGCGTGGCGACCCCGAGGTGCCGCTGGTGGTGGCCGAGGTGAACCCCCACGCCCTGGCGAACCTGCCCAAGGGGATCATCGCCAACCCCAACTGCACCACCATGGCCGCCATGCCGGTGCTGAAGCCCCTGCACGACGCGGCGGGGCTGAAGCGTCTGACGGTCTCGACCTATCAGGCCGTCTCGGGCGGCGGGATCGAGGGGATCCGCGTGCTGGAGGACCAGGCGCGCGCGACCGTGGGGCAGGGCGCGGCCCTGGCCCGCGACGGCGGGGCCGTGGATTTCGGCGCGCCCGAGAAGTGGGTCGTGCCGATCGCCGCCAATGTCGTGGCCCTGAACTACACGCTCGGCGAGGACGGCTATACCGACGAGGAGCTGAAGCTGCGCGACGAGAGCCGCAAGATCCTGGAGATCCCCGGCCTGCCGGTCTCGGGCACCTGCGTCCGGGTGCCGGTCTTCACCGGCCACTCCCTGTCGATCAATGTCGAGTTCGAGCGGGCGCTGTCGGCGGCCCAGGCGTTGGACCTGCTGGGCCGGGCGCCGGGCGTGGTCGTCACCGCCGTGCCGAACCCGCTCGAGGCGGCGGGTCAGGACCCGGTCTTCGTCGGCCGGGTGCGTCCCGATCCGACGGTCGAGCACGGCCTGGCCCTGTTCGTCTCGAACGACAATCTGCGCAAGGGCGCGGCCCTGAACGCGGTGCAGATCGCCGAGGTTCTGGTCCAGCAGCGCGGCTGATAACCGCGCGGGCGGGGTTCAGTCGTAGCGCACGCCGCTGAGATAGAGCCCCGCCGAGGGGGCGACGGGGCCGCACCGGGCGCGGTCCTTCGCCTCCAGCGCCGCCTTGACGTCATGGGCGGTCCAGCGGCCCAGACCCACCTCGACCAGAGTGCCGGCCATCGACCGGACCTGGCGGTGCAGGAAGCTGCGGGCCTGGAAGACCAGATGCACCTCCTCGCCGAACCGGCTGACGCGGGCCACGTCCAGGGTCTTGACCGGCGACTTGGACTGGCAGCCCACGTCGCGGAAGGTGGTGAAGTCGTGCAGGCCGACCAAGACCTGGGCCGCATGGTGCATGGCCTCGGCGTCCAGGCTCTTCTTGACGTGCCAGACCCGGTCCCGCTCCAGCACCGGCTGGGGGCGGCGGTTCAGGATCCGGTACAGATAGCCCCGTCCGGTGGCGGAGAAGCGGGCGTGCCAGTTGGGATCGGGCGCGTATTCGGCCGACAGGACGCAGACGTCCTGTTTGATCAGATGGGCGTTGACGGCGTTCAGCACCGTGTCGACCGGCCAGTCGCGCTCCAGATCGGCGTGGATCACCTGGGCCGTCGCATGGACGCCGGTGTCGGTGCGGCCTGCGGCGGCGATCCGCACCCGCTCGCCGGAGAAGGCCAGTATGGCGGCCTCGACCGCGCCCTGGACCGTCGGCTGGTCCGCCTGGGCCTGAAAGCCGTTGTAGGCCGTGCCGTCGTATTCGAGGGTCAGCTTGTAGCGCGGCATCAGCCGAGCACGGTCCCGGCCGGCAGGGGGAAGCCGCGCAGCATCTCATCGACGCCTTGCGCCGCCTTGCCCTCGCGCTGAACCCGGATCAGCCGCACGGCGCCGGTCCCGCAGGCAACGGTCAAGGCGTCGTCCAGCGCCGCACCGGGCGCGCCCGATCCGTCGGCCAGGGCCGACAGCAAGGCCTTGATCCGAACCGGCCCCGCCTCGGAAGGGGCCTCGAACCAGGCGCCGGGGAAGGGCGACAGGCCGCGGATATGGGCGTCCACCTCGGCCGCCGGACGGGTCCAGTCGATGCGGGCCTCGGCCGGGGTGATCTTCTTCGCATAGGTCGGTTCACCGACTTGTTCGGTCGGGGTGACGCCGCCGCGATCGATGGCGGCCAGGGCCCGGGGCCACAGGCCGGCGCCGACATGGGCCATGCGCTCGGACAGGCTGGCGGCCGTGTCGTCGGGCCGGATGTCCATCACCTCGCCCAGCAGGATCGGCCCTTCGTCCAGGCCCAGGCTCATCTGCATGATCTGGACCCCGGTCTCGGCGTCGCCGGCCATGATGGCCCTCTGGATCGGCGCCGCGCCGCGCCAGCGGGGCAGCAGCGAGCCGTGCAGGTTCAGGCAGCCCAGCCGGGGCGCGGCCAGCACCTCGGCGTTCAGGATCTGGCCGTAGGCCACGACGCAGGCGGCGTCGAGGTCCAGGCTCTGGAAGTCGGCGACGGCCTCGGGCGACTTCATGCTCTCCGGCGTGAAGACCGGCAGACCCATGGTCTCGGCGAAGGCGTGAACCGGCGACGGCGTCAGCTTCTGGCCCCGGCCCCTGGGGCGCGGCGGCTGCGAATAGACGGCGACGATCTCGTGGCCCGAGGCGAGAAGCTCGGCCAGGGACGGCACGGCGAAATCGGGAGTTCCCATGAAGGCAAGGCGCATGGGCACGCCTTTAGAACTTTAGGCCGCCTACTGCCAGCGGGTGAAGACGCCGCCGCCCTCGTCCCACTCGCCGCCGGCGTCCAGGGCGTCGTCGAAGTCCAGCAGCCGGTCCAGCAGCAGGCCCGCCACCACGCCCAGCAGGGCGACGCCGGCCAGGGTCGCGACCCCGGCGACGCCGATCTTCTGGCTGCGGGTCAGGCGACGGCGGCCTTGGGTGTCGATGACCAGGGACTGGCCGCGGCGGGGCAGGCGTGAGGTGCGTTTGGTCATCAGGCGGCGATCCTGTCGCGGGCGGCCTTCTTGACCTTGGTCACGGCGCGATCCCGCTTGAGCCGCGACAGATGGTCGATGAAGAGCACGCCGTTAAGGTGGTCCATCTCGTGCTGGATGCAGACGGCGTAGAGGCCCGAAGCCTCCTCCTCCACCGACTGACCGTCACGGTTCAGATAGCGAATGCGGACGCGGGCCGGGCGTTCCACCTTGTCGAAATACTCGGGGATCGACAGGCAGCCCTCCTCGTAGGTGTAGAGCTCGTCCGAGGTCCACAGGATTTCCGGATTGGCGAAGAAGCGCGGATTCTTGCGCGCCTCGGCCGCTTCCGGCGTGTCTTCTTCCTCGGTTTCGCAGATCGTGCCGTCGCGATCGCCCAGGTCCATGACGATGACCCGGTCCAGCGCCCCGACCTGAACGGCGGCCAGGCCGATGCCTGGCGCTGCGTACATGGTCTCCAGCATGTCGTCCATCAGCGTACGCACGGCGTCGTCCACAGCGGCGACGGGCTTGGAGACCTGTTTCAGAATCGCCAGGTCGGCGGGGATGTCGATGGTGAGGATACGTCGGATGGCCATGGCCGGGACGTAGGCGCGCGTCGGCGGCAGGTCAAGATTTCCAGGCGCCGCACGCTGTTCTACAGCGGAGCAACCGCCTGCAAAGCGGCGCCGAAGACGCTCCAAACGGTCCAGCCGACGGCGAGCGCCAGAACCAGTGCGCCGACGCCCATGGCTCGAAACCGGTTCGCGGCCAGGGCGGCGAAGCGTTCCGGCTCTTCCGCGCGCAACACCTTATGGCGTCGGTGGCCGCGTGTGTAGATGACCCCGGACGCTCGCGCTTTAAGCCACGGAACGCCCTCCCGCAAAATCAGAAAGAGACCCGCGATATAGGCGGCGATGATGACCATGCTGTTCCCCCAAACGGCCTGAGCATTTGGTGGTCCGGCTGCGCCACTGTCAACCGGACGACGCCAGACCTTGAGGGGCCCGCCTAGTCCTTGCCCGGCAGCGGGCGCGGCTTGCGGTTCTCGTCGATGGCCACATAGGTGAAGACGCCCTGGGTCACGCGGACCGAGGTCGCCAGGGGCTGACCGCGCGCGCGTTTCCAGGCCTCGACGTGGATGCGGATCGAGGTGCGGCCGGTGCTGATGACGTCGGCGTAGATGCTGACCTCGTCGCCGACCGCGACCGGCTGGTGAAACACCATGCCGTCCAGGGCCACGGTGGCGCAGCGGCCCTGGGCCAGTTCGAAGGCCGGGGTGGCGCCCGCGACGTCCATCTGGGCCAGCAGCCAGCCGCCGAAGATGTCGCCTTCGGGGTTGGTGTCCGCCGGCATGGCGATGATGCGTCCGACCGGACGGGTCTCGGGCGGATATTCGGGCGCGTCGGACATGGGCAGACTCTGGCGTTCGGGAAGGCGGCGTTCCTAGCGCGCCTCGGACGACTTGTCGCGCTTCGCCCGGGGTTTCCGGGGCGTCTTAGCGGCCTTGGGCGGTTCGGATCGGGGAGGCGTCAGGGTCAGGCGCGACGCGGTTGCGGCCTTTGAGTCCCTGAGCGCGCGCCAGGCGCCGCCCAATTCCAGCGCGATCAACAGATGATCTTCTTTCAGGATCCCGCGGCGGGCCGCCCGCAGATCAGCGATCTCGTTCAGCAGACGGGACGCAGCGCGAAGGTCCGCCCGGCCGGACCGCGCGCCCAGGTCCTGCAGGCGGGCGAAGCGCCAACCCATCTCTGAGGGATGGTCCAGCGTCAGGGCGAAGCGCGCCTCTGGCGACAGTGTGGCGGCGATGAAGGTCCAAGCCTCCGTGCCGGGCGGCTTGCGGTAATGGCCCGGCTCAGTCGGGAGGCCGGCGCGGGCATAGACCTCCAGCGCGCCGGTCTCGATCTCGACGAGCGCGATCTCCAGAGGGTCCGGCGCAGACGGCTTGAGATCGGACGGACGGTCGAAGGGAGACGCCGCGGCGCTGTCGTCGTCTGTCCTTCGAAGGCGACCCGGCGCGGGGCCGCTCAGTTGGGACAGCAGGATCCGCCAGCGCCCCGGCACCTCAGTCGATGTTGACGGCGCTGGTCACTGACACGTCATAGACCACGCGAGTGACAGTCTGAACGAACTCGAAGAATTTCCGCGCCTCGGCGGCGCCGGCCAGGGGCACATAGATCACGTCTTCCGGCATGATCTGCATATTGGTGGCGGCGAAGACGTTGGCCGCCTCGTTGAAGTTCAGCTCATAGACCACGGGTACGCCCCGCGGGGTAGCGGGCTGGCTGATGCCCAGGGCTTGCGCCACTTCAGGACGCTCGAAGCGGAAGACCATCACACGACGGGCGTTGGCTGTATTGGTGTTCAGTCCGCCGACCTTCGACATGGCGCCGGTCAGGGTCATGACCCCGGCGGGCATGTCGACCTGCGTCACCGCATTCAGGGCGCCGAAGGTCGAGAAGCGGCGCGGCTTGTACTGGACATTGATCACGTCGCCGCGTTGCAGGCGGACGTTCTCGCCGAACTCCGTCGTCACGGCGGTCATGGGGGCCGTATAGGTCTGGCCGCCGCGTTGGACGCTGATGGTCAGGTCGTCGGTTTCACGCGCGGAGCCGCCGGCGGCGGCGATCACGTCCAGGATCCGGTCGCTGTTGACGCCCAGCGGCGCGCGACCGGGCCGGCGCACGTCGCCGAAGACATTGACCGTATTGGAGGCGTTGTCGGCGATGCCGACCAGAACCTGGGGATTGGCGACCTTGCCGATCAGGGCGCGCCGAACGGCCGCCGCCGCCTGGGGCGCCGTCAGACCCTGGACGCGCACCTGGCCGGCGAAGGGCACGGCGACCGAGCCGCTGCGGTCGACGGTCACGCCCGGAAGGGCCTGGGACCCGCCGGACAGGGTTGACGGAGTGCGATTGGCGCTGGAACCGCTGCCGACCGCGCCGCCGAACAGGGCTCCTGAGGGATCGTAGATCGAGATGGCCAGGGTGTCGCCAATGCCGATCACATCTGCCGGCTGCTCGCTGGAGGCGGCGACCAGGGTGCCGAAGAACTGGGGCGGCACCGCCTTCATCCGTTCGGTGGTTTCATAGGTGAGGGGCACCAGGGCGTAGCTGCCCAGAGCCTGGGGCGTCGTGGCGCCGGCGTTGATCGAGGCGCCTGAAGGTCCGTCACGCGGCAGGGTGGAGCACCCGCCCAGAATGGCGACGATGGCGAGGGGGAGGATGGTGCGAGTCATGAAGCAGGACGGCCCTTGTTCGCGGACTGATTACAAGTCTTTGGAGACGCCCGCCAGAGGCGAAGCCGGCGATAGGCCGATGGCCTCGGCGACGATGTCGAAATGTCCCGCCCAGGAGGGGGCGGACTGAGGCGTCGGCGGCGCAGGTCTTTCCTGGGCGGCGCGCTCGACCGCCGCCAGCCAGCCGAGCCCATCCAGCGGATCGATCAGCGCCGCATCGGGCGTGAGTTCGCGGTGGGCCGTAATGTCCGAAGCGAACAGGGACAGCCCCATGGCGCGGGCCTCGACCGCCGGGAGGTCGAAGCCTTCGACCGAAGACGGCGCCAGGACCGCCCGCGCACCCCGCATCAACCGCGCCAGCAGGACGTCGGAGAGGTTGGACGCCTGGTGCACGACGCCTTGCAGGTTCGGCGACCGTTCCAGATGGTCCAGCACCGCCTCATTCTCCCAACCGTAGCGCCCGACCAGCACAAGGGACGGCGTCCTCTCGCCCAGCCGTTCTTCCAGTCGCCGCCAGACGGTCAGTAGAAGCGCCAGATTCTTGCGGGCCTCGATCGTGCCGACATGAACGAAATACGGTCGGGTCGTCTCCACGACGTCGCCGTCGATGAAGGCGGGCTCCAACCCCAGATGCGCGACATGGACGGGCGGTTGAGGCAGGCCTTCGCGGGAGGCGAAGGCGCGCAGCTCGTCGCCTGTGGAGGCCGAGTTGACGATGATGCGGCTGGCGTATCGCAGGGTGTTGGCGACCCGGGCGTGATGTTTGGCGCCGTCGCCAGGACGGCAGAATTCCGGATGGGTGATCGGAATCAGGTCGTGGAGCAGAACAACTCGTTCCACACCCGCCGCCTCCAGCTCAATCAAGGCCGTCGGCTCGTGCAGCGTGGTGTGGCCCACGTTAAGATAGAGATCGGCGGCCGGCGGCGCGACGACATGGCGCGAACGGAAAAACTGTTTAAGCACCCGGCTTCTGTCCGCCGGCTTCTTGAGCGACGGCGCAGGCGGCGGGCTGATCACCGACTGGTTCGGGCGAACCGACGCGGTCAACGCGGCCAGCAGCCGCGCCTCGTGCGCCGGATCACCCGACGTATCGGCAGCCCCGCTCCACCGCGCCCTCAGTTCGCCGACGAACCGGCGGAACCACTCGGTATCGAGCGCCACCAGTCGGTTCTTGCGGCCCCGCACCGGTATGGTGACGACGTCGGGGCGGGACAGCAGCCATTCGGCATAGGCCAGACAGACCCGATCGACTCCCGTGGGGGCTGAACGGTCGGCCCGGCTCATCAGCCGGCTGGCGTCGTAGAGGATTCGCATGTTCGAGGCGTCAGGCGACGTAGCCGGCCTGCATCAGTTCGGCGATGTGGACGATGGCGGTCGGCCGGCCGTCCTCGACGACAAACAGGTTGGCGATCTTGTTCGCGGTCAGCAGATCGACGACGTCGCTCATCCGCGCGTCCGGATCGACGGTGATGGGATTGGGACCCATGATGTCGGCCGCCGTCAGATTGGTGGTGTCGCGCTGGAAGGCGCGGCGGAGGTCGCCGTCGGTGACGATCCCAGCCAGCGTCCCGTCCAGGTCAAGCACGGCGACGGCGCCCTTTCGTCCCTCGGTTATGGCCGAAACGACTTCACTGAAGTTGGCGTTCAGGGGCACGCTGGCCGGGGCCGCTGCATTGTCTCCCATCCATTCGCGCACGCTTTGCAGGCTCATGCCCAGGGCGCCGCCGGGGTGGTGCAGGCCGAAGTCCATGGCGCTGAAGGCGCGGCGGTCCATCAGCACCATGGCCAGGGCGTCGCCGAGGGCCAGGGTCATCAGGGTCGAAGTCGTCGGCGCCAGGCCGTTGGGGCAGGCCTCGGCCACCTTGGGCATGGTCAGGCAGACGGCGGCGTTGCGGCCCAGGAAACTGGCGGGCCGCTGGGTGATGGCGATGACCGGTATGCCGTTGCGCTGGCAAAAGATCAGCGGATCACGCAGTTCGCGGCTCTCACCCGAGTTTGAAATGGCCAGGACGGTCACGTCCGGGCGCAACATGCCCAGGTCGCCATGGCTCATTTCGGCGGGATGGACGAAGAAGGCGCTGGTGCCGGTCGAGGCCAGGGTGGCGGCGATCTTTCCGCCGATATGGCCCGACTTGCCCATGCCGGTGACGATCACATAGCCCGGCCGGCTCATGATGACGTCGACGGCGCGAGCCATCGAAACGTCGATCGACCGCTCCAAGGCCTCCAGCGCCTCGATGTTCAGCCGCATCACGTCGCGGGCGCGATCGGTCATGGCGGCGATGTCATCGGGAGACGAGTGGGCGATCTCGGTCATGGTCTGTCAGGCCCCTTGTGGGCTCTCCTTGGTGCGAGGCGCGCGATCTGCCCCATCCCAAGGCCGCGCGCAACGTGTCCTTTCAGACGACTTTGTCGCTTTCGGGTCAACCTTTGCCGGAGTGGCGCGTTACGAGGTGCTGGGGAAGTCAAAATGAGTGCACGCCACATGCCGTCTCACGCCGGAGCAGAAGCTCTATTGCTGCCGCCGCCGCCTGTCGTCGCGGACGGGATCGCCCTGTTCCTGGATATGGACGGCGTTCTGGCGCCCATGGCGCCGACGCCGGACGGCGTTGGACCGGTCGCGCGTCGAACGGCCGCGCTGAAGGCGGTCGAAGCCCGACTGGCGGGCCGTGTCGCCATCATCAGTGGTCGGACAATAGCCGAGATCGACCGGATTTCCGATCACGCCCTGACCTCGGCTTCCGGCGTGCATGGGCTGGAGCGTCGTCTGAAAGACAAGTCCATCCGCCGCGGCGCGCCTGACGCCGGCGTCGCCGTCGCCCTGGCCGGTTTCAAGGCCTTCGCCGCAGATCGGCCGGGCGTCATCGTCGAGGACAAGGGTGTCTCGGCCGGGCTGCACTATCGTCAGGCGCCGGATCAGACGGACGCGGCCAAGGCCCTGGCCAAACGCTTGCAGGCCGAAACGGGCCTGAGCCTGCAACCCGGCCATATGGTGCTGGAACTCAAGACGCCCGGTGCCGACAAGGGCACGGCCGTGACCGATTTCATGCAGGACGCCCCGTTCAAGGACGCTATCCCTGTCATGCTGGGCGACGACCTGACCGACGAACACGGGTTCGAGGCTGCGGCGGCTCTGGGCGGATATGGCGTGCTGGTGGGGCCGCAACGCGAGACGGCCGCCCGCTATCGACTGGACGACGTAGACGCCGTCCTGACCTGGCTCGAAGCCGTGGCGAAGGCCTGAACCGATGAAGCCCAATCTTGATCTCTTCCCCATCGGCAACTGCGCCATCAGCGCCCTGATCGATCGTCAGGGCCGGTTCGTCTGGGCCTGTGCGCCGCGCGTGGACGGCGATCCGGTCTTCTCATCCCTGATGAACGGCGAGGATCCGGCGCACGGCTACTGGTCCGTCGAACTGGAGGGGCTGGAGCACGTCAGCCAAGCCTATATCCGCAACACGCCGGTGCTGCGCACGGTGTTGACGGCGGAAGACGGCGCTGCGGTCGAGATCATCGACTTCGCCCCGCGCCATCCGAAACACTCACGCACCTATCGGCCCCTGGCCTTCGGACGGATCGTGCGGCCGCTGAAAGGCACGCCGCGCATTCGCATCCGGCTGCGGCCGTCCGCCGACTGGGGCGCCCGGCCGGCGCCCTGCACGTCCGGTTCGAACCATATCCGCTTCATGTGTCCCGACGTGACCTTCCGACTGACCACCGACTGTCCGGTGTCGCATGTGCTGGAAGAGCGGGTGTTCCGCCTGGAAAGGCCGCACGCCTTCTTCATGGGGCCGGACGAGGGCTATGATCAGGACGTCGGTCCCGGGGTTCAGGCGGCGCTGGATCGCACCGTGGCCTATTGGCAGGACTGGGTGCGCAAACTGTATCTGCCGCTGGATTATCAGGAGGCGGTCATCCGCGCGGCCATCACCCTGAAACTGTGCGCCTATGAGGAGACGGGGGCCATCGTCGCCGCCATGACCACCTCGGTGCCCGAGTTCAAGGAGAGCGGCCGCAACTGGGACTATCGCTACTGCTGGATCCGCGACGCCTATTATACGGTGCGGGCGCTGAACCGGCTGGGCGCGGTCGACATCCTGGAAAACTATCTCGGCTATCTGCGCAATCTGGTCGATGACGCTGCGGGCGGCCATGTGCAGCCGGTGTATGGGGTGGGTCTGGAGCCCGGCATCGGCGAGAGCATCGTCGATACGGTCGAGGGCTACCGCGGCATGAAGCCGGTGCGGATCGGCAATCAGGCGCACGAGCATCTGCAACACGACGTGTACGGACAGATCGTCCTGCCTCTGGTTCAGGCCTTCTATGACCAGCGTCTGCTGCGTCCCGGCACGGTCGAGGATTTCCACGCCCTGGAGAAGGTCGGCGAGCGGGCCTTCGCCATGCATGACCAGACCGACGCCGGCCTGTGGGAGTTCCGCACCATCGCCCGCGTCCACACCTATTCGTCGGTCATGTGCTGGGCGGCGTGCGACCGTCTGGCCAAGGCGGCGGACCATCTGGGCCTCAGCACGCGGGGCGAAGTCTGGCGTGAACGGGCTACGATCATCCGCGAGCGGGTCGAGAGCGAGACCTTCCTGCCGGACGAGGGGCGGTTCGCCGCCAGTTTCGGCGGTCGCGAACTGGACGCCTCCTTGTTGCAGCTGACGGATCTGGGCTTCCTCGACGCCCACGACCCGCGTCAGGTCGCCACCTTCGACGCCATCGAACGCGATCTGAAGAAGGGCGCCTTCCTGTTCCGCTATGTCGAACCGGACGATTTCGGCGAACCGGAGACGGCGTTCAACTTCTGCACCTTCTGGTTCATCGAGGCCCTGCACCAGAACGGCCGGGTCGAAGAAGCCCGGGAAATTTTCCAGGAAATGCTGAGCCGCCGCACCGAGGCGGGCTTGCTGAGCGAAGATATTTCGGTCGAGGACGGCGAACTGTGGGGCAACTATCCCCAGACCTATTCTCTGGTCGGCATCATCAATTGCGCCGTGATGTTGAGCCGTTCTTGGACCGACGTGCGTTAAACCGCCGAACGCCGTGTCTGACCCCGGGGCTGGGGTCGTTGCCGAAGTGAAATCATGAGCCGTCTTATCGTCGTATCCAACCGGGTTTCGGCCCCCACCGATCCTGCCGCCGGCTCGGCCGGCGGGCTGGCCATGGCCTTGTCCGCCGCCTTGAGAAAATACGAGGGGCTGTGGTTCGGTTGGTCAGGCGAGACGATCGAGACCTTCACCGGCGAGATGAAGGTGGAGGACCGGGCCGGGGTCACGGTCGGCCTGGTCGATCTGGAGCCGCAGGACGTCGACGAATACTACAACGGCTACGCCAACAAGACCCTGTGGCCGCTGTTCCATCACCGCATCGATCTGGCCCAGTACGAAAGGTCCTACGGCGAGGGCTATGAGCGGGTGAATCGACGGTTCGCCGAGGTTCTGGCGCCGGTGATCCAGCCGGACGACGTCATCTGGATTCACGACTATCACATGATCCCGATGGCGCGGGACCTGCGCCGCCTGGGCATCCGCAACCGGATCGGCTTCTTCCTGCACACGCCCTGGCCGGCGCGTCAGCTGCTGGTCACCTTGCCCCACCACCGGCGACTGGTGGAGTCGATGTTCGATTTCGACCTGATCGGCTTCCACACCCAGGAATGGAGCGACCTGTTCACCGACTATGTGGTCAGCGAAGCCCAGGGCGAACTGTTCGGCCACGGCGGGCTGGAGTGTTTCGGGCGACGGGTTCAGACTGGCGTCTTCCCCATCGGCATCGACGTGGACGGCTTCCTGGCGGCGCGGAACTCGACCCTTGGCGCGCGGACCTATGACCGGATGGCGGCGTCGGCGGCCTTCCGGTCCATGATCGTCGGCGTGGACCGGCTGGACTATTCCAAGGGGCTGGAGGAACGGCTGCTGGGCTATGAGCAGTTCCTGCACGACAACGCCTCGATGCGGGGCGAGGTCTTCCTGCTGCAGGTGACGCCCATCTCGCGCGACGACGTGGACTCCTATCAGGATCTGCGGGCGCGTCTGGATTCCCTGGCGGGACGGGTCAACGGCGCTTTCGGCGACATGGACTGGCAGCCGATCCGCTATCTGAACCGCACCTATCGCCGCGATCAGCTGGCGGGCATCTATCGGGCGGCCAAGGTCGGGCTGGTGACGCCGTTGCGCGACGGCATGAACCTGGTGGCCAAGGAATATGTCGCGGCCCAGAACCCCGACGATCCCGGCGTTCTGATCCTGTCGCGGTTCGCCGGGGCGGCGGAACAGATGGGCGAGGCCCTGCTGGTCAATCCCTACAGCCGCGAGGAACTGTCGGACGCCATCCAGAAGGCCCTGACCATGCCCCTGTCCGAAAGAATCCGGAAATGGGAGGCTCTGATGCAGGTGGTGCGCGACACCGATGTCGGCATCTGGCGCGACGACTTCGTCAAGGCGCTGCGATCCGTGGCGAGCGAGCCTGAATCAACCCAGTGGGCGGGGGCGGCCTGAGGCGCCTCAGCGCAGGTCGAAAGCCAGCAGCAGGGTGCGCTGGGCGGGGTTGGCGTTGTCGTCTGACAGCAGATAAAGCCGCGTCGCCCGGCCGCGCCGCTCGGCCGCCACCCCCTCGAAATTATCCGTCGTGCCGGGCAGTTTCAGCTCGATCAGCACCGGCCCCGGCGTTCCGTCCGACGACAGACGACGCAGACGGCCCCGCATGTCGAACGGCGGGCTGTAGCGGCGCTGGACCATGAACCAGCCGTCGCCGGACGGGTCGCGATCCAGGCCGGTGTTGCGATAATCGGCGCCCTGGGGCGCTTCGGTCGGTTGCGAGGCGACGAGGCGGCATCCGGCGGACGTGCAATCCCAGACGCCGCCCGTCTCGCCCGCCGCGCGCCAACCGTCCTGACGGTCTCCCGGAAGGGCGGCGGCCAGACCTTCCAGACCTTCATTGTCGGGGAAGACGGCGTCAGGCGAGGCTGCGGGCGTCGGCGTCTTCAGGGCCGACAGGGGGCCATAGTTCCAGATGCGATGACGGCGTTCGAAACTGATCAGCAGGTCGCCCGAGCGGGTCAGGGCCAGACCCTCGGCGTCGCCGTCGACCTTGTCTATGATCGGTCCGCCGTCTTCCAGCGTCAGCCGACGCGTGGCCAGATGATCGACGCCGATCAGCCGCCCGCGGGCGTCCAGCCGCAGCTCGCCGCGCACCAGGTCTCCGGCGTCCGACACGGCCACGAAGCCGCCGTCGCCGGTCAGTTTCAGGTCCGACAGACCGTGCAGCGGCGAACCCAGGCCGGCCACGATCTCCACCCCGCCCGCGAAATGGACACCCGGCGCCAGGACCGCGCCGGGCAGGCCGAGGCCGACAGGCTTCAGCTGGGCCGGGGCGTAGGTCCAGCCGTCCATCCCCGCCAGGTCCGGCTGGGGCGCGCTGAGCGCGGTGGCGCAGGCCGTCAGCGACAGGGCGGCCCAGACGGCGGCCAGACGGCGCAAACGGGTCATGCGGCCAGTTTCTTCCGCGTCCGGCGCGTGGGGCCGGCCGCGCCCTCGGCCTCGAACAATTCGGCCAGTTTCTCGGTCATGGCCCCGGCCAGCTGTTCGACATCGACGATGGTCAGGGCCTTGCGGTACCAGCGGGTCACGTCATGGCCGATGCCGATGGCCAGCAGCTCTACCGGCGACCGGTCCTCGATCTCGGCGATCACCTGGCGCAGGTGTTTGTCCAGATAGAGGGCGGCGTTGGCCGACTGGGTCGAGTCGTCGACCGGAGACCCGTCGGAAATGACCATCAGGATGCGCCGCTGCTCGGTCCGGGCCAGCAGGCGGTTGTGCGCCCATTGCAGGGCCTCGCCGTCGATATTTTCCTTCAGCAGCCCCTCGCGCATCATCAGGCCCAGGTTCTTCTTGGCCCGGCGCCAGGGGGCGTCGGCGGCCTTGTAGATGATGTGGCGCAGGTCGTTCAAACGACCCGGATTGGCGGGCTTGCCCGCGCTGATCCAGGCCTCGCGGCTCTGTCCGCCCTTCCAGGCCCGGGTGGTGAAGCCCAGGATCTCGACCTTGACCCCGCACCGCTCCAGGGTCCGCGCCAGGATGTCGGCGCAGACCGCCGCCACCATGATCGGCCGCCCGCGCATCGAACCGGAATTGTCCAGCAGCAGGGTCACGACCGTGTCGCGGAACGGGCTTTCGCTCTCGGCCTTGAATGACAGGGGGGCGGTGGGGTCGGTGACGATCCGGGTCAGGCGGGCCGTGTCCAGCATCCCCTCTTCCAGATCGAAGGTCCAGGAGCGGTTCTGCTGGGCCAGAAGGCGGCGTTGCAGCTTGTTGGCCAGGCGCGAGACGACGCTGGACAGGATGGTCAGCTGCTGGTCCAGCAGGTTGCGCAGCCGCTCCAGCTCCATCGGGTCGCACAGGTCGGCGGCGTCCACCACCTCGTCATAGGCGGTGGTGAAGACGCGGTAGAAGTCGACCGCCCGGCCGTCGTCGGCGGTCTGCTGGCGATTGGGCTGCTGGCCCTCGTTCAGTTCCGGCCCGTCCTCGGAGGCGTCGCCTTGCGGGTCGCCGGGCGCGCCCTCGGGTCGGCTGTCGCGTTCGTCCTCCGACGACTGATCGTCGGCGTCCCCCTCCATCGACTGGGAGCCTTCGCCGCCCTCTTCGTCCTCGTCCTCGTCCGGCTCGTCGCTGGCTTCGGGGTCCTGGGGATCGGGCTCGTCCTGGCCGGGATCCTCGGAGGAGTCTTCGCCCCGGCCGTCGCCGGGATCCAGGTCGAGGGCGCGCAGCACCTCGCGCATCTTCTCGGCGAAGCCCGCCTGGTCGCCGGCGGTCGCCGCCAGGGCGTCCAGCTTGTCACCGGCCTTGGCCTCGATGCCGGCGCGGACCAGGTCCAGCATGGACTTGGCGCCGTCGGGCGACGGGCGGCCGGTCAGGCGTTCGCGCACCAGCAGGGCCACCGCCTCGGCCACCGGCACGCGGTCGGCGTCGGCGATGCGCAGGGCGCCGGTCTTTTCCAGCCGGGTGACCAGGGCGGCGCCCATGTTGTCGCGCACCCCGGCCAGATATTCGGAGCCCACCGCCTCGACCCGCGCCTGTTCGACCGCGTCGAACACCTCGGCCGCCTTGGTGTCGAGGGGCCGCATCCGGGCGTTGATCGCCGTGTCGTGATTGGCCAGGCGCAGCGCCAGCCGGTCGGCCTGGCCCCGCAGGGACGCGCTCTCGGGTCCCGACGGATCGCGCGGCGGATGCGGCAGGGTCAGGACCCCACCCGCCAGCCGCGGACCGTCCGACCCGAACACCACCTCCAGTTCGGGCTGTTCGGCCAGGGCGCGGGCGGCATGGCCCAGCGCGCGCTTGAAGGTTTCGGCAGGAGTATCCGGGGCGGCCATGGCCCTCAGTTAATCCCTTCGCGCCTGCGATAAAAGCGCGATCAGCCCGCTTTTCGGATCGGCGTCCAGCGGCCGTAGGTCAGACAGCGCCAGACCCACTCCAGCGGCCCCATGCGGAAGGCCGCCAGCCATAGCGACGACCAGACCATTTGAACCGCCCAGACGGCCGCCACCAGGCCCCACATGCCGACATAGTCCACCTGGCCGAACAGGCGCGGACCCCAGGGCATGTAGAACAGACTGGTCATGATCAGGGTCTGGGTCAGATAGTTGGTGAAGGCCATCTGGCCCACCGGCCGCAGGGGCGCCAGCCACGACGCCCCGTGCCGGGTGATCAGGACGATCAGGCTGACATAGGCCAGGGTGATGAAGATCGGGAAGGAGGCGACGACCTCCGACAGGCCGCGCGTCGGGTGGCTCCCCCGGGGCGCCATGAACTCGGCCCATTCCAGAACGCCCAGCAGGGCCAGAACCGCGCCGCCGACCGCGATGACCGCCAGATAGAGCCTCGTCGGCGCCCGGCCGCTGAGGAAACCCGCCTTGAACAGGCCCATGCCCGTCATCATCAGGGCCACGGTCGAAAAGACGAACATGCTCAGACTGGCGCCCTGAAGGAACAGCCAGGCCGTCAGGTTCTGGCCCATGGCCCCGGCCCAGCCGCTGCGATAGGCGGCGATGGCGGCGTTGACGGCGTCGAGCGAATACTGCGGGCCGCCCTCGCTCATGGCGTCGACGACCACCGGCGGGCCGGCGACCATCAGCCAGGCGGCGCCCGCCTGCATGGCGCCCAGCGCCAGGGTCACGGCCAGGCCGATCCCGATCAGCAGCCGGGCGGAGAACGACCGCATCAGCATCACGAACAGGCCGGACCAGGCGTACAGCAGCAGGACGTCGCCGTACCAGAAGGCCAGGCCGTGGATCAGGGCCATGACCGCCAGCCAGAACAGCCGCCGTCGCAGCAGACGCCCGCGCGCCGCATCGTCCCGCTCGCCCCCGACCAGGAAGATCGAGGCGCCGAACAGCATCGAGAACAGGGTGATGAATTTCTGGTGGAAGAAGACATCCACCGCCCAGCGCGCCACGGCGTTGGCGCCGGTCACGGGAAAGGGGCTGAGGTCCGCGTCGCCATAGACCATGAAGGGCAGGCCGAACGAGGCGACATTGACGGCCAATATGCCCAGCACCGCCAGGCCGCGCATGACGTCCAGGCTGATGATCCGCGCGTCCGCCTCGACCGGCGCCAGGACGGCGTCGCCGACCACGGCGCGGTCATTCCCCTGGTCTTCCATCGACATCGGATTCCCCAATCCCGCAGCCGAAAGGGCCGCCGGCCTCAGCCCCTCGGCATCAAGCCCAGCCGGTCCTTGACCGCCGGCTTGGCCTCGAAGGCGATGAAGGCGGCGCACAGTCCGGCCCACAGGGCGTAGCTGACGCCCACGATCATGGCGATGGGCAGGCCCCCGACGCCGTAGATCAGCAGGGTCGTCTCGGTCGCGCCCAGAGCCTGCATCACGTCGCCGGCCTCGAACCAGCCCGAGATCACCATCCCCAGGGCCACCGCCACCTGCAAACCCGCCGCGGCCAGTCCGCCGAACAGCATGAACCGCCACACCACGCCCAGGCGTGATCCCGGCCGGCCGCTGTCACGACGCTCGACGATGATGCGCCACAGACCCAGGGGAACCACCACCAGTCCGATCAGCAGCACCATGAGACGCCAGTCCAGATCACGGCCGAGCGCGACGGCGTGGGGCGGCCACAGCGGCAGGGTCAGCAGCAGCGGCGGCCAGGCGGCGCCGGCGACGGACGCCAGGATCGGATACAGGGGCGCGGGGCGCGAATGGATCGTCGCCTGCCCCGGCAGGTCGCTGTAGCTCTCGAACCGGCTCATCGCGTCGGCGCCGGCGTGTCGCCGGAATAGTCATAGAAGCCGCGCCCGCTCTTGCGGCCCAGCCAGCCGGCCTCGACATATTTCACCAGCAGGGGGCAGGGCCGGTATTTGCTGTCGGCCAGGCCGTCGTACAGCACGTTCATGATGGCCAGGACCACGTCCAGACCCATGAAGTCCGCCAGTTCCAGCGGCCCCATCGGGTGATTGGCCCCCAGGCGCAGGGCCTTGTCGATGGAGGCGACGTTGCCGACCCCTTCGTACAGGGCGAAGATCGCCTCGTTCATCATCGGCACCAGGATGCGGTTGACGATGAAGGCCGGGAAGTCCTCGGCGTCGGTGGTGGTCTTGCCCAGGCTCTCGGCGAAGGCGACGGCGGCCGAATGGGTCTCGGCCGAGGTGGCGATGCCGCGCACGATCTCGACCAGTTTCATCACCGGCGCCGGCTTCATGAAGTGCAGGCCGATGAACCGGTCGGGCCGGTCCGAGGCCGAGGCCAGGCGGGTGATCGAAATGGAGGAGGTGTTGGACGCCAGCAGGGTGTGTGGCCCCAGGTGCGGCGCGACCTGGGCGTAGACGCTCTTCTTGACCGCCTCGTCCTCCAGCGCGGCCTCGATCACCAGGTCGGCGCCGGTCACGGCGTCGGCGATGACCTCGGTGACGGTGATGCGGGCCAGGGCGGCGTCGGCGTCGGCCTGGCCGATCAGGCCGCGCGCGACATGGCGCGACAGGCTGGCGGCGATCTCGCCCTGAGCCAGCGGCAGTCGGGCGGCGGTCACGTCATAAAGCCGGACCGAATAACCGCCCAGGGCCACCGCGTGAGCGATGCCTGCGCCCATCTGTCCGGCGCCCAGGACGGCGACTGTGGTGATCGTGCTCATGAACCGTGGTCAATAATGGTCGGGCGGGCACCTTTAGGAAGGTGGCGGCGCGGCGCAAGGGTGGAATCGTCCCTACACATGAGAATCCTGCGCACCGTGTCCGCCCGGACCGACGCCCGGTCTCAGCCCAGCAGCCCGATCAGGGCGGGGGCGGCGGCGCGGTTGAACAGGACGCTGGCGAACTGAAGCAGCAGGATCACCACGATGGGCGAGATGTCGATTCCGCCCAGGTTCGGGATGATGCGGCGGAACGGCTCCAGCAGGGGCGCGGTGATCCGGTCCAGGAAGGTGCCGACCGAATAGACGAAACGGTTGCGGTAGTTGATCACGTCGAACGCGACCAGCCAGCTCAGGATCGCCTGGGCGATGATGAACCAGATCATCAGACTGATGACGGCGTTGACCAGCCAGACGATGGCGAAACCCATGGACGCTTCTCCTGCTTGAGCGAGCGGCGCTTTTAGCCTGTCCCGCCCCCTTCCGACAACGCCCCTCGCGACCCTGCTTCGATTGCGCGCACAAGCCCGTTGACACCACGCCCGCCCGCCTTCTATGTCCCGGCCTCGCCTGGAGGCCCGATCCAGCACTGGAAACGGGGCCGTAGCTCAGTTGGTAGAGCGCGTCGTTCGCAATGACGAGGTCAGGGGTTCGACTCCCCTCGGCTCCACCAGGCGTTATCCTTCAATGACTTGGGCTTTGGGGCTGCGGCCTAAGGCTGCCGGGTTTCGCGCACCATGGACAGATCGTAGCCCAGTTCTCGGGTCCGGCGCAGGATGCCGTCGCGGACGTCGCGAGACGGGTGGGGCGTGCGGCTCAGAAGCCAAAGATAGCGGCCGGAAGGCTCACCTACGATAGACCAGGAATAGTCTTCAGCGCGGGCGAGCACCCAATAGTCGCCTACGTAGAAGGGGCCGAAGAACGAGACCTTCAGCTTGGCGTTCCGGCTTCCCTCGACGATCTTGGCCTTGCCCTCGACGGTCTTCTCCTCGCCGGTCAGGCCGCCCTGGCGGCATGAGTTCAGTATCCCCACAAGGCCGTCGTCCCGCACGGCGTATCGTGCGGTGACGCCCTCGCAGTCGCGCTCGAACCCGTTCTCGTAGCGGCCGATCTCGTACCAGAGACCGGCGTAGCGGTTCAGGTCGACGGCCTGGGCGGGTTGGGGAACGGCGGTGTTGCCGACAGGACCGCGCTGGAAGGTGGCGCAGGCGGTCAGGGCGACGGCGGCGCCCGCCAGAGCAAGGATTGGAAGAGTGCGTCTAAGGGACATGGCGCTACAAACGGAACGACATCCCCCGCGGTTCCTGGGAGAGATGACGACCCATCGGTTTCCTTACTTCAAGACCGCATACCCGCGCTCCACCATCCGGCGCAGGGCCTCGTAGACTTCGGCGAGTTCGTCGAAGGCGGTGCGGGCGGCGGTCAGGCGGGCGACCTGGTCGGCGGTGACCGGCGAGCCCGAGTGGGCCAGGCGCAGGGCCTCGGCGCCCCATTTGGCGCGGGCGCCGGCGGTCAGGACGGCCAGTTTCTGCAGGGAGGCGGCGTCCAGCCCGGTCAGGGCCTGGCCGATCAGCTCCTTGTTGGCGACATAGGCGGCGTAGTCGATCTGCTCCAGCTGGCCGCGCAGGCGGCGCTGCTCGTGCGGATCGGTGTCCTGCGGCTCGAAATGGTCGCTGTGGCGACGCACGCTCGAGGTTATTTTGGTCGACATGGGCCGGCCCTCCACGGCCGATCCAGACGGTTGCTGGCGGCCACATGAAGACGAAGGTGCGCTGCGTCGGTTAACGCCGCGTTGCGCTGACGCTACGGAAACCCGATATCCGCCGCCTGAGCCAAAGCATGGAGCCGACATGGACCTGAAACTCACGCGCAAACGCGCCCTGATCTGCGGCGGTTCGTCCGGCCTGGGCCGGGCCGTGGCCACGGCCCTGGTGGCCGAAGGCGCCCATGTGGCCCTGTTGTCGCGCGACGCGGCCAGGCTTCAGGCCGTGGCCGACGAACTGAACGCCATGGGCCCCGGCAAGGCGGCCGTGGTCACGGCGGATCTGGCCGATCACGAGGCCCTGATGAGGGCCGCCGACCTGGCCGAGGAGCTGCTGGGCGGCCATATCGAGATCCTGCTGAACAACACCGGGGGGCCGCCGCCGTCGGGCGTGTCGGGGCTGGAGCCGTCGGTCTGGCGCGATCATTTCGAATCCATGGTGTTGTCGGTCTTCCGCCTGACCGACCGGGTGCTGCCGCGGATGCGGGCCGCCGGCTGGGGCCGGATCCTGAACGTCGCCTCGATCACCGTGGTCGAGCCGTCGGCCGCCCTGGGGGTGTCCAACACCCTGCGGGCTTCGGTCGCCGCCTGGGCCAAGACTCTGGCCAACGAGGTCGGGCCGGACGGGGTCACGGTCAACACCCTGCTGCCGGGCCGGATCGACACCCCGCGCATCGCCCGCCTGGACCAGGCGACGGCCGAACGCACCGGCGTGACGCCGCAGGAGGCCCGCGCCGAATCCGTGAAATCCATCCCCGTCGGCCGGATTGGCGCGACCGAGGAGTTCGGCGCCACCGCCGCCTTCCTGGCCAGCCCCCTGGCCGCCTATGTCACCGGCTCGCTGATCCGGCTGGACGGTGGCGCGGTGAGGGCGATCTAGTCAATCCGCAGTTGCAGGTTTAGGATGGGGCCAGAAACCGGAGGACGCCGATGCTGAGTTTGCTGATTCTGGCCCTGTCGAACGGGGCGGTGATCGTTCATCCGGCGCCGCCGGTCGATCAACCCATGGTGCGGGTCGTTCCGGTGGTGGATCAGGCCATGATCCGGTGTGGCGACCCTCTTGTTCAGACACAGACCGCTTCGCCGTCATCGGCGGGGGCTGTTGCGCCTTTGCTGGATCGCTCGCGAGATGATGGGCAGGTGAGGCGTTACCTGCTTTTGGACCGGCGCGACCAGAACAACTGTCCGGCCCCCATCAGCTATGATGTACCGAATCAGCCGCGCGCCTTGGGACGCGAGTTCGGCCCGTACCGGACGGTCGAGCCGAACCGTTCGGAACGTCCCGCCCGCCCAGGCCTGTAGTCTTTAGACGAACCGGCGTCCCTCTAGGCGCGGGGATGGGCCGCCGCATAGGCGTTCAACAGGCGTTCGGCGTCGACGCCGGTGTATTTCTGGGTCGTCGAGAGACTGGCGTGGCCCAGCAGTTCCTGGATCGACCGCAGGTCGGCGCCGGCGCCCAGCAGATGGGTCGCGAAACTGTGGCGCAGGGCGTGGGGGGTGGTGCGTTCAGGCAGGCCCAGCCGGCCGCGCAGCCGCTGGACCGACGCCTGGACGTGGCGCGGGCTGAGCGGACCGCCGCGCCGGGCGCGGAACAGGGCGTCGGACGGCTGAAGCGGAAAGGGCTGAAGCGCCAGATAGGCGTCCACCGCCGCGCGGACGGCGGGCAGGACCGGGACGATCCGGGTCTTTGATCCCTTGCCGAGAACACGCAACGTCTCACCCAACGGAGCATCGGCCCGGGTCAGGGACAGGCCCTCCGAGATCCGCAGGCCGCAGCCGTAGAGCAGGGTCAGGACGGCGCGGTCGCGCGCGGCCTCCCAGGGTTCGGCGTCCGGGTCGGCGTCGGGTTCGGCCAGCAGGCCGCGCGCCTGATCCTCCGTCACGGGCCGGGGCAGGGACGGCTTGATCCGGGGGCCGCGCACCAGGGCCAGCTGGGGGGCGGGCGTGTCCAGCCGCCGGTCGAGAAAGGCGTGAAAGCCGCGAATGGCCGACAGGCTCTGGCTGAGGGACCGGGCCGCCAGGGGATGATCGCCTGACCGGCGCTCCGCCATATGGGCGCGAACCTCGGCGGCGGTGACGGTTCCCAGGCCTTTCAGCGACAGGGCCTCGCCGCGATGGCGTTCGAGGAAGGCGACATACAGCCGACCGATATGACCGTAGGCCTCGAGGGTGCGCGGCGACAGACGCCGCTCGTGCGCCAGATGTTCGAGCCAGGCGAGGAGGGCGTGGGCGGCGGTCAGTTCAACACCGGCCATCGCTCGGCCATCCGCTCCACCACCCGGGCCAGGAAGGCGGCCAGTTCGCAGCCCATGGTCGGGGTGAAACCCGCTTCTTCGGGCGAGCCGAAGGCGCACAGGCAGGACCGGGGCGGTTCGCCCGGCGTCAGATGCGGGGCCATGCGGATCAGGGCGACCGACTTCACCTGATCGGCGGCCGCGCCGAACAGGTCCAGCCCCTCGAACATCGGGCCCAGCCAGGTCAGGCCGTGTTCGCCCAACAGATTGTCCACAGCGCCGGTCTCCAGCGCACGCCAGCCGAAGGGCACGCCGCCCGGCTTTTCCATGGCGATGGCGGCGCCGGCCAGGCCGAACCGGCCCTGGGCCGCCGCATCCAGACGGCGGGCCAGATCGGAATGATTGCGCGCCTCCATCAGGTCCAGGGCGGCGACATGGGTCTGGGTCTGGGCGGCGAAATTGGCCCGGGCGATCATCTCGACCTCGCGCCGGGCGCCGGTCTCACGCTCAACCACCGCCTCAAGCCGCGTCAGGGCGGCGGCGCCGAACTCGACCACATTGCGGCCGTGCGGACGCAGGCCGATCTCTTCCAGCAGGGAGCGATCGTCCAGCAGGGTCTGGGGATGGGTCTGAAGCCAGCCGCGCACCTCGGGCCAATGCAGGCCGTCGCCCAGATGGGGGACGGCCTCCGCCTCGGCGGTTTCGAAAAGGTCCAATGAGCCGCTCAAACAGACCTCTCCGTGACGCGCGATTTACAGGATGGACTGACCGGTCTTGGCCCAGTCCGCCACGAAGGCATCAAGACCTCTGTCGGTTAACGGGTGCTTTACCAGAGCCTTGAATGTGTCGGCGCCGAAGGTGGCGGCGTCCGAACCGGCCACGGCGGCGGCGGCCACATGGGCGACGTTGCGCAGCGAGGCGGCCAGGATCTGGGTCTCGAAACCGTGCACGTCATACAGGACGCGGATTTCCTCCAGCAGGGCGATGCCGTCGGCGCCATTGTCTTCCAGCCGGCCGACGAAGGGCGAGACGAAGGTGGCGCCGGCCTTGGCCGCCAGCAGCGCCTGGGCGGCCGAGAAGCACAGGGTGACGTTGGTCTTGATCCCCTTGTCCGTGAAGACGCGGCAGGCGCGCAGCCCGTCCCAGGTCAGGGGCAGTTTCACGACCACGTTCGGGGCGATGGCGGCCAGCTTGTCGCCCTCCTTTACCATGGTCTCGAAATCGAGCGAGACGGCCTCGGCGGAAATCGGCCCCTCGACCAGGGCGCAGATTTCGGCGATGACCTCGGCGATGTTCCGACCCGACTTGGCGATCAGCGACGGATTGGTGGTGA